>ERZ857757.27-NODE-27-length-201169-cov-6.063143_pt1 | contig 201169 bp, 177 predicted proteins | sample MGYA00519764_ERZ857757 | MGnify/ENA primary metagenome ERZ857757 (study PRJEB31778, sample SAMEA3449359) | human gut metagenome | biome: human gut; feature: human-associated habitat; material: faeces | place: United Kingdom | collected 2010/2012 ...
CTGAACTCGTTACTTTATTTTCCCTTTTTGGTCTCACATCATTGACAAATGTACATTTTTTTGAATTCTTCCTCCTGTTTGCGACTTTTTCTTTTAAACTCCCAAAAGTGGGGCAAAGGGCGGGACGGCGCATAGACTGAAAAGGGAGCAATCTCAAATTATACAAGGAGAACAAATCGGAATGATGATGAAACAATGCCGCCAAAGGCGCTGGGAGCCACCCAAGGAGCCTGTGTGCGGTTGTGAAAGAGAACCGGAAAGGAGACGCTGTATTTCCGCCGGAGCTTATGAAGGCTTCGGTCCTGCCATGGTGCTGGTGCCGGCGCAGAACTACACGGAACTGTATACACCCGAAGAGGCGTTGGTCAAAGGAACGCTCTTCAAACAGCTGGATATGCCTTTCCATGCCGGATTCCGGCTCTGAAGGAGGGGAAAATGAACGAAAAAGAACGCTGCTTAAGAACCGTGCAGAGTCTGGAATTCGCACTGGTGGAATTGGGCCTGTACCTGGATTCCCACCCGGACTGCAAGGAGGCCCTTGCGCAATATAAAAATTTCAATGCCCAGCATGAGCAGGCAAAAAATCAGTATGAAATGCATTTCGGACCGTTGACTGCCGGAAGCACCGGCAACACCGACTATTGGGATTGGGTCGCCACCCCCTTCCCCTGGGAAATCTGTTGAGGAGGAAGGAATATGTTTGTTTACGAGAAAAAACTGCAATATCCGGTAAAAATCAAGAATCCGAATCCGGCTCTTGCCAAGGTGATCATCTCTCAGCTTGGCGGACCTCACGGAGAATTGGGTGCCGCCACCCGCTATCTTTCCCAGCGGTTTGCCATGCCCGACAGAAGGATTATCGGTATGCTGACCGATGTGGGCACAGAGGAACTTGGCCATGTGGAAATGATTTCGGCTATTCTTTATCAGCTGACCAAAAACATGACCGAAGAGCAGATCCGCAACGGCGGATTTGATGCCTATTTTGTGGATCATACCGCCGGCATTTACCCCCAGGCGGCTTCGGGAGTACCTTTTTCCGCTTCGACTCTGGCTTCTACCGGGGATGTGTTTGCCGATCTTCACGAGGACCTTGCCGCAGAGCAGAAGGCGCGGGTGACCTATGAAAACATTCTGCGTCTGACAGACGATCCGGATGTGCGGGAACCGATAAAATTCTTAAGACAGAGGGAGATCAACCACTACCAGCGCTTTGCGGAGAGCCTGGGCATCGCACAGGACGCCTACAAGGACAAAAAGAATTTTTACTACTATAATCCCGCCTTTGACAGAGTAAAATAAGGGGCACCTCAAAAGTGCCCCGTATGTCCTGCCATAGCGGTTTTGTCGCAGACCTTCGTTGCAAAAAGCTTTAATACACCAGGTATTCCGGTGTTTTGGCACCTTATTTTTTGACAAAACCGTCCGTTGCCGAATATGCTTGGATTCCGACAGAGGTGTCCGAAAGAAAGACGCTGCCGCAGATGCTTCACAAATGCGACAGCGTTGCTTTTTGTTTTACTTTTTCAGCAACCGCTCGATTTCTGCAAAGAAAGCAGAACGGTTTTTGTCCGAAAGGATGGCAAACACCGCATAGTTTCCGAAGGTGCGCACCTCTGCTTTATCCAGCTTGTATTCTTCTCCCGGGAAGTAGGAACGGTAGAGCTGATCTTCGGCCTTGCCCTTGACATAGGTTTTCAAAATTGCGGTCACGGTCTCCGGATTTCCTGCTTCGGCAATATGAAAAATGCCGATTTCATCAAAGCTCACGCCTGCGGTGTGGAAAACCGTGAACTGATCGCACAAATTCTGCTCTTTAACATCGCCGAAGTCAATATCCAAAACCGTCGAACTGATTTCCGTGAGTTCTGCCTTGGAATTCTCCAAGGTGATGGCGGCAAGAGTGTTCTTGCACAGATTGATTACCGGAACATCGTTCTTATATTCCACCGTCGGCGTCTCATCCCCGCAGGAAACAAAAGTGAAGAGCAGAAACAAAAGCGACAGAAAAAGAGATACTGTTTTTTTCATATTATACATTCCTTTCTTTTGACTGCACCGTTTACCGAAAACTTCTTCGGAGAATCAGTCGGGGACCTTATGGGTGCGGATATTGCCGAGTACAATTTCAAAGGCCGCTTTGGAAAGATGAAGGCCATCGCCGTTGGAATAGGGGGAGGGCATATAGCCGTCCGAGCCGAGCAACAGGGAATAGCTATCTAAATAGTAGACCTTTTTGCCGGATTCATAGTAGCCTTGCGCCACTTTTCCGATCCAGGCGTTGGCCTTTGCAATATCCGGGTTGTTCAGGTGCTGATAGCTCTCATCGCGGGCTTGACATACCGGATAGATGGAATTGCAGATGATCTTGGTGTTTGGAGAGGAAGAAAGAACCGTGTCGATCACCAGCTTGTAGTAGGAACTGAACCGACTCTCGTTCAGACTGTCCGAAACACCGACACCCAGGGTGATTACCAGGATTTCGGGTTTGACTTCAGAAAGGTGTTCCCCCAGCAGTTTTCCTTCTGTGGAGGAACCGGCATAAATCAGATTGGTGGTCACATTGGGCAGAGACAGCGTCCCGCCGGCACCGTGCAGCACCTGCTTGCTGTCGGCTTTACCGGGAAGAACCATGTTGGGCAGCATTCCGTAAGTGGTGGAGTCTCCCAAGAACACGATCCTGTTCTGATAGTCCAAGCCGGCATCCTCTGTTTTTTTCAGGACAAAATCACCTTCCGGAATGGAAGGAGACGGCTCTCCCGAAACGGGGAGCGTTTCCGAAGAAGTGGCCGACGGAGAGGAGAGAGGCTCTGTTGGTGTTTCCGAGGAGGTCGGAACCGGGGAAGAAGGGGTCGGATCGGCAGGAGAAGGACGGCTTTGGGAGGTGCCAAGCGTATCCTTGTGCTGTATATGGAAAAACACCAGGCTGAACACGCAGGCAAGGGTAACGATCATCAGCAGAAATGCAATTGCAGAAAAAACAATCGGTTTGATCTTACTTGGTTTCATCAATCAGGCTCCTTTCCGGAATCTTCCTCTCGGTGTTTCTTTAGTATACCATTTTTTTCCCCGGAATTCAAGGCCTTTTTCTGAATTTATGCTTTTTTTAAGTTCTGCCCGGCTTTTCGGTAAAATATGTTAAAAATGCGGTTTTCCTCTTGAAAAAGGAAAAAAACTGTGCTATTATACCGTTGTTGATTTTGTGCCGTAAGGCATGTTTGACGGAGGATAAAAAAATGAAGATCATCGTTTGCGAAAATTATGAGGAAATGTCCAAGGAAGGCGCCAAAATCATTGCCGACCTTCTGAAAACCAAGCCCCAATGCGTTCTGGGTCTGGCTACCGGCTCCACACCGGTAGGGATGTACAAGGAGCTTGCCGCTATGAACAAGGCAGGAGAAATCTCTTTTAAGGATGTAACCAGCTATAATCTGGACGAATACTATCCCCTGGCGCCCACTCATGACCAGTCCTACAGATATTTCATGAACACCAATCTGTTTGACCATGTGGATATTGACAAGTCCCGCACCCATGTGCCTGACGGGCTGGCCAAGGATCCTGCCGCTATGGGTCAGGCCTATGATGCCGCCATCGAGGCCGCCGGCGGGATTGATCTGCAGGTTCTGGGGCTTGGCCCCAACGGCCATATCGCTTTCAACGAGCCGGAGGAGGAACTGTATGCCGGCACCCATCTGACCGGACTGACCGAGAGCACCATCAAGGCAAATTCCAGATTCTTTGAGAAAATCGAGGATGTCCCGACCCAGGCGGTGACCATGGGGATCGGCTCCATCATGAAGGCAAGAAAGATCATCGTGCTGGCTTCCGGAAAAGGGAAGCATCCGGTGATTGAAAAGATGCTTTCCGGAAGAATTACGACCCAGTGCCCCGGCACGCTGCTGCTTGCTCATGCCGATGTGACGCTGATTGTGGACAAGGACGCCTTTGAGGGCTGAGAAGAAAGAAAAAGAACCGACCCTGTCGCAAGGCGGGCCAGTTCTGACAAATTGTGAGGAATAGCTATGGATTTTCTTATGCAGAATGACCCCCGGTTCCCCCGCAGGGACAGCGTGCTGAAGGACAAAAAAATTCTTTTCTGCGGCGATTCCATCTGTGCCGCATCGGTTTACGATTACAAGGATTGCAACCGATGGGGATGGGCGGGACGGATTTCTTCCGCCACCGGATGCTTTTACATCAACGCCGGAGTGGACGGGGCGTCCTTATCGACCTGTCGGAAGGAAAATCGGATACTGACCCAGCTGGAGGCGCATAAAAACGAAGAGTTTGACCTGATTGTGCTGCACGGCGGGGTAAACGATGCCTGGGACAGCATCCCGGCCGGGAAGAGAAGCAAGGGCTTGGAGCTGGCGGATTTTGATACATCCACCTGCGCCGGAGGCTTGGAAGAACTGTTTTTCCATGTGAAAAAGTATTTCCCGGAGACAAAGGTCTGCTTCATTGCGAATTTCAGAGCACCTTCCTGTCCTACCGGCAGGATTTCGGACATGACAGAGTATTTTGAGGAGATTCTTGCCATTTGCCGGAAATGGTCCGTACCCTGTCTGGATTTATACCATGACGAGGACTTTTCAAAGGAATTCAGGGTTGCGGAAAAGGTTCATACCGCCGACTTCATTCACCCGGTGGGCAGCGGCTACGACCTGCTCTATACGCCTATCAAAGAATTCTTAGAGAAGCTGTTTTGAATTCCGGAATTTTCGGAAGGTCCGAAGGCAAAAAGCCGGAAGCTCCCCCGGTGTGGGATAGTCGAAAGGGCGTTTTCGGTTCATCAATATTCCCGAAAATTTCACACATTTTTCGGCAACGGCTCTTGACAAAGAGCCTTCGGTATGGTACAATAATCTCGGTCGTGAGGGTGCTCGGCACCGGTGAAGTCCGGTGGGTGCCTGCATGACGAAGTGAATGCGTACCCTGTGACTGACGGATCCGTGGATTTAACCACAAAGGAGCAGGGAAACGATATTGCCGACCGTCTGGGCACACCTATCGCTTATGCGGTAAGTGCGCCCTTTTTGATGTTTTGGGAGGTTCAGAAATGAAAAAAATTGCGCTGATTATGGGAAGTGACAGCGATCTTCCGGTGGTGCAGAAGGCTATTGCGGAGCTTCGGGAATTTGCCGTTCCCTACGAAGTGCATGTGTTTTCGGCACACCGTACGCCGGCAGAGGCCGCAGAATTTGCGAAATCTGCCCGGCAGAATGGCTTTGGTGCCATTATTGCCGCCGCAGGAATGGCGGCACATCTTGCAGGAGCGATTGCCGCCAATACCACCCTTCCTGTGGTTGGAATACCGGTATCTTCTGCCAATCTCAGCGGGATTGATGCGCTCTTATCCACGGTCCAGATGCCTACGGGAATCCCGGTGGCCACGGTAGCCGTGAACGGAGCCGCCAATGCCGCTCTTTTGTGTATTCAGATGCTGGCAATCGAAGATGAAAGCCTGGCACAAGCCCTTCTGCAGAGACGGATCAGCGACCGGGAAAAGGTCCTTGCAAAGGACCGGGCCGTGGCTGAGCAATTCAACAGTTGATCTTGGCCGGATGCACCGGAGCGAAGGGACAGGTACTGTCCGGAAAACTCCCCATAATGCGGAAATGATGAATAAAAATACGAATATAAGGAATATAACGGAGGAAAATCAAAATGGAAAAGAAAGAACAGCTCTATGAAGGAAAGGCCAAAAAAGTATATGCAACGGACGAGGAAGGCTATGTGATCGTTTCCTATAAGGACGACGCCACGGCTCTTGACGGACAGAAGCGGGGAACCATTGTCGGGAAGGGCGCAATCAACAACCGTATGACCAATTTTCTCATGCAGCTTCTTTCCAAAAACGGGGTTTCGACCCATTTTGTGAAGGAGCTTTCCGAGAGAGAAACGGTGGTGCGGAAGGTGCAGATCGTTCCGCTGGAGGTTATTATCCGGAACATTTCCGCCGGGTCCTTTGCCAAACGCTACGGTGTGGAAGAGGGGATCGTGTTCGAGGAACCCACCATTGAATTCTCCTATAAAAACGACGAATTGCACGACCCGCTGATCAATTCCTACCATGCCCTGGCCTTAAAGCTGGCCACAAAAGAGGAGATTGAACGGATTAAGTCGCTCGCTTTTACGGTGAACCGTGTGCTGAAGGAGTATTTTCTGTCTCTTGGCGTAAAACTGGTGGATTTCAAGCTGGAATTCGGCCGGCTTGCCGACGGAACTATCGTGCTGGCTGATGAAATTTCTCCGGACACCTGCCGCTTCTGGGATGCCAACACCAATGAGAAGCTCGACAAAGACCGTTTCAGACGGGATATGGGCGGGGTTGAAGAGGCCTATAAGGAAATGATGAAGCGGGTATTTGGCGAGTGAGGACTTCTCCGAATCTCTATTGCCAAAGGTCTTTCGGTGTTTTCAGAAAGGAAGGTTACAGAACAGAGTGAGTGAAATCAGAGAAGAATGCGGCGTTTTCGGCATTTACACTGAAGAGGGAAGCGATGTGGCGGCCGATGCGTACTACGGACTGTTTGCTCTGCAGCACAGAGGCCAGGAAAGCTGCGGAATTGTGGTGAACGATTGCGGAGTATTCCGGTATTATAAAGACGAAGGGCTTGTGAATGATGTGTTTCTTCCCGAGACCTTTCGGTTTCTCGGCAGAGGAAATATCGCCGTGGGCCATGTGCGGTACGGAACTACCGGCGGAAGCGGAAGACTGAACGCACAGCCGATTGTCGTCAATCATGTCAAGGGAAAAATCGCCCTTGCCCACAACGGAAATCTGGTGAATTCCGCACATCTGAGAGAAGAACTGGAGTTAAACGGCGCCATTTTCCACACTACCAGCGATACCGAAGTCATTGCATATATCATCACTCAGGAACGGCTGAAGGCTTCCTCAATCGAGAAAGCGGTGGATCATAGCATGGATCGGCTGCAGGGGGCGTATTCACTGGTGCTTTCGTCGCCGAGCAAGCTGATTGCCGTCCGGGATGTATACGGCTTCCGGCCCTTATGCTTCGGAAGAAAAAGCGACGGAGCCTATGTGGTTGCGTCGGAGAGCTGTGCACTGGATGCGGTGGGCGCAACCTTTATCCGGGATGTGGAGCCCGGTGAAATCGTTGTTTTCAGCGAGGAGGGCGTCCGCTCGATCCGGAGCCATTGCAATCGGGCGAAGAAAAGCCTTTGTGTTTTTGAATATATTTATTTTGCCCGTCCGGATTCGGTGATCGACGGTATCTCGGTCCACGAGGCACGGGTACGGGCCGGAGAATTCTTGGCCGAGGATTCCCCGGTGGATGCGGACATTGTGATCGGTGTGCCCGATTCCGGGTTGGATGCGGCCATCGGATATTCCAAAAAGTCCGGAATTCCCTATGAAATCGGATTCATCAAAAACAAGTATGTGGGCAGAACCTTCATTTCCCCCAATCAGGAAAGACGGGAAAACGGAGTACGGATCAAGCTGAATCCGATTCCCAGTGCGGTGAAAGGGAAGCGGGTGGTTATGATTGATGACTCGATCGTGAGAGGAACCACCTCTGCCCGGATCGTCCGGCTGTTGCGGGAGGCCGGGGCAAGCGAAGTGCATATGCGGGTCTCAGCACCGCCCTTTCTGAATCCCTGTTATTATGGGACGGATATTGATTCCAGAGAGCACCTGATCGCCTGCCATCATACAGTGGAGGAAATTGCACAGATCCTTGGCGTGGATTCGCTTGGATACCTGAGCGTGGAAAAAGCCGGACGGATTGCCGAGGCGGCAGGCTGTCCCTATTGTCTTGCCTGCTTTGACGGGAAATATCCCACTCCCGTTGTTGAAAATCTGCCGCGCAATCGGTTTGAACAGAAAATTTCCAAAAAGAAGGGAAGCTCTTCTGATGCGGAATAGTCCGAAGAGACAGGAAGAAAGAGAACGAATAGGGAAATCACGAAAGGAACGGTGAATTTCATGAAAAACAGTTACAGCCGCAGTTATGCGGCGGCAGGGGTCGATATTACCGCCGGGTACCGGGCGGTGGAGTTGATGAAGGCGCACATTGCAAGAACCGTAACATCGGGAGTCTGCTCGGATGTGGGCGGATTCGGTGGGCTTTTTGAGCTGGATGTGAAGGGTATGGAGCAGCCGGTCCTGGTCAGCGGAACGGACGGTGTAGGAACCAAGCTGAAGCTGGCGTTCCTGCAGGATCGGCACGATACCGTCGGAATCGACTGTGTGGCGATGTGCGTGAACGATGTGATCTGTTGCGGAGCCAAACCGCTCTTTTTCCTGGATTACATTGCCTGCGGAAAAAATGTTCCGGAAAAAATTGCGGCCATTGTTTCAGGCGTTGCGGAAGGCTGCGTGCAGAGCGGCGCCGCACTGATCGGCGGGGAGACGGCGGAAATGCCGGGCTTCTATCCGGCGGATGAATATGATCTTGCCGGATTTGCGGTGGGCGTGGTGGATAAGAAAAAGATTCTCCGTCCCGAAACCATGGAAGAGGGAGATGTGATCATCGCCCTGCCGTCAAGCGGAGTGCATTCCAACGGGTTTTCGCTTGTGCGGAAGGTTTTCGGAATCGGAGAAAAGGACATTTCCTCTCCGGTGGCGGAGCTTTCCGGGAAATCGGTGGGTGAAACCCTTCTCACGCCGACCAGAATCTATGTAAAGCCGGTCTTGGCACTGCTTGACGCAGTGACCGTCCGTTCGGTTTCTCACATTACGGGCGGCGGATTCTATGAAAACATTCCGAGAAGCCTTCCCAACGGTCTGAGTGCCAAGATTGATCGGTCGGCTCTCAAGGTGCTTCCGATCTTCGATCTGATTGCCAAAACCGGTGAAATTCCCGAAAGAGATATGTTCAATACCTTCAACATGGGTGTCGGCATGAGCATCGTGGTGAAAAAGACCGATGCCGACCGTGCTTTGGAGGTTCTTGCCCAAAACGGAGAGGACGCCTACCTTATGGGCGAGATCGTTGCGGGAACCGAGGGAGTGATCCTGTGCTGAGAAAGACAAGGATCGCAGTGCTGGTTTCGGGCGGCGGAACCAATCTTCAGGCGCTGATCGATGCCCAAACCAAGGGCATTCTTGCAAGCGGGAAGATCGTTCTGGTGCTTTCCAACAAAGCGGATGCCTATGCGCTGACCCGTGCGGAAAAGGCGGGGATTGCAACGGCGACGATTCTGAAAAAGGACTTTTCCTTCAGGGAAGCGTTTGAAGACCGGATTCTTTCGATTCTGAAGGAGCACAACATTGAGCTGGTGATCCTGGCCGGTTTCCTGTCGATTCTCGGAGCCCGCTTTATTTCAAGCTACCCGAAACGGATTCTGAATGTCCACCCTTCGTTGATTCCGTCCTTCTGCGGAGCCGGGTTCTATGGGTTGAAGGTTCACGAAGCGGCGCTTGCCTACGGCGTGAAGGTGACAGGGGCAACCGTACACTATGTGAATGAGATTCCGGACGGCGGGGAGATTCTTTTGCAGAAAGCCGTGGAAGTAAAAGAGGGAGACACCCCCGAAATTTTGCAGAAGCGGGTGATGGAAGAGGCAGAATGGGTGTTGTTGCCCCAAGCGGCGGAGCTGGTTTCGGAACGGCTGAACCGTGAGCGGGAAAATGAAACGGTATGAACGGCAGACCGAAGCGGTGTGAACGGTTTGAAAGGGAGAGAACAGGATGAATATTTATGAAGCAAAGAACATCGGCGCAAGAATCGCCGGCAATCCCTATGTCGGTCGGGGAATTGTGATCGGCAAGACCGCAGACGGGACCAAGGTGGCGGTGGCCTATTTCATTATGGGGAGAAGCGCAAACAGCCGGAACCGTGTTTTCCGGCTGAAGGACGGAGCTCTGTATACCGAGCCCTTTGATCTTTCCAGGGTGGAGGATCCGTCCTTGATTATTTATGCGGCGGTGCGCACAGAACAGAACCGGTTGATCGTGACAAACGGAGATCAGACTGATACGGTCTGCAGTTTTCTGAAAGAGGGAAAAACCTTCCGAGAGGCGTTGGAGACCCGGGCTTTTGAACCGGACAGGCCCAACTTTACGCCCCGAATCAGCGGGATGCTGACCTTCGGGAAGGGCGATTTCTCCTATGAAATGAGTATTTTAAAGAGCATTGACGATGTGGGAAGCGATTGCGCCCGATATTTCTTTTCCTATCCGTCAAAGGCGGGTCTGGGGCATTTTCTCCACACCTATGTAACCGACGGCAGCCCGATTCCCACCTTCCAGGGGGAGCCGGAACGAATTGTGATTCCCGATGAGATCGATGCCTTCACTTCGGATCTCTGGGAAAACCTGGATTCTCAAAACAAGATTTCTCTGTATGTCCGGTATGTGGATCTGGAAAGCGGCCGTTACGAAGAACGGCTCGTGAACAAAAACGCCTGAATTAAGGGAGAAGTCGGAATTATCCGATAGAATTTGTTTAAAGGGCACCTTGAAAAATTCTTTAGGTTGTAAATGAAACAGAAAGGTATGGTTATAGCGATGAAAGAACTGGAACTGAAATACGGTTGCAATCCGAATCAGAGGCCTGCTCGTATTTATATGGAGAAGGGGGAGTTGCCCATCGAGGTTTTATCGGGAAAACCGGGATATATCAATTTTCTCGACGCATTCAATGCCTGGCAGCTGGTCAAGGAATTGAAGCAGGCAAGCGGCCTTCCGGCGGCAACCTCCTTTAAGCATGTCAGTCCCACTTCGGCGGCAGTCGGACTGCCCCTTTCCCTGGCGCTGAAAAAGGCCTGCTTTGTGGACGATGTGGAGGGCTTGGAGGATTCGGCCCTTGCCTGCGCCTATGCAAGAGCGAGGGGAAGCGACCGGATGTGCTCCTTCGGTGACTTTATCGCACTGTCCGATGTCTGCGATGAGAAGACCGCCCTTCTGATTAAGCGTGAGGTTTCGGATGGCGTCATCGCTCCGGGCTATACCCCGGAAGCCCTTGAAATCCTGAAGTCCAAGCGGAAGGGCAATTACAATATTGTGCAGATCGACCCGGCGTATACCCCGGAGCCGGTGGAGCGCAAGCAGGTCTTCGGTATCACCTTTGAACAGAAGAGAAATGATTTTGAGATCAACAAGGAGTTGTTGGAGAATATCGTGACCGAGAACCAGTCCCTGCCGGAAAGTGCCAAGCGGGATCTGATGGTTTCTCTGATTACCCTGAAATATACCCAGTCCAACTCGGTTTGCTTTGCCTATGACGGGCAGGCAATCGGTGTCGGTGCCGGACAGCAGTCCCGTATTCACTGCACACGGTTAGCCGGGGGCAAGGCCGACACCTGGTTCCTGCGCCAGCATGAAAAGGTTCTGAATCTGCCCTTCCTGCCCACCCTTTCAAGACCCGACCGGGACAATGTGGTCGACGGCTACATCAACAAAAACGAGGAAGATGTTACTGCAGAGGGCAACTGGCAGAAGTATTTCCTTTCCCGCCCCGAACCGTTGACCGCAGCGGAGGCCCGCGCTTATCTGGATACGATCAGCGGGGTTTCCCTCGGCTCCGATGCTTTCTTCCCCTTCGGGGATAATATTGAGCGGGCATATCGGAGCGGTGTTTCCTATATTGCAGAGCCGGGCGGCTCCATCCGGGACAATCTTGTGATTGATACCTGCAATAAGTACGGGATCGTTATGGCCTTTACGGGCATGCGGCTGTTCCACCATTGATGAGGAGAACTCAGGGAAGGAGACCGAACGATGAAGATTCTTGTGGTGGGCGGCGGAGGCCGCGAACACGCCATCATTAAAAAACTGAAGGAAAATCGGGAAGTGACCGAGCTTTACGCCCTTCCCGGAAACGGGGGAATTGCCAAGGATGCGGTCTGCGTCCCGATCGGTGCCAAAGAGATTGACCGGATCGTGGCGTTTGCCGTGGAGCGGAAGATCGACTATGCCGTGGTTGCACCCGACGATCCGCTGGTGCTTGGCGCCGTGGACGCCCTGACCGACGCCGGGATTCCCTGCTTCGGTCCCCGGAAAAACGCCGCCATTCTGGAAGGAAGCAAGGTGTTTTCCAAAAATCTCATGAAGAAATACGGAATCCCGACGGCGGCCTACGAGGTTTTTGATTCTGCCGAAAAGGCTCTTGCTTATATTCAGAGCGCTTCGATACCCACCGTCATCAAGGCGGACGGTTTGGCTCTGGGGAAGGGTGTGATCGTTGCGCTGACCAGAGAAGAGGCCACTGCGGCCATCCGGATGATTATGGAGGACAAGGCCTTTGGAGAAAGCGGAAACCGGATCGTTGTGGAGGAGTATCTGGAGGGTCCGGAGGTGTCGGTCCTCTCCTTTACAGACGGTGAAACCATTGTTCCCATGGTTTCTTCGATGGACCACAAGAGATCAGGGGACGGCGACACCGGACTGAACACCGGCGGGATGGGCACCGTGGCTCCGAATCCCTATTATACAAAAGAAATTGCAAAGACCTGTATGGAGACGATTTTCCTGCCCACGATCCGGGCCATGAAGGCGGAGGGAAGACCCTTTACCGGGTGTCTGTATTTCGGCTTGATGCTGACAGAAAAAGGACCCAAGGTCATTGAATACAACTGTCGTTTCGGAGATCCCGAAACGCAGGTGGTTCTTCCTCTTCTTGAGAGCGACCTGCTGACCGTGATGCAGGCCACTACCGCAGGAACCCTGACCCCCGATCTGGTACGCTTTTCGGACGACTGTGCCTGCTGTGTGATCATGGCATCAAAGGGCTATCCGGTGAAGTATCAATCGGGTTATGAGCTGGATATTCCGGATTTCAGAGAGGGAGAAGTGTATATTGCCGGCGCAAAAGCGGAAGAGGACAAGCTGGTGACTGCCGGCGGAAGGGTTTTAGGTGCAGTTGCCACGGCCAAAACTCTTGAAGAGGCCATTCGGAAAGCCTACGGAATGGTTTCCGAAATCCGCTTTGAAAATGCATATTACCGGCAGGACATCGGCAAGCGTGCGCTTCTCAAGAAGGAGGAACATTGATGGTTTATCGCGTTTATGTAGAAAAAAAAGAGGAACTGGCCAATGAAGCAAAAGCTCTTTTGGCGGATCTGGCGGGACTGCTTGGAGTAAACGGACTGACCGGAGTGCGGATTGTAAACCGATACGATGTGGAGCATATCGAGAAGGAGCTCTTTGACGATGCGAAAAAAACGGTCTTTTCCGAGCCCCAGTTGGATGTGGTCAGCGAAGAACTGGATACAGCGGGTGCTTCTGCCGTTTTCGCCGTGGAGTATCTGCCCGGTCAGTTTGACCAGCGAGCCGATTCCGCCGCCCAGTGTATCCAGATCATTTCCCAGAAGGAACGGCCCACGGTTCGCACGGCCAAGGTCTACCTTCTGTACGGAGAGCTTTCCGAAGCTCAGGTAAAAGAGATTAAAAAATATGTTGTGAACCCGGTGGAGACCCGGGAAGCAGCCCTTGAAAAGCCCGAAACCCTTATGGGCAACTATGAAATTCCGACGACCGTGCCCACATTGGATGGCTTTATCGGATGGAACAGGCAGGAGCTGGAGGCATTCATCCGGCAGTACGGACTGGCAATGGACTTGGATGATGTTGCGTTCTGTCAGACCTACTTCCAAAAAGAAAGCCGGGACCCCACTCTGACCGAAATCCGCATGATTGATACCTATTGGTCGGATCACTGCCGCCATACCACCTTTCTGACCACGATCGACCATGTAACCTTTGAGGACAAGCTTTTAGAGGATGCGTATAAGGATTATTTGAAGACCCGTCAAGAAGTGGGCAGAACCAAGCCGGTCAACCTGATGGACATTGCAACCCTTGCCGCAAAATACCTGCGCAGCACGGGCAGACTGGACAAACTGGATGAGTCGGAAGAAATCAACGCCTGCACGGTGAAGATGGATGTGGAGGTGGACGGAAAGAAGGAGCCATGGCTGCTTCTGTTCAAGAACGAGACGCACAATCATCCCACCGAAATCGAGCCCTTCGGAGGGGCGGCTACCTGTATCGGCGGTGCCATACGGGATCCCCTGTCCGGCAGATCCTATGTGTACGGCGCCATGCGTGTAACCGGAGCGGCCGACCCCACAAAGCCGGTGTCAAAGACCCTGCCGGGGAAACTGCCCCAGCGGAAGCTGGTGACCACGGCCGCCGCCGGATATTCCTCTTACGGGAACCAGATCGGATTGGCAACCGGCATTGTGGATGAGATTTATCATGAGGGGTATGCGGCGAAGCGTATGGAAATCGGCGCGGTGATTGCGGCGGCCCCGGCAAAAAATGTACGGCGGGAGTGCCCCCTTCCCGGAGATGTGGTGATTCTTCTGGGCGGAAGAACGGGTCGGGACGGTTGCGGAGGAGCCACCGGCTCTTCCAAATCCCACACCCTCTCCTCTTTGGAGACCTGCGGTGCGGAGGTACAGAAGGGAAATGCACCCGAAGAGCGCAAGCTCCAGCGTCTTTTCCGCAATGCCGAAGCCAGCCGTATGATCAAGCGGTGCAACGATTTCGGTGCCGGCGGAGTTTCGGTGGCCATAGGGGAGTTGGCTGACGGACTGGACATTGACCTGAATGCCGTTCCGAAAAAGTACGAGGGCCTTGACGGAACCGAATTGGCCATCTCCGAGTCTCAGGAACGGATGGCGGTGGTGGTTTCTCCGGAGGACAAGGAGGCGTTTATCGCCCTGGCTTCTTCCGAAAATCTGGAGGCAACGGCTGTTGCCTTTGTAAAGGCAGAGCCGCGGCTTACCATGACCTGGAACGGAAGAACCATTGTGGACATCAGCCGGGAGTTTCTTAATTCCAACGGTGCCGAAAAGCATATTTCGATCGCCACCGCAAAGGGACTTCCGGAAGAGAAGAAAATTCCCGCTGATTTTGAAAGCGGATATTGTGAACTGGCAGGGGATCTGAACATCTGCTCCAAACGGGGACTTTCGGAGCGCTTTGACTCCACAATCGGTGCCGGGACGGTGCTGATGCCTTTTGGCGGAAAATATCAGCAAACGCCGATTCAGGCGATGGTGCAGAAGATTTCCGTGGAAAAAGCTCATACAGATTGCTGTTCGCTGATGGCCTTCGGCTATAATCCCTTCATCACCGAAAAGAGCCCCTACCACGGCGCCTATCTGGCTGTGGTAGAATCGGTTTCCAAGCTGATTGCTACGGGAGCGGAATACAAAGAGGTGTATCTGACCTTCCAGGAGTATTTTGCGCGGCCCGGAAAGGACCCCACACGGTGGGGCCGGCCCTTTTCCGCACTTCTCGGTGCGTTCCGTGCCCAGAAGGAGCTTGGAATTGCCGCAATCGGGGGCAAGGACTCCATGAGCGGAACCTTTGAATCGCTGGATGTACCGCCTACCCTGGTTTCCTTTGCGGTGACCACCGGAAAGGTGAAGGATATCGTATCGCCCGAATTCAAGGGTGTCGGAAACCGGGTCATTCTGCTCCGGCCCGAGGTGGATGAAAACGGTCTGCCGCAGACCCGGTCGCTTTTGTCGGTTTTTGCAACCGTTACGAACCTTCTGCGCACCGGAAAGGCCCTTTCCTGTTATACCCCCGGAATGGGAGGTGTGGCCGAAGCCATTCTGAAAATGGCTATCGGAAACCGATACGGATTTTCTTTCGACCCTTCCTGCACGATGGAAGATATTTTCGGCTATGCGTACGGGTCTTTCGTTCTCGAGGTGACCGAAGATTGCCCTGTGGAATGGGGAAAGATGCTGGGGCGTATTGGTGAAAAGGCCGAAATTTCCTATTGCGGAAAGGTAATTCCCCTGTCCTCTCTTCAGCAGATTTATGAAGACCGCTTGGAAGGCGTTTATACCTGCAATCTGAAAAAAGAAGGAAAAACAATTCCGAACTTTTCCTGCAATCGGCGCTCCACTACCGCACCGGCTGTAAGAACCGCCAAGCCACGGGTGTTGATTCCGGTCTTCCCGGGAACCAACTGTGAATACGATTCGGCAAAAGCAGTCCGGGACGCAGGAGCCGAAGCTGAAATCTTTGTGATCAATAACCTGACCCCGGAGGGCATTGCCCGCAGTGTGCAGAAGTTTGCTTCTGCTGTTCGGGAGTCCCAGATCATCTTTATCCCCGGAGGCTTTTCGGGAGGAGATGAGCCCGACGGCTCCGGAAAATTCATCACGGCCTTCTTCCGGAACGGAGAGATCCGGGAGGCCGTTGGCGAACTGTTGGACCGCCGTGACGGACTGATGCTGGGCATCTGCAACGGATTTCAGGCCTTGGTCAAGCTCGGTCTGGTTCCCTATGGAAAAATTGTGGAGCCGGATGTGCATTGCCCGACTCTGACATATAATACCATTGGACGGCACCAGTCCAAGATCGTGCGCACCCGGGTGGCTTCGGTCAAATCCCCCTGGCTTCGGGAATGCGAAGTGGGTGAGATTTATTCGGTGCCGATTTCCCATGGAGAGGGCAGATTTCTTGCGGAAGATGCGGTTCTCAAGCAGTTGGCAGAGAATGGGCAGATCGCCACCCAATATGTGGACTTTGACGGAAATGCCACCGATGATATTCAGTTCAATCCGAACAATTCCATGGCGGCGATTGAAGGAATTCTTTCGCCGGATGGCCGGGTCTTCGGAAAAATGGGACACTCGGAACGGGTGGGCACCGGACTGTACCGGAATGTGCCGGGCAACTATGAGATGAAACTCTTTTTGTCGGCGGTCCGCTATTTTCAGTGAAACAAGGAGGATGAGGATGGCTTATTTAACCGATATTGAAATTGCACAGGCCTGCAAAATGCGGCCGATCCGGGAGATCGGGGAGAAGGCCCATGTTCCGGAAGAGCTTTTGGAGCCCTATGGCAAATACAAGGCCAAGGTTGACCTTTCTCTTCTGAAAAAAGACCGTAAGGACGGAAAACTCGTTCTGGTCACGGCCATAACCCCGACGCCTGCCGGGGAAGGGAAGACCACAACCACGATCGGACTTGCAGACGGTTTGCGTCGGATCGGAAAAGAGGCTGTTGTGGCCTTGAGAGAGCCGTCTCTTGGTCCCGTGTTCGGTGTGAAAGGCGGTGCGGCCGGCGGCGGATATGCCCAGGTTGTGCCCATGGAGGACATCAACCTGCATTTCACCGGGGATTTTCATGCAATCGGTGCGGCGAACAATCTGCTGGCCGCAATGCTGGATAACCACATTCACCAGGGGAATGCTTTGGGAATTGATCCCCGAAAGATCACCTGGAAGAGATGCGTGGATATGAACGACCGGCAGCTGCGGAATATTGTTGACGGACTGGGCGGTAAGACCAACGGCCTTCCCCGTGAGGACGGCTTTGACATCACCGTTGCCTCCGAGATTATGGCGGTGCTCTGTCTTTCCGATTCGCTTTCCGATTTGAAGGCACGGCTGTCCCGGATCGTTGTGGGGTACACCTACGGCGATCAGCCGGTCACAGCCGGACAGCTTGGTGCGGCGGGAGCCATGACCGCGCTTCTGAAAGATGCCCTGAAGCCCAATCTGGTTCAGACCCTTGAAGGAACGCCGGCATTTGTACACGGCGGCCCCTTTGCCAACATTGCCCACGGATGCAATTCGGTGATCGCCACGCGCATGGCTTTGAAGATGGGCGAGTATGCGGTGACCGAGGCGGGCTTCGGTGCCGATCTGGGTGCGGAAAAATTTCTCGACATCAAGTGCCGGATTGCAGGACTTGCTCCCGATGCAGTGGTGATTGTAGCCACCGTCCGTGCCCTGAAAATGCACGGAGGGCTGGCCAAGACCGAGCTGGAAAAGGAAAATCTGGAAGCTCTGGAAAAGGGCATCCCGAATCTGCTGCGCCATGTTTCAAATATTCGGGATGTTTTTAAACTGCCCTGTGTCGTTGCCGTGAACCGTTTCCCCACCGATACCGAAAACGAAATCGATTTCATCATCCAAGCCTGCAGGAATCTCCATGTGAACACGGTTCTTTCAGAGGTCTGGGCCAAAGGGGGAGCAGGCGGAGAAGAGCTTGCGAAAGAGGTGGTTCGTCTCTGTGAAAACGAGAGCGGAAAGGAGAGCTTCACCTTTTCCTATGAAAGCGCACTTTCTCTTGAGGAGAAAATCCAGACTGTAGTCCAGAAAATATACGGCGGTGTTGGAGCGGTAATTACGCCGGCGGCTAAAAAACAGTTGGAGAAGCTGACCGAGATGGGCTTTGGTTCCTGCCCGGTTTGTTTTGCCAAAACACAGTACAGCTTTTCGGACGATCCCACAATGCTGGGTGCCCCGGAGGGCTTTACGGTGACGGTGAAATCGGTAAGGGTTTCTGCGGGGGCAGGATTTGTGGTCGTTCTGACCGGCGACATCATGACCATGCCCGGATTGCCGAAATCTCCTGCGGCGGAACGGATCAATGTGGACGAAAACGGAAGAATCACGGGATTGTTCTGATTGGAACGAAGAGCATACAGAGGTTTTTGCGAAAGCGATCACCGTGTGGATTCCAAACGAAAAAACAGTGCATCCGGTTAAAAATCAAAATCAAGACCAAAATAAAAAGCAAAACCGGCATCTTCAAAACGGATGCCGGTTTTTTGATATATTCCTTAAAGAATGGAAGGAAAAGGCCGGTGATAGCCCTAACCAACAGAAAGAGTGTTACAGCTCTTCTGCAATTTCAAGCACTTTTTGGGAAAGCTCTTTCAGGCTGCCTTCCTTGAAGGGAGAGGGAATGCCGGCTATTTCCAAAAGGGCTTCAAAGGATTTCTGTCCGCCGGTCTTCAAAAAGGTAAGATAGTCGTCCAGTGCCTTTTGATAATTTTCCCGGCTCTTAACCAAGAACCACAAAGCAACGGTCTGCGCCAGGCAGTAGTCGATATAGTAGAAGGGCGTTTCGTAAATGTGCATCTGGTATTGCCACCGGGTGCCTTCTTCGATATAAGGAATGTCCTTGAACTCCATATAGGGACGGTATTTTTCCTCTAACCGCCGATATACCGCCTTACGCTCTTCCGGAGTGTAGTCGGGGTGGTCGTAAATTTCATGCTGGAATTCATCCACAATGACTCCATAGGGAATAAAGCTGAGGGAGGAAAGGAGATGCTTTTTCCGGTAGGCGTTTGCGGATTCCCCGAAGAATTTTTCGGTGTATTTCCAGGACAAGAATTCCATAGACATGGAATGACACTCAGCGGTTTCCATGCCGCCCACATCCAAATCCATATCTCCGCCGTAAAAGACAAAATTGGCCGCCAGCGCATGACCGAATTCGTGGGTGATGACATCCACATCCCCGCAGCTTCCGTTGAAGTTTGCAAGAATGAAGGGCTGTTTGTATTTTGGAAAGGTGGTGCAATAGCCGCCGCCCCACTTGCCCTCTCTTGCCTCCACATCAAAGGCCTCTGCCTCCAGCATCCGATGCATGAAGGCGCCGATTTCAGGGTTCATGTCATCATACATCTCTTCTGCGGCTTGAAAAATGCCCTTGGCGTCCAACAGGGGCTTTGGAACCGGCCCCCCGCTGTAGATCGCATCGTCGTAAAAGGTGATCCGGTCAATGTCAAGCTCCCGGGCGATTCGCTCTTTCAACTCTTTTACCACCGGAACCAGGTCTTTTTGAACATTGTCCCGGAAGGCTTTCACCATTGTTGCATCATAATCCAGGCGTCCCATCCGGTAGTAGCCCAGCTCTGTAAAGCTCTTGTAGCCCAATTTGTGCGCAATGATGGTGCGGATCTTCACCAAGCGATCGTAAAGGTCATCCAGTTCTTTTTCATGTTTCTTTAAGCCCTTGCCGATAGCGATGGCGCACTCTCGCCGTACATCTCTGTCGCCGTTTTCAAGCTCCCCACGGAGTGCGGAAAGGGGAATCTCCTTCCCCTGCCACAGAAAGGTCATTCCTGCCATCAGTTTGGAATACTCGGTCACCAAAGCGTTCTCCTTCTGGCAGTCTTCAATGACTGCAGGAGAAAAGGATTTTTTGGAAAGCTCTGCCTTTTGAAGAATTCTTTTGTTGATGTGCAGTTCCAACTCCTTGCGGAAGGGAGTAGTGAGCAGCAAATCGTTGAATTTTACCGAAAGCTCCTCAAACAGGGGGGAAACCTGGTCGTAGTATTCGACTTCCTTGGTGTAGAACTCATTTCTTGTATCCAATGTAAAACGGCAGTTCGCCAAGGAAACGGCGGTGGCATACTCAATGGCGGCATCGTCAAAAATCTTCTTGGCAGCAAGCACGCTATGGACGCTTGTGGCCTCTTTCATGGTTTTTTCGGCTTTTTCAAAGGCACTGCGCCCCTCCTCTATGGTGTATCGCTTGTAGGGAATATCTCTGAAAACCATATAGTTCCTCCTCTTTTTCTGCCTTTTCAAGGCCTTCTATATTTTACCCTTCGCCGGTGAAGAAATGCAGAACAAAACAACAATACGACCAACAGAACACAATCGATCAAAGCGACTGCGGAAGCCGACAGAAAAGCTCTTCAGAAAAACCTTTTTGTAAATTTCAGTTTTTCAAGCATTTTAGTAAGAGACAAGCCCAGTCCGTAACAGGAGATCGTCTGGCCGATGAACACCGAAAGAGCGGTCAAAGATAGAACCGGAAGAACGCCGGTCACCTCTCCGAAGGACACCACACCGTAGCCGAAGTAGAGAATGAGCGGAACGGCGATCGCATTGAAAACCACAGCGGGCAAAGGGGCAAGAAAGAGCCGCAGTTTCTTTTTGCAGAGCTTTCCAATAAAGTAGGTGCACAAAGCGGCAAGCAGCGTAGCAAGGGACCCGAAAATCGCATCGATGATGTTGCCCATGAGAATGTTGGAGAGAAAACAGCCGAAAAACAGCCCCGGTATTGCGGCAGGGGTGAAAAGGGGCAGAACGCAAAGCGCTTCTGACAAGCGCACCTGAATCTGCATAGAGGAGAAGGTCCAGGTTGCCAGGGTCAGAAGAGCATAGACGGCACCCACAATGGCGCCTTGACAGAGAAAACGGATCTGCTTATTCATTTTTGTACTTCCTTAGTTTTGTTTTAGGTGAGGATGGTTTCGAACTCACCGCTTCCCATCGTAGCACAAACTTCCGGCTTTGTCAAGGAAAAATACAGGGCTTTTTCTAAGGTTTTCTCTTTTACCGCAGTACCCAATGATGCAGCAGTAATTTTTTATTTACTAAAGTAAATAATTATTTTCCTACATTTTTAGTTCAAATACGCAAAAAATCCCTGTTGAGGAACTTAGGCGGACGGGAGGCAGGTTGGAGCCCGGAAGGAAAACCAAAAAAGCGCCATCCTTCAAGACAGCGCTTTCATACTTTTCTGAGATATTCTTTTTTGAGAGGATCAGACCTCGTCGGCATTTCCGGCAACAACGGGAGCAGGAACCAAAGCACGGTAAAACTGGGTAACGGTGGCAGTGTGATAGGCATTAACCCACAAAGTGCCTACGCCCAAGCAGAGCGCACCCACAATATACCAGCCGATAAAGCTCAGATCCAAAACGAACAGTTCCATTTTGTGACCGTTGGTCAGAGCTTTACTTTCGTCAAGACATTTTCTCCAGTCCTGTTCGGGATGATCGGCCTTGATATAAAAAGCCATGGAATACTGATAATACTTGACGATCCCCGGGACGATGAGAAGCAAGGACCAGAGAAAAACGAACAGATCACGCAAAAGTCCCAGGACCAGATTTCCCGTGAAGTCTGTGTTAAACCCGTCAAACAAACCGACGATATTCATTTGCTTCTTGTCGGATGTCTGTTTTAAGAAAAGCTTGGCGATGCCAAACGAAATAGGTCCAACAAGAATCATGGGACCGACAAAGGTAAAGCCGGCAGCGCTGAGCAGTCCGTATCCAATAAGCAGAACCACCAAGGCAATTAACCAGTTATTGCCGAAAAGTTGATTTCCCAATTGTTCTTTTGCCAGTGTTTTCAATTGTTTTCTTGACATTGTTTTCTCCTCCGAAATTACTTTGTATCTGCGCTACACTTATAGCACATGCCGCTCAAGTTGTCAAGAGCATTTTTGATTTTTTCATAAAATCTTCATTTTTGATTCTATGCATTTCTCTGGGTGAATATGACGGGAACTGTATTTTGATGAACTGCTGTTTTACAACCGAACGATTGGGGCGAAAGTGCCCAACGGGCGGGACGAAGCCAAGCGGAGCCCAGAGTCTTTTATAGCTTCAGAAAAGGTCAATTTCAAAAAATTCGGGAGCAGGGAAGTGTTTTTGGGGGAATGCAACAGGTGCAGCCTTGAATTTCTGTGTCTTTTGGGAGGCTTTTACTAAATCTGATTTTTTTGAAAAAACTCAAAAAAAGTGTTGACAAACAGCGGAAACTATGATAGTATAATTAGGCGTCCGATGCACAGGGTATTCGGACGACGGACGGCGGAATAGCTCAGTTGGCTAGAGCAATCGGTTCATACCCGATAGGTCGTAGGTTCAAGTCCGACTTCCGCTACCATGGCCCGTTGGTCAAGAGGTTAAGACACCGCCCTTTCACGGCAGTAACATGGGTTCGATTCCCGTACGGGTCACCAATCGAGTATAATCCGAACACCCTATTCTTTGTAGGAATTGTCTTCGGATGCACGACAGAACACCGAGTAGAGATTTGATTCTCTGCTCGGTGTTCTTCGTTAAGTTATTACTGCTTGTCCGTTGTTTCGCTGTCGGGCGGTTTTACTTCGGGAGTAGAATTCGTATTGACTGTAAGCGTACCTTCCTCAGCCTGTTTCATCAACTGTTTGAGTACCTGATTCGAGCCTGTTGCTGCAAGACCTGATACGGCACCGGAAACGATGGCAACAACCATAGAGGTTGCCCCAATGAGGTCAGGTAAGACAAGGTGCATTGCCGCACCGATAAGAATACCAATTCCGCACGAGATGAGGGGGGTACCATCTGCTGTCGATCTTGGTGGACTTGATGGCTGTGATTGCAATGTAGCAGATCACAACGATGATGGGGATTGCAGGATAGTTCAACATAAACTTTTCCTCCTTATAAAATATAGATTTATGTAATCAGTAAGCAAGGCTTACGAATTACCGTTTCGGTGCTGACCGTGTGCCTGTTTGTTCAGATGCTTTTCGAGTCGGCCATGAGCTTTGGTGACATTCCCATTGCAATGAAGCTGCATGAGACCATCGAGCGAAGCAAGCATAGCGTAGGAGATCACACACAATTCGTCCTTGATAGACTGTATGTCCTCCGCCTCTTTTTTCTTGATTTCTTCGATGTCCTCATTGTGCTGTTCCCTAAGTATTTCGATGTCTTCTGATTGTTTGTTCTGTTTCAAAATCCATTTTATAATTGCCATCGCCAAACCTCCAATGGTAAGAAACGAACCTACCATACTACCGAGAACAATAAATGTATTTGCCATTACTCGTCCCCCCTAAATGGTTACTATACTTCTTCGATCATAAAGAACCTTCCACAATGAAACCTTCAAAGCCTGCTTCTTTGATTTTATTCAACATCTTTGTGGCGTTTCCTTTTGTGAAGTATGCTCCGGCCTGAACCCTGTAATAAAAGCCGGACTTTGCAATGTAGCACGGGAATCCTTTTGCCTCCAGTCTCAGCGCCAATTTTGTGGCATTCGCTTTTAAAAAGTATGCTCCCACTTGCATCCGGTATATTTTTCTCTCTTTTTCAACTCCGAAGCATTCCGCAATCACTCTTGCTTCCTCTAAGGCCAACCTTTCAAGGTTCGCATCATCCAAGAGCCAAGTGCTTTTATACACATTCGTATGATATTGACCGTAAATGCTGACTATGAAGGCGAAAAAACATTTGAACTTGTGAAAACAATACGGGGTATTGCAAACGAATATTATCCCGATACCTACTATTTGGCGGGTGAAGGTGTCAGCACTTACGACCTGATGGATACAATAATCGCCGATACGCTCAAGGTAAATTTCATTGCAATCGCCGCTGTATTCATTGTGCTGTTACTTTCGTTCAAGTCCATAGGACTTCCTGTTGTTTTGGTTTTGGGAATTGAAACGGCTATCTGGATCAATTTGGCGATTCCGTACTTTGCGGATTCGACCGTCCATTACATTGCATATTTGATTATATCTTCTGTTCAGCTTGGTGCAACGGTGGACTATGCAATACTCATGACGGACAGATACATCGAGAACCGTCAGATCATGAACAAAAAGGACGCAGTCCAGAAAACGGTTGCAACTGTTACGGTGTCTGTTCTGACCTCGGTCAGCGTACTGACGATCGTGGGCTTCCTGCTTGGCTTTATTTCCACACACGGCATTTTATCACAGCTTGGCCTATTTGTCGGCAGAGGAGCACTCCTCTCTCTTGGAATCGTCCTGTTTGTGATCCCCGGACTTCTATATTTACTGGACGGGGTCATTCAAAAAACAACACTCGGTGCAAAATGGTATCGAAATACAGCAGACACAAAGGAGAATATTTCAAAATGAATTTTACTGATCAATTATCAATTACGGGGCGAACAGATTCCCCAAAAGAAAAAACAGGCGTAAAATTTTTATCGCTCTTGCTTGTTTTTTCGCTCATACTTATGTTCAGCGTTCCCGCATTTGCGGCGACAGCAAACACAGACAGCGCAAAACAAGAAGTCGTATATATCAATCTGAATTCCGACGGCTCTGTTTCGGAAATCTGCGTGGTCAATATCTTCGAACTCGATGAGGACGGACAGATCGTGGATTACGGCGATTATACGGCACTTCGGAATATGACGAGCAATGACAAGATCACTTTTGGGAATGAAACCGTCCGTATGGACACAAAGGCGGGCAAACTCTATTACGAGGGGACGCTGAATCAAAATGTCATTCCTTGGATTTTCTCTTTCCGTTATTTTATCGACGGTACGGAATATAAAGCCGAAGAAATTGCGGGAAAAGACGGCGCATTGAAAATCACAATCTCCATTCGCCAAAATCCCGATTGCAACAGCACATTTTTTGAGAACTACGGTTTACAAGCGTCTGTAACGCTTGATACCGGGCTTTGCAAAAATATTATTGCCGACGGTGCGACTGCCGCAAATGTCGGAAAAAACCGTCAGCTTACCTATACCATTCTCCCCGGCACAGAAAAAGACATCACGGTCACAGCCAATGTCACCGACTTTGAAATGGCGGCTATTGCGATAGTTGGCTTGCCGCTCAATATGGAGGTTGACATAGACAGCATAAATACCGACGAACTGACGAAGGAACTTAACAGGCTCAAAGACGCAGTTGCCGAGCTTGACGACGGAGCGGGTGAACTGAAAGACGGTGCCGAAGAATTGAGGGACGGAGCTTCCGATCTCAAAGACGGTGTTACGGATTTGAAGGACGGCGCAAATGAACTGACCGACGGTGCCGATGAATTAAAAGGCGGTGCGGAAGATTTATATAGCGGTGCGTCCGATCTGAACAGCGGCGCGAAAGATTTGCTTGACGGCTCTACGGAATTATCAAACGGAGTATCCGATCTGAAAGACGGAGCAAACGATCTCTATGACGGTATTTCTGACGCGACCAACGGGGCAACGGAGCTTGCAAACGGTCTTGCCGCACTCTCGGAAAACAGCGCAGATCTGAGAAACGGCGCATACGCAGTCTTCATTCAGTTAACAAGCACCGCCGAAGCGCAATTAAATCAAAGTCTGACCGCCGCAGGGCTTGAAACGGTCAAATTAACCCCCGAAACATACAGCACCGCTCTCACGGCACTTTTGGATAGCCATTCGGACAGCGCATATTCGCAAGTCGAAGCGTATGCCGTCGAGGAAATCCGAACGCAGGTTAAAGCCGTTGTTGCCGAGCAGATCAGAGCGACCATAACAAACAATACCGATATGATGGCGCAGATCGATGCGGGCGTAGAAACGGCCTACGGAACGGAAATTGACACATTGGCGCAAAATTAAGTTGCGTTGGAGCTTGCCAAAGTATCTGCCCCCGACACGCCCGAAGCGTGGTTACAAACGCCTGACGGGCAAGCTGCCGTTGCTTCTTACCTTGCGACAGCAGAGGGACAAACGGCACTTTCCGAGGCTCGCGCACAAATCAAGGCACAGTACATTGACGCCGCCGTGTCTGAACAAGTAAACGCACAAATGGCAACGGAAGGAATCCAGGCTCAAATCGAAGCCGCAACAGCCGAACAGCTTGCGAGCGATGAAGTACAACAGCAAATTTCCGCGTCCGTCGAAACGGCTCTTGGCGAGAATGAAGCATATCAAGGAATTGTTGCACTCAAGGGGTAGCTTGACAGCTACAATGCTTTTTATCTTGGTTTACAGCAATACACGGCAGGGGTGGATTCTGCAGCGTCGGGTGCCGCCGAGCTCAAAAATGGACTTGACGCTCTCAAAAACGGAAGTGCGGAGCTTGTAAGCGGGACCATTACGCTGAATAGCGGTGTTACCGAACTGCACAATGGTATTGTATCTCTGAAAAACGGAACTTCCGAACTTCTTGCGGGTGTTACCCAACTGAAAGACGGAACGATCAGCCTTTATGACGGAACGGTGGAAATCCGCGACGGTGTGGCTGAACTGCTCGACGGTGTTGTTACGATGTACGGCGGTACCGTAGAACTTTACGACGGCACCGTAACCCTCAAAGACGGAACACTGGAGTTTAAGACAGAAACCGAAAATCTTGATACGGAGCTGAAAAACAAGATGGGTGACGCAATCAAGGATATTCTCGGTCGTGATTTTGAGGTTATCTCCTTTGCTTCCGAGAAAAACAAAAATGTGAAGTCGGTGCAGTTTGTCATTCAGACCAAGGCGATCGGCATTCCCGAAGCTCCGGTAATGCCGGCTCCCGCCGAGGAAAAATGAACTTCTGGCAAAAGCTGTTGCGCCTGTTCGGGCTGTATTGAGATTTGTTAAACCGAAATTCAGGTGAATTTTGCTATAGTCATCGGAGGTGTAAAAAGCTCGGTCAGAGTTTTTTACACCTCCTTAAACTGAAAATACCGCCAACCGTCTTAGATAAGTATATTTTTACCTCAATATCCCAGGGCTTTTATCCATTCATCGACTTCTGTTTCCGTTGCTCCCGAAGAAAACCGTCTGCCTTCCAGCCAGTTACCGGTACCGGCGGCTTCTTTGAGCAGTTTTGCGCTTTCCCCCAAGCCGGAGCTTGCCGATGTACAGAAGGGAATAACTGTTTTGCCTGTAAAATCATTTGCCTCAATAAAACCGTCAACGGGCCATGCGGCAATTCCCCACCAGATGGGATACCCGATAAATACGGTATCGTATTCATTGAAGCTGTCAATCGTCGTTGCTGTCAGGGCAACCTTTCTTTCGTCGGGATGATCGTGTTTATAAACAACACGGCTGTTTTCATCTCTCCAATCCAGATCCTCACTGCTATAAGGCTCTGTGGGAACAAGTTCAAACAGATCGCCGCCTGTCACGGATGCAATATACCCGGCAGCCTCTTTTGTATTTCCGGTTGCCGAGAAATAAACAACCAATATTTTTTTGTCTGAAGATTCCGGAGAAGGAGCAGAAGGATCAAAAGAAGTGTTTTCAGCATCGGCGGTTCCGCTGTCTGATTGCAGATCCTCCGAGGTCCCGGACTCACCGCCGGGGCTGTCGTTATTTTGACTGCCGCAGGCAGCAAGGGACAGTACTAACACCTCATTTCAGTTTATTGTATTCCGCATCGGAAACAGGCTCGTACCATTCCGTCCTGCAATTGCTACCCGGCACTTCAATTGCCAAATGCTGAAACCAGGAGCCAGCCGACGCACCGTGCCAGTGCTTCACTCCCGCAGGGATATGCACCACCTCACCGGGGGTCAGCCTTTTTGTCGGCTTTTCCCATTCCTGATACCAGCCTTCTCCTGCCGTGACAATCAGTATCTGACCGCCGCCTTGATCCGCATGATGGATATGCCAGTTGTTGCGGCATTTCGGTTCAAAGGTTACATTGCCGATCACGATCGGCCCTTCAGAGAGCATATTCAGATAGCTTTGACCTATGAAATACGGTTCAAATGCTTCGTTTGCGCCTCCTATGGAAAATACGCTCATTTCGTTTACGCTCATATTTACTCCTCCCGAACCCATTTTTCAATATCCTTTCTTGCCCGCCATACGCTGCCGCCGCGGACGGCAAGACCTTTTTCAATCTTTGCATTGGGACACAGTTTTTTGATGTCGTTTATGCTTCTGCCCAAACCGCTGCCTTCGTGGGTACAGAAAGGCTTGATGGTTTTTCCGCTGAAATCCAAATGCTCCAGAAAAGTAAATACTGCCATAGGCATGGTGCTCCAGTAGTTTGGATACCCTAAATAAATCACATCGTAGGACTCAAGCGTTTCAGGCAGTTTTTTCAGCTCGGGACGGGCGTTCTGCCGTTGATCCGCCTGTGCCTGTGCGATGCATTCATTGTAATCCCTTGCATAAGGCTCCAGCTGTTCGATTTTATACAAATCCGCTCCGGTCAACTCTTGAATTATATCTGCCGCAACCTCGGTGTTGTCAAGCTCCAATGTTTTTATCATTCCGTTTACATAGTTCTCGTCGGCTCTTGAATAGAAAGCAATCAATTTGTTGGACATCCCGGCACCTCCGTTCTGCTTTTCGATTACAGTATAGCACAAAACCCATTGACAGGGAATATCCGATATGTTATCATGGAATAAACATAAAGTTTATACTTGCGTTCGGAGGTTCCTATGTATAATCCTATGCTTGATACTTTATAGTTGTCAACGACTACGGTAGTTTTACCAAAGCGGCCGAGCATCTGTATATTTCACCCACGGCGGTATGAAGCAAATGAATACGCTGGAAATCCTTCTGAACTTAAAGTTGATTGAGCGAACTCCGTCGGGCGTACATTTAACACCGGCGTGGAAGGTCATCTATCGGGATGCAAAGTTTTTGATCGATTATTCCAAAAAGTCCATTGCCGGTGCAAATGCCGCCACACACAAATACGATACAACCTTTTGTGTCGGTACATCTTTGCTTAATCCTGCAAAACCTTTTATGGATTTGTGGTATAAGGTAAATAAGAGCTTTCCGGATTACAAGCTGCATCTTGTTCCTTTTGAGGATAATCACGAGGGGATTTTGTCGGAAATTGAAAAGCTGGGAGAAAAATTTGATTTCTTGATTGGTGTATGTGATTCCAAGGCATGGATGTCCTTATGCAATTTTCTGCCGCTTGGCAGATACAAGAAAATGATAGCGGTACCGAGAGAACACCCCCTTGCATCGAAATGCCGTATCGATGTGAAAGATCTATACGGTGAAACGCTTATGATGGTAAAAAGGGGAGATTCCGGCGTGAATGATTTCATACGAAATGATCTGGAAAAGAATCATCCCCGGATTCATATTGAGGATACCCCGCACTTTTATGATTTATCGGTATTTAACCGTTGCGCCCAGACGGGAAATGTTCTGCTTACGATTGAATGTTGGCAGGAGGTTCATCCCGGTCTTGTATCTCTTCCGGTGAATTGGGATTACAGCATTCCTTACGGGCTTCTTTACAGTCTTCATGCGCCGGAGGATGTGCTGAGATTTGTGAAGACGGTGGGTGACATAACGAATATGATGTGAGACACACGGTCAAGAGGTTTCGCTTTTTTTGCAGAGTGCTTTTGCACCATACAGAGAATTTTCATTGCGAAAATTGGTTGAGGCCTTGAAGATATGCATTAAGACATGGCCGGAAATATAAAAAGCAAACCACCGCGGTTGTTTTCCGTGGTGGTTTGCCGTAAAGAATGCATATTCGGTTACAAAATTGTATCGCTGATTCTGCGCACTTTTGGTTTGATTCTGGCTCTGTGTGTTCCGCCACCGAGGTTTTGGCAGCCTCTTTCGGAAGCGGAATCAGGCCTTAAAGGAATCCTTCAGAGAAACGATCCGGTTAAAGGTGTTTTCATATTTGCTGTCCTTGCAGAAGTATCCGGTGCGCACGAACTGGAACCGGTCACCGACCTTGGCGTTTTTCAGGGAAGGCTCGGCTTTGGCGTGCTCCGCAGTAATCAGGGAGTCGGGATTCAGGTAGTTGTTGTAGAGGGCGTGACCTTCCGCATCGGTTTCGGCATCTGCCATATTCTCTAAGGTGAAGAGTTTGTCGTAGAGCTTTACGGTAACATCCTCGGCGTATTTCGCAGAGACCCAGTGAATGGTGCCCTTGATCTTTCTGCCGTCGGCGGGATTTCCGTTTCCGCTTTCCAGATCGGCTGTACAGTGAATGACCTTTACGCTGCCGTCCTCATTGTGCTCCACTTCGTTGCATCTGACGATATAGGCGCCCATCAGCCGCACCTCTCCCTCGGGTTTCATGCGGAAGAATTTGGGCGGAGGAACCTCTGAAAAATCCTCGGCATCGATATACAATTCCTTGGTGAAGCAGACCGAGCGGGTGCCCATTTCCGGATGCTGGGGGTGGTTGGGCAGTTCAAAATTCTCTTCAAAATCCTTTGGAAGATTATCTATAACCACCTTGACCGGGTTTACCACGCAAACACGGCGGGGAGCCGTTTCATTCAGTTCGTCCCGGATACAGGCCTCCAGCATCCGGATGTCCACCAGATTGTCGGATTTGGAAACACCTGCATTCCGGACAAAGGTCATGATGGAGGTAGGTGTATAGCCTCTGCGGCGCAGAGCGTGAATGGTGGGAAGTCTGGGGTCGTCCCAACCGTCCACAATGCCGTTCTCCACCAGATAGCGCAGGTATCTTTTAGACATGACGGTATTGGTCACATTCAGTCTGGCAAATTCTCTCTGCTTGGGCTTTTTCTCAAAGCCGATATTGTTGACCACCCATTCATAGAGGGGCCGGTGGTTCTCAAATTCCAGGGAGCAAAGAGAGTGGGTAATTCCTTCGGTCGCATCCTGAATGGGATGCGCAAAATCGTACATGGGGTAGATGCACCACTCGTCTCCCTGACGGTGGTGGTGGCAGTACTTGATTCTGTAAATAATGGGGTCTCTCAAATAGGTGTTGGGACTTGTGGGATCAATTTTGGCACGCAGGGTGTGAGAGCCTTCGGGAAACTCACCGTTTTTCATCCGGTAGAACAGGTCCAGATTTTCTTCCACGCTTCGGTCTCTGTAGGGAGAGACTCTGCTGGCCTCGGCCCGGTCGGTTCCCTTGTATTCAATCACATCTTCCTTGGACAAATCGCACACATAGGCTTTGCCTTCCTTGATCAGCTTGACGGCATATTCAAAACACAGGGGGAAATAATCCGAACCATAGAAAATGCCGCCGTTGGGTTTTTCGCCGATAAGCCACTGAATGTCCTCCAGAATGGAGTCCACATACTCCACATCCTCCTTGGTGGGGTTGGTGTCATCGTAGCGCAGGTTGAAAAGACCGCCGTACTTCTTGGCCGTGTCAAAGTTGATCATGATGGCCTTGGCAGAGCCGATGTGCAGATAGCCGTTAGGCTCCGGCGGGAATCGGGTGTGAATTTTCAGATTGGGGTCGTCACGCAGATCCTCGTCGATGATGTCAAAAATAAAGTTACTGGATTCTTCCATGAGCGTTGTTCCTTTCAAAGGCTTTCAATATAGGAGTGAATGCGGGACAGGGAGCGTTCCTTGCCCAAAATTTGCATGACGGTGTATAAATCCGGAGAGTTGAGTCTTCCGGTAACGGCAATCCGGATGAAGGAGGACACATCGCCCACATGCCCTTTATAGCTCTCCGGCGAGGCCTTATAGGCCTTAACATCGGGGCAGAAGCCGTTTTCGGCGGCGATTCTTTTGATGTTCTCGAACCAGACGGTGTTATCTGCTGTCTCATCATAACCGGCGGCAAAATCGCCAAGACATTTTTTTATATCGGAAACAGCAAATTTTTCATCCAACCGATCGGTGACCGAAAACAGTTCATCGTAGAAAAATCCGATGAACCCTTTGACTTCGGAAAGTACCCCGAAATCCTTTCTCGGCTTTTTTCCGCCTCTGCCGATTGAAAAAACCGAAAGGGCATAGTCTCTGTCTTTTTCAAGAAGTCTTGCAAAGTCCGGGTCGTTTTCTTTGGCCCAGAAAAGAGTTTTGTCATAAACTTCCTCTGCAGTCATGTGAGAAAGAACATTTTTGGATACATCGTTCAGCTTGTCAAAGTCGAAAAGGCATCCCGACACGGACATTTTCTTGATGGAAAAGGGAAAATCCGTGTAAGGCTTGTCCGGGTTCTGAGCGTGCCATTCCTCATAATTGGAGTTGAGAAGGGTCATCACATATTCGCAGACACTCTCGGAAGGGTAGCCCATCCGGCTGTAATCATCCAGATTTGCGCCCATATCCCGCTTGGAGAGTTTTTTCTTGTTGCCGTTTTCGTCCAAGCGCATGATCTGGGCAATGTGCATATATTTCGGAAGCTTAAAGCCCAGACAGGAAAAAAGCTGAAGGTGCTTGGGAAGGCTGGGCAACCATTCTTCGCCACGGATTACATGAGTGGTACCCATCAGATGGTCATCCACCGCATGGGCGAAATGGTAGGTGGGAATACCGTCGGACTTGAGAAGGACAAAATCTTCGTCGTTTTCGGGAATTTCCAACTGCCCCTTGATCAGGTCGGTGAATTTTATCTTCTTTTCCCGGTCACCCTGGGCAAGAATCCGGAGAACAAAAGGCTCTCCGGCCCGAAGATGCTCTTTGACCTCGTCCAAAGTGATCGCCCGCGCCTTTTCCTGGGTCTCTTTCCGTTCCGCTTCGGCCTCCAGCCAGTTGGTGTTTTTCAGTTCCTCTTTTTTGTTGACCGATCTCAGGGCTTCCATGTCTTCTTCTGTGGTGAAGCAGGGATAGGCAAGCCCTTTTTGAACCAGGGATTTGGCGAAAACATGGTAGATTTTTGCCCGGTTGCTCTGTTTGTAAGGACCGTAATCGCCTTTTTCCCCGTCCGGAGTGACGCCTTCGTCAAAGTGAACGCCGTACCGTGCAAGCGTTTTGACCAAGGCCTGTGCCGCCCCGGGAACCTCTCTTTTGGCATCGGTGTCTTCGACGCGCAAATAGAACACGCCTCCGGACTGATGGGCAAGCCGTTCGCCGACAGTTGCGGGAAAAAGTCCGCCGAAATGCACAAAGCCCGTCGGACTGGGCGCAAAGCGGGTGACCTTCGCCCCCTCCGGAAGATTTCTTTGGGGGTACTTCTTTTCTATGTCTTCCGGCGTTTCTGTCACATCGGGGAAGAGCAGTTCTGCCAACTGAGTGTAGTCCATGTTGATTGTTCCTTTCATTTTTGCAAATATATGTGAAATCCGATCCTTTGCGGTACACAGCGAAGAAGAAAAACCGGCGGCTTTGTTTTACCCTGAAAGGTTTGCTTAAAAGCCGAAGAATATCCGCTCGTCCTCCAGAGAAGTGGGCTGTCCGTGTCCTGGGTATACCGTTCTGTTTTCCAAGGTAAGAAGGCGGCTCAGGGATTGAGAAAGCTGTTCCTCGCTTCCGCCCGGAATATCGGTTCTGCCGTAGCCGTGATAAAAGAGAGTGTCTCCCGAAAAAAGAAAATCTTCCCCTTCGTAGCAGACGGAACCGACAGTGTGCCCGGGCGTTTCAAGCACCCGGAGCCTTTCGTTTCCGAAGGGCACGGTATCCCATTCATGCAAAAGTACAGCGGGGACGGTGTCTACCTGCATCGTATGCCGTGTGAAGTGCAGGGAAAGATTCTTTCCCCAGTCCCGCAGTCCCGGAGCATCCTTATAGGGACAGTAAAGCGGGGCGCCTGTGGCTTTTACAATCGCATCTACCGCTCCCATGTGATCAAAATAGGTGTGCGTCAGCAGGATGCCCTTCAAAGACCATTCCTTCTCATGAAGTTTTTTCAAGATCAATTCCGCATCTGCGGCAGGGTCTACAAGCAGTGCCTCTTTTTCAAAATTCAGAATGTAGCAGTTTGTCTGCAAAGGTCCTAAGACCAGCGTTTCAATATTCATTGGCATTTCCTCTCGTATTCTCTTCATTATAGCATAGATTCCCCGGACTGTCAAGATTTTTGTGCCGGTGCGCCGCATTCTTGCTCCCATCTGTGCACACCTTCCGGGGAAGGGAGCTTTCAAAAAATTCTCCTGTGACAGCAGGTTCCTTTTGTCACAGGAGGATTTCTGTTTAATTGTCCGGCAATAGAGGAGCGAGGCGCATTGCGGGGCGATTCATCTTTGCGTTTCGGAATCAGAGGAGCTCTCTGCGCAGTGCGGCGCCGTCTTTGGGAGAAAGGTAGGAAGGGGGCACATCCAAAACCGAAACCGCACCGGTTTTTCCTTCTTTCTGCATTCTGCATACGGCTCTCGCATAAGCCACCAGAACCGAGGAGGTAAACTCCGGGTTGGAATCCAGCTTTAAAGAAAACTCCATCACATGGGTGTTCTCTGCGGAAACGCCGGTCTTGCCGGTATGAAGGACAAAGCCGCCGTGGGCCATCCTGCTGTGGTTTTTTCGGAACTCTTCTTCGGAAATGAAGTGCACGGCAGTCCGGTAGTCCGCAAAATAATTGGGCATCGTAACGATCTGTCTTTCGATTTCCTCTTTATTTGCGCCTTCTTCTGCTACCACGAAGCATTCTCTTGTGTGCTTCTCTCCGGCCTGAAGCTGGGGAAATTCGCCTTTGCGCACCCGTTCAACGGCATTTTCCAGGGGAATAGTGTATTGTTTGGCGTCTTTCACACCCGGAATCCGCCGTATGGCATCAGAATGGCCCTGACTGACTCCCTTGCCCCAGAAGGTATAGCCTGTTCCTTGGGGCAGGATCGAATCGCCGTATACCCGCAGGAGGGAGAACAATCCGGGATCCCAACCCACAGAGATCAACGAAAGATGCCCGGATGCCTTGGCCGAAGCGCAGACCTGCTCAAAATATTCGGGGATTTTGGCATGGGTATCAAAGCTGTCCACCGTGTTGCAATATTTGGCCAATTCCGGCGTCTGCACGGGAAGATCGTTGGCCGAACCGCCGCAAAGAATCAGAACATCCAATTCCTGCGCCTTGCAACACACTTCATCCAGCCGGAATACCGGCACATCTTTGCTCCATATCTCAAGAGTTTCCGGGTTCCGCCGTGTGAAAACGGCGCATAGAGTCATATCCTCTGCCTGGCGCAGAGCCAATTCCACGCCTTTTCCTAAATTTCCGTATCCGACGATACCTACTCGTATGTTCCTTGCTTGCATTTGAATTTGTCCTTTTTACCCTTTTGAATCGTATTTCCTTTTTTCGGCTCTTTGACCGAACGGCGTGCAAAGTTAGCGGTAATTTAAAATTCAATTTACGCCGTTCCGAAATATTCTTTGCGGCTTAAACAGCCGCATTCCGCAAGCAGAAACAGAATATTTCCAAAACAAAGTGCAGACCTAAGGATCATCTCTTTTTCTTTTCGATAGCCGCCTTCCGGGTGAGAATCTTACGCAGGCGCTCTGCATTGAATTTCTCTCTGCGGTCGAAGGCGTAGATACCGTTCTTCTCCTGGTACACATCGGTCAGCTGGGTATAGCAGAATGCGCACATTTTGGGATTGTCCAGAAGCACATCGATGAGACCCTTGAAGCGCTTGTAGAATTCTTCCATGTCTTCGGGTGCCTTGCCGTAGCCCCAGTCGTCGCTTCCTTTTTCCGAAATATCCCAGAAAATGCCGCCCATTTCGGAAACGAAATAGGGCTGTCCCTCGTAGCGCTCATGGGTTTCGTTATTGACGAAAACCTTTCCTTCGCCGGTTTCCAAAGACTTATAGCGCTGCTTCATGGTGTGGGGGTTCTGATCGTAGTCATGGACATCGTAGATGTCGGTGATGACATGTACATAACCGGAGGTATCAATGATGGGACGGTAGGGATCAATAGCTCTGGTCACATTGTAGACATTCTTAAAAGTGTCGGCTCTGCGGCGTTCGCCGGTTTCGTTGAAGGGACACCAGCCCACCAGCGCCGGGGAGGAGTAATCTCTCTTGACAGCTTCCATCCAGCCGGGCAGGAAGGCGTTAAGACCTCCGATATCCCCTTCGTTCAAGCCCCAGTTGGGGAACTCGCCCCAGACAAGATAGCCCAGCTTATCGGCATAGTAAAGGGAGTAGGGCTCAAAAACCTTCATGTGGAGTCTGGCGCCGTTGAAGCCCACCTTTTTGGAGATCAGAATGTCGTTTTTAAGTTCTTCCACGGTGGGAGCAGTGATGATTCCGTCTTCGTAGTATCCCTGATCCAGCACCAAACGCTGGTAAACCGGTTTATCATTCAGCTCAATGGCATAGCCGTTAACGGCAATTTTCCGCATGCCGAAATAGGTGGTGACCGTATCCGTGCCGAAGGTCAGCTTCAGGTCGTAAAGATTGGGATGCTCCAGATTCCAGAGTTTGGCATTGGGCATAGGAATGGGGAAGGAAACGGCTTTTCCGGTGGTTTTGAAGGATACCGTGCGGATATGTTTTCCTTCAAAAAGCACTTCGGCATCAATTTTTTCGCCGGGCTTGGTGTATTCCGCAAAGGTCACAACGGCGTCCAGCTTCTTGTTGTCCACATCGGGGGTCAGCTTCACTTCGGTGATGTAGTTGTTCGGCACATACTCCATCCAGACCGTCTGCCAGATACCGGTGCAGCGGGTATAGTAGCAGGATTTGTTGTAGTAGTTGAAGTAGATCTGTTTTCCGGTATACTGGAGGGGGTCTCTTCCGTTGTCATAGCACCGGACCACGATCTTGTTTTCACCGGCGGTCACCGCCTTGGTAATATCCAGAGAAAAGGGCGTATATCCGCCTCTGTGGCTGCCCACAGATATTTCGTTGACCCATACTTCGGCCAAAAAGTCCACGGCTCCGAAGTTCAGAAGGATTCTTCCTTGTTCCTTGTCCCAGTTTGCAGGCAACTCAAAACTCCGCTTGTACCAACAGGTGGTGAAAAAATCGGTATATTCAATACCCGAAAGCTTGGATTCAGGCACAAAGGGCACGAGAATTTCCTTGTCGAAGGTTCCGTGTCCTTCCTTCCACAGCTCTTTCCACTTGCCGGAATCGCCGAAATCAAACTCAAACTGCCAGGTTCCGTTCAGATTCATCCACTCGTCCCGCACCAACCGGGGACGAGGATATTCGGGTCTTGGTGTATTCATTTTTCTTCCTCGTTCTTTTCTGAATTCACAGTCGAAAAGGTCAATTTGTTCCCTTTCCGTACAACTACCACCTATTATAGCAGATTTTTGCTTTCTGTCAACCTCCAAAAAGGGCATTCAAAATGTTTTTTTGGGATAATTCTGAAGTTTTGGTTTTTTGGGACAGAAAAAAAAGAAGTTGTGCTTTGAAAAAAACAGGCAGAAGCCTTTGAAGAATGAAAATTGCAGCGTACCGAAATAAAAGAAAAGTGCAAAATTGAGAGAATGAAAAAATACCTTTACAAAATTCAAAATGTGTAGTAAAATAGATGCGAGATTTCAGTAAAAAATGTATGACGGAGAAGCAACCAAGAGAAATTGCACATGAAAACCAGAATCGTTTATGCTCCCGAAAGGGAAGATCTTGTTGCCGCCGCCCAATGCCTGCGTTCCGGCGGCTTGGTGGCATTTCCCACCGAAACGGTATACGGTCTTGGGGGAAACGGCTTGGACCCTTTGGCGGCCAAAAAAATATACGAAGCAAAAGGACGGCCTTCGGACAACCCTCTGATTCTTCATCTCTATGAGCCGGAGGAGGCCGAAAAGTATGCGTACACCTGTCCGCTGTATTACAAACTCGCAATGGCCTTTATGCCCGGCCCCTTAACGGTGATTCTTCCCAAAAAGCCCTGTGTTCCCAAGGAGGTGACCGGGGGATTGGAGACGGTCGCTCTGCGTGTACCCTCCCACCGGGTAGCACGGGCGCTGTTACAGGAAACCGGGCTTCCCATCGCTGCTCCTTCGGCCAATACTTCCGGCAGACCAAGCCCTACACTTGTAAAATATGTCATCGAGGACCTTGACGGCAAGGTGGACATGATTCTGGACGGAGGTCCCTGTGACATCGGTTTGGAATCCACCATTGTTTTGTTGGAAGGCAATTCCATGAAGCTTCTTCGTCCCGGCGGGATCACGCCGGAAATGCTGGCGCCCCTTTGCGACGGCTTGTATTTTGACCCCTGTCTGGATCGTCCCATGAAGGAGGGAGAGCATCCCCTTGCTCCCGGCATGAAGTATCGGCACTATGCGCCGAAGGCTCAGGTGGTCATGCTTGAAGGGGAAGAGGGCCCGGTTCTGGACTTTCTCCGCTCGGTAAAGGATCAGGAGGGCGTAGGAATTCTATGCAAGGAAGACCGGATGTCGGAATTGGAAGGGAAGTACACCTTTTCCCTCGGTTCCGATCTTGGAGAAGAAGCCAGGCTGCTTTTCAGCCGTCTGCGCGCATTTGACGAACTTCCGGAGGTACGCACCATTTATGCGCCGGTGCCCCGGAGGGAAGGCATTGGCCTGGCGGTATACAACCGTTTGGCAAAAGCGGCCGGATTCACGGTCAAAAAACTGTAGCATTTTGCTTGAAACTGAAAGAGAAGGAGAAAGAACATGGCAAAGAAAAAGACGCAAAGTGCCCAAGCGGAGATGCTGTCGGATGCGCCTGCCAGAAATCAGCCGATTACCGAGACCATTGAAACCAACTATATGCCCTATGTGATGAGTGTGATCATTTCCAGGGCGATTCCGGAAATTGACGGCTTCAAGCCCGCACACCGGAAGATTCTTTATACCATGTACAAAATGGGGCTGATGTCCGGCCCCCGAACCAAATCCGCAAATGTGGTGGGGCAGACCATGCGCCTGCATCCTCACGGAGATGCGGCCATCTATGAGACGATGGTGCGTCTGACTAAGGATCATGAGGCTCTTCTGCACCCGTTTGTGGACAGCAAGGGGAGCTTTGGCAAGCAGTATTCCGCCGATGCTTTTGCCGCCCCCCGGTATACCGAAGTGCGGTTGATGCCGATTTGCGCCGAGATTTTTTCGGGAATTGACAGGAATGCGGTCAATATGATCGATAATTATGACGGCACCATGAAGGAGCCGGAATTGCTCCCCACCACCTTTCCCAATATTCTGGTGACGCCCAACAAGGGGATTGCCGTCGGAATGGCCAGCAACATCTGCTCCTTCAATCTTGCGGAGATCTGCGACGGGACAATTGAGGTCCTGAAAAATCCCACGGTGGATGTGGAACGGATTCTGGAGTTGGTGAAGGCACCGGATTTTGCCGGAGGCGGCAACCTGATCTACAACCGGGAAAGTCTTACCGAGGTGTACAAAACCGGTGTGGGCAGTGTTCGTTTAAGAGCCCGGTATACCTACGATCCGGCGGCAAACTGTATCGATGTGGTGGAAATTCCCTATTCGACTTCCATAGACGCCATCATCAAAAAAATCACCGACATGATCAAGGAAGGAAAGCTGAAGGAGGTCGTGGATATCCGGGACGAGATCGACCTTTCGGGCTTTAAGCTGACCATGGATTTGCGCAGGGGAACCGACCCGGAGCAGTTGATGAACAAGCTCTATAAATGCACACCCTTGGAAGACAGCTTTCCCTGCAATTTCAATGTGCTCATTGACAAGGTGCCCCGCACAATGGGGATCATTGACATTCTCAAGGAGTGGATTACCTTCCGTATCGGTTGTGTGCGCCGGGAGCTTACCTTTGATTTGGGTAAGAAAAAGGAGAAACTGCATCTGCTTCTGGGTTTGGGGAAGATCCTTCTGGATATTGACAAAGCCATACGCATCATCCGGGAGACCAAGCTTGAAAAAAATGTGGTTCCGAACCTTATGGAGGGCTTTGGGATCGATGAGGTCCAGGCTGAATTCATTGCCGAAATCAAATTGCGGCATCTGAACAGAGAGTATATCTTGGGGAAGGTCAAGGAGATCGAGGACCTGCAAAAACAGATCGCAGATCTGGAGGAAACCCTTTCCAGCGATCAGAAGGTCAAGAAGCATATCATCAGCCAACTGAAAGAGATCAAGGAAAAATACGGAATTCCCAGAAAGACCAGGATCATTTACGAACACGAAATCGGGGAGTATGTAGAGGACAACACGGTGGAGAACTATCCGGTGCGGTTGGTGTTCACCGCCCACGGGTATTTTAAAAAGATCACCATGCAGTCCTTGAGGGGAAATGACGAGCAGGCTTGTAAGGAAGGGGATCGTATCGTTCTGAATAAAGACGGGGAAAACACCGACGCACTGCTGTTTTTCTCGGATAAGGGGAGATGCTATAAGTCCAGAGTCTCGGACTTTGATACCTGCAAAGCCTCTTCTCTTGGCGAATATGTGGCGGCAAAGCTGGGCTTTGAATCGGACGAGCGGTGCATTTTCATGATGGATCTGAAGGAGTACAGCGAAAAAACCAATCTGCTCTTCTTCTTTGAAAACGGCAAGGGCGTAAAGGTTCCGCTCAGCGCTTACGAGACAAAGGGCGCCAGAAAAAAGCTCACCGGCGCCTATTCCGCCGCTTCCCCCATCGTGGGCATCCTGCGGGAGGATGAGTCCACGGACTTCTTGCTGTTTTCTTCCGACAAGAAGGGAATTCAGCTGTCCAGCACTCTTGTTCCCCTGAAAACCACAAGAACGGCCGGCGGTGTGACGCTGTTTTCTTTGAAAAAGAACGCAAAGCTCCTGGCCGTTTCCTCCGACCTTTCCCTTGTAAAAGAGGAAAAATCCTTGAAAAAGATCAAAATTCCGACCACCGGTGTGAGTCTGGAGCATTTTGATCCGGAATTTCTGAAAATCTGAAGGAAAAGCGTTGCCTTTCTTTGCAGGCGGCGCTTTTTTCTTCTGTAGCGAAAAAAATGAAGAAAACCGTTGAATTTCCGGGAATCCTATGGTATAATCAAGAAAGAATATGACAGATGATCCTGGGGGATAGTCGAATGAATAATAAAAAAATGAAAATTGCAGTGATTGCGCTGTCGATCGCTTTGGCGGTGCTCCTGCCCGTGACGGTGCTGGTGGTTTCGGCGGCAACGACCGGGGATCCGCTGATCCTGTTCACGAAAGACTATTTTGACAGCAAGGTGTTGCCGGAATTGAATAAAAAAAATTCCGAGCAGGATCAAAATATAGACAGCTTGAACACCAAATATACGACGCTTTTGGCCCAGTATGCCGCCTTGGCCGATAAGGTCGCCGCCATAACAGGCCAAGGGGAAGTGACGGTTTCCCGGAGCGGTTTTCTGGAGGTCAAACTGGAGAAGAACCAGACACTGGTGCCTGCCGGGACGAATGCTCAATGCTTAGAAGTGATTCTGAAAAGAGGCGACGCCCAGGTGATTTCACCCTACAACACGGCCGGCCTTGTGGATGTGACCGACGGGGTGGAGCTGACCGATGGAAGTGCTTTGGTTACCAATCATTATATTCTGATTCCTCATTCCAACGACGGCAGGTGCATCCTTGCCGTAGAGGGGGATGTATGGGTGTTAGTCAGGGGGGAGTATACCATTGAATCCTAAAAACAGGAACCATTCGGAAAATACAAAAATGACGGTCAAGAGGTTGGTTTGCCTGATCATGGCATGTCTGATGATTTTGGGAACACTGGCAACTTTGGCAATCTATCTGATCGGACGGTAAAGTACATACGAAGAAACTTTCAAAATCGGAGATATAGAAGCATGCGCACACACAAGAGTCTTGACAAAATGGTTCGCCGGATTACTTCGGGGATTCTTGTCACTTTACTGGTTTTTCTCGGTGTGGTGGTTGGTTCATCGCCCCTGCCTTCCGGTTCCTTCACGGTATCGGCAGATACATATGAGGAGCCTATGATCCGTATAGGATTGGTTTTGCGGGAAAAACGGGCGACCTCCTATAAGATTTCGGCCGCCAAGGGATTCCGCTTCGGATATATGGATCAATCGAACGATCGGTTCGTTTCCTTTGACATCACCGATGAGACGGCGGTAAAGGCCGAGCTGGATGATTTTTACTATATTGAGTTTTACTCCTTTTTTTCCGAAGGGAAGCAGTATGATCTTTCCAGCGAAACGGCAACCGATCTCCTGCAGGGTCTGGTGGAGGGGTATGCCCTAAGGCTGATCCCTGCCTTTTGCGATGAGTATTGCTACCGGGTCGGTCCCTTTTCTTCGTCAGAGGAAACGGAAGAGTTTTTCCTGATGATACAGAGTGACATCGAGAACAAAAATCAGAATGGCTCTTCCTTACAGATCGGGATCCGGACGGTTTCTCCCACTTCGGCTTCGGTTCTTTTGCGGAAAATTCTTTTAGTGGACGGAAAAGAACAGTCGGGGGAGCCGATCTTTTCCTTTGCGGGCAGCAATGCCGACTGTGCTCTGGCGGTTGCGCCTGCACAGTATGGGGACAGCGAAATCTCCATGTCCGCCAATTCCTATACCTATCCGGGAATCATGGAATTCCGCCGGTGCCATACAGCGACCTACGATTCCTTGGCCGTCATCAATGTTCTGCCGCTGGAAACCTATGTTGCCTGCGTGAATTCCTGGGAAATCTTCGATACCTGGCCGCTGGAAGCCCATAAGGCTTTTACGGTACTGGTGCGCACATATGCTTTGCGTACGGGCATGAGCAACAAACATCTTTCTTCCGGAGCCGACCTGTGCGGAGATATTTGCTGTCAGGCCTACAGGGGAAACAGCGGAGTCACCGATGTGATGACGGAAGCGGCCAACTGTACAAAAGGTATTGTGCTCGGGTATGACGGGGCACTGGCTAAGGTCTATTATGCCGCCGTTTCCGGCGGTTCCACGGTTAACAGCGAAGAAAGCTGGAACGAAACCGTGCCCTATATGAAGGCGGTGCCCAGCCCCTGGGAGCGTTACAGGAATTACGGTACCCATACCTCCAGAGCCATATGGCACAAAGAATTTACCGGTGCGGAGTTGTATGCGCTTTTGCAGAAATCCGGGAAGCACCCCAACATCAAGGGGGTGATCACCGATGTGCATATCGACCGCTTCTGCACCAATTCCAACTATGTCTATTCCATAACCTTTACCGATCAGTACGGCAATACCTCCACGGCCACCAGAGCCGATACCATTCGGTATCTGTTGGGCTTTGAAAGCGGAAACTTTGTGGTGGGCAAAAACGGCGAGACCGTGGATTACCCGGAGTATTCCTTGGACTGCTTTCCTTCGGTTTACGATCCCGATGCTGCCGGCTATGGGGAGTATGCCTCTTTTGAGGATGCCATGCTGAAGGCTTTGGACGCCGAGGGCAACGCTGTAGATTTTTCTTTGGAGAATGTTCAGGTTGCATGGAAAGACAAATTTCAGAAATTGAATCTGAAGGACTATAATCTGAAAATTCTCGCCTCCTCTTCGGAACTGATGGTGAACGAGGAGGGCTTGCCGGATATTCTCAACGGAGAGATCGTTTTTCATATGCGTCAGATCACTCTTTCGGGAGAAGAAGGCAAATTTATTTTTCAAGGAAGAGGCTGGGGACACGGAATCGGGTATTCTCAGTATGGAATCTGGGATTTGTCAAGACTGGGCTATGGCTACGAAACAATCCTGCGTTATTATCAAAAAGGAATTGATTTGGTAAGTCTGAACGACCTGGGATTCTGAAATTCAAGATCGTGCGGGTTGGTGGAGCGAGGATGCTTTGCGCCAACCCGTTGGCATTCAAAAGGAGAGAAAAGATGAAGGGATTGCTGGTGGTCAACAGTTTTCTGAAAAATGCCAAATTCGGACAGCTGTACGATTTTCTTTCTGCCGCCTTTACGGAACAGAATGTGCTTTTAGAGGTGCGCTCTTCGGACGAACTGTTTTTGCCGGTGGGCAAAAAGCTGAACCGAGAGTGGGACTTCGTTCTCTTCTGGGATAAGGACCTGAGGCTTGCAAGGGCTTTTGAAGAAAGCGGTATGCGGGTGTTCAATTCCTCCCGTGCCATTGAATTGTGCGATGACAAGGCCCTGACTGCAGAGTGCCTGCAAAGATCCGGTCTGGCCATACCCAAAACGCTGATTGCGCCCAAAACCTATGCCAATATCGGCTATAGCAACAGCCGATTTCTGCTCCGTGCCGAAGAGTTTCTTTCCTATCCTATGGTGCTGAAGCAGCGCTTCGGTTCTTTTGGCGCTCAGGTGTACCTGGCAGAAAACCGAAAGCAGGCAGAAGAAATTCTGGAGCGTTGTGCCGGGAACGAGATTCTTCTGCAGGAATTCATTGCCGAAAGCTCCGGAAGGGACCTGCGCATCAATGTGGTCGGAAACGAGGTCAAGGGTGTGATGCTCCGGTACAACAACTCGGATTTTCGTTCCAATATTACAAACGGCGGAAAGATGGAAATCTATTTTCCTGACCGATCCTATCTGTTTGCGGCAGTTGCCGCCGCAAGGGCAGTGGGGGCGGATTTTGCCGGGGTGGATGTGCTGTTTGGCAAAGAAGGTCCGGTGATTTGCGAAGTAAATGCCAGCCCCCATTTCAAGTCTACTTTAGAGGCTACGGGCGTGAATCTGGCAAAAGAGCTTTCTTCTTATGTCCTTTCGGAAATTCAGAAAAAACCGGGGAATGGTTTATGTACGGATGGTTAATCTATGATGCAGAGGGGCGGGCAAGAAACGGCTGGTTCATCGGACAAATGGTCCAGTATGCTTCTTCCTGCGGGGTGTGCTTGGAAGTAGTCGGTGCGGAAGCATTTTGCTTCGGCGTGCGCAACGGTCGGTGCTTTGCAGAACCTTTTGAGGGAAAAAGACCGGATTTCGTCCTTGTGCGCACCATTTTTCCGCTGATTCAGGAGATTTTGGAGCATTTGGAGATACCCGTATACAACAGTGCAAAGGTCAGTTCGGTCTGCAACGACAAAAGGAGAACCCATGCGTTTTTTGCACGGAGCACTGTGCCGATGGCGGATAGCTTTTTTTGTTCAAGACGGTGCTTTGATGCCGACCGATACGGTTACCCGGCAGTGCTGAAATCGGCCTCCGGCCACGGAGGAAGGGAGGTCTTTCTGGTGAAAAACAGGGAAGAGGTCTTAGCCCTTCTCCCTTCGTTGTCCGAGGACGCCATCCTTTTACAGGAGCCAGTGGATCAAGGAAGAGATGTGCGGGTGTATCTTTTGGACGGAAGGGTACTTGCGGCTGTGGAACGCACCTCTGAGACCGACTTTCGGAGCAATTTTTCCTTAGGAGGAAAAGTGCGCCTTTTTGCGCCCGATGAATCGATGCTGAAGGTGGTTGAAGAGGTAAAAAGCAGTTTAGATCCTCTTTTTGTGGGCGTGGATTTTACTTTTCGGAAGGGCGAACCGCTTCTGAATGAAATCGAAGATGTAGTGGGCACCAGAATGCTCTATAAACTGACCGATCTTCCGGTTCACCGGTTGTTTCTGGACGCTGTTTTCCGAAAGGTATACGAAAAAAGTACATAAAAGCCTATATACAAGTTGGTGGGCTGTCGCAAAATGCCTTTTGCGGCAGTCTTTTTTCTGTGATTTTTTCTTTCATTTTTGAATATCTATCATAGGGCACCTCTAAACATTCCCCGCACATCCGGCAACGGGATTTTTCGCAGAACTTTGTTGCAAAAAGCTTTGTTTCACAGAGGATTTTTTCATTTTGCGCCTTGTTCTTTGCAAAGACCGTTCGGAGAATAGAAGTTGAATATTCAGAGGTGCCCCAAAGAGAATCAAAGACGGGAGGCAGAATATGAATCAGGCAAGGAGGGGGCTGACCACCGAGGAGGCGGCGCTTTTGCGGGAAACCAAAGGGGCAAATGTGTATGAAAAGCTCAAAAGAAAGAGCTTTGGGCGAAGACTTCTTGAAAACTTCAAGGATCCGATTATCCGGATTTTACTCATTGCTATGGGTGTAAACCTGCTGTTCACCATTAAAAACATCAACTGGGCGGAGAACGCCGGAATCATACTTGCCGTTTTGATTTCCACTTTTGTGTCGGCAATTTCCGAGCAGGGAAGTGAGCGGGCTTTTGAAAGGCTGAAGGAGGAGCAGAAAAAGGTGAACGCTCAGGTTCTGCGGGATGGAAAACCGGTGATTTTGCCGGTAGAGGAATTGGTGGTGGGCGATCTGGTGTTTCTTCACCCGGGAAATCGGATTCCGGCAGACGGCAGAATTCTTGCGGGCATGCTGAAGGTGGATCAGTCGGCAGTAAACGGCGAGGCAGAGCCCACCGGAAAACGGCCCTCCCGAGGTGGCGCTGAGGAGGAACAGTCGCGGGTTTTTGCCGGAACCATGGTCACGGAGGGCGAGGCGGAAATGCTGGTGACGGCCGTCGGCTCCGAAAGTATATACGGGCAGATTGCAAAGGATATTCAGCGAGAAAATGAAGAAAGCCCCTTGAAAAAAAGACTGTCAAAGCTGGCGGGAACGATCACAAAAATCGGCTATGTGGCGGCAATTGTAGTGGCCGTTACCTATTTGTTTAATGTGTTCATTCTGGACAGCGGATTTGACCGCATTGAAATTCTTCTGCGACTCTCGAACTTTCGGTTTGTTGCATTGAATCTGGTCAAAGCGGTGACCATAGCGATGACCGTGATCGTGGTGGCGGTGCCGGAAGGACTTCCGATGATGATTACGGTTGTTTTAAGCTCCAATATGAAAAAAATGCTGAAAGGAAATGTGCTGGTGCGAAAGCTGGTGGGTATTGAAACCTCCGGCTGTATGAATATTTTGTTTACCGATAAAACCGGAACGCTGACCGAAGGAAAGCCGGTTTGTTCCGAGATGGTTTTCGGCAACGGAAACCGCTTTGACGGCAAGCGCCGCACCGGAAAGAGGCTGGAAGAGCTTTTGCGCTACCAGATTTTTCTAAACACCTCCTGCAAGGAGGCGGGCGGCCGTTTTTTCGGCGGAAACAGCACCGAGCAAGCTTTAGCCGAGTTTTGGACTTATGAAGCGGGAAATTCGACGGTTGTGAAGGATTTTCTGCCGTTTTCCAGTCAGAATAAGTATTCGGTCTGTCAGATTGAGGAAAACGGGATCCCTCTGACGCTCTTCAAGGGAGCGCCGGAAATGATTTTACGGAACTGCAGAAGCTATCTGGATGAAACGGGAGAGGAGCGGCCTTTCGATGGGGTGCGCATGACGGAGCTTGTAAAAAAACTTTCGTCCAAGGGAAAAAGAATCCTTGCGCTTTCCTACAGCAGAAATAAAAAGGGCCGTGAAATGGATAAAAACAGCGTTTTTTTGGCAATTGCCGTGCTGAATGATGCTCTGCGCAAAGGAGCCAGGGAGGCTGTCAAGGAATTGCAGAATGCGGGTGTGCACACGGTCATGATCACCGGAGACAGCAAAGAAACGGCTGAAGCAATCGGCAGAGAGTGCGGAATTTATGAGAACGGGAAGTCTCAATACATCCTCAGCGGGCAGGAAATGGCAGAAAAAACCGATCAGTGGCTGATGGAAAATATAGAACGCCTGGCAATCGTTTGCCGGGCATTGCCCAATGATAAGAACCGTTTGGTGAAGATCTGCAAGAAAAAAGGGCTGGTCACCGGAATGACCGGCGACGGAATCAACGACGCACCGGCCCTGAAAAGCGCAGATGTGGGATTTGCCATGGGCTCGGGAGCAGAAATAGCCAAGGAAGCCTCCGATATTATCATACTGGACAACAATCTCCAATCCATTATTAATGCGGTGCTTTACGGCAGAACAGTGTTCAAAAGCATACGGAAATTCATCACCTTCCAGCTGATTATGAATCTTTGCGCAGTAGGTGTCTCGCTGTTTGGACAACTGATGGGGATCGACAATCCGGTCACCGTGATTCAGATGCTTTGGGTGAATATCATCATGGATACGCTGGGAGGGTTAGCCTTTGCCGGTGAATATCCTCAAAGACATTATCTGAAAGAAAGACCTTTAAAACGGGAGGAACCGATTCTCACCGGCGGGATGCTCTGGCAGATTCTTCTGATGGGCGGCTACGGCACCACCATGTGCAGCTGCTTTTTGGGAAACCGACACATCCGAAGCTTTTTAGGATACAACAGCGACCCGCTTCCGCTGCTAACCGCATTCTTTGCGCTCTTTATATTTACGGGGATCGTCATCTGCTTCACAGCCAGAAGCGAGCGGGTAAACCTGCTGTACGGCCTTAGGAAAAACAGACCGTTCCTCTTGATTATGATGGCTGTTACCGGCATTCAGATGCTGATGCTGTATTTCGGAGGCAGCACCTTCCGGTGCGTGGGACTGACGCCGCAGGCGCTCCTCCTGGTGGCCCTTTTGGCGCTTTCGGTATTACCGGTGGATCTTGTCCGAAGAATCATAACAAAAAGTATTGTAAAAACAGAACAAAAAAAACACCGAAAAAAATCTCCAAGAGTAAGCAAAACAGAAGAACTCCAAAAAAGCTGACGCAGTTTTGCGTCAGTTTTTTTGATGATATTGCGAAAAAACGACAGCCAAAAAAGCGAGTGACTTTTCACTTGCTTATAACAAAGAATAAAATCATCTGATGTGTGTGCGGTGTGCACCTTTGCTCTTATTCTTCATTCAGTCAGTTTCTGGTTCGTTCTTGATATAATTTGGAATGCCCATCTGATTCAATGTGCGGGCTAATTTGTCTTTGCCCAAACTCTGCGTAATGCCCATCTGGTTTAATGTACGGTTAAAATCAGATGGATCAGATGAAACATTGTAAGCCATACGAATGCCAACAGCCTGAACGCTGAAATTCTTGTCCACAAGCTCTTCCCTGAATTGTATAAAATTTTGATTTTATATAATTGTATATATAAAAAAGGCTGTGGAAAACAAGTGGTTCCCTGTGGGTAAAATCTGTTGAAAACCTCTTTTTTTCTAAGCATTTATTGAATTTGAAAGCTGTGGATTTCAAAAATGAATGCTCTTGTATGGATATACTTTTTGGATATATAATTTTGTTTTATTTCGCTGTTCAGCGTCTGTTTGGGAATGTGTTTTTTTGGTCTTTTCCCAGGTTTTTCCACAGCCTTGCATTTTCCTTTGAATTGTGGTATACTGAGATCCTACGAAATTGAGATTTTTGCACTATGTTCTGATCGGAGGCAAGCTATGAATCTCGGAGAAAAACTGAAGCAATTGCGAAGGCTTCGCGGCGTTACCCAAAAGGAATTGGCCGGGAATTTCCTGACCAGAAATATGCTGAGTCAGATTGAGCGAGGGGTGGCTATGCCTTCTTATGCCACGATTGCCCTCCTTTCAAAAAAGCTAAGGGTCGATCCGTCCTACTTTTTCGAGTCCTCTTTTTCTTTGGAACACTATGAGATTCTTTCTGCGTTGCCCCAGATCAAGCGTTGCTTTTCCGAAGGTCAATACAGTCTTTGTCTTCGTCTTGCCGAACCCTTCAGGGAGATTGACAGTGATGAGCTCCTTTGGATTCTTTCTTCGGCTTCCTACCATTTGGGGCTGGATAATTTCAATCACAACGATTTTGAAGGCGCATTTTTTCATTTTGACTGTTCCCTCAATTACGGACGGTTGTGCAGTCTGGGGAGCCCTTATGCCCGTCAGATTGAGTTTTATCAGAGCCTTATGAGGCATCTTCAATGCAGCGCTGACTTTTCTTTGCCCTCACTTCTCAGGGGAATTTCCGATGATCCTGCCTTTGCTGACTATGTTTCTTACATCTACCTGAACGGACTTCTTGATAACGGTCAGACCGAGAAAGCATCTCAACTGTATGATGCACTGCGGATAAGCGATTTGAATTTGCGCAGCCATTTCAATGCCCGTCTTGCCGCTTCCCTGCTGAACTATCAAAGAGCCAAAGAGCTGTTGCAGCAAATCATTCTTTCAAAGGAGGATTTGCCTTTTCCTTTTCTCTATTCGGTTTACAACGACCTGGAGCGCTATTGCAAAGCCACAGAGGATTATGAGGGCGCTTACCGCTGTGCGGTTGCCAAAAGAAGGTATGAATTTAAGAATTAAAAGAGTGGGCTGTTAAAAAACTCGATGTTTTTTACAGCCCCTCAAAAATGCCGGTGTGGATTCCGGCATTTTTGAGGGGATTTTGGTCGGTTTCGCCCTTCATTTTGCAGAAATTTCGGTGAATCTTGCGGCAAAATGACCGCTGAAAGCCGCAAAGGTCAATGTCGTCGGGGAAATTAAAAAATTCTGAAAGATTTTTTTAACTTCCCTTTTTTCTGCATAAAAAACTTACTGATTTTTGAAAAAGTGGTTTTTTTCTCTTGATATTTCAGTCTGTTTATTGTATAATAAACACATCATGGGGTTTTGAGACCTTTTTGAGATACCTGGGGCGCCCCGGCGACGACAACAGCCGCGCTCTGAAAAACTTTGGTTGTCGAGAATGGAGAATACTGTTATGAATAGCATCAAGCAGAATACTCTTGAACAGTATGAAGACCTGCTGAACGGTGGTGGCGCTGCCTACGACCGCATCGCATCTCTCTTTGATGCCGGCACTTTCGTGGAACTTGGTCGTTTTGTAAAAAAGCGTACCACCGAGTTTGACGATGGGCAAGGCAACGAATTTGAGGGCGTTGTGACCGGATACGGTGCGATTGACGGAAAGCTGGTCTTTTCTTTTGTTCAGGATTTTTCCCGTATGAAAGGTGCCATGAGTGAGGCGCATGCCCAGAAAATCGTGTCCGTTTATGAGGCGGCTATGAAGGTGGGTGCGCCGGTTATCGGCGTATTTGATTCTGCCGGAGCAAAGATTCTGGAAGGTGTCGGTGCTCTTTCCGGCTACGGTGCCGTGATGAAGGCGGCGGCTGCGGCCTCGGGCGTGATTCCTCAGATTGCCGTTGTGGCGGGCATCTGCTCCGGTTCTTCCGCAATTATTGCTTCCTTAGCGGATGTGGTGATTGCTTCCGCTGACGGCGGTAAATTCTATGTGGGTGCTCCTGTTTCCCTGAACGCCAAAGGCAATAAAGAGGCCGGTTCTGTAGAGGAGGCAGCGGCCAACGGTGCCGTTTCTCTTGTGACCAAAAATGTAAACGAGGCTCTGGAAGCGGCCAAGAAGTTGGTTTCGCTCTTCCCTTCCAACAATGTGGAGGGCACTGCCTATACCGAAAACGGCGACACCGCCAACCGGGCGGTGGCCGGCACGGGAAGCATTGCAGACATTGCGAAGGAGCTGGTGGATGCCGGTTCTGCTCTGGAATTGAGTCCGAAGTATGCTCCTGAAACACTGACGGCGGTTGCCTCCATCGGAGGAATTACCGTAGGTGTAGTCGGAGCCGGTGGGAAACTCACTGCGGCCGGTGCTGAAAAGGCGGCGAAGTTTGTTTCGATGTGTGATTCCTTCAGCATTCCGGTGGTTACGCTGGTGGACTGCGAGGGTGTGGCCAACTGCCCGGTTTGCGAGAAAGCGCCCTATTCGGCGAAGCTTGCCCGTCTAGCAAGTGCCTATGCCGCTTCCACCACTGCCAAGGTGACGGTGGTTACCGGCAAAGCATACGGTTCTGTATTTACGCTTCTCGGTTCTAAAACTCTTGGAGCAGATGTTGTTTTTGCAACTCCTTTGGCTGAAATTTCGGTCATGCCGGCAGAAGCGGCCGTGGAGTTTGTTTACGGAGAGCAGATTAAGAATGCGAAGGATCCCATGGCTGAAAAAGAGGCAGTCCGTGCGGAATGGGCAAAGGTGTGTTCTCCGGTCACTGCCGCCAGAAACGGGGACTTAGATGATGTGATCGATCCTTCCGAATTGCGTATGCGCATTGCGGCGGCTTTGGAAATGCTTTCCGGCAAGGCCACTGTTTCTCCTTATAAAAAGCACGGAAACCTTCCTCTGTAAATAAGGCAGTGAAAGGATGAAGAAACAATGATAAACAATCCTGCAATTCTGAACGACTATCTCAATCCTCAAAACTTCGGTGAGAAGGTAACTCTTTCCCTGACAACAATTGTGATTGGCCTTCTTGTGGTGTTTGCGGTGCTGACCATCATCATGCTGGTGATTATGCTGGTAGGCAAGATTTTTTCAACCATTGACAAAAGGAAGGCTGAAAAGTCCCAGCCCGCTTCCGTTGCCCAACCCGAAGAGCCTGAAGTTGCTGTTGAAGCGTCTGAGGAAGATGAGGGGGCCCTTGTTGCGGCCATTACCGTTGCAATCGCTCAGTGCTTGGAGGAGCCGGTTGGCTCCTTCCGTGTGGTTTCCTTTAAGAAAACCAGCACCAAACCTGCTTGGAACAAGAAATAATTGAACAAATATGTAGAGGAGATTGAATCATGAGAAAATTCAGTGTGACCGTAAACGGTACTACCTATGAAGTGGAAATCGAAGAAGTAATCGGCAGTGAGACTGTTTCTACCGCTGCTACCGCTCCCAAAGCGGCGCCCGCCCCTGCTCCGAAGGCTGCTGCACCCAAGGCTACGGCTGCTGCCGGAACCACGGCTGTGAAGTCCCCCTTCCCCGGAACGATTCTGAAGGTAAGTGTTTCTGCCGGACAGGCCGTGAAGAGCGGCGATGTGCTGATGGTCATTGAAGCCATGAAGATGGAGAACGAGATCCGTGCTCCCAAGGACGGTGTTGTTGCTTCGGTGAATGTAAGCAAGGGCGCTGCTGTTGCTACTGATGATTTGCTGGCATCCCTGAAATAAAGAAAATACCGGTTTGTACCCTCATTCAAAGAAAGGAATTACAACATGGATCAAATTCTTGATACGTTAAAAACGTTTCTGGAGTCTACCGGTATTTTCCGTATGGCGGATATGGGAAATGTGTTGGATACACTGAAGGTTATAGCGATGATCGCCATTGCCGGAGTTCTGGTGTATCTGGCCATTGCCAAGCAGTTTGAGCCTTTGCTCCTGCTTCCGATCGCCATCGGTATGCTACTGGGTAACCTTCCCGGAACGGAAATGTTCCACATGAACCTCTTTATTGGTGACAGTGTGCCAACGGTTCTGGAGAACGTCCGGGTTGCTATGGTGGAAGAAGGGGTCCACACGGGCAACTGGATCGCCATTGAAACGGATAAAGAGGACAATGTCACAAATATGATCCCGGTTCTTGAGGAAATGAAATCGGATCTTGCGGCCCAGGGTATGGAGGTCCAGTCCGAGATCCGCACAGAGCTGACTACCGATGAACTGGTGAATATCCTGACCGAGTATAAGGATCAGATGGTTGCTCATGCTGAACGGAACGGAACCGATCTGAGCTTTTCGGAAAAAGATCTTGAAATCAGCATCCAGTCGCTGCTTGTCAATAAAGGCGGTCTGAATATGCAGGATGTAGCCCATTATGGCGGTCTTTTGGATCTTCTGTATTTAGGCGTGAAGCTGGGCATTTACCCCTGTCTCATCTTCATCGGTATCGGTGCGATGACCGATTTTGCTCCACTGATTGCCAACCCCAAGAGTCTGCTTCTGGGTGCTTCGGCACAGTTGGGCGTGTTCGTGGCCTTTGCCGGTGCTATATTCCTTGGATTCAACGCAATGGAGGCCGCAGCTATCGGTATTATCGGCGGTGCAGACGGACCTACAGCCATACTGGTGACGAAAACGCTGGCTCCCCATCTGCTTGGCGCCATTGCCGTTGCGGCATATTCCTATATGGCCCTGATTCCGATGATCCAACCTCCGCTCATGAAATTGCTGACCCGCAAGAAGGATCGGCAGATCGTGATGGGTGGCCTGCGTCCGGTTTCCAAACTGGAGAAGATTCTCTTCCCGATCATCGTGACCATCGTGGTGATACTGATCGTGCCCGATGCAGGACCCTTGGTGGGCTGTCTGATGTTCGGCAACCTGTTGACCACCTGCGGCGTCACCGAGCGTCTTTCCAAGACCGTTCAGAATGAACTGATGAACATCGTAACCGTGTTCTTAGGCATTACCGTAGGAGCAACCGCAACAGCCTCCAACTTCCTGAGCGTCAAGACTCTGAGCATTATTCTGCTTGGTCTGTGCGCATTTATGATTTCCACTGTCGGCGGTCTGATCGGCGGAAATGTGATGTGCAGACTGACCAAGGGTAAGGTCAATCCGCTGATTGGGTCTGCAGGCGTGTCTGCTGTCCCGATGGCGGCCCGGGTCTCTCAGATTCAGGGTCAAAAGGAAAACCCTGCAAACTTTTTGCTGATGCACGCTATGGGACCGAATGTGGCCGGCGTGATCGGTTCGGCAGTGGCAGCAGGATTCTTCCTTGCACAGTTCAAGTGATTTTAGAAAGGGAAAATAAATATGGCAAAGGTAAAAATTTGTGAAACGGGTCTTCGTGATGCGCACCAGTCCCTGATTGCCACGAGAATGACCACCGAGGAAATGCTTCCCATTCTCAAGACCATGGACGAGGTCGGGTACTATTCTTTGGAGGCATGGGGCGGCGCCACTTTCGATGCCTGTTTGCGTTTTCTGAATGAGGACCCCTGGGAAAGACTGAGAAAAATTCGTAACGAGGTCAAAAATACCAAACTGCAGATGCTGTTCAGAGGACAGAATATTTTGGGCTATCGGCACTATTCCGATGATGTGGTGGAATATTTTGTTCAGAAGTCTATTGCAAACGGTATTGACATTATTCGTATTTTCGATGCTCTGAACGATGCCCGGAACTTAGAGACTGCCATTAAGGCTACCAACAAAGAGGGCGGCCATGTGCAGGTGGCTATTTCCTATACCACCGGTCCTGTCTACACGACCGACTATTTTGTGAACTATACAAAACAGTTGGTGGATATGGGCGTTCACTCCATTTGCATCAAGGATATGGCGGGCTTGCTTAAGCCCTACGACGCAGAGGCTCTGGTTAAAGCGCTGAAGCAGAACTTCCCTACTCTTCCTGTTGAATTGCACACCCATTACACTGCAGGCCTTGCGTCCATGACCTTGATGAAAGCTATAGAAGCAGGCTGTGACATTGTGGATACGGCAATTTCTCCTATGGCCATGGGCACTTCTCAGCCTCCTACAGAGCCGATGGTTGCGGCTTTGCAGGGCACACCTTTTGACACCGGCCTGGATCTGAAGAAGTTGGATGTGATTTCGAGCTATTTCAGCACCTTGAGAGAAAAATATCTGAAGAACGGACTGTTAGATCCTAAGGTTCTGAAGGTCAATGTAAACGCTCTGCTGTATCAGGTTCCCGGCGGAATGCTGTCCAACCTGATTTCTCAGCTGAAGCAGATGGGAAAATCCGAGAAGCTGCAGGAGTGCCTGGAAGAGGTTCCGAGAGTGCGGGCCGATGCCGGATACCCTCCGTTGGTGACTCCTTCCTCTCAGATCGTGGGAACCCAGGCTGTGATGAATGTGATTTACGGAGAGCGTTATAAGTCTGTTACCAAGGAATTCAAGGGTTTGGTGAGAGGTGAATACGGCAAAACCGCCGTACCTATTGATCCGGAGTTCCAGAAGAAGATTTTAGGAGACGAAACACCCATTACCTGCCGTCCGGCAGATCTGCTGAAGCCCGAATTGGAAGAACTGAAGAAGAAGTGCGCTCCCTACATGGAGCAGGACGAGGATATTCTGTCCTATGCACTCTTTGAACAGGTGGCCACCAAGTTCTTTGAGCAAAGAAAGGCGGCCAAGTTGGGCATTGATGCCGGAAATGCAGACAGTGCCAACAAGATTCACACGGTCTGAAACCGGAAATTCAAAAGCGATACCGATGGTAAATTTCGGTATCGCTTTTATTTTTGGACAAATTGCGGCAGAAATTTCGGGAAGGAGGTACTATACTGTAAATAAGAAAGGAGACGATGCCATGTTTCGACTGATTGAAAGAATACTGCTCATTGTTACCGTTCTGATTCTTCTGTGTGCGCTTTTTTTGACCCTTCCCTTCAACAAAGTGTTTTTAAGCTTAGGCGTAATGAGCATATACAGTCACCGGAATGTTCATGAGTATGTTCAGACGGGTTCCGGCTTGACACCCGAGATTCCCGGTGGATTGAAAACGGCAAAGAGCGATTGGTATCCAAAGGTTCTCTGCTATTATGCAGACGATTTTTTCTCCCCTTCGGGAGAGGGTTTTAAGCTGACCGTTTTTTACAACTTTCCCGCATTTGATTTTACAAAGGGGTGCAGTCGGCTCTATGACCCTGAAAGCCCCTATTACTGTAGCTTTTACGGGGCGTATATTCTGAAAGGCGAAGAGAACTGCTATGGCTTTGACGAGGAGGGAGAACTGGAGGAGTTCGCAGTGGCGGCAGTGGCGCGCTACGATTATCAGCAACTGGTTTTGCGGGACTTTGGGTTAAACTACAGCGAAGCGGTTTTTGACTTTACGGTGGAAAAAACCGAAAAAGACTGGTTTTACGCTGAAAGCGAGGGCTGGACCAGGGTTGATGCCAAGGTAAGGGTCAACGGTTGCGCCCATAAAAAGGACGATTTTGCGCTTTCCTATCTGCAATATGGCAGTCCCGGTTTTGAAGTGGAACAGTCTTTTGCACCGGTGGAGCTGTTCGGGCGGATCTACGGCAAAACCTTTGAAGAAGAAAAGACCAGCCTTTTCTTTTATATACTTTGTGCCGACCGTCAGGCCTTGGAGGACTGCGACCGGCAGATTCTTTCCAAAAGCAGAATTTCATGAAACCAAAGAAAAGACAGCTTATGAATTGAATCGAAAGTTAAAACGCTTTTTCTCTTAATGCTCCTGGAGATGCTTTTTATGAAAATCTCTTATATTTCCGATTTTTGCAAATGAAATCGGGAATATCGGTCTTTTTTTCTCCATTCGGAACCAGAAAACGAGCAAAAGCAAGCCGAAAAGAAGGACCAACAGAAGCAAAAGAAGAGCGCAGTGCAGAAAAAACTCTGCGGGAAGCTGGAGAATAATCGGATCGGTTTCGGCAGAAAAAAGCCAGAGATTGTTGTTAAAAAGCAAATGATGAAAATCTATAAACAGTTCCTCCCAGTTCATAAAGACAAGAGAAACGAGAAAAACCGGCAAAAAGATGACTCCCAGTCCCGCAAAAAAGAGAGGCGAAAAGAGCTTCTTTTTCAGACAAAAAAGAATCCCGAATAATGCAGGAAAAAGCGTTACCAATGCACTGATTTTAAAGAAGGAAAAAATCTCTTTTACCTCCTGAAAATGCTGTTCGCCCCCTTTGGACATGGGAAGATCCGGAAACCGTAAAGCGTTTTCGGTGAAGGAAAGATTGTAGTCAATGAGAACATCGTAGTTTCGTTTCACTGTCTCGGCATCCAAACCGGCGTTTTTTGGAATATTCAGAAAATCCATATCCAAATAGTACAGCGGACGAAAAGCCAGAGTGAGAATAACGGCAAGGGAACAGATACATACAATTAAAACTGCGGTAATCAGAATCTGAAGCAACCGTTTTTTCGGTGTTGACAGTGAAAAAATGCGAAATGCGTAAATAGGATCGCCTCCTTTTAGGTTTAAAAAAGGAGTCCGGAGGGTCCATCTCCAAACTCCTTTTATGTAGAAAAATCAATCAGCAGAATGTTGGAAGATCAATCATCCTCGTCATTATCCACAGGTGTGTCTCCGGCCACTGTGGTGGCAAGCGCGTCTTTGGGCACAATATCTCCGGATTTTTTCAGAACGACCTTGGTGACCATAGGGCCGATCAGCTCATAAATCAACACTCCGAAAAGAACGGTGTTTCGGATAATCCGTCCTTCTTCCGCAGGGAAAGCGTTTACAGCCATCAGAGACATACCAAGGGCAACGCCGGCTTGGGGAATGAGGGTAAAGCCTAAATACTTGCGCACCTTCGGATCGGCCTTGGAAAGTATGGCACCCAAGCGGGCACCGGAGTACTTCCCTACCACCCGGATAAGAATGTAGACCAAACCGATCAGAATCAGCAGTGGGTCCTTGAAAAACTGGAATTGCAGGTCTGCACCTGAAAAAACAAAGAAGAGAATATAGATGGGCATGGTCCACTTGTCGGTTTTTTCCATGATCTCATCTGCCGCAGAGCAAATATTGCAGAAGACTGTTCCCAACATCATGCTGGTGAGAAGCGAGGAAAAACGGATTTCCACATCGCCGATGCGCCAGTCTCCTTTTTCGGCAAGAACGGCCAAAGATACGGTCAGGAAGACGAAGGAAACTGCAAGACAAAGCCTTTTGGAATTGGATTTGAAGATTTTTTCCGCCAGATTGAGCAGTCCTCCAAGCAGGCCTCCGATCAACAGAGACAGAAGAATCTCCAGCAACGGGTTGATCACCACAGAGATTACATCAATGCTTCCTCCGTTGGACTGCACTGCCTGGGCAATTCCGAAGGAGACCGCAAAGGCAACAAGTCCGATAGCATCGTCCAGAGCCACCACCGGCAACAGTACCTCTGTCACCTTCCCTTTGGCTTTGTATTGCTTCACAACCATCATGGTGGCAGCAGGAGCTGTCGCCGAAGCAATGGCACCCAAAGTCAAAGCCGCTGAAATAGGCAGTTTTTCGGGAATGATAAAATGCAAACCAATCAATGCGGCATCTACCAGGAGAACAGCCATCAAAGATTCAAACAGAGCGATAACAACGGACTGCTTTCCCACCTTTTTCAAAACCGACATTTTGAATTCCGAACCGATGGAGAATGCAATAAATCCAAGTGCCACATCGGAAACAACCGAGAGACTGGAAATCAGGTCCGGAGTTATATATCGATCAAACCCAGGAATCTGACCCAGAACACTGGGACCAACCAAAATTCCGGCAATCAAATACCCGGTTACTGCCGGAAATTTCAAAGGCTTCATGATCCGGGACATTACTAAACCGGCAAACAAAGCAAAAGCAATGGCAAGCAATGCAATCTGAGAATTTTCCAAACCGGAATTGCTCACCGTTTTTTCCGCTTCCAGTGCCCTTTCGGCGCTTAAGACAATACTCAAACAATCACCTTATCTCTTCAAAACGATAGTCCGATTATAGCACTGTTCCGTGAAAATTGCAATAGATTTTTATTTATTTTCGACTATCTAACAAATTTTTGGCGATTTTGTGCAGTTCTTCCCGGTTATTCGGATATTTTTCGGTAATGACGCCATCCAAAAGTGCTGAAAGGGTCTGACCGATGAGCGAACCCTTTGGAAAGCCGAGAGCCAGTAAATCATCGCCGTTGATTTTCAGATTTTTCAGGGCAAAGCAGGATTGACTTTCCAAAATTTCCGAAAGCATTTCGAGACACCGGTCGTGCTGCTCTGTTCTTTTGAAATCTTCGCTTTGAGCGGAATTGTCGGCTCTGCGCAGATCAATCAATGCTCTGTATTTCTCTTCACCGTAACGTGAAAGACGCCTTTTGACTTCTTCCACATTTTTTTCTGCCGGAGAGTCGTGATGACCGACGAGAAAAAGCACCTCTTCTTTTGTAGTATTGTCCGCTTTCAGTTCATTTAATACATTCTGGGCAATTTCCCTGCTCTTTTCAGCATGTCCGTAGTAATGCGCAGTTCCCTGCTCATCAAAGCTTCTTGTCAAGGGCTTTCCGACATCGTGTAAAAGCCCGGCCAGGCGCAAAGAAGGGTTTGAGGGGCAGGCGGCAACGGTTTTGGCCGTGTGAATATGCAGGGGATAGCAATGATGGTAATTATGCTGGTCGTAGTTGAAAAGGGGCTGCAGCTCCTTTATCAGAGCCGAAAAGATGTCCCAATATTCAATCAAAACTCTTTGAATGTCCTTTCCGCAGAGGGCTTTTTTTAGTTCGGAAAACAGCCGTTCTTTTGAGATCAAAGAAAGCGCCTCCTTTTGTTCTTTGGCCGCTTTGGCGGTTTTCTCTTCCAGTGGAAAACCGAACACCGAGGAAAAGCGCAGTGCACGCAGTATGCGTAGAGCGTCCTCTTCAAATCTTTTCCAAGGGTCGCCCACGCAGCGTATGATCCGCTTCTTCAAATCTGCCCTGCCGCCGTAGGGATCGATTATTTTTCCGTTCTGACTTAAAGCCATGGCGTTTACGGTAAAGTCCCGTCTGCTTAAGTCCTCCTCGATGCTGGCGGTGAACTGTACAGAATCGGGATGCCGCCTGTCGCTGTAGTTTCCGTCCAGACGGTAGGTCGTGATTTCATAGGGCTGACCGTGGAGGAGAACCGTGACCGTTCCGTGTTTGATTCCGGTGCGGATAACCGGATAATCGCTGAAAATTTGTTCTGTTTCTTCGGGAAGTGCGTTGGTTGCAATATCGCAGTCTTTGGGGGAAAGACCCAAAAGAAGGTCCCTTACATATCCGCCCACAAGATAGGCTTCCTTGCCGTTCTCTTCCAGTTTCTCAAGAATGATTCTGTAATCCTCCATAATGTTCCCTTCAAAAAGGACTGTCCGTTCACAGAGTCGGACAGTCCTTCTCTGCGCTGATAACCAACAGCACAGAATTCCCTCTTTTATTTGGTTTTATTTTTTCTTTTTGTAAATAAGGATCGCCACAACGCCGCCGGCAATTACTGCAACCGCTGCAATGACCCCGATCCATACGCCGACAGGCAACTGATCCTGCGTCTTTTCGGCATCGGAGGTGCCTTCGGAGGGGGATACCGAAGAGGCATCTGCAGAGGGGGACTCAAGGGAAACCGTTTCGCCGGAAGCAGAACTGGGAAGTGTCGGCTCTGAAGGAACCGTTGGGGTCTCGGATGTAGGGGGCACCGTAGGCGTGGGGGGATTGGGATCGTCCACCGGCTTAAACTTCACCACATAGCCGCCCTGTCTTAAAAGTCTGTAACTCAAAGTATCCTCGGATGTAACAGTCATTGTGGTTTCTTCAACCCGTATCATGCTCTTATCATTATAGATCGTAGCGGTGTAGGTTTTTCCCTCGCTCAAGAAATCCAGCTTCATCGTCAGATCGGTCTTTTCCGCATTGGAGATGGATGCGGCATACCAGGTGTCGCCCGATCTTCTCGCCATGGAAATCCATCCGCCAACCGTGCCGTCCAAATATCTGGTTTCATCCCATGCGGCAGGCAGATTCTTATAGAAGGAGTTGGCGTTGAAGCTTCTGTATTCCTCGCTGTCGCCGGCCATGCAGGGCATACCGCACTCAAAAATGATATTGCAGGCAAGCTGTACTCCATAGGTGTTTCCAGAAGCGCTGGGCTTCAGACGGGGGGTGATGTCAACGGGGCCGATTACATTTCGGGTATAAGCCCAGATAACCGCCTGGTTGACCCAGAATCCGCCGTACTCTTCTCCGTTCACTGCTTCTCTGTTCAGCACATTGGGATATGTATGCCGTTCACCGGTGGGCTTGGAGGCTCCGTGGCAGTTGACGATCAGATGATTATCGGCGGCCATTTCATAAATCGCTTTGAAGCCGGCAAGAGTATCCGGATCTTCGCTGTCAAAGAAATCCGCTTTGATTCCCTTAATGCCTTTTTTGGCCCATTCCGCCAGAACCTGACGCTCTTCGGGCGTGTCCAGATCGCAATACTTGACCCAGACAATAAACCCGACGCCCTTTTCCTCCGCATACCGGAGCAAACGGTCAAAGTAAGGGTAATAGCCATCATATTTTTTGCCGGGCACTCTGGATTCCGGCTGCCAGCCCTCATCCAGTATCAAATATTTCCAGCCCATTTCGGCGGCCAGATCAACGTAGTCTTTAATGGTTTTTGCGGTGCGCTGCCCCTGAAAGCCTTCGGAAAGCCACATCCAGGCGGTCACACCGGGTACGACCCAGGAATAGTCTCCCTCGGAGGGCGTGGCCAGATTTTCGGTCAGATTGCTTTCCACAATATCGCCGATATCCCCATAGATGCCATAGCGCCAGGGAGAGGTAAAGTCTGTAGTGATTTTAACGGTGGAATTATAGGTGACCTTCGGCGCAAAAGTCATACCGAATACATTATCGCCGTTTGCCTTCATCACCATTCCGGAATAATTGTCGCCAAACATATCCGCTTCGGAAATCAGCAGATACTTGTTTGTTTTTGCCCCTTCATTGTAGACGCTTACCAAAGTCGGCATACAGACGAATTTTGCTTTGGAAATATTTTCAACGGTGCTGTTTGAATAGCTGGATTCGTAGCAGAAAGAGGAGGTTACTGTATCAATATACTCGGCAGTGACAATAGATTTCGCCGGAATGCCGAATGTTCCGGTTTCGCTGACAACAGTCAGTTCCTCTTTCTGACCGTCATTGCGGCGAATGGCAAACCGGTAGGCAAAGCCGTCGTCGTATGCCCGCAGATAGACATCGAAGAGGTACACATCCTTTTTAAAGGTAAGGACGGTCTGATTGTAATGATTGCGCACCGTGCTTGCCTTGCCGGAAATATTATGGTAGGTATCGTCGAACTCTGAAACGGGCACCTGACTCTTGAAAACCAGAGCGTTGGAAAAATCACAGAATTCGGTATTGATGCCGATGTAAGACTTTTCAAGGATCGAAATGCCGTCCTCACCGGTGACGGTATAGTACAACGCTCCCTCACCGTCCAGTTTCAGGTCCACCTTTAACATATCTGAAGGCGAAGAAATCGAGAAGTCTTTTTCTTCGATCTTGGACATAAAGGTGATGGCAATGGTTTTTTCGATGGTTACGCCTTGGTGCTCTGCCTTGACGGTAAACCGAACCAAGCCGTCTTTGAAAGAGGTAATTTTGCCGGTGCCATCCACCGATGCTTTAGTGCTGTCCGAAGAAACAAAGGTGAACTTCTCCGGAGTGAAGACCGAGCCACCGAGATTTGTACATTCGGTCTGAATTTGAACCGTCTCGCCGGTTTTATAGACATTTTTTCCGGTGGTCACATTCAAAGAAACCATTTTTTCCAACAGCGAAGCGTCCATTAAAAGCTGAGGATTTCCCCAGGCAGAATGGTCGCCGGTATTGGAGCCGCAGCTGTCGGTCACCAGCTTCAAAACTTTGGAACCGGCGGGTAACGGAACAGAAATTTCAATCGCCGGATCATAGTAGCCGAGCACCGGACTGGTATAGAGAAGCTGGTTGTCCGCATAAACCAAGAACTTCACGGAAGTGGAGGATGGCGTTGCATTGGAGGTGGAGTGCTCAGCACCGATTGCAGAGCGGAAAATCACCGCTCCCAGCCCTTCAATATCAAATTCCACAGAAGAGTCCGCATGAGCCGTGAATCCCTTCGGGTACACGGTCGTGCCCCCATCCTTGTTGGTCATATCCAAGGACTGACCGTCCAAACCTTTGTTGACGGCTAGGGATCCCCAACCGACCTTCACATTCTTGGGGGACAGACTGGTCAGGTCTATGAAGGCATCTTCGGCAGATGAGAGAAAGGCACAACCCAAAACAGTCATAGACACCAGCAGAAAAACCGTCATAACGGACAAGATTATTCTCTTCATTTATGTTTCCTCCATTCAAAAGCAAGAAATCCGCTCTCAGTATACCATTGGAGGAGGCTTCTGTCAATGCTCTTTCGGTTTTTCTTTAAAAAAATTAAAATACGCTGTTCAAGAAAAGAGACCGGCGGCCCCTTCCTTCGGTTTCTTCGGGAAGATCTTTGGTCTGTGGAGGAATATCGGGCTACGCCCTTTTCTGTCCGATTAGTTGGATTATTGGATTACTTGGATTTGGACTTAAAAAAAACAGAGGCTAAGAAAGCGAATGCCATAGAGGCGGCTATACCGCCGGCTGTGGCGGTCAGTCCGCCCTTCAAAACGCCCAGCAGTCCCTCATTCCTAACTGCTTCCCGTACACCTTCGGCTAAGGAGTGCCCAAAGCCCAGTAACGGAACGGAAGCTCCTGCCCCGGCAAATTCCTTCAAAGGTCCATATACTCCGATTGCAGAAAGAAAAACGCCCAGAACCACGCATCCCACAAGGATCCTTGCCGGAGTCAGCTTGGTTTTGTCTATAAAAATCTGAGCAACGGCGCAGATTGCTCCGCCGATCAAAAACGCCCACAGATATTGCATATTTTTTCCTTTCTCAACTCAGTTCAGGTGTTGTTTCCCGTCAGATGCACCAGATGCGCCACTGCCGGGATGGTCAGACCCTGTTTGACGGAATCGGCAGACAGAAGAGCCCCGGTAGCCACAAAAAGAATATCCTTCAGATTTTTCTTTTCCATTTCAGGAAGAATGAAGGAGGAAAGAACCGTGGCGGCACAGCCGCACCCGGAACCCCCGGAATGGACATCCTGCCTTTTCCGGTCGTAAATCATCAGTCCGCAGTCGTTATGCCGACCTTCGAGATTCAGACCGCTTTCCTTTCCGAGCTCCAGAAGAATTTTGCTTCCCTCGTTTCCCAAATCCCCTGTAAGCACCAAATCAAAATCCGAGGGCTTTTTTCCGCTTTCCCTAAAATAGGCGAGCAGAGTGTCCAAGGCCGCCGGAGCCATGGCGGCGCCCATGTTGTTCGGGTCATCGATTCCGGCGTTCCGAACAGTACCCGGAAGCACCTCGTTTATGAGAACCTTTCCGCCGCATCCCCTTTCCAGAAGAAAGGCGCCTGCTCCGGTGACTGTCCACTGTGCGGTGGGAGGACGCTGACCGCCGTATTCCACAGGGGAACGGAACTGCCGCTCTGCGGAGCAAAAATGAGAAGAGGAGACCACGGAAATTTTTTCAAAATGGCCGGAATCCAAGAGCAGCGCACTCAAAAGCAAGCCCTCGGCCGAAGTGGAGCAGGCACCGAAAATGCCCAAAAAAGGGGCGTCAAATTGGAGCAATCCATAGCCTGAGGAGGTACACTGATTGATCAAATCCCCCGCCACCATGGCGCCCAGATCCTCCGGTTTCCATTTTGCCTTGTGCAAAGCAAAATTCAGCGCTAAAGCCTGTGCCTCCGCCTCCGACTGTTCCCACTTCTCCTTCCCGAAGCTCCCGGAGGGGTCGATATAATCAAAATTTTTTCCAAAGGGGCCTTCCCCTTCTTTTTTTCCGCCCACTGCCGCAGAGGCCACCAGAGAAATCGGTTGATGCAGTCTTTTCAGTTTGTTTTCCATGTGTTTTGCCCTCCGGGATTCAGAACAATCCGACAATATAGTAGATCACGCCGTAGAGAACCGATGCAAGAGTTCCGTACAGGATCACCGGTCCTGCCACATTGAAGGTTTTGGCCCCGACCCCAAGTATCCAGCCCTCCGCCTTGGCATCGATTGCCGGGGATGCCATTGCGTTGGCAAATCCGGTGATGGGTACCAAGGTTCCCGCACCGGCGATCCGGGCAATCCGATCAAATATCCCGATGCCCGTAAAGAGTGCGGCCAGGAAAATCAGTGTTACGCTTACAAGAATTCCGGCTGTTTTTTCGCTGCAGCCGAGAAACGCGTACAGGGAAAAAAGTCCCTGACCAAAAAGACAGATTCCGCCCCCAAAGAGAAAAGCAAGAAAGCAATCCTTCCATAGAGGAGACTTTTCGGCTTTCTGCTCGGCATATTTTTTGTAGGTGATTTTTTCGTTTTTCATTGGTATTCCTTCTTTATCGGCTGATTTCTGAAGACAGTGTGTCCCCATTGACTGTTTTTATACAGCTTCAGGTTGCGTTTTTATCCAGGGCTTTCAAGTATCAAAGCACCTCCCAAGGCAGAACTTTCGTTCTGCCATAGGAGGTGCTTAGAATCTATGTCCGTTTTTTCAGGACTTGCTGAAGCAGTAGGTTTGCACCGTATGATCTATAGAATCTGCAAAAGCAATTCGCTGAGTATTTCATTGCTGACCAACATTCCGGCGGGAGAGAGAAAAAAGCGTCCGCCCTCCCTGCCTGCATAGCCGGAGCTCACAAGAAAGGAAAGATACCGGAGAGTTTTCTCCTGTTCATGGCTGTTTTGAATCAGTTTTTCCTCCTCGCAGCCCTGTTTCAGTCGGAGAGAAAGGATGATTTCCTCTTCAAGCCGATCCCGCTCGGTCAATTCTTCCCGTTCCGTATACAGGGGAGAAGAAAGAGAAAAATCTTCTGTGCCCAGGTATTGCCCCAAAGTCCGAGGAATAGAAAAGCGAAAATTGCCGAAGAAGGAGCAGGCCGAAGGCCCAAAGCCCAGGTATTCCTCACGCAACCAATAGCGCAGATTGTGCCTGCACGCCCTTCCTTCCTTGGAAAAATTGCTGATTTCATATTGGAGAAAGCCCCTTTTTTCTAAGGCTTCCACCGAGCGCAGATACATTTCGCTCTGAAACTCTTCCGAAGGAAGCACCAGGGACCGATCCCGTCCGAAGGGCGTGTTCTTTTCCACCCGCAGTCCGTAAAGAGAAATATGGGACAGCCCTGCGTTGTCAAGGTCGCCAATGGCAGAAAGCAGGTCAGAGAGGCGTTGTCCGGGAAGGCCGTACATCAAGTCGGCATTCAGATTGGAAAAACCGCAGGAGCCCGCCAGTTCAATCGAATCCAAAGCCTCCTTGTAGCTGTGCAAACGGCCTATTTTTTTCAGGGTCGGATCGTTTGAAGACTGCACTCCGAAGCTCAATCGGTTGATCCCCATTTGGCGATAGGCACAAAGCGAATCCTTCGTCACCGTTGCCGGGTTTGCCTCCATGGATATTTCGCAGTTTTCCAAAAAGTCAAAATGCTTTTTTGCCGCTTCAAGAATCTCCAAAAGAAGTTCCGGCGGCAGGATGCTGGGCGTTCCGCCTCCGATGTAGACACTGTCCACCTTCCGCCCTTGGGCCTCCGGGGAAAGTCCCGCAATCTGCCTCTTTACCGCCGAAGCATAGGCTTTCATGACTTCCTCGGATGAAACCGTGGAGTAGAAATCGCAGTAAGCGCACTTTTTTTTGCAAAAGGGGATGTGAATATAGAGTCCCAGATTATTCATCATCCAATTTCAACACGGCCATGAAGGCTTCCGGCGTGATCTGAACCGAACCGAGCTGACGCATTTTCTTCTTTCCTTCTTTTTGCTTTTCCAGCAGCTTCTTTTTTCTGGTTATATCGCCGCCGTAGCACTTTGCAAGCACATCCTTCCGCATGGCCTTCACTGTCTCTCGTGCAATCACCTTTCCGCCTACCGCCGCCTGCACCGGGATTTCAAAAAGCTGTCTCGGAATGTTTTCTTTCAGCTTTTCGGTGATCTTCCGGGCCCTTCCGTAGGCTTTGTCGCTGTGGACAATAAAGGAAAGAGCGTCCACCACTTCCCCGTTCAGAAGAATATCCATTTTTACAAGCCGGCTTGGCACATAATCCTCAAATTCATAGTCTAAGGAAGCGTAGCCCTTGCTCCGGCTTTTCAGAGCGTCAAAAAAGTCGTAAACGATCTCGTTCAACGGCAGGTGGTAATGCAATTCCACCCGTGCGGAATCGATATACTTCATATCCTTGAAGATACCACGGCGATCCTGACACAGGTCCATGATTCCGCCCACAAATTCCGTGGGGGTAATGATATTGGCCTTCACCATCGGTTCGCAGGCCTCCTGAATATCGTCCGGAGCCGGATAGGCCGAAGGATTGTCAATATACACCACATCTCCGTTTTTCTTGGTAATTCTGTAGATCACGCTGGGCGCAGTAGTGACCAGATCCAGATTGAACTCCCGCTCCAACCGCTCTTCAATGATTTCCATGTGAAGAAGCCCCAGAAATCCGCAACGATAGCCGAAGCCCAGAGCCGCAGAGGTTTCGGCCTCAAAGGAAAGGGCGGCGTCGTTGAGCTGCAGTTTTTCAAGAGCGTCCCGCAGGTCTCCGTAACGGCTTCCGTCTAAGGGATAGATCCCGGCAAAGACCATGGGCTGAGCCTTTTTAAAGCCGGGTAACGGCTCATCGGCACCGTTCTCAGCCGTTGTCACGGTGTCGCCCACCTGGGTTTCCGCCACGGTCTTGATGCTGGCGGTCAGATACCCCACATCGCCGGCAGAAAGCAGGGGTGCGGATTTCAGACCGAAGGGCGCCATAGTGCCCACTTCGATGACCTCAAAGGCGGCACCGGTATGCATCATTTTAATGGCCATTCCGGGGCGCACTTCCCCGTCTACCACCCGGATATTCACGACCACACCTAAGTAGGGGTCATAGTAGGAATCAAAAATCAGGCATTTCAGCGGAGCGTTCTCATCGCCCTTGGGTGCCGGAATATCCTGCACAATGGCATTTAATACATCGGGGATATTCAGTCCGGCTTTTGCGGAAACAGCGGGGCAGCCTTCTGCCGGAATGCCGATCACATCCTCAATTTCTTTTCTGGTCTCTTCCACTCTTGCCGAAGGAAGGTCGATTTTGTTAATGACCGGGACAATTTCCAGATTGTCGTCTACCGCCAGATAGGCGTTTGCTAAGGTCTGCGCCTGAATGCCCTGGGTGGCGTCTACCACCAGAAGCGCCCCCTCGCAGGCGTTTAAGGACCTTGAAACCTCGTAGTTAAAGTCCACATGACCGGGGGTATCGATCAGGTTCAGGTAGTAGGTCTCCCCATCCGGAGCCTGGTATTCCAGGGTGACGGCTCTGGCCTTGATGGTAATGCCTCTTTCCCGTTCCAAATCCATGTTGTCCAAAAGCTGAGATTCCATATCCCTTGTGGCAACGGTCTTTGTTGCCTCCAGCAACCGGTCTGCCAGAGTGGATTTGCCGTGGTCAATATGGGCAATAATGGAGAAATTTCTGGTGTGCAGTCGTTTGTTTTCTCTTTCGTTCATGCTGTTTTATATTTCTGTTCCTTTCTTTGCGCTTAAAAAGGGGTCAGTTTTCCACAGGAAGGATTTTCTCCGGGTCCACGCCCAAACTGAAGACAATGGAAATCGGTGTCAGCTTCGGCTGAGGTCCTGCCGAAACCGAGGAAGAGATCACCCTTCCCGAGGCCACATCTTCGGAATATTCGTATCGAATTTCCACCAGATTCAGTTCATGAGTTTCCACATAGTATTTGACCTCCAGCTCGGTCATTCCGGAAAAATCCGGGAAATTGTAGATCACCTTTTCGGCTTCCGGACCGATGCTGTAATACAGAAGGACGGTCATTCCTTCGGTGATCCGGCTCCCTGCTTCCGGTTCCTGTCGGACAATCCTATTCTCCGTGGCGGTTGCTGTAGTCACCGGGACGGTCTGAACTTTGAATCTGGAGCTGAGCTCGCTCCTTACAATTCTGTAATCCTGCATGGTATAGTCGGGAAAAAGATTTTCCTGCTCTTCCCCAGCTCCCTTACTGATATATACGGTCAGTGTCAGATTGCTCAGCTTATAGGTCTTTCCCGCTGCAGGCTCCTGTCTGGTCACAGAGCCCTTCGGAACGGTTGCATTGTAGCTCTCCTGATCTTCGTCCTTGATAATGACTTCTTTGTAGCGAAGGTCGTTCAATACATATTCCTTTTCGGTTTTGCCGAAGGGCTTTCCGACAAAATTCTCGACTTTTACATTTTCGCCTGAATTATCGGCAAAAACATTCAGCTCGCTTTTAAGAAAGATATTCTCAACAAAATAGTAGCCTGCGACCATCAGAACGATAAAAAAGCTGGTAAGCACACCCAAAATGACCGGCATGGGCGACCAACTGTCTCCCCGTACCGTTTTGACATTTTGTTTCGGTTTCTTGGTCTCTTTTGCTTCTGCTTCCGCTTTTTTTCTTGCTTCACCGGCTTTGCGTTCTTCTTCCAGAGCATTCCGGTATTGCTCTTTGGGCGATACGGCAAATTCCGCAAAGGGATCGGCCTTCAGCGTGTTCAGGTAGAGCAGCATCTGCCCGGCACTCTGAAACCGCTCCTTCGGACTTTTGGCCATGGCAAAGAGAATGATCTGCTCCATGCCCACCGGAATCGTCGGCAGATACTCTCTCGGAGAGGGCGCCTGGCTGTTGATCTGCATCAGCGCTACCGAAACGGCACTGTCGGCATAAAAGGGCAGTTTTCCGGTCAGCATCTCAAAGGCCATTGCACCTAAAGAATAGAGGTCGCTCCGGGCGTCGATCGGTTCTCCGCTGGCCTGTTCCGGGCTGATATAGTAGACCGTGCCAATGGCCTTATCGTCGATCACCGTATTTCCCCCGGCAATCTGGGCAATACCGAAATCGGTCAGGATCACCTTTCCGCTTTTCAGAATCATCACATTCTGAGGTTTTATGTCCCTGTGTACAATCCCCTTCCGGTGTGCATGATCCAGAGCCGTCAGAATCTGGGCAAGAATGTCCACGGCCTTTTCAAAAGGCAGAGGCCCCATCCGATCCATATAACTGCGCAGAGTCTCGCCTTCGATATACTTCATGACCAGATATTTTTCTTTATCTGTCACGACCACATCGTAAATCTTCACGATGTTCTCATGATCCAGCATGGCCACGGCCTTTCCCTCGTTGATAAAACGGAGAACGGCCTGCTTGTCGTTTGCATAATCCTCTTTCAGCATTTTGATGGCAACATTCCGGTTGGTTTTCAGGTCTTTGGCCACCAACACCGCCGCCATGCCTCCTACACCGAGCAGTGCATTTATGCGGTATCTCCCGTCAAGAATCTGCCCGATATACTGTTCGTAGTGGTTCATTGAGCCACCTATTGCCCTGCAGGCATCCTTTCTTCTGTTTTAGAGCGCAATCAGATAGGCGGTAATATTGTCCTTGCCGCCCCGCTCATTGGCCAGACTGACCATGAACTGAACCTTCTTTTCAAAAGAGAGTATCTCTTCCGGCTCAAAGAGAATCCGGTGCAGATCCTTTTTCTCCAGATCGTTGCTTAATCCGTCCGTGCAAAGCATCAGATACCGGAAGTCTTTCCGTTCAAAAACAAAACTATCCGGTTTCACGGTTTTTCCAACGCCTATAGCTCTGGTGATTATATTTTTCTGTGTGCTTTTTTTGGCTTCTTTTTCGGTCATTTTTCCGCAGTCGATCAATTCCTGCACAAAGGAATGATCCTTTGTCAGCTGAACCGACTTCTTTTCGGAAAAGCCGTATGCCCGGCTGTCCCCCACATTGCAGAGAAAAATCTGGGACTTGTACACCAAGGCGGACACAAGCGTCGTACCCATGCCCTTCAGCGAGCGATCGCCCTCTGAAAGCTCGTAGGTAAAGGAATTGCAGACCTGAACGGATTCCCGCATCATCCGGGGAAGCACGGTAGCCGCACTGCCCTCTTTGGTCTCAAAATACAGCTTCAGCCGCTTTTCCAATTCCGTACAATACACATCCTTGGCAATGGAGCTGGCCACTCCCCCGCCGGCGGCACCGCCCATTCCGTCGCAAACGACCGCATAGAAGCAATCGTCCGATAGCTCTTTGCCGTAAAAGCTGTCCTGATTCACCAGACGCTTCTTGCCAACATCGCTTAATCCGAATCCTTTCATTCGCCGTCCTCCTTTCCCTCAGGAAGTCCTTTTTCGTGCCGGAGCTGACCGCAGGAAGCATCAATGTCTGCGCCCAGCTTTCTTCTGACCGTTGCGTTGATCCCGTGCTTGATCAATGTGTTCTTGAAGTTCTCGATTTGTTCGGTCGTTCCCCGGTCAAAGCCCCGCTCCTTCACGGGGTTTACCGGAATCAGATTGACATGAACGGGCATTCTGCCCATATAGCGGTGCAAAAGAGCCGCTAATTTTTCTGCCCCCTCCGGATCGTCGTTTACGCCGGAAATCAAAGTGTATTCAAAGGAGATCCTTCGGCCGGTGGCTTTGAAATAGTCGGCACAGGCCTTCAGCAGTGCGTCAATATTCCACTTATTGTTTACCGGCATGATGGCACTGCGCTTCCGGTCATCGTATGCATGGAGGGATACCGACAGGGTGATCTGCAGATTTTCCTTTTGAAGCATCCGGATTTTGTCCACCAGACCGCAGGTGGACAGCGAAATGTGCCGGGCACCGATGTTCAGCCCCGCCTCTTCGCTTACCAGATGCAGGAAACGAAGGACATGGTCATAGTTGTCAAGCGGTTCGCCGATTCCCATCATCACCACATTGGAGATCCGCTTCCCCACTTCCCTTTGGGCAACGATGATCTGACCAAGTAACTCCGAGGGGAGCAGATCCCGGTCTTTCCCGTTCAGCGTGGAGGCGCAGAACCTACAGCCCATGCGGCAGCCGGCCTGACTGGAAATGCAGATGCTCAGTCCGTGCTCGTAGAACATGACCACGCTTTCCACCAATTGCCCGTCATAGAGTTCAAAAAGAAATTTGTTCGTGCCGTCTATGGAAGAAATATAGCGCTCTTTGACCTTCGGCAAAACATCCAGAGCCTTTTCTGCGAGCATGGTGCGCAGAGAAAGAGGAAGATTCACCATGTCTGAAAAGGCAACGCCTTTATACATCCATTGATAAATCTGTTTTCCCCGATATGCCGGCTGTCCTATGGTCTTTACCCATTGGACCACCTCCGGCAGAGTCAAAGACAGAAGGTCTGTTTTTTCGCTTTCCATGCTCCAAAATGCCCGCTTTCTTATTTTCCGTTTCGTTTTTTGTCCAAATAGTTCTGCAAAATGATTTCGGCAGAGAGCGTATCCACCGTTTGTTTCCGCTTCTTTCCACGCACATTGCTCTCGTTCAGAATGGTATGGGCCATCATGGTGGAACAGCGTTCGTCGTACAGAATCACTTCTTTCCGGCAGGCTTCCTGCAATTTTGCGGCAAAAGCCTCCACTTTTTCGGCTCGGAAACCCTTGGTACCGTCCATATTTACCGGAAGTCCTAAGACCACCTTTTCTGCATTGTGCAAAGCGATCAGAGCGCACAGCCGGTCAATGAGCCTCTCCTCGCTGTATTCTGTCAGGGTGCACAATCCTGACGCCATAAATTCACCGGGATCGGACAGCGCCACGCCCGTGCGCACATCCCCCGCATCTATACCGAGAATTCTTGCCAAAGTTTTTCCTTTCTCAGACCGAAGAGCTGTTTCTCGACTCTACAACGCCCTGAGCGACCTCGGAAATAAAGGTACAGAAATCGTTATAAACCTCTTCCTTCCCGAGTTCGTTCAGGATTTCGTGCCGTCCTTCGGGGTACACCTTCAAACGGACATCGCACAGCTCAGCGTCTAAAAGCCCCTCGTATACGGCTTTGGGCCCTTCTCCATAGCTGCCCACAGGGTCGGCGTCTCCGCAGGCCACCAGCACCGGAAGGCTTTTATCCACAGAATCAAACCATTCGGGAGCGTTTACCTTTTTAATACACTCAAACAACTGCCTGTAGGCAGAAGGCGTAAAGGCAAAGCCGCAAAGGGGATCGTTGTTATAGGCCTCCACGATCTTCCCATCCCTTGAAAGCCAACTGTTCGGAATGTTGCTTCCTGTTTTTTTGTTGTATCCCGCAAATGCGACCTTTCCGATAAAGGGACAGGGCTTTTTTTCCGCCGTGAATTTTTCCACCGCCGAAGCAAGGAGCTTTCCCGCACCTGCGGGGGTCTGAGGGCCGGCGGTACTGCATATTATAACGCCGTCCAAAAGCCCTGTATACTCTGCGGCAATGCGCCGGGCAATAAAGGAGCCCATGCTGTGCCCTAACAGCACATAGGGCAGGTGGCGGTATTTCTTCCGCATAATTCCTACAAGATTCACCTGATCCTTAACGAGAACATCCAGAGCCTCCCCTTTGCCGAAGTACCCGGCCGTTCCGTTTTCTCCGATGCTTTTGCCGTGGCCCTTGTGGTCGCACCCGCAGACCACAATGCCCTTCCGGTTGAGAAATTCGGCAAAATCCCTGTAGCGCAAAAGGTATTCGGCCATTCCGTGGCAGATCTGCAAAATGGCAAAGGGAGACTGATCTTCGGGGGTGAACACATAGTAGGCAATGGTTGTTTCTTTATCGGCGCTCAAAAAACTTTTTTCTTCCAGCATGGGTACTCTTCTCCTTTAACCTATCAGAAGCCGGGCATCCAGTTCATTGTCCACAATGAATTTTTTAATGTCCTCGTAGTCGGGAAGATTGGTAGCTCCTCCCTTGCGCAGCATGGCAACTGTTTCGGAAACAGCCGCAAATTCGCAGGCCATGCGGATGTCTCCTTCGATCATATACCGGATCAGCAGAGCCACATTGTAGAATTCGGTTCCGCCGCGCTCGTCAGCGGCAATAAAATCGTAATTCGGGACAAAGTAGTAGTATTTCCCGTTGTAGGCAAAGGCGCCCTTACCTTCAAGCCGGATGATGAAATACTTGGATTTGACCCTTCCGGCAAGGGAAATGCAGGCCTTCAGACAATCCTCCACCGTATCCACCCGCATACCGCAGTAGCGCTGCGCATTTGACTGATCCATCACCAGGATCGTACCGTTTCCGAACTGATCCACCGGCAACCGTGCCGCCTGTTTGCCCTGCAGATTCACAAGAGTGGGCACGCCATGCGTGTTGGCGGCAAGAATGGCGGTATAGACGATCTCCTGAGGCATATCGCCGTTGACAATCACCGCATCCGGGCAGGAGGAAAAGGCATCCTCCACCATATCGGTTGTGAGAAAATTATTGGCGCCCTCAAAAACCAGCCTTCTCCTGCCGCCGTCCACATCGTCCAGATTGAAAATGGTTCCCACCGATTCCCCTTTTTCCACATGAACGGTCAGCATATTGTTGAGATAGGAAGAAAGAAAATTGTATACCGTTTTTCCGCCGGAGTCTCCGCCTACGGAAGTCACTAAGATGCAATTCGTATCCAGTTTTTGCAGGGCGATCGCCGTGTTTACACCGCTCCCGTCGGGATAACGGATGTATTTCTTGATTTTTGTACTTCCTCCGGAGGGGGGGACGGCAGGTATCTCCAGATTCATGGAAAAGTAGGCGCTGCCTACTGTCAGCACTTTCGGGTTCATACAGGCAAATCCTCCTCACAGCAAAAATGTAAACCTTTACAGGATAAGTATACCATTTCTCCTCTGAGAAATCAAGTGGAAAAGCAAGAAAAAATGCGCAACATTCCCGAATCGGACATTTCCAACGGGAAAAATTGCGCAAAAGGCAGCAGTTTCAGTCCAGAGTATATTTTCCGGCATACGCCCTGTATTTTTCTTCAAATCCGTTGCCGGAGGTTTTGGCGGCGCTGAGCGTTTCGTGCAGATTCAGATTGTGGTGCGCCGTATCAATCAGGCACCCGGCGATATTGGAGCAGTGGTCGGAGGTGCGCTCCAGATTGGTCAGAAGATCGGAAAGCACAAAACCCGACTCCACACTGCACCTTCCCTGCTGCATCCGCAGAATATGTCTGGTGCGCAGCTGTTCCTTCAGTTGGTCAATCACCTGCTCCAAGGGCTCCACATCCATGGCTGTTTTCAGATCCCGCTCCCTGAAGGCGTGAAGGGTCATATCCAGTATTTCGGAAACAGCGCCGGCAAGCACCTCGAATTCTTTTACAGCCTCTTCGCTGAGCGTTCTCTTTTTCTCTCGTAACTCCTCGGAGGACTCAAGGATGTTCACGGCATGGTCGGCAATTCGCTCAAAATCTCCGATCATTTTCAACAATTCGGTCGCTTCCTCGCTATCCGGCAGATTCATCTTTTCAGAACTGAGTCGGATCAGATAAGTGCCCAAAATATCCTCGTCGTGGTCGGTATCGGTTTCATCCTGCCGGATGGACTGGGCTAACTCTTTTGAGTAATTCGTCACCGAATACAGGCTGTTTTTCAGTGCCTTCACCGATTTTTCCGCCATATTTACCGTGACTTCTCTGCACTGGGCCAAAGCAAGGGGCGGGGTGGCTAAAAGCCGCTCGTCCAATTTTGTGGTTTTTTCCGGATTTTCAGGCTCCTTGATCACCTTCAGTGCCAGCTTTTCGAGAAGGGCGGAAAAAGGCATTAAAATGGCAACACAGAGAAGATTAAAGGCCGTATGAGCCACGGCAATGCCGAAAGAAGAAGCGGAATCCTGAAGAATGGAAGGAGCAAAAACCGTTTTTAAAACAGAGAAGACCGACAGAAGCAGGGTGGCACCCACTACATTGAAGGAGAGATGTACAAAAGCCGCCCTTTTGGCGTTCTTGTTGGCACCGATGGAGGAAATCAAAGCAGTGACGCAGGTTCCGATATTTTGCCCCATAATGATGGGGACAGCAGCGCTGTAGGAAATTTGTCCTGTAGCGGCAAGAGCCTGCAGTATGCCCACCGAAGCAGAACTGGATTGTATAATGGCAGTTAGAAGCGCTCCCACCAAAAGACCGAGAATCGGATTTTCAAAGGCCACAAACAAATTTCGAAAGGCTGGAACCTCCGCCAGTCCGCTGACGGCTGAAGTCATGGTTTCCATGCCGGACATCAGAGTCGCAAAGCCCAAAAGAATCATGCCGGTATCCTTTTTTTGGGACTGCTTGAAAAACATATACAGCACCAGTCCGGTTAACGCTAAAATCGGCGTGAAGGAAGTGGGCTTCAACATTTTTACAAAAATGCTGTTTCCGTCAATCCCTCCAAGAGAAAGGATCCAGCTGGTGACGGTGGTTCCAACATTGGCACCCATAATCACGCTGATGGACTGATGTAGAGTCATCAGTCCGGAATTCACAAAACCGACCACCATCACGGTTGTGGCAGAGGAGCTTTGTATAATTGCGGTCACGCCGCACCCGGTCAAAAATCCGGTGCCCTTGTTGGAGGTCATTTTGCTGAGAATATTCCGTAGTTTTCCTCCCGCACGCCGTTCCAGCGCCTGTCCCATAATATTCATTCCGAACAGAAAGAGACAAAGTCCTCCCAAAAGCGTCAAAACATCAAAAATATCCATATTCATCTCCATGTTTCCAATTATTCGCACTCTATTCTATTGTTTCAATGTAAAGTCGGGAATCAAATCCGTGTAAAGTTCATGTAAAATCAAAGGAGCACAGTGGGCGTGACTGTGCTCCTTGAATTTATTATGGTGTTCTCTATTCAGATCAGCTGTTGCTCGTTGATCATCAATTTAAACTGAAGTCCCAGCTTTTCCGCCGCCTTCCGGCAAAGGATCATCCGATTCAGAAAAATCTCAAAATAATCCATCACCGACCCCATGTGGGTATCCACGGTCAGCTTCAGCTTGATCAGCGTATGAGCCTCGTTGATCTTCAACTCGGCTTTTGTCACCGAATAGTTGACCCGGTCATGAATGTCGAATTTGGAAGTATCCGGATTCCGGACTCTGGTGCGGCGCACATCGGACTTGTCCGCTAGGATCAGTGCCGCCGCTAGAGGGCTGACCGGCACCCCGGTGCCTTCGTCGTGGTTGCCGATGGCGGCTGTAATTTCGGCAATTTCATTAGCCGGAAAATTCATTTTATCCAAGAGCCGGAAGGCCATTACCGCTCCGCTCTGGCTGTGATCCACCCGGTTCACCAGATTCCCGATGTCATGCAGATACCCGGCAATCTTGGCCAATTCCACCGTCCGCACCGGATATCCCATTGTTTCAAGGATATATCCGGCTTTTTCGGCCACTGCCGTCACATGGGCAAAACTGTGTTCGGTAAAGCCGAGCTCCGCAAGAGTTCGGTCAGATTCAGCAATGTATACCCGGATGTTTTCATCGGCCCGCACTTCGTTATAGGTCATTTGATTTCTCCTTACGGTTTTCCCTCTTGGGGAAGATCACCAAAATGGTTGTGCCCTTGTCCAACTCACTCTGGACTTCAATTTCCGCACTGTGCAATCTGGCGGCGTGTTTCACAATGGACAGCCCCAATCCCGTGCCGCCCACCTCTTTTGAACGGCTCTTATTGACCCTGTAAAACCTTTCAAAAATTCGTTCCTTCTGCTCTGCAGGAATGCCGATTCCGGTGTCTGCACAGGTCAACCGGACACAATCGGGACGGTCCTCCACCGTAAGGGTGACCTTTCCGCCCTTTTTGTTGTACTTGATGGCGTTGTCGCAAAGATTATAGAGGATGCCGGAAAGCAACTGCGGGATTCCGTAAAGCAGGGCGGAGCCGCCTTTCAGACAAAGGACGATGTCTGCCCCCTTGGCAACCGGCTCCAGGGTACGCACGGTGGATTTGGCCAATTCAAACAGGTCGATCTGTTCCTTTGGCATATCGGAAGCGCCCTCATCCAGATGGGAAAGCCGTATGATGTCATCTACCAAAGAGATCATTCTCTTCGCTTCTCCATGGATTTTTTTGGCGAATTCCGGTATATCCTGCTCTTTTACCATGCCGTTGGAAAGCAATTCCGCATAGCCGGAGATGCTCTGCAGCGGCGTTTTCAGCTCGTGGGATACATTGGCCGTGAATTCTCTTCGTATCTGTTCGGATTTCTCCTTTTCGGTGATGTCAAAGATGATGAGAGCGATGCCGGTTACTTTACTGCCCTGGAACACCGGACTGGCGTTGAACTGGTAGTCGGCACTTCCGATGGTAATGCTTTTTTCGCAGTGCTGGCCTTCCTCGGAAATCCGAAGAAGCTCCTGAATGTCAAAGGAATTGTTGAACAGCATCAGATCTTTTCCGATACAGTAGTTGCTGATACCCAAGAGCGCCGATGCCGCATTATTGATGCTTAAAATCACGCCCCGGTCGTTTAAAAGGACGATCCCCTCGGTCATGTTTTGGGTGGCGGCCTCAAATTCGCTTTTTTTCTGCTCCAGTTCGGAGGCCTGCGCCCGCAGCTGCTTTTGCTGGACGGTGATCCGATCCACAAACGGTTCTAACTCCTTATAGATATTCTCGGTCTTCGGGTGATCCAGATTCATTTCATTCAAGGGCTTTACGATCATTCTTGAAAGCCGGAAAGCCAGATAAAGGGAAATGCCCAATGCAAGGGCGATCACGATCAGGATCGGACGGAGCATTCCGAGAATCAAAGACCACCAGGTGAGCTGCGAACCGGAAACTCTCAATACCGTTCCGTCGGACAGCCTGCGGGCGCAGTAGAGCTGGCGCTCCATCAGGGTGGTGGAATAGCGGGAGCTGACGCCGACTCCGGTTTCAAACGCTTCTTCGATTTCCTCTCTGTCCAAATGGTTCTCCATCTCGGCACTGCTTTTTTTGTTGTCAAAAAGGACCGTTCCCTCCGGATCGATCCAGGTGATCCGGCCGTCTCCCACATCCAGATTGTTCAGATATGCGGATCGGTCCTCAACAGAAGCCAGAGCCTCCACTGCTTTGGCTGCAAGCTCTGTCTGCTTTTTCAGTTGGTCCATTTGATTGTCCGAGAAATACTCATAGAGGATTCCCATAATCAGTACCAGCGCCGCAAGCAGGACCGCCGCCGTCACAAAGCAGATGGACTGAAAAATCCGTTTTGTCATGCGTGAACCTCCATTCTGTATCCTACGCCCCGTACCGTTTCGATATACTCACCGCAGGGACCGAGCTTGGTGCGAAGAGTGCCGATGTGTACATCCACAGTCCGGGTTTCCCCCACAAAATCGCTGCCCCAGATTTTGGTCATCAGAAGGTCTCTTGTAAAGACCATGCCAATGTTCTCCATGAAGAGTTTCAACAGCTCGTACTCCTTCAAGGTCAACTGGACACGCCGACCCTTTGACAGAACCGTATGCTCTCCAGGGTTGAGCACCAGGTCTCCTGCAACCAATTTGGAAGAACCGTTTTTCGGAGCCGCCCTTCTTAAGACCGCCTTCACTCTTGAAACCATCTCCATCATGCCAAAGGGCTTGGCCAAATAGTCGTCTGCTCCCAAATCCAGCCCGATCACCTTATCGTATTCCGTGCCCTTGGCAGTGGCCAGAATGACCGGTATTTCCGTGGTTGCGGCGTTGGCACGAAGCCTTTTCAGAATGGAAATACCGTCCTCCTCCGGTAGCATAATGTCCAACATAATCAGCTCCGGTTGGTTCTGCTGCAGTTCGTTCCAGAATGCAGAAGGGTTCGGGAACCCTTTTGCTTCAAAGCCGGAAGCATTCAGCGTATAGGTCATCAGCTCTCTTATAGCATCGTCATCTTCCACACAGTAAATCATATCTTTCGTCTCCTCTTCCGCCACTTTACAAAACAAGAATAGTTTTTTTAAGTAAGATACGATAGCACGCTTTTGTAAAATTTATGAAAAATCACCCGAAAATTGTTTTTTTACGGCGTCTGCCAGTTGCGCAGGGTCGGAAAGGAGCAGATCCGGCAAAGCTTCCTGAAGAACCGCCCGATCCCGGAAGCCCCAGTCTACGGCAATACCGAAAATGCCGGCATTCCGTGCGGTTTGTATATCCACATCCGAGTCGCCCACATAGAGGGCGTTTTCCTTTTTCACGCCGGCAAAGGAAAGAATTTCAAAAACTCCGTCGGGTGCAGGCTTGTGGGGGATCCCTTCTCGTTGGCCAAGGGCAAAATCAAAGGTGTTTTTAAAGTATTTTTCGCAGAGAAGCTCCACAGCCGCATGGGGCTTATTGGAAAGGACCGCCAGAAGGAAGCCCTCACTTTTTAACCGTTCCAGAGCTTGAAGAATGCCCGGATAAGGGGCGGTTCGCTCCCCGCAGTGGGACTTATAGAAGGCGGCAAATACTTCGTAAACCCGCTGCTGTTCTTCCCTTCCGGTGCCGGCAGGAACACCTCTCTCGATCAGTTTTTTTGCTCCGTTCCCCACAAAACTGCGCACTTCTTCCCGGCTCCGTTCCGGATATCCGCAGGTGCGTAACGCAAAATTCAATCCGTTCTTCAGATCCTCCAGAGTATCCAGAACGGTGCCGTCCATATCAAAGATCACAATTTTCCGCTTCATGGTGTTTGCCCTCTTTTTTGATTATTTTTCCACCGGATAGGAGATTTCGTCGGTATAATGCCACCATTCCTTCCAATAGCACCGGAAACCCTCCTCCTTCAGAGTATTTTCCAAAAGCTGCACATTTACAAGTGCGTTTCCGGAAATATCGCTGTAATCCCGGTCGGCAAGGGCGGAAAAATCGTCAAAACCGGTGGGCATTTCCAGTTCGCTTCCGTCTGCCCGGACCAAGGTCACATCCACGGTGTTGCCTCTGCTATGGTTGGAAAAGCCTTTGTTGGGGTCTGAAACATAGTCCGGGTCCGGACAGACCTCCCACAGGCGGAACTGTGCTTCGGTGGGACGGTAGGCGTCCCAAATTTTCAGGCTGTACCCTTTTTTCAAAAGAGTTTCCTGGACTTTTGCCAGCTTTTTTACAGTGCCCAGACGCAGAACCGGTTCCGTGAAATCATAAATCACCTGGTTGGTGAAATTGTCCTCGGTAGCATATTTCAGATCCACAAACAGCGTGGGAATATACTCTTTGATGCGTACAAAGCATTCCTCCGGAAGATCCCAATCGGGGGAAACCGTGGGCATTTCGGGTTCCGACACAGATGAGGGGAACTCCGAAGTAAGCGAAGGATCGCAAGAAGGTCTTGGAGTTTCAAGGCTTTCCGAAGTTTTTTCGGAAGGGGAAAAGGGAGAAGTTCCGGCGTGGGAGAATTTCAGATTTTCATCAACGGTTGAGGGCCTTTTTTCGGCATCGGTTCTGCTGCTTCCTTTCGGCAAATAGCTCTGACATCCCATAAAACAGAGCAAACCGCCAAACAGACACAAAAATATTCTTGCATACCGTTCTGCGCTCCGCATACTTTTCACATCCTTCTTTCCGGATAGATTTTCCTCTGATTTCCTTCTTATTTTAGCATAACAGCCTGTTTTTGTCAACGAAAAAGGCCGGAGCGCAGGAAAGTCCTTCGCCCGGTCTTTTCAGAATTCCAAGAATATTGAATACAGCAGCGTTCGGTCCAGGATGGGAATGCATTATTTGAGAAATCCGGCAATGATCTCTTCTTCCGCTTCCTTTTCGGTAAGACCCAAAGTCATGAATTTGACCAGCTGCTCGCCTGCAATTTTTCCGATCACCGCTTCATGCACCAGCGCCGCATCTACATTGTTGGCATTGATGCGCGGAATTGCCGAAACCCGTCCGTTGTCCATAATGATCGCATCACATTCGGTGTGTCCGGAGCATTTCGTGTTGCCGTTGACCAAGGAATTGTATTCCTGGTAGGAATCGTCTCTTGCAACCGAGCGGGAAACCACATGGGTGGAGGAGCCCTCGCCATTTAGGTCCACCGAAAAGATGGTCTTTGCAAACTGACTTCCGTGTGTCATGATCTTTTCGGAAATCACCAGGGACGCCCGGTCCTTCAAATCAGCCACGGTTTCCCGGAGGGTACTGTCCACACCCTTGATCTGGGTGGTGTTCATCTCCACATAGGCCCCTTCTTCCAGATGAAGAACTGTTTTGGGATTCATGATGTTGGTACCCGTTCCATCCCCTTCGCCGTAGTGCTTCTCCACATAGACCACCTTGGAGTTTCTGCCCACATAGAAGGTGTGTACCCCATCGTGACGGGCTTCGCACGCCCCTTTGTTGTGAATGCCGCATCCGGCAATGATGACTACATCGCAGTTTTCACCGATATGAAAGTCATTGTAGACCGTTTCCCGGTATCCGGCGGCACTGATGACTACCGGAATATGCACGCTTTCGTGCACTGTTCCGGGCTTGACATAAATATCAATGCCCGTTCCGTCGGACTTGCTCTCAATGGTAATATTGGCAGACTGCCCCCTGCCCTCGGACTTTCCGTTGATCCGGATATTGTAGGCGCCCTCCGGAATCCCGTGCAGATCGGCAATTTCTTTTAAAAGATTTTTTTCGATCAAATCAATCATCGTCAGCCTCCTTACACCTTGTCCTTCAGAGCATCGCAGAGCTTATCCCCGCTGAAAAGCGAAGGAAGAATCTCCTCCCTTGTGCCGGTTTTTTTCACCGTTCCGTCCGAAATCACGATAATCCGGTCAGCAATGTTCAGAATCCGTTCCTGATGGGAAATGATCACAATAGAACCGTGAACGGCATCCCGCATATTTTCAAAAACCTTTATAAGACTGTTAAAGCTCCAAAGGTCAATGCCTGCTTCCGGTTCGTCAAAAACGGCAAAGGGGGTTTTTCTTGCAAGAACAGTGGCGATTTCAATGCGCTTCAGTTCCCCTCCGGACAGGCTGTTGTTGATTTCCCGGTCCAGATAATCCCTTGCGCAAAGTCCGACGCTGGAAAGAAATTCGCAGGATTCCGCAACGGACAAATCTCTTCCGGCGGCAATTTTCAGAATATCCGAAACCGTAATTCCCTTGAAGCGCACGGGGGTCTGAAAAGCATAGGAAATTCCCGACTTTGCCCGCTCCGTAACGCCCAGATCGGTAATATCCTTTCCGTTCAGACAGATTCTCCCGCTATCGGGCCGGTATATTCCCGCAATCAGTTTTGCGATGGTGGATTTTCCGCCGCCGTTCGGCCCGGTAATCACCGTAAAAGGACGGTCGATGGTGAAAGATACATTTTTCAAAATCTGTTTTTTCCCGTTTTCGGTGCTGACTGAAAAGGAAACATGATCTAAAGATAACACGATTTTCTTTTTTCCTCGCTTTTTTTGTATTCCGCATTTTGAACCGCTTCAGTATATCATAAAATATCAGGTTCGTCAAATCCTTTGGGCTTTTTATTCGTCTTTTCCGAATTTTTTCTGATACAGGTATTTTTGTTTGGTCGCTTCCCCGCCCCGCAGGTGCCGTTCCCTTTTGTTCTGCAAGAGAACATCCTCCACCTGTCTGTAAAGACAGGGATTGATTTTTTCAAGCCGTTCGGTAACATCCTTATGTACGGTGGACTTGCTGACCCCGAACCTTCCTGCGGCCTGTCGCACCGTGGTCTTTTCTTCAATGATGTAGAGTGCCAACTGCACACACCGTTCTTTGGTATCCTTGTCTGAATAGTTCATACGCCGGTCCTTCCTTTGCATTTTTCAAAGAAAATATATGCAGGAAGGCTTTCCGGTATGAAAAAAGGAAGAACCGGAAGCGGAAGTTTCCGTTCGTCTGATTATCGGATTATTTCAATTTCTCAAAAGCTTCCATCCATTTTCCGGCAATCAGTCCGTGACCGGTGGAAGTGGGGTGAACTCCGTCGGCAAGAAGGAGCTTTCCGTCTGCTTCTTTGGCGCAATCGTCAAACATCTTTTGCAAGGGAACAAAGGTCAGACCGTATTTTTCGGCAACTCTTCCGGCCGCCGCTGCCCGCAATTCCACCTCCGGGCGGAAAAAGCTGTCGTAGCTTTCAGCGGTAGCCGTACCCCTTAAAACAAAGGGCTCTAAAATTAAAATCCGGATGTCCGGCAACTGCTCTTTGATTTCTTCCACCATCATGCAATAGATTTTCTCAAATTTTACGGCGTCCACACCGTTCTGCTCCGCTTCGTGCCATACATCGTTTACGCCGATGAGCATACTCATATAGTCGGGGTTCAGGTTCAGAATATCCTTTCTGATTCTTGCGTATACATCTACTACCCGGTTTCCGCTGATCCCCCGATTGAAAAAATTGTAGAAACCCGGATGAGCGCTGCCCAATTGTGCGGCTACGACCGTGGGATAACCGCTTCCCAAAAGCCAATCATGGCTTCTGCTTCTGTCGGCGTCGGTAATGGAATCGCCCTGAAACAGAATTGTTTTCATATCGCTGTTCCTCCGTTGAATAAGAATGGTCTGTTTTTGAAATATTCCGAAAAAAGTATATATCTTTCAAAAAATGTTTTCATTCCGTTTTTTAAAAGGATTATTGACGAAACTGTGAATCGGGAGTACAATATAAAAAAACAGTTTGGTTTGAAAGGATTGTATGCCTAAATGAAAAAAAGACTGGTTGCACTGTTGCTCTGCTGTTCCATGCTGCTGCTTTGCTCCTGCTCGTTGCTGAGCGATTTTCGCTCGATGCTCCGGGATATCCGATATATCAATTCCGGGATACAACCGGGCTATAACCATGACGGTACGATCAACTATGAGTTTGATGAATCGGTCAAGGATACAATAGAGGATCAGTTTGCGAAAATCGAGGAGATGCTCCAGGATAACAATTTGTCCAGAAGCACCGCTTTTGTGCTGATTTACGGGCAGTTGCTCTCAAACATCTACTATGTTTCGGATCATGCCAATCTTGCCTATTTAGAATTGAGCAAGGATACCTCCAACGAAGCAAACAACCTGAAATCCAAAGAGCTTTCTTTCCTTGCAAACGATTACCATGCCCGGCTTGTGCGTCTGTACGAGCCGATATACTACAGTGCTTACTCTGAGGAATTCTACAGTCAATGGGAGGAGGAAGAAATTCAAAAAGCGCTGAAAATGGGAAAAATGTACTCGGAAAAATATGTGGAATTGAAAAACAAGGGAGACGAGTATGTTCGGAACTATGAAGCCTTGGATCAGACCTCCGACAGCTTTCTTGCGGACAGCGCATCCTATTACTACGACATCGTACAGAACAATCTGAACATTGCAAAGGAAATGGAGGAGCAGAGCTATACCGAGTATGCCTATGACATGGTCTACGGAAGAGACTATACCCCTGAGGATGCCCGGTATTTTCATCAGTATGTAAAAGAGTATGTTGTTCCTCTCGGAAAGAGCACGCTCCAGGATCTGCAAGGCTACAAAAACCTGAACTCCGTCCTCTCGGCGACCCAAAAGCTGATAGATACTTCGGTCACTTCTGACGAAATGGAGAAAATCCTGACCCCCTACTACAAAACACTCGGAAATAATTATTCAAAAGCCTTTGAGAATTTCAATCAGCATTATTTCTCCGTAAACAATAAGAACTCCCTTAAAGGAGCGTATACCTTTTATCTCAATTATTACAGACAGCCGGTCTGCTTTTTCGGTTCGGGCAGTCAGGCGCTGATGACCTATATCCATGAACAGGGACACTACAGCGCCTTCTATTCTTCCGGAGGCTCTATTGACAGCGTGGATCTGTGCGAAGTCCAATCCCAATCCAATGAGTGGCTCTATCTTTCCTATATTTCTTCGGATTATTCCGAAAAGGACCATCTGTATTTGGCCAAAAACTTTTTGTTAAACGACATCCTGACGGTCACCATGTCCGCCTGCTGTGACGCTTTTGAACAGTATGTTTATGCCCATCCGGAGCTGAAAGCCGGGGACTATGACCGGGTGTTTGCGGAGCAGGCAGAAGAACTGGGGGCGTATGATTTTCTCAAATCCGCAATGTCCTATCCGCCGGAAAACTACTGGCACTACGCCATCGTGGCCAATTCCCTGTATTATCTCAGCTATGCCGTATCGCTGATTCCGACCCTTGAAATTTATGTGACGGCAGAGGAACAGGGCTTTGAACAGGCTGTCAGACTGTATAAAACCCTTTCCGATGTGGAAACCGGGGAAACATTTCTGGAGGTTCTTGAAAAAGCCGGGCTTTCCTCTCCCTTTGACGAACAGGTTTTCCGGCGTATACAGAACTATTTTAAATAGCCTGTATAATTAAAATCGGACCGCTCTGAAGGTCTGCCTGCGGACGGATTTATACGGAACGGAAGGCCGCATTCAGATCGGTTTTTAACCCAAATGTTGCCGTTTAAAAAAAAGCAAAAAAATTGGTTTTAGCCCTTGACAACCCGGAAAAGATGTGTTATATTATCAGCTGTGGATGCACCCATAGCTCAGCGGATAGAGTGCCCGGCTACGAACCGGTAGGTCGCAGGTTCGAATCCTGCTGGGTGCGCCAGAAAGAAGCACGCTTCGGCGTGCTTTTTTCAGTGAAATTCGGCTTTGGCGAGTGAAATATGGCTTCGCCCTGTGAAATAGCTTCGCTGTGAAATCTCTTTACAAAAATCCCGGATGCCTCAGCGCCCGGAATTTTTCCTGGTAAATTTGGATGGCGATCTTGTTGTGCGAGGCAATTTTAAATTTCTCTGCATAAAATTTCGGTTGTGTTTTGAGTTTCTCTGTTGCAGAGAATCAGCTCGCCTCTTCTTCATAAGCTTCCGGGTAATCATGCCATAGGTATTCAAGGCACCTCTCAAAAAAGCAGGGGTGCCTTCTCTATGGTGCAGGGGCCGGAAATACAGTCTTGCCGCAACAGACACTGCGGACGGCAAATCGGTACTTGCAAAAAACAGAAAGCTGTGGTACAATAAGGAAGAATCAGGAAGGATCGTATTTACAGGGTGGGTGTTCTTATGTTCAAACGAATTGCCGGAGGATTTCTTATATTTCTTACATCGTTCTGCTTGGTATTTACATCTGTCGGTTGCAGAAAAAGCACACAAGAGAGCGGAACCGGAGTCTGGACGGTGGTAAAGCAGCCTGGATATAGTGAAAAGGGCGAATTGCAACGAAGCTGTGCCGACGGGAACGGTTCTGTGGAAACCGTCCGCATATATGCCTCCAAGGGTCTTTCTTACACTGAGGAGGACGGAAAGATTTATGTTTCCGGAATCGGCAGCTTCAAAGGGGATTTTCTCTATATTTCCTCCAAGACCCCGGACGGAAAAAAGGTAAGCGGTATAGCCAGAAGTGCTTTTTTGGACAATGAAAAAATAGAGCATTTGTATATTGAGGACGGCATTTCCGAGATCGGACTTTGCGCCTTTGCCGGATGTAAAAAACTGGAGAATGCCCGCTTGCCCGAGGAGGTGTCGCTGTTTGAAGACAGTATATTCATTTCCTGCCAAGGCCTTAGCGATGTTTCCCTTCCTTCAAATCTGTCCGAAATTCCCTTGAGCTGTTTTGACAGCTGCACTTCTTTAGCCCGCATTTCCCTTCCGGAGGGTTTGAAAAGTATCGGTTACTCTGCATTCAACCTCTGCACCTCGCTGAAGTCTCTGACACTTCCGGATTCTGTGGAGCAGATTTCCGCCAACGCCTTTGCCGATTGCACCGGTTTGCAAAATCTGGCTCTGCCCGGCTCCCTGAAATCTCTGAACGATTCCGCATTTTCCAATTGCACGGGATTGACCGAGATCACACTGCCGGACTCTCTGGAATTTCTTGGAGATTATGCCTTCTTCCGTTGCAAAGGTCTGACTTCGGTTCGTATTTCAAAGAATCTTTTGAGAATTGAGGGCACTCCCTTTTATCAGAGCAATCCGGAGCTGGTGATTTCTACCGATGCCGAAGAGCCTTTGGAGGGCTGGTCGGAAAACTTCAATTGCTACTTTGAGCCTGAAGTGGAAAGTGAAGAAATCAAGGCCCACACTCTGACGGTTCGGTATGGGAAATAGAACAGTTGGGGTATGGTGAAGTAAACCGTTTTGGGAGGTTCACATGCACGCAGAGCTCTATCTTGAAAAAAACAGGAAGCTTTCCGTCATTCTGGCGGTAATCGGCGGAATTCTGTTGCCCTTTTCCTTTATAAACATGATTTTTAACAAGGGAAGCTTTCAGATTTTCTTTTCTTTTGACAGTGCGCTCTTGGCTTTTTCCGGCTTTTTGCTTTCATACTTTTATTTTCAACCGGAAGAAAAGATTCACCGGCTGGCCTATCCGCATTTGGCTCTTCTGGCAGTCCTTTTCCTGCGATTCGGTTCTGTCACTATTTTTGGCCGTGAGATTCCCTTTGACCGTTACATCTTTTATGCCGTTTTTATGCTGGCCGCCTGCGGATATTCCTTTCTGCTGTTTTTTATTGCCGAAGGCAAGCTGCGCAGCCGCATCCCGCTGTTTGTGTGGTCGGCGCTGATGCTGTCCTTTACGGCGGTCAGTCTGATCCGGAAAATCGTGCCCTTCTATGCCTACACAGACATCACAGAAGGTGAACTTCACTTTGGCCTTTCCTTCCTCATCGCCTTTCTACTTTACAATCTGACCGGAATTTTGGTAGCTTCTTTTTTGAAGGACGACTTGGTGAAAGAGGAACGAAGAAAGAAGAAAGAAAGCAAAAAAGCAAGAAAATAACCGTTCCACTGGGATCCGGTTTCCAAAATCAAGAAGTCAAAAAGCCTGAACACCGCTTAAAGGAGGTTCAGGCTTTTTTATACAGGCATCTTACAGGAGAAATTTGAAAATCAGCCACACGACCACCACGGACACAGCGGCACAAAGACTGCCGAGAATCAGTTGGGAAAGGGTGTGCCGTTTCAGATACAGGGAGGAAAAGACCACCAATCCTGCAATGCATAAGCAGGGGATGAGAAACAGCGGACTGCACAAAAGCACGGTCAAAAGCATCGGCCCGAAAATACCGCAGGCATGGCCGCTGGCTTTAATACGGAAAACCTTGTTGACGACGGTCAGAACGACCACCGAAGCGAAATAGGAAAAATAGGCGGTCAGCAGAACCGTTCCTTTCTGTGCGCACAATCCGTAGATCACTCCCCCGGTATAGCCGACAATCGAGCATAAGAAGGCCGCTTTCCGTTCAAAATCTCTTCCCTGCTTGTGAAGAGTCGGCACAAAAAAGCAAATGGGGTACCCAAGAATCGGGATGATTCCTTCAAAGAGAGCGAGCAACAGAAAGTCTGGAAAAGAGATCTCCCTGAATTCCAAAAACAGGACCGTTGCCAAAAGGACAGCCAAAACAGAGGGAGCGGTCAGGATCCGCACAATATAAGCAAATCGCTCCAGATGTTCATTTTTCTTTGTTTGTACCATACCTTAAGACTCCTTTTCTCTGTTACTCCAGGGACAAAACCACTTCAAAGCCGTCCGGTTCCACTGTGAAGCGCCTGCCCGTCACCTGACGGAACAGCGAGCGTGACTTCTTCGGAGTTTCAAAATCTCTCTCTTCCTCCGAACGGTTCACCGCTACCGTTAAGGTCTGTCTGTCGTCAAAACGGCGAAAAACAAACAATCCGTTCTCACAGGAACACCCTTCATAGTAAGCGTCGGCAAGCAGGAGTAGAGAGCGGCGAAGCTTTGTGACCTTCCGATAGAAAGCAAGAATCTCCTCGTCCTCCTGTCCCCACTTATAGGTCTGCCGGTTAAAGGGATCCCGGTATCCCTCCATACCGATTTCATCGCCGTAGTAAATGCAGGGAATTCCGGGCAGAAACATCTGAAGAATCACGGCGAGCTTCAAAAGCCTTTTGGCATTTCTCCGCTCCTCTCCCGAAAGGCGGGCGGTGGATAACACCGCATTGTCCTCGTTCCCTTGGGGAGAGCCGGCTAAGACCGTCAGGATTCGTTCGGTATCGTGGGTCGACAGCAGATTCATCTGCATATCCGACACGGCCTTCGGATAGTGGCTGTACAGAATCCGCATGGTGAAAAACAGGAATTCCGCATCTCTCTCGGAAAGAAACGCAATGATCGCATTTTTTAACGGATAGTTCATCACCGAGGTCAGTTGTCCTCCGGTAAAATAATGCCTTCTTTGGGAATAGGCAATCTTGTTGGAGGCGTCCTCCCACACTTCGCCGAAAACAGGAGCGCAGGGATCGTTCTGCGCTACCCTTTGGCGGATGGCATCCAGCATTTCATCTGACAATTCGTCTGCCACATCCAGTCGCCAGCCGGCAACACCCATTTTCATGTACTTTTCAAGAATACCGTCTTTCCCGGCAATGAAATTTCGATAGCTTTCGTTCCGGCAGTTTACCTTCGGCAGAATTTTTATTCCCCACCAGCAATCATAGGAATCGGGAAACTCCTTGAAGGTGTACCAGTCAAAATAGGGGGAGGTCTTGCTTTGATAGGCACCTACAGAGGGATAGCGGCCTTCCTTGTTGAAATAAAGGCTGTCCGCACCGGTATGATTGAACACTCCGTCCAGAATGACCTCGATTCCATAATCCCTGCAGACTTCCAGCAGGTACCGAAGGCCTTCCTCCCCGCCGAGCAACTCATCCACCTGACTGTAGTCTCCGGTGTCGTAGCGATGGTTGGAGGCCGCCTTGAAAATGGGATTCAGATAGAGCATGGTCACCCCAAGGCTTTCAAGATACTCCAGCTTGGATGCCACTCCGTACAGATCTCCCCCAAAGAAATGGTTGTTTTTCACCGGGTCTCCCGGCTTTTCGGCATATTCCCGGATGTTGGCATACCAATCCTCTTCAAGCACCGCCCCTTCCTTCGTAAAAGACCGGTCGCTTTTGCAAAAGCGGTCGGGAAAGATCTGGTAGAGAATTCCCCCTTCCTTTCCGGTCGGACGGTTGGTTCCCTGTTGATATACCGAAAGCTGAAACCGACTGCAGTCCTTGGCAGAGTCAGAAATGTACATTCCGAAACCGAATTCGTTCTGGGAAAGGACCCGGTTATCCAGAAAGAAGAGATAGTAAAACAATCCCCGCTGTTCACTCTCCGGGCAGATGCGGGCGGTGTCTATCGGAAAATCAAACCGATTGCCGATTTTCGTGCCCTGAATGTACAGTTCCTCCCCGTCCTCGTCCCGGACCAACTGCATGACGGCATTCTGCGCAAGAGCAAAATCGCCGAAAACCAGAGAAAAATTCAGGTTTTCTCCATACTCAAAGGAAGAAAACAGCCGTGCTTCCTTGGTGCGGGAGGCCTGCAGCTCCACCCGCACCTGATTGTCCTTCAAAAGCTCTGCCATCATTTCACGGCCTTTAATTTCCAGATTCGGTCCGCATACTCTCCAATGCTCCGATCGGCGGCAAAATAGCCTGCACCGGCGATGTTGTGCAGGGACATTCTATTCCACTTGAGCGTATCCTTGTAGTCGGCCAACGCCCGATCGTGGGTCGTGCAATAATCGTCAAAGTCGGCAAGGCACATATAGGGGTCGGCTATTCCCTGAGTCATCAGCAGATAGGATGCCATTTCCTTGAAGGAAACACCGTTAAAGCCTTCGCTCAACCGGCCAATGGTGCGGCGAAGGGCCGGACTGTTGTTGTAGTAGTCGGAGGCACAGTAGCCCTTTTTCCACAATTCATCCACTTCGTTGTTCCGAAGACCGAAAATATAAATATTGTCCTCACCCACCGCCTGGGTCATTTCCACATTGGCTCCGTCATAGGTACCAACGGTCAGAGCGCCGTTGATCATCTGCTTCATATTGCCGGTGCCGCTGGCTTCCTTCCCTGCCAAAGAAATCTGCTCGCTGATTTCGGAAGCCGGAATGAGGATCTCGGCCATGGAAACATTATAGTCATCCATAAAAATCACCCTTAATTTTTCGGTAATTTTCGGGTTCTTTTCGATTTCCCTGCTGATATTCCAGATGAGCGTAATGATCTTTTTGGCCATGTAATATCCGGGAGCCGCCTTGGCACCGAAAATGAAGGTCTGAGGCTGCATCTCCAAATCCGGATTTTCCAAGAGCTGATCGTACAGATAAATGATCCGCAGGCAGTTCAAAAGCTGCCTTTTATATTCGTGCATTCTTTTGATCTGTACATCGAACAGGGAATCCGGATCCGGCAGGATGCCGGTTCGTTCCCTGCAATACTCGGAAAAACGAACCTTGTTTTCTCTTTTGATAGCGGCCAAACGCTGTAAAACCTGTTTGTCCTCTTCGTATTTCAGAAAATCCTTCAGATTTTCAGGCTGTTTCCGGTAGGAGACCCCGATCGTTTCATCCAAAAGTGACGCAAGTCCCGGATTGGAGAAGCAAAGCCAGCGCCTATGGGCGATTCCGTTGGTCACATTGGTGAATTTTCCGGGTGTGTAGGTATAGAAATCCCGGAAAACGGTATTTTTGAGGATTTCGGAATGCAGTTCCGAAACGCCGTTGACCGTATGAGAGGCCACCACAGACAGATTGGCCATCCGTACACTGTGGTTGCAAACGATGGACATTCTGGAAATCCGATCCCAGTCGCCGGGGTAAGCATTCCACAAATCCGCGCAAAAACGGCGGTTGATCTCACAGATAATGCTGTGAATACGGGGCAGACGCAGGGCAAACAGATCCTCGTTCCAGCATTCCAAGGCCTCCGGCAAAACGGTGTGGTTGGTGTAGGTGACGGTTTTGGTCACCACACTCCAGGCCTCCTCCCAGGAATAGGAATAGATGTCCATCAGAATTCTCATCAATTCGGGAACCACCAGGGCGGGATGGGTATCATTGATGTGGAGAGCCACCTTCTCGGAGAAGTTGGACAAGGTTCCATAGCGCCGCAGATGATCGGAAATAATGTTCTGCAAGGAAGCGGACACCAAAAAATACTGTTGGGTCAGGCGCAGGATCTTTCCTTCCGTATGGTTATCTGCCGGGTAAAGAACCTTTGAAATTACCTCCGCATTGGAGGATTCCTGAATAGCCTTTACATATTCTCCCTGAGAAAACAGTCCCATATTGAAGGTTCTGGTGTCCTTGGCTCTGTAAAGCCGCAAAGTGTTGACCGCTTTGCAATCATAGCCGGAGATCAGAAGGTCATAGGGGATCGCCTGTACCTCCTCATAGTCGGTGTGAATAATTTCACAGTGATCGTTTGTCCATTTCTCCTGGATCTTTCCGCCGAAGCGGACAGTGACCGCTTTATCGTTGCGGGGAATCAGCGAAGGACTTTCCGAAGGCAGCCAGATGTCCGGCAATTCCACCTGCTCGCCGTCCACGATCTTCTGCTTGAACATACCGTAGTCGTAGAGAATGCAGCATCCGGTAGCCGGATAGTCTCCGGTAGTCAAAGCGTCCATAAAGCAGGCCGCCAGACGCCCCAAGCCTCCGTTGCCCAAGCCCGGGTCTGCTTCCAGCTCGCAAACCTCCTCAAAGGTCAGTCCTCTTTTGGAAAGAAGCTCACGGACTTCTGTTTCCATCCCCAGATTCAGGATGTTGTTCTTCAACTGTCTGCCAATCAGAAATTCAATGCAGAGATAATACACTCTCTTTGCCTGTTCTTTCCGGATGTGTTCCTTGAACTTGGCTCTTTTCTGAGAAAGAATATCCCGAACCACCAGCTGAAGGGCACCGAAATACTGTTCCTTACCGGCTTCCTCCATAGTGACATTATAGTAGCGGGCCAACTTTCCGGACAGGGCGGAAATGAAATCCTTTTCGCTGACGGCTTCTTTTATCGTTGTAGCTGTTTGTTTATTCATGTTTGATTCTGTTCGCTTTCCTAAAAAATTATAAAATGGAATTGTAAAGCTCCAGATAGCTTTGGGCGGAACGCTGCCAGGAGAAATCGGAATCCATGGCGTTGTAGGTGATCTTTTTCCAGTTTCTCTGGTTTTCGTAAAGTCCCAACGCCCGATCCACGGCGTTCAGCATATCATAGGCATCGTAGCTTTTGAAGGTCACTCCGTTGCCGGTTCCTGTTTCGGGATTGAAGGCGTGGATGGTGTCGTACAGTCCCCCCACCTCCCGGACCACCGGGACCGTGCCGAAGCGGCAAGCCATCATCTGGGCAAGACCGCAGGGTTCGCTCTTGGAAGGCATGAGAAAAATATCGGCGCCGGCGTAAATCGTCTTGGCAATTGCCTTGTTGTACGCCAGCATCACCCGGCACTTCTGGGGGTATTTCTTGGACATATTGTCAAAGAACTGCTCCAATTCCGCTTCTCCCGTACCTAACAGCACGAATTGAAGATCCCTTTGCAGCAGGTCCTCCATCACATAGCGCACCAGATCAAAGCCCTTATGGGAAGCAAGCCGGGAAATCATGGCAACGAGGGGTGTATGAGGCGATTCGGGCAGTCCGAAAAGCCGTTGTACCTCCAATTTGCAAAGCTGTTTGTTCTTCATGTTGGTTTTGGAGTAGTTTGCCGGAATGTCCTTGTTCTTTTTCGGGTCATATTCCTGGTAATCAATGCCGTTCACAATGCCGCAGAGCTTGTAGGAGCAATCCCGCACGGCATAGTGCAGACCGCTTGCGAAGTATTCCATCCGGATTTCTTCGGAATAGCGCTGTGAAACCGTAGTGATCTTGTCCGCACAGACCATGGCGCCCTTTGTCAGGTTGATACAGCCGTTGTAGGTCACATCCGCCTGAGCTTCCGGCCCAAGATCAAAGACATCGCCTAAGATTTCCAGACCGTACATTCCCTGATATTCAATGTTGTGAATCGTGTAGATGGCCTTTGTTCCCGGAAAATGATATTTGTACTTCAGGTAGATCACGCTCAAAGCGGCCTGCCAGTCGTTTGCATGGAGAATGTCCGGAATAAAATTCTGCCTTGCAGTCATTTCCATAGCCGCTTTGCAGAAGTAGGCGTACCGCTCGCCGTCATCATAGTTCCCGTAGAGCACATTTCTCTTGAAATAGTACTCGTTGTCCAGAAAATAAAAGGTGACTCCCTGATTTTTCAACATATAGACACCGCAATACTGATTCCGCCAGGATAAGCCCACATAGAATTCGTCCACTTTGGTCATCTGCTTCCGGTATTCCTCTTTGATGGTTCCGTAAAGCGGGATCACCACACGCACATCTGCCTGAGGGTCTGCCGCCGCAATGGATTTGGGCAAAGAGCCGATCACATCGCCCAAGCCGCCGGTGCCGGCATAAGGATTGGCTTCCGATGCAACAAAAAGTATCTTTTTCTCTTCCTTACTCATTTTTCCAACCATTCTTTTCTCTGTATTTTTCGTTTACACCATTTTGCTCTTGCCGATGCAGAAAGGCATGGTACTGTAGCCCGAAAGGTTCCGGTAATCCCGGATGACCACATTCTTGTCGGTGATCACACAGTTCAGGGTCACATTGTTTCCGGTGTAGGTATCCTGAAAGAGGATAGAATTTTCAATCACCGTGTTCTTTCCGACCTTTACGCCCCGGAACAGAATGGAATTCTTCACGGTTCCCTCAATGACGCAGCCGTCTGCAATCAGGGAATTCTTCACCACGGCTCCTTCACTGTATTTGGTGGGGGTGGAATTCCGCACTTTGGTGATGATCGGACGGTTTTTTACCTTGAAGATGGAATTGCGTGCTTCGCCGTTGCCCAAAAGCCCCATGGAGCTGGCGTAATAGTCCTGCAAAGAGGTAAAGCAGGCATAATAGCCTTCGTAACGGTAAATCATGTATTTCGCAAAACCGAGATTTCTGCAAAGAAAGTCTCTGGACATACTGGTCAGGTTCCGGGCAAGTCCTTCATGCACCATACTCTGTAGGTATCTGCGGGAGATCACCCAGATGTTGATGTTTACATCATAGCTTCCCGACATTCTGGAGGGACGAACCCAAACCTCCGTCACCCGGCCGTTTTCATCCGACTGAAGCAGAACGGCCCGCTCCGCCCGCTCCGGCGTCACATTCATGCGTTTCACGGCAATGGTGATGTCCGCACCGGTGCGCTCATGCTGCGCAATCATATCGTTCAGGTTGATGTTGCAGATGCCGTCGCAGTCGGCCAAAACCACATAATCACTGGTCATGTTGAAGATGGCATTGGAAATGCTTTTCAGGGCTTCCAGTCTGGAATTGAACCGGGCAATGCCGTTTCCGGCAAAAGCGCTGATGTAGGGCGTCATGATTTTCAGTCCGCCCGAACGGCGGGCCAGATCCCAGTCCTTCCCGGACCCCAGATGGTCGGTCAACGACTGGTAGTTCCGCTGTGTCACCACATACACATTGTTGATGCCGGAATTGACCATGTTGGAAAGGGGAAAGTCGATCAGCCGATACCGGCATCCGAAGGGCAGAGATGCCATGGTGCGTTCTTTGGTCAGTTCGGGAATTACATCGTCATGAAGATTGGAAAAAATAATGCCGTCAATCATCTTCGTACTTCTCCTTTTCAAGTTCCTTTTCGGTCTGAGGAAAGAGCATTGCACCGCCCTTTACCACCTCTCCGGGGTTTATGGAGACATCTGCTCCCACCACGGCAATTTTTCCGCCTTTATTCTTCTCTTCGCCGACCACTGCCCCGGTGCCGACCACCACATCGTGATCGAGCATGGAATAATTGATGACAGCCCCGCCTAAGATTTTGCTGTCCGAAAAGATCACACTGTCCCGGACTACCGCTCCGGGCGCTACATAAACACCCGAGAACAAGACCGAATTAAAGACCTTGCCGTAGATTTCACATCCTTCGGTCACCAGCGAATTGGTCACTTCCGCTTCTTCGCCGATATATTGCGGCTGACGGGCGCCGTTTCTTGAAAAAATCTTATGGCGCCGGTCGTGCAGGTTGAATACCGGCTCGGAGCCGAGCAGATCCATATTGGCCTCCCAAAGGCTGTCGATCGTGCCCACATCCTTCCAATACCCGTCGAAGCGGTAAGCATACATATTCGCTCCCGAATTCAGCATGGCGGGAATGATGTTTTTGCCGAAATCATTTTCCGAATCCTTATTTGCCGCATCGGCAATCAGGAATTTCTCTAAAATCCTCCGATTAAAGATATAGATGCCCATGGAGGCCAGGGTGGACTTGGGATTCTTGGGTTTTTCCGCAAATTCGGTGATCCTTCCGTTCTCGTCGGTATACATGATACCGAAGCGGGAGGCTTCGGACAGCGGAACTCTGAAAACGGCGATGGTGCAGTCTGCGTTGTGCTTTTTGTGGAAATCCAGCATCAGAGAATAATCCATATTGTAAATATGGTCGCCGGACAGAATCAGCACATAATCCGGATCGTAGCGGTTGATGAAGTTCAGGTTCTGATAAATGGCGTTGGCGGTGCCTTTATACCAGTCCGCACCGTCCTTTGCCTGATAGGGCGGAAGCACCATCACTCCCCCGGAGGTCCGGTCCAAGTCCCAGGGCTGACCGTTGCCGATGTATTCGTTCAGCACCAACGGCTGGTACTGCGTCAGAACACCTACGGTATCGATGCCCGAATTCACGCAGTTGGACAGGGGAAAATCGATGATCCGGTATTTTCCGCCGAAGGGGACGGCCGGTTTGGCGGTTGTTTCGGTTAAAGCGTACAGCCTGCTTCCCTGTCCCCCTGCCAATAGCATTGCCACACATTCTTTTTTGCTAAACATATCCTTCCTCCGTTCTATTTCACGCCTTCTACGATCAGTCCGGAAAGGGCCGAAAGATTCAGGCGTATATAAGTCTTGTCCTTTTTTTTGAAGGTCCTTCTCAAACCGCCCGTCTCCGTTTTTCCGCCATACTTTTTTTTGTCGGAGGTAAAGACGATTTTATAGGTGTCAAAGTCCTTTGGAACTTCCAGCCAGTAATTTTTCCGGTCACTGCCCGAAAAGTTCAGTACCACATGAAGGGCTTTTCCCGAAAGGTCCTTTCTCGTGTAGCTGATCAGATTCCAGCCTGCTAAATCGGCATTGATCCACTGAAAGCCGTTCCAGCTGTAGTCATCCTCAAAAAGCTGGGGATGGTTCCGGTAGAATCGGTTCAGCTCAGCCGAATATTTCCGCAAGCCGTCATGGCTGGGATACCGGAGAAGGAACCATTCCAACGGATTCTTATAATCCCACTCCCGGAACTGTCCGAATTCACACCCCATAAAGGTGAGCTTTTTTCCGGGAAAGGTCATCTGAAAGAGGAAAAACAACCGGATTCCGGAAAATTTCTGCTCATAGCTGCCGAACATTTTGTCGATCAGGGACTTTTTGCCATGCACCACCTCGTCGTGGGATACCGGAAGCACATAGTGCTCGCTGAAGGCGTACATCATGGGAAAGGTCAATGCGGAGTGCAGATCTTCCCTGCCCACCGGATCGCAGGCCACATAACGAAACATATCGTTTGCCCAGCCCATGTTCCATTTCATGGAAAAGCCAAGTCCTCCCTCCTCTACCCTTCCTGTGACCTTTGGAAAGGCCGTGGATTCTTCGGCAATGGTCAGCACATCGGGAAATTCCCGGTGTATGGCGGTGTTCAACCTTTTGAAAAACTCAATCGACTCTAAATTTTCTTTCCCGCCGTAGATATTCGGCGTCCAGTATCCGGGCATACGGTCATAGTCTAAATAGAGCATGGAGGCCACAGCATCGATCCGCAAGCCGTCCACATGATAGGTCCTCAACCAGTACAGAGCGCTGGAAATAAGGAAACACCGGACTTCGTTTCTTGCCACATCAAAGCATCTGGTTCCCCAGGAGGGTTGCTCCATACGCTGAATATCGCTGTATTCATATAGGGGAGCCCCGTCAAATTCGTAAAGACCGTGCTCGTCCTTGGGAAAATGGGCCGGAACCCAGTCCAAAATAACGCCGATGCCTCTTTTGTGCAGTTCGTCTACAAAGTATTTGAAATCATCGGGCGAACCGAAGCGGGAGGTAGGGGCGAAATATCCGCAGACCTGATAGCCCCAGGAGCCGTCGTAGGGGTACTCGGTAATGGGTAGCAATTCCACATGGGTATAGCCTGTCCGCTGTACATAGTCACCCAGTTTTTTGGCCAATTCTCTGTAGTTCAGGTAGTGCTCCCCGTCCTCATTGCTCATGCCGTCCTTCGTCATGAAGGAGGCTAAGTGTACCTCATAAATGTTCAGCGGAGCCGGATAGTAGTGCCCGCTTTCGGCGATCTTTCGCCTCTTTTCAAGATATTTTTCATCTTTGAAGGTATAATTGCTCCTGGTATAGAGAATAGAAGCGTTCTTTTGCAAGGTCTCGCTGTAGAATGCGTAGGGGTCGCTCTTGAACTTTACGCCCGCCGCCGAAACAACTCTGAATTTGTAACGCATTCCTTCGGGGCTTTTTGCTTCCGAAAGGGTTGTCTCCCATATTCCTTCATCGGAAAGCTTTTGCATCTCCCGTCCGGTTTCCCAGCCGAGGGTGTCGCACACCAGATATACGCCTTGAGCCCTGGGCGCCCATACCCGGAATACCACCCCTCCGTCCTTCAGGCGGTGAGCGCCTAAATAGTCATAGGCGGTAAAATTCTCCCCTTTGTGGAAGAGATAGCGCGGAAGGTCGCCCTGTTTTTCCACTTCCTTCATATTGCTCACTCCTTTTGTTGAAACACTTCTGCTGTAGAGGTTCGCTTCATTGAAAGATACCTATGCGGTCTGTCCCTTCAGATTGTAGTAATAAGCGGCGGCAAGCTCAATGACCAGGCCGTAGCTGGCACTGCCGTTTTCGTCACCGTTGATCTTGATATAGGCATCGTTGGCCGTATTGCTGATCTTATAAATCAGACCGCTCTGATTTTCAGCGGTTTTCTTGCTCGACACGCCGATGTCGATCCGTGCCCGTTCGTCCGCTTTTCTTAAAACACTGTAATATTCGGCGGTGTTCTCCTCTTCTTTCAGCGCCTTATACAAGGGATTGAGCATATATTCAAACATATTCAGATAACCGCAATAGTTGATATAAGGGTCATCGCTTTCCAGACAAACCAGAAATGCTATGAAATTGGCCTCGTCCTCCTTGGAAAGCCCTCTCTGGTGGGCCATTTCGTGGGCGCAGGTGAATACCAGATTGTAGTCGTTGTAGTCCACATTCACATTGGATTCGCCGGTATAGTAGGTATACATCCCCAAAAGCCCCGCTTTGGACATCATATCGCTGTTCATCACCGGCTTGACCCTTGAAGAGAATCCCATGATAAAATCATATTTTTCGGAAATCTGCTTGTAGGCGATGTTCAGCTTCTCATTCAGTTCGTCAAAATCATAGGGCATCACCGAGGAAGAGTCGTTCATAAACTGCACCTGCGGCAGACACTTGTTCAGCTCCTCAGCCAGCCAGGAGGCAACCTCCTCCAGCTGTTTGGTGGTCAGCTCCTTCCGATCCAAATTCAGCTTTGTTTCCAAGGCGGAGCCGTGATAGCCTGTGCCCAAAGTAAAGACAAACAAACTGTAAAACAGGGAAACAATGGCAAAGGCACCGCAGAAAAAGCGGGTCAGAAGCGTATAGTGTTCCTTTCTCGCATGATATATGGAGAAAACAACGATGAAAATAAGGAGCAGAGGTACCAAACAAATCAGCAGTTCTGCGAGGGAAACCGGAAGAAATCCGGTGAGCTTGGCAAGAAGAAAACGGGCGGTTCCGGCAATGTAAATATTGAAAAAATCAGCAAAGGCAGGAATGAAAATACAGAGAAGGTGAAGGATCAGGGAAAAAATCGCCAATCCGTAGAATACGATGGCCGGTATGGAACAGTTCCGCCGGACGGTTGACCATATTTTCTTGAAAAATGCCTTCATAGTTCTTCCCTTTCCCATACAAATCCGTTTTTCATCAGCAGCTGTTCCATATCCTTCGGAAGAGGTGCCTTGATTTTCATTTTTTCACCGCTTGCAGGGTGAGTAAATCCGAGACTGTAAGCGTGCAGAGCCTGTCGGTCAATTTCCTCGGAGAAGGCTCCGTAAAGCGTATCTCCCACAATCGGATGGCCAAGAAAGGAGAAGTGGACGCGCAACTGATGGGTTCTTCCGGTATGGGGAATGGCTATAACCAAAGTTTTTCCGTTTTTACGCATACAAACCCGGTATTCGGTCAGCGCCCGACTGCCCTCACTGTCCTGGGCCACCCGGCGGAGCATCAGGCTTTCCTCGGCTCTTACAATATTCCGGTCAATAAAACCCCTATCCTGCTCCAAGGTTCCTTCGAGAAGCGCCAGATACTGCTTGTCCATCTGCCGCTCTGCCACCTGTTTGGACAGCAAGGAAGCGGCATACCGGTTTTTGGCCACCAGTATAACACCGCTGGTGTCCCGGTCCAGACGGTTGATTCCCCGGAAAACAAAGGGTCTGTTTTTCAGGCGAAAGTATTCCGCCAGAGCGTTGGCCAAGGTGTCGTCGTAGTGATTCAGCGACGGATGTGTGGGCATAAAGGGCGGCTTGTTGACGCAAAGAAGAGCCTCATCCTCGCAAAGAATCTCCAACGGACACGCAAATGGAACCAAGGGTTTGTGCTCTTCCCGATCCTCCAAAAGCAGGGAAAGCCGATCCCCTTCCTGCAACAGAGCGGTGACAAAAACCCGCTCCCCGTTTAAAAGAATGCCCTGCTCCTGCCTTTTCAGCGCCGTCACCTGTCCGTGAGAAAGGCGCAAGGTGTTGTATAAAAACTGCTTGACACTCTTTTTGCTGTCTTCCTGGCCGATTTCAAATTCCATGGATGCCTCAGTTTTCATACAAGTCGTTCACAAAGAGAATTTCGTCCGGAAAATGGTATTTCAGCACCTGCCTTGCCACCTTGGCCGCATAACTGTCATCGTAGGGCTGGCGCAGATTGTATTCCAATTCGGCAATCTCTTCCTGCAAATCCTGCATCTGGCCGGTCAGCACTTCCTTTTGTTTGTCCAGATTGTTCATCCGGATCTGCAAATCAATAATCGTCACAAGGCAGAAAACAATGAACAACGCCACTGCGATCCGTACAAGAAGATTGATTTCTCCCTTCATGGAATTTCCTCCTTTTTCTTTCCTTGTTTTTATTTACCGAAAAGCAGCTCATCCAACATCCGAACATTTTCACTTGCCGCTTTTTCAAGCAACCGGTCGGTTTGCTTATCCAGTTCCTTTAGTTTTCTCAACCGAACCTTGGCTTTTACTTTTTCAACCTGTATCCCTATGACTTTGCGCACAGGTGCGATCAAAGCCCTATAGAGCGCTCGTAAAATCCGCTTTTCAAGTTGATAGGCCTTCTGTCTTAAGGCCAGGGGGCCAAGCAATCCAAGCAATTCGGCCATAAGAGCCACAAGCCGTACCTGTCCTCTGTTGGCACTGTAGATCATCAGGATATTCAGGAATGCCGCCGTAAGACAGAAAAGAAGGTCGGGAAGAATCAAGCCGATGCGGTAAAAGAGTTTTCTTCTCCTTCCGGCGATTCTTTGGAACGCAAGACGGAAAAAACCGGATAGAAGATAGGAAAAACCAATGAATCCTCCAAGGAAAAAGGCACGCAACAGATACAGCACCAGTTCCTTTTTGCTGACCAGAAACATCAACTTTTTCTCCCGAACAGGCCGCCTTTTTTCTTCTCTGAAGAGGAGATATAGTAAATTCCGTCGATCTTTCCCTGCAACAGCAGGCGACCGCTTTCCAAAGACAATTCCTTCACACGCAAATCGTTCCCGTCTATATTCAGGTCTCCCAGTTCTGTGCGCACCAGAAGATTGGTATCCTCAAAACCCAGAATATCCAAAACGCCGGACAGAGAAAGCGCTTCCCTATTCTCTAAGTGCAGTTCCTGATTTTTACTGATTTCACCGTTCATTTCTTTACCTCCGCAGAATGTCATTCTTTTCTACACTATGCGGAAATACCAAGGAATATGAGCCGGAAATCACTCCTGAGAGATCACTTCATAAAGCTCCGCTGCTCCGTCCTTCAGAACATGCTCCTTCACATCCTTCACCAGAAAAACCAACTTTTTCTGTCCGAAGGAAACCGTTACTTCGTCGCCCACCTTCACTTCATAAGAGGCCTTCACCGGACGGCCGTTCACGCTGATGTGCTGGGCATCGCAGGCATCGTTGGCAACGGTACGCCGCTTGATGATGCGGGAGACCTTCAGAAATTTGTCAATTCTCATCCGTTTTCTTCCCTTCTGTAGCTTTTGATCGAATATAATCTTCATTGAACCGGTAGCCCAGCTCCTCCAAATCCACACCCGAAGCCTCTGCGTCAAGACAAAGTGCTTCGTACCGCTTGCGCAGTTCCTCTTTGTCGGTGCGTTCTCCCGAGGTCTGCCTTCCTGCCTGTACCGCTTTCTTTATAAGCTTCTGACTGCGCATCAAGGAAGGCAGTGTGCGCGCCACCCGATCAAGAGAGCTTTCCAGATTTGTTTCGTCTTTTTCGGCTTGTTTGATTTGCTCCCAACGGAAATAGGCGCTTTCTGCTTTTAACTCCTCGCTATAATTTTCATCCGAGAAAATATGGGGATGACGCCGCACCATTTTGCGGCAAATGCCGTCAATCACCCTTTCCATGGTGAACGCTCCCTCATCCTGAGCAATCTGTGCATGGAAAACCACCTGCAAAAGAATGTCCCCCAGCTCTTCGCAAAGAAGCTCGTCATCTTTCCGGTCAATACCTTCAATTGCCTCGTAGCATTCTTCAATCAGGTTTTTCCGAATACTTTCATGAGTTTGCGCCCGATCCCAAGGACATCCTTCCTCGGAGCGCAAAAGCTCCATCAGGGCCACCAGGTCCTTGAAATCATAGTGCTCTTTCATCAGTTTGCTTGCTTGTTCCGTCATTTTTCACTCCGTTTTTTTCTGCCAACGATTTTTTTCAACATTCCCGACAGTCTGCTTCCGATGGGCAGAAGCGAAAGCGCCTCTTCATCCACGCATCCAGTGAGAAGTGCGGAAATCAGATAGACCGTCCCTCCCGACAGCATCGGAAGCAACACCTGCCAAATCCGCCCGGTACCCTGCACCAACCAAAGCGTCCCCTTGGCGGCCAATCCGCAGAGCGTGCCGCAAAGCAAGGGAAAAAAGAACACCGAAGAAAAGGAAATCTGCAGCAGTCCCTCCTTTTCAGCAAAGCAGAAGATCAGCAGGGCCGCCGCACTGTAGCAGATAAAGGTGCCGATGGGCGCACCGGTCATGCCGTATTTCCCAATGAGAATATAGCTGGAAATCTGCTTGAAAACCACGCCGACAGCAATGGCGATCATGGGTTTATTCCGTTTTCCGCTGGCCTGCAAAAGGCCGCTTCCGGCAGTAAACAGGGCCACAAAAAGGATCGAAGGCGCCAAGAGGGTCAGGTAAGGTGCGGCGGTTACGGCGGCATCCTCCTGAAACAGAAGGCACAGGATGGGCTCTGCCAGAACCGCCAGCCCGGAAACGCAGGGAGCAGAAATCAGCATCGTCAGTTTCAGTGCCGATCCGATCAGCTTTTTGGTTTTCAAAGAATTCCTCTCTGCTAAAGCCGAAGTCAGGTGGGGAATCAGGGCTGCGGCAATGGGCGCAATCAGCACCGGAGGCAAATTGAACAGCGGAATGGCCAAACCGCTGTAATTTCCGTACATCCGGTTGGCTTCTTCCGGCGTGAATCCGGTCGATTGAAGACGGCGCATCACCATTCCAAGGTCCAGAACCGAAGAAATACTCAACACCACCGAAGATGCACTGACCGGAAGAACCACCGAAAAGAGCTTTTTGCAAATACCCTTTGGGGCTTTCCACCCGGGCTGTTTCCTAAAAAGTTCCTTTTCTCTTGAAAGTCTGAGGATCAGATATACGAGAGAAATAAAACTGCCCACCGTAATTCCGAAGAGCGCATAGGAAGCCGTTTCATAGGGTTCTTTTCCCTTTTGCACTGCATAATAAGCGAAAAGAATACCCAACGCCGTTTTGAAAACCGCCTCTACCACCTGGGAAACAGCGGTAGGAAGCATATTTTTTTCGCCCTGAAAATAGCCCCGAATGGCCCCCGCAAGACAGACAAACAAAAGGGTAAAGCCCATGACCTTGAGGCAGGAACTTGCTGGTTCGTTGCCCACCAGCCGGGCGATCTGATGGGGAAACAGCATCAGGAGAAGGCAAACTCCAAGTCCCAAAAGACCGAAGGACCAAAGAGCCGAGCGCAGATACCGCCGCTTCAAAAACGGATCCCCGGTACCGGAAATCAGAATGGACATACCTAAGGGCAGTCCGGAGGTCGTGAGGACATAGAAGAATGTGTAGATCACATAAGCCGAATTAAAATACCCCATGCCGTCTTCACCGATGATGGACACCAAGGGAATTTTAAACAGCAATCCGCAGATTTTTACTGCTGCACCCGAAATAGTCAACAGCAGGATACCGATAAAGAAATTCTTCTTTCCTCTCAAAAAACCACCCTCCGCCTAAATGAATTCGTGGTAAACCGAATGATCCGGCAGAAGTGTATCGTCCATCTGCGGGAAGTGTTCAAAGCGCCTTAAAATCTCTCCGGCTTTTTCGGCATACCGATCGGTAGCTTTCAATATCCCCAAAACATTTTTCAGTGGTTCTTTCAACATCATCGGTTCGTAAACCATGGTGGAGCTGATGGTAAAATCGGCCAGTCCCTTGTAGGGATATATGGATTTTTCTTCATTCTCCACAACCTGTTTCCACAAATCAAAGGTATTTTCGGCCGAGGAGTTTCTTCTTGAAAAGTCCCGCACCAGCCGTCGGCAGAGCCTCAGCTCCCTTCCGTCGAAGTCCCCGTAGGGGGTGGACAGAATGTCGATCGCGTCAATAAAAACATAGAAGGGCGAATGTTTTTCGATCAATGCCCGCACAGCCGGATACATTGCCTGAATTCCCTCTAAGAGAAGCAGATCCTGTTCTCTCATACGGTAAGGTCTGTAGCCCACACGCTCGCCGACAGTAAAATCAAAAATCGGCAGCCGGGCCGCCAAATCCTTAAATATCCGGTCAAAGCAAAGTCCTAAATAGTCCACATCAATTGCATCTACGGACTCATAGTCGGTCTTGACACCTTTGGCTTCACACTCGGCCACCAGGACCCAATGATCCTTATAGAAATCATCGATGGAAAGGGTGACCACCCGCCGCCCGGCCTTTTCACACTCGGCAATGATCTTCTTGGCTGTGGTGGTCTTTCCGGCACAGCTGGGACCGCAAAGGGAAACCACCTTTAAGTCCTTTTTGGAAAGCATGGTTCTGGTCAGATCTTCCAGTTGCCGCTCAAAGCGTTCTTCGCCCATCTGTATCAAATTTTTCTTGGCAGCCAAGTCAAACTTCTCCGGCAAATCCAATCTGACCATAGAGTATTTCATCCTTTCTGTATCGTGTTTCTCCCGGTTTTTTCACATCCTGTCCGTTTACTGAAATTGAAGGATATTCTCGAAAATCTGCTTCCGTTCAGGACTGTCCAAGGCCATATCCAGGTATTCATAGGGATACTTGGGCATATAGAAGCGCCTGATCCTTTTTTCCTCTGCGGAAACAAGCTTGGTCACAGCCCCCGCCCCGCAGGCGTAGATGTCCTGGGTTTCTGCCATAATCAGACAGTTGTATATTCCGTCGTAGCCCTCCAAAGAAAAGCCCACATTCTCCAAATTTCCAACCGTATTCTTCTGCCTGTACAGGTAGTAGGGATGATACCCTTCCTCCGCCGCCACAAGCTGGGCATAGTCCACGCATTTCACCGCTTCCAGACTGTTTCTGGAGGTCACATTCACCCCGCTGTGCAGAATGTCCGACGCTTTCTTGACAAAAAATGTATGCACCGTGATGTTTTCCGGGTGAAGCTCGGCGATCTGATCCACTGTTTTGGAAAAGCTCGAAAAACTATCACCGGGCAGACCAGCAATAATGTCGGTGTTGATTGCCGGAATTCCGGATTTTCGCGCCTGATAGTAGGCTCTGAAGAAATCGTCCGAGGAATGCTTTCGGCCGATGCCCCTTAGGATGTCATCGTTTAAGGTCTGGGGATTGATCGAAACTCTGGTCACGCCGTATTCCTTGGCAATTTCCAGCTTTTCCGGGGTGATGGTGTCCGGGCGTCCGCCTTCCAAAGTGTATTCATCCAAGGCTGAGACCTCAATTTGGGTGGAAATAAAGGACAGCAAATCCCTTAACTGTGCTTCGTTAAGAGTTGTAGGGGTGCCGCCGCCGATATAAACCGTTGAAATTCTCTGCCCTTTTTGCCGGATCACCTCCACGGTTTGTGAAATGTCTGTTTTCAGGCGCAGAAGATAATCCGGAATCAGAGAAAGCAAACGGGGGGTTGCATAGGAAATAAAGGAGCAATAGGCGCATCTTGTAGGACAAAAGGGGATGGAAATATACAGACTGCAGGTATCCTTCCCGTATTTTTGCAGAATCTTCTCTTCATTCAGCGCCACATTCGTAATCAGCTGAGCCTTTTTGGGCGTAAGCAGGTAATCGCTCACCAAAGCCCTGCGCACCGCCATTTTGCTTCCCAATTGCTCATAGAGCCTCATGGCCACCTTCCCGGGGCGAATGCCGACGAGAATTCCCCAGGGAGGATTGTATTTGCTCATCCGGCTTCCGGCTTCGTAAAAAGCGCCTCCCACGGCCATTTGCGCAATATTCCGATCTTTGTAGAGCGGATTGTCTGCCACAAAAACGGTGCTTTCCTCCTGCTTTTCGAGAACCGTTAAAATCACCTTTGCTCTGTAGCCCTTTTCCAAACGATCCAATTTCACATAAGCCTTCGGCGTTTCGTCGGTTTCTTCTTCGCTTTCGGAAAATTTTTCACAGGGAAAAAACATCAGGCACAGATTCTGTACATAGCTTTGATTGATGTCTCCGTCGATTTTCAGTTTCATTTTCAGTTTCTTTTCTTCTGTTATTTTGCTCTCTTTTTGAGTTTTTCGCTGTCCATCACAATGGTAACCGGCCCGTCGCAGCACGCTTCGATCTGCATATCTGCACCGAAGACCCCGTTGCCCACGCCGTTCGGTACCAAAATACGCATCCGTTCGGAAAAATATTCATAAAGCCTATTGGCTTTTTCGGGCTCGGCGGCAGAAAAGAAGTCCGGACGATTCCCATGCACATAATTGGCACAGAGGGTAAATTGAGAAACCACCAGAACGCTTCCGCCCACATCCAGGATGGATTTGTTCATTTTTCCCTGTTCGTCTGCGAATACCCGCAATTTTGCTATTTTTTCCGCCAGCAGATCGGCATCTTCCTCTCCGTCTCCTTCAAAAACACCGAGAAGGATCAAAAAACCCCGGTTGCAACTGCCGCTGACCCTTCCGTTGACCGATACCTCTGCCCTACTTACGCGCTGTAAAACTGCCTGCATCTCTTTTTCTGCCCTTCCGGCGGGCATCCTTTCTTTTTCTTGTTCTGTCTAGATGTGACCTCTCGTTACCGAATATACGCTTTTCACCGATTTCAATCTGGAAAGAATCGACTCAAAGTGAGATACATCCTTGCATCCCACCACAATATTGATCAGAATATCGTCATTTCCCTTTGCCTGTGTGGAAATCTGATGAAGCGCAATGCGCATATCCGCCAAAGCCATCGTGATATCTGCAATCAGCGTCATCCGGTTTTCAGCCAGAATCTGAATGCAGGCCTCAAACATACCGGTTTCGGTAACCGGGTTGTCCTCCCAGTGTGCCGTTACGAATCGGTCGGTCAGTTCGGGCTTTTTCAGATTGGTTGCCACATTCGGACAGTCCCGTTTGTGCACCGAAATGCCGAAGCCCTTGGTGACAAACCCGATAATCTTGTCTCCCGGCAGCGGATTGCAGCATTTTGCGAATTTCACTGCGCACCCCTCGTTTCCGTCTACAATTACCCCGCCGTTCTTGGACTTTCTCGGCTTTACATTGACTTCCTCGGCGGTAACCGGAAGATTGATCTCCTGATTCTGCATGAGACGCTCGTACTCATCGTGCAGTTTAATGGAAATTTTCTGAATAATCAGTCCCCCGTAGCCGATCATGGCGTACAGGTCATCTACCGTCTGCATACCGATGCGGGAGCTTACATTTGCGAGAATCTCATTTTTGATGCTTTCCGGACAATCCTTGCCGTAGCGCCTGAATTCCCGGTCAATTTCCACCTTTCCCATGGCAATGTTTTCGCGACGCTTTTCCTTTTTGTACCACTGGCGTATTTTGTTCCGTGCCTCAGCGGTTTTCACCATTTTCAGCCAGTCCCGGCTGGGTCCCTTGGAGGAAGAGGAGGTAAGGATCTCCACGATCTGTCCGTTTTCCAGCTCGGTATCAATGGGGGCTATGGCTCCGTTGATTTTGGCGCCCACCATTTTGTTGCCCACAGCCGAATGGATGGCATAGGCAAAATCGATAATATTGGCGCCGACCGGAAGAGAGATTACATCTCCTTTGGGTGTGAACACGAAAATATCGTCGTGAAAAAGATCGATTTTCAAAGACCTGAGGAATTCGTCCGGGTCCTTGACATCTTCGTCTCCCTCGACAATTTTGGAGATCCACTCCAGCTTCTTGTCAATATCCTCTTTGCTTTCTGTTGCTCCGGACTTGTATTTCCAGTGAGCGGCAATACCGTATTCCGCAATCTGATGCATCTCCTTAGTCCGGATCTGCACCTCAAAGGGAATGCCGTCCCGACCGATGACCGTGGTATGCAAAGACCGGTACATATTGGGCTTGGGGGTGGAAATATAATCCTTGAACCGACCGGGAATCGACTTGAACATATCATGGATAATGCCTAAAATGGTATAACAGTCCAATTCGGTTTCGGTGATGATGCGCAAAGCATAAAAATCGTAGATCTCATCAAAACTCTTACCGTGCTCATACATCTTTTTGTAGATGCTGTAAACCGATTTGACCCGTCCTTCCAGGGTGAAACTGAAATTCAGGTCGTTGAGCTTATCGGAAATTTGTTGGCTTGCTTTCTGTAAAAAGTTGATATTCTGTCCATAACGCCGATCGATGTCGTTTTTTACCTCGTTGTATCCGATGGGATCCAAATAAGAAAGCGACAGATTCTCCAGCTCCTGCTTGATCTTTTGCATACCGAGCCGGTGCGCCAAGGGAGCATACACCTGCATGGTTTCAAGCGCCGTGATGCGGCGCTTGTTTTCGGGTTTGGCGTAAAGAGTGCGCATATTATGAAGACGGTCGCAGAGCTTGATGAAGATGACCCGCACATCCTTGGACATGGCCAAGAACATCTTCCGTAAATTCTCCACTTCCTGCTCTTCTTTGTCGGCAAAGGGAATCTGGGTAAGCTTCGTTAAACCGTCCACCAGCATGGAGACCGTGGCTCCGAATTTCTGCTTTATAATCTGCAGATCGACCTTTTCCGAGCAGTCCTCAACCGTGTCGTGCAGGAGTGCGGCGCAGATGGAATCGGTGTCCAGCCCTAACCCCGCTACAATTTCCGCAACTGCGATGGGATGGGAAATATAGGGCTCGCCGCTGACCCGGAATTGTCCCTCATGAAGCTCTGCCGCAAACTCATAGGCGGCAGTAATTTTGGAAAGGTCGTAGTTTTTTTCCGATTCTTTCAGAATCTGAATCAGTCCAGATATTTCAGTTTGCATAACTTTTTCCTTCAGTGTTTATTCTGTACGGCCCTCTGGCTCCGAAGAATCCTTTTTTCAAGACGATTCTCAGCCTTTCAGACGGCGGAGAAGCGCCGATTGCTCCAAATCCGTTTTTTGGGTATTCCTGGGCAGAGAGAATTCCACGACCCGCCAGTCTTCCTCTGCATAACGGAAGATCAGCAATCCGGTTTCTCTGAAAACTTCGAGGGCAATGCGCAGAATGGTAGGATTCTCAATGCCGGTATTGGAAAGAATCCAGTCTAAAGACAGGGCGTTCCTTTTCTGTCCGTTCTGCTGTACAAGAAAGCGATATAAGCGGGTAAAATCCAAACGGTCCGGAACACAGCTTTGAGCAGACTTGCCATCTTCCCGACAAAAAGCGAGAAATTCTTCCTTTTCCGCTTCTCTCTTTTTCTTGGAAGACGCCGCAAGGTCCGCATTCTTTATAAGCAGCTGAACACTGCCTTGACCCTTGTATTCGTTCACAGACAGGTTGAAAAGCAGGTCCAGCTTCTCTCCTTCGCTGTAGGGCAGGAGTGCTGTGGGCTGTCCGAAAAGTAATGCCGCAAAGCGCAACCCCTCTCTTTCCAGAATCAGTTTGGTGTGTTTTCCTTCCGAAAGGGGCTGAATTCCGTAAATTTCTGCGTCCCGTAAAAGAAAGACCGGGGCTTCATTTCCGTTGCCGCAGGGTTCCAAAGCCGAAAGCGCAGAGGCAAGCCGGAGGGTCATTTCCGCCGGTTTCAGTTCCAGCTCCGCCTTAAAAACCTTTTCGGTGCCAACGGTCTTTCCGGCTTTTAAAGCATTTAAAGCAAGCCGGAGCGTCGGAAGCAGTTCCCGCTTCACCGAAAGCCCTGCCGCAAGCTCATGTCCGCCGTAACGCAAAAGCAGCCCTTCATTTTCTTTGAGAAGCTCCACCAAATTACAGCCTTCAGGACTTCTGCCGGAGCCCTTTCCCTCTTCTCCTTCCAGACTGACCAGAATCGTGGGCTTTCCGTACCGTTCGGCGATTCTGGAGGCGACGATCCCGATCACCCCCTGATGCCAGCCCTCCTTCCAAAGTAACAGAATCCGGTCGTTTTTGTAGGATTCATCGCTGTGAAGAAGCTCTTCAGCCTCTTTATAGATTTTTGCTTCCTCAAGCTGTCTTTGCAGGTTGCAGGAGCAAAGAAACTGACCAAGTGCCTCCCCTTCCGAGGGCGATTCGGTCTGCAACAGACGCAGAGCGCTCTCAGCGCTTCCCATTCTGCCTGCGGCGTTGATTCTTGGGGCAAGCATGTAGCCGACCGTTGTAACCGTGCAGGCACTTTTCATCCTTTTTTCCCCCTGGGCCAACCGGAGCAAAGCCGAAAGACCCGGATGAACCCCTGTATCAAGAAGCTTTAACCCCTCTTTCACATAGATCCGGTTTTCCTTGGTCAAAGGCATCACATCGGCAACGGTGCCCAAAGTCAGAAAATCGCCATATTGGGACAGAAGCCGTTCGTTTACGGTCTTTTCGTCCTCGTCTGTGAGCCGACATTCCAAGGCGGAAATCAGCTTGTAGGCTACACCCACTCCGGCTAACCCCTTAAAGGGATAGCTACAGTCGGGGCGCATGGGATTCACCACGGCGCAGCATTCCGGAAGGGTCGATTTGCATTCATGATGATCGGTGACCACCACATCCAGACCCAGTGAAGACGCCTTTAAAAGCTCTTTGCAGGCAGTGATTCCGGTATCCACCGTCAGAATCAGCTGGATGCCCCGGTCTTTTGCCTCTGAAAGGGCCTCTTCACGGATTCCGTAGCCCTCTGAAAATCGGTCTGGAATCCGGCAGTCGGCCGTCACTCCTTTACTTTTCAGATAGGACCACAACAGCGCCGTAGCCGTGATTCCGTCGGCATCATAATCGCCATAGATGAGAATTTTCTCTTTTCCTTCAAGCGCCGGAAGAATGCGCGCAACCGCCTTGTCCATATCCTTAAGCAGAAAGGGGGAAGGCAACTCGCCGACGGATGGATAGAGAAAGGCTGTGATTTCTTCCTTGGTCCGATAGCCTCTGTTTAAAAGAAGGGCGGACAGGGGAAGCGGGAAATTCCATTCCTCTGCAATCTTGCGAACCTCCTCCGAATCGAGCAGTTCTCTTGAAATACCGGTTTCACAAATCATCTTTACAACCGTCTGCCTTTTCAAGAATTCGGGAAATCCGTTTGGTGCATCGGCTTGCCGCCTTTTTATCCAAGGTCAGCCGAAGAAAGAGATAGAAAACCGCAAGAACCGCAAGTCCTGCCGCAGAGGGTAGCCAAAAGCCTGTACTGACTGTATAGATCAGATAAAATGCGGCTCCGGCAGGGAAAAAAGGAAGAACAAAAATTGCAAAAACATAGAGAAATACTCTGCCTGCGGAGCAACTGACCATGACTTTATCCCCTTTTTCGGCCTGACAGTCGTTATGAGCCCGGATAATTTTCCCGTCGGCTACGGACACAAAGGCATAGTGTTCATCTTTATCCTGTACAATTCCGATGGAAGCCATATTCTTGAACCTTTCGTTTATTTTGTGCTTGGTCTGTACCTTCCGATGATTTTGTAAGCGGTCCGAATGCCGTCGATCCCGGCGCTGGTAATACCTCCGGCGTAGCCGGCACCCTCTCCGCAGGGGTAGAGATTCGGGTATCCGAGAGCGGTATATTCTTCGCTTCGCAAAATCCGAAGCGGTGCGGAGGTCCTCGTTTCCACACCGGTCAACAAGGCGTCACTGTCCTTAAAGCAGGAAATTCTGGAGGCAAATTTCCGCAAACCGGTTTCCAAAAGCTCTGTAACAAAGCCGGGCAGAACCGTGTGCAGATCGGAGGGAGTGCAGTTTGTACCGTTGCGGAAGGTGGGCAAAATTCTTTTCGGTTCTGTTCCCTTTTTTCCGTTTAAGAAGTCCCCCACGGTCTGAATGGGCGCCTTATATCCGCCGCCGGCCGCCGAAAATGCTTTGCGCTCCAGTTCCTCCTGAAAGGCAATTGCCTTCATGGGGTCATCCCCGTAGTCCTTTTTCAAAACCGAAACGGCAATGGCGGAATTGGCATTTCTTCCGTCCCGTAAGTAATCGCTCATCCCGTTTACCACCAAGCCGCCTTTTTCCGAGGAAGCGCAAATTACTTTGCCGCCGGGACACATACAGAAGCTGTAGACACCTCGCTCCCCTTCCCTGTAGGAAAGGGTGTATTCCCCATGCCCCAGAAGAGAAATGTCCGCATCTCCGTAGAGCGACCGATCCAAATCCCTTTGCAGATGCTCGATCCGTGCGCCCACCGAAAAATCCTTGGGCACAAGCAGACAGTCTGTTTTTTCATGGAGCATTTTATAGGTATCTCTGGCGCTGTGCCCGATTGCCAGAATCAGAGCGCCGCAGGAGAATTCTCCCCGGTTCGTGTGCACGGAAGTGATTGTTCCGGAAGCATCTGCAGAAAATCCGGTCATCTTGGTGCCGAACAGGATCCTGCCGCCCAACTCTTCAATCCGTTTTTCAAAGCCGACCACTACCCGTTTTAATCGGTCGGTTCCGATGTGGGGCTTGGCCAAGGTCAGAATGCTCTCCGGCGCTCCGAAATCCGCCAACCGTTCAAGGACGGCACTCCCCAAGGGGTCGTTGATTCTGGTCACCAGTTTTCCGTCGGAAAAGGTTCCGGCGCCCCCCGCACCGAACTGCACATTGCAGTCTTCAAGAAGAGTGCCTGTTTCAAAAAATTCGTTCACCTTTTGGTGCCGGAACTCGATGTCTTCTCCCCGTTCCAAGACCAGAGGCCTGTACCCGGCTTCCGTCAGAGTCAGTGCGGCAAACATGCCGCAGGGACCGAACCCCACCACAATTACCTGTCCGCCAAGCTCCTCGTTTCCGCATTCCGGTGTCTTGGGGGAAGGAAGAAGAACCGTGCCGTCAATTTTTTCAAGCCGACGCTTTTCCGGAATTTTCGGCAGATCGGCCACGATCGAATAGACAAACCGGATATTTTCCTTTTTCCGGGCATCTACCGAACGCTTGTAAACCGAAAAGTTTTCTCCCTTCAGGCCTACGCTTTTCAGTTTCTTATCTGCAAGAAGAAAGGCCTCTCTTTCCTCTTCTCTGTAAGGCAGGGCGATATTCCGCAATACGACCTGTATACTGTTTTCTTTTTTCAAAAGTTATTCCCCTGAAGGTTCCTTCATCGGTTCTTCCTGTTCCGGCTCCAGTTTCACCATCACATTGAGCGGCTCCTTGATTGTTACAAAACGGGAAATTTCACCCATTATTCCCACCTCCAAAGAGACGCTGTGCGTACCTTCGGTGAGGGCGCTCAGCTGAAGCACGCAAAGCAGGTTTTCCTTGGAAATATCTTTTCCTGCCTCTGTGTAAAGAACGCAGATCTTCAAAGGCGCATCCAGAACGGTTGCATGGTATCCTTTGGGCAGAATCATGCGGATGTCGGATTCTGAAAGCTCAAGCTCCTTTTCCAGGACACCGCTTTCCGCTTTTACGGTAATCCGTATCGTTTCCACGGTCTGGTGATACTCATCCTCCAAAGCGATGCGTCCGCTGTCAAAATCGCCGTTGTACAACGCCTTCACAAGCGCCTCGGCTGTAAACTCGTAAACCGTCCCCTCTTCCACTGCCATCTTTCCGGAAGAAAACTCTTCTTCATTCAGGCAAAGAGCATCCGGCAGTATTTCCACCAGCTCACTGGCTCCGGTAAACCGGACGCTTTTTTGAGACAGGGTATACTTCGTCGTGTCGCCTTCTGCTGTTTTCAGGGTAAACTGAATGTTTTTGACCCGGTTCACCTTAATGTGCAGGGAAAGGGTCTCCGGTTCAAAACTAAGGGACTGACTGTCTATCTGATCGCCGTAAGAATCATAAGCCACCGGCAGAACATTGGCATAAAAATCCTTGGTCAGGTCTTTCAGACCGGATACCTCCAGAGCAATGTAGTCGATTTCTTCCAAAGTCTCTTTGTCTGCGCTGACCACCAGATTCTGCTCTTCAATGCTTTCACCGAAAATATAGCATCCGTTTCCGTAGGAGTAGGCTGTTTTATTGATTCGGATTTCGCTTGTGGGCACGATCTTGGTTTCCTTGCGGCTGATCCGGACGGTCACTTTTTTTTCGTTGCACTGGACTCCTTCCGGAAGCTGAATATTCAGGGAAACCACATAGTCTCCGGCTCTGACCTCGTCATCTTCAAAAATATAGCCTTTGTTTCCCTCTTCCGTATCTTTTTTGAAAATGCTGACAGAGGCGGTCACCAAAGAAGGAGTTTTTATAATTTTTTTGATTGTCTCGCTGTTTCCGCGTAAAACCAAGTCCACAGTCTGAGGCTCCACAAGCGAAACGGTATATCCGCTGCCCAACAGCTTTTCCTTGCCGGTCAGCTGGATCGGAATATCGGTACAGGTATTATTTGCGGCGATCACATACATCCACAGGGCCATAGCGGCCACTACCGAAAGAATCAGCGGGACGATCAAGGACCAACGGCTCTTCTTGTTCCGGATTTCGCCGGAAAAGCCCTCTTCGGTCAATTCCCCTTCTTCATAGTTCTTTACTGTATGGTTCATGCTTCCTCCTCTTTCCCGGCCGTTGCTGTCTCCAAAGCCTTTTCCTCCGGTTTTTTGATTCTTCTCCGGTCTTTCTTTTTGCCTTTTCCTGATTTTTCATTTTCGGCGTTGCCGATGAGGAGTGCGACCAGCAAGCGTTTTAAAGAAACATAATCCAGATTCCTGCGCAATTTTCCCTCCAAGGCCACTGAAATGGTTCCGGTTTGCTCCGAAACCACAATGACCACTGCATCGCTGACCTCACTGACGCCTACCGCTGCATGGTGTCTGGTTCCCAGCTCCCGGAAGTCGTCGTTGGAAGAGAGAGGCAGAAAACAGCCGGCGGCATACAGACGGTCGTTCCGGATGACCAAAGCACCGTCGTGCAAAGGCGAATTCTTAAAAAACACATTTTCAATCATCGGGGCGGAGGGATCCGCATTGATCACCGTGCCGCTGTTGATATGTTCTCCCAATTTTGTTTTCCGTTCAAAAACAATCAGGGCCCCGGTCTTTTCCTTGGCCATCTGACAGCAGGCTTCGCACACGCTGTCCACCAACTGATTCCTTTTCTGGGCGGAGTTTTTCTCGCCGATCATCTTCAAGCTCCGCAAGGGCTCCGAACCCACCTTCTCCAACGCCGAGCGCAATTCCGGCTGAAACAGAATAATGATCGCCAGCACGCCCACTTCAAAAAAATTACCCAGCAGGAAATTGATCGTGCCCAAGCCGCAGATCTCCGACAAGACCTGTACTGCAACCAGCAGGACCACGCCCACGATCAGTTTTCCGGCACGACGATCCCGTATAAACCGGAATGCATAGAAAAGAATGATCGTAACCAAAGCAATATCTATAAAATCTCTCCAGCTAATGGATGAAATCAGCACCCATGCCTCTTTGAAAAACAGTTTGACGGTTTCCATATAAACCCTTGCCCTCCGATGACGGTCCTCTGCATCAGGATATACCTCTGACCATTTTATATTATATCATGAATCCGGCGGTTTTTCAAATGTTTTTTCGATTTTCAGGAAAATATTTTTACAAAAAAGACCAATGGTTCCTTGCAATTTTCAGGCAAATGTGCTACACTGTTCAGGCGGCCGTCAGTACCCGGCTTTTCTTTTGGAAAGGAGAGTATATGAGCAAAAAAACTTTTTCCGCCGTGATCTTAGCCGGCGGCTCCTCCACCCGCATGGGCGGAATATCCAAACAGCAGGCGCTTCTTGCAGGAATTCCCGTGGCTGTCCGGAGTATGCTTGCCTTTGAAAATTGCTCTTTCTGCAAAGAAATTCTGGTGGTTTCCAAAGAAAGTGAATGCTCGCTCTATCCGGAATATGCCGCAAAGTACGGTATAAAGAAATTCAGCCGGGCGATTCGGGGCGGAGAGACCCGGCAGGAATCCGCTTTTCTCGGCATGAATGGGGTGGACCCGGATACGGCCTATATCGCCTTTCATGATGCCGCTCGGTGTCTGGTAACACCAAAAGAAATTGAAGCGGTGTTTCTTTGCGCCTGCAGATATAGGTGTGCTACAGCCTGCACGGAGGTGACGGATACCGTAAAGCTGGTGGACCGTCACGGAAAAACGCAAACAGAGGGTCAGCCCCAGCGGGCACAGCTCCGTGCCATGCAGACCCCTCAGATATTCTATGCGGATCTGTACAGAGCGGCTGCCTACACCGCACAAAGAGACGGCTTTACCGCCACCGACGATTGCTCCCTGCTGGAACACGCCGGATTCGGCGCAAAATGCGTTCCCTGCAGTCGCACCAATCTGAAAATCACCACTCCCGAAGACCTGGTTCTCGCCGAAGCCCTTTTGCGCTCCGAACGGGACTGAGAACCGAGAAAGGAAGAATCCATGACCAACCTTCGTATCGGACACGGCTACGATGTCCACCGCTTTGCCAAAGACCGGGATTGTATTCTCGGCGGCGTCCGGATTCCCTACGAAAAGGGACTTTTGGGGCACTCGGATGCCGATGTGCTTTTGCACGCCGTGATGGACGCTCTTCTGGGCGCTGCGGCTTTAGGAGACATCGGCGGGCATTTTCCGGACACCGATGAACGCTATACCGGAGCAGACAGCCTTGTGCTGATCGGGAAAGTCCGGCAGATTCTTGCCGAAAACGGATATTTTCCGGTCAATGTGGATGCAACCGTTCTTGCTCAACAGCCCAAGCTTGCGCCGCATATTCCAAAAATGCGGGAGAACATTTCCCGGGCGCTGGAGCTTCCCTTAGACTGTGTTTCGGTCAAGGCCACCACTGAAGAAGGGTTGGGCTTTACCGGAGCATTGGAAGGCATAGCCGCTCACGCCGTTTGCATTGTGGAAAAAAGGAACTGAATAATAAATCCAGAGGTTAAGCAGATGAAAATTATTGCCCCTTCGATTCTTTCCTGCGATTTTTCAAATTTAGGAACTGAAATTGCACGCACCCATCAAACCAAGGCCGAATACATTCATATTGATGTGATGGACGGATGCTTTGTGCCCAACCTGACCATCGGGCCCTGCGTGATTTCCTCGTTGCGGAAATACAGCACCAAGGTTTTCGATGTTCACCTGATGATTGAAGAGCCGATCCGATATATCTCTGCATACCGCAATGCGGGAGCGGATGTTTTAACGGTTCATGCAGAGGCCTGCTCGGATTTGAAAGCCACTCTTCTTGCCATCCGGGAAAGCGGAGCAAAGGTGGGGCTGTCCATCAAACCCAAAACGGACCCCAAGACCATTCTTCCCTTTCTGTCACTTTGCGATATGCTGTTGGTCATGACCGTGGAGCCGGGCTTCGGCGGGCAGGCTTTTATTCCGGATGCCGTCGAAAATGTCCGGTTTTTGAAGGAGGAACTCCGGAAAAGCGGGCTTTCGGTTCCCATTGAGGTGGACGGCGGCATTACCACTGAGACTATCGGAACGGCGGCAAAGGCAGGAGCGGATATCTTTGTGGCCGGCTCGGCCGTTTATAAAAAGCCGGACATCGGAAAGGCTATATCCGAACTTCTGGAGGCGGCGGAAAGAAGCTGATTTTCCCCGGATTCTTTAAAGAAAAGTATATTGCCAAAAGCGTTAAAAAAGAGCTGGCTCCGTGTATATCGGATTCAGCTCTTTTTCTTTTTCTATTTTATTTTTTATCCTCCGGGGCAGACAATCGGTCTTCGCCCCGTTTTTTGGCGTTCGGCAATTCTCCCGCCGGCAGAAGGAAGCGGAACAAGCAATACTTTCCTTCCTCGCTTTCGGCTTCGATGGTATCGCCGTGAGCCTGTATGATCGCTTTCACAATGAAAAGTCCAAGGCCAACCCCGGTTTTGTCCATTCCGCGACTTTTATCCGCTTTGTAAAACCGGTCAAAGACATGCGGCAGATCCTCCTTGCTGATGCCGTTGCCTTCATTATAGACCTCGACAAGAATCTTTTTGCTGTCGTCTTTCCGAACGGTAACTCTCAGAATTCCCTTCTCATAAGAGAATTTCACGGCATTGTCGATCAGATTGTAAAGCACCTGATGAATGGCATCGGCGTCGGCGCTTACGGCAACACGCTCTTCTGTGCAATTGAATTCAACCAGAAGCTTCTTATCGTCGATCTGCTTCTCAAAGGAGAAAAGAATCATCATGGCCATTTCGCAGATGTCAAAGTCCGTCATGTTGAACTTCCGGGCTCCGGCTTCAATTCTGGTTACTTCCAGAAGTGTGCGCACCAAACGGGACAGGCGTTTTACCTCTGTACCGATGATATTCAGGTAGTGATCCCGGTCCTCCGGCTTGATGGTGCCGTCAAGAATTCCGTCAATAAAGCCAGAAATGGAGGTCATGGGTGTGCGCAGATCGTGTGAAATATTGGCCAGGAAGGTGTTTCTCTGCTCCTCCAAATCACTCAGTGCCTGTGCCATATCGTTGAACGAGTCGGCTAAGTCTGCAATTTCATCCTGCCCTCGCACCGTCACCCGGGCGCTGAAGTCACCCAAAGCAAAGCGCTTGGCCACCTTGCTCATTTCCCGCAGCGGACGGATCATCCCGTTGCTGATCAGCATACAGCCCGCAAAGCCCAAAAGCCAGACAACCACCGCCGATAAGGCCATAGCCTGCACCAGCTTGCCGATCATAATTTTGTCCGCATTGGAAAGATTGTAGGCAAAGACCCGGTAGTCGTTTTCCATGCCGGAAAGAGGGAAAGTACAGATGTAGCTTTCCTTGCTCATGATTCCTTCAATACAGACCTTTTCCTTGCTAACGCCGTCAATCGGTTCATAGCCATCCGGAAAAAGACCGCCCTCTAAGTTCTGATCTGTGGAAATGGCCACTCTGTTCTGATCGTCGAGAATCAGTACACAAACATCGGAAATCTTCGCCATGCCATCCAGAACTGCCAGAATATCCGATTCCTTTTCGGTATAGAATACCTTATAGGAGTCCTTGTCCAGAATGTCGGGCAGATTCCCCGAGGCCCTGTGGCTTTCCACATAGCTCTGATACAGCAGATCCAAGGTGGTTTTGCCGGAATATGCCGCAGATTTCACACGGTCCTTCATCTCGTTTTCGGCATATTCAAACACATAGCCGTATATGATCGCACCGAAGCAGAGAAAACTCAGGACGAAAATCATGATAAAACTGACAATATATCTGGTGTATACACTTTTGAACATTCTGCGTCCTCCGGAACCTGCTGTTTGAAATCAAAGGGCATTGCACAGTTCCCTCTGCAATGCCCCCGGTCACATTTTTCTTCCTTACTGGAGCAACTCGAACTTATAGCCCACGCCCCAAACGGTCTTCAGTACCCACTTGTCGGAAACGCCTTCCAGTTTCTCGCGCAGTCTCTTGATGTGAACATCCACCGTTCTTGAATCGCCTGCGAAATCATACCCCCAGACCTTGTCCAACAGCTGGTCTCTCGTGAACACTCTGTTGTAGTTGGAGGCCAAATAATGAATCAGGTCCAGTTCTTTGGGCGGAATATCCACACTCTTGCCCTTCAGCTTCAAAGTATACTCATCCATGTTGATCTCGATGTTGTCAAATTTGATCACATCGTTGCTTTGTTCTCTCTCTCTGCTGTTTGCACGGCGCAGAACCGCACGGATTCTTGCCGACAGCTCCTTCATATCGAAAGGCTTCACCACAAAGTCATCAGCACCCAGCTCCAAGCCCAGAACCTTGTCAAACACCTCGCCCTTAGCCGTAATCATAATAACCGGTTTGGAAGAACACTCCCGAATCTGTCTGCAAACCTCCCAACCGTCTTTTTTGGGCAACATAATGTCCAGAAGTACCAAATCAGGATCGCAACTCTTGAACAAGGTGATGCCTTCCACACCGTCGTTTGCGACCTTCACCTCGTAACCTTCATTTTCCAGATAAACACGCAACAACTCGCAAATATTGGTATCATCATCAATCACAAGTATTCTTTTTTCCGCCATTTTATCCTCAATCCTTTCCTGATTATCTCCGTACCAACAGAGTATATAGTACACACTTTCATCATACATTATTTTTGTCGGTTTGTCAACACATTTTACCCATTTTGCAGGTATTTTTTTGAATTTTTTCCGTTGATGATCTGTTTTTTTAACCGAAGTACTTGAAAAAAAAACAAACATGATATACAATCAGGTAAGAAGGCGGACGGCGAAAGGAGAGAATTATGCCCTATACATTTTCAGGAGGCGTAAAGGTTCCTTTTCGGAAGGATGTTGTAAACTGCGCTGTGGAGCGGCTGAAAGCGCCTGCGGAAATCAGGGTGCCCCTGCGGCAGTGCGGTGAAGAGGAATGTTTCCCCACCGTCCGGATCGGTGAACGGGTGAACAAGGGTCAGGAAATCGGAAAATGCAAGGACGGCACAGGCTGTCCGGTTCACAGCGGAATCTCGGGCACCGTTCGTGACATTGTTTCTGTATCGTTGCCCGACCGGAGAGAATCCGGAGCAATCGTTATTGAAAACGATTATGAAGACCGGCTGGATCCATCGGTTTATCCCTTTGGCAGATCCATAAAGGAAACCACTCCGGAGCAGATCCTTGAAACGGCCCGGTTAAAGGGGATCTGCGGAAACGGAAGGGAGCCTCTTCCCCTTTATCGGAGAATTCAGTGTTCTCTCGGAAAAGCACGGCGGGTCATTGTGAACTGTACCGAATGCGAACCCTTTCTTTCAGCCAATCGCCGTCTGGTTCTGGAGCAGCCTGAAAAGATTATAGGGGGAGCACAGATCCTGCTGAAGGCCCTGGGCGTCCGGTGCGGGCATCTTGCGGTGGAGGACTGTTTTTCTGAGGGAATGAAAGCCCTTTTAAAATCCGACTTTGATCCGGATATGTTCCGGATATGCCTTGTTAAGAGCAAATACCCACAAAGCGATCCCAGGTTGCTTGTTGCGGCCCTTTTCGGAAGGGAGATTCTTTCAAGCTCTTCCCTCGCAGATTCCGGTTATGCTGTCTTTGATGCGGTGGAATGTGCGGCGCTGTACGATGCTTTTGTTTCGGGAATGCCTATGGTGGAGCGAATCGTCACGGTCGGCGGAGACGGTGTGGCGGAGCCTGCAAATCTTTCCTGTCCTATCGGCACTCCCCTGGAAAATCTTTTACTCTGCTGCGGTCTTTCCGAGAACTGTACGCTTCTGCTCGCCGGAGGATCTTTTTCGGGCGTTGAAGTTCCGAATGCAGGTGTCCCTTTGGTAAAGAATATTCCGGCGGTTCTGGCTTTCAATGAAGCGCCCGAAAGAGGGCGCTCCGGCACCGACTGTATCTGTTGCGGGCGTTGCGTTTCGGCTTGTCCGATGAAACTGCTTCCGCTTGAGCTCTACCGAGCCGCTTGTAAAGAAAATCTTCCGGCTGCCGAAAGGTATTTGGCGGATTGCTGTTCCGGCTGCGGCTGCTGCTCCTTCGTATGCCCGGCGGGTTTAGATCTGACGGATAAAATTCTGAAAATTCAGGGAATGCTTGCCGAAGATCGGAAGAAAAAGCAGTCATCAAACGGCCAGTTGGCATCCTCCGATCAGAATACGCCCGAATCTTTCCCGAAGGCTCCGGAAAATGCTGAAAATGATTTTGCAAAAGATTCTTCGGAAAATACAAAGGAAGCCCCCACGGTCCCTGCAAATTTACAGTCAACTCTGCAATCACCGTCATCGGATTTTTCGGTGTCCTCCGAAAAATTCACAAAAGAAGAAGAGGAGGGGCACGCATGATGCAGACTTGTTTTCAGTATCCCCTTCGGCACACCGGAAAAAGCCTCTTTTCTCTGAGGGCTGATTGGCTGATTGCGCTGGCTCCCTTGCTTTTATGGGGCGTCTTCGTTTTCGGACTTCGTACCTTGACGGTTGCTGTTCTTTCGGTTGGAAGCTGTTATATTCTGGAGTTTCTCTTCCGGCTCATTCTGAAAAAGCCTCTTTCCGGGGACCTTTTCTCTCCGGCGGTCACCGGACTTCTGCTCTCCCTGACGCTTCCCTACACCGTTCCCTTCTGGACGGTGCCTGTGGGCGCTTTGATTGCTGTGAGCCTTTCAAAGTCGGCACTTTTTCTCGGAAGGTGCCCCCTTCATCCGGCGCTTTGCGGAGGTGTGGTGGTGCAGTTGGCTTTTCCCAATGCAGGCGTTCCTTCGGAATTTGAGAAGCTCGGCCTCTTTCAAAGTCCCGATTCCTCGTTTTTTTCCGGGAATGCACCCCTTTATTCGCTTCTTTCTTACGACCCCTCCTCAAGACCGGATTACGACTCGGTTCTGAATTCCTTTTTGGGGTTGGAAACCGGTGTGATCGGAGAGGTTTCGGTGCTCTTGCTTTTGCTCTGTGCCCTTTGGCTGTTCTTCCGCAAAGCAATCGATTGGCGCATTCCTGTCGGGTTTGTGTTTACCGTGGCAGTCGTCACCTATCTGTTTCCTGCCGAAGGTTTTGCACGGATGGAATTGCCCTATGCGCTGGCTCACCTCTGCACCGGCGGAGTGGCCTTCGGCGCTCTGTTGTTGGCACCGGACCCTACCGCTTCCCCGCTGACGCCCGGCTTAAGGTGGTGTTATGGTATCGGTTGCGGCGCCATGACCGTGCTTTTACGCTATATTCTCAGGTCGGAAGGGGTATACTTGTCCATTCTCGCAATGGATCTGTTGTTCTTCTTTCTGGAACGCTCACGCCTGGTGGTTCCTTCTCCCTTCGGAGGAAAAAGAGCACGAAATAACAATTGAGGGGCACCTCTGAAAATATTTCGGGTGGGATCCGTCATCCGGAAGAGTTTTTGAAAGTATGATCAAAATGTATTCGCTTGAATGTTGGAGGACAAATATATGTTGGAATTGTATTTTACACAGATCGACACTGTAAATCTGACCCGGGGGCAGATTTCCAATGCAGAAAGCCGGATGGGCAAGGAACTGCTTGCCTACACCCTGAAGGCTTTTCACGGCATCGGGGTCCTTCCGCCGATTGATATTTCGGAAAGCGGAAAACCGTTTTTCGCAGACCATTCCTTTGAATTCAATATTTCTCACAGCCACGGAAGAGTGGTTCTTGCCCTTTCTGACAAGCCTGTGGGCGTGGATATTGAGCACAGCGGCAGAGCCATACCGGAATTGGTGCGCAGACGCTTTTTTAAAGACGGTGAGGCAACGGTGGAGGACTGGACAAGATTCGAAAGCTACAGCAAGCTGTCCGGCGAAGGAATCTACAGTGCGGTCTATCCTCCCGTAGAGAAGGATGTGTTCTTCAAGTCCTACACGATCTCCGACAATTATGTGGTCAGCGTCTGCACACATACCGATTCTTTTCCGCTGAAAATTGTTAAGATCGATCTCTGATACCGGAACGCTTACTTACATACATACCTGAAAACGGGGGCTGTAAAAAACTCGATTTTTACAGCCCCTCAAAAATTCTCTGTATGTCCGGGCAACAGCCGCTGAACATACTTTGAATTATTCCGTGATACTCTTATTTTTTACATCCGCACCCCGGAGCGCTTCCGTTCGATGCCGAAGGCGGGAAGGCGGGAGGACAGAACTGAGATATGGGAAAGGCCATCTTGGCAAACACGGCACAGGGATCTTCATCGTCTGCCATCAGGCATTCTTTATCGGGAATGCAGTATTCTTCCGCCGAAAGTACAAACTGACCGGGACGCTCGATCCGGATCACCGAGAAGAAGCCCAGCGTCACATACAAATGCTTGTTCAATCCCGGATGATCGGTCAGATTTCCGTTGATGCAGCAGCAGACATTTTTGGGCAGTTCCTCAACACAGCAGCAACAGTTGCAGCAGGTGCAATTGCACTTCTCCTTGGCCTTACAGGAGAGAGCCATGGGGTCTACCATCTCCACCACTACGGTGGGCTTGTTGCTTCCTTCCTCAAAATCACAGGGCTCCTTGCAGAAGCCTTCTTCCAAAGGTGTGCTCTTGAAGATGCGCACGAAGCCTTCGCCGCCATAGAGGACCACCTTTTTTTCGGTGACGGCCACGCCCTCAAACTCCTGGGTCTTTCCGGGGCAGAGGCAGGCTTCTAAGGTCAGTCTGGTATAAATGCGCAGAGTGACCTGAAAAAATCCTCTGTTGAAAGGAACCGGGTCTGCCTGCACATTCACGCAGATCACTTCGGTGTTCTTTACCTTGATATTTCCTGTTTTTTCGATAACATCCTGTCCGAATTCCGTCAGATATACCCTTACATCCTCAAAGCAGTCCTTATCCCGGCAGCTGTCTAAAATCTGCATGGAATCGACACACACATTGTCCTTGCGGGCAGGCTTTGCCCCAAAGCAATTTGTTCTGTTATCTATCATTTCAAATTATTCCCTTCTTGAATTTCATACGGTGCCCATGCACCTCGATATCATTCTATGCACCGCGGGAAATCTTGACAAAGAGGCCTTTCCGCCGGTATTCCGGCAGAAAGGCCTCTTGGATGCTTGTATTCAGGTATAAAAGGCGTTTGGAAACACCCGGATCCGGAATCGGCTTAGGCGAAATAGGAAATGGTTTCCGGCAGCGCTTCTTTTTCTACAGAACCGGTCATGATGACCCGCACATCGTGCTGTTCTGCCAGCTTGACGGTTTTCAGAACAAATTCCTCAAACTGCTTCAGATCATTCTGGCAGATTTTCAAGGCATGGTCGATGAAAATGTCCTTGGCATCATGGTCGCTGGCAATGATTCCGGCTACAAATCCGAAGAGCATCTCTCCGTCGGAAACACCGTATTCATCGGTGTTGACCAAGCGCGCCTGATATTTGATCTCGTGCATCAGCTTCGTTCCCTTTTCAAGACACACTACCGTGCCGTTGGAAGTGTCAACAGCCGTATTGGCCAGCTGAATCAGCGACTTGGTTTTTCCGGAGCCCTTCAGACCAACAATAAGTTTAACCATACAATTTGCCCTCCGTAGATGGTTTTATTTTATCTCATTATACAGAATATTCTCGGTATTTTCAAGTACCTTTGTCAAAAAACAAGGAGGATTTCAGATTTTTTTTGAAAGCTGCTCTCTTAGGACATCGAATTCCTCGCCCGGCTTGCCCAACAGTGCAAACATATTCTTTTTATATGCTTCCACTCCCGGCTGATCGAAGGGGTTTACCCCCAGAATATAGCCGGACACCGCACAGGCAAGCTCAAAGAAATAGACCAGATATCCGAAATCATACGCACTGCGGCTGTCCAATTCCAACACCACATTCGGCACGCCCCCCTCGGTATGAGCCAGAGCCGTGGCCACAAAGGCAGTCCGGTTCACCTCATGCAATTCCTTATCCGAGAGGAAGTTCAATCCATCGGCATTGGCCGGATCATGGGGAATCTTTATTCCGTAACCCGGATTCAAAAGGTCCAGAACCGTCTCAAAGAGCAAGGGAGTGCCCTCTTGAATAAACTGTCCCAAGGAGTGCAGATCGGTGGTGAAACAAACAGAAGCCGGGAACAGACCCTTTTTCTCTTTTCCTTCACTCTCGCCGTACAATTGCTTCCACCATTCGGCGGTCATGGACAGTGAGGGCTCATAGCTTGCAAGAACCTCCGTCTTCTTGCCTTTGGAAAGCAGAATGTTCCGAATGGCCGCATAACGCACACAATCGTTTTTCTCAAAGGTTTTTTCGTCGGAATAGAGGGCTCTTGAATCCTTGGCACCTTTCACCAGTTCCTCAATATCTATTCCGGCGCAGGCGATGGGCAGCAGTCCCACAGCCGAAAGCACGGAGAATCTTCCGCCCACATCGTCGGGCACCACAAAGGTTTCATAGCCTTTTTCCGTTGACAGCTCCTTCAATTTTCCTCTTTTCCGGTCGGTGGTCACAAAGATACGCCGGGAGGCTTCTTTCTCCCCGTATTTCTTTTCCATCCACTCTCTGAAAATCCGGAAGGCAACAGCCGGTTCGGTGGTCGTGCCCGACTTGGAAATCACATTCAGACAAACATCCTTGCCTTCAATCAGGGCAAGAGTTTCGCAGACCGTGGCCGCACTCAGGTCCTTTCCCACAAAATAAATGGCAGGGGTCGCCTTGCGCAACTCGTTGTAGTTCTGCCCCTTGCAGAATTCAATGGCCGCTCTGGCGCCCAAATAGGATCCGCCGATTCCGATGACCAGCAGGATGTCACAGCTCTTTTTGATCTTTTCGGCCGCCAGCTTGATTCTTTCAAACTCTTCCTTGTCCGGCACATCGGGCAGTTTTCTCCACCCTAAAAAGTCGTTTCCCTTTCCGTTTCCCTCCAAAACCGTTTCAAGCGCCGTCAGGGCCTTGGCCTTCACCGAAGAATAATCCTCATCGGAAATAAAATTTTTCAAATACCGATCGTTCAACCGTACAGACATTTTTTGACCTTCCTTATACTTCAATTACCGCCATTATACCTTGATCTTCCTGCTTTTTCAAGGGCTTTCTCAAAATAAAGTGGACAAAGAAAACATTTTTTTGAACAAATCCCATTTGCTCAAACGGTCCACGGACTCCTTGGCACAAATTTCTTTTGAGCCCAATTCCGTACCGTCCAGCTTGTAGACTATTTTTCCCAAAATCTGGCCTTTTTCCACCGGTGCTTTCAGATTCTCAGGAAGTTCGGTGAGAATTTCCACCTTTTTGTCCTGCCCTTTTTCAAGGACAAAGGATTGGGGCGTGCAGTCCAAAAGCACGGAATCCTTTTTTCCGCCTAAGACCGGCAAGGTCTCTTGCGTAAGGGAAGGAGTGTTGTAAACTTCATAGCGGGCAAAGCCATAGTCCAAAAGTTTAGCAGCTGTGGCATTTCGCTCATCCCGCGTGGGAGAACCCATAACCACGGCGATCAGCTGCATTCCGTCTCTCTTGGCCGTTGCCGAAATGCAGAAGCCGGCCTTGGAGGTGGAACCGGTTTTCAAGCCGTTTGCTCCGTTGTAAAAGCGGATGAGACGGTTGGTGTTGGTCAGACCGAAGGCACCATTGCGCACGGTATCCATCCATATAGTAGTATAATCAAAGATTTTTTCGTGCTTCAAAAGCTCTTTGGACATGATTGCAATATCTCGTGCCGAGGTCAGGTGGGTGGTTGTGGTATCATCCAACCCGTTGGTATTTTCAAAATGACTGTGGCTCATGCCCAATTCCGCGGCTCGGCGGTTCATATCCGAAACAAAGCTCTCCAAAGATCCCGAAACGGCCTCTGCCAAGGCCGCCGCCGCATCGTTTGCCGAAGCGATCACCACGCATTTCAGCAGTTCGTCAACGGTCATTTGCTCTCCCTGCTCCAGATACACCTGCGAACCGCCCATCTTGGCCGCCTGTTCGCTGACCGTGATCGGATCCTCAAAGCGGAGTTTTCCCTCCTCAATTGCCTCAAAAACCAAAAGCAGAGTCATGATTTTGGTGACGGAGGCCGGGGGCAGACTCTCGTCCGCATTCAGTTCATAGAGCACCTTGCCGGTGGAGTCCTCCACCAGAATCAGACTTTTGGCTTGGGTTTCAATTCCGTCGCCCCAAGACATCAGGGGAAGCACACCAAGGGTCAGCAAGGCAAGCAACAGAGCCAGTATTTTTCTCATTTTCACCATATTCTTTCTTCCTTTCTTCAGTTACCGGATTTTCCTTTTTGCCCGTTCATTTCAAAAAAATGGCCACAAAAATATACCGCAAAAAAATCAGACTTACAAACAGTCCGAATATTTGTGCGATTATCAGAACCGCCGACAGCCGGAATGCTTCCCACAAAGCAAACACCTGCAAAACCACAACCCACAAAAGCATAAACAGTGCAAAAATAAAGGACATGGCTTTGACAAAGGCAATATAGAAGAAGAGCGTGAAAAGCAACGCAAAGCAGCAGAGCAGCACTCCGCGTCGCCGGCTTTTGCAATCTGCGGTTCCAAACCAGAATATCCCTGCGCAAAATGCGCATCCGCCACTCCACAAAAGAAACCAGAGAGCGAGAAAAAAAGCGGAGGGGAGCCTTTGCCGATGTAAAGTGAGCAGATATAGCTGATCGCTTCCGCAGGCCAAGATGCATAACAGCGCTGCAAGCGCACCGAAGCCGAAGCAAAGCAATATGCCGGGCTTTTTCAAGAGCCGACTTTCCCTTTTCCACCTTTCAAAGAAATCCAAGAACGATCACCTCTTTTCAAAGAGTTCTGATGAAACTATATGAAAAAAGAAGACGGCAAAGAACCTCTTTTCCGTCTTCTTTTCGCAATTTCAGGTGCTTATTTCCGGTCTTTTCTTCGTTTGCTTTTCTCTGTGGGCGTTGCGGCTACAGGTGCACTTGCCAAAGGCAGCTCTGACGATTGGCTGTGTTTTGTGCAGAAAGAATCAAAGGGATTCTGCGGATCAAATCCGCCGTAAGTGCCGTCGCCCTTAGCATAGAATACCGCTTTTTCGTCACTTCGGTAGGCATACACCGACTTACCGTTGTAGGTATACCGGTCCTTTGCCGAATCCACCACCGTAATGACCCGCTTTTTCAGGTATTCTTCGGGACAGGCTTCGCTTGCCAAATGGTTTCCCGCTGTGCAGAAGGTCACCTCCACATGGCAGGTGCAGGACTCCGTAGGCATATTGTCGGCTGTAAAATAGCCGGTTGCCGTCATATTCTGGGTGTTGGAGGTGCCGTAGCGGTAGACCTTTTTGCATTTTTCGGTGGCCAGTTTTCCGCAGGTCTGGCAGAATTGCAGAGTCAGAACGCCCGGATCGATCACATCGCTGTAAATTTTCGGAATGGCGTTGCCCTGACGGTCGGTCTGATAATCAAATCCGTCTTCCCCATCCGGCGTAAAGACCAGTTCCTCGTGCAATTTGGTCATGGCATAATCCCAGATTTTCATGGCCGGATTTCCTGAAAAGCCTCCCAAAGACTGGGCCCGCTCGTATCCAAACCAGACCCCTCCCAGATAATAAGGGGTGTACCCTACGAACCATTTATCGTTGTTCTTGGTCGTGGTACCGGTTTTGCCGGCGGTAAACACATAGTTCTTCAACTTGATCGAAGAGCCTGTACCGTTTACCACCACATTGTTCATCATTTTGGTCATGATGGAGGCGTTTTCCCTGCTGAGGCATTCCTCGGTGAGCAACGCATTGTCCACCACCGTGTTTCCCTTGGAATCCAGAATTTTCAGGACCGTGCGGGGCTGACAGTAAACACCTTCATTGGTGAAGGTGGTAAAGCCTCCCGCCAGCTCTCTTACCGAAACACCCTCGGTCATACCGCCCAGCGCTAAAGCCGGTAAGCTCAGATCGTTGTACACGCTTCCGTTGATGACCTTATTCCGATAGAGGGTTGTGATGTGCATTTTTTCGGTCAGGAAATTAAAGGAATTTTCAATGCCCAGCCGGTCTAAGATTTTCACTGCCATGGTGTTGACGGAATTGGTAATTCCGGTGATGACCGGCGTCAGTCCTCTGTAGACCGCCGGGGAGTTTTTCGGCCAACCGTTTCCTTCATCATCGTAGCTGTAGGGTGAATCGTCAAAAACCGTTGCATAATTGATAATTCCGCTCTCTAAGGCCGGACCGTAGACCGACAGCGGTTTCATGGCAGAGCCGGTCTGACGGTGTGCCTGCGTTGCAAAATTGAACAGTCTGGATTTGTATTTTTCGCCTCTTCCGCCGACCAGACCCAGAATGTTTCCGTTCTTGGTGTCCAGCACCACAATGGCGGACTGGGGCTTGACCATGCCGGGGCTGGCACCGATGATCTCATCAATGATGTCGGTGTCGGTAAATACCTCCTCCAGCACCTGCTGCACTTTGGGGTCCATGGCTGTCACAATGCGGAAGCCGCCGGTATAGAGCATCTGCTCACCCACATTGTAGTTCACCTCATAGCGTTCCATCAGCAGTTCGATGGCGTCCTCGATCACGGCGTCCACATACCAGGAGTTTACGCCGGTGGCAGAACCGGACGATTCCCCCGGATCGTTATCGGGATCCTCCGACTCCTCCGGGTCATAAATGGTCAATTCGGCATTGTAGGCAGAATCGAATTCGGCTTTTGTGATTTTTCCCTGCTCCAGCATATTCTCCAGAATGCTGTTTCGTCTGATGATGTTGTTTTCCGGATGGAGCTTGGGGTCCCACTTGGAAGGATTCTGGGTGATGGAGGCAATCGCCGCACACTCCAACAGGTTCAGTTCCTTCACAGGCTTGCCGAAGTAGGTATAGGAGGCCGACTGGACTCCGTAACAGCCCTGAGAGAGATAAATGGTGTTCAGATACATTTCCAGAATCTGCTCTTTGCTGTAATTCTTCTCCAGATTCAGGGCCTGAAAGATCTCGCCGATCTTCCGCTGGGGAGTGTTGTCGTTATTTCCGGTTGCATTTTTAATCAACTGCTGGGTCAAAGTGGAGCCTCCTCCGGCGCTGTTGCCGAGGGCATAATAGACCGTTGCCTTGATCGTGCGCAGCCAGTCCACGCCGTTATGGTCATAGAACCGCTTGTCCTCTGTGGAAATATAGGCGTCAATCAGATTCTGGGGAATGTCTTCATAGTCCACATACACCCGGTTCTCCGACATATAGAGCTTCTGATCCTCCAGTTCGCTCAGGTTGCCCATCCCGTCATCCACAAAAATCTGAGAAGTCCGCTTCTGCTCTGAGGCCAGTATCTCAAATTCGTCGATACTGGAATCCACATAGCCGGAAAGATACACCGCAAAGGCCGTGCCCACAATCAGTGCGCACAGTCCGCCAATCAGAAGAACGGTCAGAAGAATACTTCCGAGAGCCGTAAAGACCCTTCCGATGCCTCTTGCTAAGAATTTTGCCGCCTCTCCGGTTTCCTGTACCAAGTTCACTTTTTTCCCGGCTTTACCCGACTTTTCGTTTGAGGACGGTTCTTCGACGGATCTATCAGACCTGCTCCTTTTGGGTTTATTTTTCATCTTCACTGAAGCCTTTTCTTCGGCAGGATGATCTTTTTTTATAGACTTTTTTTCTTTTTCGGTTTCCATGCCCATTCCGCATCCCCTTTCCAAACGAAAGTATCTTTGTTTTTATTTGTACACAATATTTTCTTCCCCGCCGATTTCCCGCATGACCTCCAGCAGATAGGGACTGAGCGCAACCTTTTGTCCGCTGTCCACATACCTTTTCTCTTTCGGAAGATAGAAAACCAAAGGAGTGGTTCCCTCAAAGATTTCCGACAGCGCAGTCAGCCGCTTGTTGATCTTCTCATCGTCCGAAAGCCGGATATACAGCTTCTTCGGCTTGGGGGCAGTCGACTGCCCCGGAGTTTTCGTCGGTACTTCTGCCCTGCTCTTAGCTCTTTCGTCCGCAAGCAGAGAGCGGTCCTCTCCCTTTTCTCCCGGTTCCGCAGCCGTTTCAACGGCCGGCTTCGGGCTCTGGGGCTCCAGCTCCTTGGAAAGATGTTCAAACTGACTGTCGGGCAACAACGGCATCAGGTCAGACACGGTGATCTTCGGCTCTTCCTCTTCCTTTGCCGAGAGCTTGCCCTTCAGGTATACCGGCCGACCGTTTTCCAGATAGTCGGAAATCCGATCCAGCACCTTTTCAAAAATGAGAGCGTCCATACTTCCGTGAGCGTCCTCCAACCGAAGCAGACAGAAACGGTTTCCCGCCTTGGAAGTCTTTACCGAAAAAGAGGAGATCATACCGCAAACCGCCACTGCGTCTCCGTCCCTGTACCTTCTTGCCGGATCCCCCTCATCTTCAAAGGAAGCAAGAATTTCTGCGATCCCGTCGGGCTTCAATGCGTCCATGTTCCGGCTGTAGTCAAAGAGAGGGTGGCCGGAAAGCCACATTCCGGTCAGCTCCTTTTCGGTTTTCAGCCGTTGCTTCAGGGAGTACTCCGGTATATCGGGATAGACAAAGGCGGCCTTGGCCTGCTCCCCTGAAGAGGCCCCGCCGGTCGCAGAAAACAGATCGATCTGCCCTTCGGCGCTCCGTCTTTGTTCCTCTGCCACATAGGAAAGGAGTTCCTCCATTCCCTCGGTCATCCGGCTTCTGAAAACGCCGAGAGAGTCAAAGGCACCGGCACCGATCAAAGCGGACAATTGGGACTTATTCAGTCCCTTGCGGAGCATTCTTCTGACAAAGTCCTCCAAGGAGGAGAAGGGACCTTCCTTTTTTCTCACATCCAGAACGGCTTGCACAAAGCCATCTCCCACATTCTTAATTCCGAGAAGTCCGAAGCAAACGCCCTTTTCGGTGGCGGTAAAGCCCTTTTCGCTTTCATTGATGTCCGGCGGGAGTATCGGAATTTTTTTCTTTTCCAAGTAGGAGATATACTCTGCCGTCTTTTTTTCGTCTCCGCAGACCGAGGTCAGAAGCGCTGCCATATATTCCTCGGGATAATAGGCCTTCAGATACACCGTTCGGTAGGCAAGCACCGCATAGGCAGCGGCGTGGCTTTTATTGAATGCATAGCTTGCAAAGGAAACCATGGAATCAAACAGCTCGTTGGCGTCCTCTTCCTTTACAAAGTTCTTTTTTGCGCCCTCTATGAATCCGGTCCGCTCCCTTTCCAACTCTTCGGAATGCTTTTTGGCCATGGCTCTGCGGACCACATCGGCTCTGCCGAAGGAATATCCGGCGATCTTCCGGAAGATCTGCATGACCTGCTCCTGGTACACGATCACGCCGGAAGTGCTGTCTAAGATTTCCTTCAGCCTGTCGATTTTATATTCCTGAGCTTTTCCGCTGTTCCGTGCCGCAAGCAATATCGGAATGGACTCCATGGGACCGGGTCGGTACAGAGCGATCGCCATCATCAGGTCCTCTATATTTTGGGGCTTCATTTGCACAAGGAGACGCTTCATTCCGGCCGATTCCAGCTGAAAAAGCCCTTCGGTTTCGCCTTCGCACACCAAATTCATGGCTTTTTCATCGTCGGGAGGAATCTTTTCCACCGAGAATTCCGGTTCCTTCCTGCGCACCATGCAACAGGCGTTTTCAATCACGGTCAGGTACCGTAAGGCTAAAAAATCGAATTTCAGCAGTCCCAGCTCCGCCACGGTATTCATGTCGTACTGGGTCAGCACCGCACCGGAGGAGGTTGCCAACGGCAGGTAATCCGAAACCGGCCGTTCGGTAATCACCACACCGGCCGCATGGGTGGTGATGTGCCGGGGCATCCCTTCCACTGCCAAGGCGGTGTCTAAAAGCTGACGCACAGACAAGCGCTCCCTGTAAAGCTCTGCAAGCTGTTTGCCCTTCAATGCTTCACCAATGGTCATATCGGGCTTGTGGGGAATCAGCTTGGCCACCGCATCGGTCTCCCCATAGGAAATGCCAAGGACTCTGCCCACATCCCGCACCGCTGCCCTGGCTCCCAGGGTTCCGAAGGCCGCAATCTGGGACACATGATCCTTGCCGTACTTTTCCGAAACATAGGCAATAACCTCATCCCGCCGGTCATAGCAAAAATCCACATCAAAATCGGGCATGCTCACCCGTTCCGGGTTGAGAAACCGCTCAAAAAGCAGATCGTAGCGGATAGAATCGATCTCGGTGATTCCGACAAGATAGGCCACCAGGCTTCCCGCTCCCGAGCCTCTGCCGGGACCGACCGGTATGCCCATATTCTTAGCATGATTCACAAAATCCCAGACAATCAGATAATAATCGCAATAGCCCATCTTTTCGATCATCATCAACTCATAGATCATCCGGAATTTATAATCCTCAAAAGTATGGTTTTCCAAACAAAGCAGACCCTTTTCCGCTTTCTCCTTCAGTCCGTTCTCGGCAAGCTCCTTCAGGAAAGCCGAGGAAGTAACCCCTTCGGGCAACGGATAGGTGGGCAGATGTCTTTCTGAAAAATCAAAGTCAAACCGGCACCGTTCCGCAATGCGGCCGGTGTTTTCCAAGGCCTTTGGATGTTCCTTGAACAAACTGGCCATTTCTTCGGGAGATTTCAGATAATACTCATCGCTTTCAAAGCCGAAGGGGCGTCCTTCCTCCAGCGTCCTTCCGGTCTGGATACAGAGAAGCACCGCCTGCACATCGGCATCCTTGCGACGGATATAGTGCACATCGTTTGTGGCGACCAGAGGCAATCCGGTTCTTTCGGAAATTCGGCAAAGACCCTTTTCGATCTTCTTTTCCTCTTCGGTAAAATGATTCTGAATTTCAAGAAAAAAATGATCCGTCCCGAAAAGTGCACCGTACCGCCGAGCTTCCCGCTCCGCACCTTCCTCGTCATCCATAAGAATCAACTGGGGAATTCTTCCCGCCACGCACCCCGAAAGGGCAATCAGGCCTTCGTGATAGAGGGAAAAAAGCTCGTCATCCACCCTGGGCTTGGAATAAAAGCCTTCGGTATATCCGGCGGACACCAGCTTGCACAGATTCCGATACCCGGTTTCGTTTTCACACAACAGGGTCAGATGATTGTAGCGGTCGTCCTTGTTTTTCTCAAATCGGCTGCCCGGTGCCACATAGACTTCGCAACCGATGATCGGTTTTACGCCGGCCTTCCGACACTCCTTGTAAAAGGTGACCGCTCCGAACATATTTCCGTGATCGGTCAGTGCCAAAGCGGTAAAGCCCAGGTCTTTGGCGGCCTTGGGCAGGAGGGAGAGCCGACAGGCGCCGTCCAGCATACTGTATTCGCTGTGCAGATGCAGATGTACAAATTCCATTGGCTCCCTCCTTTTTAAACTTAAAAAAACTTGTAAACCGGAGAAACTACGGCCTGTCCTTTTTTCCGTTCAGCTTCTCTGCCCGTTCGCAGATCTTCTGCAACCGATGATTTACCCCGGATTTGGTGATGGGCGGACAGTGCAATTCCGCTAATTCGGCCAAGGATGCTTCCGGATTCTCCTTGCGCAGGGCGGCCGTTGTTTTCAAATCCTCCGAAAGCAACGAAAAGACTCCGGAATCCTCCAGCATCCGGATGGCCCGTATGCACTCCTGAGCCTTTCCGGTCATCTTGTTGATGTTGGCGGCGTCGCAATTGGAACGCCGGTTCTGGTTGTTACGGATGTCCTTGTAGATTTTGGCATTCATTATGGAAATCGCAGCCTGAGAAGCACCGATGGAGGTAAGAAAATCCTCTATGTTTTCGCTTTCCTTGATATAGACCACAAAGCTAGTCTTCCGCTCGGTATATTTCGGAGAAAATCCGGCGCTTTCCAAAAGCTCCAAAACGGTGTTCGCCAAGTGCCGGTCTTCAAAAATCAGCTCCAGGCGATATTCGGCCATTGGGTCGGTCAGGGTGCCGGCGGTGAGAAAAGTGCCCCGCATAAAATGCCGGAAGCATTCATCACACCGGATCATCTCCGGGCTGACCGCCCCCTCGCAATCCTCGGGCAAAGCGCATTCCTCAAAGATCCTCTGCAGATCATTCTTTGCCGAAACGGTCAGCTTATAACTGCTGATTTTTCCGTCCCCCGCCTTTTTTTCGCTGATATACAGGTTTCCCTTTACGCCGAATACCTCCTTCAGAAGATAGAGGATCAACTGACTGGTCCGCTCATTCTCGGTAATCAGCTTGATCTTATCCTTCGTGAAGAGATTTCCCGAAAGGAGCATCCCGTATAACAATGCCCTCTTACAGCATTTTCTCTTGCAGGGCAATGCGCAAAGATCATTCTTGGTATCCTGGCAGAAAGACAAAGCACATTCCCTCCCTTCCAAAATTCTTCAAATCAGAAATAGATCAGTTCCCGTTCAATGCGGATGCCGTTCCGGCGGTAAATTTCCTCTTCTATGATCGAAACCAATTTCTGAACATCGGCCGCCGTTGCAGAGCCCAGATTTACAATGAACCCTGCATGCTTGGGTGAAACCTGCGCTCCCCCGACGGTAAGACCCTTTAGGCCTGCCTCTTCAATGAGCTTTGCTGTGAAGTAGCCGGGATACCGCTTGAACACGCTTCCTGCACTGGGATATTCCAACGGCTGCTTGCTCTTCCGCCGCTGCATATAGTCCTCCATTCTGGCCCGTATCTCCTGCGGGTCGTCCTTTTTCAAGGAGAACTCTGCCGAAAGTATGACTCTGTTCCCGTCATTATAAACCGAATGCCGGTAGGAAAAGCAGTGATCTTTGCCTTTATATTCACCGAAAGTCCGGCTCTTGGGGTCATAAAACCGGCTTTTGCTCACCACTTCCTCTAAGGAATGATCGTATGCGCCGGCGTTCATAAATACGCCGCCCCCCACACTTCCGGGTATACCGTAGGCAAATTCCAGACCGGACAGGCCTGCCTTCCAGGCCTTCACCGAAAGAGCCGTCAGGTTTTCTCCCGCATCAGCCAAAAGAGTTTCTCCCTCTTGAGACACCTGGTTCATGTCGGTGGTGAAAAGAATCACTCCTCGGTAGCCCTCATCGGGAAACAATACATTGGTGCAGGCACCCATCACCCGCAGATTCTTTTCATACTGCAAAGAAAGGGTGTATGCCCGGCAAAAGCCTTCCGGATTCCGTGGATAGAGGGCAAAGTCCGCTTCCCCGCCGATCCGGAAGGAGGAACAAGAAGAAAGAGGCTTGTTCTTTTCAAAGGTCAGAAATCCTTCTCTTGCCAATTCGCTCAATTCTTCTTTAAATGTTTTCACGATCGTTCTCCTTTCGAACTCTGCCCTTTTTCGGAAATATGCTCTGTATCTCTTTTACGCAGGAGAGAGTTCTCTGCTATTTTTATGCGAGAACAAACCGGTTAAATACCTTTTTGCCCTTCCGGATCACTACGCCGGAGGAAAGCTCCTCTTGGGTCACAACAGCGTCAAACCGCTCCACACGGTTTTCGCCCAACAGTACACCGCCCTGCTGTATGAGCCGCTTTGCTTCCCCCTTGGAGGGAGCCATCTTGCCTAAGACCATCAATTCGGTCACTAAGATCCTTCCCTCGCTTAAAGCACCGGAGGGCACTTGGATGGTGGGCATATTTTCGGCGTCCGCCGCACCTGAGAATATGGCTCTTGCCGTCTCTTTGGCTTTGGTTGCTTCCTCTTCGCCGTGCACCAGTGCAGTCAACTCGTAGGCTAAAATCTCTTTTTCCTCATTGATCCGACTGCTCTCCCACTTTTCCATTTCCTCGATCTGCTCAATCGGCAGGAAGGTCAGCATCTTCATGCACTTGATTACATCGGCATCGTCAATGTTCCGCCAATACTGGAAGAATTCATAGGGAGAGGTCTTGGCAGGATCCAGCCACACAGCGCCTTTCTGGGTCTTTCCCATCTTCTTCCCTTCGGAATTGAGCAGAAGGGTGATGGTCATGGCGTGGGCATCCTTGCCCAGCTTCTTCCGGATCAGCTCTGTACCGCCCAGCATATTCGACCACTGGTCATCCCCTCCGAACTGCATATTGCAGCCGTACTTCTGATAAAGCATATAAAAGTCATAGGATTGCATGATCATATAGTTGAATTCCAGGAAGGAGAGGCCCTTTTCCATTCTCTGCTTATAGCACTCGGCCCGAAGCATGTTGTTGACCGAGAAGCAGGGGCCTACTTCTCTCAAAAATTGAATATAGTTCAGGTTCAAAAGCCAGTCGGCGTTATTGACCATCAGCGCTTTTCCCTCGGAAAAGTCGATAAAGCGGCTCATCTGCTTTTTGAAGCAGTCGCAGTTGTGCTGAATGGTTTCTTCACTCATGACCTGCCGCAGATCGCTTCTTCCCGAAGGGTCGCCGATCATTCCCGTGCCGCCGCCGATCAGGGCAATGGGTCGGTTTCCCGCCATCTGCAAACGCTTCATCAGGCACAGAGCCATAAAATGTCCCACATGAAGGCTGTCCGCCGTTGGGTCAAAACCGATGTAGAACACGGCCTTTCCCTCGTTCACCATGTTGCGGATTTCTTCCTCGTTGGTCACCTGTGCAATCAGTCCTCTTTTGACCAAATCTTCGTATACCTTTACCATCTTTTTTCCTTTCAAGTCCTAAGACCAATGTAATCCTTTGTTTCGTCGCTTTTTCAGCATTTTTGCCCTTCGGCAAGCAGTTCCCTTGCGCCCGCCCGGACGGTGTCGCTTGTGTGAATGCCGCCCATGATTCTTGCCAGCTCTTCGATCCGGTCTGCTTCGCCCAGTTCTTCCACAGCCGTCCGGTTTCGGCCATCCACTTCGTATTTGGAAATTTTGAAATGGTGATGTCCGCAAGCGGCCACCTGCGCCGAATGGGTCACACAGAACACCTGGGTGTAGGCGGAAATTTCGCGGAGCTTCATGCCGATCTTCTGGGAGGTTTTCCCCGAAATTCCCGTATCGATCTCATCAAAGATCAGAGAAGGTGTGGATTCCTTGTCTGCAAGTGCCACCTTCAGAGCCAGCATGATTCTGGAAAGCTCTCCGCCGGAAGCAATATCGGCTATAGGTTTCGGCGGCTCGCCCGGATTGGAAGAGATCAGAAAAGAAATATCGTCCATGCCATTGGGCGTCAGCTTCGGCACTCCGTTCTCGGTGTATTCCTTTTCCGATTGAACAAGAAACACGACTTTTTCCAGGTCCAGATACCGGAGCTGGTCGTTCACCGCCTTTTCCAATTGTTGGGCCGCTTTTTTTCGGCAGTTGCTCAGCACTTCCCCTTTTTCTCTTGAAAGAAGCACCGCCTTTTCCAACCGTTCTTTTAAAAGCCTCAGCTCCTCTTCCCTGCCGGAAAGCTCTATTAACTGGTTCTTTGCTTCGGCTTCATAGGTTAAAATCTCCTCGATGGTCGACCCGTACTTTTTTTTCAGGGCTTTGACCAGATCCAGTCGGTCTTCGAGCCGATTTAATTCTTCAGCCGGGTTTCCGTCTGCAATGCTTGCCACCTCGCCTGCGCTTTTTGCGATCTCTTCCATTTCCAGCCGGAAACCGGTCAGTCGGGAGATGTATTCTTCGCTTTCGGGAAGCACCTCCGACAGCTGCTCCAAAGCCGTCTGCGCAATCTCCAGAAGGTCGTATGCCGAGCCGCCCTTTTCGTTTTTATACAGTGCCCTGTATACGATTTTGGCTTGCTTGCGCAGCTTCTCTCCGTCCCGCAGGATCTTTTTTCTCTGCTCCAGAAGCTCCTCTTCGTCGGGCTTCAGGTTCGCTGCGGCAATCTCTTTTACTGCGGTTTTGTACTTCTTGGTCCGCTCGATCCGGAACCGTTCCTCTTTCAGCAATTCTTCCAGCCTGCTTTTCAGCCGGACCGATTCGCTGTAGGCCTCCCTGTAAGCCGAAAAGGCTTCTTCGCATCGGCCGTACCGGTCAAGGAGCACCCGATGGGTATCCTCGCTCAAAAGAAGCTGTGTGTCGTGCTGTCCGTGAATTCCGATCAGGATCTGACCCGCCGCCTTCAGGGTGGATAAGGGCACGGCTCTGCCGTTGATTTTGCAGGTGTTCCGTCCCTCTGCGGTCAGCGTGCGCAAAAGAAGAAGCTCCCCGTTTTCATCGGGCGCGATGCCGGATTCATTCAACAAAGCACGGCTCCGGTCGTCGATTTCCGAAAAAAGTCCCTCCACAGTGGCCTTTTCTTCCCCCGTTCGGATGGAATCCCGGTCGGTGCGGGCGCCCAAAAGCATACGGACCGAACCGAGAATGATGGATTTTCCGGCTCCCGTTTCGCCGGTCAGCACCGTAAATCCCTTTGAAAAATCCAGATTGAGTGTCTTTATAACCGCCACATTTTCAATGTGCAGTGAAGTCAGCATGGCTTTAACGCTCCTGAATGATTCTTTCGATTTTCTTTTCGATCAAGTCGCTGGCAACCTCGTCGGAAACGGCGATGAAAATGGTATCGTCTCCGGCAATGGTTCCCAGAATGCAGTTGATCTGCATGGCGTCCACAGCAGCGGCCGCCGCCATGGCCATGCCGGCGTATGTGCGCACCACCACGATCGGTCCGGCATTCCGGACGGAAATCACCGTCTCTCTTAAAACATTGTCAAACTTCGCCGAGGACTTTCCGTCCTCTCCCACCGACTGCACATACTTATAGTGTCCGTTCTCGGTGGCCATTTTGATAAGACGCAGTTCCTTAATGTCTCTGGAGACCGTTGCCTGTGTTGCCTTGAATCCGCTGGCTTTCAGGCGGACGATCAGTTCCTCCTGGGTCTCCACATCGTGCTCGGAAACGATGGTGAGTATCTGCTTTTGCCTTCCGTTTTTCATTTCAAAATACCTGTGCCTTATGCTCCTTTCCTTGGAATTCATCCTATTTCGCTCAGCTTCTTATGCAGAGTTGCACAAAAAGAGCTTTGATTCATTCGGATAAAGCGCACCTTTTCCCTGCCTGCCGTGACCGTCAGCTCTTCTCCGTAAAGAAGGACTCCGGGCTTTTCTCCGTCGCAGGAATAGGAAAGGCATCGCTCTCTTCTGCTGATATTCCGCAGCGTCAGCTTTTTTTCGGGGGCAAAAATGATGGGCTTGGCGGAGAGAGAATGGGGACAGATCGGCGTAAAACAGAGACAGGACAGCGCCGGGTCTACCACACTGCCTCCTGCCGAAAGCGAGTAGGCGGTGGAACCGGTGGGCGTGGCCACCAGCACGCCATCGCAACGGTAGATGCCTACGCTTTCTCCGTCCGAAAGCACCTCGATCTCCACAACGCCTGCGATCCCCTCCCGCATCAGAACCACATCGTTGAGGGCCGCAGAAATTTCATCGTTCCTCTGCACCTGCAGCATCATCCGCTCCTCGGTATAAAAAGAGCGGGCAACCAGTCTCTCTGCCTCTTCCGCCGTGAATTCCTCTCCGTCTGCAAGATAGCCCAAATGCCCCCGGTTGATTCCTCGGACGGGCGTGTTCCGGTGGGCACAATTCTTGGCATTGTGCATGATAAAGCCGTCTCCGCCCAAAACCAGCGCCGCATCTGCCCGGTATATTTCCTTTCCGGCAATCTGTTTCAGAAAAGGCAGATCCAGCATCCCCTTGAGACACTGAACCTGAGCGCCGACCTCAAAAAGCAGTTTGGCTGCCGCCTCAGCCGCCTCTTTGTTTCCCTTTTCAAAAGGAGAATACAAAAGTGTGACCGTCATGGAGTCCTCCTCATTTATCGTAAAAAATCACTGCCTTCAGACGATGCTCATCACAAACACAGGGAGAATCCTTGCGGAACAGCGCCAAATACTCCCGGTTTCCGTCTCCTCCTTCAATCGGAGAAACACAAAAATCAGAAAGATACAGCCGACTTTTCATTCCTTCCGAAATCAATTCCTGCATCACCCTCCAATGCACCTGCCGATCCTTCACCAGCCCCCCCTTGCCCACGGCCTCTCTGCCCGCTTCAAACTGAGGCTTCACCAGAGAAATAAAGGGCATACCGGGGGACAATACTCCGGACACAGCCGGATAGATCAACCGCTGGGAAATAAAGGAAAGATCGGAAACCACCGCATCCACCGGCTCCTCGAAATCTTTTTTTTCCAGGTTTCGGGCGTTATAATGCTCCAGAACCGCCACACGGGTATCGGAGCGCAGGGAGGCCGCCAGCTGACCGAAGCCTACATCCAGCGCATAAACCTTTTTGGCGCCGTGCTGCAACAGGCAATCGGTAAAGCCTCCGGTGGAAGCGCCCAGATCCAGACACACCAGTCCTGTGGGATCGAAAGAAAAGCGCTTGATGGCTTCCTCCAGTTTTAGTCCCCCTCGGCTCACATAGCGCAGCCCGCCCTCTTGAACCTCCACAGCCTTTCCGTCGGTTTCAAAGGACGGCTTCCGGACGGTTTTCCCCTCCACCCGCACCAAGCCCTCTTTGATCAGACAGGAGGCCCGTTGCCGGGAGGAGGCGTAACCGGAAGTATATAAATATACATCCAGTCTCATTTTTTTCGTTCCAAAGAGCTTTTGGCAAAGCGCATGAGATAGGCGCTTCCCGGATAGCACTCAAGAGCCTCTGCCGCCCTTTCGGTAAGCTGTTTGGCAAGGGTATAAGCGCTTTCCAATCCCAACAGCGAAGCGTAGGTGGTTTTCTGATTCCTCATATCGCTCTTTACATTTTTTCCGAACTGCTCTTCGGAAGCGGCCACATCCAGAATGTCATCCACAATCTGAAAAGCCGCCCCGAAGCATCTTGCGTAGAGCGTGGCCGCTTCCATTTGTTTTTCATCGGCTCCGGCGGCAATACATCCCAGTCCGCAGGCGGCCTCCAGAAGCGCTCCCGTCTTTTTTTCATTGATACGGTCTAAATCTTTTGCCTGTATGCTCTTGTTTTCATTTTCAAGGTCCTCCTCCTGACCGCCGCACATCCCGGTTTCCCCGGCTTTTTCGGCGAGAAGGACAACGGCTTTGGCGTTCTGTTCGGCACTCAGGCGCTCATTTCCCGCCGCCAAACGAAAGGCAAAGGTTTGCAGGGCGTCTCCGGCCAGCATAGCCATGGCTTCGCCGTAAACTTTATGATTGGTCGGCCGACCCCTTCGCAGATCATCGTTGTCCATACAGGGCAGGTCGTCATGAATCAGCGAATAGGTGTGGATGGCCTCCACGGCGGCGGCATAGGCAAGGGCCTCCTCTTCCGACCCGCCGAACAGCCTGCAGAATTCAAAGGTCAGATGGGGGCGTATCCGCTTTCCCGGTGCCAAAAGCGAATAGCGCATGCTCCGGATCAGTTCCCCGTTTTCCGGCCGATCCGGAATTCGGTTTTCAAAGAACTGCTGTATCATTTCCGCATGGCACAGAAGTCTTTCCCTGTCCTGTGCCCGGATTTCATCATTGCCGCACATAAGTCCCCCAAAATTTTTATGTATAATTTTACATATACATTATACAGTCAAAATGAATAAAAGTCAACAGCAGAAAAGAGAATTCCTGCTTTTTTCGGAATAAAAATTCTTTTTGACGAGGGAGGACGAAAAGCTCTCCGGAATTTTCCGTGTCGCTTGTTCCCTTTGAAAGTCTTTCCCGTTCCCGCGAATACAAACCCAATGGACGGAAAAAAGCTCCTATGGCCGCTCTGCACGCTGCCATAGGAGCTTCTCTATTCCAAAAGGCTGCTTTCTTCTCTTTCGCTTTTTCTGATGTCAGAGAATTCCTTTTATCTTTTCCCGCACCAGATCATTTTCCCCGGTGGCCAGAAGAAACAGCCAGTTGCCGTTGCCGTACACCTGTGCGGAGGAAATACAGGACTCATAGTCCTCCCGCATATATCTGCGCACATCGGCCTTTTGCAAAAGCTCCAGACGCCGGCGCAAAAGAGCCTCCCCCCTCGGCGCTTCCGAAGGATGGCGGATTTTACACAGAAAGATCTGATAGCCGTCCTCCCCTTTTCCGAAAACCAGCAAGCAGTCCTCGAACAGCGAAAGATGCAACAGGGCATTTTCATCATCAAAAACAGCTTTTAAAAAGTTTTCCTCCGGCTTTTTCCCATAGGCTCCCGAAAGGTCGTAGACGGTACAGTCCTGCCGGGTGCACAGTGCATCCAAAAGTCTTTTTCCTTCGTCCTTTTCCTGCCCGCAGGAGGAAAAAAGGCATAGAATTGCACACAAAAACAAAACGCCCACTCTTCTTTTCATCCTGATCCCTCCGGAACAGTGTATGAAAAGAGAGAGGGCGTTATGCCTTACTCCTTGCCGAAGAGCGCAACGATACGCCGGGCGGCCTCTGCCGTATCCTCCGGACTGCCGAAGGAAGAAAGGCGGAAATAGCCGGTTCCGCAGGCGCCGAAGCCTTCTCCGGGGGTACCCACAATCTGAGCTTTTTCAAGCAAAAAGTCGAAAAGCTCCCAGCCGCCCATGCCATTCGGGCATTGCATCCAGACATAGGGGGCGTTCTTGCCGCCGAAATACCGGATGCCGCACCGGTCCAATGCTTCCATCAGAACTGCGGCATTCTTCTTATATACACCGATGTTTTCGTGAATCTGACGCTGTCCTTCGGGTGTAAAGACCGCCGCCGCCCCCCGCTGAAGAATGTAGGAAACGCCGTTGGTCTTAGTGGTACGGTTGCGCACCCACATATCGTTGAAGCACATTCCCTGCCGCACCAGAGCCTTGGGAATTACGGTATACCCGCAACGGGTGCCGGTGAATCCGGCGGTTTTGGAAAGGGAGCTGATCTCAATGGCACAGCTGCGGCTTCCTTCAACCTCGTAAATGCTGTGTGGCAGACTCTCGTCCTTGATGTAGGCCTCATAGGCCGCATCAAACAGGATCACTGCTCCTGTTTCGTTGGCGAAATCCACCCATTTCTTCAGTTTTTCTTTTGTGAATACCGCTCCGGTAGGGTTATTGGGCGAACAAATATAGATCACATCCGCCGAAAGTCCTTCCTTGGGCAGGGGAGTGAACCCATTGGAAGCATCCGAAGGATAGTGAATGATCCGGTGCCCGGCGATCACATTGGCATCCACATAGGCAGGATAGGCCGGCTCCATCACCAGAACGGTGTTGTCCGCCGAAAACAGGTCCAGAATATCGCCCAACTCGTCGCTGGCGCCGCTGGACGCAAAGATTTCCTCTTCTTCCAACAGAACATTCCGCTTTTCATAGTATTCTTTCAGAACTTTTTTATAAAAATCCGCACCGCATTCAGGCATATAGCCGTGAAAACGCTCCTTGTGGGCCTGGTCCTCCACCGCCTCGTGCAAGGCCTTGATGACTTCGCTACAGAGAGGCAGTGTCACATCGCCCACGCCCAAGCGCAGAAGCTTGGTTCCGGGGTGTGCCTCGCAGTATGCCTTTGTCTTCAAAGAAATGTTATAAAACAGGTAGGAGCTCTGCAGTTCCCTATAATGCGCATTCGGCTTCACCATCGGTCGTTTCTCCTTCATAAACAGTTTCGGCGGGTCCGGTCATCACCACATCCCCGTCTTTAAACACGCATATACGCAGTGTTCCGCCGTCCAAATGTACCTGAATATCCTCGCCGGGACGGCAAAGTCCTTCCCGCACGGCGGCGGCGGCCGATGCGCAGGCTCCGGTGCCGCAGGCAAGAGTGATTCCGCTTCCCCGCTCCCAGACCCGCATCCGCAACTCATTGTTTCCAAGGAACTGGACGAATTCCGCATTTACACCGCCCTCAAAAGCGGGATGCTTTTCCAAGGCCGCCCCAACGGTGGTCAGAGGCGCTTCCTCGGCATTTTCGGTAAAGACCACGCAATGGGGATTTCCCACCGAAACGGGAATACAGCGCAGGGCCTGTCCGCAGACCGTCAGCACTTTTTCCACCCCTACAACAGCCTTTCCCATATGAACCGAAACCTCCCGGACCTTTCCGTCCTTCACCGAAAGCGAAAGGGTCTTGATGCCCGAAAGGGTCTCAATTTTCAGATTTTTTTGGGTCGTGTACCCCTTGTCAAAAAGGTACTTTCCCACGCACCGGATCCCGTTTCCGCACATTTTTGCTTCGCTTCCGTCGGCATTGAAGATGCGCATTTTGAAATCGGCTGTTGCAGAGGGCAGAATGTACACGATCCCGTCCGAGCCGGCACCGAAATGCCGGTCTGAAAGGCGCTTTGACAGTTCCCCCGGATTTACCGGTTCTTTTTCGCTGTAGATGTAAAGGTAATCGTTACCCAACCCCTGCATTTTGGTAAACTTCATAAAGGCACCTCCAAGGATCGTTTATTTCAGCACCACTCAATGGTTGCCGGCGGCTTGCCGGTAATATCGTAGACCACTCTGCCCACGCCCTTCACTTCGTTGACGATCTTGGCAGAGACTACCGACAGAATGCGGTGGGATATGTGGGAATATTCGCAGGTCATAAAATCGGAAGTGCGGACGGCACGCAAAGCCACCGTATAATCGTAGGTGCGGAAGTCTCCGACCACACCCACAGAACGGGTATCGGTCAAAACTGCAAAATACTGGTCGGCACGAACCTTTCTGGATTCCACGGCCTCTCTGAAAATGGCATCCGCCTCTCTTAATATCTCCAGCTTTTCCTTTGTGATTTCCCCGATGATCCGAACACCCAGGCCGGGTCCCGGGAACGGCTGCCGTTCCACGAACTTCTTCTGCAGTCCCAACTGTCTGCCCAATGCCCGCACCTCGTCCTTGAACAAGCTGCGCAAAGGCTCTACAAGGCCGGTAAAGACCATGTTCTTCGGCAGTCCTCCCACATTGTGGTGGCTCTTGATGACCGCCGCCTTGCTTCCGCCCGACTCGATGACATCGGGATAAATGGTGCCCTGGGCAAGGAATTTCACATCGGGCAACTGCTTGGCACGAACCTCTTCAAAAACCTTGACGAATTCCGCGCCGATAATTTTCCGTTTTTCTTCCGGATCGGTCACGCCTTTCAGCGCCGCAAGGAATTGCTCCTCGGCGTTGACTCTGATAAAATCCAGGTCTCTGCCTCTGAAGGCCTCTTCCACTTCGTCGCCTTCGTTTTTCCGCATCAGACCGTGGTCCACAAAGATGCAGTGCAGCTTTCCGGGAATGGCCTTGGAAAGCAATGCGGCACAGACCGAAGAATCCACTCCGCCGGAAAGCCCCAACAGCACCTCGCTGTCGCCCACCTGCTGCCGGACCTGCTCGATCAGCTTGCCTTCCAGATTCCGCAAGCTGTAGTTCCCTGTGGCTCCGCAGACATTATAGAGGAAGTTATGAATCATCCGGATACCGTCGGGAGTGCTTTCCACCTCCGGGTGAAACTGCATACCGTAAAGGTTCCGCTCCCGGTTTTCTATGGCCGCATTTACGCAGTGACCGGTGGTTGCCACCGAGACAAAGCCCTTGGGCAGAACCGTGACCTGATCGGTATGGCTCATCAAACCGATCTGCTCGCTTTTCAAGCCCTCGAACAGAGGCGAAAAGGTATTTACCTTCATCTTGGTCTTTCCGTATTCGCTGACGGCGCAGGGGGATACCTCTCCGCCTACAGACCAGGCAAGAAGCTGGTTGCCGTAGCAAATGCCCAGCACCGGAATGCCCAATTCAAAAATTCTCTTGTCACAATGGGGCGAATCCTCTTTGTAAACGCTGTTGGGTCCTCCGGTCAGAATGATTCCTATGGGGTTGATTTCTTTGATTTCTTCTGGGGTGATATCTCCCGCTTTCACGATGGAAAACACCTTGCACTCTCTCACCCTGCGGGCAATCAGTTCCTTATACTGCCCTCCGAAATCCAGAATCAGAACGGTTTGCGTAGCCATGTTTTTTCTCCATATCCTGCATAAAATTTTCTTCTTTGGTTGTTCGGCGCTTTATTTGCCGTATTTGTGCTCCAATGCGGCCGCTATAAAGCCCCTGAAAAGGGGGTGGGCTTTGTTGGGCCGTGATTTGAATTCGGGATGATACTGCACGCCCACATAAAAGGGACGGTCGGTCAGCTCTACCGTTTCCACCAGTCTGCCGTCAGGCGAAAGACCCGAAACCGTCAGACCCGCCTCGGTCAGGCAGTCTCTGTAATCGTTATTGAATTCATACCGATGGCGGTGCCGCTCGGAAATTTCCTTTGCTCCGTAGCACCGTTCCATGGTGGTGCCCTCTTTGACCGCACAGGGGTAAGCGCCTAAACGCAGAGTGCCGCCTTTGTCAATGTTATCGCTTTGTCCGGGCATGAAATCAATGACCTTATGCTTGCACAGCTCATCAAACTCCCCGGAGTGGGCATCGGAAATGCCGGCCACATTCCGGGCATACTCAATGACCGCCACCTGCATCCCCAGACAAATGCCGAAATAGGGCAGATTCCGTTCTCTTGCATACTTTGCCGAAAGGATCATGCCGTCCACACCTCTGGAACCAAATCCGCCCGGCACAATAATGCCGTCCAAGGACCCCAGATTCTCCTCGGCGTTCGCCTCTGTCAGATTCTCGGAGTCAATCCAGTGAATCCGGATATGGGTATTCAGGGTATATCCGGCATGGCGCATGGCCTCGGCCACCGAAAGATAGGCATCGTGCAACTGAACATACTTGCCCACCAGCCCGATATGTACTTCCTTTTCCCGGTATTTGATTCTTCCGACCATCTCCTCCCATTCGGTCAGGTCCGGCTCGGGAGCGTTAATGTTCAATTCTCTGCAAACGACCCCCGAAAAATTGGACTTTTCCAGCATCAGGGGCGCTTCGTACAGGTACGGAAGGGTGATATTTTCGATCACGCAGTCGGGCTTTACATTACAGAACAGCGAGATCTTGTGAAAAATCGATTCTTCCAAAGGTTCGTCGCACCGCAGAACGATGATGTTGGGGTTGATGCCCATTCCCTGCAATTCCTTCACGGAATGCTGGGTGGGTTTGGATTTGTGCTCGTCTGAACCTCTGAGAAAAGGAACCAGGGTCACATGGATAAACAGACTGCTTTCTCTGCCGACCTCCAGGGAGATCTGCCGGACGGCCTCCAGAAACGGCTGAGACTCAATGTCGCCGATGGTTCCTCCGATTTCGGTGATGACCACATCGGCATCGGTCTGCTTTCCGACCCGGTAAACAAACTCCTTGATCTCATTGGTGATGTGGGGAATGACCTGAACCGTTGACCCCAGATACTCCCCTCTGCGCTCCTTGTTCAGCACATTCCAGTAGACCTTACCGGTGGTGAGATTGGAATACTTATTCAGATTTTCGTCGATAAAACGCTCATAGTGTCCCAAGTCCAGGTCGGTTTCTGCGCCGTCTTCGGTCACATACACCTCTCCGTGCTGGTAAGGACTCATGGTGCCGGGGTCCACATTGATATAGGGATCCAGCTTCTGGGCCGCCACCTTCAACCCTCTTGATTTCAGAAGTCTTCCTAACGATGCCGCTGTAATGCCCTTTCCCAATCCGGACACCACGCCGCCGGTCACAAAAATATATTTTGTCATAGAAGCAAGGCCTTTCCTCTCACTTTATTTTTCATTGTTTGATCTCAGTATTTCCCTTGCAACGGCTGTTTTGGAAATACACCGGTCCATCGCCCTTTTTTCGATATAGCGATGCGCCTCTTTTTCGGACATCTTTTCCCTTTCCATCAACCGCCATTTTGCCCGGTTCAGCAGTCGGATTTCCGCCATTTTTTCGTCCATCGTCCGGGGTTCCTGCTCCATACGGCGCAGACGGTCGCTCGTGCAGGAAAGAAGCTGTAAGGATTGCAGCAGCATCCGGCCGTTCACCGGCTTTGAAAGGGTCAGAATTCCATAGGGAGAAAGCTTCGGCTCTAAATCCGGATAGTCCTCTGCCCGCAGAAGAAACAGCACGCCGGTCCTGCTTTCGGTGCTCACATCCAGCGCTAACTCCGTACCGTAGCCGTCAGGCAGAGGCCCGTTGAGCACCAGAATGTCGCATCGGTTTTCAAGAAGGAACCTTGCTGCGCTTGCCCCATCCCCCGAAACGGTGACCGGTCCGTAGCGTTCCTTCGGAAGAATTCCGAGAAAGACGGCATTGAATTTCGGGGAGGAGGAAACCAATAAAAGACTGTACCATCGCTCCGGCAAACTCATCTCCGTCTCCTTTTGCATTTTCAGGAAAGATACCCGGTTAAAATCGTGTCGTTTAATATCTTCCTTACAAAATCGCTTTCCCTGGCCCGTTTCTTTGCCTCGTCAAGGCTTTCAGGCAGGGTTTCAAATTTTTCGCAAACCTCTTTCGGGGCTGTGTACAGATTGATGTCCGCCGCTTCGGGAAGACAGAAATGCCCTTGAATCCCGGCAAGTCCCGCATGGATCAGAAGCGCAAAAGCAAGGTAAGGATTGCACAGAGGATCCGGAGAGCGCAACTCCGCCCGACGGTATTCGCCCTTGGCCGCCGGAATGCGGATCAGCTGGGAGCGGTTCTCGCTGGACCAGGAAATGTAGCGGGGGGCCTTGTCCGCACCGAAGCGCCGATAGGACTCTTCCGAAATGTTCAGAAAGGCAGTCATTTCCCCTGCATATTTCAAAATACCCGCCATCACGAAAGGAAGAATCTCCTCCCCGGTGGCACTTTTAGCCGAAATATTGATGTGCATTCCATTACCCGGACGATCCGGAAGAGGTTTTGGCGAAAAGTCGGCGCAAAGACCGTTTCTTGCCGCTACCGCACGCACGACCGTCTGAAAGGTCAGGGCATCGTCTGCCGCCGTCTCCGGGTCGGAATAGCGGAAATCGATTTCATTTTGTCCGGGTCCTTCCTCATGGTGAGAGCTTTCGGGCCGGATGCCCATGCGCTCCAATGTGAGGCAGATCTCCCGGCGCACATTCTCTCCCTTGTCTTCAGGCGCCACATCCATATAGCCGGCCCGGTCGTAAGGAATTTTTGTCTGTTCGCCCTGCTCATCCTGCTTGAAAAGGTAAAACTCCATCTCTGATCCGAAAGCAAAGGTGATCCCCTTCTCTTTTGCCCTTTTCACCGCATCCCCTAAGATCCGCCGGGTGTCACCCTCAAAGGCGGTTCCGTCAGGCTTGACCACCCGACAGTACATCCGCACCACCTTTCCGTTCTCCGGACGCCAGGGCAACACCGAAAGCGTAGACGGATCGGGATGCAGGAACAAATCGGAATGAACCTTCCCGCCAAAGCCCGAAATCGCCGAAGCGTCAATGGCAATTCCGTCGGAAAAGGCTCTCTTCAGCTCCTCCGGAACAATGGAAACATTTTTCTGTCTGCCGAAAATATCGCAGAAAGCCAGACGGATGAATTTCACATCCTCCTCGGCGATATACTGCATCACTTCTTCCCGGGTGTATTTCATGCCTGTTCCTTTCCAACTTCTGTAAGCTACGGTTGTCGGTCCCTTCCGGCTCGTTTTCTCCCGCTGTCCCTCCTCAGAGTCGGTCAGGGGGCACAGGAAAAAGAACCAAGAACCGCATTTCCGGACAGATTACATCCGGCTCCGGATTTTTCAACCGGAGGTTCTGATCCTGAAATCATCAAAGAAAACTCTCGGATTTTCAAATAAAGAAAGACGCCGATTCCGCCATAAGGGTACCCTCTGCGGAATGGACGCCTTTGCCCATCCTTTTCCGATTATAGCATTTGTTTTTCCCCGTGTCAAGACTTATCTTTGCAATAATTGCTAAAAAACCTGTGTGCCGAAGCAAAAAGTCCGGGGTTATCCAAGCAACGAAAAGCACAGAGAAACCGGAAAAGAACCGTTCCCGGAGAATACCCCTCCCTGCAGAGCAGTCCTGCTTTTCACTGCCTCCAAAGCCTTTTCTTCCGTCGGGATGAAACAAAAATTCAGGGCTTTCCTATCGGAGGAGGAAAGAATCGCCGAATCGAAAAAAAGAAAAGGCACAGCCCCACGGTGCCAAAAACCCCCTGCACCGCTGCTACACCTTTCTGTTTTCGGAAGACGGAACTCAATCTGCCAGGACCGAAATCTTGTTCTGCGTAATCTCGGTGATCAGATCCACGACCCACGCAATGAAGTTGCCCACGCCGGTAACCAGACAAAGAATACCCACCACCAGGGTCACGATATTCTTGGTTTCAAGGTACCGGAGAATTCTGTAAATACCGCCGATGAGGCCGCCGAGAAATACCTGGAGAAGAATCTTGGCGATCTTGGGAAGGGCTTCATACTGCTCTGTGATTTTCATACGCTGAATCTCCTTTCAAAAGTTTAGGGATGTATGCAACACCATGATAACACAAAAAATTTTTTTGTCAACACATTCTTTCGTCATTCCCACTCAAAAAGTTCGTCCGAATGCACATTCCAGTGAAAAAAACAATATGAAGCCCGTACAATATAAAGAAAAGTTATATCTCATATTCAAAAAGAGCTATCCCCGCCGCCCGATTTTTTTCAAAAAATGATTGACTAACTTTTCCAAGAGGTGTACAATAGAGTGAAAAATAAGGTGGAGGTAAAAGCAATGAGCAGAGTTTACAATTTTTCAGCAGGTCCTTCGATGCTCCCGATGGAGGTTTTGCAGAAATGCGCTGACCAGATGTTTGACTACGAAGGTTCCGGAATGTCGGTGATGGAAATGAGCCATCGGTCCCCTGTTTACGATAAGATCATCAAGGATACCGAGGCGGCACTGCGCCGGGTGATGAACATTCCCGACAATTACAAGGTTCTCTTCGTGCAGGGAGGAGCCTCTCAGGTCTTCGCATCGGTTCCCCTGAATCTGTTGCCCGAAGGCGGCACGGCGGATTATATTGTTTCCGGCCAGTTTTCCGGAAAAGCATACAAGGAAGCCTTGAAATACGGGAATGTACGGGAGGTAGCCACCTCCAAGGCCGACGGCTTCACCTATGTTCCGTATGTTGCCAGGGAAGAATTCAATCCCGAAGCTTCCTATGTGCATATCTGCTACAACAATACGATCTACGGCACCAAATTTCACTATATTCCCGATACCGGGGATATTCCGTTGGTGGCCGATATGTCCTCCTGCATCCTGTCTGAGCCTGTGGATGTGAGCAAGTTCGGCGTGATCTATGCCGGTGCCCAGAAGAATATGGCTCCTGCCGGATTGACCGTCATCATTGTAAGAGAAGACCTGCTCGGAAACGCACGCCCGGAATGCCCCACGATGCTGGATTGGAAGGTTGCGGCGGATAACGATTCGATGTACAACACGCCCCCCACCTACCCCATCTATGTGGCAGGCCTGGTTTTCGATTGGCTTGAGAACACCGTGGGCGGATTGGACAAGATGTACGAGCGGAATAAAAAGAAAGCAGACCTGCTTTACGATTATCTGGACAGTCAGGATTACTATACTTCCAATGTAAAAAGAGAAAACCGTTCCATGATGAATGTCCGCTTCGTGACCGGTGATCCGGATTTGGATGCCAAGTTTGTAAAGGAATCCAAACTGGACGGTATGACCAATCTGAAGGGGCACCGTTCCACCGGCGGTATGCGGGCTTCCATCTACAACGCTATGCCCTATGAAGGCGTGGAGCATCTGGTGGCCTTCATGAAGAAGTTTGCGGCAGAGAACCCCAAGCCCAAGGCATAAAACAGTCGAATTGAAAAGGGATCGCATCCGTCCCAACAACGGAAGGGTGCTTTCCCTTTTATTATTTCTCAGACTATTTTTCAGAAAGGACGGCGCAAAAGCGTCAAAAAACATGAAAAACATTCTTTTGATGAACAAAATTGCATCCTGCGGCACTTCCCTGTTCGGCAGTGAGTACACCGTTTCCGACAGCGTGGCTGAGCCGGTCGGAATGATGGTTCGTTCGGCTTCTCTTCTGGAAACGACCTTTGACCCTTCCTTGGAAGCCATTGCACGGGCAGGCGCCGGCGTAAACAACATTCCGGTGGATCGCTGTGCCGAAGAGGGGATCGTGGTTTTCAACACTCCCGGAGCAAACGCCAACGCCGTGAAGGAACTGGCACTCTGCGCTTTGCTCTTAGCCTCCAGAGATGTGGTGGGCGGCATTCAGTGGGCGGGCACCCTTGAAGGAAACGAGTTGGGGGTGGCCAAAGCCGTTGAAAAGGGAAAATCGGCCTTCGGCGGCTGTGAAATTTCCGGCAAAACTCTCGGAATCATCGGTCTTGGTGCCATTGGCCGACTGCTGGCCAATGCGGCTGTGGCTTTGGGTATGCAGGTAGTCGGATGCGATCCCTACTTATCGGACGAGGCCGCGAAACAGCTGGATCCTTCGGTGAAACGACTGTCCGCCTTTGAAGAGGTGTATGCCCTTTCGGATTATATTTCTCTCCATGTTCCGGCAACTCCCCAGACCAAGGGTATGGTGAACGATACCAGCATTGCGCAAATGAAAGACGGCGTGCGGATTCTCAATCTGGCAAGAGCGGATCTGGTGGATTTTGTCAGCCTGAAATCGGCATTGGCAAGCGGCAAAATCAAAAAATATGTCACCGATTTCCCCACCGAAGAGACCATCCGGGTTCCGGGCATTGTGGCCATTCCCCATTTGGGCGCTTCCACCGAGGAGGCGGAAGACAACTGTGCAGTGATGGCGGCCAAGGAACTGATCGACTTCCTGGAGAACGGAAATATCGTAAACAGTGTGAACTACCCCTCCCTGTCCGCTCCCCGTGCAGGCGCTCACCGGCTGTGTGTGCTGGCCGCAGCAGACACCGAGATTCAAAAGGTCCTTTCCTGCGTCACCGATCTGAAGAGCAGTGCTTCTGCCTGCAAAAAGAGCACCTGCATTCTGATCGATACCGATGCAGAGCCCACGGCTACCGCAGAGGCGATCCGCACCATTCCCGGTGTGCGTCGGGTTCTTCAAAGATAAAATTTCCGGCTCCGTTGCGGCAATTCGCATAAAAAAGGCTGTAGATTTTCTCATGCCGAAACCCAAAACCGATTTGAAAGACAGTTGCGTTCCAAGCGGCTGTCTTTCTTTATATGCGGAAGCTCCGCATCGGTCAGAACTGCAGGGAAGCCAACCGAAAGTGTGTAAAAAAGACTTCCCGCACAGACGCAAAGACACTTTTAAAGACTTCATATACCGGAAAGCAAGCCGGTCATAGGCCTCCGGACACCGTTGGTTCTCCTGCAAAATTCACCCGACAGCGGACTCGGAAAGCGGTTCGCAAAAAAAACAAAATCTTTTTTCCGAAAGCCATTGACAAACATTCGTTTGTGTTCTATACTGTATAAAGAACAAATGTTCGCATTCAGGAAGGTGGCTTGCGCTCATGGAACCCGGTCCGAAGAGAGATTTTTCCGATTTTAACCCTTTTTCCTTGAAGGAAAGCGGTTCTTCCCCGCCCAAAGACCGGGTGATTCTGCATTGCGACCTGAACAATTTTTATGCTTCTGTGGAATGTTTGGACAAGCCCTATTTGAAAAACCGACCGGTGGCGGTGTGCGGCGATCCGGAAAGACGCCACGGCATTGTTTTAGCCAAGAATGAGCCGGCCAAACGGTTTGGCATTCAAACCGGGGAACCGCTTTGCGTGGCCAAAGCCAAATGCCCGGCTATTCTCTTCCTTCCGGCCCATCCGGCGTCGTATAAGGAATATTCCCAAAAATTGCGCCGGTTGTACCGACGGTATACCGATCAGATCGAAAGCTTCGGCATAGACGAATGCTTTCTGGATGTAACAGGAAGTCTGGGACTTTTCGGCACCGGGGAGCAGATTGCAAACGAATTGCGGACTGCCGCCAAAGCAACTACCGGACTGACCATTTCTGCCGGAGTTTCTTTCAACAAAACCTTTTCCAAAATGGGAAGCGACTATAAAAAACCCGATGCCACGACCCTGATTTCAAGAAACAATTACAAAGAGCTTCTGTGGCCGCTTCCGGTTGAAAATATGCTCTTTGCAGGCAGAGCTACCGCCGAAAAGCTGCGTCTTTTCGGTATTCACACCATTGGAGAACTGGCCCTGACACCGCAGAAGGTGCTTGAAAAATACTTTGGCAAAGCCGGTGTCCAGCTTCATGCCAAAGCCAACGGCTTTGATCCGGAGCCGGTGCAAAAAGACGACTTTCTGCGCCCTCCTGAGAGCATCGGAAACAGTCTGACCTGTCCCTTTGACCTCGTTTCCATGGACGAAGTCCGTCCGGTGCTGTTCATGCTGTGCGACAGCGTGTCCGCCCGCCTGCGCCGGCACTCCCTGAAATGCCGTGTGTTGGTTCTTTCCGTTCGCACAAACCGATTTGAGAACCGAACCCACCAAAAAATTCTGTCGGAGGAAACCCACCTGTCCACCGTGTTGTTTTACAACGCTCTTTCCCTTTACGAGCAGACAAAACAGGCGGGAGAAGCGCTGCGGGGACTGGGCATCTGTGCCAAGAAACTGACAGACGAAAATTCAATTCAGTTATCTTTTCTTGACGGCTCCTTGGAACGGGCCAAAAAAGAGAACTTGGAACAGACCGTGGATCGTATAAGAGAGCGGTTCGGGAATAAAATTCTCGGAAGCGCCCTGTATCTGACCCAACCGGAGCTCTGCTCTGATCATCCGCTTTACAGGGAGGACGAACCTTTTCGGCATTCTTAGATTCAAAACCGGCGGAAAAATCTGCCGTCCTTGACTTTTTTTCATTTCTCTGGTATGCTGTACTGTATCATATGGAAAAGGAGAGCTTACCTTGTCAAAATTGCTTTATATCAATGCCTGCGTGCGGGATGACTCCAGAACCGCAGAGCTGACAAAAACCTATTTAGAGGGCTTTTCCGGAGAAATGGAGGAGGTAAGACTGGAAAGCCTTCCTCTTGCTCCTCTGAAAAGAAAAAGCCTTGAAATGCAAAATGCCTTTGCCCAAAACAAACAATGGGACGACCCGATGTTTCTTCTGGCAAAACAGTTTCGGGAATGCGAGCAGCTTCTGGTGTCAGCCCCCTACTGGCATCTGTCCTTCCCGGCCCTTTTGCGTACCTATTTTGAAAATGTATGCGTCTGCGGACTGACCTTCCGGTACAGTCCCGAAGGAAGGCCCCTGAGCCTTTGCAGATTGAACAAGCTGACCTACATCACCACCTCCGGCGGTATTATCGGAGAATACAACTTCGGCTTCAACTATCTGAAGGCCCTTTGCGGGTGTTTTTACGGTGTGAAGGATTTTGAGTTCTTTTCGGCCGAAGGTCTGGACATTAAAGAAAACGATGCCGGGACCATTCTGGAGGAAGCCAAGAAAAAGATACGAAAGAGAGGCTGACCTTCCCTATCGGGCCGGAGCTCTGCTTTTCGTATGGAACTGTGCCCTGAAAGTTTTTCGCTTTTTTTCAAAAAACGATTGACAAAACAGGAAAAAACAAGTAAAATGGTGTGGAATGCAAAAAGAAGAATAAATTTCCCCGGAGGAATTACAGATGAAATTGGTGTCCAATGAAAAAACCGAGCAGAACACAGTAACACTGAAATTTACGATCGCCAAGGATGTTTTCGACGCTCAGACCGAAAAGGTTTATAACCGGAAGAAAAACAAGATTACGATCCAGGGCTTCCGTCCCGGTAAAGCTCCCCGCCACATGATCGAAAAGATCTACGGCAAGGGTGTTTTCTACGAGGACGCTCTCAACAACCTTCTGCCCGGTGAGTATGCTGAAGCGCTGAAGGAATCCGGCATCAAGGCCGTGGCTCAGCCTGAAATTGATGTGGAATCCATTGACGAAAACGGCGTTCTGGTGGTGGCCAAAGTCACCGTCAAGCCTGAAGTGGAGATCGAAGGCTATACCGGCATTGCCCTTTCAAAGGAAACCGTGAAGGTAACCGAAAAGGAAGTGGAAGAGGAGCTGGAGAATGTCCGTTCCCGTCAGGGCAGAGAGATCGAAGTCACCGACCGTCCCGCAAAGAACGGGGATACGGCCAATATCGATTACGAAGGCTTTGCCGACGGCGTTGCCTTTGAAGGCGGAAAGGCCGAAAAGCAGGATTTGAAGCTGGGCTCCAACACCTTTATTCCCGGATTTGAGGATCAGGTCATCGGTCACAGTGTTGGCGATGAATTTGAAATCCAGGTCACCTTCCCCACCGAATACCATGCCCCTGAGCTGGCCGGAAAGGACGCTACCTTCAAAATCAAACTGAACGGTCTGAAATATACCGAACTGCCCGAAGTGGATGATGAATTTGCCAAGGATGTTTCGGAATTCGATACCCTGGCTGAATACAAGGCCGACCTGAAGGCAAAAATACAGAAGAGAAAAGAAGCGGAAGCCGACCGGGTCTTTGAAGGAAAACTGGCAGATGCCTTGGTGGAGAAGCTGGAAGTCGCTCTCCCCGAAGCTATGGTGAATGCCGAGGCCGAGAATATGCTCCGGGATTACGACATGAATCTCCGTCAGAACGGTCTGGATCTGAAAACCTACCTGAAGTACACCGGTAAGGAACTGAATGATCTGCGGGAAGACTTCAAGCCCCGTGCGGAGAAGCAGTTGAAGCTCCGGTTGGCTCTGGAGAAGATTGCACAGAAAGAAAACCTGAGCGTCACCGAGGAGGAAATCAAAAAGGAGATTGCCGACCTTGCCGCCGCTTACAACATGAGCGCCGACGATGTGAAGGCCTATGTGGCCAAAGAGGACCTTGAAAACGATCTTCTTTCAAGAAAGGCCATGGATCTGGTAAAATCCACAGCCAAAAAGCCCAGAGCCAGCAAAAAGAAGGCAAGCACCGAGGAACCGGCAGGGGAACAGCCGGCTGAAAACAAGGAAAACAAGGCAGAGTAACAGTTCCCACAAAACCGTGGCAAAAAACCGCAGCAAAGGAGATATTTATGGCACTTGTACCAACCGTCATTGAACAAACCGGCAGGGGTGAACGGGCGTATGACATCTATTCCCGGCTTTTGAACGACCGCATCATCTTTTTGGCGGACGAAGTGAACGACATCACCGCTTCCCTCGTGGTCGCACAGCTTCTGTTCTTGGAAGCACAGGACCCCGACAAGGACATTTCCCTGTATATCAACAGCCCCGGCGGATCGGTTACCGCAGGCCTTGCGATCTATGATACCATGAACTATATCAAGTGCGATGTTTCCACGATCTGCATCGGAATGGCGGCATCGATGGGAGCCTTTCTGCTCTCCTCCGGTGCCAAGGGCAAACGGTATGCTTTGCCGAATTCGGAAATCATGATTCATCAGCCTTTGGGCGGTTTTCAGGGTCAGGCAACCGACATTAAGATTCATGCGGAAAACATTCTGAAAATCAAAGATAAGCTCAACTCTATTCTTTCCGCCAACACCGGCAAGCCCTTAGAGCAGATCTATAACGACACCGAACGGGATAATTTCATGACTGCCGAGGAGGCCTGTGCCTACGGCCTGATTGACAAAGTGGTTTCCAAGCGGGAAGACTGATATTTTCCTTTGTCCGGAATGTTTTAAAAACTGGGGATGTCACAGAATTTGCGACATCCCCTTCGCCAGTACAAATCCGAATAAGACGAATACGAATTGAAAGGATTCCTTCATGGCCAATCAGAACAATCAGAACAACAAACAGCGGCTTCGCCACTGCTCCTTTTGCGGAAGAGACGAGCTTTCCGTGGAATTTCTCATTCCTTCCCCGGAAGGAGCCTATATCTGCGACTGTTGCATTGAAACCTGCAGTGAGCTTATAGCCGAGCATCGGAATGTGGGTACCAATGAAAAAAAGAAAATCAAAAAAGGCGAATTGCCCTTTACCACGGAAACCCTTCCAAAGCCCTCCCAGATCAAAGAAACTCTGGATGAGTATGTAATTGGGCAGGATGAAGCCAAAAAAGCACTTTCCGTGGCGGTTTACAACCACTATAAGCGCATTCTTTCCAAGAAGAAAAAGGGCGCAGAGGACGGGGTGGACATTCAGAAAAGCAATGTACTGATGTTGGGTGCCACGGGCGTGGGAAAGACCTTTTTGGCCCAGACCCTTGCAAGGACTCTCCAGGTTCCCTTTGCCATTGCAGACGCCACCACGCTGACCGAAGCGGGCTATGTGGGCGAAGATGTGGAGAATATTCTCCTGAAGCTGATTCAGGCGGCCGATTTTGATGTGGAAAAGGCTCAATACGGCATTATCTATGTGGACGAAATCGATAAGATCGCCAGACGCAGTGAAAATCGCTCCATCACCCGGGATGTCTCGGGAGAAGGAGTACAGCAGGCACTTCTGAAAATTCTGGAAGGAACCGTGGCCAATGTGCCGCCAAACGGCGGGCGCAAGCATCCCAATCAGGATTTTATACAGATCAACACCGAAAATATTCTCTTCATCTGCGGCGGCGCATTTGAGGGGCTGGACGGCCTGATTGAAAAGCGGGAGGGCTCCCAGACCATGGGCTTTGGCGGCAAGGTACTGACCAAAGAGGAGCGCTCGAAATCCACAGTTCTGCGGGATGCACAGGCCCACGACATTGTAAAATTCGGCATGATTCCCGAGCTGGTGGGCAGACTTCCGGTCATTGTTTCTCTGGATCCCTTAGACAAGGCCGCACTGATCTCCATTCTGAAGAAGCCTAAAAATGCTTTGCTCAAGCAATATCAAAAGCTCTTGCAGATGGACGGCGTGGAACTGGATTTCACCGAGGAAGCCTTGGATACCGTTGCGGATCTGGCGGTCAGACGGAACACCGGAGCAAGAGGATTGCGGTCCATTATGGAAGATGTGATGCTGAATGTAATGTACGAAGCACCCGGCATTCCGGACCTTCAGAAGGTCGTGATCACACCGGCGGTGGTTGAAAAGAAGGAGAAGCCTCAGTATATCTGTAAAACCGATGTTGCATAAAAAATACCGTCAGGCGGATGTACTTCCGTTTGACGGTATTTGCCTTCTTAGAACCCCTTTTTTTCATTTTTTCCCCCTCCGGTCCGGTTTCACATTCCCGATTCGGAAGAGCGGGATAATATCCCCGCTTTTTACCCATTTCCGATTCCATTTTCCCTCTGAAATTCCGGACTCAGGAAAGCATCCTTTTTCCGGTAGCCGTACTTCTTCCCGCTTTTCAGCACCAGAACGGCGCTGAGAATCAGGGTCAGTGATTCTGCCACCGTCACTGCAAGCCAGATACCGTCCACATCCAACAACATCGGAAGCAGCAACACCGCGCCGCACTGCAAAACGAAGGTCCGACAGAGCGAAATCACTGCGGAAAGCAGACCGTTGTTTAGGGCGGTGAAGAAGGAGGAGGCAAACACATTGAATCCGAAAAACAGGAAAGAGGTGGCATAGAGGGTCATTGCCCGAACCGTCATATCCAGCAGGTCTTTGTTGTATGATACAAAGATCAAAGACAGGGGTCGGACAAATACCACTGCTGTCAGAGTCATGGCCACAGCGGCAACGCCTGTGATAGTCAAACTTTTTTTCAGCAATCCCCGTACTTCCCGTTTGTTTCCGGCACCGTAATGAAAGCTGATTACAGGACTTGCACCCACCGAATATCCGAAAAAGAACCCTAAAAAGATGAAATTCACATACATCAGAACTCCGTAAGCCGCAACGCCCGCTTCCCCGGCATAGCGCAAGAGCTGGGCATTGTAAATCATCCCCACCACGGAGGCCGAAATATTGGAGACGAATTCGGAAATTCCGTTGGTAATCGTCTGTCGCAGTTCCTTGAAATTGAAATAGAATCCACCCAGATGCAAAGGAGAGCCGTTGTTTTCGGACAGAAAAAAGCCGAAAGGAATGATTCCGCCCACCACCTGACCGATCACCGTGGCGGCAGCGGCTCCGACCAACCCCCATTTAAAAAGATAGATAAAGAGAAAGTCCAAAAACATATTGGTCACCCCGGAAGAAACCGAAACGATCAGACCCAGCTTCGGACGCTCTGCTGCTACGAGGAAGCTCTGGAAGGCATTTTGAAGCATAAAGGCCGTGTTTCCGATGAGAAGCACCCGGGCATACACCACGCAGTCCTCCAGAAAGTGTTCCTCAGCGCCGATCAGTAAGGTGATCGGGCGTATGAACAGAATCCCCAGAACCGACAGAACGATCCCGCCAAAAACCGTCACATAGATCAGCATGGAAAAAACCTGATTGGCCTTTTTCCGGTTCCCTTCCCCCAGGATCTTTGCTACCAGCGCAGAGCCGCCGGTGCCGACAATAAAACCCAAGCCTCCCAAGATCATCACAACCGGCATGATAAAGTTGAGAGCGGTAAACTGACGGTCCCCGATGAAATTGGAGACAAAAAAGCCGTCCACAATGCCGTAAACCGAGCTGACCGTCATCATAATAATCGACGGCAACACAAAGCGCATCAGCGATCGGTAGCTGAAATGATCGGATAACTTGATCTTCATACAGTCCTCACTTTCCGAAGATACAGAAAAAAGTAACAGAAAAGGACAAGAACCAGGGTATAAAATACCACGCCTTATCCGCTCATTGATCCTGCAGAATAAAATTACGTTCCTGCGAGCCGGATTATTATACAGTAGACTGCGAGAAAAGTCAAGAGCGTTTTCAGATGTGTACACTCCCAAGAGGATCGTCTCGAAAGTAATTTCCGAACAAAAATATTTTTTGTTTTTAGAGAAAAAGGGGTTGCATTTTGTTTTGAAATATGGTATCATACAGAAGTCGGTTAGCGATGCCGGAATGATGGAATTGGCAGACGTGCTGGACTCAAAATCTACTTCGCCGTTTCATACCACCGTTCCGTAAACCCTTGATTTTACAAGGCTTTTTGAAAACTGAATATGTAACTTGCTTTTAATGTCCCTCCACGATGTCCCTCCGATTTCTCGGACAGGACATCGGGAGACGACTTAAAAATATAAATGCCGGTGTGTCGGAATTGGCAGACGAGACAGACTCAAAATCTGTTATCCGCAAGGGTGTGTGGGTTCGAGTCCCACCACCGGCACCAGACCTTAACAGCTCGTAAACCCTTGATTTATCAGGGTTTGCGGGCTTTTCTTTATGCTCTGCTCCGTTATGTAACGCCCCTCCAGCAACAGCAAATGCACTGTTTTATGGCTCATTTTTAGGAGGGACATTGGAGGGACATGAGCGTTATTTGGAGGGATATACACCCAAAATCGCATTGGCAGACGCAACCTTTGAACTGAAATTCAGGTGCGTATAAATGTTTGATGTGGTCGAAATGTCGCTGTGTCCTAACCATTCTTGAATCTCTTTCAGGCTGACACCGTTTGCATACAACAGACTTGCGCAGCTATGCCGGAGATCGTGAAAGCGAATTTTCCGCATACCATTCTTTTCAAGCACCAGCGGGAAATGCTGGGTGATATAGCCGGGTTTTACAAGCTCTCCGATCTCGTTGACATAGATATAATCGGTGTATTGCCGACAATACGACCTGCCGCACAGCTTTCGGTTTAGCTCCTGCTCCGCTTTCAGGCGGTACAACAGTTCCTCAAATGGCGGTACAAGTGGCAGGCTGCGATAGCTGGCCTTTGTCTTTGTACGATCCTTTTGGATAATTTTGCTCTTGCCGTCGATAGTCGCCTGCGTTACTGTGTGCCGTATGGTGATCGTTTTCTTCTTGAAGTCAATCGCATCCCATTTCAAGCCTACGGCCTCGCTGCGGCGCAGTCCGTAAAACGCGCCGAGAATCACGCCAAGCTCTATGGGGTCGCCCTTTACCACCTCAAAAAGACGGTTTAGCTCATCTTCCTCATACGCGCTGCCGACAAACTTTTCTTTTTTCGGCCGTTCAATGCGATCAGCCGGATTCGTGTCAATCAAACCGAGTTTGAAAGCGTGCTGCAACGCCTTTCGGATATTTGCGTGGCGGTGTATGACCGTGTTTGCGGAAACGCCCCGCACCGTCAGTTCATAGGTGTAATAGTCCTGAATGTGCTTTGGCTTTATCTCCCGTAAGAGCAGACCGGGGTGGTGTTCCTCAAAGTATGGGATAATTTTGCTCTTGATTCCCATAGAATACGCACCGTAGGTCGTTTCCTCCACATTCTTTTTTATCATTTCCAACCAGTCGAGCAGAAATGTTGTAAAGAGAATGGAATCGGTGGAAACCTTGCCTGTACTGCGTTCTAACGCTCTTGCCTCCAACTCTGCTTCTTTGGCTGAACGGGCTTCTATAAGCATTTTTTCGGCACGCTTCTTATTTCCCTTGACAGGGAGCCCCGTGGATTTTGACGGCGTGTGCCGTTTACCGTATTCATCCACATAGTTGAGCACGATATGATAGTACCCGTTTTTCTCTCGCAGATGTCCTGCTATCCAGACATCGGTAATATCCTCGTCCCGGCTGTACCGATTCAGCCTGCTTTCAATGTCCCGGTCAAGGCAAGCGCTGTATGCTCCTGCGGTGATGGGATTGTCCCAGCAGTCAACCGCCGTACTTTCAAGCCGCAGTCCCACGCTTTCCGCATAGCTTCTCGCATAACCGATCCAATAGTCGATATTGAAGTCGGGTGCGGTAGGTTCTGCGGGCGGCGCGGTTTCCTGCGGTGATTCAGTCAGTGCAGGTTCCGGCGTTGGTTTTTCTTCTGCCTGTTGCTGTGTTGGCTGCTGCGTTGGCGTTGGCTTTGGTTCAGTGGTAGGCTCAACGGCTTTCGACGATTCGGGTTTCGGCGTATCGTTTGAAACGACTGTCTGCGGCGATTGTATCCCCAGCGCAGGGCTTTGTTCTGCGGTAGGCTGCGGCGTTTCTGCCTGTGACGATTCCGTTTCCGCCTTAACATCAATAACGCTATCGTCGGAACTCGTTTTACTTTCCGAAAAAGAATCGGTTAGCGTTTCCTTTGGCACAGCGTTTTCGTCAATCTCGCTTCTCAATGCCTCTATATCCGAACTTTCCCGTATTGCCTGCGGATGATTTGTATTCGCACATCCCGATACAGAAACGACAAGCGCTGCCAATAGCATGAATTGTATTGCTTTTTTCATATCGCAAGACCTCCTTTGCAGCTTCATTGTACGGATTTTTGCGTTCTGCTGCAAAGGTGTGAATTGACAGCCCCATAGACATCTCTTTTTTCGGGTAGTGCAGGTAGTTTTTGAGGGGGAGAGGTGTGGAGAGGGGGAACAAGCGAACACCGCCGCACCTTGCCTTATTTTAGGGTATAGATACCCCTTGTTAGGAAAATTTTATCGTCGTTCCATATCTCTTTGCCGTTCACGCTTTCGGTACATTTCCAACGCCTTAACAATGGTATCTTCGATCTTCTGCGCGGGCGTCCCCGGTGCAAAATATTTGCTGATACGCTCTTTCGGCATTTTGAATTGTTCTTTCTGATTTGGCTTTTCCTCCTGCATGATGGAGAGAATCACCTCGTCGGTCAGTCTGCCGTCCTTGCTGAACTCTTTCATTTTAATAGCTTGCGCCAAAGACGGGGTGCAGTCCTCACATTCCATTGTGTCGTGCAGAGATTGCTGCTGGTCTTTGGAAAGATAGGACAGCTCCACGGCAGGACGGAAAGCAATCTTTCCGTCATCCACCATTTGCAGGACAGGCGGGATCAGTTCGGTCAAGCGGATAAAGCGATAAATCTGCGGTTGGCTGTCTCCACTTTTCTGACTTAACTGTTGAGCAGATGTTGTTCCACTTAACTTATTATCCAATGGAGAAGAAGTTAAATCCGTCCTCTGACCCTGCCTTTTCATAGCTTCCAGCTTCATTTTATAGGCAAATGCTTTTTCGGACGGTAAGATCGTTTCCCTTTGAAGATTACTGTCTACCATAATAATGGTAGCTTCATCGTCAGATAGGTTGCGGACGATACATGGAATCTCCGTCAGCTCAGCCAGAGCAGCCGCAAACTTTCGCCTGTGACCTGCGACCATTTCATAGCCGCCGTTCTCTTTCGGTCGGACAAGAGCCGGAACTAACACACCGTATTTTCGGACGCTCTCGACCATTTCAGCCATAGCGTCATCCTGTTTGACCTTAAACGGATGATTCGGAAAGTCGGAGATTTCAGCGGGGTTCAGTGTCACGACCTTTTCAAACTGTGATTCGGCTCGGCTTTCGTCGGTAGAAAACAAATCATCTAACGGCGTCATTCCTAAATCTCTCGTTTTTACGCTCAATCTCCAACACCTCCTTTGTCAGCGCGTGATAGGCAGCAGCCACCTTGCCGTTTTTGTCGTGGGCGTAGATACTCTTGCCCCTGCCGCTGGTTTCGGCAGCTCTCACGGAAAAAGGTATTTCCGTTCCGAACACACGGATTTTCTCGCCGTAGTGAGCGCGCAGAGAAGCAATGATTTCCTTTGCTTCGTTGGTACGGCTGTCTACCATCGTAAAAAGAATCCCGTCGATTTTCAGCTTGGGATTGATCTGCCTCTTAACCTGTGAAATGGAGTGCATAAGCAAATCCAGACCCTTTGCCGAGAGAAACGACGGCTGCGACGGAATGATAACGCTGTCTGCTGCCGCCAGTGAGTTCAGCGGCATAATACCGAGCGACGGCATACAGTCAATGAGGATATAGTCGTAATGGGGTTTTACCTCACCCAGATATGTCCGCAGCGCTCGTTCACGATTCATAGCGTTAATCAGTCGGATTTCCATGCCCGATAAGGTGATGTTTGCCGGGAGCAGGTCAACGCCTTCGCCGTGGTGCAAAATGCCGTATCCGTCAGGAATCGGCGTGTCGTCGATTACACTCTGCATAATGTCCGTCAGGGTAACGGGCAACTCGTCGGGTTTGGCATAACCGAGGGAGAGCGTCAAAGAAGCCTGCGCGTCTGCGTCGATCAGCAAGACCCGCTTGTTTTCCTGCGCCAAACCAATACCGAGACTTGCGGTTGTTGTGGTTTTACCCACGCCGCCCTTTTGGTTTGTCACCGCAATTACTTTGCAGTTCGCCATTTTGGGGTTTCCTCCTTTACATAGATTTAGCCGCCTGCGGCGAAGCAGACGGCTATGTACGGAAATGAAAAAGCCGCTTGATTTCTCAAACGGCTTGCAGTTCAGACCCTTGCTTTGAGTGTCTTGCTGTATTTTGCATAATCCTCGCTCAATACATAATCGATCACACAAGCTTTTGGAATCATGTATGTACTTCTTATATAGAAGTGTTTAACTTTGTTTGCCCTCATTATTTTTCGGGCGGTACTGTCACCGATACCTCCGAGCATTGATTGAAATTCGGGGAGGGTTACAACATCGGGAAAAGAAGAAAACAGTTTTTCATAATGTGCGCGTGATTTCATAGCGATACCTCTTTTTTTGAAAATATGTTGTCAATGGCAGAGAAATACGCTATAATATGTTTGCAATTTATAAATCTATTGCGTGTGCTGTTGTGCCCCGTTTTGGGGTTACATCCCTCCGATGTCCCTCCAAAATCCAAAATTCCCGTCAAAATTGAGAAAAGCGGAAATGGCAGACGAAACGGAGCTTTTTAACACATCAGTTTCAAAATAATTAGTAATTGCGGGCTTTTTGGTGTCCGTTGACGACCTCCATAGGGGTCTGAGTTCGTTTGTATTCCGTATGAAGCAAATAACTCAAAATCCAGTGGTAGCGATACCGTGCGGGTTCGACCCCCGCTTCCGGCACCAGAAAAAAGCACGCTTCGGCGTGCTTTTTTCAACGAAATAAATCCCTTGCGGGATTTGTGAAATGCCCTGTGGGCGTGAAATACGCCTGCGGCGTGTGAAATCGCTGCGGCGGCGGGGGGATTTATTTCATTTTACTTTCCGCATAAGCGGAAAATTTCACAATGTCTGAAGGACATTATTTCACATTCGGCATATGCCGAATATTTCACTGGTAAAATACTCTTGTCGGTTCAACTCCACATTAGAATTTTGCAATATCATCTTTTTCGTAACCTCTTTACAAAAATCCCGAATGCGTAAGCGTTCGGGATTTTTACTTTTTTCGGTTGTTCCGCCTATTTGCTGAATCTTCACGATTTGCGCAGTAAAATGCGAAAACATTCGTCTGTGGTCGGCACAGCACAATAACCTCATTGTCAAAACCTGAAATACAAACCCGCTCCGGTGTGTATCACCGGAGCGGAAATACTTTTCCGGCATTTTTCAGTTCTTTGGCTGTTCTTCCTTGAAAAACTCAAATTCAAATCCGGCCTTATCGCTTACAAACTCGCGCAAAACGCTGTTCTCACAGGAAAAGCGATAATAGGCTTTGCAGGACGAACTTTCATGAATGGTCCGACACATATTCCCATTGACCGGAGTCCAAAGCGGCAGTGCATTTTTTTCAAGCAAAGAAGCGGTAAATTCATATTTTCCCTGTCGGACCGTTACCGTATTCCGATCCATTTTTTCACTTTCGCCCCAAGGTAGGTGGCTATCCGGTATTCTTTGCCGTCAATAAAAACAAAGCCGATGATTCCCGTAAAATGGAATTTAAGTATCGGTATATCGGCAACAGACAGCATCAAGGACTCCTTTTCAAAGCCGCACTGGGTCCAGATATACCGCTTGGGAAAAGAGAATCCCCAATCCCCTTCCGTATATCCTGTTCCGTCTGTAAAATCATACTCCCGTCCGTTGAGGGTAAGGTGCCCCTCAAGGCTGTGGGTCATGCTGAACACCCGGTGTTTACACTGCATGAAAGGAACAAGGGCAAAGGGACCCATAATATCGTAACGAAGCGGTGTTGCGGAACCGAAGCGAAGCTCGCCGGTCAGATTCAGGTCCTTTTTCTGAATATTCAGAAGGATCCCCTTTTCTCCGAAAACACAATTGCCTATTTTTACAGACAGCGGTTTTTCACAGTACTCTAAGGAGTCAAAGGGCAAATTATACACTTCGTGATCGGTTATGATCTGCAAAGATGCGGTTTTCTGTCTGTTGCTTCGTTGAAAGGAGGGGATAAAAGCAATCGTCTCCCCCTTTGTACAGCATTTGAAGTACCAACCCTTGAAATATCCCATAATATTCTGTTTTCCTCCGTCCCTCCGTGTGTACATAGAATAGAATTCTCAACTTGTCCGCAAACATTCAGAAACGGAAAGCCTGTGATCCAAAATTTCCCGGAATGGCCCTTCGGCATATCTCCCGAAAAAAGGAGGTGTTAAAAAACTCTGACCGAGTTTTTTAACAGCCCCTATAATTCTTGTTTTTTGTACTCAAAAGTAACTGACCTTGATCCTCTTGCCCATTTTACACAGGCATTTGGACAATTCCTCCACCAGATTCATCTTGATGTTGAAATTGATGGGCAGATCGGGATTCTGGTGAGCCGGATTCACAGCTTTTCCCACGAAGAAATTGATGTCGGTAGCCTCCTCAAAAAGCAACTGACAGATCAAAGAGGCTCCATCGTGTCCGTAGCTCCACTTTTCATAGAGCCGGTTTTCGCCGATCACATCGTGGGCATATTCCACCACTTTGTTTACTGTGATGACGCCCTCTGTCACCAAGTCCACACCTTCGATCTCGGCTGTAGGCGGAATGTCGCTCTGTACAAAATTCAGGCTGGCTCTTACGGGCTTCCCCAGATATTTCGCCGCAATGGAAGAGGTGGTTCCGCCGCAGACGATATGCTTCCCTTCCTTGGAAAAGAAGAGCGCCATCATCCGATTGCAATCGTCCCGATTGGAAGGTGGCCCGAAAAGCATATTCATCGGGACTCTCTTGCGGATTTTTACCACGCAGGCGGTGGCATCGTCCCCCGGCTTCCCATCGTACAGTCTGTTCACCTCGTCAATCAGAATGGTGGATAACGACTTGGCGGCATACCCGGCCACAGACATCGTTTCCATGAACTGAATGATGTCCTCCCGCTTCCAGCCAAAGTTGTAGGCGATACCGATACCCGCATGAGGGCAACCGTCGCTCATGGCGATGAAAATATCGCCCTCCTCCAGTTTGACTGTAGATTTATAGATTTTTTTCCCGCAGATCGTCAATTCGCTTTTGGGATAATCGTAGTTTTTCCCATCCCGCAAAAGAATCACCAGCGGATTGTCATACTGGATCAGCTCCATCTCCTGATTGTTCACCAGATGCATGATGGTGAAGGTGGAATAGGCCACTCCCCTGACGGAACAAATGGGCAATGTCTGAGCGATGGTCTCCACACAGTCCTCCACCGTCAGTCCCTCCGCCATCATGGTGGAAATGATCTTGCTCGTCAGGGTGGAAAGAATGCTGGCCTTCACGCCGCTTCCCAGACCATCTGCAAGAACCAGAACGGTGGAGTTTTCATCCCGTTCAACAATATCCACATGATCTCCGCAGAGCTGTTCCCCATAGTGATTGATGCTCCGGCAGCCAATCTCGGCACAAAGATCATTCATCGGAAATACTCTCCTTCAGTTTGGTCAAAGCAATCTTGGTTTCTGCCGCCGTTTCGCCTAAAAGCGAAGCAATCTCCTGCACGATCCGCATCTGCTTGTCCACAACTTTATCGGCGATCTCCACGGTCTGACGGCTGATGTTTTCCTTTTTCTCCCGTTCCGCTTCCTCGTCGGTCACATCCCGCAGAATGCAGATCATCAACCGGTAGGTGGTGTCGTAAACAATGGTCTGCTCCACATACCGCTTGTATTCTGCCAAGTACACCCGCTGGTCTTTGATGGTACGCCGACTCTCTAAAACCTTCAAAAAGGGCGTGGGATCCAGTATCCGGATCACCTGATCCCCCAGCACATCGGAGGCTGAACGCAGATTTAGAATCCGCAGCGCCGCCGCATTGATCTGCTGTACCTCCAGAACATCGTTGACCACCACCAAACCGTTGGGGGTATTGTTGACGATACACCCGGAGAAATTTTCGGCCTTTTCCTTCAAAAAGGGCAGACACATGGAAATCTCGGCTTTGCCGTGGTAAATGGCAACGGCCTTCTCCCGGCAAGTATTGTACCCGCAGGAGCCGCAGTTCAGCTCATCCTCCGGCTTTGTCTTCCCCATTTTGCGCAGAATTTCGGTGATCTCGCTTTCGCTGGGCATTCCATAGCGCCGTTCAATGGGCTCGAAAACCTTTTTCAGCTCCAGACTGTCCGGCTGCTCCACCTGAAAATCCTTTTCGCCGGCATAGCGGGCAACAGCCATATAGTCGTGTATGGGAGAACGGTGGAATTTCTCCATCACCGGACCTCCCACACAGCTTCCGGTACAGCTGGACATCTCTATGAAACACTTATGAATCTTTCCGCTTTCAATATCATGCAATGCTTCTTTGCAGTTTTCCACGCCGTCAATGGACATGTATGTATAGCCGCAGATGCCCGGCTCCATGGTCTTCAGAATTCCTCCGTTGGTGGGGAAAAACCGCGCTCTGCTCTCTTTGGTTTCGTCCATTTCCGGCTCTAAAGTGATATGCTCCGCTTCCAACCAGTTGGTCAGCTCTTCAAAGGTCAGCACGGCGTCCGCAAAGCCCTCATAATGCTCCGCCTCATCCTTTTTGGAAACGCAGGGACCGATAAAGACCACCTTCGCATTGGGCACTCTTTTCTTGATATTTTCGCAGTGAGCCTGCATGGGCGAGAGCACATCGGCCAGATAGGGCAGCTCCGCAGGAAAATATTTCTGAATCAGCAGATTGACCGAATGGCAACAGGAGGTAATCAGAACATCCCGGTTTCCCTCCCGCAAAAGCCGCTCATATTCGGTCTTCACGATCGTGGCTCCGATGGCAGTTTCCTCCACCTCGGCAAAGCCCAGTTTTTTCAGTGCCTTGCGCATTCCGGAAATGCCAATGCCATCGTAATTGGCAATAAAGGAAGGCGCCAGACTGACATAAACCGGATTTTCGGACTGAATCATCACCCGTACCTTTTCCGCTTCGTCCACAATCTGTTTTGCATTCTGCGGACAAACCACAAAGCACTGTCCGCAAAGAATACATTCGTTCCCGATGATGTGCGCCTGGTTGCCCGAAAAACGGATGGATTTCACCGGACAATGACGAATGCATTTATAACAGTTCTTACAGTTTGATTTTTTCAGAGTAAGACAACTTGCCATATCTGTGACCGCTGCCTAAAAAGCAACGCTTCCTTTCTGCAGAAATCGGCCGGATTCTTCCGAAAAAGAATCGGTCCGCTCTTGGTTTTTTCCAAATCAAGCACTGGGTGCCTGCTTAATTCCGCTGTCCTCTGCCTTCAGGGCTTTCAGGATGTTCTCCTTCCAGAACCGGTCAAAGCCTTCGGGGGTAATTCCGGTGTATACCTTGTCCCCCACCTTCACGGTGACGCCGACCTTACTGCATCTTCCGGAGCAAAAGCACCCGGTCAAGACGATCTCGTCCTCCAGACGGTTATCCTTGATGGCCTCTTCAAAAGCCTGTACGATCTGAGGCGCTCCCTTGATGTGACAAGCACTGCCAATGCAAACTTCCACAAACAACATTAAGCCTTCCCCTTGATCTCTTTTTCAAAAAACTCCTTGACCGTATCCGGCGAAACCGAGAAGAACTGATCGTCCACAGTAACGCAAACACCTTCCTGGCATCTGCCCATACAGAATGTGCCGCCCAATTCCACCTTGTCGCCCAGATTCGACTCGGCAATCAGGTTCTGAAGCTCCTCCACCACAGGTCTGGAGCCTTTGATGTGACAGGAAGAGCCGATACATACGGTTACTTTCATTGTAATTCACCCCTTTGATAATTTTGATATTTTTAATATTTGTCCGGAGAGTTGACCCAACTATAGAGGACCCCCCGCTCCTTTTCATTGCACTTGGCCATCCGGCAGGCGGCAACAATCGGCATCCATTTTTCCACATATTCTCTTGCCGTCCCTGTTTTCTGACAAAACAGCTTCAGATAGTTTTCCGCTCCCGGAATATCGCCCTTCAGCCGGAAAAGCAGATAGGTTTGCGCAACATCTGCCGAAGCATTTCCGATGGTGGCATGAGCCCAGTCAAGTATGCAGGGCGTACCCTCGTCGGTCAGGATCACATTGGAGAGATCAAAATCACCGTGACAGAGCTTGTCATGCTCCGGCAAAGCCTCCAACCGTTCATACAATCGGCTGCACAATTCCTCGTCCAAGCCGGTTTCCGCGATCTTACGCCGCATTTTATCCCGGAGATTGGTAAGCAGGGGACATTTTTTCGAGAACAGATCGATCTGCAGATCCACAAAAAGCTCTGTATATTCTTTCTTCTTCTCTTTTTCTTCGACCAACAGCCGGGCGAGAGTCTTTCCGGTCACATAGTCCGATACAATCGTCCATTTTCCGTCAATCACGGCAATTTCCCGGATTTTCGGAACCGGGATTCCCGCTTGCTCCGCCCGTGCCTGATTCAGTGCTTCGGAAAGCACATCGGCCTTAGAATATCCGCTGCGAAAGACCTTCAGGCAACGGTTTCTGTCTTTGTATACGGTTTTGTCATTCCGGACGGCAATGATTCTGTCCAATCGCAACTTCGATTCCCCCGTTACTTATCCCGGAAATTTTCATTTTCTGGCGCAGATGTGCCAGAGAAAGGGCCAGATTCTCATAGCAGACCATCACCTGCTCCGGCACTGCCAATCTGGTCGCCGCAAAGCACCAGATGGCCTTCACGCCGCAGGAAACAAGCAGTTCTGCCACCTCCTGGGCGCATTCGGAGGGAACGGTCAGAATACCGATCTCTACCCGATGCCGGGCACAATATTCGGGCAGCTTCTCCAAAGGGAGAACCGGGCCGCCGCACTTTTCTTTATTGCTGTCAAAGGCTTTTTCAATGGTGATGCCGTATTCGGCAAACCCCTTGAAGCCCAGGAGGGCCATGCCCAGCCGTCCGGCGCCTACAATCACCGCTTCGCACTCGGTATGTATGCCCAAAGCATACTCCAAGGCTTCACAAAGGGTATCCACCTCGTATCCGATTTTCGGTCGGCCGCTCCCGCAAACCGACGACAGGTCCTTGCGCACCTGCACTTCTCCCAGCCCCAGAGCTTTGGAAATTGCGGTGGCGGAAATATAGCGGATATGCTTGGGCAACTTCTGTATAAAATCCAGATACCCGGGCAGCCTGCCGATCGTTGCTCTCGATATTTCACGGTGCTCCATTCCGCTCCTCCTACGGTTCCTCTGCCTACTTTCTGTAGAATTGTACCACAGAACCGTATTTTCCGGAAGTGCAGATTTTACATATCCGTATTGTATATATCGATATTGCTTTTATTGATTGCCTGCAAGAAAAACGCCTTTCTTCAAAGGGATAACCGATTTCGCTCTTCCCCGGCTAAATTCTTGAAAAGAAACACCCCGTTTTCATAGGTCAGATACCCTCTCTCGCTTCCCCCTTTCGGAATGGAAACAGAACCGGGATTCATGTATATATAATCGCTATGCACCGTGCATCCGGTCACATGAGTGTGTCCGTGCAGGAGAATGTCGCCCTTCTTTAAGGGAGGCAAATTGTTTTCGTTATAAAGATGCCCATGGGTCAGAAAGACCATCCGATCCCCCAACTCCCAAAGCGCATAATCTGCCAGGATCGGAAAATCCAACAGCATCTGATCCACCTCGGCATCGCAGTTTCCCCGGACACAAAGAATTTCATTTCTGTATTCGTTCAGCATGGCCGCTACAGCCTTGGGATCATATTCCCTCGGAAGTGCGTTCCGTGGTCCGTGGTACAAGAGATCCCCCAGCAGGACCAGCCGATCCGCCCTTTCCTTCTGAAAGTGCTCCAACAGCTCCTTTGTATAAGCGGCACTGCCGTGTATATCCGAAGCAATCAGCCATTTCATCTGTTTTTTCCTCCGAAGACTTCCCGCTTCACCTGGCAAAGCTCGGAAATGAAGGCTTTGTCCAGTTCACTCAGTTTATAATCCCTCCGGTAGATCATCACATCCTTATAGGTCTTCTGACTTTCGGAAAAGGGCTTCTGCACCAATCCGTGCAGTTCTAAAAGCCTCTCCGGCAAAGGAGAGACCCACATAAAGGTTTCGGGGTCCAAAGAAAGCAGATCAAACTGACTTCCCCGCTCGAAAATGAATATCCGCCGGTTTACATCGGGAAGCTCCTCTTTTTTCACCTCGGAAAACGGCAGGGAGGGCACATACGGATCGGCATGGGCGATTTCAATATACCCTCCTAAATCCCCGTAGCCGATGGAATCTTTTTTTGCAAGAGGGCTGTTTTGGCTGACCAGAAGCATATAGCGAAATTCGGCAATCAGCTCATAGACCAAGCTCTTTTCTTCCAGCATTGCCTTATAGTATTTGTCGTAATTCTCACTGTAGCGCACAACACCCAATTTATAATCCTCTTCCAGGATGTTTTTGATGGCGCGCATAGAATTGGTTTCCTTGTAGAACATTTCCAGTTCCTTCGCACCGGAAAACTTTTTTGAAAAACGGGCAAAGGCTTCGGAAATGTAGCTGGCTCTCGGCACGGAAATTGAAAAATGCTTTTTCTTTGTTCCGCCGTTGCGGAAGGTTTCCTCCAGCTCTTCCACCTGGTTGAGAATCGAGTGGGCATACTTCAAAAACACCTCTCCGTCGGGAGTGACCTTCATGCCCCTTGTGGAACGCTCAAAGATGGTGGTTCCGAGAGATGCCTCCAGTTCTCTTATGGAACGGCTCAGATTCGGCTGATCGATGTACAGCTTCTCGGCCGCTTTGTTGATGGAGCCGGAAGCGGCCACCTCGACAGCGTATTTCAGATATAACAGATTCATAGGAAGACCTCCGGTTTATGTCAGGGACAGTATAGCATATTTTTTTCAAAAAGTCTACAGGAAAAACGAAGGAAGGACATTTTTCTCCCGGAATTGCTCACTCTTTTCTTTTGGCCGCAAGACCATCTTCCCTCCGTGCCGGACGCAACCGTCCCAAAAAAGCAGGCGGTTGGTTTTTACAATCTGTAAAGACCCACCGCCTTTCTTGAAGTCCGAGACTTCTTTCTTTATTCTTTTTGGATGTGGAAGCCGAAAACCAGGACTTCCGGCGCTCAATCGGATATTTCTTCAAAATCCGAAGCTCCGTGCTTGCATATAGGACAGACAAAATCCTCCGGCAAGGTGTCACCCTCATATACATACCCGCAAATCTTGCACACAAAGCCCTTCTTTTTCTCCTTTTTTTCCTGGGGCTTGGGCTTCACATTCTTCTGATAATAGGCATAGGTCATGTTCTCGGCTTTTGAAAGCACCTGCGATTCGACAACACTGCACAAAAAGAGAACATGGGTGCCTAAATCCAAGGAATTTTCAACATTCAAAGACAAATAGGCACTGATGTGTTCGGGAAGAACGATCAGACCGTTTTCGCTTCTTTTGTGCGTTTCTCCGCTGAATTTATCGGTATTCCGGCCGCTCTGGAATCCGAAATGCCGGAACACCTCAAAAGGTGTGTCGACGGTCAGACAGTTCACATTCAGCTTTCCGGTTTTCAAAACAAGGTCACAGGTGTAGTTCTGTTTGCTGATCCCCACCGCCACCTGCTGAGGATTGCTTGTCACCTGCATAACGGTGTTCACGATACATCCGTTATCCTTGGTTCCGTCCTTCGTTGTAACGACATACAGTCCGTAGCCGATCTGAAAAAGAGCAGACGGATCGATTTTCTGATTCTCCATAATTCAAATACCCCCCCTCTTTGCTTTCTGAATCTGTTTCCTATAAGGAATTATAGCCACTTCTGCAGAAAAAGTCAATAGAAAAATGTGCAAAAATCAACCTGTTGTATGCCCGTATCCGAAGCGAAGCCTTCGCTTTTTCTCATAATTTTTGCCTTTTAAAAAAGGAAGCGCACTGCTTTTTTCCCAAATCTCTTGACAGAGCGCAGAGATTCGGGTACAATAAAGCGGTAATCTTTCTATGGGAGAATGTTTATGGAATACAATGTGGAGCCGGATAAAAAAATGCCTTTGATCCTGGTAATCCTTCTTTTTGCCCTGGGGCTGTGCCTTGCCCTGACCCCCGCCTTTGTGAAGGCTGTCCCCTCCTGGTGCTTCCAGTTCCCGGCAATGCTGGTGTTTCTCGTATGCATCCTCCTCCTTTCCCGCTTTGTTCTGACCACCTATTCCTATCAGCTTTACGATTCCGCCAACACCATGTCTGAGTATCCCAAGCTGAATGTATACCGCATCCGGAAAGCAGGAAGCAACATGGTATACTGTATTCCCTTCAACAACATCGTTTCCATAAAAAGGGTGCAGAAGGTGGAAAAAATGAATATGCCCCAGGAAAACCTTTGCGCTTCCATGTTCCCCAAAAGCATTTACTGTCTGGTGTATGTGGTGGACACCCAGGAAGCGGTGTTCTTAGAGTGCGATGAACGGTTCGCTCAACAGATTTCCAAGAGAATTGAACTGTGGAGCGAGTACAGGCAACAGGATCCCGAATAAAAAAGGAACCGAAAAGGTTCCGGGGCGAAAGCCTACAAAGAAAACCCAACCGGAGCAAGGAAATGAGTTTGCCTTCGGTTGGGTTTTCCGTCTATTCTGCTGTATGGGCTTCGGTCTTTCTTCCGTCCATTTTTCCCTTTGCCCGTTCCTTCACAAACCGTTTCTGCCTTTCTAAAGAAGCCTCCGGCAAAGCCAACGCCTCTTGCACGACCTCTTCTTCCCCTTCGGTCATTTCTCCGTTTCCCGCTTCCTCCCGGTATACCCGGCGGCAGATTTCCTCTTTGGCCGCCTTGGAAAGCACTTCAAAATACACCACGCCGTCCAAGCGGTCATAAATTTCCGGACTAAGAAGCTCTTTTGCCCTGCGGGCTTTCTGCTGGGCGTTTCTCTCCGATTCCGAAGAGGCTTCTATCGGTGCAAAACCATGGATCTGCCCTCTCTTGTTTTCATCTTCGGTACAGAGAAACAGAAGAATACAATTCCGGAAGCTCACACTCCGCCCTGCGGCATCTGTCAGAACGCCATCGGAAAGAACCTTCTGAAAGATATTTTTCACATCGGGATCTGCCCGGTCAAAACGGTCCAGAACCAGAAGGGAAAAAGGATTCCGCCGGATTTTTTCGGTGAGAAGCCCTCCCTCTCCATAGCCCACATAGCCGGGAGCGGCGCCCAAAAGTTTTGAAAGTCCGGTTTTTTCGCTGAATTCCGAAAGATCGAAGCAAATTGCTCCTTCGTTTCCCGGAAACAGTCTTTTGGAAAGCACTTCCGCCGCATAACTCTTCCCAACGCCGTGTAAGCCAAGAAAAGCAAGAGAAGCGAAGGGTCCCTTGCCCTCTCCTTTGTGATATTGGCGGTTTTCAAGGATCTGTCCGATTTTTTCTGCCGCTTCCCTCTGCCCCACCAGTTGCCGAACCAAAAATGCAGTCAGGTCTTCCTCCCAATGGTCCCTTCTGCATTTCTTACCGATTTCTGACTCCAAAGCCCTTTGAATATCCTCTGCCTGAAGCACCTGTCTTTCTGTGCCGTGAGGGAGGAAATGCAGACTTGCCGCCGCTTCATCCATCAGATCAATGGCTTTATCCGGTAAAAAACGATCGTGTATATAGCGTACCGACAGCTCCACGGCCGCATCCACCGCTTCCTCTGAAATATCCACGCCGTGATGCTTCTCGTAGCTTTCTTTGATTCCTTTGAGGATCCTTTTGGCCTCCTCTTTGCCGGGTTCCGGAAGCAGTACCTTGGCAAAGCGGCGCTCCAACGCCTGATCCTTCTCGATATACTTCCGGTATTCCGAAAAAGTGGTGGCACCAATGACCTTGATTTCCCCCCGTGCAAGAGACGGTTTGAGAATGTTCGCTCCGTCCACTGCCCCTTCGGAAGCGCCTGCTCCGATCAGGGTGTGTATCTCGTCGATAAACAGAATCACCGACGGGTCTTTGGCTTCGGAAATCACCTCCTTGAGCCGCTCCTCAAAGTCGCCTCTGTATTTGGCTCCCGCCAGCAACAGCGGCAGATCCAGGGAGAAGATTCTTTTTCCCCAAAGCTCCTTTGGGACTTCCTTTTTAACGATCATCGAGGCAATACCCTCAACCACCGCTGTTTTGCCCACACCCGGTTCGCCCACAAGGCAGGGATTGTTCTTATTCCGGCGGCAAAGAATCTGTAAAAGCCGTTCCCTTTCCGCCTCCCTGCCTACAAAACGGTCCAGCTTCCCTCGGCTTGCTTCGGCTGTCAGGTCTTTGCCGTATTTCTCCAAAGAGGGAAAGGACTGTTCCTCCTTTTCCGACTCTCGGCCTTTTCCAAAAATACCGTCCATGGCCAGCATATAAAGCCGTAGGTCTTCTTTCAGCTCCTCTTTGGAGATTCCGCAATAGGAAAGTATCCGGCAGGCGGCTCCCGTACCCGACTCCAGAATGCCGTGAAGCAGGTGCTCTGTGCCCACCTTCTCGCTCCCCTGTTTGGAGGCAAAATCTGCGGAAAGCTCCAGAATTCTCTTTAAATTCGGGGTCATATCGGTATGGGTTGCGGTAAGATGTCCCAGAACCGGACTGCTTGCCCCAATGACCGATTCCATGTTTTTTAGATCCGCCCCTCTTCCCTTCAACAGCTCCGCTCCCACAGAACCGTCGCAGGACAGGATTCCGTATAGCAGATGCTCGCTGCCGATATAGCCCTGCCCCAGGGTATTTGAAAAGTTGCAGGCGCTGTCCAAAGCCTGTTTGGCATAGTCCGAAAGATGATCAACCATAATCTCTCCTTTGTGAAACACTCCCTTGTTTACCGAGATTATGATCATTTCTGTCCCTCTCTATTCTCTGTTGAGGCTTTGATCGTAAGCTGTTGCCAGTTTATTCCAGGTGGTCACATCCAGATTTCCGGTTCTCGGCAACTGCCACACACTTTGCAAATATTGCACATTTCTCTCTGTCGCCGGATCGTAAACACCGGTGATCTTCTGTTCCTCCAAACCGGTGTACACCAGCATCAGGGTCTCAAGCATCACCTGAATAATGTAAACCAACCCGGAAGCATCGTTCAGGGATAGTACGCTGTTTTTCAGAATGGTTTCAAAGGGGCGAATCGCTTCGGAAAGCGCAACCTTTTCCAAGGCCGTATCGTAGGCGTTTTTCAGACTGTCCCAGGTTTCAAGGTTTACTCTTCCTGTCTGGGGTAAACCCTTCAAGCCCTGATAGATACGGACCGTATCGGCGGTCTGACTTCCGTAAATTCCGTCGGGAACCACATAGGGAATGGGCATTCCGCTGTTGTACAGAGCCGAGAGCCAGACCTGTATGGTATAAACGGCGTTTTTCCGGTCTTCTTGCGGAGTCATACGGTTTCCTCCTCTCCGATTGTATATCCCGGATACTGCTCGTCACTGCGAATTGCACCCGAAATGATGTCATCATACACATCGGCAATTTTGGCCCAGGTGATCGCATCCACCAAGCCGTCTACAGTCAGACCGAAGAGATTTTCGATCGTGTAGACCGCATCTCTGGTCTCGGTTCCGAAAATGCCGTCCACAGCGATCACCGGAATCTGTGGATAAACGCTTGCCAGCATATTGATGTATTCCTGAATGGTTTTCACATCCTCCCCTTCACTGCCCATGCGCAAGGGAATCCCCGGAAAGGGCTTTGCCACACCCTCAAAGGCTCTCTGGGGCAGACTTTTTATAATGCCCCGGTATTCGTCAAACAGAGCCTTCCAGGTGACCTCGTCCATAATTCCGGTTGGCTCAAGGCCGGCATAATTCTGAAAGTCCATCACCAGATTCTCGGTGGCTGCGTCGTAGATCCCGTTGATGGGAATATCTTCAAATTCGGTGGTAAAGGCGCTGACGAAATTGAGATAATACTGGATCACGCTCACATAAAGCCCCCGGTCCCCAGGAGAAAGGTTCTCTGAAAAAGCCAGAGAAACCTCCTCGTAGTTCAGCCCTTCGGAGAGTAATTCATTTAGTCTTTTGACCGCATTGTACTTTTCCCGCACCTCATACCAGGTGGCGTCTCCCACAATCCCGTCCACCTGAAGCCCGAAGATTCTCTGAAAGGCCTTTACCGCATTTTCAGTCTCGTTTCCGAAAATCCCATCCGGCGACGGAATTTTCGGAATGGCCGGATAATTGGCGGAAATCCGGTTCAGCCGGGTTTGCAGCACATCAACATCATTTCCCACAGAGCCGATGGTCAGGGGGGCAATCGGCGCCGAATCCTCCGGGGTTGAGATACTCACACCGGTTACATACTCTATATTTTCCCCATAGTATGCTTCAAGGATTTCAATGGGATTCAGGCCCTCGTTGGCCAGCTCCACGCTTCCGTATTGGGATAATCCCGGGCAAACGGTGTTCACCCCGTCGCAGTACAGGGCGTAGAGCGGCTCCACATTGCCTTCCCGCCGGATGTAGCTGTTGAACAGACGGTCGGCAAGCAGGGAGATGTTTTCAAACACACTTCCGGAAGGGTCGTATGCCTGATCGGTCCTTGTGGAGGAAGTAATGTCAAAATCATACCCCTTGCTCCTGTAATATTCGGTATAATACCGGTTCAAGGCAAAGGAAATCTGGGCAATCATATTGGCAATCAAGGCGTTTTCAGGCCATGTCGGGTAAATTTCGTTGGATGCCACATTGGCAATGTAGTCGATAAATCCAACCCGCACATTGGGTGCCGATTCTTCGGCAGGGCCTAAATGCACCACAATGCTTTCCGGGATGGTCGGTATCAGAACCTCCGGATTTTCAACCATTTGGTTTCTCCTTTCTGATTTTCAGATCATAATTTCGGTGTCGTAGGGCTGAGGCTTGATCCCTTGGTTATCCGGCAGAGGTGCCATAAGCACGGTTTGGGAGGTTTCCACTCCCGGATAGAGTTTTACGCCGTAAAGAATCACCGTCTGGTATCCGTCCTTCGCCACCTCTACGGTAAAGTCCTGACCGGTGGGATAATACTCGCCCTTCCGGTTATTTCCTTCCACCGCCACTTTGATTATCGGCGTGTTCCCCGAATTGTCGGTATATACATCGGCCACCACTTTGCTGTCTTCCCTGTCCTCCAGGGTTACGGTTACATGCGCATTCTCCAAAGGATAAAGACCGTACCCGGTGCGAGCCCTTACAATAAGCGACCCGACTTGTGTAGCATTGTCCATTCTGTCCTCCTTCTTTCAGAAAAAATTTCTCCCGTTTTTCAGGATATGCCGGAGCGTATTAAAGGTGCGGTTGCACATTTCTGCACATCCGCACCTTCAACTATTTTGTTTCTTTCTTAATCCCGAATATTTTACGAAGAAAAGGCCGAAAGACCTTTGGCGGTTTCAGAACCAGAATTCTCATAAAAAATCCACCTGCTTTTCTTTTTCTGCTTTCATTCTATGCAAAAAAAGAAAAATATGTGTCTACTGTCCCCATTCTCTTTTGTTTTTTAGCTGGTCGTATAAAATACAATAGCTTTTATGGCGGGTAGGGGCGATTTTCCCCTCCTCCAGAGCCTTCAGCACAGCACAGCCCTCTTCCTTGCGGTGACTGCACTTCGTATAGCGGCAATGCCCCAGATAAGGTGCAAATTCTTTGAAGTTCAAGGGCAGAGCTTCCACACCGAAGAAATCGAAATTTTCAAAATCCAACAGCGAGAATCCCGGCGTATCTGCAAGAAATCCCTGTCCCTCCCCGAACAACTGCGCAAATGGGAAAAGATTCACCGCCCTTGTTGTGTGTTTTCCCCTTCCGATTTTTTCGCTCACACTGCCGGTTTCTCTCCCCAGCGCCGGGAAAAGACTGTTGAGCAGGGTGGATTTTCCAACACCGGAAGCTCCGGCAAAAGCCGCTATCCCCCCGGCGCAGTCCCTTTGGATGTAGGAAAAAAGCCTTTCTCGGCCTCCAACCTCCGCCGTAGAAAACAAAAAGACCGGATATCCTGCTTTTTCGTAAACCGCTCGGATTTCTTCCGCCTTTTCAGAGGAAAGATCGCATTTGCTCACCACGATCCGTGTCTCTATCCGGTTTTCTTCGGCAATGGCGATCAGCTTGTCTGCATTTTCGTAAACCGGGTCGGGCAAAGCCGTGGAAATCAAGAGAAACAGATGGGTCACATTGGCCATCGGCGGACGGAGCAACCGGTTTTTTCGCTCCAGAATTTCATCCACCCATTTGTTGCCGGCCTCGTCTGCCGAAACCAAAATCCGGTCACCCACCAAAAGCTTTTTCTTTTCGTGCCGGAATCTGCCCCTGGGTTTGCACTGTATGCGCTCACCGCCGTCGGTGTAAATCTCATACAGCCCTCCCTCGGAGGCAATGACCGTTCCGTTCTGTTCCCAAGTCATCCTTTGCCCATTCCTTTCCCTTCTTTTCGCAATACACCTTGATTATACTGTTTTTTTGGCCGGAAATCAAGATTTTTTTCGCCTTACCCTTGAAAAAAGGAGCCGGTTTTGCTAAACTACAAAAAGGAATAAAAACAAGGAGAAGAAATTTTGGAAGAGCTTTACACACTTCTTGAAAAAATACTGGAGGCGAAAGCATTGACCAGACTGGTATGCAGCCGCTCCAAGGACCGGTCGGTGGAGAAGGTCAGCGGACGCATCATTGAGCTTCGGGGCCTGCGCACCTTACAGTTGGAAACATTTACTTCGGACGGAAAGGCAAGGCAGAAGAATCTACCGGAAAACACCGCCCTCCCGGTTCTTCTGGAGCTTGTGCAGGGCTTTCGCCAGATCAATCTGTTTACCACCGCCGGTGAATGCGAGATCCGGATTTCCAAAAACGGCGCCTGCCATTTTTCCAACAGGATCAAGGATCCCTTGACCCCTTCTCCCGCCGGTGAAAACAACAAGGAACATCACTACCTTCTGGATCCGGTTTCGGCCGCTCCCTTTCTTTCCAAGCTGGGCGTCTGCGATGAAAAAGGACGGATCTTTGACAAAAAGAGCGCAAAATTCAAGCAAATCAACCGTTTTGTGGAGATTTTGGATGATTGCTATTCTCGGCTCCCCCAGGAAGGCACACTGACCGTCTGCGACCTCTGCTGCGGAAAAAGCTACCTGACCTTTGCGGTTTACTACTACCTGACAACGATCCGCCGCCGGAAGGTGAAAATGTACGGTGTGGACTTAAAAAAGGATGTGATGGACTTCTGCAGGGAAACCGCCGCCGAATTGGGCTTTGAGAGCATGGAATTTTTCTGCAAAGACATTTCGGACTTCCACCCCTCCGAAAAGCCGGACCTGGTCATTTCGCTCCATGCCTGCGACATTGCCACCGACATTGTGCTTTACAACGCCGTAAGACTGGAGGCCAAGGTCATTCTCTCCACTCCCTGCTGTCAACATGAAATGATGAAGCAGCTGCTCTGCCCGGAACTGGATTTTCTGAAGGGACATCCCCTTTTCCGTCAGAAGGTCTGCGACGCCTTTACAGACGCCCTCCGGTGCAAACGCCTGGAGGCCGAAGGCTATAAGGTCACCTCCATCGAATTGATCGATCCGGAAGAAACTCCAAAGAATATTCTGATCAAAGCCTTCAAAGCCTCCGTTCCCGCTGAAAAGCGGGAAAAAGCCCTTTATGAATACCGGAAAGCAACCGAATTTCTGGGTGTCCGGCCATATTTGGACAAGCTTTTGAACGAAAACCGAAATTCCTGAACGCCAAAGGAGGATCACCATGTTTTTCTATACCCCCGAAGAAGTCCGCAGAATTGAAAAAAACGAAACGGAGAACGGCCTTTCCTCCTTGGAAATGATCGAAAACGCGGCCGCCGCCCTCTATGACCGATTCAAAGAGTGCTTCGAGGCAAACCGGAAGCCTATGCGGGTTCTTGTGCTCTGCGGCAAAGGAAACAACGGGGCAGACGGCTACGCCTTTGCAAAGCTTTTGAAAAAGGACGGCATATTCACCGAAATTCTTTCGGTAAATACCGGAACACAAAGCAGAGAAAACCGCTTTTTCTCCCAGAATGCGGCCGTTCTTGAAACAAAACCGGATTTTTCAAAGTACGACTGCATCGCGGACGGAGTGTACGGCAGTGGATTTACCGGTGAACTGCCTGAAGAAATCGGCAATCTGTTTGACGATATCCGCCGAAGCGCTGTTCCGGTCTTTGCAATTGATCTCCCCAGCGGCGTGCACGGTGCCGACGGAACCGTTTCATCCCACGCTCTTCCGGCCGATTTCACCGTGAATCTGACCGCCCGCAAGGTCGGTTCCTATGTATTTCCCGGCGCAGGGCTTTGCGGAAAGGTGTTTCTCGGCGCAGAGCTCCCCGCTCCTCCCTCTTCCTTCAAAGACGGTTTTTTGCCGCTTGCCCGTCCTTCAGGACGCACCAACAAGGGAACCTTCGGAACGGTCGGTGTGGTTGGCGGAGGAAAAAATATGGCCGGGGCGGCTTTTCTTGCCGGAAAAGCGGCCTATCTTTCCGGTGCAGGATTGGTAAAGCTCTTTACGCCGGAATGCAACCGGAGCATTTTGCAGACCCTTTTGCCCGAGGCAACGCTTTATACCTATGACGACCAGACCAAACCGGAGGAGCTTCTTTTCCAAGCGTCCCGCTGTACGGTTCTGGTTCTCGGTCCGGGGCTTGGGCAGGGGAAACAGCAAAAAGAACTGGTAAAGACCCTGCTTGAAAATCTGTCCTGTCCCCTTGTTCTGGATGCCGACAGTCTGAATCTTTCTGCCTGCCGGGGCTTTATTGAACATTACCAAGGCCCCTTGGTGCTGACGCCCCATCCGGGGGAGGCTCTGCGCCTTTCTTGCGGCGAAAGGAAGACCATTAAGGAAATCACCGACGACCCTCTGCACACTCTTGAAATCCTGCAAAAGAAATACCGTTGCACGGTTCTTCTGAAGGATGCCCACACACTGATTTCAGACGGCCGATCCCTTGCCGTAAATCTGACCGGAAACAGCGGAATGTCCAAGGGAGGGAACGGGGATGTCCTTTCCGGTATCATCGGTGCCCTTCTTGCCGAGGGTCTTTCTCCCTTCAAGGCCGCATGTGCCGGTGCCTATTATCATGGCCTTGCGGGGGATTTGGCCGCAAAAAAACATGGGCAACGCTCTTTGCTCGCAACCCATGTTTTAGAGGAGCTTCCCTCTTCGTTTCTGCTTGCTTTTGAGAAACCCTATGCCGGATAACCGACACCAAAAGCGTTTGTTAAAGTCCTTCCGCCGGTTCTGTCGGTTCCGTCGGTTCTGTCGGTTCAACCGCCCCCGCCGGGTTCTCGGTCTGTACGAACTCTACCGACCGGATGTACTGCCCGATGGTGTCATACTGCACGGTCATCTTCAACCCGTCATCCTCATTTTCATAGGTGAGGATGGCGATTTTGTATTCTTTGCCGTTTTCGGTCAGCACCCTGCTTTCGTAGGATGTGGGATTGCCCATATTTTCTTCTTCGGCCACCATAAATTCCGTGCTTCCCAAATTCAGATTACCGAAGGTCACAGCGGCCAAATCCTCTTGGGAAAGGGGCAAATCGCCTGTAACCGTGATCCTCAGCGTCTTCTCACCAAGGAAAACCTTCACCTTTCCTTTGCCGAATTCCACGCCTTCCCCCACGGGGTTGTAGATAAAGTCCAGATTTTCGGAAAGCATTTTCCGGAAAAAGCCGGTATAGTCCGCCATGTAGCCGTTTACCGTCACAGAAGTGGCACCCACCCTTACGGTAAGGGAGCCGATGCTCTTGTCCTTCTCCCCGTCAGCATGTACCGTGATCCGCTCCATTCCTTCAATGGCAGACTCCAGCTTTTTCACGGCGTCCTCCACTTCATCCGCAGTCACATCGGTTTTTTTACTGAAATTATACGCCTCCACCATAGCAACAGACAGGGTATTGTAGCTGCTTTCGGTATAAACCTTATCCGACTGGGTAGCGGCATAGCCGCTCGCCGTTTCGTAGACATCCAGAAGTCTGCCCAGATTCACCAATCTTCCGCAGGCTAAATCCAGATCTGCCAGAAAGAGAGAAAGCTCCTCTTGGGAAATATCCCCCGTTGAAAGATATTCCTCCGCCCTTTCCATCAGGCTCATCAAGGAAAGGTATCCGGCAGAAGCATAGCGCTCCCTCGGTTCCCGGCCCTTTTCATCGGCTATCAGAAGATTCTTCCGAATATATTCGATCTTAGAGGAAAGAACCGATACATCTCCACGCTTCACCAATTGGGCGATCGACTGCTTCAGCCGGTTCTCCGCCACTTTCAGCTCACTGACAGCAGGGTTTTCCTGCTGCAGCAGGGTCATGGCCAGGGTATAGGCCTCCTCATAGGCTCTGTAGGAACTGCTGGTATATTCCCCGGCTTCAATATGCTCCTTCACCAGCTCCTGCAGAGAGGAGTTGTCCGGCAGAAGAATCAGTCCTTTGATGGCATTGTTCAGAGCGATTACCGCCGCATTGATCTCGCCTTGCGTTGCGGAATCCCGGTTGTACACCAGAAGCGCCGCCTCGTAGGCCTCAGTATAAGCCTTATAGCTGGAGAGCGTATAGGAGCTCTCCTTGATTTTTTCGTGGGATTCCACAGCCAGCTTCAACTGCGAGAAATCCGCTTTCTTTACCAGATTCTTTTTGGCCTCCGTCAGCTCTTCCAAAGCTCTTTCCAACTCCAGAGCTGTGGCGTTTTCCTTTTTTAACAGTTCTTTTGCCTGATTATAAGCAATCGTGTATGTCTCGTAGGAGGCAGAGGTATACAGTTCCTCTGAAACCTTGGCGTAAAGCGCTTCTTCCAGCCTTTCCCTGTTGGTTTCGGATTGGCCGCAGGAAGATAGCGCCAGAACGCTGCTGAAAATCAATAGAAGCAAAAAAAACAAGCTGACGATCTTTTTCTTGTTTTTCAAGCGATCACCTTCTCTTTCCGATTCGGAAGAATCAAACCCATCTCTACGGGGAGTATAGCATTTTCCGCATAAAAAGTCAACTTCCTTTTGTGAATTTATTTCAGGGCTTTGCCTTCCCCCTGAAAAAGAGCCGGAAAAGCGCCTTTCGGTTGAAGGGAATCAGGGGGAAAAGATAGCTTCTGCTGCCGCTTATCGAACGGTTCGTCACAATGAGAAGCAGTGTAAAAAGCACTCCGAGAAGCAAGCCCCAGTAGGACAAAAAGGAAATGAGAATCAGGGTCAGAATTCGGGTCAATTTGAAGGCATAGCCCAACTCATAGCTCGGTTGGGTAAAATTGGCGATCGCCACAAAGGCCATATAGAGAATGACCTGCTCAGAAAGCCACCCGACGCTCACCGCCATGTCCCCGATGATGAGCGCACTGATCACTCCCAGCGAATTGGACAGGGTGTCCGGCGTGTTCAACGACGCCAGCTTCAGACCGTCCACTGCAATCTCCACCAAGAGCAGTTGAAAAAGCAGGGGTAAAAAGCTCTCTCCCTCATAGATCAGAAATTGAAGACCTTCCGGCAACACCCAGGGTATTTGCTGAAGCGTATACCATATAGGCGTCAGCAACAGCGAAATCAGGTATACCCCGTTCCGCACCAGCTTCATATAGCCGCCGATCAGCGGCGAAAAATAAAAATCGTCGGTGTCCTGTAAAAAATCAAAAATCGCTGTGGGCAGGATCATGGCGGCCGGATAATTGTCGCAAAGAAGGATCACACTGCCCTCTAAAAGCATGGCCGCCGCCGCATCGGGGCGTTCGGTATAGCGCACCTTGGGAAAGGGATTGTACCCCCCCTTTGGGATCAGCAATTCGGAAAGAGTTTCCAAGCCCAGATTCAGCCCCGGCGTGCGCACCGCCGATATTTGTCTTTTCAGATTGTCCACATACGCTTTGTCGGCCATGCCGTCCATATAGCAGACAAGCAGATCGGTTTTGGTGCACTCCCCCAGGGTCAGCTTCTCAAAAATCAGTCGGTTGTCCCGGATTCTGCGCCGGATCAGCGCCGAATTGGGTGCCAGAGCCTCGGCAAAACCGTCTCTGGAGCCTCTTAAAACCTTGTCTTTCGGCGGTTCTTCAATGCCTCTTCCGGGATAGTGCCGGGTGTCAATCACAATATACCGGTCAATTCCCTCGATAAGCAGCACCGAATTCCCGCTGTACAGCGCATACAGGGCTTCCTCTTCCTTTTCCTTTTCCGAAACATCGCCGAAGGGCACCGCCAGTCGAAAAAACTTCTCCCGGTCCTTTTCGATATACTCGGCGGCATTTTCGTTTTTCAGCATATAAGCGATCAGTTTTTCGTTCAGATCCCCGTCGGAAAAACCGTTGAGACAGTAGTAGACCGCAGGAACCCTGCCTCCGTAGAGAAATTCCTTGCGCACGGTGTCGTAGTTTGTACCGTAATGGGTTGCGGTATCAAAACCGGACCACAGTTCTTTATAACTCATTTTTTCTATATTCGTTCCGTTCGTTCCTTTTTTCACAGTATTCCCGGATTCTTCAGAATATTTTTCGAAATATTTTCCTTTACACCGGGCGGAAGATATGGTATAATCAAAAGAGAATCCAGAAAGGATAAATGCCCGTGAAAAAAATATCTGCTTTATTGCTTGCCCTGCTCTTTCTCATTGCGCTTTGCTCCTGTGAACGCCAAAATCAGGAAAGCGATTTTTCCTATGAAGCCTATGAAGACGGCTGGGTCATCAGCTCGGCTACGGTCCTTTCAAGAACCGTCCGCATCCCGGAAACCCACGACGGAAAGCCGATCCTGGGTATAAAGGAAAGTGCCTTTTACAGAAATGAAATACTACGGGAATTGACCGTTCCGAATACTCTTCGCTTTATCGGAAAATATGCCTTTGCAGACTGTCCCAAGCTCAACACCCTGCTGTTTGAGGAGGAAGGATGCTGTCGCATCGACGACGGCGCTTTTGAAAACTGTCCCTTGCTTTCGTCCGTGAACCTGAATTCCTCTGTACCTTCCATTGGCGATGGAGCCTTCCGGAATTGCAGGAGACTGGGCACCCTTCAAACCGACGCAAGCCTTGAATTTATCGGGGAAGACGCTTTTTTTGCCTGCGAACGGCTGATTCTGAAGGTTCAAACGGGCACTGTGGCCGATGACTATGCCGAAAGCCATCATCTGGCGACCAACTTCAGAGATTCTGTATATTTTACCTATCTGCAGGTCGGCCTGGCACTGACCGTCGGGATTCTTTTCCTCATCGGGTTCCTGATTTTTGAAAAAAAGCGGAAAAACAGGAAAAAAAGCACTTGATATTTCAAAAGATCTGCGTTAGAATAAAGGGGTACAATTTTCGCTGATTGAAAGGAAAGCAGCTATGGCAAAAAAAATTGTCAGTGCGTTGGGTAAATTCTCCAACTCCACTTCATCGGGAAACGATGACACCTACAAGCAATCCAACATTGCCGATTATACCGTGGCCAAAAAGGTGGAAGGCAAATATAAGACCCAAAGGATTCTCTTCTGGGTGGTTTCAATCGTAGCCATCCTGGCTCTGATCCTGGTCGGATGCGCCATTAATTCCTATCTCGGCTTGGCATTGATCGTGTTCTCGGTGATGGTGATTATGGCCTTGAACTATTTTCTCTTCCGGTATCTGAAGATCGAATACTCCTATGCGATCGAAAATTCCGAGCTGATCTGCACGGAGATTTACGGGAATACCGCCGACAAACTGCTTTTACGCATCAAAACATCCTCCATTGAAAGGGTGATCCCCTATGAAGGAGAGTATAAAGCCGAGGTGGACCGCACCGGATTCGAGGAGAAGATCGACCTGCGCTCTACCCCCAATACCGATCAGGCGTACTGCGTTCTTTACCGGAAGGATGACGGAAAACAGGGTGTGGTATTTTTGGAAGCCTGCAACAAGACCCTGAAGGCCTTCAAATACTACAACAGCCAGAACACCGTTGTGAAAGAAATGCGCAGATAACCTTCTGAAAGGGTGCGCTTTGCAAAGAATACAAGGGGCTTGTTAAAAACGAAACAAAATCTGATGAGGGGCTGTAAAAGAACCATTCTTTTACAGCCCCTCAAAAATGTCGGAAAAATGCCGGTCGGAATTTCGGCATTTTTGATGCAGTCTTGGTTGTTTTGGCCCTTGATTGGCTGTCTTCGGAGGTGTAAAATGCTCTGAAAAGGTTTTTTTACCTCCTTTTTTGTCCTTTTTCCATAAGGCATCAAAAAAATGTGCACTCCCAGGGCGGAGTGCACATTGAAAGAATGCACTATAGATTTTATTCGCCGATTTTTTCGAGAGTTCCGGTATAGTTCCAAAGGGCGGCATATTTTCCCTGCTTTTCAAGCAGCTCTGCGTGGGTTCCTCTTTCGGCAATCCGCCCGCCCTCGATCACCAGGATCTCGTCGGCATTCATCACCGTCGTCAGCCGATGAGCCACGACCAGCGTGGTGCGCCCTGCCGACAGTTCGTCTAAAGCCTTAGAAATCTGGATTTCGGTGGCGGTATCCAGAGCAGAGGTGGCTTCGTCCAGAATGAGAACGGAAGGATTCTTTAAGAACACCCTTGCAATGGCAATCCGCTGCTTCTGTCCGCCGGACAGCTTCACCCCTCGTTCGCCCACCAGCGTATCGTAGCCCTGAGGCAGACCTTCCACATACTCTGCAATGTTCGCCGCCTTGGCCGCTCTTCGGATGTCCTCCTTGGTGGCGTTGAAGCTGCCGTAACGGATATTCTCCTCAATGGTGTCGTTAAAGAGGAACACATCCTGCGAAACGATGCCGATGTTCTGACGCAAGGACTTCAGGGTATAGTCGGTAATCTCCTTTCCGTCCAGAAGGATTCTTCCTGCGGAGTAGTCATAAAACCGGGGAATCAGATGGCAAACCGTAGTTTTCCCTCCGCCGGAGGGACCCACCAGCGCCACTTTCTTTCCCACAGGCGCTTTGAAGGAAATACCGTGGAGCACTTCCCCGCCGGTACCGTATTCAAATTTCACCTCTTCAAAAACGATTTCACCTTCCAATTTCCCGGCATCAAGAGCATCAGGGGCGTCCTTCTCGTCAGGGGTTTCCATCACCTCCAGAAACCGCTCAAAGCCGGTCATGCCGTTCTGATACTGCTCCACAAAGGAAATCAGCTTTTTGATGGGGCTGGTAAAGGCCGAAATATAGAGAATGAAGGTTGTAAAATCGATGATTCCGAAATCGGGATCAAAATAGCAAAACAGACCTCCCGCCAGATACATGGCGATCAGCAGAATATCCGTAACCAGCGTGGTACCGGCCGAGAAGCGTCCCATGGCCTTATAGTATTTTCCCCGCACCTTGACAAACCGTTCGTTCCGTTCGGCGAAACGGTCGTTTTCATAGTCAGAAGCCGTGTAGGCCTTGGAAACCCGGATTCCTGAAATGCTGTTCTCCAGTCCGGCGTTAATCTCGCCGACCTCCGCCTTGCTTTCCATAGAGGCCTGGGAAAGCGCCAGTCTGTTCCTTGCCGCAATAAAAAGAAAAACGGGAAGAGCCGAAAAGATGATCAGCGCCAGCTTCCAATAGATAGACACCAGAATGATGAAAGAGCCGATCAGCATCACAAAAGACAGGAAAAAATCCTCCGGCCCGTGATGGGCCAATTCCGAAATATCAAACAGATCCCCCACGATTCTCGACATGAGCGACCCGGTCTTGTGGTCGTCAAAATACCCCACCGGCATATTTTCCAAATGGGCAAACAGGTCCCTGCGCATATCTCTCTGCATCCGAACACCCATCAAATGCCCATAATAGGTCACAAAATAGCCCAAAAAGTACTTCAACAGAAAAACCACCGCAAGAAAACCGCCGGCGATCAGAAGCATCCCCAGCTTTTCGTTCTGGATGTAGTCGTTCAGCATGGTGCGGGTGACCAAGGGGTAAAACATATCGCAGAGCGCCAGAAGGAGTGCCGCCCCCATATCCAGAAAGAACAGCATCCTGTGGGGACGGTAGTATCCGATAAATTTTTTCAGTTTCTTCATTACTCTTTATTCTTCCTGTAATTGCCAAGGGGTTCCTTGGTGCCGTCAGGGCGCTGGATGGAGGTGTGCTCCAGGGTGCTTTGAAAGGACAATCTGAACTCTGCCAGATACTCGGCGTAGAGCGCCTGCTGCTCCGCCGCTTCCTCCTCGGTCAGCCCCTCTTCCTTCTTTTTCTTTGCCAAAAAGGAGATACGATCCTTTTTCTTCTGTTCCATTTTTTCTCACTCCTCAAAAAGCGGCGTGGAGAAATACCGTTCTGCCGTATCCGGAAGAATCGTCACCACCGTTTTTCCCTTGCCCAGCTTCTTTGACAGCCTTATGGCCGCCGCTACATTGGTGCCGCTGCTGATGCCGCACATGAGGCCTTCCTTTTTGGCCAGATCCTTGGCGGTGCAAATGGCCTCTTCATCACTGATGATACAGATATGACTGTAGATTTCTTTGTTTAGATTGGCAGGGATCAACCCGTCACCGATGCCCATCTGAAGATGGGTTCCGATGCTTCCTCCCGCAAGGATGGCGGCGTTTTCCGGCTCCACGGCCCAGATTTCGATTTGAGGATTGTGTTTTTTCAGTTCTTCTCCCACGCCCGTGATCGTACCGCCGGTTCCGATTCCCGAACAGAAGCCGTCGATCAAACAGCCGGCCTCCTCCAAAATCTCCTTTGCAGTTCCGAACCGGTGCGCCTGGGGATTTGCCGGATTTTCAAACTGCTGAGGAATAAAGACATTCGGGTCGTCCTTCTTCATTTTTTCGGCGGTTGCAAGGCATTCGGCAATGCATTTCCCGATGTTGCCGTCGTCGTGTACCAGTCTGACCTCCGCCCCGTAGTGCTGTACCAATTGGCGCCGCTCGGCAGATACCGAGTCGGGCATAACAATCACCGTTTTATAGCCTCTGACAGCGCCCACCAGCGCCAAGCCGATTCCCTGGTTTCCGGAGGTCGGCTCCACAATCACCGTCTCCGGATGGATCACTCCTGCCTTTTCGGCCTCTAAAATCATATTGAGAGCCGTTCTGGTTTTTACAGAACCGCCAACATTCAGCCCCTCATATTTTACCAGAATCTCTGCTCCCCCCGCCGGAACCATCCGCTGTAACCGGATGAGCGGGGTTTTTCCTACTGCCTCCAGTATGCTCCCGAAAATCATTTTCTCTCTTCCCTTCTTCTTTTTGTCAAACATTCTGATTATAATACAAACCGATTCAAATTGCAAGTATTTTTCAGCCTCTCTTGACAGCCTATTCAAAAAGGTCTATAATGAACCGACAAAGTGCCGAGAAAGGAAACAATATGCAGATTGAAGAAGCCATCAAAAGACTGGTTGCCTATGCTTTTGAACAAAAACTGATCGAAGAATCCGACAAAGACTACTGTACCAACCGGCTGTTGGAAATTCTCTATATTACCGATTACAAGGAGCCGGAGGAAGAATTTCAGAATGTGGAATTGGAGCCGGCTCTGAAGGCTCTCACCGACTGGGCCGTTTCCAAACGCCTGACCGTGGACGAAGGGATCACGGCAAGAGATCTTTTCGACACCAAGATTATGGACGTCTTTGCCGACCGCCCTTCCAATATTATCGACAAATTCAACAGCCTGTATAGAAGCGACCCTATATCTGCTACCGACTGGTTCTATAAATTTTCGGGAGACATCCACTATATCCGCAGGGAGCGGATCGCCAAGGACCTGAAATGGCAGACCCCCACTCCTTACGGTGATTTGGACATTACCGTGAATTTAAGCAAGCCCGAAAAGGATCCGAAGGCCATTGCGGCGGCCAAAAACGCCCCCCAATCCTCCTACCCCAAGTGCCCGCTTTGCAAGGAAAATGTGGGGTATGCCGGAAGGCTCAACCACCCGGCAAGGCAAAATCTGCGCACCATTCCCTTAACACTTGGCGGCTCTGCCATGATGATGCAGTATTCTCCCTATGTGTACTACAATGAGCATTGCATCGTTTTCAACGAACAGCATATTCCGATGTCCATTACCAAGGAAACCTTCGGAAAGCTCTTGGATTTTGTCTCTCTTCTGCCCCACTATTTCCTCGGTTCCAACGCCGATCTGCCCATTGTGGGCGGCTCCATTCTTTCTCACGACCATTTTCAGGGGGGACGCTATGTGTTCCCGATGGAGAAGGCTCCCATAGACCGTTCCTTCGTTTTCCGGAACTTTGAGGATGTGGAAGCGGGGATCGTGCATTGGCCCATGTCCTGCATCCGTCTGCGCCATGAGAATAAAGAACGGCTTGCGGGCCTTGGGGGAAGGATTCTTGATGGGTGGAGAAACTACAGCGATCCCGAATGCTTTGTCTTTGCCTTTTCGGGAAGCGAGCCTCACAACACCATCACCCCCATCGCCCGGTATAAAGACGGAAAATACGAATTGGACCTGGTGTTGCGCAACAATATCACCACGGAAAAGCACCCCTTCGGGCTGTTTCATCCACACGAAGAACTGCATCACATCAAAAAGGAAAACATCGGGCTGATTGAAGTGATGGGTCTTGCGGTTCTTCCCGCACGGTTGAAAAAAGAACTGGGAGAATTGGAAGAGTATCTTCTGAAGGGTCAGTCCCCCTATCAGTCGGAAGCTCTGAAGCTCCACGCTCCCTGGTGCGATGAGATTCTTTCAAAGTATCCGGACATCCGGAAGGACAATGTGGGAGAAATCCTCCGGTATGAGGTGGGTCTGGTTTTCATGAGGGTTCTGGAAGATGCCGGCATCTACAAGCGTACCGAAGAGGGGCAGGCCGGCTTTGTACGGTTCTTGGACTATGTGAACCGGCAGGAATAATCGATCAAAAAAAGAGGGAGTGAGCCGCTTCGTTTACGGCCACTCCCTTTTATTCATTTTTGATTTCATTTTTGCTTTTTGGGAACCGTGTCCCCTTTCTCCGTCAAAAGCATTTTCAGACAGTCAAACCCTCAAAACGCCCGGTCCAAAAGAGAGAACCCGGCGCTTCCATTTCTCGGTTTTCTCTATGCTATTTCTATTCGCCTTTTCGCTTTTCACTTTTTCGGCCCATAGCCTGCTTTTGAGGGATGCCGGGGGTACTCCCCTGGGGGTTCCCGTCGGGCTTGGGATGGGGCGCCTGTTGATTCATCAGCTCGTTGAACATCTGGTTGTTGAGAGAGGACCGGGGTGCGCCGGTTTCATACCGGCTCCGATTCTCCAGAATATTTCCGTTCACAGAGCTTTCCGGGTCTCCCAAGGCATTGATCCCCGGCGGGTTCCGGTCGCTCAGTTCACCCCGTTTATAGAGTTCATAGCGTTTTTCCTTTTTCATGTTCATACACCGTCCTCACTGTTTTGGATTCTACTTCCAGTATAGACCGAAAAGAAAAAAATATGCCGCAGGCCGAAATAATGGTTTAAAAGCAAAAAAGCTCTTTACAAAAAATAAAAAATGCTGTAAAATGGGGATCGGGCGTTTGTCCTGCCAAAGATCGAGCCTTTTTGGGCGGCTTTATTCTTGAATATGTTTGCGTGTGAAAGAAAGGAACTGTATGAATTCAATAAATTGGGGTGAAAACTATACCCTGCTCTGCGATTTTTACGAACTGACCATGGGCAACGGCTATTTCAAGTCCGGTAAGAAGGATCAGATCTGCTATTTTGATATGTTTTTCCGCTCCGTGCCCGACGGCGGCGGCTTTGCCATTGCGGCAGGCTTGGAGCAGGTGATCGACTATATTGAAAATCTCCGTTTCTCCGAAGAGGATCTGGCAGTTCTTCGGAGCAAAGGATGCTTTGATGAGCAGTTTTTAGGGTATCTGAAGAACTTCAGATTCACCGGAGACATCTGGGCCGTTCCCGAAGGCACGCCCATTTTTCCGGGAGAGCCGATCATCACCGTCCGTGCCCCCGCCATTCAGGCACAGTTTGTGGAAACCTACATTCTGCTGGTCATCAATCATCAGTCCTTGGTAGCCACCAAATCCAACCGAATCGTCCGTGCCGCCAACGGCAGACCGGTTTCGGAATTCGGATCCAGACGGGCTCAAGGGGCTTCGGGAGCGATCCTGGGTGCCAGAGCTTCCTACATTGCCGGCTGTGCTTCCACCGCCTGTGCCATTGCGGAAAAACTCTACGGTGTGCCGGCAGGCGGCACCATGGCCCATTCCTGGGTACAGATGTTTGACAGCGAATTTGAAGCCTTTGACACCTATTGCTCCATCTACCCCGACAACGCCACCCTGCTCATCGACACCTACAATGTAATGAAGTCCGGACTGCCCAATGCCATCAAGGCCTTCAAAAAGCACGGTATCACCAAGTGCGGCGTCCGGATCGATTCGGGAGACATCACCTACCTGACCAAAAAAATCCGGGCAGCCTTGGACGCCGAAGGGCTGACCGAGTGCAAGATCGTCGTCTCCAACTCTTTGGATGAGTATATTATCCGGGATATTCTGTTGCAGGGGGCAAAGGTGGATGCTTTCGGTGTGGGAGAGCGGCTGATTACCTCAAAATCCGACCCGATCTTCGGCGGAGTATACAAGCTCTGCGCTGTGGAGGAGCCCGACGGCACAGTCATTCCCAAAATCAAGATTTCCGAAAATCCAGCCAAAATCACCACGCCCCACCGAAAAAAGGTCTATCGGCTTTTTGAAAAGGAAAGCGGAAAGGCCACTGCGGATTTGCTGTGTGTTTACGATGAAACCGTTGATGAAAGCAAGCCTCTGACCATTTTTGACCCTCAATACACCTGGAAAGAAAAGACGCTCACCAATTTTACGGCAGAAGAACTGCTGAAGCCGATTTTCAAGAACGGAAAGTGCGTTTACAACCGGCCCGCCACTGCCGAAATCCGGAAATACTGCTTGGCACAGATCGACCGGCTTTGGGACGAGGTCAAACGCTTCGACAACCCGCACAATTATTATGTGGACCTGTCCAAGAAGCTCTGGAACATCAAGCATCAATTGCTGAAGGATTTAAGCAAATAACGGCGGCAGGACTGTAAAAATTCAAAAAAGCAGGGACAAGGACCAAAAAGGTTCCGGTCTCTGCTTTTTCTGTTTGCCTGTTGATCCGGCTTTTTCAGCTGGGGTGAAAAGAGACAAACAGAATTTTTTCAAAAAAATTCCAGAAGCCGTTGATTTTTTGGAAACAAAGCCGTCTATAAGAGTAAAAAGGAAAACGCTGTTCAACAGCAACAAGAAAGGGACTCGAACATAAAAAAACAAAATCTGATCTGTACGATTCCGATCCTTATGGCCTTGGTTTTCCTGATTGGATGCTCTTCCGGGAGGGAAAAAGTGACCGATCCGGCAAGCTCCCCCTCTCCGGACTGTGCACATCAGATCCTTGTGGATGCCGGAGTACCGGCCACCTGCACCGAAACCGGTCTAACCGAAGGCCGGCACTGCGCTGTTTGCGGTGAGGTTCTTGTGAAGCAGGAGACCATTGCCGCCAAAGGCCATAACCTTGGAGAATGGGTAGAAGACCCGGCTCCTTCCTGCACCGAACAGGGCAAAAAAAGAGAAGCTGCAGAGATTGCGGCTACCTTGAGATTGGTTTCCTTGAAGCGCTCGGTCATGAATATGTGGAGGGAATCTGCCTTCGTTGCGGCATGAACAAAGCAAACGAAAGCTTGCGCTACACCCTGAACCCGGATTTTGAAAGCTATTCTGTTTCAGGCATGGGAACCTGCACCGATAAGGATGTTGTAATTCCATCAACCTACCTTGGCAAACCGGTGACGGGCATCGGCTCTTGGGCCTTTAACAACCGCATGAGTATGACAAGCGTCAAGATTCCCGACAGCGTGACGAGCATCGGCGAGGGTGCATTTCACAACTGCCAAAGCCTTACAGAAATTACCATACCGGACGGAGTGACGGGTATCGCTTCCTGGACCTTCGATGGCTGCAAGGCACTGACTGATGTAACGATCGGCAAGAGCGTAACGAGAATAGAACAGCATGCCTTCCACGCCTGCAAAAAACTTACAGACATCCGATTCTCCGAAGGTGTCACCGGCATCAGCTCCCGCGCGTTCAGCGATTGCACCGGCCTTGCAAGTATCACGGTTGAAGAAGGAAACAGCACCCTCCATTCCTCCGGCAATTGCCTGATCGAAACCTCTTCAAAGACCCTGCTCCTCGGATGCAAAAACAGCGTGATCCCTACCGACGGCAGCGTAACCAGCATAGCAGAGCTGGCCTTCAACGGCTGCATAAGCCTCAACAGCATCACTGTGCCAAACAGTGTAACGAGTATTGGCTATCAGGCCTTCGGAGGGTGCAATGGTCTTACAAGCATTACCCTGCCCTTCGTGGGTGCCGCCCAAGAAGGCAGTGAGCATACCCACTTCGGATACATTTTCGGCGCAAAGACACCGGAAGAGAACAGCAGCACTGTGCCGGCAAGTCTGAAAACGGTGGCGATCACAGAAGAAACAACCATCGGTTATCATGCGTTCTACGGTTGCAACGAGCTTACCAATATCACTGTAGCGGACAGTGTGACCGAAATCAGTCTTGGTGCGTTCAGCGGTTGCTACAGGCTTACAAACATGACACTGCCCTTCGTGGGTGCCGCAAAAGACAGCCGGGAGAATACCCACTTCGGATACATTTTCGGTGCAAAAACACCCGAAACAAACAACAGTGCTGTTCCTTCTCTGAAAACGGTGGTGATTACCGGCGAAACAAGTATAGGCGACCAAGCGTTTTACTTATGCTCCGGCATCAAAAGCATCACGCCACCCCATACTTTGACCAGCATTGGCTCCGGGGCATTTCAAGGCTGCATCAGCCTTACGAGCATTACCATACCTGACGGCGTGATCGGGATCGGTTCCAGGGCATTCAACGGTTGTACAGGTCTTAAAAGCATCACGCTTCCCGACAGCGTGACCTCCATTGGCAGCGGGGCGTTTGAATATTGCACGGGACTTCGGGAAATCATACTGCCCTGTAGCGTGGAAACCATCGGAAAAGCGGCGCTCTCCGGCTGCTCAAGCCTTGAAAGCATCACGGTGGACAATAGAAATCCCGTTTATTTTTCAACCGGAAATTGTATCATTGAAAAATCGACAAAGCTCCTGGTTGCCGGATGTAAAGCCAGCAGAATCCCCGACGACGGCAGCGTGATCGGTATTGATCGTTTGGCATTCTATGCCTGCAACAGCCTGACCGACATGACGATCCCCAAGGGGATAACCGGCATAGGCACCGGCGCATTCCAAGATTGCACAGGTCTTGTGCGTGTCACCATTTCCGACAGCGTGACCAGCATCGGCGCCTCCTCCTTCCGTGGCTGCACAAAGCTGACGAATATCCTGATTCCCGACAGTGTAACCGACATAGGCTACAGGGCATTTGAAGGCTGCACAGAGCTAACCAAAATCACCCTGCCCTTTGCCGGAGCCAAGAAGGACGATAACGCCAACACCCACTTCGGATATATATTCGGGGCTTCAAATTCCGGGGCAAATGCCAGCTGTGTACCGGCAAGTCTGAAAACAGTGACCATCACCGGCGGAGCGAGCATAGGTGGTTATGCGTTCAGAGATTGCATTGGACTGACGAGCATACTGATTCCAAATAGTATCACCAGCATAGGTGTTTCTGCCTTTGAAAACTGCAAAAGTCTTACAGGCATCAACATCCCGGATGGCGTGACAAGCATAGGCTCCTGCGCATTTGAATCCTGCAGTTCACTTGAATATGTCACGCTTCCCAAGAGCCTGACTGCAATCGCCCCCGTATGTTCTATGGCTGTACCGTCCTGACCGGCGTTACGATTCCGGACGGCGTGAACTCTATCGGCTATTCTACCTTCTGCGGCTGTACCGGCTTGACCAGCATTGCGATTCCCGAAAGAGTAACCGCTATCGGTGATGAAGCGTTCAAAAACTGCACCGGAATTACCGATGTCGTCGTTTCTGATAGCGTGACCGAAATAGGCTACAGAGCATTTGAAGGTTGTTCCTCACTTACAAGCATTACCTTGCCCTTCGTGGGTGCCACGAAAGACGGCAGTAAAAACACTCATTTCGGATATATATTCGGCGCATTTCATTACGGAGGAAATCCAACCTGTGTACCGTCAGGTCTACAGACCCTGATAATCACAGGAGGAACAAGCATAGCTGATTGCGCATTCTATTATTGCACCGGTCTAACAAGCATTGAAATGCCCAACAGCATGACGAGCATAGGCAGTCGGGCATTCCAAAGTTGTAGCAGTATTACAAGCATTCAATTCCAAGGCACCGCATCGCAGTGGGACGCTGTCACCAAGGGAAACTATTGGAACGAAAAGACCGGCGCATACACCGTTTATTGCACCGACAGCACTGTTTCAAAACAATTTCAAAATAACCTATATACTGTACCAAGCTACCAAGCAAATCAGAACTACCTGCCGTTCCGGTAGTTCTGATTTCGCTTTTTGTATCTCACGGGTTCAAATCCTTTCGGTTTGCCAAAGGATCCAAAATCGATCCATAAAAATCCGGAAAAGTTAGAAACAATAAATATCCCCCCGTAAATGAACTGCCCCAAATTGTACGGACAGCACAAAAACACCCCATAGGTAGAAAATAT
>ERZ857757.28-NODE-28-length-198552-cov-17.140587_pt1 | contig 198552 bp, 170 predicted proteins | sample MGYA00519764_ERZ857757 | MGnify/ENA primary metagenome ERZ857757 (study PRJEB31778, sample SAMEA3449359) | human gut metagenome | biome: human gut; feature: human-associated habitat; material: faeces | place: United Kingdom | collected 2010/2012 ...
ATTTGCAAATGAAAGAGTTATTTGACAGCATAGCAACGCAAAACGCTGAAATTCGCACGGTTGCTAACTCGTTACCGCCACTTTTCAAATAATTCGCTAAAAGTTTATTCCTCAATCGGTTAAGTCTAACCGATGAAAATCTAAAATAAAAAGTGCGTCCAAAGATGTATTAAAAGAGGTAATGAATAAGGTAATTGATAGAGTGCCAACGGTACAAATATATAATTATCATACATTTAAAAAGCATGCTTTTGATAAAAGCATTGTTGCAAAAGCATTTCCTAACTGGAAAGAAGGCAAGGAATTTTATGAGAGAGTTTTTTTGTATGACTTTAAAAACCCATATGTCTTGCAACAAGGGGCATTATATTTGTCTATGAAAAAGAAGTATCATGATGCTTTTTCTTGGATTGATAAGGCCATAACAATGACGAACAATAAGCACTTCTCAATTCGTAACTCTCATGCGATAATTTTGTTTGATGCTAACTATAATGTAGATAGCACTGATGCAGAAAGACAGTTAGATAGAAGTATGGATATTCTTAGCCAATGTATTAATTCTGATTTAAGAACCACGTTTCATGCAAAAACATATGCAGATCAGGCTGTAAGGTATTATAATAAATACGGAAATGATAGAGCTGTTTCATATTTGAAGCAAGCTAAATTATGGCTTGAGAAAGAAATTCAAGAGAGAGGATGGGATTATGATGTAAAAAAACAATTCGGTAAAATTAATGATATTTTGAAACGCATTTAGTAAAGTGGTGCTCGGTATAGAAAATTGACTATTTATTATTTGTGCTCCAAAAGATTAATCATTATAGGATTAACTGATTTCATTTTTTGCATCACGGAAAATTGCTATATTTGCAATATGGACATCCGTAACCGCATAATGAATAAATTGATTGAGGCTGGTGCTTTCTGGTCGTATGACGAGGTATCCGTCCGCAGCAACATTACGGATAGCCAACTCATCGAGGCGGCGCTTATCCGACTGGATATCGAAGACATCGACCTGCTGTTTATTTTATTCCCCAAGCAGAAAATTAAAAAGGTGTGGTTGGATAAACTGGTCGTACAGGGTGATTTCTACTATTCGCTCAATCGTTTTTACGCCTGGTACTATTTCGATATTCGTTATCCGGATCGTTATCTGAAGTCGATGCAGACACGTCATTTATCCAGACTGACCGCATGAAGGGAATCGCAAAACATACCGAGCGAATCATCGAACCGGTTTCGAAACTCGATTGTCTGAAAGGTTGGACACTCGCAGGAGGAACGGCGCTTGCCATTCAGCTCGGTCACAGATTGAGCGAGGATTTGGATTTCATGCGCTGGCAGACCCGCAGGGACGAACGGATGGATGTGGACTGGCCGACAATCCGCAGGCAGTTGGAATCGGTCGGAGAGGTACAGTCGATGGATATTCTCGACCACAACCACGTCGAATTTATCGTGTCGAGAGTGAAGCTCTCCTTTTATGCCCGGGAGAGTAAGTCGCCTGTCGTTACGACCGTCCCATTTTTGAATAATATCGTACTGGCGGACATGGAGGCCATTGCCGCGATGAAGATGGAGGTCATGCTGCGGCGCAGCAAGTTCCGGGACTATTACGATTTGTATTGTATTTTCCGACAGGACCCCGATGTGATGAAATTCGTCAAAGCTGCGGGTGACTATTCGGGTCATACACTCAAAAGCAAGAATATTCTTGCCATGCTGACCGACCACCGGCGCTTCGATACAGACCGTAATTTTGAGCAGTTGGAGCCGATGTATGCTGTCGGAGCCGAAGAGATAGAGAATTATATTAAGGAATTGCTGCGGCACACAAAATGAGCGATTCCTATACCGGGCCGAAAGACTGGTTAAAAGCGAGAGGTCGAAAGTTTTGGCCTCTCGCTTGTTTTATTTCCGAACAATGCCAATACTGTCCTCTCGATATTATTAAAATCCAAAATGACAGGAAAATTTTATTGTCCAAACAACTAAAATCGGTGGTATTTGAGATGACAACCGATTTCGGTTGTTGCCCCCGCAAAAGATAAGACCGTCGTATCAAAATGATAAAACACCAAATACTGATTTTTTAGAGGCCCAAATAACATAATTACAGTCAAACTACCATTATTTTTTTCGGCATTCTTCGGAACTGGATGCAACAAGAAAAGCTAATTTCGCATCTATAATAACGAAGCGGATTCCGAACCGGGATTCGTTAGAGAATTGTATTGTTGGATAACCGAAAAATGTCTCATGATGAAAAAGTTTACTCTTCTCATTGTTTCGTGCCTTGTCTGTCTCGTCCTCGCATCCTGCCAAAAGACTGAACCGGAGCCGGAATGCAAACTCAAGGATTTTCCCTATGAAATCGACAAAGTAGAAAAGATGACGCTCTATATCGCCTCCGAGAAATACCATCATCCGGATTTGGACTGGTCGGAAGAAGAATTATATGAAAGCGAATATTATTACATAATTAAGTTTTATGAACAAGATTCATGGTTATGGGTAAATTGGCCTATCACCGATTTCCAGTATGAAAAAGGGTGCGAATACATTATCGAAAGACTGTGTATTGACTATATAGTAGAAGGAGATATGGTTTTCAGAACCTTTCAATGCTGTAAGATTCTTTCCAAGCAGAAAAAACAATCGGAAGGATTACCGCCCTTTAATGCTGTACAGTAAATCTAATGTATAATTTATGCCCCTGTCGGAGTCATTTCCGACAGGGGCATATTGATTATTTCCCCAAAATCACTCCTTCGGAACAATGACAAAGCCATTTTTGGAGAATACGGCTTGAATTCTCATATCCCGCGTCATTTTCACTGGATAGGGATTTTCTGCGGACAAAACTTTTTCTGAATCCAAATCCAGCCAATGAGAGAATGTAAAACCGGCGGCAGGAGTAGCTTTTAAGTTCAATGTTGCGTAGGCTGTTGAATTTAGAGAGCCCGGAGATACTGTGCCTCCGGCTACAAACTGAACCAATCCATTGGTGTTGATTGGATGTATTGATACAGAAGTTTCCAAAGAATAATTATTATTCGTTGTAGTAAATTTAGCAATGATATTTCTGTCTCCTGTTACACTAAATGTATAAGGATTAGATAAAGACAAATATTGTCCATCTTCAAACCATCCGCTAAAGCTACGGTTCTGTGCAGGGGTTGCGCGTAAGGTACAGGCGGATAAATAAGAATAATTATCGCCTCCACCCGTAACAGTTCCGGACAGAGAACTTTCGCTACTTACTTTGACAGTATGAATTTTCTTTTTATACATCTCATTAACAGTTCTTATATCAAGAGCGGTAGGCGTTAAGCTGCTTTCTATCTCTGCACCCGTTTTAGTCTGTATAACCGGTTTCGTTGTGTCATAAACAAAGTCGGTGTTTCTGATGTATGAATCGTATATCATTACCGAAGAATAATCGAATTCCGCTGAATACTTATAAGAGTTTCCGCTTACCTTATCAAAATTATGCCGTTCTCCCGGTTTGATATTATCGTAATAAACGATGATATACTCGTCTCGGTCGGCGCGGCAATGTTCATGGATAAGTCCCAAAGCATGGCCGAGTTCATGAATTGCATCCTTTTCAGTAGCGCCAATAAGGGATAGCGATAAATCTTGCCGGCCTCCCACCATTCCTATGCGAGAACGATTTCCGTCGCCGTTATATATTCTGATTCGGTTGCTGGGGGTACTTTTTCCTGTTACATCAACGAAAACCAAGCCGCACGCATCAGCCCATGTTTCCATTGCCGTAAGCGCATATTGTTTCGTAAACGGTGCAATATTAGCATCCCACTCATAATAAATGACTCCATTAGGCCAGGCATTATTTAATATTCCACCACGCGTTTGAGGATTAGTAAGGATATTCAGTTGCCAATCCTCCAATAAAATATCTCCCTGCCACAAAATCTCGCCCGATGGTGTCCGCTCTACACGAACGCCGTTCGGATAAGTCAATAGCTCGTTCCCGTTTTCCAATAACTCGCTTTGTACCGTACCTTCTTCTACTCCTTCGGGTGGAACCGCATCAGTCTCTGCGAAATCTGAACACCCCGGATTCGCTATGCAAAGAGAAAACGCAATCGCAATAAGAATGAAATATAATCTTTTCATAATCTTTAATGTTGGAAAATTTTTAAATAGACTTTAAACAGCATTTAAAGGGAATTGAAAATCAATGGCCAAAAGTACATGTCGGATAATGTGTCGCAGGTTGCGGTTGCCGTAAGTGACTATTTAAGTTTTGGGAACCTCGTCATCCCAATCCGACCGACATGAGGGGCAAGCACAAGCCGGAATATTCCCTGCACACGTGATGACGTTTAAATATAACAAAATATATTCGATGAAAACCGAAAGCGGCTGTCGGGCAGTATCCCGGCCTGCGGTCGCAGGAGCGATTCGGTTGAACGGATATGGTTAGATGTATTCAATGGACCCTTTCTGCGTCTGTCGGGTGTTCCTCCGGTTTATGGGCGTGTTGCGATTGGAGAGTGGTAAATGCCCGTGGAGTGAATGAGATGACCGGACGGGCGGCCCTCTTCATCGGATGCTGTTTGTCGACGTACCGGGTATCGGGAGTGCCTTGTTGCCGGCCGGGGTGACGGAACGGAAGGGTAATATTTTGACGATTAAGCGAATGAATTAATATTTTATTATTATCTTTCAAGTGCGATACCTCGAAAAAGATTGATGGGATTATGCGAAAACTCTTGTTGCTTTTCTTGTTTTTAGGCGGCGCCGTGTTTGCCGGGGCGCGCGAGCAGTGGGTAACGGGGCATGTGTTTATTCGCGGTACGATGCAAGCCATGCCATTCGCTTCGGTCTGGCTGCTGGACCCGCAGACGGGAGAGCCTGAATATGCGGCGTTTATCTCCGTAGACGGTTGGTACGACTTCGGCAATGTCGAGATGGACCGGGCCTATCTTTTGAAGGTTACTGCGCCGGGCTGCGAAACGGTGACGAAAAAGATAAAACCCCGATATGATGCGAATGTTCAACCGAACATCACCTACAATATCGCGCTGGAACGCACGCCGGACGCGGGGATGTTGATGCCGGCGGCCATGTACGTTCCGGCAGAGATTGCCCCCGATGCCGTTACCATAGAGGATGTGTATGGACATATTCCCGGAGTCATTTATGAGGACGGTTTCTTTACCGACGCAAACGGAGCGAATGTACGTATCCTATTCAATGGATATGTCATGTACAGCAGTTCATATGAGGAGCTGTGCGAGCTTGTGACCGCTAAGGATATTGTCAGCATAGACTATTACGACCTGAGCGATACGGATTCGCCGTATTATGCCGGCGTTCTCGATTTCAGAGTGAACATCGTGATCAGCAACGGACCTGAAAATACGGAGCTCCCAATTGAAAGTACTTTCTGGGATATTTAGGTCTCCGTTCGTGGTCGGAGCGCAAGACGCCATCCTATCTGAAGATAAGAGGAATAGAGCGAACCGCCGTAATTTTGTCAAGCTTATGCAATTGGCCTTTCTGAAAGAATATATGTATGCCGATTTATTCAATGAAGTTGCAAGCGATTCATTCAGTAGGATTCTTCGTGAACTGCCGCTGGAAGAGCACGTGACCATTCATTTTCAACATAGATATCTTCAAAAGAATTTTGTAAAGCTATGAAAAAACTCATCTTGTTTTTCTTGTTTTTAGGCGGTGCCGTATGTGCCGGGGCGCGCGAGCAGTGGGTAACGGGGCATGTGTTTATCCGCGGTACGATGCAAGCCATGCCATTCGCTTCGGTCTGGCTGCTGGATCCGCAGACGGGAGAACCGGAGTATGCGGCGTTCACCTCTGTCAATGGTTGGTACGACTTCGGCAATGTCGAGATGGACCGGGTCTATCTCCTGAAGGTTACTGCGCCGGGCTGCGAAACGGTGACGAAAAAGATAAAGCCACGATATGATGCGACTGTTCGGTTGAACCGCACCTATAATATCGCGCTGGAACGCACGCCGGACGCAGGGATGTTGATGCCGGTGGCCATGTACGTTCCGGCAGAGATTGCCCCCGATGCCGTCACCATAGAGGATGTGTATGGACATATTCCCGGTATCGTCTACGAGGACGGTTTCTTTACCGATGAAAACGGAGCGGATGTACGTATCCTGTTCAATGGATATATCATGTACAGTGCCGAGTATGAGAAGCTGTGCGAGCTTGCCACCGCTAAAAATATTGTCAGCATAGACTATTACGACCTGAGCGATACGGATTCGCCGTATTATACCGGCGTTCTCGATTTCAGGATAAATATTCCAGGCAATGACGCGTTGGCTATTACGGAACCGTTGATGGAGAATCCTTCCTGGGATATTTAGAGATTCCGTCCGTGGTCGGGGCGTGCAGAATGCGGTTAGTTCTTCGGAAAGGCTGCGGTATGCAAAACGGAAGAGACAGCTTGATGTATCGGGCATTTTCTCTTTCGCAGGCCGTTGCCGGCGTCCCGCACGGCTTGTCGAACACGTACCGGAAAAGAGGCAGGTAAAATTGATTTGGACTCCATGAAAAAATCGAAGTTCTGTATATTGTTCGTCCTGTTCGTAATTGTGGCGGATATCGCCGCAGTGGACGCCCAGATTGTATTGAAAGGGAAGGTCACGACCCGGGAGGAGGAACCGGTCGCTTTCGCTGCCGTCAGCCTGCGGGGGATGAGGGACACCACGCGGCTGGTCGAAACGGCGGTAACGGACATGCAGGGGAATTACGCTTTCGGGAAACATCGCGAGGGCAAATACCTGCTCACGATACAGTCTCTGGGGTTTCGCACACTGAACGATACCGTGCATATCAGAAGGTCGTCTTTGGGCAATACGTATGAGATGCGCAAGGATTATCTCCTCGAAGAGGAGGCGACGGCGATAGACGATGTGGTGGTCGTGGGGACGAACGTGACCCACTATCTCGACCGTACCGTTTACCGGGTGACCAATGCCGACCGCAGGACGGCCGTCACGGGCCTCGACCTGACCAACAAGGTGCCGCAGGTTACGCTCGACCGTATCAACGAGACCGTCTCGTCGAGCGACGGGGCCGTCACGATTCTCGTAAACGGCATCGCGGCTTCGGCACAGGAGCTGAAGACGATTAGTCCGGAGGAGGTCGGTCAGATAGAGTATTACGACCTGCCGCCCATACGGTACGGCGGCGGGAATGCGGTGCTGAACATCGTTACCAAAGAGGTCCGGGACGGCTTCTACGGAGGCATCGATTTGAAGCACGCCGTTCCGGTCCGATGGCTCAACGACAGTTTTTACCTGCGCTACAACCGCGGCCGCAGCCAGCTGACTTTCCGCTATTATGCGAGCTGGCATAAATCGGACGCACAGTTTGTGGACGATGAGTACCGGTATGCGCTGAACGGGACGGATTATGCCCAATATCTCCATACTTCGGGCGGTTACAGGAGTTTCTATAACGATTTCAATCTCAAATACACCAACCAGCTTCAGGACAAGTACGTCTTTCAGGCGACCTTCTATCCCAGTCTGCGGAACAATGAAAACCATTACGATTCGCAGATAGAGTTTTTGGAGGGTGCGACCGGGATGCAGCGGTACGGCAATTACAGGACGGAATCCAAAATATTCAATCCGACGCTCGACCTCTACTTCTGGAGACAGTTGGGCCGGAAGCAGGAGCTCATCATGGCTATCACGGGAAACTATTTCGATTCGGGGCTGGATACCCGTTCGAGCGAGTACGATTCGGCGGACGACCGTCCCGTATTCGAGGATTTCCTGACTGTCGACGGCCGGAAATACTCGGCCATCGGACAGGCGCTTTACATCAAGAATTTCGAGAAGGTCGCGTTTTCGGTAGGCGAACGCTTTTCGTACGAGTCCAACATCGCGCATACGACCAGCTGGCTGTCGGGCGACCGGCAGGAGCGGACGACACGGATGAACAACTACCTTGCGGCCGAAGTGTCGGGCAAGATAAAGACCAGGTTCTCGTACCGTTTCTCTTTGGGGGTTATCGCCAGCCGTACCGTAACGGCCGGCAACGATTCGTGGCAGTGGGTCTTCGCTCCGAATGTCATCGCCGGCTATCAGATATCGTCTTCCTTCATCGTCAAGGCGGGATTCAGCCAGGCCAATACCTCGCCGAGCATCGGTATGCTCGACGACCGGATTGCCATGATAACCCAAAATATCGTTTCACGCGGCAATCCGTCCCTGAAGAACGGATTCCGGAACTCGGCATTCATCGGTACGGGATATACCAACAAGTGGCTGAATATCAACGTCACCTGCCTCTACGGATATGCGAAGAACCCCATTAATTATTACTATCGGCAGGATGGGGCCCGGTATGAGTACATGCCGGTAAATGATAGGTCCAGCGAGACCTGCGGAATCAATTACGCTTTGCAGCTCACCCCGTTTGAAAACGACATCCTGACGATTAAACTGCAGGGCGGCGTTTATTACACGAATCTGAATTCCGGTGTCTTGGGAAGGGTAGGTTATCTGCGAATTCCTTTAAGCTACTATATACAATTCGCCTGGAAGAACCTTTCGGCATTTTATCAGGGCAACATCGTTACCGGAAACATGGTACCGCCGATGATAGTGTACAGCGACCTGGGTTCCGGAATCGGAATAATCTACAAGTATCGGAATTTCGCCTTCTCCCTATCCTGCGCCAATTTCCTGATTCGTCCGGAGTCCCGGTCGCATACCATAGGCGGAAGCGCCGTTTGGCGCAAGAGCACGGGCAGTCAGAGGGATTCGTACAATCGGGTGATGCTGGGAGTGAGTTATAACTTCGGCCGGGGCCGGGTCTATAACGAAGCCGAAAGGCATATCAGCAACAGGGACGAGGATTCCGGATTATAGGTTTCGGTCGTTTCAACCTGTCGGTCTTTTTATTTCACCACTTCGCCGCGGACGAATACCGCTACCGGTCGGCTGTTTCCCGTATTGGAGTATATCTTCACGTTGTTGTTGAAGGGCCCCGTTTCGTTTTTCGGGTTGTAGGTTATTTCAAAAGTGCTCGACTCGCCCGGCATGAGGGGTTTGCGCGGATACTTTACCGAGAGGCAGGTGCAGCTCTGTTCGGTGCGGGTGATGACGAGCGGGGCCGAACCGGTGTTCGTAAAGACGAAAACCGCGGTTTGCGGCTCGCCTTTGAAACGGAGCGTTCCGAAATCGTGCTCCATACGGTCGAAAGAGAGTTCGGGCGCCGGCTCCTGTTTCTGTTCCGTGCCGGATGCGTGCACGGCGGCAGGCACCGCCGTAGCTGCGTTCATGCCGCCGGTTGTGCCGAGCATCAGTGCCGCAACTGCGGCCGTGAGGATTGCGTACATCTCCGTTTGCTGTTTTGACCGGGCATCCGGAGCGCTGCGGTTTCCTGAGAAGGAAACGGGCGCAGACCCGTTCGTCCGGGATGTGATATTTCTTGTCTTGCGGGCAGCGTAGGTCGGGAACCCGTACAAGGACGGAGGACCGTCTTCTCGGGACCTTTCTTATTGGAGGCGGAAGACGTAGGTTATCGTACCCGTTTGTACCGCGTTGGCTTCGCTCGGCGAGAACCGTGCCTGCCGTGCCGCTTGCAGAGCCGCATCGAGCAATCTGGCATCTTGGGTCGTGGAGCCCTGCGGATGGAAGGCCGTGTTCTGTACGCGCCCCTGTGCGTCCACGGTGATTTCGATGATGACGATACCCTGTGCGTCGTTGGATTCGTAGGCCGGTTTCGGCAGGCTGCCTATCGCCCGGCGCCCTTTCAGGTCGAAGGAGATGCCTTCGTTTCCCGTTCCCGTACCGGTACTGCTGCCGTCACCGCCCGATTCGTGCCCGCGGTTTCCGGCCGTCTGTGTGCCGGAGCCCTGCGAAGAGGCATTCGAGGAGGTGCTCCTGCCCGGGAAAAGGGCGCGGCGGTTCACCTGCCGTTCCTGTTCGGCAGGGGTATGCTCCGTCTGCTGCTGGCGCTGGCTGCCCGTCGTAATGACCGGTGCCGGTTCCGTCTCCTGCGTAAGGTACTCTTCCTGCGAGGTGTCCGGCCGGCTGGCCGCCTCTTCGGTTTCGGACAGTGCCACGTTCTGTGTACCGCTCCCGTCGCTGTCGTCGCCGAAGTCGATGAGGATGCCTTCGGCGGGACGTTCGTACTCCGTCCGGAACGACACGAGCAGGCTCACCGCAAGGAATGCGGCGAGGTAACACGCCGCGGCGATGAGGCCCGCGCGCCTGCCTGTCCGGTTATTATCGGGAGCGTAATAGTACATGTGCCTGTCAATTGGAACTCGTGGCCAGGATGAGCGTCCACTTGTTGTCCTTGGCGATGTTCATCACTTTCACCACGTTGTCGATGGGAACGCTCTTGTCCGCGTGCAGCGACAGGGTGGGCTGTTCCGCACCTTCGAGTTTTCCGCGCAGGATGGTCTCCAGGTCGTCGAATCGGACGGGAACCGTCTCTACGTAATATTGCAGGTCGGAGGTGATGGAGACCGTGGTATAGGGTTTCTCCTTTATCTGGTTGTTGCTCGTGGGAAGAGTCAGTTTCAGCGCGTTGGGGTTGATGAGCGTGGTGGCTATGAGCATGAACACCAGCAGCAGGAACATCAGGTCGGTCATCGAGGCCGAGCTGAACGCCGAATTGACCTTTGAGCCTCTTCTGATAGCCATGGCCTTATTTCTTCTTATCTACCGGTTGGTTGAGGATATCCATGAAAGCGATGGAGTTGGCCTCCATCTGGAAGATGAGCTTTTCGATACGCGCGATAAGGTAGTTGTAGCCGAAGTAGGCGGGAATACCGACGATAAGGCCGCCCACGGTGGTAATCATGGCCACGTACATGCCGCTGGAGAGGATGCTCATATCCACTACGCCTCCCGCCATGGACATGTTCATGAAGGCCTGTACGAGCCCTATCACCGTTCCGAGAAAACCAATCATCGGGGCGCCTCCCGAGATGGTGGCCAGAGCCGGCAGACCGTTTTCGAGTTTGGAGACTTCGAGGTTGGCGACATTCTCGATGGCGTTCTGCACGTCGGTCATGGGACGCCCGATGCGTTCGATGCCCTTGTCTATCATCCTGGCGATGGGGGTATCGGTCGATTTGCAGAGGTCTACCGCCGCCTCCATTCTCCCTTCGTAGATGAAGTCGCGTATCTTGTTGATGAAGTTCTGGTCTATCTTCGATGCCTTGCGGATGGCGATGAAGCGTTCCACGAAGATGTATATGGCCAGTGCCCCCAGCACCAGCAGTACCCACATCAGCCAGCCTCCGGCAAGGAACAGTTCCCCGAACCCCATCGTTTTGGGCTGTTCGGCAACGGCAGCGCCCGCTGCCTGCAAAAATATCGTCATAGTGTAAGCCTGTTAAGTTGTTATCGGGTTTTCTTTTGCTGTATTTCGTATGCCGTGCGGTCCGAAACCGCATAAGGCTCCGCAAATTTAAGAAACATATTTCAATTTCATGAACCGTACCCCTGCTTTCAGCCTGTGAAGGCGATGTCGTCCCTTCGGTAGGGACGGATGTTTCGACCGCTGCGGATTTGTCGTATCCCGTGCCGTATTACGGTCGGACGGTGACTGCCGTTCCGCCGGAGACGTTACTGGCCGGATTCCCGTTCCGCCGGAGCAGCCGGTTCTTCGGCTGCTGTCGTACGTGCCTCCTCTTCGCGGCGGCGCTGCATCTCCTCGCGCATGCGTCGTCGCCGCTCCTCGCTCTCCTCCCGCCGCTGTTCTATACGGCTTTTGGCGGGTTGCTGTGTTTCGGCCGGTCGGCTGTTCCCGTCGTTGGGCGCGGCATCGAGGGGGGCGGTTCCGGTTGTCGGTGCGGCGGGCTGTTCCGCACTGCCGGCCTTCGCCGCCTCTTTCTCCGCGCGTTTGCGACGGCGGGCCTCCTTGCGTGCACGCGACTGGCGGACGATGTCGGAAAAGACATTGAAGTCCTCCTTGTAATAGATACCGATGCCGTTCTCCTGGAGACCCTGGTTTTCGTCGTAGCGGTTGATGGTGCGCGTGAAGGCTTTGAGCGATACGTTGCCCGCCGGGGTGATTATCCAGGTCAGGGAGGCGTCTCCCGTAATGTTGGCATTGTTACGCATGTTATTGTCGGCGTTGTAGTTGCCTTCCACTTCAAGGATGAGCCGGTCGTTGCCTCCGATGTTGTAGGAGAAGCCGAAATCCACCTCCTCCGAGGAGGTCTGGTCCTGCGGTCGGTAGTTCAGCATGATGTTCAGGTCGTTGGTGGAGATGAGGTTGCTCAATTGGTTGGAGAGGAAGTTGAGGCCCAGCGTCGCTCCGGCCGATGTGGCATCGGTATCGGAAGCCGTACTGCCGTTCGGAGCGAATGAACCGAATCCCACGAGCCACAGGAAATTGAGGGCCCTGTCCTCGTTGGAAGCGAGGGCGCCGCTCAGCACGTTCTGTATGTCGGCGTCGGCCGAGGGAATGCGGATGTCGAACGTGAGGTCTGGTTTGCGGAGGCTTTCGCTGATGCGCACGATGCAGTCCACCGGGACGCGCGTCCCGGTGTTGATGCCGGTTCCCTGGAGCGACGAGGCGAGCTGCTGGAGCGAAGCCCGCACCCTGTACACGGCCTCTATGTTGAGCATGGCATCCATCGGGTCGCCGCTGAACTGGATGGTTCCTCCCTGTTGCAGGATGAACTTCTTGTTGGAGATTATCGGTTGCATGCTGAACAGAAAGTCCCCTTCCGCTATCTCGTAGGTGCCGAATATGGAAAGTTCGCCGGTTCCCGGGTTGAGCAGGACGTTGAGTGCGGCCGTACCGCGTGCATTGACCGTCATGTTGGTGGCCGGGTCGATGATGATGGAGAGCAGCAGTCCGGGGTTGACGTTCAGCGATACGTTGAGGTTCAGGTTGACCTTCTCCTTGCGCTTGGTCCGTTCCGTCATGGAGCGTTCGTACAGTTGTTTTTTCAGCTCCAGCACGTTCTCCGGCGCAGCGTTCTCCGGCTGGCGGCTTTCGAATACAATCCAGTCGGCTTCCGACATGTTGGATTTGTTGGACAGCGGCAGATAGAAAGCCGACCCCGGTTGCGTGGTGACCGCCACATCCACGTTGATTCCGTTGCGGTTGCCCTTCACATTGACGGCTCCGGAGATGTAGACCTTGCCGTAGAATTGGTCGTTGGCCCTGGCTTTCGTGTCGATGGCCATGATGTTGGAGGGAATCAGACGTGCGGAGTATGCGATGTTCGAGGTGTTGCTGATGTCGGCCTGTGCTTCGAGCGTGGCTTTGTTCCCTTCGCCGTCGGTGAGCGTCGTGAGGGGCAGGCGCACGGTTCCGCCGTCGATGTCGATGTCGAGCGTCGGTGTACTGTATGTGACGTCGGTGATGCCGATGGTCGTCGAGAAGTCGCTTACCGACAGTGTGCCGTTCATCTTCGGCATGCCCTTGCTTCCGCGGAGTTCGAGGTAGAGGGCCGTGGTGCCTTCCACCGAACGGATGACGTCGGCGGGCAGGAACGGGTTCGCCGCTGCGAGCGGAATGCCGTCGATGTCCACCGTAGCGGCGTAGCTGTTGGTGTCGGGGCGGTAGAAGCCGCGCACGAGAGTTTTGCCGTCGGCCGTATTGACGAGCGACAGGCCCGCCCGTTCGGTGGCGAAGTCCCATGCGCTGTTCAGGCGCAGCCTCGGTGCCGTATAACCGTTCATGCTCAGGCTGTCCATCATGATGTCGGCGATGAGTATCGGGTCTTTCATGCCGGAAATGAGCGTGGCCGAACCGTCGAGCGAACCCCGTACGGTACCTTCGGGCAGTCCGGCTATGCTGTTGAGCGGCCTGATGCTGAACTCGTCGAGCGCCAGCCGCAGCGTGTCGTCCTTGCCGTCGGCGAGCGTGCCGTCCACATGCAGCTTCTGTGCGCCGCTTGTTATCAGAAAGTCGTCTATCGTTATCCGTTTCGGCGTATATTCTATCAGGTTCGAGGAGATGTTCCAGCGCTGTTTGCCCGTCATGATATGGGACGAGGACTTGAAGAGAAGGCCGATGCGCAGTTCCTTGTCCTCTTCCGTTCGGGAGAGGAGCGACTGTACGTCGAATACGGCATTCAGGTCCGACGTACTGTTGCTGATGTTGGCATTGACCTCTATTCTGTCGTCTGCCACACGGGCGGCGATGTCGTTGGACGGCATGGAAAACCCCGGTAGGTAGAGGTCTTCGGTGGTGAACCGCAGGGCGATTGCTCCGGGGGCCGATGTGTTGTCGGCCGTGAAGCCGAGTTTCGTTACGAAGAAGTCGGCGTATTCGATGTAGTCGCTGTTGGCCGTCACGGAGAATCGTTCGGTCATCGGATTGAATTCGGCATCCACCTTCGTGCCTTCGGCGATGCTGAAGCCCGGCAGAAAGATAGCGGCGATGTTGTTGGCTGCCTTGATGTCGAGGTGCAGTTCCGACCGGCTGTCGGAACGCTTGAGGGTGACGGGTATCGTGTGTCCCTGCCGGTCGGTGCGTATCCGGGGAGGCGCAGATGTTCCGGCGGCGGGCCGTACTGACAGGGGACCTGCGGCAGTCGGTGCGCCGCCGGAAAGCATCCGGTCGCCGGGGCGGTGCGCTGCTTGCGTCCCGCCCGTCGCATCGAGTGCGGGCAGATAGTCATAGAGGATGTGGTTCAGATAGTTGAATATTTCTTTATAGCTTATTCCGCTCTTGAATTCCACGTCGGCGAAAGAGGAACTCATGGCGAGGTATTTGCTGTCGTCGCTGTTGCGGCCGGTGAAGAGGATGGTATCAGCCTGCACGTCGTCCGTCGAGGAGGTGTAGCGGAGGTTCGAGAGCAGTATCTCGCCGTTGATGTTATCCAGATTGGTACCGCTGCCGTTCGCCCGTACACGGCCGCTGAGAATGGCGATGCTGTCTTTCCGATTGACGTTGAGGCTGTGCAGGTCGGCGCGGCGCAGGTTTATTTCGGCATCGTAGGCGGGAACGGCATTGCGGAAATCGGCCGAACCGTTCACCGTGAAGAGCAGTTTCGGGTCTCCTGACATGACGTTCAGCATGGCTTGTTTGCCGGCGTAGCTGCCCGAGGCCATCAGTTGGCTATAGGTGTAGCCGTTGAATTCGGCCATCGGCACGAAAAGGCTGCCATTCACCGAGAGTCCCTCCTTGCCGGCATGTCCCTGTGCCTTCATATCCGCGATGACCTTCCCCAGCAGGTCGTTCCCCGTCACTCTTCCGGCGTCCACGCCGTTTACCGTGACATGTGCGTCGAAATCCGTTCCCGCCTCTCCGTGCATGCCGCCGTGTCCGCTGACGGTTACCGTACCCGCATCCGCATGCAGCGACAGTTCCGCTCCGAATGCCGTCGTCCGGCCGGAGGCCTTGGCTGTCAGGGAGAAGTTTCCCGCGCGGGCAATCATCTCGGCGGTCTGCCGCGGCAGCGAGTCGGGCAGGAGTGCGCCCGCTATCTTGTCCACTCCGCTGCCGCTCGATACGAGTCGGGTGATGTCGATGTCGAATGTGGCATTGCCGATGTCCGTGACGTTGGCCAGGGCGGCGTCGAGTCCTATCTCGGCCTCCCGGTCGCCGACCAGCAGGGCGAGTTTCACTTTGAAGTCATTGATGGTGCCGCCGAAATCCACTGTCGCATTGCGGAGCAGGAGTCCTTCGTCCGTACCGAGCGAGGGGACGAAGTAGGCGAGCGTACGGGTGGAGAGCGTCGAATGTTCGAGCCGAACATCGAAGCGGACGCTGTCGAGAATATCGGCCATGGCCTCCCAGTTGCCGCCGTCCATCCGGAATACCGGCATGGAGAGGTCCGAACGCGGCGTAACGATGCGTGTGCCGTTCAGGGCTATCAGGCCGTCGCCCACGGTGAGCTGGTCTGTGGAGAGGTTGCGGACCGTGAAGCCGCTGATGTCGCGGAACGACATGGAGACGATATCCATCGTGATGGTTCCCCCGTCGATATCGAGTCCGTCGCTCCGGATGTCGAGTCCGTCGAACACCATATTTCCGAAATTGACTCCCTGGGAGAGGGTGTCGGCCCCTTCGTTGCGGAACATGAAGCGCGAGTCGGAAATCCGCAAGTCGCGGAAGGCCAGCCTCGTGGAGCTCTTCTGTTTGGTGGTGTCGCTGCCCAGTCGGGAGATGAGCTGCGCGATGTTGAGTTCCCCGTCTCGCGGAGTATAGAGATAGATTTTTGCCTCGTCCAGAAATACGTCCCCGATAATGATTTTCTTGTGTAGCAGGGCGCTTTTGCTGACGGCCGCTCCCAATTTTTTGGCGTAGAGCATGGTATCGCCCGTGTAGTCCTCGATGTAGAGCCCTTCGGCGACGAGCCGGCTGAATCCGCGCAGACGGATGCGGTCGATGGAGACGGTGGTTTCGAGTTTGCGCGAAAGGAGTTCCGTGGCCTTGCGGACGGCGAAGTTCTGTACCGTCCCGACATTCAACAGCAGGGCGGCTGCAACCGGCAGTCCGACTATCGCGACGATTATCCACGACAGCACTTTTCCCAATATTTTTATACCTTTGCGCATAGCTGTTTCACTCCCCATTAAAGGCGCGCGGAACGAATCGCAATTTTACTAATTTTTAACGAAACTGCCATCCGTTATCCCTGTTTTAAAGGGGCGTGAAGGGGCATTTGTCAATTAAAAGTACAGGTCTTGGAAAATTCATCCCGCTCCGGTGCCGTGATTCTCGGCATCGAGTCGTCGTGCGACGATACCTCGGCAGCCGTGCTGTGCGGTACCGAAATGCTTTCCAACGTCATCGCCTCGCAGGCGGTGCATATGCAATACGGCGGCGTGATTCCCGAACTCGCCTCGCGTGCCCATCAGCAGAACATCGTTCCCGTGGTGGATACGGCGCTTAAAAACGCGTCGGTCGGTGTCTCCGACCTCGATGCCATCGCCTTTACCCGGGGGCCCGGCCTGCTCGGCTCCCTGCTCGTCGGAGTGTCGTTCTCCAAAGGATTGGCCGTTGCAAATAATATACCGCTCGTGGAGGTCAATCATTTGCAGGGGCATATTTTGTCGCATTTCATCGATATTCCGGGCGAGACGGTTCCGCATCCTTCGTTTCCGTTCCTGTGTCTGCTCGTATCGGGAGGGCATACCCAAATCGTAAAGGTGACGGCTCCGCTTGAGATGGAAATCGTGGGCACCACGATAGACGATGCGGCGGGCGAGGCTTTCGACAAGTGCGCCAAGGTGATGGGGCTGCCTTATCCCGGCGGGCCGGTCATCGACCGCCTGGCGGCGCAGGGCGATGCGGAGCGTTTCCGGTTCGCCAAACCTTCCGTGCCGGGTTTCGATTACAGTTTCAGTGGGCTGAAGACGTCGTTCCTCTATTTCCTGCGCGACCGGGTGAAGGAGGAACCCGGTTTCATCGAGGCGAATATCAACGACCTGTGCGCTTCGCTTCAAAAAACCGTCGTGGATATCCTGTTGGGCAAATTGGTCAGGGCGGCCCGGGAGTTTCGGATAAGGGACATTGCGATAGCCGGCGGGGTATCTGCCAATTCTGGATTGCGGAAAGGCGTGACGGCCGAAGGGGAGCGCCGCGGCTGGCGGACGTTCCTGCCGCCGCTGAAGTTTACGACCGACAACGCCGCCATGATAGCCGTTACGGGGTATTTCCGCTACCGTCAGGGTGAGTTCAGTTCGCTTTCCGTCGCTCCGGAAGCCCGCATTGAGAATATGCTTTCGGGCGAGTGAATCCGGCCGATGCCTGCCGGAGCAGCCGGCAGACAGGAATATTTCCGATAAAGGAGAGCAAGGCCCTCCGTGAAAAACACGGAGGGCCTTGCTGTGTCAGAGAAGCGGATGTCGTGCGTCAGGCTTTCACCGGCTTTTTGTCGAACAGGTTCCATACGAGTGCCGACAGGGCGGCTCCTATGAGCGGAGCGACGATGAAAAGCCACAGTTGTGACAGGGCGGCGCCTCCCTGGAAGATGGCCGGCCCGATACTGCGTGCGGGATTGACGGAGGTACCCGTGATGGGGATGCAGACGATATGGACGAGCGTCAGCGTAAGACCTATCACCAGTCCCGCCATGTTCGCATTGCCCTTGTCTTGGCTCGTGACTCCCAGAACGACCAGAACGAAGATGAAGGTGAAGAGTGCCTCCGCGATGAATGCCTGCACTGCCGTACCTTCCGTGTAGGTGTTGGCTCCCGTCAGGGTGGGCCCTTCGTGTATGCCTGTGGATACGAGTGCGTAGATGATGGCCGAGCCGATGATGGCTCCGATGACTTGGAACAGCATGTACATGCAGGCCTCCTTGCCCTTCATCCGGCCGGAAAGCCATACACCGAGCGTAATGGCCGGATTGATGTGGCAGCCCGAAATGTTCCCTATCGTGTAGGCCATGGCTACCACGGAGAGGCCGAAGGCCAGTGCGACGCCGAGCGTGCCTACGCCCGTTCCCACGATACCGGCGATGTGCCCTGAAAATACGGCACTGCCGCATCCCATCAGTACGAGTACCATCGTACCGAGCATCTCTGCAAAATACTTCTTCATGATGTTTGGTTTTTAGGTTATCTGTTCGGGAAAATCCCCTTTTTCAGTTTTAGGCGGCAGGTCGGAGAAAGCGTCCTGTCTGAAAAATTTTCATAAAATTATCTGTTTTATTTGAAATCGGAAAGAAAAAACGAACTTATTCGGGTCTTTCCTTCCCGTCGGCGCCGGATGCGGGCGGAGAACTTGTCCGTACCGGCGGTCGTCGCGGCTGTTAACGACACAAAAAGGCCGGATACAATGGTATCCGGCCTTTTGCCTCTCTGCCGTCCCGATAGGGACGGCGCCGTGAATCAGAGTTTGCGTTTCTCCTCCACGATTTCGTAGCCTTCGATGAAGTCGCCGACACGGACATCGTTGTAGCTTTCGATGTTGAGACCGCACTCCATACCGGCCGATACCTCCTTGACGTCGTCTTTGAAACGTTTGAGCGAACCGAGACGGCCCGTATGGATGACGATACCGTCGCGGATGACGCGGATGGGGGTATTTCTGGTTATCTTCCCTTCCCGTACTACGCAGCCCGCCACGACACCGACCTTGGTGATTTTGAACGTTTCGAGTACCTCGACCGAACATACGATTTCCTCCTTCTTCACCGGTTCGAGCATACCTTCGATGGCGTCCTTGATGTCGTTGATGGCGTCGTAGATGATGGAGTAGAGCCTTATCTCTATCTCCTCCTTCTCGGCCATGCGGCGGGCGCCGCCGCTCGGACGTACCTGGAAGCCGACGATGATGGCATTGGAGGCCATGGCCAGCATGACATCCGATTCGGAAATCTGTCCCACGGCCTTGTGGATGACATTCACCTGCACCTCCTCGGTGGAGAGTTTGATGAGCGAGTCCGTCATTGCCTCTATCGAGCCGTCCACGTCGCCCTTGACGATGATGTTCAGCTCCTTGAAGTTGCCTATGGCGATGCGGCGTCCTATCTCGTCGAGCGTGACGTGTTTCTGGGTCTTGAGACCTTGGATACGCTGGAGCTGTTCGCGCTTGTTCGCCACTTCCCTTGCGCTGCGTTCATCCTCCATGACATTGAAGGTGTCGCCGGCCTGAGGGGCTCCGTTGAGGCCGAGCACCAGTACGGGCGTGGCGGGCGGTGCGGCCGTTACCTTCTGGCCCCGTTCGTTGAACATGGCCTTTACCTTGCCGGAATAGACGCCCGCTACCATCGGGTCGCCTATGTGCAGTGTGCCGTTCTGTACGAGCAGGGTGGCTACGTAGCCGCGTCCCTTGTCGAGTGTCGATTCGATGACCGTACCGGTGGCTTTCCTGTCGGGATTGGCTTTGAGTTCAAGTAGTTCGGCTTCGAGCAACACCTTTTCGAGCAGCTTGTCGAGGTTGATGCCCTTCTTGGCCGAAATCTCCTGCGACTGGTATTTGCCGCCCCAGTCCTCTACGAGGTAGTTCATCTGGGCCAACTGCTCCTTGATGGCTTCCGGATTGGCTCCCGGCTTATCTATCTTGTTTATTGCGAAGACTATCGGGACACCGGCGGCGGAGGCGTGGTTGATGGCTTCCACCGTCTGGGGCATGACGCTGTCGTCCGCCGCCACAATGATGATGGCCACGTCCGTCACTTTGGCGCCTCGGGCACGCATCGCCGTGAAGGCTTCGTGGCCGGGCGTATCGAGGAACGTGATTTTCTTTCCGTTGAGGTCTACGCTGTAAGCGCCGATGTGCTGCGTGATACCGCCCGCTTCGCCTTCGATGACATTGGTCTTGCGGATGTTGTCCAGCAGCGAGGTCTTGCCGTGGTCTACGTGGCCCATGACGGCTACGATAGGCGGTCTCTCCACGAGGTCCTGTTCGTCGTCGCGGTCTTCGTCAATGGCCTCCTGAATGTCCACTGTGACGAATTCGACCTTGAAGCCGAACTCCTCGGCGACGATGACCAACGCCTCCGCATCGAGCCGCTGGTTGATGGAGACCATCAGTCCCAGGTTCATGCATGCCGTGATGACCTCCGTAACGGGAACATCCATCATGGTGGCCAGTTCGCTGACCGTCACGAATTCGGTGACCTTGAGGATGGACTCCTCCATATGTGCCTTCTCCATCGCCTCGTCCATGCGGGCACGGGCGTCGAGTCGCTTCTCCTTACGGTACTGCGCTCCCTTGTTCTTGCCTCCTTTGGAGGTGAGACGGGCGAGCGTATCCTTTATCTGCTTCGAAACCTCTTCGTCGCTCACTTCGGGGCGTACGACGGGTTTCGGAGCGCCTTTTTTCTTCCTGTCCTTCCGGGACTGAGGGCCTTGCGCGGCTCCCCGGCCTCCGCCTTGACCGTCGCGGGGACCCTGTCCGCCCCGTGCCCCGGGGCCGGAGGGCTGCTGTTTCGTCACATCCACCTTGTCTTTGCCGATGCGCTTGCGTTTTTCGCGTCGGCCGCCGGCCGGACCGAGGCTCTGTACATCCATCTTGCCGAGAACTTTCGGTCCTGTGAGCTTCGTCTCGTCGCTCGGACGGAAGACGTCGTCGCGGTTCTCGGCCATGCGCTGGTCGTAGGTCTTCTCCTGTATGACGATTTCCGGTTTGGCTGCCGTCGCAGTGCCGGTCTCCGGTTTCGAGGCGGCGGGTTCTCCGGCAGGCCGTGTTCCGGCCGTCGGTGCCTCCGGTCGGGGCTGTGATGCAGCCGGTTTTTCGGAAACGCTCTCCTTGCTGTCCACCGGAGTTTTCGGCTGGGGAGCAGGGGAGGGTACGGGTTTGGCACTTTCCTGCTTTGCGGGTTGTACGGGGGAGCCTTTGGGCTCCTCCTTCTTGGCTGCAGCCGGTTGCGGAGCTGCAGGTTTGCGGTTTCCTCCGGAGAGGTCTATCTTGCCCACTATTTTCGGGCCGGTACGAATTTCGTCCCTGGCACTTATAACGCCGCTTTTGATGACTACCTCTTCTTCGAACTCACTGTCGTGTGCACGCGGCGAATCCTTCTTGTCGTGCAGCGATACGCTTTCGGGTTTCAGGTTTATCCGCTCGCGGACATTGACCCGCTCGTTGGCACTGCGGTTGCCGCCGAACTCCTTCGCGAGAACCGCATAGACATCCGGTTCGACCAGCGTATTGGGCGAACTTTCTATGTGGACCCCTTTCTTCGCAAGGAAATCCGTAATGGTGGCAATGCCTACTTTGAACTCCTTCGCAACCTGTAGGAGTCTGAGTTTTTTTTCGTTTGACATATAAATCTCTTTTCGGCGTTATGTTTCTCTTTTTGTTTACGTTTGTGACGGCAAACCCCGCTTTTCCTCCGTATCCCCTCGGCCGCCGGACATCCGGGATACTCGGTGCGGGCTCCGTAATCCGCTATTCGAATTCGGATTTGAGGATGCTGATGACCTCCCGGATGGTCTCCTCTTCCAGGTCGGTGCGCCGAACGAGGTCGTCGGGCGATATTTCGAGGACGCTCTTGGCCGTATCGCAGCCGATGCCCTTCAGTGCGTCGATTATCCACTGGTCTATTTCGTCGGAGAACTCCTGCAGGTCCACGTCTTCCTCCTCTACGTCGCGGTAGACGTCGATGTCATAGCCGGTCAGCATACTGGCCAGCCGGATGTTGAGTCCTCCTTTGCCGATGGCGAGCGACACTTCGCTCGGCTTGAGGTACACCGACGCCGTCTTCTTCTCCTCGTCAATGGTAATGGAGGAGATTTTGGCCGGGTTCAGGGCACGCTGGATGAGCAGTTGGGTGTTGGCGGTCCAGTTCACCACGTCGATGTTCTCGTTGCGCAGCTCCTTGACGATGGAGTAGATGCGCGAACCTTTCATACCGACGCATGCGCCCACCGGGTCGATGCGTTCGTCGTAGGATTCCACGGCCACCTTGGCCCGTTCGCCCGGTATGCGGACGATTTTCTTGATGGTGATGAGGCCGTCGAATATCTCCGGCACCTCCTGTTCGAAGAGCCTTTCGAGGAATTCGGGTGCCGTGCGGGAGAGGATGATGACCGGGCTGTTGTTGCGCATCTCCACCTTGGATACGATGGCCCGGATGGTGTCGCCTTTGCGGAAGAAGTCGCTCGGTATCTGTTCGCTCTTCGGAAGTATCAGTTCGTTGTCCTCGTCGTCGAGCACGAGTATCTCCTTTTTCCACACCTGATAGACCTCGCCCGTGATTATCTCGCCCACGCGTTCGCTGTACTTCTCGAACAGGTTGGCTTTTTCGAGATCGAGGATGCGGGAGGCGAGGTTTTGGCGCAGCGAAAGCACTGCGCGGCGTCCGAACGAATCGAGTTTTATCTCGTCGGCCACCTCTTCGCCCACTTCGTAGGTTTCGTCGAGTTTGCGGGCGTCCGAAATGGATATCTGCTGGTTGGGGTTCTCCACCTGGCCGTCCTCCACGATGATGCGGTTGCGCCAGATTTCGAGGTCGCCCTTGTCGGCATTGATGATTATGTCGAAGTTCTCATCCGTTTCGTAAGTCTTTATCAACAGATGGCGGAAAACATCCTCCAGTACTCCTATCATCGTACTCTTGTCGATATTCTTAAGCTCCTTGAACTCGGCGAAGTTGCTTATCAGATTGAGGTTGTCCATGGTTTTATTTGATAGTGAATGTTATATTTCCCTGTAATGCGGCCCTGTCCGCAGAACGGACGGCCGTGCTATTTGAAATCGAGGTACTCCTTGGTGCTCTTTATTTCCGAAAGAGGGTAGGTCTGCACCACATCGAATCCCTGTTTGCGTTTCTTTCCCTCTACGGCCCGCATCTCCCGATAGGCCAGCGTGACGGAACCCTCGTCGGCATCGCGCAGTTCCGCGATGATTTTCGTCCCGTTGAGCAGCACGACTTCCACAGGACGGCCGATGAGTTTCCGGTACTGGCGCAGCAGCCTGAGCGGTCGGCCTATCCCTGCCGAGGTGACCGTCAGTTCGAAATCCTCCTCTTCACGGTCGAGGCGCTCCTCAATGGCACGGCTCAGGGCGACGCAGTCGTCGATGTCCACCGAACCGTCGCTGTCTATCACGACCTCTATTTCGTTGCCGGGGGTGATGTTCACCTCCACGAGGAACAGGCTGCCTTCGGCGAGCTCCTCTTCTGCTATGTTCCTTATTTTGTCTGCGTCCATTCTGTTCCGTTGCTTTTCCGGCCTTGTGTGTAAGGCGTTTTCCGATAGCTGTTTGCGGGCCGTTTCCCGTTCCGGGGTCTGGCCGTACGCTGCTTCCGATTACGAAATTTGGGGACTCTCGTCCCCAAATCCGTCTCTTCCGTTATCACGTAACGGGTGCAAATATAGCGCAATATATTTTATTTTCCTAATATCCGGCGCTTAAAAATGAAAATGCTATTCCTCTTCCGCCGCTATGGAGGCATTGTAGGGTTTCAGGATGCCGCGTTTCGAAGAGCGGATGAACTCTACGATTTCGTCGCGTACCTCGCTTTGGGGAAACTGTGCCATCACGATATCGCATGCGCGGCTGTAGTTGTGGCCGTCCTGGAAGAGCACCCGGAAGATATCCTGTATTTCGCCTATCTGTTCGGCAGTGAAGCCGCGGCGGCGGAGTCCGATGAAGTTGGCCCCTACGAAGGTGATGGGGAAACGGGCGGCCTTTACGAACGGCGGAACGTCTTTCGCCACGAGCGAACCGCCGCTTATCATGGCATGGCGGCCGATGCGGACGAACTGGTGTACGGCCGATGCGCCACCCACGATGGCCCAGTCGCCTACTTCGACTTCGCCGGCAAGGAGCACGTTGTTCACGATTACGCAGTTGCTTCCCACCACGCAGTCGTGCGCTACGTGTGCACAGGCCATGATGAGATTGTTGTTGCCGATAACCGTCTTTCCCTTGGCGGCCGTACCGCGGTTTACGGTGGCCGATTCCCGGACGGTGTTGTAGTCGCCCATTTCGACCGTGGTGTATTCGCCTTTGAACTTGAGGTCCTGCGGAACGCCGGCTATCACTGCACCGGAGTGTATCTTGCATCCCTTGCCCATGCGTGCTCCATCCAGTACCACGGCGTTGGGCCCTATCCAGGAGCCGTCGCCTATCACCACGTCGCCCGCTATGTATGCGAACGGTTCCACTACTACGTCTTTGCCGAGCCTTGCGTCCGGATGGACATAGGCTAAATTGCTTATCATTGCGTAAGTTTTTTGTTTGTCTTCGGTTTATTTGCCCGGCCGAGTCTCCTTACGTTTTCCGCCAAGCGGCGGGCGTACCGCCGGAGCTCTGCGGACGGGTTTGCATATCGTGGAGAAGGCCGCCCTCTTCCCCGTCGGGAAGGGGCGGCCTTCCGTGCCGTCATGCCTTGTTTTTGGCTACCTGTGCCATCAGCGACGCTTCCGTGGTGAGCCTGCCGCCCACATACGCTTTCGCTTCCATGACAACAATGCCGCGCCGGATGGGTTCCGTGAGTTTCAGCTCGAACTGGAGCGTATCGCCCGGTACCACCTTGTTCTTGAACCGCACATTGTCTATGCGGAGGAAATAGGTGGAGTAGTTCTCCGGGTCGGGTACGCTGTTGAGGGCGAGTATCCCTCCGCACTGTGCCATGGCCTCGATGATGAGCACGCCCGGCATTACAGGTTCTTCCGGGAAGTGCCCGACGAAGAAGGGTTCGTTCATGGTGACGTTCTTGATGCCGGCTACGCTCGTTTCGTCTATGTGGAATATCCTGTCCACGAGCAGGAACGGCGGGCGGTGGGGCAGGGTGCGCCGAATACGGTTGATGTCGTAGACCGGTTCGGCCGTCGGGTCGTAGACGAACGACGGGCGGTTCGCGTCGCGCTTGATGTTGCGCTTGAGTGCCCGTGCCGTCTCCGTATTGACGAAATGGCCCGGCCGGTTGGCCAAGATGCGGCCCTTTATCCGCATGCCGAGCAGTGCCAGGTCGCCCAGTACGTCGAGCAGTTTGTGTCGTGCTATTTCGTTGATGAAGCGGAGCTGCAGGTTGTTGACGTATCCGTCCGTGATGCGGATGTCCTTTTTGTCGAAAACCCGTGCGAGGCGTTCGAGTTCCGCATCAGAAACCTCCTTCTCGGCCACCACTATCGCATTGTCCAGATCGCCCCCCTTGATGAGGTTGGCGGCCAGCAGGGGTTCGAGTTCGTGCAGGAAGGCGAAAGTACGGCAGGGAGCTATCTCCTTCGCGTAGTCCTCCTCCTCGGAGAAGGTGGCGTATTGGTTTCCCACCACGCGCGAATGGTAGTCCACATGGACCGATACGCTGAATTTGCTGTCGGGATAGATGACTATCGACGCATTCTTTTCGGGGTAGTCGAATTCTATCGTTTCGCGTACTTCGTAATATTGCCGTTCGGCCTCCTGTTCTTCGAGGCCGGTCTCCGACAGGGCGGCGGCGAAATCTTTTGCCGAACCATCCATTATCGGTGTCTCGGGGGCGTCAATCTCCACGACGGCATTGTCGATGCCCAGCGTCCAGAGGGCCGACATGATGTGTTCGATGGTGCACACCTTTGCTCCGCCTTTCTCTATGGTCGTACCCCGCGACGTATCGGTGACGTAATCGGCCAGGGCGGGTATTTCGGGGCGCCCTTCGAGGTCGGTGCGGCGGAATACGATGCCGCTGCCTGCGGGGGCGGGGTGGACGGTCATGTTCGATTCCATGCCCGTATGGAGTCCTTTGCCGCTGAATGCTACCGGAGCTTTCAGCGTCTTTTGGTTATCAGCCATAAGGTATTAAGTATCGGTTAATTTTATCGTGCAAAGATATTAATTTCTTGAAAGAATCCGTACTTTTGTCTGCAAATCGCTTGAAAATGGCCGTAGAAACCGTCTCTGTGCCTTATTGCGGGTGGGCGGTGGTACAGGCTTGGGGGCCGTTTGTCCCGCATTCGTTTGCAGGCGGTGGACTTTGCGTATGGAGAGAAGAGAGGAGAGGAACGAAGAGGAGTACGAATGGGGGGTGCCCGCAGGACCGCCGCCCGACCTCGACCTGCCTTTTGCGAAGAAGCGCAGGCGGGAGGCCGGCGAGTGGATATACGATAACCGCGAAACCATCTGTATTACCGTTATCGTCTATCTGCTTGTCGCCATCGTGTTGCTCTCTTCGCGGATTATCCTTCAGCCCCGTCGGGAAGATGCCGCCATCGTGATGGATTTCAGCCAGGCGGAGGAGCTCCAGCGGCTCGAAGAGGAGCTTGAACGGGCGCAGCGGCTCAACGATATGCTCAACGGCATGCAGGCCCCCGATTACGGGGAGGTGAAAAATGCCGTCTCCAACGAGCATGCGGAGGAGATGGAGGAGTCGCTGAGCGAGGAGACGCGCGAGCTGTTCGAGCGTTCCGAGGAGGTGATGGAGCAGATGGAGCGCAACGGCGCCGAATACGAACAGATGCTCGGTATGCTCGGCGAGGAACGCCGTCCGGAGGAGCGGAGCGCGGAGCGCAGGGATGCCAGAATCGCCGGCGGGGTGACGGTCTCCTTCTCGCTCGCCCGGCCTGTCCGCCATGCCGTGAATCTGCCCGTTCCTTCCTATAAATGTTCCGGCGGCGGAACGGTCGTTGTGGATATTGTCGTGAGCCGGAACGGCGATGTGCTCTCGGCCAGCGTGGACAAGTCCCGTTCCGCGTCCGACAACTGCATGACGGAGGCGGCGCTGGAGGTTGCCATGCGGTCGCGTTTCAATGTGGACCCGTCTGCTCCGGGGCGCCATTCGGGCACTGTCACGTATGTCTTCGTGCCGCAGTAGTCCTGCTTTCTCCTTCCGCCGTGTCTCGGGCAGTGGCGCCGAATCCCCTTCCGTACCCGGCCTGTCCGCCGTATCGGCCGTATCGAAGCGGCAGGCGGCGGTTCTTTCATCGGTTTCCTTTCCGTCTCTCGGCAGGAATCTTCGGCCTGCGCCCGTTCGTAACGCTGCGGAGGGTTCCGTTTGCAGGGAAGGACTGCGGCAAACGGCCGACGCGATGTCTTGCGAAAGCGGAATCCCGTCCGTCTTTCGCGGACAGCTGCATTCCCGTACTGCGGCCGGGCGGGAACAGACACTCTTCTCTGCCGTTTTTTCCCTGAGGCCGGTACAATGTTATTGTATATACATGGCATTGTGCGTATCTTGCAATGAATTGAATGAACGACCGTGGGAATATCTCGTCTGCGGCAATATGCCCTGTCGATACTGTTGACGGTATGGTCCGTTGTGTTTCCTGGCACGTTGCATGCCCAATTGACCGCATGCACCGCGGAGGGCGTCGTGCGCGACACGACGGGTGCCGCGATATCCTATGCCGTGGTATCGGTGTTTCCGGAATTGTCGGAGGGTGCGACGACCGGCCAGGCGGTCGGAACCGCCGTGACCGATGACGACGGTTTCTGGAGTATTCCCCTTCCCGACGGCGGGTGTTATCTGATACGGTGCGAACACATGGCCTTCGAGACCTGTGACTTTTTCGTGGTCGTCGGCGAAGAGACCGTTCGGCTGGAGACGGTACTCGCCCCCTCGGCCGAATACATCGAAGCCGTCGAAGTGCTCGGCGTTCCCATCCGGTATTCGGCCGGCCGGTACGAAGTCACTATGGAGGGGAGCGAACTGGCCCGCAACCGCAATGCGAACGAACTGCTCGGACTGCTGCCCGGCATTACGACGTACGACGGCCTGAGGCTGCACGGTAAAAGCGTCGGCATCGTCTATATCGATGACCGGCGCGTGGAGGACAGGAACGAACTCGCGGCCCTGCGAGCCGAAGATATAGAGAAGGTATCGGTTGAGAACCGGGCCGGAGCCTCGGAGGACGCCACGACGAAAGGCGGAGTCGTGCGCATCACGCTGCGGCGGCCCGACGACGGAGGTTATTACGGTACGGTAACCGGCAGCGTATCGTTTACGCCGCAGTCTTCTCTCTACCGGCTTCCGTTCATCTTCAACTATCAGAAGGGGCGATGGAATGTTTACAACTATTTGAGCGGCGCATACGGTTACGGGTATGAAACGCAAACGCGGCAGGAAGAGTTCCGTCGCGGCGGTTACACGCAATTTTCCGATGTGACGGAGCGAAGTGCCGCCCGGAGCCTGAGCGAAACGTTCGGTGTCGTTTATGACTTGTCCGACCGTCATGCGGTCGGCTTCACGGTCCGGGTCAGGCTTGACGGCCGTGACAACGCTTCCGTAGCCTCGATATGCAGAGAGATAGCGGGAAATACGGAGTCGAATGCCTTCGGGGAGTACGCATATGACGGCGAGATGCTCCTTCCGCAATATCAGGCCGCATTCAACTATACGTTCGATATCGATACGCTCGGTTCGCAGTTTGCCGTAAAGGCCGATTATATGCACACGGCATCGAAACGGCGTACCGATTATCGTTCCGTGCCGTCTGCCGGTACGGAGGAGACCTATCGGGAATTCCATGCGCAGTCTGCCGATGCGCTGGATACCTGCATCGATATGGACAAATATTTCGTGTCGGGAGGTTTGCTGAGCGTCGGGGGAAGATATTACCGAATCGGTGCACGGCTCGACCAACGAAGAGAGGATATGACGGGCGGAGAGTGGACGCCGAATCCGGAAACATCCATGTATTACGGCAATGAGACGCAGGGAGCGGCTCTTTACGGGGAGTATTCGGGGAGCCGGGGCAGGTTCTCCTACATGGTCGGGGTGCGTATGCAATACGACCGTATCGACTATAAGACCGGCGGCAACGCAGGACATCACGACTATTGGCGGTTCATACCGTCGGCAAGTCTTGCTTATACCATCAACCGCGGGAAGGGAGACAACCTGAATCTCGACATCTATCGTTACGGTGGCAGTTTGCCCGACCCTGCTCAACTCTCTCCGCTGCCGGTACGCATTTCCGAGAACAGCTATTATGTCGGTAATCCGCGGCTCGAACCGTATACGGGATTCTGCGCGGACCTGACTTATACGCACCGCGGGCGGTGGACGTTCGCGTACGGATTCGACCGGGCGCAGCATATGTCGCAAAACCTTACGACATTGCCGTCCGACGACTCCGGTCTGTCGATTGTCTCTCCCGTCAATCTCGGCCTCTCTTTAACGCATTCCCTGTCGGTCGGTGTCAATATACCGCTGACCGGTTGGCTGCGGCTGAGTGCGCATATATACGGCTATTATGCGTCCAATCGTTACGGAACGATGAGCTACGATGATTGGCATGCCGAAGTTTATACATCTTTGATGTTCGCTGTCCTGTCTTCGATGGGAGCACAGCTCAGCCTCTCCGGTTCCTCCCCGACGGCTGGTCTCGAATCGCATTCCGGAGATTCGTACGGACTCAGCGGCTCGATTTACAAAACTTTTTTCGACGGCAGGCTGTACGTGTCGCTCGGATTCGGAGGCCTGTTCTACCGGAAATGGCAGATTCAGGAGACGGTGAAGACCGACGGTTCCTACTATGCCGTGATACGGCGGCGGAATCACAACCGGCAATGGATATCGCTTTCGGCGAGTTTCCGGTTCCGGCACAATGTTCGTAAACCCTTCAGGACGGTGGAAATGCTGCAAGAGATGCAGGAGGAGTTATGATATGCTGAAGCGGCTGCGGAGACCATTGGTTGTTCGGACTTTTTCATTGGGGCGGACAGGGGCCTTCCGGGCCTGCGACGGACGGTCTGGTGTTGGGGCGGGGGTACGGTGTCTTTCCGTTCGGCTGTTCGGGCAGGGGCGGCACCGTCGTTCGGACATCCGGCTGCGGAATAATTTTTGAGGATTCGCGGATTGTTTTAATTTTGCAGGAATCGCGGAAGAAAGGGGCGGTCCGTTTCCCGGGAAGAGCGGGGCACGGTCACCGTACGGCTTCGGATATTTTAGGTTTGGGATTACGTCATGGGATTGGTTGAGTTTCTATTGAGCAGCGGCAACATCGTCCTGCTGTTCTCCATTATTTTAATCGTTGCGATATTCGCTGCCAAGTCCGGTGCGAAGTTCGGTACGCCGACGCTGCTTCTGTTCCTCTTCATCGGTATGCTTTTCGGCAGCGACGGACTCGGCATCCAGTTCAACAGCTCCAATACGGCCCAGTTCATCGGTATGCTCGCGCTGAGCGTCATCCTCTTTTCCGGCGGTATGGATACGAAGTATTCCGAGATACGTCCCGTAGTGGCCGAGGGGGTGGTGCTTGCTACGGTCGGGGTGTTCCTGACCGCTGCGCTGACGGGGTTCTTCATCTATTTCATCAGTGGCGTTTTCGGCGTCCGCCTTTCGCTGACCGAATCGTTCCTGTTCGCGGCGGTGATGTCCTCCACGGATTCGGCGTCGGTGTTCTCCATCCTGCGCTCCAAAAAACAGGGGCTGAAGCAGAACCTGCGGCCGCTGCTGGAGCTGGAGAGCGGAAGTAACGACCCGATGGCCTACATTCTGACGATAATTCTCGTGCAGGCGGTATCGCAGGGCGACATAAACGTGTGGCAGTCGGTGCTGACTTTCGTCATGCAGATGTCGATAGGCGCCGTGGCCGGATACCTGCTCGGCCGGTTCGCCGTCTATGTGCTCAACCATATCAACCTGAACAACAAATCGCTCTATTCGGTACTCCTGCTCGCGCTGGTGTATCTCATCTTCTCGCTGACCGACCTCGTGCACGGCAACGGTTACCTGGCCGTCTATATCGCCGGACTGGTGGTCGGCAACCACAAGATAGTGTTCCAGAAGAGCCTGACCACCTTCTTCGACGGTTATACGTGGCTCTTCCAGATTGTGATGTTCATTTCGCTCGGTCTGCTGGTGAATCCGCACGAAATGCTCGACGTGGTGGAGACCGGGCTGCTCGTGGGGGTTTTTATGATACTCGTGGCACGTCCCGTGAGCGTGTTCCTGTGTCTTGCACCTTTTCGGAAGATTACGGTCAAGGGCAAGCTTTATGTCTCGTGGGTGGGGCTGAGGGGAGCCGTTCCCATCATCTTCGCTACCTACCCGCTCGTGGCCGGGCTGGAAAATGCGGGGATGATATTCAATACGGTCTTTTTCATCACCATCGTGTCGCTGCTGGTACAGGGCACTACGGTGAGTTCCATGGCCAACGTGCTGGGTCTCTCCACGGAGCTCGAGGAGGACAGTTTCGGTATCGACATGCCGGATGAGGTGAAGGCGCAGCTTACCGAGAAGGAGGTGCGGCCCGACTGGCTCGTGCACGGAAACCGGATGAGGGATATCCGGCTCGATGCCAATACGCTGGTGATGATGATACGCCGCGGGGACGATTACATCGTGCCCAAAGGCGACACCGAACTGCGGCCGGGAGACAAGGTACTCTGCATTACCGGCGAGAAGGCACGCCTGCCGGAGGATTATGCCGTGTCGGGCAGGGAGGGGTTCCGTCACAAGGCTCTGCGCACGTTGGGAAGTTTCGTGCGCAGGGGCAGGCGCGTCGGACATACGCCCGACGGAGCGGACGACGGGGCCTTCGTGTCGGCCGACAGCGGGGCGGAAACGCCTCTTCCCGATTTCGATATAGGTACGGATGAGATACGCGAAGATTCGCGGTTTTATGAGGAGATAATGGAGGATGAAGAGGATGCCGAGCGCGGAGGAGAGTGACCGGGTGGCTCGGCGGCGGGAGAAGACCTTCCGCCGCCGGGGGCAGCGCCGGTTATCCCGGAATCGGATTGTCGGATGATGCGGACGGGGGTTTTATACGGTGGCGAGGCGGAGACGTTCGGATTCGGAAGGACCGAGTGCGCCGCCTTTACGGGATACAGACCGGCCAAATTCCTCGCGGCCTTTCCGCAGGGCGATGCGCGGCAGCGTGTGGGAGAACTGCTGCGCCCCGTTGTTGCCGGACTGTATGACCGCGGCGTGCGGCTCTTCCTGTCCGGTATGGCGGAGGGGTTCGACCTGTGGGCGGCGGCCGAAGTGCTTGCCCTGCGCGACCGGGGAAGATGCCCCGATGCAGCGGTTGCGGCGGTCATTCCCTTTCGCGGGCAGGAGCGGGGATACGCGCCTGCCTCCCTCGATGAGTACCGGTTCATCTGTGCTCGTGCCGTAGCGGTTCGGGTGCTCTCCGACCGCTATTATCCGGAGTGTTTCTACCGCCGAAACGATTTTCTGGTCGATAACGCCTCGGTGGTGGTGGGCTACTACGACGGGCAGAGGGGCGGAACCGCCTATACCTTCCGGCGGGCGTACAGCCGTGGGGTGCCGGTTGTCAATATCTGCTCCGGAGAACCTGCTCTGTTCTATCCTTGACGGCCGTTCTCTCTTTCTCTCTTATATTAGTATCGGGTCCGGACGGGGCTCTTTCCGGACGGAGGCGGAAAGCGGGAGAGGATTGTTTCCGTATTCGTTTTTTGTCGATAAAAGGGCGGTTTTCTGTCGATAACCCCGCGTCGGGTTGTTGATAGTGTGTTGATAAATTGTTCGGACAGTTCGAAGCAGCGACGTGGCTGGGACCGGAAGTATGGAAAACGGGAATAGGAATATTCGCGGAAAAAACAGACCATATCCGTATTGTGGCACAGATGTTGCTGAAATAATCAACGTAGAATATTGATTATGAATAGAAGGTGGGATTGTTCAATCCTTTCCTGCGGGAACTTAGTCGTGAGATTGCAGCATACCGCGAAAAGAACGGGAGGTTCGTGCAGGCAGTGAGCGTGTGTCGGGCCGGTACCGTACCGATTGGAAGGCGGAACCCCCATTATATGCCCGCCTTCGGTCGCAGGAAAATCCCTCCAACGGGGATTCGTGGTTTAGATAATTTACGGGAAAGGCTGTTGTGTGTGCCTTTCCCGTAAATTCGTTTCGGTCGTTGCCTTCGGATGCGTGTGGTCGGTTGCTTGTCGGGACCCGACGTCAATCAATGCCTTCAGTTTGCGGGCGATGGCCGTGTTCTCCATCACGCCCGTGAAGTGTTCCGCTCCCGTTCCGTAAGCGAATACGGGGATGAAGGTGGCCGAATGACAGTCGGTCGAGAAGACGTATTCGGCGGTCGCTGTGCCGGTCTCTTCCCCGTGGGGAGGTATCAGCGTGAGACCTCCGGTTTCGTGGTCGCCGGTCACGAGGACAAGTGTCCCCGGATGTCGGTCGGCGAAATCGAACGCGGTGCCGACGGCCCGGTCGAAATCGCGGAGTTCGCCCAGCATCCCTTCCGTATCGTTTTCGTGCGCAGCACGGTCTATCAACGAGCCCTCCACCATGAGGAAGAAGCCGTCGTGCCCTGCTCCGGACAGCAGTTCGATGGCTTTTTGCGTCGCCCGGACGAGGTAATCGCCCCGTATGCCCGCCGTGTCTCGGGCTGCGAGGGGCAGTGCGTCGCCGGGAAATAGGGCTGCCAGCGGCGTCGTCCGTGCCGCGAGCAGGGCCTCCCGGTCCGGTGCGAAGGCGTATCCCCGGCTGCACATCTCGTCTGTCAGGTCGCGGCCGTCGCTGCGCCGGTCGAAATACTCCCGGCCGGCACCGACCAGGAGGTCTATCCCGCTGCCGGCATATTGAAGTGTCGTGTATTCCTGTGCATATCTGTCCGGGTTATGGGCGACGAAAGCGGCGGGCGTCGCATCCGTGACGGCACATGTCACGACGATTCCCGTCGCTTTGCCTGCCCGCTGCGCCCTTCTCAGTACCGATTCGAGGGGGCGGCCGTCGGGCGTCATGCCTATCGTTCCGTTGGTCGTCTTTTCGCCGCAGGCGAGTGCTGTACCTGCCGCTGCCGAATCGGTGATGCGCCCTCCGGCGGAGTAGGTTTTCTGGATGCCCGTGTATGTCGCCCGCTCCATCCGGGTGGGGGCGTAGCCCTGTTCGAGCGAAAGGGCCGTTACCTGCGGCAGCCCCATGCCGTCGCCTATCATGAAGATGATATTCCTGACCGGTTCCTGCCCGTCGCCTGTTCCTGTGCAGGCTGCGAGCAGGCAGAGTACCGAAACCAGCAGGGTGGGGAAAATCTCTCTTTTCATAAACCTTTTCCGATGCCGTTGCGTGTGCCTGTATGCCGCACGGAACAAAGATAGGGCGTTCCGATGCCCCATTGCGGAACGTAACCCGATTTTAACGCTGTTTTTGCAACCGTATGGTATTTGTAATACATTTGTAGCGGAAAAAGGTTCGGATTTGTGATACGCATGGCAGCGGAAATCCGTTCGTATTTCGGACGGCCCGGGAGAAACAGGGCCGGGATATCGTTCGATACGGATAAACAGATACATAATTTGCAGAAGAGATGAAGAGGATTTTTCTATTCGTGGCGGTTGCGGCTGCTGCACTGTCGCTCGGCGGCTGTCAGAGGGGTGGCGGCGGAAATGCCGAACCGATGAATTTCAAGAAACTGACCAACGGCAAAGCGGTCTATCGGGGCGAAGAGGCCGGGTTGAGGCACTATGCGGTAACGCTCTGGACGAATGGACACAGTACGGCGGCGGTGGACAATTACAAGGATGCGGATATCTCCCTGGCGCTGGAGCTCGTGACGGCCGCCTCGGGAGCCGAGGCGCAAATCGCTTCCGGAGAGTACCTCTTTTCGGCCGATGCTCAGGCCGGCGTTATCCTTGCTTCGGCGCAGAGTACGTTGAGCGTTTTCACCGAGTACAGTTACGGCGGCGACCGACAGGCACTCTCCGGCGGCAGCGTGACGGTGTCGTTCTACAACGGGAAGTATGAGATAAAAGGCAGTGTAACCGACGTATGGGACCGGGTGCTGGAGTTCACCTACTACGGTGAGATAGCGTTCGAGGGGACGGGCCCCGTGGAGCCGGAAACGACGACGGTAACTTTCGAGGCGGCGGAGCTGTCCGCGGCGACGGGTACCTATTCCGATATCCTGTGGGGCCGGGAACAAGCCGTGGAAGTGGACGGTTCTCAGGTGTACAACGGCTTGCTTTATACGGAAGGGGCCGCTTCTTTCGGGAGCTATTATGCCTATGACGGAACGTGGGAGTCGTGGGGCGGTTTCGCCCTTTCGGCCAACCGCGACCTGGAAGACCTCGGCATGGATTATTCCAATCAGTTCAGCGTTTATGCATCGGATAACACCAAGTTCGCCGTCGGCTATGCGTTCGGCGACTGGGGCGGGGAGTACGGCGTTCCGGTCATCGAGTTCTCCGAACCGGTACGGCTGGTTTCCGCCGAGGTGGCCAATGCGAACAAGACCTATCACTATTGTGTGGCGCATCCGCGCGTAGGAGAAGAAGAGAACGAAGAGGCGCTTTGGGTCGACCTCGTCGTCACGGGGTACGATGCCGCGGGAACGCAGACCTCCACGGCCTCCTTCCGCCTGGCCGAAGGGGAGCAGGTACTCGGAACGTGGGCCGGTTTCGACCTTTCGCCGCTGGGAGAGGTATCGCGTGTGGTATTCTCCATCGAGTCCAACGACGTCGGTGAGTACGGTCTGAACGTACCTGCGTTCTTCTGTATAGACAACATCGAAATGCAATAATCGCCGAGGCGGTTTCGGACATGAGGCATCCTCCCGAAAGGGGGATGCCTCTTTCGTTATTCTTGCGGATTCGCTCCGCTGCGGACGGGCGTTTTGTCGCCGTCGCACTGCCGTCCTGTCACCCCTCCGGGAGGCGTGGACGGCTGGGTTTCACGAAATGTTTTTCGGGAGAATTTTTTAACTTTGCAGGTGGTTAAGGCAGTTGCATTATGGCAGGAAAGGAGAGCGAAGCGAAGGATAGGAAATATGTGGAGACGCCGCTGATGAAGCAGTACTACTCCATCAAGGCGGTGCACGGCGATGCAGTGCTGCTGTTCCGGGTGGGTGACTTTTACGAAACGTTCGGCGAAGATGCCGTTCGTGCGAGCCGTATTCTGGGTATTACTCTTACCCGCCGGGCGAACGGAGCGGCCAGCTATGTGGAGCTGGCCGGTTTTCCTTACCATGCGCTGGATACCTATCTGCCGAAACTCGTCCGGGCAGGGGAACGGGTGGCCGTGTGCGAGCAGCTCGAGGATCCCAAGCTCGTCAAGGGAATCGTGAAGCGGGGAGTCATCGAACTGGTCACTCCCGGCGTGGTGCTGAGCGACAACGTACTCGTTAACAAGGAAAATACGTTTCTCGCATCGGTACATTTCGGGAAAAAGACCACGGGAGTGGCTTTTCTCGACCTTTCGACCGGGGAATTCTACGTAGCCGAGGGGCGGGACGACTACGTGGACAAGCTCCTGTCCAATCTTGCCCCGAAGGAAATCATCTACCAACGGGGCTGGGAGGAGCGTTTCACTCGTGCGTTCGGTACCCGCAACTATACCTACAAACTCGACGAGTGGGTATTTGCCGAGGATATCAACCGGGAGAAGCTCTGCAAGCAGTTCGGTACCGCCTCGCTCAAGGGGTACGGCATCGACTCCATGACGAGCGGCATTTCGGCCGCAGGAGCCATTCTCTACTACCTGGATTTTACGGAACATAAGAATGTGGGCCACATTACGGGTATTTCGCGCATCGACGAGAACGCCTACGTGTGGATAGACCGTTTCACCATACGCAACCTCGAACTCTTTTCGTCCAACTCTCTGCGCGAGCGGTGCGGCTTCGCGGATGTCATCGACCGGACGGTCACTCCCATGGGCGGGCGTCTGCTCAAGCAGTGGATAGCGCTGCCGATAAAGGATGTCGCGCGGCTCAACCGTAGGCTCGACGTGGTGGAGCGGTTTCGGGGCGACGACGGGCTGCGGGAAGAGGTCGGCGGAATATTGGAACGGATAACCGACCTCGAAAGGCTTTCGTCGCGTATCGCCACCCAGCGCATCACGCCGCGAGAGATGGTGCAGCTCAAACTGTCGCTGGGAGCCGTGGCCGACCTGCGGCGGGTGCTCCTTGCCTCGGACGATGCGGCGCTGGCTTCGCTGGCCGAGGGGCTCGATTTGTGCGAGGAGCAGCGGGAGCGTATCGAAAAGGAGCTGTTTCCCGACCCGCAGAACAATCAGATACAGAAGGGGGGTATCATTGCCGATGGCGTGGACCTCGAACTGGACGACCTGCGCCGCATCGCATGCCACGGCAAGGACGTGATTGCCGAGATACAGCGGCGCGAGAGCGAGGCGACCGGTATCCCGTCGCTCAAGGTGAGCTTCAACAACGTCTTCGGCTACTATATCGAGGTGAGGAACACCCACAAGGACAAGGTGCCGGCCGACTGGATACGCAAGCAGACGCTGACTTCGGCCGAACGTTACATTACGCAGGAGCTCAAGGAGTATGAGGAGAAGATACTCGGTGCCGAGGAGAAGATGCTCGCCATCGAGCAGCGTATCTATGCCGGATTGGTGGAGTTCCTCTCCCGTTCCATCGCGGCGTTTCAGCGGGATGCGGCAGTGGTGGCGCGGGCCGACTGCCTGCGTTCGTTCGCCGTCATGGCGGCCGAACGGGGGTATTGCCGGCCGGAACTCTCCGAGGACAAGGTGATAGATATCCGCGACGGCCGCCACCCCGTCATCGAAACGCTCATGGACGTGGGGCAGCAGTATATCCCGAACGATGTTTATCTCGACGATACGTCGCAGCAAATCATGATGATAACGGGGCCCAACATGGCCGGTAAGTCGGCCCTGCTGCGGCAGACGGCCCTCATCGTGCTGATGGCGCAGATGGGCTCTTTCGTGCCCGCCTCGTCGGCCCATATCGGCGTGGTGGACAAGATATTCACGCGGGTGGGGGCGAGCGACAACATCTCGCAGGGAGAGAGTACCTTTATGGTCGAGATGCTTGAATCGGCCTCCATCATGAACAACCTCTCCGACCGCAGCCTCATTCTGCTCGACGAGATAGGCCGCGGAACGAGTACCTACGACGGCATGTCGATAGCTTGGGCCATGGTGGAGTATATCCACAACCATCCGGCCGCGCGGGCGAAGACCATGTTCGCCACCCACTACCACGAGCTCAATGAGCTGGAGGAGCTGCTGCCGCGGGTGAAGAACTACAACGTCTCGGTGAAAGAGGTCAATCGGACGATACTCTTCCTGCGCAAGCTGGTGCGCGGGGGAACGGAGCACTCGTTCGGTATCCATGTGGCCAAGATGGCGGGTATGCCGGTCAAGGTCATCGAACGGGCGGAGGCGATTCTCGCGTCGCTGGAGGGGGCCGGACGTGCCGCCGCAGGCGCAGGGGAGGAGACCGGGAGCGATGTGCGGGAGGAGGCTGCCGTACCGGCGGGCGTCCGGGCTGTTGCGAAGCCTTCGGGGCGCGGCAAGGGGCGGAAGACGTCAGGCGCCGAGGAACATCTTCCGGGCGTACAGCTCAGCATGTTCCAGTTGGAAGACCCCGTGCTCGTCCAGATACGCGACCAGATACGGGGGCTCGACATCGATTCGCTGACGCCCATTCAGGCGCTCAATATGCTGAACGACATCAAGCGGATAACGGGCCTTTGACCGGTATGCCAAAAGGGCGTGCACGGCGGCGCGGCGGCCGTAATCGGTACGGCTGCATGTCGTGCGATTCTGCGGACGTACGTGGTATATGGTTTGTCCGTCGGGCGGTGTGGTATCTCCTTTCCGGTACCGTGCGGGTTCGGGGTACTGCCGTCGCTGCGTCGGACCGGCGTGCGGGTTGTCCTCAGCCGTCGCGTTTCATTCTTGCGTTTCATAGTTGTCGGTATCGTTACTTTTCTTATGGCATACAGTCATTGTCTTTCAGCGTGTTTTTTGCCGCCGTGGTTGGCTGCGGCCTCGAAATTTTCCTTGTTCCCTGCCGGTTGTCCCCTGTCTTTGTCTGAGTAGGGCGAAGCGTCGTATCGTTGGGGAGGCTTGGTATATTCGGATGGCGGATTCCAATTATCCTCGGCTGTTGCCGGGCTGTTCGGAGCCGACTATACTCCATTACATGTCATACGAAGGCGGGAACACGTTACGGGAAGGAGGACGGGGTGCGGATACTGCGGCCGGGGCATGGAACCGGACGAAAGCGTATGCAAAGACAGTATGCAGGTGTGGAAACCGGAGGTCCCGCTTGATGCGTTTTTTGGCCCGCCCAAATCCCTCCTGCCGCGTAATTCCCGTCAGAGGGATGTCTGGTTCAGCAGCCTTTCCCTAAAATCGAAAACCGCCTTTACCAAATGTTTTCATGTATTCTGTCTTCGATGTCGATTTCTTTTTGTTTGGGTAAAAAAGCGTTTTCAGCGGGGTAGCCTATTGTAAGCAGACAAGTAAATTCGTAGTCTTCGGGAGCGCCTACGATTTTCTTTATCATTTCGGCCTCGTCGCTCACGGGTATATGGAAGGCCGTTCCCAATCCTTCGGCGGCTGCGGCGAGCAGCATGTTTTCCACGGCGCACCATGCGGAGGCGAAATAGTTGAGCGAACTTTGCTCTGCCGGTTCCAGCAGGGGACTTTGCTTTTGCCGAAAAAACGGAAGAATAAGTAACCCGCTATCCAGAAGCATCTTCTGTTGTTTGGGCAGCGCATCGGCAAACATCGCCCTCTTGTCCTTGTCGCCTGAATCGTCCGCTTCGAAAACAAGGTCCTTGAATGCGGCCATATTCTTTGCAAGCGGAGTGATTATCCGGGCAATGTTTTCTCGACCACGCACCACGATGAATTCAAGCTGCCGCAGGTGGTCGTTGGTCGGGGCTTTGAATGCCGCACCGATAACTCTTTTCAGAAGCTCGTCGCTGACCTCGCGGTCGGAGAAATCGCGGTATGTGCGGCGTTTTTCCAATACTTCATAGAATTCCATATGCAATTAATTTATAAGTCAGACTTCTTGTCGTTAATTGCTACAAAGATACGGTGTATTGTTGTCGTATCTTTGTCCTGTTTTGTCGAATAGTTGTCGTAAATTTGCATGTATTCGAAGCCGTGATATGAAAGATGTCGTAATACCGTATGACTTGCCGGACCAGGAAAATCATTCGTTCTTTTTTATAGACCAACGGGTGGATGTACGGATGGAAGCAAAACTGCATCGGCACGATGCGTGGGAACTGTACTATGTATTGCAGGGGTATGGGGCGCGAACGGCCGGAGACATGCTACAGCCCTTTGCGGCGGGAGATGTGGTGCTAATTCCGCCCTCCATGCACCATCATTGGGACTATGCCCCCTCTTCGGCTGACAAAGAGGGGTGTATCCGTTATCTTATGGTTGCTTTCAGGCATACCCTTGTGCAGAGGTGCATGGAGGTCTTTCCCGAATTACGGAACGGCTTGACGGGGGTCGTTTTCCCGACCGAGGCGTTGAAATTCGGCGTGCGAAGTTCCCGGATTGTCCGTCAGGCATTGCATAAAATGAATGGATTGAATGAATTGGAGCGGCTATGCGAAATGTTCCGCCTGCTGCCTGTCATCTTTACGGCATCGGATTATTCGTTTGCGGGCAAGCCGGTACGGATGGAACGTGATGTGCGCCGAATGCAGCAAATCCATGCTTATGTCATGGCACACTACATTCATCCAATATCATTGGACGATATGGCGGCGGAGACAGGGATGAACCGTTCCGCTTTCTGTTCCTATTTCAAGCGTTGTAAGGGAATGACATTCTCGCAGTTTGTGACGCAATACCGGCTGAACACTGCTTGCGAATTGTTGAAACACTCGCAGAAGTCCGTATCCGAAGTGTGCTATCTCGTAGGATTCAACGATTTACCGCATTTTATTCGGGTCTTTCGGAAAAATATCGGAACGACCCCGTCGCAATATCGGAAGCGATTGCAGCAGACCTGACATTGCCCGTCTCCGTTTTGTCCTTTCTGACGGTAGCGTTGTGGCGATATTTTGAGAATCTTACCGTTTTGTAATGCGGCTGTTGGTTTTGTCGTATAAGCTTGCGGGGACGGATAGTGCCCGCAAGCTTGCCATGATGTTTGCAGGGCAGTGGCTGCCTGTAACGGTTGCATCCCGGCGGCAGAACTGCCGCCGGGGTCCGCTTGGCTGTTCCCTTACGGGGGAAGGCATCCGTTTCCGTGCAGCAGGTCAGGGCCGTTTCCGGATGCTGCCTCCGCTGGTGGCCGAAATGTCGGTCTGTGTCGGATTGCCGTAATATACTACGATGGCGCCGCTCGTCGCTTTTGCCGTGAGCCGGGTGTGTGCATAGGTCTTGACGTGTGCTCCGCTGGTTGCAGAGGCCGAGACCTCTTCGCTGACGAGGGCCGATGCGTCTATGTTCGCACCGCTCGTTGCGGTGAGGGTGGAGTGTCTGCTGCGGCCCGTCAGGGTGATGTCGGCGCCGCTGGTGGCCGAAAGCATGAGACTGCCGTACCGGATGGCCCCTTCGATACGTGCGGCGCTCGTGGCATGGACGGTCAGCGCTTCCCCTTCGAAAAGGTTCGTGAACGTGATGTCCGTTCCGCTGGTGGCCGAGATGTTCGTAAGCACCGGACAGGAGACGCGGACGACGGTGGGTTCATGCCGGCCGTTGATGGAGGTGTTGTTCCGGTAGCGGATGCGGAGCGTATTGCCCACGACTTCGGTCTGTACGCGGTCGATGATGTTCTTGTCTGCGGAGACTTCCACCGTCCACTCGTCGGCTTGTCTTACCAGTACGGTGATGCCGGACGATGCCGCAATCTCTTCGAATCTGCGGACTTCCCGGCGCTGGGTAACCGATTTTTTCGCGGGACGGATGCTGCCGTCGGCCGCATGGGTAGTGCTGCAGGCCTCGTCCTGTCGCTCTGCCGTATGACCTGAGGTCGCCGATGCTGCGGCCAGAAGGCAAAAAAGGAGGGTGAAGATTCTTTTCATGGTACTTTCTGTGGTTTGTTTCCGCCAGCGGGGCGGGCGCCGTCAGGGCGCCCCGGCCGGGAAAAAGTACCGCCCGACGCCCTTTTCATATAGGGACGTGCCGGCCGGAAAAATGTAACACCGCCGGCCGGGAAATTTTCCGAATTCTGCCGCCGGGTGCCTATTCGTCTCCGCCCTGCGACTTTTCAAAGAAACTCCAGAGGCTGTCCTCTTTCGGGACGGGAGCGGTTATCGTCAGCGGTTCCCTGCGTACGGGATGGACGAAGGAGAGGCTGCGCGAATGGAGCGAGATGCCGCCGCCGGGGTTGGAGCGCGGTGCACCGTACTTCAGGTCGCCCTTTATCGGACACCCGGCTTTTGCAAGCTGGCAGCGAATCTGGTGGTGCCTTCCGGTGATGAGTTCGACCTCCAGCAGCCGGTAGTTCTTGCTGCCGCCCAGAAGCCGGTAGCGGAGCACGGCCTCTTTGGCGTCGCCGCGAGGCGAGGCGTAGGCGTGTGCCCGGTTGGTCTTGCCGTCGCGCGTCATCCAGTGACGGAGCGTACCCTCCGGTTCTTCCGGAATGTTCTCCGTTATCGCCCAGTAGATTTTCTTTACGCTGCGGTCGCGCAGCATTTCGTTCAGCCTTACCAGCGCCTTGCTCGTCTTGGCGAAGAGTACCGCACCGCTGACGGGCCGGTCGATGCGGTGGGCGACGCCGAGGAACACCTCCCCCGGTTTGCCGTCGCGCTCCTTGATGAAGGCTTTTATCATCTCTTCGAGGCCCGGTTCGCCCGCCGTGTCGCTCTGCACGAGCTGTCCGGCCCGTTTGTTGACGGCGATGAGGTGGTTGTCCTCGTAGAGGATGTCCCCGGCGGAGAATCCTCCCGTGAAAGTATCGTTTGCCATATATCGGTTTTAATGCGTTGTCGTCGGCCGTTTTCCGGGGGCCTGTCAGAGGCCGAAAGGGAAAGGCATCAGGCAGGCGGGACTGTCCACGACCGTGGCGCTCTGCTCGCTGCTCATAATGATGCGGAAGGGGGTACCCTGGCGCCGCATCGTGTCCAGCATTACCTGCCTGCATCCGCCGCACGGACAACACTCCGTATCGTCCGGGACGGAGGCGATGGCCAGAGCCGTTATCCGGTCTTCCGGGTCGGTGGCCAGGTGGCTGAAAAGCAGCACCCGTTCGGCGCAGAGGCCCGCCGGAAACACTTCGCTTTCCTGGTTCGCGGCGGTGATTATCCGCCCGCTCGCCAACCGGGCGGCGGCCCCCACGCGGTAGCCCGAGAAGGGGGCATAGGCGCCCTGGGCCGCTTTGCGGGCCTCTTCGATAAGGAGCCTCTCCTCCGGCGTTGCGCCGTCCGGTAGGGTGTATTGCCTGTAAGGGAATGTGTATTGTTTTTCCATGGCCTTCCTTGTCGGCGCATGTTCCGTCATGCCGACCGTCAAAGGTAATATAAATAACGGTAGCAACCGCTTCGCAATAGGAACGGCCGGCAAAGAAATGCAGGTTTTCCTTGCCCGGCGGTACATCGGGCGATAGGTCCGACGGAGCGGATTGCGGGGAGTGTGTCCGCTCCGTCGTCATCTTGCCGTCGGCACCGTGTGCCGCGGCGTAATCTCACTGCCGTGTCTGCGGGCCGGTCATTCGGCAGGATGGCCTGCCGGTGGCTCGACCGGTTTTTCCGCCCGCAGCATATGGTGTTTGCCGGGGGCGCCGGGCAGCCGCCGCACCGTGAATCCCGCCTCGCGGAGTGCCTGTTTGACCGTTCCCCTGGCGCTGTACGTTACGAGGGCTCCTCCCGGTGCGAGTATGCGGAAGATGCGTCGGAAGATGTCGGCCGTCCACATCTCCGGCTGCGTAGCGGGGGCGAAGGCATCGAAGTAGACCAGGTCGTAGGTGTGGCGTTCCCACTCCCGGCCGGGTTCGGTCAGGTCGGCGGCGTATTTGGTCAGCGTGAATCCCTCGGCGAGGGGCAGTTCCCTGTCCCATGCGCTGCGGTGCAGGTCGGCGAAGAGCGTGTCTTCCGTATAGCCGAGTCCGCAGGCCGTCTCCGCATCCACGGGGTAGCGCTCCACGGCACGGTAGTCGATGCGTATTCCGTGCCGTCGGGCGTACTCCAGCGTCAGCCAGGCGTTGAGGCCGCTGCCGAATCCCGCTTCGAGTATCCGTACCGAATCCCTGCCTGCGGCGGCGAGTCCGTTGCGGATGAAGACATGTTCCGACTCCGTCGCTGCACCGTGCAGGGAGTGGTAGGTGTCGCCGAAAAGAGGATGACGGAGCGTTGCCGTTCCGTCATCCGTCGTCACCTTTTCAGGGTGTATCGTTTCCATAATTCGTCGTATCGGGCGCCGGCCGTCGGTGCGGCGGCTCCTTCCCTCGCCGGCCTGGGGAAGGGGCTTGGGGCCCGGTCGTTATTCCAGTACGAACCGGACGTTTACCGAGCAGTTGATTTTCATGTCCTGGAATTCGAGCGAAGCGCCCGTATCGGTCGCTGCCGCCTCCATCTTGGCCGAGCGCGCTACCGGCATCGCGTCGTTGAAATAGACCGTACCGCTGCCGTAGTAGTTGTTGTCGATTATCATGAAAGCCTTGCCGGCCTTCTGTCCGATGGCTTCGGCGAGGGTGTCGGCGCTCCGGCGTGCGTTCTTCATGGCTTCGGCACGCAGTTCCAGCTTAATCTGTTCGAGGTCGCTGCGCGTGGCCTTGATGAGGTTCATGCGGGAGATGTCGATGGCGGCCAGGGCCTGGAACACCTTGCCGAGCGTTGCGGCGTCGCTCACCTTCAGGACGTAGTTCTTCTGCGTCTGTACGCGGTCGCGGCGCAGTACGTAGCTCTTCAGGTCGCCCGACATGTCGCCCACCTGCAAATCCTTGTCCACGTCGATGCCGAGCTTTTTCAGTTCGGCCACCATTTTGCGTTCCTGTTCGGCTACGGTGACTTTGCCGCTGCGGCTGTCGCTTTCGTCGATGGTTATCCCCACGTATATTTCGTCGGGCGTCACTTCGCGTTCGGCATTCCCCGTCACTATGATGTAGCTGGGATAGGCTTCGGTCTGCTGGGCAGAGGCGGCCGTGGACAGCATCAGCAGTCCGGCGGCCATGATAAGGAGTTTTTTCATCGCTTTCTTTCGTTTTTGTTGGACTTTTATCTTATGGATGCACCGTTGTGCCGTATTCCATAAATCGGGCCGGAATTTTCCGGGAGAATTTGTTCTGCGTACCAAAGATGGGAAAATATTTTTTACCGGCCAACCGCCGCGCTTCTCTCCGGCCGCAGGGGAGGGAAGCGGCGCGGGGAGGGAAATCGGTAAAATTGGTAAGAACTTCCCGTATATCGTTAAGTCCGCTTCCGTCTGGTGCGGTAACTTTGCATTGTCGAAAAGAGGGACGGAGAAGGGGACGGCAGGGAGAGATGTCCGTGTGTCCGGTCCGGGAGTTGCGGCGGGAACAGGGACGGTCGGACGATAACGGTTATGAAAATAGAAGGATTTATGAAAAAGTTGTTATGGATTCCATTGCTGCTGACCGTTCTGACGACGGCAGCCTGCGGCGGTACCGATGACGGGCCTTTCGCACCCGGACAGCCTTCGCAACCCGAAACGCCGGGAAAACCCGGCGGGGACGATGATGAACCGGCGGAGCCGCTCCCCGGCGGCAGGGGGCGCAGTCTGGTGCTTTACTGTTCGCGTACGGGCAATACCGAACGTGTGGCGCGGCAAATCCGGACAGTGCTCGATTGCGATATGCTGGAGGTCGAACCCGCGGTGCCTTACGAAGACGATTACAATGCCATGCTGGAACGGGCGCAGGAGGAGTTGGCCGCCATCCGGCAGGGCGACTATCCGGCTGTCGCTACCTACGTGGAGCACTTCGATGACTACGATACCGTATTCGTCGGTTATCCGATATGGTACGGCAGCATGGCCTCGCCGATGCAGGCGTTCCTGTATGCACACGCCTCGGAACTTGCCGGCAAGCGGATTGCGCTCTTCGCCACCAGCGGAAGCAGCGGTGTTTCCGCCTCGGTCGGTGAGGCCCGCAGCCTCTGCCCCGATGCTGAATTTACGGAGGTGTTGCATTTGACGCAAAACACGCTCGAAGAGACGGAGCCGCGCGTCACCGCCTGGTTGGAACGTCTGGAGGCGAACGACAACGACAGCGAAGAGCCTATGCAGACAAATACGCTTGAACTTACCGTGGAAGGCAGTACCTTTACTGCTACGCTGGAGGAGAACTCCTCCACACAAGCCCTTAAAGAACGTCTTGCACAAGGTCCGTTATCCATCCGGATGAGCGATTACGGTGACATGGAAAAAGTCGGTTCGCTGGGCATATCGCTTCCCCGCAACGACCGACAGACCACGACCGGCCCGGGCGACCTGATTTTGTATCAGGGGGATTCGTTCGTTATCTATTACGATACCAATTCGTGGAACTTTACCCGGCTGGGCAGGGTGGATGGCGTGGCTACCCGTGAAGAGATGCTCGATTTGTTGGGTGGTGTGGGAGAAATTACCGTCACGCTGTCCCTGTAAACGCACGGTCGGCGGCTGTCGCGTGCTGTTCGTTCGCCTGCCGTGCGGCGATGGGAAAGGGGGCGGACCGGGGAAGGTGCGACGGGAATGGAGATGGAAGATATCGGCGGCCTGCCGGTGTTCCTGTCAGAGACCGGCGGAGCAGCATGCGATATTCGTGAGGCGAAGGCACCGTCGGGTGTGGCCGGAAATGTGCGGGTGCAATTTGGAAAAAGGAAACCATATGAGTATCGAAGAATTTAAGGAGTATGTGAAAGGGCGCTGTCCGCTCGATACGGAGGAGATACACCGTTTCATGGACGAAATGAGCGACCGGGCGAGGCGGGTCACGTTCCGGTTGAATACGGCGTATCATACGCCGGACGAGGTGCGGGGATTGCTGTCCGAACTGTTCGGCTATGAGGTACCGGAGTCGCTCCGTCTCTTTCCGCCGTTCTATACCGATTTCGGCGGGAACATTACTGTCGGCGAGGATGTTTTCATCAATGCCTGCTGCCATTTTCAGGACCACGGCGGCGTCTTCATCGGGAACGGCTGCCAAATCGGACACAATGTGGTGTTCGCCACGCTCAACCACGGATTGCCGCCCGAAACGCGCAGGCATACCTTTCCCGCCCCTATCGTTCTCGGGAAAAATGTCTGGATAGGTTCCAACGCGACCGTTCTGCAGGGGGTGACCATTGGAGACAATGCCGTCGTCGGGGCGGGTGCGGTCGTGACGAAGGACGTGGCCGCGAATACGGTCGTGGGCGGAGTGCCGGCGAAGTTTATCAAATACATCTGAAAACGGAAAAGATGAATAAGAGGTTCCTGTTAAGCGTACTGCTGCTGTGCTGCCTGTCGTCATGCGGTACGACAGTGGAAAATGACATGAATCGTCCCAATATCATGGAAACGGAAAAACGAAATATCGGAAGCCTGTTGGCACTCTACCCGAAACCGATGACGGTCGTCGGTGCGGAGGTCGGGGGCAAGGTGAACTGGCTTGTCGTCGGACATACGGGCATTATCGGTCATGACCGGATAGTGGTCAGCATGAGCAAAAGCCATCATACCAATCGAGGGATAAAAGATTCCAAAAAACTTTCTATCAACCTGGTCAGTCGTGAAATGCTGCCGGAAGCCGACTACGTGGGCAGCGTGAGCGGCGCATCGGTCGATAAGTCGGGGGTGTTCGATTACCACTGGGGCGAAAACGGTACACCCGTGATAGATGCTTCCCCACTGACAATGGAGTGTAACGTGGTGGATATTTACGAAACCGAGGGCTTCGACAACTTTATCTGCTCCGTGGCGAACACCTACGCCGCTCCCGATGTGCTCGACAGCAACGGCAAATTGGATTATACGAGGCTGAAACCTGTCTTGTTCGAGTTTCCGACCTATTCCTATCTCGCCACGGGAGAGGTCATCGGCAAATGCCTGAACCTGGACAAGCAGCCGGGAATGTGCGCCAAGGAGCCGATGACCGCCGACGGTATCGTGCGCCTGTCGAAAATCGAGGTTTACCCGCAGTTCCTTGACGAGTATATGAAATATGCGACCGAGGTGGGCGAAGTCTCCCTGCGCACCGAGCCGGGCGTACTGACCATGTATGCGGTTCATGAAAAGGAGAATCCCTGCAGAATAACCATTCTCGAAACCTACGCAAGCCGGGAGGCATACGAATCGCATATCGCTTCGCCCCATTTCCAAAAGTACAAGCGGGAGACGCTGCATATGGTCAAGGCGTTGGTATTGTCGGACCAGACACCCCTCGACTCTTCGAACCGAATCAATAACTTCATCCGATAAATCATGCGATTATGAAGAAGATTCTTTTAGCTTCACTATTCAGTATCTTAACATTCAATGTTATGGCACAGGAAAAGATAGTACAGACGGCGGGGCGCGACCAGTTGGGTGACTTCGCCCCCAAATTCGCGGAACTCAACGACGATGTCCTTTTCGGTGAGGTGTGGAGCCGTACCGACAAATTGGGGCTGCGCGACCGCAGCCTGGTGACGATAACCTCGCTCATCAGTCAGGGTATCACCGACAGCTCGCTGGGCTTCCATCTTCAGGAAGCGAAGAAAAACGGCATCACCCGCACCGAGATTGCGGAGATAATCACCCATATCGGATTTTACGCGGGTTGGCCGAAGGCGTGGGCGGCTTTCCGCCTCGCCAAAGACGTGTGGGCGGAGGATACGCCCGGCGAGGATGCGAAAGCGGCCTTCCAGCGGGAGATGATATTCCCCATCGGTGAGCCGAACACGGCATATGCCCGGTATTTCATCGGCAACAGTTACCTCGCGCCAATCTCGCGGGAACAGGTGAGCATCTCCAACGTCACCTTCGAACCGGGATGCCGCAACAACTGGCATATCCACCGTGCGACGACGGGCGGTGGGCAGATGCTTATCGGCGTGGCCGGCCGCGGCTGGTATCAGGAGGAGGGCAAACCGGCGGTAGAGATTCTTCCCGGCACGGTCATCCACATTCCTGCCAATGTAAAGCACTGGCACGGCGCGGCGGCCGATAGTTGGTTCGCGCATCTCGCCTTTGAGCTTCCCGGAGAAAACGCCTCTACCGAATGGCTCGACCCCGTGACCGACGGGGAGTACGACGAACTTCAGAAATAAAAGGGATTTCCCATGTATAAATTTTTATTGATATTGTTGTCGGTCGTCGGTATGGCGACCGCAACTTCCGCACAACAAAAACAGGATATGAACAGCAGACAATCGAATCATAAAATCCTCGTTGCTTACTTTTCTGCGACGGGCACAACGGCGCGTGCGGCCCAAAAGGTGGCGCATGCAACGGGCGGGAAACTCTATGCCATTACCCCGGCACAGCCTTATACCGATGCCGACCTCAACTGGAACGACAAGCAGTCGCGCAGTTCGGTGGAGATGAACGACCCGAAAGCTCGTCCTGCAATCAAGAGTCAAAAGGGAAAAATCGCCGATTACGATGTCGTTTTCATCGGCTATCCCATTTGGTGGGGGCTTGCTCCGAGAATCGTCAATACGTTTATCGAAAGCCATGATTTGAAAGGCAGGACGGTCATTCCGTTCGCTACGTCGGGCGGCAGCGGTATTGCCAACAGCGTGGCGGAGTTGCAGAAAGCCTATCCCGGTTTGAATTGGCAGGAGGGCAGGTTGCTCAACCGTACCGACGAGCAGACCGTCCGGCAGTGGGTGGAGGCGTTGGGATATTGACTGCCCGAACGCACAAGGGGTATCCGTACGGTTTCCGGCCCGTGGACGGAGGGTCTTTTTCGAGAGGAAACGGCAGGAGTGCGGGGTTGTTCGGACTGCAAGGCGTGCCGGAGAGCCATTGTCCTCCGGCACGCCTTGTGGCAACGGGCGGCTTTCCGAAGAACCGGATAGCACGGTGGGCGGAAGATACGACCGGCGAGGATGCCTTTACCGAGTGGCTCGACCCGTGACCGATGGGGAATACGCTAAACTTCAAAAACAAAACGCCAGATGTGTAAATCCTGTTCGCGCTCGTGGCGATAAGCGGGTATTTATGCGGTGCTGTGCGCACAGCGGAAAGAGAATCTGAGCGGCAACCATTCAGATGCCAGTATACTCGCGGCTTATCTTTCGGCGACTGCTCCGGCTGCGGAGTGTACAGTTGCTTTCGGCCGTTAAGTTCTAATCTTTTCCTTAAATTTGTGAAGACTTTGAATGGAGTTGATGGTAAAAGATATAGAAAAAGAATATAAACAGTTGATGTATTCCCAGCGGCCTGAAGGACGATTTTTGGACTATAATCGGTTACAGCAACATATCGACATGTTGTCTCGGTCGAACGAACTGCAGTGTGTTGCCGTTACGATTTACGACAATTGCCGTAATGAACATGTGTATGTGTCGGAATATCACAAGCGACTGTTCGGGAGCGGAGAAGTGGAGGTTCATCCCGATGATTTGGATGACGTGCTGAAGAATGCGATAGCATCCCTTAAACATGTATTTCAAGGCAACAAAAACTTCGCCCACATGAAGACGATACGGGAGTACAGGGTCAGGATGGGAGATAAGTTCCGGCGTGTTACCGAATCGTTCCGGGTGTTGGAGACCGACCGGATAGGTAATATCTGGTTGACATTGTGTGTGTTGGAAATTTCGCCCAACCAACTGCCGCCGTTTACGGTCAATTACCAGATTGTCAATACTGTTACAGGAGAGGTGTTTTCTCCCTTAATCCGGTATTTTCAGAGCGAATCCATCTTGACGAAACGCGAGCTGGAGATATTGGCTTTGATTGCTCGAGGTAAATTGAGCAAAGAGATATCGGAGATGTTGCATATAAGCGTCCATACCGTTAACACCTACCGACAGCATATCTTGGAGAAGTTAAATGCGGACAATTCGCATGAGGCCGTACGGTACGGCCAGTCTTTGGGGTTGATTGAATACTGAATTTTCAGTATTTCCCCCCTTTTTGCGACAGTCTAATTTTGTCCGAAAAGAATTGTCGTATGCATCGAAGGAGGGTATCGCTGAATTTTGGGACAGGTCTGGAGTCCGATGTGGCTGGTGAGGAACGCCGTTATGCGCTCGTTACGGGTGCGAGTCAGGGATTGGGACGTTGCTATGCTCTCGAACTGGCCCGGTGCGGTATCGATACAGTGCTCGTTTCATTGCCCGATAGCGGTCTGAATGAGGTGGTTATCGAGTCGCGGCGTTTGGGGGTGCGATGTATTCCTTTCGAGATTGATTTGTGCGACGAAGAGGCATTGAGTGTCCTTTGTCGGGATGTCAATGCCGGTTATCCGCTCTTCATGCTGATTAATAATGCGGGGACTGGCGGAACACGACGTTTCGCATCTTGTACTTCCGATTATCTTGACCGCATCTTACACTTGAATGTCTCGGTTCCTACGCTGTTGACCTTTTATCTGCTTCCAAATCTGCAACGTGCTCCCGAGGCTTTCATTCTCAATGTAGCGAGTATGGCGGCCTTTTCGCCAACCGGTTTCAAGACGGTTTATCCCGCCACCAAACGTTTCGTGCTCCAGTTTTCGCTCGGTTTGCGGGAAGAGTTGCGCGGTGCAAAAATTGCGGTAAGCGTCGTTACTCCCGGACCGATGAAGACCAATGGAGAGGTAACGGGCCGTATCGAACGTCAGAAGTTCTTCGGCCGGTTGGGGTTGCTTTCCCCCGAGAAGGTGGCCCGCATTAGTCTCCGCGGACTGTTGCGTCGTAAGGCGGTCATTCTACCCGGCTGGTCGAACCGCATCAACGGATTGTTGCTCCTGCTTATTCCTATATTTATCCGTATCCGGCTGATGTCGCGCGTCGTCGCTCGGGAGCTTGATGTGCCGCCTGTTTCGACCCGGTGACGCCGGACCATGGTTTATAATGAAGTTTGTTATGGGGAAAACTGTTCTTATTACCGGAGCCAACAGTCTCTTGGGGACACATACGATTTGCGAGCTGTTATCGGCCGGTTATGCGGTACGGGGTCTGCTTCGCTGTCTCGGTTCCTATGTGGGAGTCGAAGACCCGGCGCTGGAACTTGTCGAAGGTGAATTTACCGATAGAGAAACTTTACGTCGGGCGATGCATGGGTGCGACTATGTGGTGCATTGCGCTGCCAAAACAGGGCAGTCGGGTTCTTATGATTCTTACGAACAGGTGAATGTGACGGCGACGGAGCGATTGGTTGAACTCGCTTCCGAGTGTGGTGTGAAACGAGTTGTCAATGTCGCCAGTGCGAATGTTTTCGCTTATGGTACCAAAGGACAGCCGGGCGATGAGACGAGGTCCATGGCCGCTCCGTTTACCGAATCTGCCTATGCGAGGAGCAAGTTCGAGGCGTTGCAACGGCTGGAGCATTTTCGGAATCAGGTTGAAATTGTGACGGTCTGTCCCACTTTCATGATTGGTGCATGGGATTCCCGACCGAGTTCGGGACGTATCATCCTGATGGGGTATGGCCGTCGTATCGTGTTTTGTCCGCCCGGTGGCAAAAATTTTGTCGCGGCCAACGATGTGGCTCGGGGCATCGTTGCTGCCCTTGCGCGGGGGAATAGCGGAGAACGATACCTCCTTGCGGGTGAGAATTATTCCTATGCGGAGTTCTACCGTCTGCTCGCTGAGCGCACGGGGCATTGCCAGCATCTCATTCATATTCCTGCTTGGTCGCTTCGCATTATCGGTGCAATCGGAGATTTGCTGGGCAAAGCAGGTCTGAGAAGCGAGGTTTCGCGTACGAATATGCGTATACTTTGCATCGGCAACTATTACACGAATGCTAAGTCTATCCGGGAGCTGGAACTGCACTACCGGCCTCTTGCCGAGGCAATCGATGAAGCCGTTGCTTGGTTCCGCTTACACGGGATGTTACCGAAATGACGTTGACGAAGCTGCGTTGTGTGCCCCTTCCGTCGGCCATTATTGGTGCTTTGGCGGCGCTGTTTTGAGGTTTTGTCCATATCTGTTGAGCTCTTGATGCGGGCAGTCGTTATTCGGAGTCAAACCGGAAAGTTTCCTGACGGTACGGCCGGAGAACCGTTGTTTTTCGGAAAGTCGATGCATTCGGGTCGGTGACCGCTCCGGTACTCCGGCATACGGAGCGGTCGTGTCGTGGTGCGGCGGTCGTTTTCGACCCGTATGTTCCAATCTTTTCCTATCTTTGCGGACGGTTAAATGCATGGACGCAATGGATGCAAAAACGGCAGTTTCGATAATCATCCCTTTTTATAACGGCATCGATTGGCTGGAGATGATTTTCGTCGCTTTGGGGAAACAGACCTTTAAGGATTTCGAGGTCATCGTGGCGGACGACGGTTCGCGGGAGGATGTGGTCGCCCGGCTGGAGGAGCTGATGGCCCGACAACCTTTTCCCGTCACTCATCTCTGGCAGGAGGACTGCGGGTTTCGCAAGAACCGGATGCTCAACAAGGCGGTGGTGCAGAGTCGGACGGAGTACCTGATTTTCCTGGACGGCGACTGTATCCCGCACCGGAAATTCGTCGAGGAACACTGCAAGGCGCGGCGGGAAGGGTTCGTCGTCGCCGGCCGGAGGGTAGACCTGCCGGCCGTTCTCTCCGAGGGAATGAGTGTCGGGAAGGTAGCTTCTCCGGGATTCGAGCGGAAATTGGTGTGGCCGTTGCTCTATGCCGGCATCGTGCGCGGAGAGAAACATATGGAGAACTGTATCCGGATTACCTCCCCGACCTTGCGTCGGTGGTTCATCCGCCAGCGTTACGAGGGGATATTGGGGTGTAATTTCTCCATGTACAAATCCGACCTTCTCAAGGCCAACGGGTTCGACGAACGGTATGTAAATCCCGGAACCGGCGAGGATACCGATTTGGAAGACCGGCTGGTGCGTCTCGGTATCCGCCCGCTCGTCATGAACCATTACGCCACGGTGTACCATAAGAAGCACAGGCGGCTGGACATCCATAACGAGGCGAATCGGATTCTGTACGAGGAGAATACCCGGAACCGGGTAGGACGGACGCCGTACGGAATCGTCCGGGAGACCACCGAATAGTCCGCGGGTATGACTGAGCGGGGAAAACAAACCGTTGTGCAGGTCTTCGCCTCGGCCGGCTGGGGCGGAGGCGAACAGTACGTCTACGACCTGGCGGAAAGATTGCAGAGGGAGGGCTACGGCGTGCAGTTGGTATCGCGCGAAAGCGAAGTCATCCGCCGGAAAACCGCTTCGCTGGGGTGTCCGCTCGTGCAGTTTCCGCTCCGCAGCCGTTTCGGTCTCCGTTCCATCCTGAAGATGAAGCGGCTCATCGAATCCGTCGAGGCCGATATCGTCCATACCCATCAGTTCAAGGATACCTTCATCGCGCTCTTTGCCCGTGCCCTTTCCGACCGGAAACCGAAAGTCATCCTTACGCGCCACCTGGTCCGGCCGGCGAAGAGGAATTTTCTCTACTCCTACCTGTACCGGAGGACGGACCGGATTGTCTTCGTCTCCGAACTTGCCAGGCGTGTATTCCTCTCCTCTTCGCCGAAGATAGCGGCGCGGAGCGTGACGGTCATTCACAACAGTATTCCGCCCTGCCGTCTGCAGACCGGAGGTGTCGTTCTGAGGCAGCGGTACGGTATTCCGCCCGATACGGTCGTCGTCGCTTATGCGGGCCGTCTCCATCCGGAGAAGGGGGTGGAGGTGCTGCTTGATGCGGCTGCACTGCTGAAGTCGGAGGATTTCGTACTTTTGGTCGCAGGGCAGGGAGAACCGGTCTATGAGCAGAGACTTCGCGACCGGGCGAAAGCGCTGGGCCTGGACGGAAAGGTCGTTTTTACGGGCTTTCTGGACGATGTGCCGCAGTTTATGCGCCAGGTCGATATTGGGGTAGTCCCGACAGTCGGGCAGGAGGCTTTCGGGCTTACGGTGCTCGAATTCATGCAGGCCGGCCGGGCAGTGATTACCACCGACAACGGGGCCCAGCCGGAGTTCGTCGCTTCCGGTACGGACGGCATACTGATTCCGCCTTCCGATGCGGAGGCTTTGGCGGCGGCTCTGCGCGGACTGATACGGAACAGGGAGCTGCGGGAGTTGCTCGGGGCGGCCGCCCGTAAAAAAGCGGAAGAAGCACTCTCTTACGAACACTTCTTCCGGGAAATCACGGCGGTCTATCGGGACCGCTCATAGAGCTTCTTTTGCATCAGCGGCCGAATACCCGTTCCCAGAAACTCGTTCGGCCCGATTCGGCATCCAACAGTTTTTTCGTCGTTTTGGCCGTCGCCCGCTGACCGTCGGTGAGCAGACCGTTGCCCGTCGCGGTCATGAAGAGGGGATTGATGAACTCCGTCTGGGCCATCATGTGGGGATAGAGGGCAGTGTTGCGGTTGGAGGCATAACGGTACAGGCCTACCTGTACACCGTAACCTTCGCTGCGCAGTTCGCCTGCCAGTGCTATCGGGGTGTCGGGAAAAATTGTATCGCCCGGGGCGACCAGGGCTGAACCGCTGCGGAGCGAGGCATAGCGTGCCTGCGTCCCGTCTGCATGTTCGACGATAATCGTACCGCCGCCTGCCTGTCCGTTCTCCGCGTCGTAGCCCTCTACATGGATGACCGTCCCTTTTCGGATGGCAAATACCGGTTCGTTCCGCTCCATGGCGAACTCCCACATGCGGAAATCGGCGATGTTGTCGCGCATCATCCCCGCTTCGGCAGGAGTGAGCGAGCGCACCGTCGTGCTCTTTCCTGCGGCTATCGGCAGCCGGTAGATGAACCCGAGGTCGGGCGTGGCATCGAGCGTTCCGTTAATCCAGTCCCATGAGAAGTCGGCGGTCACGGGTCGGGCGGCATCCTGCGGAGCGATCGAAAGAATTTCGCCCCCTTCGTTGCCGGTGGTGACGGTGACCGTGAGGGCGTCGTCTCCCGCATGGTTGCGAATGTCGGCGACGGCCAGGCGGATGGTGAAGGTGCCGTATCCTGTTATGGCGGCGTCGAATGCCAGCGAATTGTCTGCTGCATTGCGGGCGGTTACCCGAACGCCCGTCTGCTGTGCGGCGAGCGGCAGTGCCGCGAGCATGAGCGCTGCGGCGATGGTTGCTTTTTTCATGGTCGTATGTTTTTTAGTCGGTATTCCTGTCGAGCCGGACGACATTTTCTACGTGGTGTGTGTGCGGGAACATATCCACGGGCTGTACGGCGGTCACACGGTACAGCGGTGCGAGGAGAGCGAGGTCGCGGGCCTGCGTCGCGGGGTTGCAGCTCACGTAGACGATGCGCTGCGGGGCGGCCCGTTTGATGGTCTCCAGCACCTCCTCGTGTACGCCGGCCCGCGGCGGGTCGAGTATCACCACGTCGGGCCTGCCGTGCCGGGCGATGAAGGCGTCGTCGAGCACATCTTTCATGTCGCCCGCGAAAAATGCGGTGTTGTCGATGCCGTTCAGCCGGGAGTTGCATTTCGCATCTTCGATGGCTTCCGGCACGTATTCGATGCCGACCACCTGCCGGCAGTTGCGGGCGACGAAGTTGGCGATGGTGCCGGTGCCCGTGTAGAGGTCATAGAGGGTTTCCCCGCCCGTCAGCCCCGCGAAACTGCGGGCCACCTTGTAGAGCTCGTAGGCCTGTGCGGAGTTGGTCTGGTAGAACGACTTCGGGCCTATCTTGAAACGCAGCCCCTCCATCTCCTCGAAGATGTGGTCGCGGCCGCTCCACAGGTGGGCGTCGATGTCGCCCGTCGAGTCGTTCAGCTTCGTATTGACCATGTACATCAGCGAGGTGATTTCCGGAAACCGCTCCTTCAAGTGGTCGAGCAGGGCCCCGATGCGTGCGCGGTCTTCCTCGCCGAATACGACGATGACCATGACTTCGCCCGTGGAGGAGGTGCGCACCACGAGGTTGCGCATCAGGCCGCGGTGTTCGCGGATGTCGTAGGAGCTGTAGCCGTGTTCCCGGCAGAAGCGTTTCGTTTCCAGCCGGATTTCGTTCGAGGGGGCCGGCTGCAGCCAGCATTCGCGGATGTCGAGTACCTTGTCGAACCTGCCGGGAATGTGGAAGCCCAGTGCGGCGTCCGCGTCGATGTCGCCGGCGGCCGCTATCTCTTCGTAGGTCATCCAGCGCCGCGGTGCGAAGGTGAATTCGAGTTTGTTGCGGTAGTGCGTCGTCCGGGCCGAGCCGATGATGGGCGAGAGCGGCGGAAGTTCCACCTTGCCTATCCGGGTAAGCTGGTCGCGTACCTGTTCCTCCTTGAAGCGGAGCTGTTCGGGGTAGGGGAGGTTCTGCCATTTGCATCCTCCGCAAACGCCGAAGTGCTCGCAAAAGGGTTCGGCACGCAGGGGCGATTTTTCGATGTAGCGGACGACCGTCCCCTCCATGAAACGCCTGCGCCGGTTGCGTATCTGCACGTCCACCACGTCGCCCGGGACGGTGAGCGGTACGAATACGACCATATCGTTGTATCTGCCCATAGCCTTGCCTTCGGCGGCCAGGGTGGTTATTTCCAGCCCCTCGATGAGGGGCAACTCTTTCCTCTTTCTTGCCACTTGTCTGTCGGTAAATTCCGTCCGGGCTTTCCCGTCGGTGCTGACAAATTTAGCCAAAAATCCGGTTTTATCCTTGACGGTGCGAGGAAAGTGGGGGAAAGGCACCGCATCGCCGGCTCGGCGGGAAGGAGTCCTGCTGCTGCGCGGCTTTACCTTGCGGATGTGTGTATCCCTGCGGCCACGCGGCATCCCGGGCCGGCGAGTTGTGCGGATTCTCCGTTATCTTCGATTATTTGTCCGGACCCTGCTCGTGTCGTTTCGGCGGGCCGGTCCGGCGTTTGACGGCCGCTTGCGGTTTTTCCCGAATATATTTCCTATCTTTGATTTCGCATTTGCAAATTCAAATAAAACTCGTTTTTGCGCTCGACTTATTCGTATCTTTGGCTGGCGCCTTAGATACTCCGTCTCGGCAAAAACGAATGAATTCGTTTTTGCGCTTGACTTATTCGTATCTTTGTTCCAAAGATTAAGGCGTTGCCCCTGCCGACCGGGCGGGCCTGCCTTGCTTTCCGGTCCGGCGAAGAGGTGACGTGACGGGCGGAGGACGGGTATTGCCGGAACGGGCCGCCGGAAATTAATACGAGAGAGAAATGAAGATAGCCAGACTGACATTCAATCCGTTCCAGGAGAATACATACGTCCTGTGGGACGAAACCGGCGAGGCCGCCGTGGTCGATGCCGGCAATTATACGCCCAAGGAGACCGAGGCGCTGCGCGGATTTATCGAGGAGAGGGGGCTGCGGCCCGTCCTCGCGGTAAATACCCACGGTCATGTGGACCATATGCTCGGTGTGGAGCGGGTCAAGGAGCTCTACGGCGTTCCCTTCGCGCTCCATCCCGACGACGGGTTTCTGATAGAGTCCGCCGCCGTACACGGTGCGATGTACGGTTTCCGGGTGGAGGCCGTTCCGACCGTGGAACGCAGCCTCGCCGACGGGGATGAGGTGGCTTTCGGGAATACGCGCCTGCGGGTGATACATACGCCCGGCCATACGCCCGGCCATGTCTGCCTCTACCTGCCGCAGGAGAAAGTCCTGCTGACGGGCGATACCCTTTTCCGGGAGAGTATCGGGCGTACCGACCTGCCCGGCGGTGATTATGGCTGGATAATGAAGAGCATCATCGACCGTATCCTGCCTTTGGGCGAGGAGGTGACCATCTATCCCGGACATGGGGGAGAGAGTACGCTCGGCCACGAGATGCTTTACAATCCGTTCATTACCGAGGTGATGGAGGGCGACGTCCGGCCGGAGTAGGCCGTTGTCTTGCTCCGTTTCGGAGGAGAAGGTTCCCTTCCGGTTTTCTTGTTCCGCGGCGGAAGCGGCCGCGGGCCCAAACGAATCAAAACTATGCGCATAGACATATTGACCGTCGTTCCCGAACTGCTCGTCTCCCCGCTTAACGAGTCTATCCTCAAGCGGGCGCAGCGGGCGGGGCTGGTGGAAATCGTGGTACACAACATCCGGGACTGGGCGACCGACAAACACCGCCATGTGGACGATTATCCCTTCGGTGGGGAGGCCGGTATGGTGATGAAGCCCGAACCGGTTTTCCGGCTCATTTCGCATTTGCAGTCCGAGCGGCGGTACGACGAGGTCATCTTCACTACGCCCGACGGGATGCAGTACGACCAGCGGGAGGCCAACCGTCTCTCGACACTCGGCAACATCATCATTCTCTGCGGCCATTACAAGGGGCTCGACCACCGTATCCGGGAGCATCTGGTGACACGCGAAATTTCCATCGGGGATTACGTACTGACCGGAGGCGAGCTCGCCGCGGCGGTTATCGCCGACAGCGTGGTACGGCTGCTGCCGGGGGCGATAGGCGATGAAGAGTCGGCGCTGACCGACTCATTCCAGGACGGCCTGTTGGCTCCGCCCGTCTATACCCGTCCGGCGGAGTTCAACGGCTGGGCGGTTCCGGAGGTGCTGTTGTCGGGACACGATGCCCGTATCGAGGAGTGGAAAGAGGAGCAGGCGCTCGAGCGTACCCGCAGGCTGAGGCCCGACCTGCTCGAAAAATGGGAGGATTAGCAAGATGAAATATTACCTGATTGCCGGCGAAGCTTCCGGCGACCTGCACGGTTCCAATTTGATGAAGGGGCTGCTGCGGAGCGACCCGCAGGCCGAGTTCCGTTTCTGGGGTGGCGACCTGATGGCGGCTGTGGGAGGACGGGAGCACCTGGCCAAGCACTACCGCGACGCCTCTTTTTTCGGTATCGGCGAGATTGTCCGCCGCTTGCCCACGGTGCTCGCCCAGATACGCGAATGCAAGCGCGATATTGCGGCCTATGCCCCCGACGTGCTGGTGCTCATCGACTATCCGGGGTTCAACTTCCGGATGGCGAAGTTCGCCCACGGGTGCGGCATCCGTGTATTTTACTACATTTCGCCCAAGGTGTGGGCGTGGAAGGAGCATCGTGTGGAACGAATCCGCCGGTATGTGGACAAGCTGTTCATCATCTTCCCCTTCGAGGTGGAGTATTTCGCCCGACGGGGAATCGATGCGGTATATGAGGGTAATCCGCTGATGGATGCCATCGCGGAGCGCTGTGCGGCGATGCCTCCGCGGGAGGAGTTCTTCCGTGCGAACGGTTTCGGCGCCCGGCCCGTCATCGCCCTGCTTGCCGGCAGCCGCCGCAGCGAGGTGCGCAACAACCTCCCTTTCATGGCAGCCCTGGCCGAGTTGATGCCGGAGTACGATTTCGTGCTCGCCGCGGTACCGTGGCTCGACCGGGAGCTGTACGGGGAGCTGCTTGCCGGCAGCCGTATCATCTGTCTGTACGATAAGACCTACGAAATCGTGCGCTATGCCGATGCGGCGGTGGTCACTTCGGGAACGGCGACGCTGGAGACGGCCCTGATAGGTACGCCGGAGGTGGTGTGCTACCGTACCGATGCGCTGACCGTCTGGGCCGGGCGCCGGCTGCTGAAGATACCTTATATCTCGTTGGTGAATCTCGTGATGGGCCGGGAGGTCGTGAAGGAGTTGATTCAGCAGGAGATGACGCCGGAACGTGCTGCGGAAGAACTGCGGGCCATCCTGCCCGGAGGGGGGCAGCGGGAGCGTATGCTCGCCGATTACGATGCCCTGCGCAAACGGATAGGCGGTCCGGGCGCTTCGGAGCGCGTGGCGGCCCGGATGGTGGCCCTGCTGAAAGGGGAAAAGGCACCGCGTCCGACGGAGCGGGAGCAGGAGAACGGAGGAGCGAAATGAAGATAATCTGCATAGGACGCAATTACAGGGAGCACATCCGGGAGTTCGACGGCGGGGAGCCGGATGAACGGCCCGTGTTTTTCATGAAACCCGATACGGCGCTGCTGCGCAACAACGATACGTTCTGGATACCGCCTTTCAGTCGTGAAGTGCATTACGAAACGGAACTCGTGGTGAAAATCAACCGGACAGGTAAGTGTATCGCGGAGCGTTTCGCACATCGGTATTACGATGAGGTGACGCTCGGCATCGATTTCACCGCACGCGACCTGCAGCGTGCGGCCATCGCGCAGGGGCATCCGTGGGAGATAGGAAAGGCGTTCGACCGCTCGGCGGCGATAGCTCCGCGCTGGCTCGGTCTCGCTGCGCTCGGCCGGCCGGTCGGGGAGCTCCGGTTCGGCATGGCACTGAACGGGGAGCCGCGGCAGGAGGGGTATACGGGCGACATGCTCTTTTCGGTGGACCGTATCATCGCCTACGTATCGCAGTTCGTGACGCTGCGCATGGGCGACCTCGTCTATACAGGGACGCCTGCCGGAGTGGGGCCCGTCGCACCGGGCGACCGGCTGACCGCATGGCTGGAGGGGGAGCAGTTGTTGGATTTCGATATCAGATAACGGGCCGGACGCCAGTCGTACCGTACCGGTCGGCCGACGGTAGGGACGGGCTCGTCCGACGGATAAAAACAATTGGGAGTGTATGAAAAAATGGATGAAACTGTTGCCGGCTGTGGCTGCGCTGTTCGTGTCGCTGCCTGTGTTCCCGCAGTTCGTGCTCACGCCGCAGGGATTCGTGAACGCTGCCGACGGAACTTCCGACTGCTATGTCATCGAATGTCCGGGGGCGGGACAGGAGGAGTTGTTCCGCGCCGTCTCCTATTTTCTGGAGGTGCAGATGGCCGGTTCGCGCACGATGTTCCATGCGGCTGAACCGGACTCCTTTTCGGTCAATGCTTTCGTGCGCGGGGCGGTAGCCGATGGGGCGCGTGCTTTTCGGAGCCTGTACGACATGGAGTTCCGTATGATGTTCGATATCCGTGACGGGCAGGTGTGCGTCCGGGCTCCGGAGGTGAAGGCGATGCGTCGGGTGACGTTCGACGAGGAAGATGAACCGGAAGCGCCCGTGGAGCCCGGTCTTACGGTGAGGATAGGACATCGGCCCGGAAAGGTGGAGGTGGCACGGCTTTTCGTGTCGCGCAGCTACGTGCCTGTCGGGGCTTCGCTGTACGACGGCTCCGGGGGAGACGTTATTTTCAATGAGCGGGGCAAACTGAAGAGAAAGGTGGCCAAGGCTTCGCTTGAAGATTACTTTAACGGTTTGACGGGGGCGCTCGAACGCCATTTGTGTGCAGAGGGCGGACGTTAGTGACCACCGGGAAAAGAGTAGGACAGGAATGGTTTTGCTGAAAGATAAATTGCATGGGCATCGGCTGCTGCTTGCCAGCCGCTCCCCGCGGCGGCGCGAGCTGTTGGCGGGGGTGGGACTTGCTTTTGAACTCGCCGACAGTTACGACGTGGAGGAGACCTATCCGCCGGGACTGCCGGCAGAGGAGGTACCCGGATATCTGGCCGTGCTCAAGTCGGAGGCCTATCCGCATGCGCTCGGAGTGGGGGATATTCTCATTACCGCCGACACGGTGGTGATTTGCGGCGGCCGCATATTCGGCAAGCCCGACGGACGGGAGGGGGCGGCGGCCATGCTGGCCGAACTGTCCGGCCGCAGGCATACGGTAGTCACAGGGGTGGCCCTGCGGGCGCCGGGGCGCATGCGCAGCTTTTCCGTGTCGTCGGACGTATGGTTCCGTCCGCTCGCAGAGGAGGAGATAGCCTATTATGTCGATACGTTCCGGCCTTACGACAAGGCGGGTTCCTACGGCATCCAGGAGTGGATAGGGTATGTGGCGATAGAGCGGATAGAGGGCTCTTTCTACAACGTCATGGGGCTGCCGGTGCAGGCGCTCTATGCCGAACTGGGGAGTTTCGTCGATACGTTGTGAACGGCATGTTTTCAGCCGGTTGCCGGCGGGATGCGGGAAGCTGCGCACGGACACGGAATGCGGATTCATTCATCGGATAATTGCGATAACTTTATGAACAAAAAACGTTTACTCCTTTTTTTGTGGTGCCTGTCGGCAGCCTTCAGTGCTTTGGCCGACGAGGGCATGTGGTTGCCGAGCCTTATCGGACGGCAGGTGGACGACATGAAAGCCAAGGGCTTCCGGCTTACGGCCGAAGACATTTACAGCGTGAATCAGGCGTCGCTGAAAGATGCCGTGGTGCTTTTCGGACGCGGCTGTACGGGCGAGTTGGTGTCGCCCGAGGGACTGCTGCTGACCAACCATCACTGCGGATACGGCCAGATACAGAGCCACAGCAGCCTGCAGCACGACTACCTGACCGACGGCTTCTGGGCCATGTCGCGGGAGGAGGAGCTTCCGAATCCCGGCCTGACGGTATCGTTTCTCGTCCGGATGGAGGATGTGACCGACCGGGTGCTTGCGGGCGTGAAGGACGATATGGATGAAACGCGCCGCCAAAAGAAGATAGCGGCCAATATCGAACGGGTGAAGGAACGGGCCTTGAAGGAATATAAGGGACAGAAGGGATACGAAGTCTCGGTGGAATCGCTCTATTACGGCAACCAGTATTTCCTTTTCCTGTTCCGTACCTACGGCGACGTGCGGCTCGTGGGTGCTCCGCCCTCGGCCATCGGTAAGTTCGGCGGCGATACGGACAACTGGATGTGGCCCCGTCATACGGGCGATTTCTCCGTGTTCCGCATCTATGCGGATGCCGACAACCAGCCGGCGGACTACTCTCCGGACAACGTTCCCTACCGTCCCCGGCACTGGTTTCCGGTTTCCACGGCGGGAATGGACGAGGGCGATTTCACGTTCGTTTACGGCTGTCCCGGTTCGACGCGCGAATACGTGACGTCCGACCATGTGGCCCGCGTTATGGCGTCGAATCCGAATAAAATCAGAATGCGCACCGAGCGGCTGGACATTATCAATGCGGCCATGGCCGCCGACCCTGCGGTACGGATAAAGTACGCCTCCAAGGCGGCCAACATAGCCAATGCCTGGAAAAAATGGCAGGGTGAGAGCCTCGGACTGGAACGCCTTGGTACGCTCGGAAAGAAACGCGCCTATGAGGAGCGCTTCGCCCGGTGGGCCGCCGGACAGCCGGAGTATGCGGGGGTACTGGAGCGTCTGCGGAGCGCTTACGAGGCCGGCAACGGGGCTTCGTATGCAGCGGATTTCTATACGGAGGGAATTTTCTCCATCGAACTGATGAGCCTTGCCAACTATGTGACCGTCGCTCTGGAAGCGGGGGAGATGCCTGTCGTTCCCGGGCTGTTCTACAAGGATTATGAACCGGAGATAGACCGGCAGGTGGCCTGTGCCCTCGTTCGGGAATTCGCGGAGCATGTCCCCGCCGTCTTCATGCCCGACGGTTTCGCCGAAGGGCTTGCCGAAGCCGGTGGCGTGGAAGAGTATGTCGGTCGGCTGTTCGACCGTTCCGCACTGGCGGACAGTGCACGGCTGGCGGCACTGACGGCCCTACCGCGCAAGGAGGCTGTCGCCGCGCTGACTGCCGACCCCGCCGTGGAGTTCTATGCGATGTTCGCCGACACCTACCGGCAGCGGATAAGTCCCGTGCTGGAGGAGGCCGACCGGACGCTGGCCCGCGAGTACCGCACTTATATGCGCGGACAGATGGAGTTCGAACCTGAGCGGAATTTTTACCCGGATGCCAATCTGACACTGCGCGTGGCATACGGTGCCGTCGAGGGGTATAATCCCGAAGACGGCGTCCGGCACCTGCCTGTCACCACGCTGGAGGGTATTATCGCCAAGGACAATCCCGATATCTACGATTACGACGTACCCGATGCACTGCGCCGTTGTTACGAGGAGAAGGATTATGGACGCTGGGCGGTGAACGTCGGGACGGAAGAGGAACCGTATTACACCGTGCCGGTAGCCTTTTTGGCTACGAACCATACCACGGGCGGCAATTCGGGCAGTCCGGTGCTGAACGGCGACGGCGAACTGGTGGGTATCAATTTCGACCGGACATGGCTCAGCACCATGAGCGACCTCGAATTCGACCCGGCCATGTGCCGGAATATTTCGGTAGATATCCGTTACGTGCTCTTCGTGATAGAGAAGATAGGAGGAGCGGGCTATCTTATCGACGAGATGACGCTCCGATAGCGTATCCGGACCGGCCGTCCGGAGAGGGGGCGGCCGTCCGTTTTGACAGGACAACCGATTGAAATATAAGTAAAATGTTTATGAAAAGATTTCGTTTCGCGGCCTTTTGTGCCGCCCTTCTCGCCTTTACCGCCTGCGATGTCGTGAAGCAGGCCGAAGGTCTCTATAACATGACGCAGTGCGAGTATGAATACGATTCGGTCACCGACTTGTCGCTTGCCGGGGTCAATCTTTCTGGAGAGCTGACACCCCTGCAAATCGCCCGGCTGCTCGGCGTGCTCGGTGGCGGGGCTTCGGAACTGCCCATGGGGTTCGACCTGAATCTCGGCATCTCCAACCCCAACTCATCGGCGGCGCAGATAGGTGCCATGGATTACATCCTGGAAATAGACGGGATACGGTTTACTTCCGGCAGTGTCAGTGAGGGGATTCGCGTCGATGCGCAGGACAGCGGCGTCTTCCCGATACGGATGGATTTCGATATAGCGGGCCTGCTTACGGGCGACTCTTCGGCTGCCGCCCTCAATGCCGTGAAGAATTTCGTGGGCATCGGAACGGAGCCTTCGCAGGTGACGCTGCAGATAAAGCCGTCGGTGAATATCGGCGGTTACACCATTCCCGTTCCGGTCTATATCCCCGTATCGTTCAGTTTCGGCGGTGCGGCCGGAAAGTAGGGAACCGTTCTTTGCGACCGGGCCGGTCAGGGTGGAGGCCGGTCTTCATCCATGCAGGATTCGGCGGTAGAGAAAATAATAACATGTGCAGGACGGCTTTCAAAAGCCGTCCTGCACATGTTTATTCGGGGCACGGTTATCGGAGCAGCAGGTAGGCGATATAACCGATGTACAGTGCCAGGAACAGGGCTCCGTCGGCTCGGTTGATGCGCTGCCCGCGGAAAGTGTAGACGGAGAGCAGGAGCATGAGGGCCGCTGCCAGCGGTGCGAGGATGTCTGTCGGATGGAGACCCGTGACGTCCAGCGGAGCGACTATCGAGGAGATGCCCAGAATGAGGCATATATTGAATATGTTGGAACCGATGACGTTGCCCAGCGCGAGCTGCGTGTTGCCCTTGATTGCCGCGACGATTGCCGTGGCGAGTTCGGGCAGCGAGGTTCCTACGGCCACTATCGTGATGGCGATGACGGTTTCGCTGACGCCGAGCGACAATGCGATGCCGCTCGCGCCGCCGACGAACCACCGTCCGCCGAAAGCAAGTCCCGCGATGCCGAACAGAATGAGCAGGACGGATTTCCACAAGGCCGGACGGGAGCCGGTCTCTGCCGCCTGTGCCGTTTCCGTTCGCCCTTTGGCTGCTGTCCGGAAAGAGTAAGCCATGTAGCCGGCGAAGAGTGCGAGCAGCAGGATACCCTTCCACCAGGTGATGACACCGCCGGTGGGGTAGTGCCGGAAAGTGAATCCGAAACACATGAAGAAGAGGACGAGTGTGACGAGGATGTTGTACGGAATGTCTATCCGTTTGGTGGCGGGACTGATGCTGATGGGCTGTATCAGGGATGCCGCTCCGAGTATCAGCAGCGTATTGGCCAGGTTCGAGCCGACGACATTGCCTATCGCCATGCCTCCTTTGCCTTCGATACCCGCGATGAGGCTCACGACCAGCTCCGGCATCGAGGTGCCGATGCCCACGATGGTGAGTCCGATGAGAAATTCGGGCATCCGGTAGCGTTTGGCGACCGCTACCGCGCCGTTGACCAGGCAGTCGGCCCCCGCGATGACGAGGACGAGTCCCAGAATCAGTAAGAGTACGTTCATGGTATTTTCTTTCGGGGTTTAACCTTGCCGGACGATTCCGGATATATAGCTGAAAAGTTCTTTCGGGATGTCGTTCCGGCCCACGCGTGAGAGCGTGCGGAAACCGGCGTTGCCGTTCACTTCGTTCACCGTGAAACCGTCGCCGCGGAACAGCAGGTCGATACCCGCGAATTCGGCCCCCGTCGCCGCTGCGCTCTCCACGGCAAGTTGGGCCGCCTCTTCGGGTAGGTCGAAGGCCCGGACGCTGCCGCCCTGCGAATAGTTGGAGAGAAACGAGGTCTGGGAATAGCGCATGACCGCTCCGACGGCCCGGCCGCCGATGACCCATACCCTCACGTCGCGGCCGCTGCTTTCGGCGATGAACTCCTGGCAGATGCAGTGTCGTCCGCACTGCTCCACGGCGGAGGCCATCTCCCTCGCGCCGTTCACGAGGTAGACGTCCTCGCCTTTGGCGCCGTCCGTCCGTTTGACGATGAAACGGGCGCTGCCGAAGCGTTCGGCCAGTTCCGGATAGGCATATTCGGCCCCCTCGGCATAGACCGTGGCGGGAGTGGGCAGACCGGCCGCGACGAGCACCTCATGCGTCAGCATTTTGTTTTTGCATAGCTCCATGGCGGCGGCCGTGTTTATCACTCGGACTCCGAGCCGTTCGAAGTAGCGCGAAAGAACAGTGTCGTAGGTCCGCATGATGACGAATTCCGGCATCTGGACGACTTCCCTCCCTTTGTGGAAGATGCCGCAGCGGGTGCCGTAAACGACGGAAAGCTCTTCGACGAAGAGCACCTCCAGCCGCATGCCGGCCGCTGCCGCCTCGCCGACGAGCCAGCCGAAAGCGTTGTCGCTGCGGTCGGCGGTGTAACGCGGGTATATTATCCAACCTGTGACGGGTTCCATGGTCTGCATAAGCGAATGACAAAAGTAACCCATTTTCCCGATACGGAACCTTTTCCGTCTGCTAAAACGGCAGCCCGTTCCGAAGAATTTCGGCCGGAAAGGGAAATATATGGACGGCGGCACGTATCCGACCTACGTGCCGCCATGCGGAGTTCCGTTTTCGCGAGGGATTATTTGCCTATTTTCTTGTGAATTTCATCGCAGGGAATTTCCCTCGTACAGAAGAACCAGTCGTAGCATTTGACACCGCTGTCGGCTTTCTGCGATTTCTCCCAGCGCTCTTCGACTCCCTTCATGTTGCCGGGATTGGGGTCTATCACCTCGTCGCCGGGCCGCCAGTCGGCCGGAAGGGCCACGTTGAAGGCATCCACCGTCTGCAGGCCGATGAGTACCCGTTTTATCTCGTCGAAGTTCCGGCCGAGAGCCAGCGGATAGTAGATTATCGTGCGGATGATTCCTTTCGGGTCGATGAAGAAGACGGCGCGGACAGCCTTGGTTTCGCTTTCGCCAGGCTGTATCATGCCGTACAGTCTGGATACGTTCATGGATACGTCGTCGATGAGGGGAAACTGCACTTCGATGTTGTCCATATCGCGGAAATGCATCCGTTCCCTGATGGTGCGCAGCCATGCGATATGGCTCGACAGCCCGTCCACGGAGAGTCCCACCAGTTGGCAATTGAGTTCCTCGAACTCTTTCTGCATCTTGCCGAAGGTCATGAACTCCGAGGTGCAGACCGGGGTGAAGTCCGCCGGATGGCTGAACAGGATTATCCAACGGCCGCTGTAATCGACCGGAAAGTTTATCGTACCCTGAGTGGTTGCCGCCCGGAAAGCCGGTGCGGGGTCGCCGATGCGAGGCATCATGTTCATTTCGTTTTCCATAATAAAAGCTGTTTTGATGAATGCGTTCTTGTTTTGGTTAGGTGTGGCAAAGACTGTGCCTGTTGTCGGCTGCAGGGCATCCTGTTTGTCAGGTAAATATTGATGGCGGCATAACGATTTCCTATGGCCCGGGCGGTTGCGGCCCGCTGCGGCTCTTCCCGTCGTCCGGAAGTTTTTCGCTGCGGACGACAGTTTTGTACGCATTTTGTACATTCACCGGACAGACGCCGTCCGTCGGCAGACGGAACGGTTTTGAAATTAACAAAACATATCGGATTATGAAAGAGAAAGAGAATGGGAAAAAAGGCTGCGGTTGCGGCTGCGATTTCAAGAAAGAGGTGGAAGGCCTCGTAAAGGATGGCAAGAAACCCACCGTAGAGGAGCGTCTGGAAAAGAAACGCGAAGTGGAGGCGGCTTTCGGCAGAAAAGAGGAGGAGCATAAATAGCCTTTCCGACCTGTCGCCCTGCCCGGAGGGGGTACGGGCCGCGGTGCCGCCGCAGCGGGAATTTCGGTTCCGGGCGGCGGCATCCTTGTGTCCGGGAGCGGTGGTTCGGGCCGGTGCGCGGGAGGAGGTTGGTGGCATGTGTCGTGAGCGGGGCTTCGGCGAGGTGTGTGACCGTATTTTTGCAGGAAATTCGGAACCGACGGTACGCATCCTGTGCCGATTCGCTATTTTTGCAGGAAAGAGGGCCCCGACGTCCGGAGGGGCGGCCGTATGATAAGAACGTATTGGGACATACTCGGCAGGTACAAGTGGAGCATCGTGGTGTGCCCCGTGCTCGTATTGGTCTTCGTCGTCTGCGAGACGCTCCAGCCCATGCTGATGGCGCGCATTGTGGACGAGGGAGTCATGCACCGCGACATCGCGGTCGTTACCCGCATCGGTATCTGGATGCTCGGTATCTCGGTGGCGGGGCTGCTCGCCAACATCACGAATGTGTTCGTCTCTTCCAACGCTTCCGTCGGATTCGCTACGGAGCTGCGTTCGAGACTGTTCCGCAAGATACAGGAGTTCTCCTTCGCCGAAATGGACAAATTCAACTCCGCTTCGCTCATCACGCGTCTGACGGGCGATGTCACGCGCCTGCAACAGGTCGTGCTGCTCGGACTGCGCATCCTGCTCCGTTCGCCGATGATGCTCGTGATGGCCTTCTTCTATGTGGTGCGGATAGATTCCGGCCTTGCACTGATAGTGGCCGGAGCCATACCCGTGCTCGGGATAAGCGTATATCTGATTCTGCGTAAGGGATTTCCCTATTTTCTGAAGATGCAGCAGAAGGTGGATGCCGTGAACGCCGTCGTGAGGGAGAACCTGATAAACATGCGGGTGGTGAAATCGTTCGTGCGCGAGAGATACGAGTCGCGCAAGTTTTCGGCAAGCAACCGGGATTTGTGCGACGTGTCGGTGAAGGCGTCCAACATCATCGTGACGATATTCCCCGTGATGCAGCTCGTGTTGAACCTTTCGGTGATTGTGGTGCTCTGGGTGGGGGGAGAGCGGGTGGCGGCCGGAAGACTGCAGGTCGGCGAGCTCGTTTCGCTGGTGAACTATCTCATGCAGATACTGATGTCGCTGATGATGCTCTCCATGATAATCATGAACATCGCCCGTGCGTCGGCCTCTTCCGACCGTGTGTTGGAGGTGCTCGGTACGGAGCCTTCGCTGAAGGACTCGCCGGGCGCTTCGGCAGTCGTTCGCCGCGGTGCCGTCGAGTTCCGCAACGTTTCTTTCCGGTACGGTGGCGGCGAGACCGACGTGCTCCACGGCATCTCGTTCAGCGTCGCGCCGGGCATGACGGTGGCTGTGGCGGGATCGACCGGTTCCGGCAAGAGTACGCTGTTGCAGCTTGTTCCGCGTCTTTACGACACGACTGGCGGCGAAGTCCTCATCGACGGGACGGATGTACGCGACTATCCTCTGGCACAGCTTCATGCGCAGGTGGGGATGGTGTTGCAGAACAACGTCCTCTTCAGCGGTACGATAGCCGATAACCTGCGCTGGGGTAGGGAGGATGCCTCCCCGGCGGAGATGGAAGCCGCTGCCCGGGCGGCGCAGGCCCACGATTTCGTCATGTCGTTCCCGGACGGGTACGATACGGTGCTGGGGCGCGGCGGGGTGAATCTCTCCGGCGGGCAGAAGCAGCGGCTCTGTATTGCCCGTGCGCTGCTGCGCCGGCCGAAAATCCTCTTGCTCGACGACAGTACGAGCGCTGTGGATACCGAAACGGAGCTGAAGATACGCCGCGGCCTGCGGGAGTACCTCGGGGAGGGGACGACGGTTTTCGTTTCGACGCAGCGGGTGAAAACGATGGAGGAGGCGGACAGGGTACTGGTGCTCGACGACGGGAAGGTGGAGTCGTACGGTACGCCGGCCCGGCTGAAGGAGGATTCGGCCGTGTACAGAGAGATATTCAATTCACAGCAACTTACATTCTGAGCGATATGGTACACGGCAGAAGAGAGAAGGGTGCGGCGGGGCCGAAGGAGGGCCGAAAAACGTTCCGGCGCCTGGTCGCGTACCTTGCGCGTAGCAAGGGGGAGCTCGCTGTGGTGCTGGTGCTCGTGGTGATTACGATAGCCTCCAGCCTCGTGGGGTCGTATATGCTCAGGCCGATAATCAACGATTACATCATGCCGGGCGACGTGTCGGGTCTGATGCGTATGCTGGCGGTACTTGCGGCAGTCTATCTCGCAGGAGTCGTTGCGGCCGCGCTGCAGTACAGGATGCTTAACCGGATAGGACAGCGGACGGCAGCCCGCCTGCGGATGGACCTCTTCCGAAAGATGGAGACCCTGCCCGTGCGTTATTTCGATACGCATCCGCACGGTGATGTGATGAGCCGTTACACGAACGACATGGACCGAGTGACGGAGGTGCTCACCGACAACCTGGCCGATATGCTCTCCGCCGTGCTTTCGCTTGCGGGCATCTTCGTCCTCATGCTCGTCATCAGTCCTCTCCTGACGCTCGCCATGTTCGTCGTGGTACCCTTGATGCTCCTGTTCGCCAATCTCATATCCCGTCGCAGCCGCAGGTATTTCGCTGCCCAGCAGGGAACGCTCGGGCAGGTGAACGGTTACATCGAGGAGATGATAAGCGGCCAGAAAGTGGTGAAGGTATTCGGACACGAGCGGCAGGCAGAGTCGGGGTTCGAGGTGCTGAACGGGGAACTGAATGCCAAGTCGCGCCGGGCACAGCTCTATTCCGGCATGATGATGCCCGTGATGCAGAATCTCAACACGTTAAATTTCGTGGTCGTCACGATAGTGGGGGCGCTGCTCGCCATTTACAGGGGATTCGATGTAGGAGGTCTGGCCGTGTTTCTGCAGTATTCGCGGCAGTTCGGACGCCCCATTACGGATATCGCATCGCTCTACAACAATATTCAGGCGGCCATTGCCGGTGCCGAACGCATTTTCCAGATTATGGACGAGCCCTCCGAGGCCCCGGATGTGCCGAAGGCGGTGCGCATGGCTTCCGCCCGGGGCGACATCTGCATGAAGGACGTCTGTTTCTCGTACGAACCCGGCAAGCCGGTGTTGAAGCATGTGTCGATGCACGTACGTCCCGGCGAACGGATAGGGCTCGTGGGAGCTACCGGGGCCGGCAAGACGACGATACTCAATATGCTGCCGCGGTTTTACGATATCGCGTCGGGCGAAATAACCATCGACGGGGTGCGCATCGAATGTATTGCGCGGGACGACCTGCGCAGGCTGCTCGCCATCGTGCTGCAGGATACCCATCTCTTTACGGGAACGGTAGCCGACAATATCCGGTTCGGCAACCTCGATGCGACGGATGACGACATTGTCCGTGCGGCGAAGCTGACCTCTGCCCACTCCTTCATCAAGCGGCTGCCGCACGGGTACGATACCATGCTGGAGAACGACGGCGAGAACCTGAGCCAGGGACAGCGGCAGTTGCTCAACATTGCCCGTGCCGCGGTTGCGAATCCCTCCGTACTGTTGCTCGACGAGGCGACCAGCAACATTGATACCCGGAGCGAAATGCTCATTCAGCGCGGGTTGGACAAACTGATGGAGGGGCGGACGAGTTTCGTGATAGCCCACCGGCTCTCCACCGTGCGTACCCTCGACCGTATCCTCGTCCTCGAAAACGGAGAAATCATCGAGGAGGGGAACCATGCCGAATTGATGGCCCGCAAGGGGTACTATTATCGGCTCTACTGCAATCAGTTCGAGTAACTCTGTGCCTTTTCCCGTGCCTCTGTCGGAGCTCTTCCGTATCGCTGTCCGGGGAGGGGAGGAGATACGGTCCGGCTGGTACGGTGTTTGCTCCCCTTGATGGCAGATACGATTAATATCCGAGATTATGAAAGCGATTGTGATGCACGGCCCCGGACTGGCCGATGAACTGTTTTATGAAAGCGCACCGAAACCGACCCCGGGAGTCGGGCGCGTATTGGTGAAGGTACATGCGGCTTCCGTGAACCAGATAGATTGGAAACGGGCTTCCGGACGGGCCGGAAGTACCCTGACTCCTGCTTTCCCCTGGATACCGGGGATGGATTTCGCCGGAACGGTCGAGGCGGTCGGCGACGGAGCAGAGGGCTTTGAGGCGGGCGATATGGTGTTCGGCTGTACTGACGGCGGAGCCTATGCCGAATATGTCGAGGCTGACCCGGCGCAGCTGGTCGTCAAACCGATGGAGTTCTCCTATGTGGATGCTGCAGCTGCGGCCTATGTATCGCAGACCGCCTGGCAGGCGCTTTACCGTCATGGCAGGCTGGGGAAGGGGCAGCGTGTGCTGATACACGGCGCAGCCGGTGCGGTCGGCGCATTCGCCGTGCAGTTCGCACGCTATACCGAAGCGGAGGTTTATGCCACGGCCGCCGGGCGCGACCGCGATTTCGTCCTTTCGCTGGGGGCGGACGTATTCATCGATTACCGTACCGAGGATTTTGCTGCGGTTGCACGTGACATGGACCTTGTCATTGACTTGGTGGGGGGCGACACGCTCGCACGTTCCTACGGCGTGGTACGGCCCGGAGGCCGGCTTGTGACACTGGTCGGAAAAGCGGAGGAAGAGTTGGCTCGCGAATGCGGTATCGAAGCTGTCTCCATGGGGGTTGAACCCAACGCCCGCGACCTGGCCCGTATCGCGGAGCTTGTCGAGGGACATCATGTGACTGTGGATATAGCTGCCGTTTTCTGGCTGCGGGATGCCTGCAAGGCGTGGAACTATGTGCTCGACCCGAACCCCGGCCGCCGAGTACACGGTAAAGTCGTGCTTCAAGTGGTATAACCGGGAGAGAGGCAACGACCGGTGCGGATGGCCGGACTGAAAAGAGCGGAACTTGCATAAGCAAGTTCCGCTCTTTTCAGTCCGTGCTGTCGCGTTTATTGCATGGCGAACGTCTCGCTGTAGGAGAGAATCGGGCTGTTGAGACGGTACTCCTTGTCATCGGCGTAGATGAAGAGGACGGCTCCCTCCTTTATGGTGTCTATGATTTTGTCGCTTATCTCTTTCGGCAGGGAGGGACAGCCGAAACTGCGGCCGAGCCGGCCCGCCGTGTTCAGGAACGCTTTCGTACAGTAATCCGCGCCGTGGATGACGATGGCCCGTTCATATGCCTTGTCGTTGATGCCCGGTTCGAGTCCGTCGAGCCTCAGCGAATAACCGTTGCGGCCCTGATAGGTGTTCAGCGTCAGGTAGAATCCGAGCGAACTCTGGTGCGAACCGGGGGTGTTGGAGAAGGAGGTGGCATAGGTGTCACCGCTGCCGCGCCCGTGGGCCACGAGGGATTTGTAGAGCAGTCTGCGGTTTTTCATGTCGATGACGTAAAGCCGTTCCTGTGTGGACGGCTTGCTGAAATCCACGAATACGAGAATCTCCTTTTTCCGGGAATCTATCCGTTCGTAGCCGGTAAGCGCTTCGTCGAATGCGGCGTACGATACCTCTCCCTCCATGCCCGTGGTTTCGTACAGGGTCTTGTGGAGGTCGCGTGCGGTACTTTCCGCCGCTGCGGATACGGTACCGTCGGCCGGTACCTTGCCCGAAGAGCAGAGGAGCAGGCTCCCCGCTATTGCCGAAACCGTTAGTAATATTCTGCGTATTCCCATCGTGCAACAGGTATGAAGAGTTAGGGTAGTCCCCCTAACGAATCGGTATATTCAACTGTTCGGGTATGCCGGTAACACCGGACATTTCCGTCAATAGCTTGGTGTGGTGTCGTTCCGACATCTTGTCGGCCAATTATTTATATAGCCCCTCATCGGGTCGATACCGCCTAACGCCACGGGGAAGGCGGTTGTTATCTTTCGTCTCTCCGGAACGTCGTTTCGGCCGGTTGCCGGACGTCGGCCGTTCCCTCCGCATGTCAATCCATTTTGAGGACGGCGAGGAATGCCGACTGCGGTACCTCCACGTTTCCTATCTGGCGCATGCGCTTCTTGCCTTTCTTCTGTTTCTCCAGCAGTTTGCGCTTGCGGGAGATGTCGCCGCCGTAACATTTGGCGGTCACGTCCTTGCGGACGGCCTTGATGGTCTCGCGGGCGATGATTTTCGCTCCGATGGCCGCCTGCACCGCGATGTCGAACTGCTGGCGCGGGATGAGCTCCTTGAGCTTCTCGCACATGCGTCGGCCGAAATCGTAGGCGTGGTCCTGATAGATGAGCGACGAGAGCGCATCCACCGGTTCGCCGTTCAACAGGATATCGAGCTTCGCCAGGCGGCTCTCGCGGTACCCCGTCTGGTGGTAGTCGAACGAGGCGTAACCGCGTGAGATGCTCTTCAGCTTGTCGTAAAAATCGAATACGATTTCCGACAGCGGCATGTCGAACGTCACCTCCACCCGGTCCTGCGAGATGAATACCTGATTGCGGAGCGAGCCGCGCTTGTCGATGCAGAGCTTGATGACGTTGCCCAAGTAATCGCTCTTGGTGATGATTTGGGCTTCGATGTATGGTTCCTCTATTTTGTCCACCATGGTCGGTTCCGGCAGCCCCGAAGGATTGTGTACGTAAACCGTTTCGCCCTTTTTCGTCGTCACCCGGTACGATACGTTGGGTACGGTGGTGATGACGTCCATGTCGAATTCGCGGTAGAGGCGCTCCTGGATGATTTCCATGTGGAGCAGGCCGAGGAAGCCGCAGCGGAAACCGAATCCGAGGGCGAGGGAGCTTTCCGGGTCGAACGTGAGCGAGGCGTCGTTGAGCTGGAGCTTCTCCAGCGAGGCGCGCAGGTCTTCGTACTGGTCGGCCTCCACGGGATAGACGCCCGCGAAGACCATCGGTTTCACATCCTCGAAACCGGCTATCGCTTCGGTGCTGGGGTTTTCTACGTGGGTTATCGTATCGCCCACCTTCACCTCGCGGGAGTTCTTGATGCCCGATATGATGTAGCCCACGTCACCCGCCCGGATTTCCTGCCGGGGGGCGAGTTTCAGTTTCAGAACGCCGATTTCATCGGCGTCGTATTCGTGACCCGTGTTGATGAACTTCACCGCATCGCCCGTGCGGAGCGTCCCGTTGAAGATGCGGAAGTAGGCGATGATGCCGCGGAAGGGGTTGAATACCGAATCGAAAATAAGCGCCTGCAGGGGAGCCTTCTCGTCGCCTTTCGGGGCGGGAACGCGCTCCACGATGGCTTCGAGTATTTCGTTCACCCCCTGGCCCGTGCGGCCCGATGCGGCGATGATTTCCTCGTGGCTGCACCCCAGCAGGTCGGCTATCTGGTCCTTGACCTCTTCGACCATGGCAGCCTCCATGTCTATCTTGTTGACGACGGGGATGATTTCGAGGTCGTGTCCGAGAGCGAGATAGAGGTTGGAGATGGTCTGTGCCTGTATCCCCTGCGTGGCATCCACGATAAGCAGCGCCCCTTCGCACGAGGCGATGGCACGGGATACCTCATAGGAGAAGTCCACATGGCCGGGCGTGTCGATGAGGTTGAGGATGTATTTCTCGCCGCCGCGCTCGTACTCCATCTGGATGGCGTGGCTCTTTATCGTGATGCCCTTTTCGCGCTCCAGCTCCATGTCGTCGAGTACCTGCGCCTGCAGGTCGCGCTGCGATACGGTGTTGGTCGCTTCGAGCAGCCGGTCGGCAATGGTGCTTTTGCCGTGGTCTATATGGGCTATGATGCAGAAGTTCCTGATGTTCTTCATGAATCGGATATAGGGGTTTAAGTGCCTGCGGGCCCCCTTTGCCCGAAAGCGGGCCTAAAACGGACGGGGGAATACAACGGCATGCAAAGTTAATTAATTTTGCAGGATTAATGAAATACGCCCGGATATGAATAACGTAGTTTCCCGTTACGCATCGCTCGTCAAGTTCTCGCATACCGTTTTCGCTATGCCGTTCGCCCTGCTGTCCTATGTCTATGCCCTGGTGAGTACCGCTGTGCCGTTCGACTGGCTGTTGCTCGTCAAGATTCTGCTCTGCATGGTATTCGCCCGCAACGCTGCCATGGGGTTCAACCGCTGGGCGGACCGCGACATCGACGCGAAGAATCCCCGTACGGCAGGCCGGGAGATACCCGCCGGGAAGATTACCCCGCGTGCGGCGCTGGCGTTCGTCATCGGGAACTGTGTGGCGTTCGTCGCCGCGGCGGCTTGGATAAACTGCCTCGCCCTCTGGCTGTCGCCCGTGGCGCTCGCCGTGCTGCTGGGCTACAGTCTGACCAAGCGCTTCACCGCGTGGTCGCATGTGGTGCTGGGCCTGGCGCTCGCCATCGCACCCGTGGGGGCCTATATTGCCGTGACGGGCAGCATCGCGCTCTTCCCCATGTTGCTTGCCGTAGCTGTATTGACCTGGACGGCGGGTTTCGATATCCTCTATTCGCTGCAGGACGCCTCTTTCGACCGCAGCAACGGACTGCATTCCGTCCCTGCACGCTTCTCCGCCGTGCACTCCACGCTCATCAGTATCCTGCTGCATGTGCTTGCCGTGGCAGCCGTCGCGGTGCTCGGTGCACTTTACCGCCTCGGCGTCTGGTATTGGGTGGGATTCGGGCTTTTTACGGCGGTACTCGTCGTGCAGCATGTGCTTTACCGTCCCTCGCGCATCGACCGGATAGGAGCGTCGTTCGGACTCGTGAACGGTCTGGCGAGCGTCAGTTATGCGGCCATGTCGATTGTCGCCCTGCTGACCGCATAGGCTGCGGAACGGCCCGAAAGGAAAGGGCGGCGGTAAGATTACCGCCGCCCTTTCCTTTCGGGCCGTTTGCCTGTCGGCGCGTCAGTTCTGGACATTGCGCTTAGCCTCCATCAGGATGGTGAATGCGCGGTGGATGTCGTGGTCGCCGACGACTATTGTGAATTCGTTGGCGGTGCTGATGACCTCCACGATGTTGATGTTGTCCCAGGCGAGCTCCTTGAACAGGTAGTAATAGACACCGGGACATGCCGTATTCTCCGAGGGAAGCCGGACGGTGATGAGTGACAGGTTGGTGTTCGAACTGATGATGCGTTCGTTGGCGAAGAGCTCCTTCACGAGGGGTACGATGGAGTCGCTCACCACGAGCGTCGTCTCGTAGATGCCCTGCGAGAAGGTGCAGAATACGTTCTTCAGCGAATGCACTTCGTTCAGCAGGCGTGCCTGCAGGCCGTAAAGCGTCGAAGTGTTGAGGAACGTGAAATCGGAGAGGTTGGAACGTACCACGATGTCGCCCATGTTCTCCACCACGTTCTTTATCTTCATGGCCGACATAAGTTCCAGCCGCGGAACGAGCCTGTTGAGCGCCATGATTACGGCACTGTCGTTCACCGTCTTGCCTATTCTTTCTTCCACTTCCGGCTTTATCTGGCGGGCCAGTGCCGAAAGGTTGATGAGTCCGTCAACCAATGCCCCTTCGAGGAAAGGTTTCTTTTTGACTACTTCTTCTACTGCTACAGGTATCGATATCATATTAATTTAATATTGTGTTTTGTGGTACAGACAGAATGCCATGTGTTCGTTTAAAAAGCTATTGTGGAAAATTACACCCGCCTATTATCTGGATGCAAAAAAAATAAATTTCACTAACAAATCAAAATATTTGCATGTTTTTCTCCATTTAAAAATGGAATTCGGTTCGCACCTGTTATAAAAGAGGTGTTCTGTTCCGTATCGCTGTCTGGTGGAATGTTTTTTTGTGGAATGATGTGGTTGTAAATTTACATGTAAAATTAAAATTGCCGTATGTCGTTTATCGCCAGGAGTTTTCCCTCGCCTTTCAAAGAAACGAAAAAAACGGTCGGTTCGTCTGCGGGATGATAGTTTTCGATATTCTTAGTATCTTTAGCCTGTTTTTCCATGAAAATAACAGGATGCTATGAAAATATCTTACCAGTGGCTGAAACGCTATATCGATACCGACCTGGAGCTGGACGAAATACTGACCGTCCTGACCGATATCGGACTTGAAGTGGATGGAGTGGAGCGGTTCGAGAGTGTCCGCGGCGGACTCGAAGGGGTGGTCGTGGGCGAGGTGCTTACCTGTGCCGACCATCCCGATTCCGACCATCTGCACCTGACGGAGGTGGCGGTGGGCCGTGAGGAACCGCTGAAAATCGTATGTGGAGCTCCGAACGTTGCCGCCGGGCAGAAGGTGCTCGTCGCCACCGTCGGGGCTGTTCTCTATCCGACGGATGCCCAGGAGGGTTTCAAGATAAAAAAGAGTCGCATCCGCGGTGCCGACTCTTTCGGCATGATATGCGCCGAAGACGAACTCGGTATCGGCACGGGACACGAAGGCATCATGGTCCTCCCGCAGGAGGCTGTGCCGGGGACACCGGCGGCCGCTTTTCTCGGACTGGAGTCGGATACCGTTATCGAAATAGGACTGACGCCCAACCGGGCCGATGCCATGTCGCACTACGGCGTGGCCCGCGACCTGGCGGCTTTCCTGAAAGCGCACGGCAGGCGGGCGGAGCTCACCCTGCCCGGTACGGAGGGTTTCGACGACGGGGGATTGCCTGCGGCGCAGATTGCCGTGGAGTGTCCGGAGGAGGCCCCGCGCTATGCCGGCGTGGTGATAAGCGGCGTCCGGATAGGGCCTTCGCCCGACTGGATGCAGAACTGTCTGCGTGCCATAGGGCTCAATCCCAAGAATAATGTGGTGGACATTACCAACTTCGTCCTGCACGAGCTGGGACAGCCGCTCCACTCTTTCGATGCCGACCGGATTGCCGGGGGCCGGGTGGTAGTGAAGACCTGCGCGGAGGGGACGAAATTCGTGACGCTCGACGGGGTGGAACGGACGCTTTCGGAGAGAGACCTGATGATATGCGATGCGGAGAAACCGATGTGTATCGCGGGTGTCATGGGCGGACGGGATTCCGGCGTTTCCGACGCTACGGTGAACGTCTTCCTTGAAAGCGCCTATTTCAATCCGGTCTGGATACGCAAGAGCGCACGCCGCCACGGAATCAATTCGGATGCGTCGTTCCGTTTCGAGCGCGGTATCGACCCCAATATCACGATTTATGCCCTGAAACGTGCCGCGCTTCTGATTCAGGAGCTGGCCGGGGGGCGGATAACTTCCGGCATTGCCGATACGGTTTCCGTACCCGATATTACCGAACCGTTCCGTTTCGATGTCGGGTATGACCGGATAAATGCCCTTACAGGGAAGGAGATACCGCAGGCGACCGTGAAAGAGATACTCGGTGCGCTGGAGGTGCGCATCGAGGCCGAGCGGGACGGAGTGCTCTCCGTGGCCGTACCGCCCTACCGGGTGGATGTGCGCCGGCCGGCCGACCTGACGGAGGAGATTCTCCGGATATACGGTTACAACAACATAGAGGTTCCTGCGAGGGTTCGTTCGGCCATTGCGCTGGAGAAGCGCCCCGGTCGGGAGCAGATAGCGAACAGAACGGCGGAGTATCTCACGGCGAACGGTTTTTCGGAGATAATGAGCAATTCGCTCACGAAGCTGGCCTATTACGAGGGGCTGACGGAGTATCCGGCCGATGGCTGCGTGAAAATCCTCAATCCGTTGAGCGCCGACCTCAATGCCATGCGGCAGACGCTGCTGTTCAATGCCATGGAGGCGGTCGCGCTGAATACGAATCACCGCAACCCGAATCTGAAACTTTACGAGTTCGGGAATGTCTATCGCTACGATGCCTCGCGTGCTGCGGAAGGCGGCCTGGCACCCTATTCGGAGAATTATCGTCTCGGCGTGGTCATGACGGGACTTACGGAGACCGTCTCCTGGAACGAGAAGGCTGCACCGGCGACCTTCTTCAGCCTGCGTGCCGTGGCGGAGAATCTGCTCGGTCGTTTCGGAATGGATATCTACCGGCTGGAGACGCTGCCGCTCGGAGGCGAACTCTATTCGGAGGGGCTCTCCTTCCGTCTCAACGGGAAAGAGCTCTTTTCGCTCGGAATCGTTGCGGGCAGCATACGGAAGATGTTCGACCTGCGGGCGGAGGTCTATTTCCTCGAAATGGATTTCGACCTCTTCGTCCGCAGCGTCCGCAAACATACGGTCGCCGTGTCGGAGCTTCCCCGATTCCCGGAGGTCAGGCGCGACCTCGCCCTGCTGCTGGACAGGGAGGTTACCTTCGCCCGGCTTCGGGCCATCGCTTTCTCGACCGAACGGAAGCTGCTCCGCAGCGTGACGCTGTTCGACGTGTACGAGGGCGACAAACTGCCTGCCGGAAAGAAGTCGTATGCGCTCGGCTTCGTTTTGCAGGACAGGGAGCGTACTCTCACCGACCAGATAATCGACCGGGTGATGAACAACCTCCTCGTCCAGTTCGAGAAACAGGCCGGGGCCGTGGTCAGGGTATAGTCGGCGGATGCCGCGTTTACTGTAATAAAACACAGACACTATGAGGAGAATATTGATGACGGTTTGTGCGGCCGTATTGGTTGCGGGAGCGGCTGCGGCGCAGGAGACCCCGTCGTTTCCCGCCCGTGACCTGCCGGCGGCTTACGACACCTATCCGAGGCTCTCTTTTCATGACGTATCGCTGGGATACGGCGTGATGCCCATCAACGACGTGACGGGCATCATGGACGATTTGCTGCCGTCGCTCGTTGGGACAGGTGAGATAGCGAAGCGGAAGACGGGGTCGGTGAACATGGGATACATGTACCGTCTCACCCCTTCGCTGACGGTCGGCGGCATGTTCGTCTATTCGGGAAACATGAGCAGTACGGTGGGGGGAGGCTACATATACGATAACTTTTACAGCATCCTGCCGCAGGTGAAGTTCGTGTGGTACCGGAGCGGTATCGTGGGCCTCTATTCCCGTCTGGCGGCCGGCGTGCTGATTGCCGATCGGCAGTATCAGGTCGGGCCGGCGGTAGATGACGGCGATACGGCAGCGACATTCACTTTCCAGGTCTCTCCCATCGGAGTGGAGCTCGGTCGGACGATAGCCGGTTTCGCCGAAGCGGGTTTCGGTGCGACAGGTGTGCTTACACTGGGAGTCAGGGCGCGTTTCTGATTCCCTTTGCCGCAAAGGTGTATGGACGCGGGGTGTGCAGACGCCCTGCGTTTTACCTTTCCGGAGCCGGCTGTCCGTGCGGAAGAGCGGGCCCGGCAAGAAAAAGGCGGCGGATGGCGGCGGGGATGCGTCCGAAATAGGCGGGGACGGCCTTTATTTTCTGTCAAAAAAGTTTATATTTGCGTCCGATAAAGATGGAATATATGGCTTGCAAGATTTCACCTGCGGAACGCAGTTCGATAATAGCCCTGATGAACAGGGAGATAGTGCCGGCGATAGGGTGTACGGAACCGATTGCCGTATCGCTTTGTACGGCGCGTGCGGCGGAAGTGCTCGGCCGCCGGCCCGAACGTATCTCCGTATTGCTGAGCGCCAACATGCTCAAGAATGCGATGGGCGTGGGCATTCCCGGTACGGACGGCATGATAGGGCTTCCCATTGCCGTGGCACTGGGAGCGCTGTTCGGAAAGTCGGAGTACGGCCTCGAGGTGCTGCGCGACGTGACTCCTGCGGATGTGCAGCAGGGGCGCCGCTATATGGAGGAGACACCCATCGAAATAGGGCTGAAACAGGGTGGCTGCGATATCCTCTACATCGAGGTGGAGGTGGCTGCTGGGAGCGACAGGGCGCTGGCCGTTATCGAGAAAAGTCATACGGGATTTACACGGATTGAATGCAACGGAGAGGTGTTGCTGGAGAAGTGTGCCGGAGCCGGTGCATCGTGTGCCGGGGAGGGTTGTGCTCTGAACTTGAAGAAGGTGTTCGAGTTTGCCGATACCGCTCCGCTGGACGAGTTGCGGTTCATACTGAAGGCGGCAGACATGAACAAACATGCCGCCGAGGTCTCCTTTACGGGAGAGTACGGCCATTCGCTCGGACGCCTGCTGCGGGGTGACATGGAGCGGCATATTATGGGAGACGGCATCCTGTCGAGTATCCTTTCCTATACCTCCGGGGCGTGCGACGCCCGCATGAGCGGGGCGATGATACCCGTCATGAGCAATTCGGGAAGCGGCAATCAGGGAATCTCTGCGACGCTTCCGGTGGTGGTGTATGCCGAGAAATCGGGGGCGCCGGAGGAGAAGAAGATACGGGCGCTCATCCTCAGCAACCTGACGGTCATCTATATCAAACAGAGCCTCGGCCGGCTTTCGGCCCTTTGCGGGTGCGTGGTGGCCGCCACGGGGTCGAGCTGTGGCATTACCTACCTGATGGGGGGCGGGTACGAAGAGGTGTCGTACGCCGTGAAGAACATGATAGCCAACCTTGCCGGCATGATATGCGATGGAGCCAAACCGAGCTGTGCGCTCAAGGTGGCCAGCGGCATCTCTACGTCGGTTCTTTCTGCCATGCTCGCCATGGAGCACCGGTGCGTGACCGCCGCCGAGGGAATTATCGACGAGGATGTGGACAAGTCCATTCTGAATCTGACGAAGATAGGCCGCGAGGGAATGACGCAGACCGACCGGCTCATTCTCGATATCATGACCTCCAAAGGGGCCTAACCCTTTGCGGGGTCGGAGAAAGCGGCAGCCGCAGGAGTCCGAAGTGCTCCTGCGGCTGCCGCTTCTCTTTCCGGCCTGTCCGGGGAGGTTGCCCCGTAGAGACGGTCGGTATCGGTATTTGTGTCCGGTGCGGGAAATGCACGGAAATTGCGGTGGTTTTTCCGCATACACCCCTTTTTTGTGTAATTTTACGCTCCGGACGGAAGCTGTGGTTTGCCGTCCGGAACGGAAAATCATACAAATAAAGATACGGCATGTACGAGAAACAGCTTGAGGCCATGGAGCGCCTGTTCGGGGTGATGGACAGGCTCCGGGTAGAGTGTCCGTGGGACAGGGAGCAGACTTTCGAGTCGCTGCGCAACAACACCATAGAGGAGACGTTCGAATTGACCGATGCGATAACGGACGGCGACATGGACGGCATCCGCGAGGAGCTGGGCGACCTGCTGCTCCACATCGTCTTCTATTCGCGCATGGGGGCGGAACAGGGGCGTTTCGATATAGGCGATGTGGCCAATGCATTGTGCGATAAGTTGATATACAGACATCCGCATGTCTACGGCAATGTAGAGGCCGACACTGCCGGACAGGTGATACACAATTGGGAGGAGCTGAAACTCGCCGAGAAGCGCAAGAAAGACCGCAAGGCACGCAAGGGGGTGCTGTCGGGGGTACCGCGCAGCCTACCGGCCATGGTGAAGGCGTTCCGTATCGGGCAGAAGGCTGCCGCTGCCGGTTTCGACTGGGGCAGGCGCGAGGATGTGTGGGAAAAGGTGCAGGAGGAGACGGACGAACTCCGACAGGAAATCGGACGGATGGACCGCGACCGGATGGAAGAGGAGCTGGGCGACCTGTTGTTCGCTCTGGTCAATATGGCGCGTCTGTACGGTATCGACCCCGAGAATGCGCTTGAACGGAGCAACAAGAAGTTTATCCGCCGTTTCGAACATATCGAGAAAAGGGCCGACGAGCAGGGCGTGGAACTGACGAAGATGCCGCTCGAAGAGATGGAGGCGTACTGGCAGGAAGCCAAACGTGAAGAACGCTGAATATGAAGAACGCTGAGCGATACGGTCGGACGACGCGGCGGGCGTCGTTCCTGTGGGTTGCCGTACTCCTTGCCGCATGCGGCGGACCGGCCGACCAACCATCTGCGGAGGTTGCTGCCGTCGTGTTGCCTGAAGGGGCCGTACCGTTGGAGTACGACGGCCATATCCGGTTTGAGGCGACGGTAGGCGATTCGGTGCCTGCACGTCTCCTATTCGATACGGGGGCGGCGGGGCTTTATCTCGATTCGCTTTGGCAGGAACGGTCCGGCATCGGGGCGGAAACACGTACCGAGACATGGATGGCGGCGGGCGCCGGTACGCAGCCGGTGCGGTGCGGCGTGCTGTTCGACGAAATAACCTTCAGGATGGATACAATCGTCCATACGAGCCGGATGACCCCGCTGCTGGACTTCAGGGGAATGCTCGGACGGGGGAGCGACGGTATTTTCGGCCTGCAATACATGGCCGGGTACTGTGTGGAATTCGATTTGAAGGAAGGATGGATGCGGGCCGTGTCGCCCGATACGCTGCGACAGGCAGGGTTTGTCCGCTACCCGCTGGAGGAGGAGAACGGCAGACTGTATCTTCCCGTCCGTGTTCGGGCGGCAGGCAGGGAGGTAGAGGGCCGTTTCCTGTTGGATACCGGGAGCCCTGGAACGCTGTCGATGACCGGAGCGGGCTGGGGGGCCGTATCGTGCCGGCCGGATGCGGTTTTGTATCGGACGATATCGGGAGGTGTCGGGGGAAGTGCCGCATCGCTGTGCTTGCGGGCGGATTCGGTTTGGTTTTGCGGCAGTGAATTTGCGGGTGTCCCGGTGGATGTGTCGCTGAACCGGACGGGGGCACTGTCGCGTACCGACATGGTGGGAATCGTTGGGAACGGACTGTTGGAGCGCTTCTCGTTTGCAATTGATTTCGGTGCTCCGGCCCTATGGGTGCGTCCGAGGGCGGAGGCGGGAGAACCGTTCGATTTCGTAACTCCCGGTTTCTCTGCCATCGACCGGACGGATATTATGGACGGTTGGCTGGTGACGGGACTTTTCGACGGGCATGCGCCGCAGGGAATGCAGCCGGGCGATATCATCGTGTCATGCGACGGAGTACGGATGGTGGATAGCGCTGCTGCGGATACGCTTTGGAAAGCTCCCGGCCGCCATGAACTCGGTATTGTCCGCGGCGGGGTGTCGTCGGTCTGTACGGCCCATACGAAAGAGATTTTATAACGCAACGGAAATATGGCGATTATCAAGGAAGTGCGCGGGCATGTGCCCGTAGTGGGAGAAGGGACGTTTCTGGCCGAAACGGCGGTACTGATAGGCGATGTGACCGTCGGGCGCGATTGCAGCATCTGGTACGGTGCGGTGCTGCGCGGCGATGTGAACAGCATCCGTATCGGTGACCGGACGAATATTCAGGACGGTGCGGTGGTGCATACGCTTTACGACGGTGCGCCGCATCCGTCGCAGGCGCATATAGGCAGCGATGTCTCCATCGGGCACAACGCCATCATCCACGGTGCCGTCATCGAAGACGGGTGCCTGATAGGCATGGGGGCCACGGTGCTCGACAACGCCGTGGTCGGGACGGGCTGTATCGTGGCCGCCAACGCGCTGGTGCTGGCCGGGAGCCGGCTGGAGCCCGGCGGGGTATATGCCGGGGTACCGGCACGGCGGGTGAAGGAGGTGACGCCGCAGCAGCGGCAGGAGATTATCGAACGTACGGCCCGCGACTATATGCTGTACGCGTCGTGGTACGAGAGGGCGGAAGAGTGAATGCAGGGGATGGAGTTATTGCCCTGCCGTACAGCCGTTTTCTGCGATACGGTCTGTTTGCCGGGCAGCGGCGGGGGCTTCGGTTCAACCGCCGGTTTTTCCGTTTCGGCTCCCTGAGGGTAGGCCGTCCGGTCGGGTTACTGTATATTTGCAACGGATTCCTCCCACGATAATTCATGCGTATGTTCAAGAGCAGGCTCAGGACAGGGGGCGTGTTAATCAACGTGCTGATAGCCGTTGCCGTAAGCCTCATTGTCAATTTTTCATACTTCGTCTTCATGATTCTGCACCGGACGGCGCGGATGCCGTCCGAACATCCGGTGTCGGAGAACAGTACGCTGTTCATGGTGCTCGAAGTGCTGTTTTATATGGCAGTGTCGTTCATCCTGCTTACTGTATTCACCCACAATCTGAGCGAAAGCAAGATACGCTCGCGCAGTTTTCCCAAGCGGCTGCTGGCCGCTCTCGTCATCTCGGTCGTCGTCTATTTTCTGGCTCCCTATATGAACCGTGCGGGTGACGTGAAAATCATATTGGCCGCCCGGCGCCTGTTCAATCCGATGGTGCTGCTCAAGTGTTCGTTCATGCTTGCGGTGGTGACGCTCTACGGCAAGATATACGAACTGATAGTCCTGCAGCAGCGGATGACGGTCGAGAACGAACGTCTGAAGACCGAGAACCTGCGGTCGCGGTACGACGTACTCATCAACCAGATGAATCCCCATTTCTTTTTCAATTCGCTCAATTCGCTCGCCATGCTCGTGCGGGAGAACAAGAACGACGATGCGCTCGTATATATCGACCGGCTGTCGGACACCTTCCGTTACATCATCCAGTCGGGCAAGAGCAGCATGACCACGCTGCGCGACGAGATGGCTTTTCTGGAGGCGTACAAATATCTGCTTGAACTGCGTTACGAGGGCAAGCTGTTTATCGAGGCGGAGATACCGGAAGGGTACCTTGGCCGGACACTGCCGTCGCTGACGCTTCAGCCGCTCGTGGAAAATGCGGTGAAACACAATACCATCACGAGAACGAAACCGCTGACGGTCACCATCTCCGTGCGGGGCGACTGGCTGCTTGTCAGCAATCCCCTGCAGCCCAAGATAGACGATTCGGAGAAGGGAACCGGAATAGGGCTCAAGAACATAGCCAGCCGGTATCGGCTGCTGACCGACCGGGATGTGAACATAATAGACGACGGAAAGACCTTTACGGTGCGTTTGCCCCTCGGTCCCGCCGCCGAAAGGAGAGATACGTTATGAGAGTGGTTATAGTGGAAGACGAGACGGCTGCCGCCGTAAACCTCGTGTCGCTGCTGCGGCAGACCTTTCCCCGGATGGAGGTGGTCGCACAGCTCGAAAGCGTCACCGATACGGTGGAATGGTTTTCGGAGAACGAGGCGCCGGAACTTGTCTTCATGGATATTCATTTGGCCGACGGCTCGGCGTTTTCGGTCTTCGAGAAGGCGGAGATAACGTGTCCGGTCGTCTTTACGACGGCTTACGACCAGTATGCGCTCGACGCGTTCAGGGTGAACAGCATCGACTACCTGCTCAAACCCATCAAGGAGAGCGACCTGCGCCGGGCAGTGGAGAAACTGGAACATCTGACGCGGGCCGGCATGGGAGAGTATTCGCGGCGGATAGGGGAGCTGGTACGTTCCCAGCGCGGGGCGCAGGCTTTCCTCGTGTATGTGAAGGACCGTATCATACCGCTCAAGACGGAGGATATCGCCTACCTCTATTCCAGCAACGAAAAGGTCGCGGTGTGTACGCTGAAAGGCGAACATTTCCCTTTCGACCGGACGTTGGACGCGGTCATGGCGCAGTTGCCCGAGGAGGGTTTTTTCCGGGCCAACCGGCAGTTCGTCATTTCGCGCGAGGCGATAGCGGATATTTCGGTGTGGTTCGGCAACCGGCTTTCGGTGAACCTTTCGGTGGAGGTTCCCGAGAAGGTGGTCATCAGCAAGGCGAGGGTGCCGGAGTTCAAACGGTGGATATCCGGTATCCGCTGAGGTACCGCCGGGAGGCCGTTGCGGTACGGAATGTTTTTTGCTGCCGCCGGGGAGGCGCGGCATGAAGGACGGAGAGGAAACAGTTAGGAAAAATAGAAAGAGATGAGAAGGTTTGCAGGTTTGTTGGTTTTGTTGCTGACGGCGGCACAGGCGTATGCGGCTGCGCCGGGACGTATTACGGGAACGGTCGTGGATGCGGCCGACGGCGAATCACTGCCCGGCGCGGTGGTGGAGGTGGTGCCGGTCGGAGGAGACGGTTCGTCGAAGAGTGCGATGAGCGAGGTGAACGGACGTTTCACCGTCGCGTCCGTGCCTTACGGCGATTATACCGTTCGGGTATCGTTCCTCGGGTATGCCGATTTCGAAAAGGAGGTAACGGTAGAGGCCCCGGTACTCGACCTGGGCAGGATAGAGATGCGGCTCGACGACAATGAGATAGAGGCTGTCGTGCTGGAAGTGCCCGCTATGCGCACGTCGCAGAAAGGCGATACGGTGGTGTACAACGCGTCGGCGTTCAAGGTGGCTGCGGATGCCGATACGGAGAGCCTGCTGGCAAAGATGCCGGGTATCATGATTTCCGCGGACGGTACGGTGGAGGCACAGGGCGAAGAGATTCAGAAGGTGTTCGTGGACGGCAAGGAGTTTTTCGGTGATGACGTGAGTACGGCGATAAAGAATCTTCCTGCCGAAGTAGTGGAGAATGTCGAGGTATTCAACAAACTGAGCGACCAGGCGGAGTTCACCGGACTCGACGACGGTGAGGGCTACAAGGCGCTGAATATCGTCACTTCGGAGAGCAAGCGCCGCGGGCAGTTCGGTAAACTCTATGCCGCATACGGTTATCCGAAGTATTATACTGCGGGCGGCAACGTGAACATTTTCGAGGGTGACAGCCGTATCTCCATCATCGGTCTTGCCAACAACCTGAATCAGCAGAATTTCTCTTTCGAGGATATTCTCGGCGTGGTCAATACGGGCGGCAGTTCGTCCAGCGGCGGCAGAATGGGCGGCCGGAGAGGAGGCATGGGCAGTTTCCTTGTCCGTCCGATGGACGGTATATCGACCGTTCAGGCCGTAGGCGTCAATTACAGCGATACGTGGGGCAGGCGTGACAACATGGAGGTGACGGCAAGCTATTTCTTCAACCACAGCAAGAACCGGAACGAATTCGTGAACGAGACGTGGCAGAACCCGGGCAGCCAGTACGACTACGAGACGGGCGCTTCCGGTGCGGAGAATTACAACCACCGTTTCAATGCCCGCATAGACTATAAGATAAACGACAATCAGAACCTGATGCTCCGCCCCTATTTCCGCTACCAGAAATATACCGGTACGGAGTCGTCGCAAACCGACATGTCCGAACTGGAGGACGATGTGGAGGAGGCGATACAGAGCATTCTCGGCAGCGACGGCAGCGACCGGTCCGGATACAATGCGGGGCTCAGTGCGCTGTACCGTATGAAGCTCGGGAAGCAAGGGCGTACCCTGACCTTCAATCTCGACGGGAGTTACAGCAAGAACAGGGAGCTGCAGCTCGTCGAAGAGTATTACTACCTGCCGCGGTATGCGGAGGGGATGGTCGCCGACTCGGTGGCCAACCAGCGCATTGCCGGCGATTCGTACAGTTACAGTCTCGGCGGCGGTCTGACCTATACCGAACCCCTCGGCAAGAGGTCGCAGCTCAATCTGGAATACCGCATCAACTACGACTATTCGGATGCGGAGAAACTTACTTACCTCTGGGACCCGGTGCTGGAACTCATTTCGCCCGAATTGAGCGAGGAACTTTCGACCATGAACAACAGCGGGTACCTTACTCACCGCGCGGGGCCCGGTTACCGGTATTCCGACGGCAAGACCAACGTCTCGGCATCGCTGATGTATCAATACTCCACGCTCGATAATGCTACCGAGTATCCTGCCACGGTTGCACCCTATGTGAACTATTCGTTCAACAACCTGGTCTATTCCGCCATGGCCAACGTCAATTTCGATGCCCAGAATACGTTGCGGATACATGCCCGTTCGCGGACGAACAACCCTTCGGTCTCCCAACTGCAGGACGTGCCCGATTTCTCCAACAGCACCTATGTCAGGGGCGGCAATGCGGCGCTGAGGCCCGCCTATACCAACCGTCTGCACGCCTTTTACATCAATTCCAACGTGGCGAAGGGACAGACCTTCACGGTGATGCTCGGGGCGGAGTACACATCCGATTACATAGGCGATTCGATAGTGACCTATGACGCTTCGAGGCCGTTCGTGATACCCAACTCGACCAATGTGTTGCAACAGGGACAGCGGTATGCACGCTATGCGAATATAGGGAACAGCTGGTCGGTACGTGCGGGGCTGAGTTATGGCCTGCCCGTGAAGTTCCTCGGCAGCAACCTCAATTTTAATGTAGGGGCTACTTTCGCGCAGACTCCGAATATCGTCGACGGGGCCCGGTTCATGCGCAGCGAGAACTATTTCGACGGTGGGGTGCAGCTCAGCAGCAATATCAGCGAGAACATCGACTTTACCATCCTGTACAACGGCAGCTACAATATCGCCAGCGGTATCTCCAATGGCGTCAGGACCGACGACAGGTTCGTCAACCAGTATGCTTCGGCAAGCATCAAGTGGGTGATATGGAAAGGGATTACCTTCACGGGAAATGCCTCCTATACGCAGTACAAGGGAATTACCAACAAGTACGACGAACAGTATGTGCTTTGCAACCTTTATATAGGCAAGAAAGTTTTCCGCAGTCAGCTTGGCGAGATAAGCATCGGGGTGAACGACCTGTTCAACCAGAATACGAGTTTCCGCCGTACGGTGCAGAGCTCGTACATCCAGAACAGTACCAACCTCGCGATTGGCAGGTACATATCCCTGCAGTTCGTCTATAACCTGCGCAATTTCGGGAAGAAAGCGACGCGTGCTGCCAGCCAGTACGACAATTTCGATACAGGCGGTTCGGGCAGTGTCGGCGTGCAGCGTCCGGGCGGTATGCCCGGCCCCGGCGGACCGCCTCCGCATGTGAGGTAGTTGAAGATACTCCGGTCGGATTTTCCAGAGGAAAATCCGACCGGAGTATCTTATGACGGAACCGGGATAGGAAGGGTCGGGAGGCGAAAGGAGGGTGTGGCAGGCCGAAAGGATGTTGGCCTGCCACGCTTTCGTCAGGGCTTCTGCGATCTCCGATTGGCGCTTCGATTCGGAGGCCGCCTCTGATTGGCGCGTCTTTTGCTGACCGTATTCCTTAATGACTGCCGTCCGGTCCTGAGTCGTGGCTTTTGCGGATTTATTTGCGGTCGGCATGTCCGGCGGCATTTTTATAATTCTTATATTTGCCGGCCGTCGGAACTGCTAACCGTTCAAAAGGACCTTGTGATATGGCATTGAAATTATTGACAACCAATAATACACAAGCATATGGATATTGCAAAAAGGTTTCCGGAAAATCCCATTCTCAGACCGTCCGACCTTCGTCCCGGCATTGGCGGGATGGAGATAGTCTGTCTGCTCAATCCCGGTGTCTTCCGCCTCGGCGGCCGTACGGGACTGCTGCTCAGGGTGGCCGAAAGGCCGCGGCAGGAGGAGGGGCGCATCAGTTTCCCCATATACAACGACCGGGACGAGATAGAGGTGTTGTCTTTCGACAAGGATGACAGCCGGCTCGACGCCTCCGACCCGCGGGTCATCAAATACAACGGACAGAACTATCTGACGACGCTCTCTTACCTGCGTCCCGTCTTCAGCGACGACGGGGTGCATTTCTACGAGGATGCCGATTACCGGCCGATTTACGGCAAGGGGCCCCTCGAATCATTCGGCATAGAGGATTGTCGCGTCGCTACCATGGATGACGGTTATTTCCTGACCTTTACGGAGGTTTCGCCCGTTGCTGTAGGGGTGGGGCTGATAGCTACCCGCGATTTCAAAACCCTCGAACGCAAGGGTATGATATTCCCTCCGCATAACAAGGACTGCGCCCTTTTTGAATCGACGGTCGGCGGGAAATATTATGCCTTCCACCGTCCGAGCAGTCCGGAGCTCGGCGGCAACTACATCTGGCTTGCCGAGTCGCCCGACCGCCTGCACTGGGGGAATCACCGGTGCATTGCCGTAACGCGCGAAGGTCGGTGGGATTCCGCCCGCGTGGGGGCCGGAGCCGCCCCCGTCCGTACCGAGAAGGGGTGGCTCGAGATATACCATGGAGCCGACGGCAACAACCGTTACTGCCTCGGGGCGCTGCTTCTCGACCTCGAGAATCCTGCGAAAGTGCTTGCACGGAGCGACGAGCCCATCATGGAACCTACGGCACCCTACGAAAAGACGGGCTTCTTCGGAAACGTCGTCTTCACCAACGGACAGTATGTGGAAGGGGATACGATACACATGTATTACGGGGCGAGCGACGAAGTCATCTGCGGGGCCACCCTCTCCATCCGTGAAGTTCTGGCCACGCTGAACGTGTAGCCGGAGTCGTACCGGTGATTCCGTATGCCTTATGAGTTACGGACCGGTCTGTTCCGGAGCGTGAAAACCGCCAATGTCGAAAATCTTATAGAAATATCATGGCAAAATTCCTCAACGAATTCCAGTATTTCCGCCGGCAGCCCCACAACATGAAGGTGCTGCTCATCACGAACCTCTGTTTCGCATTCGTACTCCCCGTCATAGAGATATTCGTCGGGGCGTACATCATGCGCAATACGAACAATCCCTCCTTCGTGGCCGTGTATCAGCTCGCGCAGTACACGGGCATCGTGCTGTCGTCGCTTATCAACGGTTTTCTACTGAAACGGATAAATGTCCGGACGCTCTATATGTTCGGTATTCTCGTGAGCGGTATCTCGCTGTTGGTGATGATGACCGTCCAGGCCGTAGGATTGTGGGAACTTGTTCTTTCGGGCCTGCTGCTCGGCGTTTCGGTCGGTTTCTTCTGGACGAACCGTTATCTGCTCGCGCTCAACTCGACGACGGACGACAACCGTAACTACTTCTACGGCCTCGAATCGTTCTTCTTCTCGGTATGCTCCATTCTCGTTCCGCTCGCTGTGGGCGGTTTCCTCGCCAAAGCCTCCGGAACGGGTTTCTTCGGAAGTACGATGGACATCAACAAGGCGTATCAGATAGTCACTTTCGTGACGCTCGGCATCTGCATCCTTGCCTGCATTGCCCTCTCGCGCGGGAAATTCACCAATCCGGCACAGAAGAAATTCCTTTATTTTAAATTCAACCGGTTGTGGAAGAAGATGATTGGCCTGGCCGCACTGAAAGGGCTCATTCAGGGTTTCCTGGTCACCGCTCCTGCCATCCTTATCCTGCGGCTTGTGGGCAGTGAGGGCGAACTCGGTCTCATACAGGGTATTGGCGGACTGATAACGGCCGTCATCGTCTATGTGCTGGGCCGCGTCACCAAACCCAAGGACCGTATCGCGGTATTCGCCGTGGGTATCGTCATCTTCTTTATCGGAACGCTCGTCAATGCGGCGCTCTTTTCGGCCGTGGGCGTAATTGTGTTCGTGCTGTGCAAAATCTTCTTCCAGCCGCTGCACGACCTCGCCTACAATCCGATACAGCTCCGGACGATAGACGTGGTGTCGCATCAGGAGCACCGCAACGAATACGCCTACATCATGAACCATGAGCTGGGTCTCTATGCGGGCCGGGCGATAGGGTTGGTGCTTTTCATCGTGTTGGCGACCTACGTGTCGGAGGATTTCGCACTGAAATTCGCACTGGTCATCGTCGGTGCCGTGGAGTTGCTCTCCATTCCCCTTGCCAAAAACATCACCAAGAATACGGACAAAGCCCCGAAGTATGCCGCACCCGACGTACAGGGCTCTTAAAACAGACGAAAGATTATGAAAACCGGATGGATTTTTACGACGGCGGCAGTCGCTGCGGCGGCGCTTGCGGGATGCCGCGAAAAAGGAGGTAGGGAACCGGGGCCTGCTCCCGGCGACGGGGTGGCTCAGGTGGCCATACCGCGGATAGAGAAGATGGACAACATGCCGGTGCCGTACAAGATAATCGACTGGAAGCGGAAAGCGCTCGAGTTCGACAATTACGCGTTCGATTTCGACTCCTCCATGCCGGCCGGGCCGATTATCTGGCTCGACGATGCACAGCGTAACGTGCCGCAGCAGACCTTCGGGCAGTACACTGCCATACACGATGTACGTCAGGGTCCCGAGGCGAACGGCGGAGAGTTCCACGAAAGCCTCACTTCGCTGGCGGCCATACTCGGAGGCGGACTGAACGGAATAGACAAGACCAACCAGAACGGGTACAACTTCGTGAAGATGGTGCAGAACTATTTCAACAGCGACAACGGGTGGAACATCGTCATGAACAACACCAATCCCGATGTGGCAAATCTCGGCGGGGGATACGGGCGCGACTGGTGGTACGACGTCCTGCCCAACTGTCTCTATTACGCCGTGTCGGATGTTTTTCCAGGCGTTCCCGGCGCGGAGGAGATACAGCGGACGGTGGCGGAGCAGTTTTACCGTGCGGGCGAGGTGCTGGGGGAGAACTACGACTACTCCTACTTCGATTACGGGACGATGACGCCGCACGTCAATCACATTCCCCTGCAGCAGGACGCTGCGGGCGGCCACGGGTATGTGCTCTATTCCGCATACCGGAAATTCGGGGACGAGCGCTATCTGGAGGGGGCGAAACAGGCCATCCGGGCGCTGGACAACCAGAAAGAGAGCCGGTTTTACGAGATACTGCTTCCGTTGGGTATCTATACGGCCGCGCGGCTGAATGCCGAGGAAGGTACCGATTACGATACGGAGAAGATGATAAACTGGGTGTTCGATGGCGTGACCGACCCCAAGGGGCGTTACGGTTGGGGTATCATTCAGGACCGCTGGGGGCCCTACGATGTCAGCGGACTTCAGGGAAGCATTACAGACGGGGGAGGGTACGCCTTTTTCATGAACAGCGTGAAGATGGTGTGGCCGCTTCTGCCCATGGTAAAGTACGAGCCCCAGTATGCCCGTGCGATAGGCAAGTGGATGAACAACAACGTCAGCGCCTGCCGGCTTTTCTATCCGGACGAGATACCGGCCATCTACCAGTGGCTTCCCCAGCAGAAAGATATCACCCGCGGCGTGATAGCTTACGAGGGGCTTCGCAAGACCGACGATTACGGCAAGCCCGAACTGAAGGGTATGTCGCCCGTGGCCATCGGCGACGGGCCGAAATGGAACGAGGCCAATCCGCCCGAGAGCATGTTCAGCGTTTACAGCACCGCTCCGGTGGGGATTCTGGGGGCTACGGTGCATACGACCGATGTGGAGGGCGTGCTGCGGCTCGATGCCAATGCAACCGATTTCTATGCCGACAAGCCTTACCCCGTATGGCTGATATACAATCCCTATGAGAAGGAGGTGAAGATAACCTACGATGCGGGCGAGGGGGCCGACCTGTACGATGTGGTCGCCAGGGAGTATGTGGCACGCGATGCGCAGGGGCGTGTCAAGATAACCATTCCGGCCGATACGGCCCGGCTCGTGTATGAGCTGCCAACCGGAACGGTGCTCACCGAATCGGAGGGAAGGATAACCACCGATACCGGGCATGTGATACTCTATTGATTCGCTTTCCCGTACGGAAAGGGTTGACCCCTTCCGTACGGGATATTCCCTGCGACAGAGGGGCAAATGGTGTACGAACAATTTAAAACATATTGGTATGAAGAGAAAACTACTGTTTCTTTTTTGTCTTGTCCTGGCGGTTCCGCTGATACCCGTTGCGGCGCAGCAGACCGCTACGGTCAAGGGTATCGTGACCGATGCCCAGACCGGCGAACCGCTCATAGGGGTGAGTGTCGTCGTGCCGGGAACCACGCACGGGATTGCGACCGACGTGGACGGTTCGTATGAACTGAACAATGTGCCCGAGGATGGTTCGCTCGAATTCTCCTATCTGGGGTACGAAACCCGTACGGTGGCGGTCGGAGGACGTACCGTCATCGATGTCGCGCTGGATATGGCTTCCGACCAGATAGAGGAGCTGGTGGTGGTCGGTTACGCGGTACAGCGCAAGCGCGACGTGCTCGGTGCGGTGAACAAGGTGGAGGGTGCCGAACTCGCCCAGATTCCGGTACCGTCGGCTCAGCTCGCCCTTCAGGGGCGTGTGCCGGGCGTTCAGGTCGCCTCGGCCAGCGGTGCTCCGGGTGCCGATGTGTCGGTGCGTGTACGCGGCGTGGGTTCGATAAACTCCAGCAACGAGCCGCTCTACATTATCGACGGCATCCAGATAGAGGGCGGTCTCAATACCGTGTCGCCCAACGATATCGAGGACATCACCGTACTGAAGGATGCGGCTTCGACGTCCATATACGGTTCGCGGGGCAGCAACGGTATCGTCATCATCACCACCAAGAAGGGACGGGCGGGTCAGGCGACCGTATCGTTCAATGCGGAGGCGGGCGTGCAGACCCACGGTTATCTTACCCCGATGGTGAATACGGCCGACTATATCTCCATCTATAACGAGGCCGCCCGCAACGACAATGCCATGGGCGGCGTGCAGCGCGACCTCATCGAGGGGAGTTATCTCGACGGACTGGCCGATGTGAACCATGTCGAGGAACTTTTCCGGGTGGCTCCGCTGCAGCGTTACGAGCTCTCCGTGACGGGCGGCAGCGAACGTACCACCTATGCGGTGTCGGGTTCGTTCTTCGACCAGGACGGTATCATCAAGAACAGCGGTTACAAGAAGATTTCGTTCCGCTCCAATGTACAGTCCGACGTCAAACCGTGGCTCAATGTCGGGATGAACGTCATCGGAAGCATGGCCGAGACGCAGAGCATTCCCAGCTCGGGCGACGGTTATCAGAACAACGAAGGAGGCAGTGCCATCCGCTACGCCCTGTTCCGTACGCCTGCCATCCCCACCTACGATGCCGACGGCAACTACGTGGACCTGCCGAGCGCCTATTTCGGACAGGGAATTTACAACACCTTTTTCGGCGACGGCTACAACCCGATGGGCGTGATAAATGAGACCGACCGGGTACGCAACGAGAAGGCGGTCATCGCGGCGGCGAACATGCTTATCAAACTCCCGCTCAACATCACGTCGCGGACGGTGGCCGGCGTCGATTACATGTCGGGGAGATACAGGCAGTTCAACCAGACGTGGGGTACGGGCGGCAGGATAAACAATCCCAACAGCCTTCTGGTGGAGAATTACGACAATTTCAACTGGACGTTCAATACGGTGCTCAACTGGGGCGAAACGTTCGGCGACCACAATGTGTCGGCCATGGCCGGTTTCGAGGCGGTGCGCACCACGACGTACAGCATGCAGAATACCGACCAGAATTTCGCCGACGACCTGATATTCATTGGTAAGGGACTCGATGAACAGCGGCGTACATCCTATGAGAACCAGCAGGCATTCACGCTGGCGTCGTTCTTCGGTTCGGTGAACTACAATTACAAGCAGAAGTACTATGCGGCGGCGACGGTCAGGGAGGACGGTACCTCCCGGTTCAAGGGACGCAACCGCTGGGGAACGTTCTACTCCGTATCGGGAGGCTGGAACATCGAACAGGAGAACTTCATGCAGGACGTGGATTTCATCGATATCCTCAAACTGCGTGCGGGCTGGGGTACGGCCGGCAACCAGAATGTGACGGCCTATGCGACAGAAGACCGGTATATGCCCAATTACAATTCGACCTTTGGCGGAGTGGTGGCACCGGGGTATGTACAGACGCAGATAGGCAACGAGAATCTCAAATGGGAGACGAGCAGCCAGCTCAATGTCGGTATCGACGTGGAAATGTTCCGTCAGACCTTCGGTTTCTCGATTGACTATTTCTATAAGCGGAGCGACAACATGCTCATGTTGCAGACCATGCCGCCCTCTTCAGGTAATGCGCAGCCCGCGTGGGTGAACAACGGAAGCATGCTCAATACGGGTATCGACTTCGAGATGTTCTATCGCCGCAATTTCGCAAACGCCGGTTTCGAAGTGAGCGTGAACGGCGGCTGGCTGAAGAACAAGGTGCTCGCCATCAACGGCAGCGTGCCGGGCGGCCGCGTGGACAACGGCGTCTATGTCACCCTGACCGAAGCCGGTTATCCGGTCGGTTCGTTCTATATGCTCGTCATGGACGGCATCTTCCAGGACCGCATGGAGATACTCACCTCCCCGTCGCAGTCTTCCAATCCGGACGACATACAGCCCGGTGACGTGAAGTTCGTCAATCAGAACGGCGACCTGGTCATCGACCAGAACGACCGTGTGCATGTCGGTTCCTCGATACCGAAGTTCACCGCCGGTATCAATCTCTCGGGCTACTGGAAGAATTTCGACATCTCCTGCTTCTTCCAGGGGGCTTTCGGTCACAAGATATACATGCAGGTGGCACAGGACATCGAAGGGTTCTACCGTGCGTTCAACGTGACACAGAACTATTTCGATAACCACTGGACGGGGCCCGGCACCTCGAATACGCAGCCGCGTGCATCGTGGAAGGCGAAGTTCAACAACGCGAGGGTATCCACGCGGTTCCTCTACGACGCCTCCTACATGCGTCTGAAGAACCTCCAGATAGGGTACACCATACCGAAGACGGAGAAGATAGGCATCAGCCGGCTGCGCGTCTATTTTGCGGCCACCAACCTCTTCACCATCACCAAGTACCCCGGCATGGACCCGGAGATGACCGTGAGCGCCAACTCTGCCTCCGAAGGCGACCGTGCCGCCGGCATCGACTGGGGTACCTATCCGATAGCCCGTTCGTTCACGTTCGGTATTAATCTCACTTTCTAAAACGCGGATACGATGAAACGGAATATTATATCATACATATCGGTTGCGGCGGTTTGCTGTACGGCATCCGTCGCGTGCAGCGACTTCCTGACCGAAGAGCTCCAGACCGATTACAGCAGCAAGACCTTCTACACCTCGGCTGCCAATGCCGAGCGGGCCGTGAACGGCATCTACAATAACATCATGTTCACCAGCGACCAGAACATGCTCTGGGTGTTCGGCGACGTGGCGTCGGACGACTCCGAGAAGGGGGGCAGCGCGGGCGACAAGTCCGATATCGACTATATAAATAACTTTTCCGCCATGGCCGACAACGGCATTCTCGGCGACTATTGGACCTACCTCTACGAAGGGGTGGCCCGGGCCAACAATGCCATTGCCTACATTCCCGGTATCCAGATGGACGAGGAGCTGAAGAGCCGCCTCATCGGCGAGGCCAAGTTCCTCCGGGCGCTGAACTATTTCCATATCGTGAACATCTGGGGCGCAGTGCCGTTGCGGACGGAACCCAATGCTGCCGATAACGGCAATCTTGCACTCAGCGACGTGGAGACCGTGTATGCGAAGATAGAGAGCGACCTTTCCGATGTTATCGCATCGACCGTACCCATTTCCTATTCGGGTGAGGATGCAGGGCGTGTGACACAGGGGGCCGCCTATGCCCTGCGGGCCAAGGTACATCTGTTCCGTCAGAATTGGGGAGCTTGCCTCAGCGACATCGAGAGTCTCGAAGCGCTGCATCAGTACGAGCTGGCCGAGAGTTACCAGGAGCTGTTCGTCCCCGGTGCGGAGGATAACAAGGAGGTCATCTTTGCGGCGCGTCACCTCTCCGGGCAGAATCCCGGACTGGGTAATATCCTGAACGTCTATTTCGCCCCCTCTGTCGAGACGGGCTACTATTTCAATGCTCCCACGCAGAGTTTCGTGGATTGTTTCAACGAGCAGACCGAGGAAGGGGAGACGGACCCGCGTCTGGACATATCCATCGGCCGTCCCGGTCAGCCGTGGGTGAACGGCGATACGTTCGATGCGAGCTGGTCGCCTACGGGATATCTCGTGAAAAAGTACGAACAGCCGCTTTCCGAAGTCCCGGTCGGAACGAAGAGCGACGGTTATCTGCCTTACATTTATCTCCGTTATGCCGACGTGCTGCTGATGAAGGCCGAGGCGCTGGCGAACCGTAACACGGGTACCGACCTGGAGGATGCCTGCGATGCGCTCGATCTCGTGCGCGGCCGTGCCGGACTGGCGCCTACGACGGCTGGAACCCAGGAGGAGGTGTTGGCTGCCGTACGGCTCGAACGCCGGCGCGAACTCGGGTTCGAATCGCACCGCTTCTTCGACCTGATGCGCTGGGGCCGGGAAATCGCCGTGGAGGCGCTTGGCCCGGATATTGCATCCGTTTGGACCGGAGACCGCTTCTATTTCCCGATACCGCAGTCGGAACTCGATTCGAACAAGGGAATAGAGCAGTGAGAGCGGGAACGGGGCGAACAAGGCCGGCAAGTCGGATATTATCTGAACAATCTCAATATTTACCGATTTTAAAACAAACAATTATGAAAAATTTTCTGAAAAGTGCATCGGCTTTCGTGCTCATGCTGGGTGCGGCTGTCATGCTGTTCACCGCCTGCGACAAGAAGGGCGGTAATTCGGGCGGCAACGGAGACGTGGATAAAACCAAGCTCGAAGCGTTGATAATCGAGTGCGAAGCACTGCTCGACGGAGCGACGGCCGACGACTATCCGGAGGCCAATATCGAAGCCTTCACCAATGCGGTGAACGACGCCAAGGCCATCCGCGACAATCAGAACGCCACGCAGTCGCAGGTGGACCTGATGACCAATAACCTGACGCTCGCCAAGGAGACTTTTGTGGGCAGCAAGTATGAAAGCATTCCCGATTCGAGCGTCATCGCTTTCTTCGATTTCGAGACCATCAATGACAACACCGTCGCTTCGACCGGTACCAAACCGGTGGTCGGCGTGCTGCAGGCCGGGCCGGCGGAGATATTCGGTTCCGATACCGAACTTCCGTCGCTGGTGGACGGCGTGGGCGCAGGCAAGGCCATCTACTTCAGCAAGGGTAACTACCTGGCAGTGGAGGATTACAATCCTGCCGATTTTCTGATGAACAACATGTCGTGGTCGGCATGGGTGAAGGTGGACGACGCGAGCCGTGCGAACAACTACATCGTCTCCCTCAACTACTGGAACAACTGGAAACTGAACGTAGAGAACAACGGCAAGCCTTTCTTCACGGTCAAGACCACGACAGCGACGGTCGATATGGACAACGAGTCGGTAGGGACCGTCAAGGACGGTGTATGGGTACATTTGGCCGTTACGATGGACCTCAATGCCCATACCGTAGTGTTCTATGTGAACGGTATCGCCACGAAGACCTGGGACTCCGCGACCAAGGAGAACCTGACCGGTTCCATCGCTTCGGCGTATGTGTCCCCGATAGGACGCCAACTTCCGTTGCTCATCGGTGCGGCGACCGTTTACGACGAGGCCGCTACCTGGGAGTGGGATTCGTGGAAGACTCCCGACGGTTGGGACTCCATGAGGGGGGCCATAGATAATCTCGGCATCTACAATACGACGCTGACCGCAGGACAGGTGGCACGTCTGTACCAGATGCAGAAACCCCAGTAGAATTTTCATCCCGCAAGGGATATCGAATACGGGGCTCCGGAGTTGAATCCGGGGCCCCGTTTTTTTGTCGTCCCGGCCTCCGGTCGTGTGCGGCGGTCGTGGAGGAGGGAGCGGCCGGTTTCGGGACGGTCTGGTGCAGGGCGGGTCGTCGCATGATGCGGAATGTGTACGGGGTACCAGGAAAGAAAGACGTGCCGGATTGCCGCGTCGTGTCAGGAAGAGGCCGGCGTGCGGGGCGTGTGCAGAGTCGGATACCTCGGTGGACCTGCGCTCCGGAACGGTCGTGCCCGGTTGTGGCAGACAGGATTATGACTCTGGAATTGGGATAGGAAGAGGGCTTTCCTGCCTGTTCTCCGGTACAGGAGTGGGGGCGGGATTTATTCGGAAGCCTGTGGAACGTAGTCGGATTCATATTCGTATTCGGGCTGATATTGTCGGCCGTGCTCCGGCGGAAGGAAGCGGAGAGCTGTTCGGACGGAGGAATGAAAAAGCCGCCGTACATCCGGATGTACGGCGGCTTGCGTGCGGAAACCGCGAAGGTTATTCCGTCAGTTTCTTGAACTTGTTCTTGATGCTGAAAAGCTGGAAGGCGAACACCACGAGCGATACACCCGCTACCAGGAACGATATGCCTACCCATACCACGACGGCTGCGATGCCGAACAGCGGCTGGAAGAGTATCATCAGCGAGCAGATGATGAGCAGAATGCCGAGGATGATGGTCCATACCATGCCATTGACCTTGAAGTGGCTCATTTCGCTCGCGATGCCGATGAGACCGATACCGCGGAACAGCAGCCATATGCCGAGTACGATAGGAAGCATCATGGCCGTGATGGCCGGGCTGCATATCAGAATGATGCCGAGGATGATTTCCAGGACACCCAGTACCGCGGCCCATCCCCGGCCTACCATGTACTTTTCGGTAAATGCAATTACCACCTCGATGATACCCGAAACGAGCATCAGTACGGCGAAGAGTGCTGCCATGCCTATGTAGCTTTCGCCCGGATAGGTGAAGATGAGAATACCCACCACGAAGATGGCCACGCCGAGTATCAGCATTGCCCACCAATAGCGTGTCAGGCTTTTGAAACGTTCCATTAATGTTTCCATATCAAAATGTTTTTAACGGTTAAGAAAAATTATGTCTGGCTTAAACGTTACAAGAACCGTGCAAAAACAGGATGCGGCGGGAGGGGCGTGCGGATGTGGTTGCTGTTTGGTGACAGGATATTGGCCTGGAAGCCTCCCGGTCGGGAACGGTCTCCGGGGAATAGGCGTATTTCTTGGAGATGAAAGGCTGGTTTGCTGAGGGGAGCCCTTTTGCGGCTGCCATTTCCGGCTGTCTTTGCCGGGCTTTTTCCGTTTAGAGAGACGGACGTGAGTTGCGCGGAATATACTGTACGGAGCGTTTGTATCTGTACGGAGCGCTCTCCTCTGCCGTTCTGTCGGTTGCTGGGGCGGGGAGTGCCAGTCTGACGGCAGCTTCCGTTATCCGGAATCCGAGCGGGGTGTCTCCGAGCGGGTCGCCGTCGGCTTCCACGGCGAAAATATTGTCCGTTTCGATATGTATCTCTCTGCCTCTCCAGTGCAGGCTGCCGGGCAGGTCATACGGTTTACCACGGAACAGCTTGTAGAAGAGGCGCAGACAGGTCATTCGGCAGCCTCCGGGCTGCAGGGTGAGTTCAAAATGCCCTTCGGGAAACTCGCCGGAGATGACGAGGGTAGCACCCGCGGCACGGCCGCAGTAGACGGATTGTCCGTCCGCATAGATACGTACTTGCGGAGCGCGGTAGGAGAGGATACTTTCCAGTACGGCCCAAAGGCGTCTCGGTACGGTCGCTTTGCCCTCTTCCCGGAGCCGGTTGAATCGGGCTGCGAGCATGGCATACAGTCCCATGCCGGCTTCGCCTGCCATCAGGCGCTCCTGTCGGTAGTGCGACTGACTGTATGAGACGGTTGCGATGTGGTATAAAGAGACATATCCCGAAGCGATGGCCGAGACCGCTTCGGGATATGTCTTCGGTATGCCGGCTATCCTGCAGTTGCCTGTCGGGATGATGCCGAGCGTTATCTCTTCCGGCCGGACGGCCCGTTGGATGAAGAGTCCGTTCACCACTTCATGCAGTGTCGTGTCGCCTCCTACCGCGATGATGTGTCTTATGCCGTCGTTGACGGCGGCGACAGTCAGCTCCACCGCATGGTACCGATGCGCGGTGAAGACCGCCTCGGCAGTGATTCCGGCCCTGCGCAGCAATCGGTTTATCAATGGCCACTCCGCGGCGGCGCTGCCGCCCGCCGCGGAGGGATTGATGATTGCGAGCCATTTGGCACCGGAGCTCTCCGCAGGTTTATACCCTACCGTTCCGTCCACCGCTTTCCCTTATTTCACGGGGATGGTTTCCAGCGTGTGGCAGAGGAACTTCCAGAACTTTTCGACCGAAGCGATGTTTACCTTCTCATCGGGCGAATGGGGATATTTGATGGTGGGGCCGCAGGATATCATGTCCATGTCGGGATATTTGCCGCCGATGATGCCGCATTCGAGTCCGGCGTGTATCGCCATGACGGCCGGTTCCTTGCCGAAGAGTTCCTTGTATCCAGCCTTCATCGCCCTGAGAATGGGCGAATCCATGTTCGGATTCCAGCCGTCGTAAGCTCCGGATGTCCTGACGGTCGCTCCGGTGAGCTCGAAGACGGTGCGTATCATGAGGGCCAGGTCGTCCTTTTCGGTATTCACCGAACTGCGAAGCAGGCACATGATTTTGAAGTAGCCGCGTTCGGACACCACCCTTGCGAGGTTCGAGGAGGTCTGTACCAGCCCCGGCATCGAGGTACTCATGCGCATCACTCCGTTCGGGCAGCCGAATACGGCATCCACCAGATTGGCCTGGTCGAAGAAATTGATGGCTTTGGAGGGAGTCTTGACAGGAACGGCCTTGAAGGAAATGCCGTCCTCGATGCCCTTGTATTCATCGATGTATATCTTTTCAAACTTCTTGACGGCATTCTGGAAGGCTTTCTCGTGTTTTTTCATCACTGCCACGGTGGCGAATGCCTCGCGCGGAATGGCGTTGCGCAGGCCGCCGCCGTCGATGTCGCAGAGCATGATGCCGAGCTTTTCCTGGCAGTTGCGCATGAAGCGGGCGAAGAGCTTGTTGGCGTTGGCCCGCTGGAGGATAATTTCCATGCCGGAGTGGCCGCCTTTGAGACCCTTGATTTCGAGTCGGTATCCGGCGAAGTTCTCGCGGTCGAGCTTGACCGTATCGTACTTCATGGTGGCCGTCAGGTCGAGCCCGCCGGCGCAGCCTACATAGAGTTCGCCTTCCGTCTCCGAGTCGAGGTTGATGAGGATGTCGCCCTTCAGTTCGCCGGGGCGCAGTGCGAAGGCTCCGTCCATGCCGGTCTCCTCCGTGGCCGTGAAGAGCGCCTCGATGGGGCCGTGTTTCACCGTTCGGTCCTCCAGTACGGCGAGGATGGCCGAAGCTCCGATGCCGTTGTCGGCGCCGAGCGTTGTCCCGTTGGCCGTTACCCAATCTCCGTCGATGTAGGCCTCGATACCGTCCTTCTCGAAGTCGAACTCCTTGTCGGAGTTCTTCTGCGGCACCATGTCAAGGTGAGCCTGCAGGACGACCGTCTTGCGGTTCTCCATCCCCGGAGTGGCCGGTTTGCGGATGATGATGTTGGGGCCGGCGTCCACGGTGTAGTCCAGGTTGTGTCTCTTGGCGAAGTCGATGATGTACTCCCGTATCTTCTCCTCGTGGTGCGAGGGGCGCGGAACGGCGCATATCTCCGAGAACCGCGTCCACAGCAGTTCCGGTTTCAGTTTTTTCAAGTCCTTGTCCATAGTCTTATGCATTTTGTGATTTCGTTTCGTTTATCGTTTTTCGCGTCTGCCGGCCGTCATTGCCTCCGGTACTGCGAAAATACCCGTCACAACCGCCGGCGTATCGCTGGCGCAGGCCCGGTATGCGTTCGCCCGGCAGTTCACTGAAACAAATATAATGAATATTTCATTCAAAAAGCCGCAAACGCCCGTCTGCGTCTCTTCAATACACAAGCGCGCAGCGTTCGGTCGAAACAAAGATGTGAATAAACCCCGGAAAAACCTTATAAAATTGCCTGAAAGATTTACATTATTACGTATTACCGTCCTGTTATCACGTTCTATCCTCCTGGTGGCTGCGCTTTCCTGGAAAATTCCTGCGTCTTGCGCGGGTGTCGTGTGACGGTTCAGCGTGCTTCGTCCGTCGCCGGCGTCTCTTTGCCCGCCGTCTGCTCCTGCTCCTTCTCGAACGCCTTGACAATGTGCTTTACCAGCCGGTGACGGATGATGTCGCGCTGGTCGAACTCCACGATGCCGATACCGTCTATTCCCCGCAGCAGCTCCATGGCCCGGACGAGGCCGGAATCGGAACGGCGCGGCAGGTCTATCTGGGTGATGTCGCCCGTCACGATGAACTTCGCGTTGCGTCCCATGCGGGTAAGGAACATCTTGAGTTGGGAGAGGGTGGTGTTCTGTGCCTCGTCGAGAATGACGAAAGCGTTGTCCAGCGTCCGTCCGCGCATGTAGGCGAGCGGGGCTATCTGCACTGTGCCCTCGTCGATGTACTTCTGGAGCTTGGCTGCCGGAATCATGTCGTTCAGTGCGTCGTAGAGCGGTTGGAGGTAGGGGTCGAGTTTCTCCTTGAGGTCCCCGGGGAGGAAACCGAGTTTTTCGCCCGCCTCTACCGCGGGGCGCGTCAGGATGATTCTTTTCACCTCCTTGTTGCGCAGGGCGCGTACTGCCAGCGCTATCGCGGTGTAGGTCTTGCCGCTTCCGGCGGGCCCTACGGCGAATAGCAGGTCGTTGTCGTCGTACAGCTCTACCAGGCGCTGCTGGTTCACCGTGCGGGCCTTGACGATAAGGCCGCCGTTGCCGTAGACGATGGTGTCTTTGCTTTGTGCTTCTTCCGCTTTGTGGAGACCTTCCGAGAAGACCTGGCCGACGACTTCGGGTGATATGTGGCCGTATTTGGAAGAATAGGCCATGAGAGCCTGCATCTTCTCTTGGAAACGTTCCAGTTCCGCTTCGTCGCCGATAGCCTTTATCGAGGAACCGCGTGCGACGATTTTCAGCTTCGGGAAAAGGTCGCAAATCCGGTTCAGGTTGGCATTTGCGACCCCGTAGAAGGCAAGGGGTTCCACCCCTTCGAGCGTTATGGTCTTTTCAGGCATTCCTGTCCGACTGTTTTAGAACAGGTAGCCGATGGTGAACGTCCAGCTTGTAGGACGGGTATTGATGGAGGCGAGGTCGCCGATGTTGGCGATGTCCTTCTTCGAGAAGACGCCGTTGTAACGGATGTCCACCATGATGTTGAACAGGTCCACACCGATGCCTGCGGTCCAGGTTACGGTCTGTTTCCGGAACATGTTTTCGAGGTCGGCCACGTTTTCCACATTCGAGAACTTGGCCGTGGAGACGAGGTTGAAGACCGGGCCTACATTGGCGCGTACCTTGACGAAATTGGAAGAGCCGATGCCTACGCCTACAAGTACCGGTACGCTGAAGTTGTTGGTCGTGACGCTCGTCGGGTTGAGGCCTGTCAGCGATACGTCCTTGTATTTTCCCCAGTCGTAGAGCAGTTCGCCCTGAACGTAGATGGGCAGCAGGGGAAAGTCCACGCGGGCCACGATGCCGGCGTTGAAACCGCTCGCATTTTTCTTTATCGTTTCGGCGTTGAGCAGTGCCTTGTAGTCGATTTTCTGCTGGTTGGTCGTGTAGCCGGCTTTGATACCGAACGATACGAACGGAAGTTTGTAGTTGTTCCCGGCCATGGCCGAAACCGAAATCAAGAGCGCCGCAACGGCTAAAGCAATCTTTTTCATAGTCCTGTGTTTTTTAGTGATTGTCTTTCGACAAAGATAGGCTTTTTTCCCTTTCGCCGGCATATCGGCAGCCACAATCGCTCGCGCGGATGGGTTATCTCTATGGGAAAATGATTTCCGTACTTCCCGTTATCTCCGTTTCCTGTTCCCGCAGGACGACGGTAACCGTGTGTTTTTTTATCTCGGGGAGAATCGTGAATTTCAGGTATAGTTCGAAAGGGTCGAGCATATACATCTCCTCCGCATCGAGTTCGCAAAGCGTCCCGTTCACCGGCAGGTATCCCTCCAGATATGAGATTCCGTTCTCTATCCGGTAGTCTTCGGGCAGTTCCCTCCAGTCGAACGGAGCCGTATAGCCGTTCCGGATATACCGGTAAGGCGAGGCGCCCACGATGCGCACGATGTCCGAGAGGGAGGTTCCGGCCGGATGGGCGGCATCGAAATCCCTGTCGCTGAAGATGTCGATTCCCGAAAATTCGTTGCAGTATACCGTATGGCTGAACGGAGCGAGCGGACGGTTGTAGGCCGTATCCCCGTATTTTTCGCTGAGCGCTTTGAACCGTACCGACGGCGGAACCGAATAGCTGCATGTTTCGTATGTTTCCGGCATGATTTGAATATAGGGGTAGTCAAAATATTGCCGGACGGCAATGGCTGACAGGTCGTAATATTGCTGGACGAACGAAGGCGAAATCGTTCCGTCTCCGTCGGTATTGCCGGTCGGGGCCTGTCGGCACCCCGCCGCGGTGACGGCTGCTGCGAGCAAACCGGCGTAAAGGATGAATCGGTTCATCGTCGGGTACGTTTTAAGGTCGGATGTCATGCCGGTTCCGGCATGGCTGCGGACGAATTGGCACATATACACATATTAAAGATAGGGATTTTGGAGGTTTCCCAAAAAATTTTACCGGGAAATCGGTGAATTTTTATCGATGTTAGCGACGGGAGACCGTGGCGTATGATTGTTGAGTTGCCGGATTCTGCCTATCTTTGCGGCACATTTAAAAATCGGGTATCATGGGCATAGTAGCTATCGTCGGGCGTCCCAATGTGGGGAAGAGTACCTTGTTCAACAGGCTGGTGGGAATGAGGCAGGCCATCGTGGATTCCACGGCCGGTACCACCCGCGACCGTCACTACGGGCGTACGGACTGGAACGGCCGCGAATTTTCCGTCATCGACACGGGTGGGTATACGGTGAACGGCGAAGATGTGTTCGAGGAGGAGATACGGCGGCAGGTGATGCTGGCCATCGACGAGGCCGACGTGATACTCTTCATGACCGAGGTGAGTACCGGTATCACCGACCTCGACATGTTCATGGCCGACATTCTGCGCCGTGCCGACAAGAAGGTGTTTCTCGTGGTCAATAAGGTGGACAACAGCGAACAGCTCTACGGTACCCCCGAATTCTACGCACTGGGATTGGGCGAGCCCTACGCCATCAGTTCGATGAGCGGCAGCGGTACGGGCGACCTGATGGATGCCATCGTGGCCGCACTGCCTCCCGACGAACGGGACGGCGGGGAGGAGGAGCTTCCGCGCATCACCATCGTGGGGCGTCCCAATGTCGGAAAGTCCTCCATGACCAATGCCCTGCTCGGTCAGGAGCGCAACATCGTGACGCCCGTGGCCGGTACTACCCGCGACTCCATCCATACGCGCTACAACAAGTACGGCATGGATTTCTACCTGATAGATACCGCCGGGCTCCGCAAGAAGGGAAAGGTGACGGAAGACCTCGAATTCTATTCGGTGATGCGTTCCATACGCGCCATAGAGAGTTCCGACGTCTGTATCCTGATGCTCGACGCCTCGCAGGGGGTAGAGTCGCAGGACCTGAATATCTTCAATCTCATCGTCCGCAACCGGAAAGGGTGCGTCATCGTGGTGAACAAATGGGACCTCATCCCGAAGGACAGCAATACCATGAAAGAGTGGCGTGCAGCGATAGCGAAAAAACTCGCTCCGTTCAGCGATGTGCCGGTCATCTTTACCTCCGTGCCCGACCGGCAGCGCATTCTCGAAGTGCTTCAGACAGCCCTGCGGGTTTATCGGTCGCGTGCGCGGCGGATTCCGACTTCGGAGTTCAACGACTACATCCTGCCGATAATCGAAGAGACACCGCCGCCCTCGATAAAGGGAAAATACATCCGCATCAAATATGCGGCCCAGCTTCCCAACCCTACGCCCGTGTTCGCCTTTTTCGTCAATCTGCCGCAGTATATAAAGGATACGTACAGGCGTTTTCTCGAAAACAAGATACGCGAGCATTGGGATTTCTCGGGAGTACCCATTCAGATATATTTCAGACAGAAGTAACGGTCGGTTTCCCGCCTCCCGCAGAAGCGCTGCCGGGGCGGGGCGTTCATGGAAGGTTTAAACGTTTCGTAACATGTCACACCAACAACGGCGCACGATTGCGCTGCCCCTCGCCATGCTGATTGGCGCGGTATTCCACGGCTTTTTCAACAAACTCTCCTTTCTGCCCCCTTACCTTATCTTCGCGATGCTGTTCGTGACCTACTGCCGCGTGTCGGCCGGACAGGTGCGGTTTCGGGCGTTTCACTGGGTATTGCTGGCGGTGCAGATGTCGCTGGGCATCCTGCTCTATTTCGTACTGTGCCGGGTGAATCCGCTGCTCGCCCAGGGGGCCATGATGTGTTCCTTCGTGCCCACGGCGATGGCCGCTACCACGATAGGGGGCATGCTCGGCGCCGATGTGGCGACGATGGCCTCGTTCTGTCTGATGAGCAACATGGGGGTGGCGGTGGCCGCACCGGTGCTCTTCGCCGCCATAGGGGCCAATCCGGAGCTCTCGTTCCTGCAGTCGGTCGGAATCATCCTGTGGAAGGTCGTGCCGCTGCTCATCCTGCCTTTCGTCTGCGCCGTCCTGCTGGAGCGGTTCGCCCCCCGCTGGCACAAGGCTGTCCGTGACCGGCAAATCATTTCATTCTGGATATGGGCCGCCTCGCTGACCGTGGTACTCGGACGGACGGTGGAATTCCTGCTCGCGCAGCCGAAAGAGAATTATACCGTCGAGGTACTCCTCGCTGCGGTTGCGTTGGTCATCTGCCTGTTGCAGTTCACTTTCGGCAGATATATAGGCCGGCGTTTCGGCGATACGGTGGCGGGAGGACAGTCCATCGGACAGAAAAATACGGTATTGGCCATCTGGATGGCCCAGACGTGGCTCGACCCTCTCTCTTCGGTGGCGCCCGCCGCCTATGTCATCTGGCAGAATATCGTGAACAGTTGGCAGTTGTGGCGTTATAAGGGGGACGGCAGGGGGCGCAGTTGAGTGCTGAGCCGTCGAAGCGGACGGATGCCGCACCTTCCGGGACGAAAGAGACCGGAAGGTGCGGCATTTCGTCTCTCATCTCTCGTCTTTCGGCGGTCGGCCGTTTAGCCGTGCTGTCGGTAGGCGATGAGCCTTCCGGTGTCGAGGTTGTGCGTCGCCGCCATAAGCAGACCGCCGCGGGCTGCGATGAATCCCACGAATGCCAGCCACAGGGCGTTATTGCCTATCAGACCGACGGTGGAGTAGTAAAGTCCGAAATAGAGGGCGATGGCGATGAACATGGTGTTTCGCAGCGTTTTCGTCTGTGTCGCACCGAGCAGGATGCCGTCTATCAGGAAGGGCAGGCATCCCACGAGCGGAATGGCGATAACCCATCCGATGTAAGCGCCAGCCGTATCGAGTATCGCTCCGGAGGGGTTGAAGAGGGAGAGGATGCTGCGCCACCCGGTCAGGTAGACGGCGACGTAGAGAACGGCTATGCCGAGGCTCCACCCGAAGAGTTTGCGGATAGCCTCCCGCAGGGCCGGACGGTTGCCGGCGCCGATGTATTTGCCGGCCAGCGATTCGGCGGCGTAGGCGAATCCGTCGGACATATAGGAGAATAGGGTGAAGAGTTGCATAAGGAGCGTATTGGTGGCGAGCACGGTGTCGCCGAAACGCGATGAGGCGGCCGTGAAGAAGGTGTAGGCCGTCACCAGACAGAGAGTACGCAGGAAGATATCCTTGTTGATGTGGAAGAACTGCGTCATGGGTTTGAGCCGGATGCTGCGCCGCAGGTCGGCATATTTTGCCAGCCGGCCGTAGTAGACGCCCCAGAATATCCACGACACCGCGACGCCCGTGTACTGTGCCACCACCGTTCCCCAGGCCACGCCCGCGATGCCCATGTCGAACTGGAAGACGAACAGGGCGCTGAAGACGACGTTCACCACGTTGGAGATGATGGAGACGACCATCGGCGTTTTGGAGTTCTGCATCCCGATGAACCAGCCGTGTATGGCGAAGAGCGATATGGAGGCGGGTGCCGCCCAGATGCGGGCGAAGAAGTATTCGGCTGCGAGTGCCCGGGCCCCTTCGCTGCCCTGCATCAGCCCAAGCGAGAACCGCCCCACGGGGTTGCGCAGCAGAACGAGAAGCAGGGCCAGCACGATGGCCACGGACATGGAACGGACGAGGATGTCGGTACATTCGCGCAGGTTGCGGGCTCCGTAGGCCTGTGCCGTGATGCCGCTCGTTCCCATGCGCAGGAAACCGCACGTCCAGTATATCATGTTGAATATCGTTGTTCCGATGCCGATGGCGCCTATTGCGGCGGCACCGTCGCCCAGCCGGCCCGCTATCGCCGTATCGACCATGCCCAGCAGGGGGATGGTGATGTTGGATATGATGTTTGGGATGGCGAGTCTCAGTATTCGCCTGTTCATTAGGTCCATGGCTTTGCGTGTCTCTCCCGGAATGTGCAAAAATATCATTTCCTCCCGAATGGGACAAGAAGGTTTGTGCAAAAAGGGGCTGCGCCGCACGGTCGGCCGCTGGGATTGCGGAGGTGTGCCTCCTGCGTTTGGTAAGGTTTTTGAAACATCCACGGGAAAGATGCTCGGAGGGCGGCTTGCGGAGATGCCCGGAGCGTAATACCAACTAAAATATTTTATGATTATGAAACGTTTGTCTTTACTTTTGCTCGCCCTGTGCGTGATGGGCGGCGCAGCGAATGCCCAGAAGAAGCCGTTCCGCGACGGCGATGTGTTCTCGAAGGGCGATGTGGTGCTCAACCTCGGTATCGGGTTGGGCAACATGGTGTATAACGACAGTTATACCAAGAAGGTGCCTCCCATATCGCTCTCCGGCGAATACGCCGTGACAGGAAACCTGTTCAACAACGGCCGCGGCGTAGTGGGACTCGGTGCCTATATCGGTTACACCGGAGCCAAATACCGCGCATTCGATAACCTTGATGCGGGGTGGAATTTCAACAACCTCATTCTTGGCGTGCGCGGTGCGCTGCACTACCAGTTCGTCAACAGGCTGGATACCTACCTTGGCTTGTTCCTCGGCTACAACATCACCATGACCAACGATTACGGTTCGTTTCCCTCGGGCCTCAGACCGTCGGCCCCGGCAGTGGGCGGTTTTGAATTCGCATTCTACGTGGGTGCCCGTTACTATCTCACGCAGCGGTTCGCCGTTTTCGGCGAGGTAGGGTACGGGCTCGCTACGGTGAACCTCGGCCTCGCCTACAAGTTCTGACGGCAGGTGCAGGCCGAAACGACGGGAGCGGAGTCCTCGCAAGGGACTCCGCTCCCGTCGTATTGCGGAGACCGCGGGGCATTCCGTTGAGACAGTCGGACTGTCCCGCGCAGCTTTGACCGCGCAGCCGTCAGAATTCGTAGCCGACGATTTGGGATGCGTATTCGCTCCACTGGGCACGATAGGCCTCTACCGAGGCTGTAGGTACATATATAGTTGGGTTAGGCGTATTCTCAAATGTATAATTGCCGAGTACAGGCGGGATGACCGAACGGCAATATACGCTTGTTAAAGCGAAGCAACCGCAGAATGCTTCATCCTTGATGAGAGTGACGTTTCCCGGGATAATAATGTCTGTGAGAGAATAGCACTGGGCGAATGTATCTGTTCCGATGGTGGTAAGGTTTTCCGGAAGTTTGATGCTTGTCAGCGAGGAACAGCCCGAGACTGCATAAGTCTCGATAGATGTAACCCCTTCCGGAATGGCAATGCCTGTTAGGGTAGGATTATCAGCAAATGTATTCTTCGGAAGAAACGTAATTGGCTTGTCGAAGATGATGGTGCCGACGCCGTTTTTGAAAGTATGCGAGACGATTGCGCCGTCGAATGCGTCTGAAGACAATTGGAGGCAGGGGCCGGTCGTCGTATACAGAAGCTGCGTCGACCCGACGGCCTGTTCGACGGTGTACTCGATGCACTGTGTCGGGACGAAGACAGAACGTACCGTCATTACCGTACTGCGGGGGCGGTCGGTATTTGCGGCGATATCGAGTACGATGCTGTGCGGGGTCAAGGCCCGGCTCGACGGCGCGACACGGACCCAACTCCGTGCCTCGTCGGGAATCTCCGCCTCGCAATCGCTGTCGGACAGAAATGCCAGTTCGATACGGCCTCCCGCAGCATCCACGCATTTGGTCGTCTCCTCGACGGCCGGGATACCGACCTTGTCGAAGAGGAGGGTACGCATCAGCATACGTTCGCCGTTCGTGACGAAAATGACGACTTTGCTGTCATCGTTTATCTCCGCGCCGGAAACGAGAACGATTTTGCCATTGATGCCCGTCGCATCGTCGGGCTCCACCTTGACCTTCATATCGGCAGAGGATAGCGCTTCCACCGTCGCTTCGGAAATAGCGCCGGTCACTGTGTAATGAAGTTCGCGGGTAGAGTTGACAGGCATGCGGGTCAGGTCCGATTCCGCAAACGATATGTTCAGCGAAGTTCCTTTCGGTACGGTAACCGTCGTGCCGTCGGACGGGATGAGGTAGACGTTCTCCGCATCCTGAGTAACGTCCCGGAAGAACGATTCTCCGGTCGTTCCCGTCTCGCCCGTCGCTTTGCCGAGCCTTTCCCACGATGCGCCGTCGGTGTAGGAGACGTACCAGTATTCCTCTTCGATTTTCAGTTGGGGCGTAATGCCGTTCTGTCCATCTTCACCGTCTTTCCCATCCTGACCGTTTTCTCCGTCTTTCCCGTCGCGGCTTTCGGTTTTTATCTTGTTGCCGAGACTGTCTGTCAGCCATTCGCCGTTCAGTGTCCAGTACCAGACGCCGTCGGTGTCCTGACGGATACCGATTGTCGGCGTCAATCCCTCGTCGCCTTTATCGCCTTTCTCACCTTTCTCACCTTTCTCTCCATGATATATGGTGATAGGGGCGTGGTGGAGAAAACGGAGTGTGTAGCCGATGATGGTGGTGCCCTCGACAACCGGAACGACATCGGTTACGCAGTCGTTGTCCTGCAGTACATCGACAATGGTCTGTAAAGCTGCAATGTCGGTATTCATTTGTCGGCACAGCTCCTCGAGTTGGGTGACCCGGTTTTCGAGGTCGTCTACGCGTCCGGTCAATACTGAATCGTCGTATGCGGTACAGTTCGACAGGATGCTAGCTGCGGATAATAGTGCGGGCTGTATTCAACTTCTTGGTAACAAATGACACAGGCGGCATCATGCCGCCTGTGCGCTATGGTTTTGCAAAGGAATCCTTTTCCTGTTTCGAGAGGGTCGCTTTCCAGTGTGCCGCATTGAACATGCGGCCGTAGAAATCCTCCCAAATTTCTTCGGCGACCTCTATTGTATATTCATATTCCTTTTCATAATCGAAATCATAGATAGGACGGTCGTATAGCTGCCACTCGGTGTTCGGGGTCTCCCGTACCTGAAAGCCCCATGCGGACTCGTAAAGGTTTTCCCCTTCGGGCATGTCGGGATGCTGCCGTTTGTCGGAGGCTACATACAGGATCCGCTCTACCGAATCAAGTAAAATAGGGTCAGGAAGCGGCTGCGGTTCGGGCAGCATTTGTGAATCTGCCGGCTCTTTGGAGAGTGTCTCCTGACATACGAATGCACAGGCAGGCCTGGCCTCGAACGGAAGGAAATCGACCATCAGCCCCCGAAGTTTATATTCATATCCTTTCTCGTACGGAAAATCATAAACCGTAAATTTGCCAAATTCCCAATCGAGGTGCTGGGCATATTTGACGATAAAACATCCCTCCGTGTATTTGTTATACAAGTCGTCCTCGGAAATCTTTCTATCCGTATAGGGATACATTTTGACCGATGCCACGTAAAGCGTCATTTCTTCGATGTTGACGATCGATTCTCTGTCAATGCCGATATTTTTCAGCGGGTCTTCCCTTTCGGTACAGGTTCACATACTGCAAGCGGCACACAAAATGAAAATGAAGAGAGGGAATTTTTTCATGGTCTTTGCTCGTGTTAAGGCATCGGATGCGTTGTTCCCTGCCACAAAATTAAGAATTTTTGTGGTGCAGTTAGGGCCTATGCCTACTGTTTTGACATATGGTTCCGTATATGCAAATACGAAAAGAGTACCAAGAGGCCCTTGGAAACGAATAAAGGCCGGGAAGCAAATCCCGGCCTTTATTTTATTCTGTTGCAAAGCAAGGCAGTACGGATTACGAATGTTCAGGTTGGGGGCACTGACATCAGTGGGGGCTAACCCGTACTGCCATCAATCATCTACACCCCGAAGTTATACACAAACTTATTAAAAAGCAATAAAATATAAAATAGCGGAAATTCTTGTTTTTCCAATAAAAATGACAAATAAGTTAGTTAAGCCAGCCGGAGAATGCTTGATGTACTTACATTCTTTTCGGTCACTACAACATTATTTGTGTCTTATGGTTAAAATATTTGCCATTGGGGTAGTGTAACGGACAGCACGTTATTAGGTACGGACTCGCTATCCATATCTTACAATGAGTTTCATTTTTTATAAAAATAAAACCAGCGGTAAATCCACAATGAATTTTAAAATTAATATGCTGATTAGAAAACATTATCCAAATTAAATTTATTATTTGCTATATCGGTGATACTTTGGAGCTGTGCCAATGACGACAATTTACAAGAGGTATTGCCGGTAAATTCCGAGAATACAGAGGAGAGTCTGTATTTAGAGAATGGGAATGAAGTGATAATTTACTCCAATGGAGTAGCTGTTGAGAAACTACCTGACGGAAGAATTGTGTGGGATGGTACTGGATTAGAACCATTTGATTCTCATTCCATCATGATATATGGTTCGTGTGAAGCAGCCTGTGCCCTGACAGAAGGAGTGTCATATATGTGGAAAAAATCGGACGGGTCCACATGGAATGTTAACGATACTGATTTGTCAGAGATGGATATCTTTACATTAAATACTGTTTATTCTAAACCACACTATACAATAACTTGTAAACCACAATGTACGCTTTCCGGTACAGTCAGAGGTACAGGTCGTTATGCTAAAGGAGAAATTTGCGTTTTACAAGCGTTTCCGGAAGACAACAGAGGTTTTCTCGGTTGGTTCGATGGCGATAAAAAAATAAGCTCCTCCCATATTTACTTGGTTCAGGTCACATCGGATAAAACTTATGAAGCGAGATTTACTTATCCTATCAATGTTCATTGCGAAATATCGGTTACAAAGAATAGTTTGGGGAAACCTCTTGGTACTACCAGCGCCGGCTCTTTCGGAACATCGACCGGCAATGCGGTGACTATCGAGGCAACGCCTAATTTCGGTAATCAGTTCGTACATTGGTTAGACCTGGATACCGGCGAGATATTATCGACAAAAACCGCTTATCTATTCCCGGCAAAAAGGGATATGCGAATCATGGCTGTATTCAAACCAATGATATCAATTATCCCTTAATAAAATCCCCCTGCCGGATACTTCTGGCAGGGGATATAATTTTCAGTTTTTCAAGAGTGTTCTATAACAGGTTTTCCGGAATAACGGAATCTTTCTTTTCTTTTGTCAATACTTCTCTGCATACGTAAACCCAGGCCGGATTATCCGCAAGTGATGGGTCTGTCATTTTTTTCTCGACATGTATCGTACATTCGTATCCTTGTTCGAAGGTAAATTGTAAAAGCGACGTTCCCAACAGTTGCCATTGACCATCCTCAGCGAATTTGACAATATACGAAGGGCCTCCGAGAAATGGAAATTTGCGACTGCTTACTTCTGACGCTACATACATCGTGATATAATCGTTCTCTTCTTCCGTCGTCTTGTTTCCGTCATTTTCCGGTTTGCCGGTCGTACACGCCGTAAAAACGAACAGAGCACCGAGCATTGCAAACAGATACTTTTTCATGTACTGATAACATTAAAGTGGTCAAGCATGCGTAAACACTTTCCTACATCAAAGATAGCGATTATATCTATAATTACACTATACATTCAAGGGAATAAACTTTTTGAATGCAGTTCCGATATAGTAAGGAGTGGCTATCCATACAGGTACGTAACTTGTGGCTCTGATTGACCAGACACCGAATCCGGGAATCGCAATAACTATTGCGGCTCAATTTATTCAGAGAATCCAGGTACTACTTTTCACCGCTTCTGTAATTAGCCATACGTTCGTCGTACATGGCTTTGGCCCGGTTGTAATCTTCATCGGTGAAGATGTACACCCAACGCAGACGACGGTCGGTGAATTTTCGAAGATTCAAAAGATTTTGTTGCCATTCAACTCCTGTATGGCTTCTTTGTGTTTTTTTGAACTGTCAGATTCCCATCACAAGACAAAAGCGAAACACTTTCATCAATATGTCTCTACCCATCGGGTAGCAGGACAAAGATAGAGAATGTGTTTCACATTTCCAATCTTTTACAATACAAGGAGAGTAGAGCTGTATTCCGTCCGGAAGTTTTCTTTCCCGGCCATATAATAAACTTGCCCGAATGAAGTTTATGTATTTACTTTGCGGTGGTTTGCCGCAAGGCAGATACGGAATAGGCAAGAAGGGAGAATCATGGAGATGAACGGTATGAAAAAGGGAATCATCCTGTTCGCTGCCTTGCTCGTGGCGGGCATGACGGCGGAAGCGCAGACGCAGAATACGTTCGGCGGGGGCGATATCGTGCTCAGTGCCGGCATAGGGGCGGGAACGGCGCTCAATATCGGTAATACGGTCGTGCCTCCGATAGTGATACAGGGAGAGTACGGCATCGTGGACAATTTGTTCGACGCATACAGTTCCATCGGCGTGAGCGGCTACATGGGTTTCGCCGCAGGCCGCAAAAGTTTTTACTATTATCCGTACGATACGTACAGGCAGAAGATTAACAGTTTCCTGCTGGGTGTCCGCGGAACGTTCCATTATCAGTTCGTAGAGAGGCTCGATACCTATGCGGGCATTACCCTCGGCGGCGAGATTGCGAACGTGCGCGAGGAGGGTAGGTGGTGGAACGGCCAGCCGCCCCGTTACGGCGGTTTCCTGGCCGATGTCTTCATCGGTGCACGCTACTATGTTGTGCCGCAGCTTGCGGTCTACGGAGAGCTCGGTTTCGGGGTGGCCTATTTTACCCTCGGTGTTTCGTTCAAAATATAGCGGAAAGGAAATAGGTGTTTCCCTGGTCGGGCGGAGCGTCGCCGTGCGGGGGAATCCGGGCGTCCTGCCGGAATCATTTGTTCCGGCATTTGTTTTTTTATTGATTAGAAATCACTATCTTTGCACGCCCGTAAAATACGGGTGACGGATCAATTATTTAATAACAGGTATAAAACGTAAAACAAGTGGATTCACAGAGTTACAAAACAATCTCCGCTAACGCAAAGACGGTCAACAAGGAATGGCTCGTCATCGACGCCGAGGGGGAGGTTTTGGGACGCCTTGCCTCGCAGGTCGCGAAGATACTGCGCGGCAAACACAAGCCCAGTTTTACCCCGCACGTCGATTGCGGCGACTACGTTATCGTCGTGAACGCCGACAAGGTAAGGCTGACGGGCAAGAAGATGACCGACAAGGTCTACGTAAGACACACCGGCTATCCCGGAGGACAGCGTTTCGCCAACCCGGCGGACACCCTCAAGAGGAAACCCGAATTCCTTCTGCAGCACGCCGTGAAGGGAATGCTGCCCAAGACGCGCCTCGGAGATGCGCTTCTTCGCAACCTCAAGATTTATGCAGGGGCGGAACACCCGCACACCGCGCAGAATCCCAGAACAATCAAATTAAACGAGATTAAGTAGAAACTATGGAAGTTGTAAACACCGTAGGACGTAGGAAAGCTGCCGTTGCACGCGTTTACGTGAAGCCCGGTAAAGGAACCATTACCGTAAACCACAAACCCATGGAAACATACTTTCCGCTGGATATCTTCCAGTACGTGGTGAAACAGCCCCTTCTGGTGCTCGAGAACCCGGAAAGCTATGACATTACTATCAACCTCACGGGCGGCGGTATCCACGGGCAGGCTGAGGCTGCACGTCTGGGCATCGCACGCGCCCTCATCGAAATCAATCCCGAGTGGCGCGGTGTGATGAAGAAGAACGGGTTCCTGACCCGCGATTCGCGTGAAGTGGAGCGCAAGAAACCCGGTCAGCCCGGAGCGCGCAGGAAATTCCAGTTCAGCAAACGTTAGTATTTACGTCCTTACAAAGCACGAAAGCGGTTGTCAAACCGTGCAGACTACCCGGAGCGGTATTACTCGCACGGCTGCCCTTTCGCGGAAAACCCGGCGGACCGCCTGAAAGCGCTACCTGCGGGTTGATGTAAAGAGAATTAAAATTAGAAAAACAGACAGTAATGCCAAGAACAGATTTTAATCAGTTACTGGAAGCCGGAGTTCACTTCGGTCACCTCAAAAGAAAATGGAATCCCAAAATGGCTCCGTACATCTTTATGGAGAAGAACGGGATTCACATCATCGACCTCCACAAGACGGTGGTGAAGGTCGATGAGGCGGCAGCGGCCCTGAAGCAGATTGCCAAGAGCGGCCGCAGGATACTCTTCGTCGCTACCAAGAAGCAGGCGAAAGAGGTCGTTGCCGAAAAAGTGTCCGCGGTCAATATGCCGTATGTTACGGAGCGCTGGCCCGGCGGTATGCTTACGAACTTCCCCACCATACGCAAGGCCGTGAAGAAGATGGCGACCATCGACAAATTGACCGCCGACGGCACTTACGACAATTTCTCGAAAAGGGAAAAACTCCAGATTTCCCGCCAGAGGGCCAAGCTGGAGAAGAACCTCGGTTCGATAGCCGACCTTACCCGTCTGCCCGCAGCGCTCTTCGTCGTTGACGTGCAGAAGGAGCAGAATGCAGTGAAGGAGGCCAAGAGACTCAGCATCCCCGTTTTCGCAATGGTAGATACCTGCTGTGATCCGACAGACATTGATTACGTGATACCTGCGAACGACGATGCGACCAAGAGCATAGCCGTCATCATAGATGCGATGACACAGGCTATCGCCGAAGGACTTACCGAACGCAAGCTCGAAAAGGACAAGGAGGCCGAAGCGGCTGCCGCCGAAAGCAAGGAGAGGGAGGCGAAACCCCGTATCCGCAAGTCGGTGAAGGTGGCCGGCAGCGACGAGTTCGAGGCCGAGCAGCTCGCAGCGGAAGAGAAACCCGTACAGGAGAAACCCGAAGCTGCGGTAGAAGAGGAAATCAAGGAGGAGGTTGCCCAGTAACTCCTGCCGTGATTACCGGTATAATCAAACTACGGGGGAGTGCCTTCGGGGCATCTTCCCGTAGTTCGGTTAAGGCGCAGCCCCGGCGGGCTGTGCGGATAACATTAGGATAACCATTAAAGAAAGGAATTATTATGGCTGAGATAAAGCTTGCAGACGTAGCGAAACTGCGCAAGATGACGATGGCCGGCATGATGGACTGCAAGAATGCGCTTGCAGAAGCGGACGGCGATATGGAGCGTGCCGTGGAGATTATCCGCGAAAAGGGTAAACTCGTGGCCAGCAAACGTGCCGACCGGAATGCAACGGAGGGTGTCGTAGTGTCGCGCGTGGTGAACGGCACCAAGGCATACATGCTCTGTCTTGCCTGCGAAACCGACTTCGTGGCGAAGACCGAAGGTTTCGTACAGGCTGCCAACGAGATATTGGAGATAGCTGTGAAAAACGATGTGGCCGACCTCGAATCGCTGCTGGCGACCAAGGCGGGCGACCGTACCGTGGCCGACCTTGTTTCCGAGAAGTCGGGCCAGACGGGCGAGAAGGTGGAACTGCCTTTCTATGGCCGTATCGAGGCTCCCTACTGCGCGGAATATGTGCACATCAACCACAAGGTAGGTTCGCTCATCGGGTTCAACAAGGAGGTACCGGCCGAGCTCGCACACGATGTCGCCATGCAGGCTACCGCCATGGCACCCGTGGCTATTGACGAGGCGCACTGCCCGAAGGAGGTGATTGAGAAGGAGCACGAGATAGGCCGTGAACAGGCCCGTCTGGAGGGCAAGCCCGAGAACATGCTCGACAAAATTGCCGACGGTAAGGTCAAGAAGTTCCTCAAGGAGAATACGCTTTGGAGCCAGGATTTCGTGAAGAATCCGAAGGAGAGCGTGGGTCAGCACATCCAGTCTGTGGACAAGGAGGCCAAAGTGGTGGCTTACGTGCGCTTCTCGTTGAACGATTGATGATAAACGCGGCCGTTGTGCCGCAGTTGTTTGAAGGAACCGCCCCGGTATCGGGACGGTTCCTTCGTTGTATTCGGTCGGGTGGACAGAGGGATAGAAGGGGCGGGCGACCGGAGAAGACGACCTGTCGGTTTGGCGAAGGTGCGCCATTTATCTCGTAGCCCATTGGGTTGTTGTGGGGGGCGGGAGCTTAAGCCGGTGTCCGGTGTTTTTGCGGAGTATACGGGAAGGAATGTTTACGGCTGAGGGGAACGGAATGTCCGGTGGGTAGGGCGGCGTGTGCCTGTTGTTCATTTGGCGGCTGGACAATGCGTTGGTCGGAGAGGGGCTTAAACTGGTATCCGGCGTTTTCGAGGGGTCTGTGGGTACCGATGGCAGTCAATCGAAAAACTGTTTTGGAGGACAGTGGGGCGTTCTCCGTGCTTGCAGAGGGCGGTTTCGGCCTGGTCGATTAGGGAATCGTGGCGTCGATGATTTCCCAGTCCGTGTCGGGGAATTCTCCGAACGGGTATTCGTAGACGCGGCCGTCATATCGGAAGATGAGTTTGCCGGGCAGGTCGTGTTTGTTTACGATGAGGGCATAGAAGCCGTTCTCGTTGGTGGTGCATGTTCGGCCGTTCTCGGTACGGACGGAAACGTCCGGCACGCCGCGTCCGATGCCGTCGGCATCGAACCGTACCGCGTGACCGAAGAGGGCGAACTCCTCTTCGGAGAGGAGCAGTGGGGTATATCCCTCTCCGAAGGAGGTCAGGATTTCATTCAGGTCGCTGACCGGCAGACCGATTCTGCGCCAGGCCTTCCGTACCTTCCGGGAAACGGGATAGAGAAACGGGTCGCCGGTTCCTGCGTAAACGTAACTTTGCAGGCCGTATGTCTGGGCTTTCCGCTGCCTGACGAGAAGCCGGTCGGTGAACCAGGCGAACTCCACGTTGGTGATAATGTCCCGTTCAAACAGCGAACGGATAAACGGTGCGTATTTCGCTTGTACCGGGAGGTCCGCATGCTGGATGACATAATAGAGCGTAGTCAGCGATTCGTCCGAAAGCGGAAGGGTCCCGGCCAGATACTCTTCGAGTATCGGGAGGGCTTTCCGTTGGTTGGCGGCATCCGTGCGGGCCATCTCTTCATAAAGAGGGAGCAGTTCCGTCACGTCGGTTCCCGCTCGTGCAAGGCTGTCGAGTTGCCTGCGTACCCGTTGGTCGTCCTCCATAATCCGGCGGAGCACCGAGTCGTAATGACTGCCGGGTACTTCCTGTGACCGTAGAGGCGAGAATACCGCGGCTGCGGCAAGGAGAAGGACAAGCGTTTTTTTCATATTCATGTTGGCTATTCGTTCCGGCGTTCGTCGTATTGCGTCCGTTTTCCCCGCGGTATGTACTCTTCCCGCAGCAGACTATACACTTCGATATCGGAGAACCGTCCGTCCGCCTGAAGCTCTCCGGCCCGTGCTATTCCCTCTAGTGTGAAACCCAGGCGCCGGGGAATGTTGCTGCTTTTGGTGTTGCCTACGGCGCATTGTATCTGTATCCGGTTCATGTCCAGTTCGCTGAAGGCCAGGCCGCAAAGCGCCTCCACGCACCGTGTCATGATGCCGCGTCCTTGGTACTCTTCGCCGAGCCAATAGCCGATTTCGGTTTTCCGGTTCGCCCGGTCGGTATCTTTGAATCCGACCAGCCCTGCGAAACGCCCGTCGGCGGTTATCGTGCACAGCAGTTCCCTCCGTTCGGACGGGGCGGAGAGGACCGACTGCAGGTAGGCATACGAATCGTTTTCAGTGCGGGTTTCCGCCACGAAAGGCAGCCAGCGACCGAGATATTGCCGCTGCGTATCTATCATCCGGAACATTGCCGGGGCATCGGAGAGTTTCGCTGCGCGGAGGCAGATGCTCTCGTCGAACCATATCTTTTCCATTCCTCTGTTTTCTTAGGTTGCATCATTCATTGGGCGGTTCTCCGTCCGGCTGCCACAGGCAGCGTTCCAGCACGACGCGGCCGTTCCGATGGAAAGGCACCCCTTCGTTTTCGAGCAAATTCCGCTGTCCGTCCCATCCGGGAGCGGTACCGCCCCGACTGTTCACCACGCGGTGGCAGGGGATACCGCGTCCGGACGGAGTGCCCCACAAGGCTCGCCCGACGAGCCGCGCATGACGGGGACGCCCCATCATGCGGGCTATCGCCCCGTAAGTGAGTACCCTGCCGGGAGGTATCTGCTGTACGATGGAGTAAACCTCCTCATAAAACTCCTCCGGGCCGTGTGCGGCCCTCTTGCCTGTCTGTTCCATGCGGATGTACCGGTATGTTGTTGCATGTCTTGCCGCCGGGCAGCATATCGTATGCCCTCCTTCTTCCCGCCGCAGCGCTGCGGCGGGCGTGCAGTCCCTCCCGCTGACGGCGGGTCCGGTACGGTCGTCGCCTTTTCCTGCGGTAGTCCGTATCCGTGTCGGAGAAAGGGCTACTTTTTCCAGCGTTTCAGGGTGGGAAACAGTTCGGTCATGTGTGTACGGGCCGCTTCTACGGCAGCTGCATCGCCGCCGCTGTTCATCGCATACATTTCCGCACACTGTTCAATCATCTCTTCCATGGTGAGTTCTTCGTTGAATTCGCCTCCGGCGAAACAGTAGATACAGTAGCTTCATTCCTGCTGTCGTCGCTGTTCGTACCGTAGAATCCGGGGTCTCCGAGTGCCATTCCGCAGCTCTGGCAAATTTTTTTCTCCATATTGCAATCTATTCCAAGCACAGAATCAAGTATATAAATGTTTATCGCCGATAACGGGGATGCAATTTCGTGAAAAATGTACTATATTGGGACGCCAAAACGTTTTTTATAAAGATTAACACAGAGGATTTTGTTTGACATATGACAAATATTTCGATATGAATATTGCGTGTGGTGAAATATGTATCATTTTTTGAAACTCTTTACGCATGTAATCGGATTCAAAGTTAATTATATGAAACAATATCTGCTAATTCTATAAACAAAATTACAAAATGAGTTTATCGTATACTTTTAAATCTTTGGCAGCCTTCCTCTTCGTGCTGTTTTGGGGGTGGGAGCTGAGTGCCGTACCGTCGTATCCGCGGCCCATTAGGGTCGAGCAGCCCGACGGGACGACCATGACCGTGCGTCTGTACGGTGACGAAAGGTTCAACTATGTTACGACGGTGGACGGCTACAACCTCGTGGCCGAAAACGGTGTGCTCTATTATGCGCAGGTACAGGGGACGAAACTCGTATCTACGGGGGTACAGGCCCATGACCCGATGAACCGGACGAACGAGGAGCGCCGTATTCTCAGTTCCGTGAGCTTCGGCTATCCCCATGGTGTCGCGGCTGCCGCGATGGTGGCCGATGCGGGCAGCGGCGTGGCTTTCGGAGCTTCTCCCGTGCTGGAGGACGATTTGCATCTCCGGACGACGGCGGCCGGTACGAATACGGGGGAGGAGTTCAGGTCGCTCGTGATACTCGTTTCGTTCAGCGACAGGGATTTCAGCATAAGCAATCCGCGGGATGCGTTCGACCGGATGCTCAATGAAGAGGGATACTCCGAGAACAATGCCATGGGCAGTGCCCGCGATTACTATGTGGACAACTCCAACGGAAAGTTCAACCCCCATTTCGATGTGGTGGGGCCGTTCCAGCTCAGCCAGTCCGTGTTTTACTATCCGGGCAACGAAGGGCAGTTCATCATCGACGCCTGCAACCTGGCGCAGGCCAACGGAGTGGATTTTTCCCCGTATGTGGAAGAGGACGGCGATTTGCGCGATGTTTTCATCTTTTATGCCGGCTACAACAATGCCGAGGCGACGGGCGGTTATCTGCACCCTGCCAGAATGTTCTTCTCGGACCCCAACCAGAGTTTCGGCCGGTGGGGCGGCGGTGCGTTGAAGGCGGCCGCGTACACTTCCGAGCTGAAGGGCAATACGGGCACCGTGATGGCCGGTATCGGTACTTTCTGCCACGAGTTCGGTCACATCCTCGGATGGCCCGATTTCTACGATACGGACTATGCGCAGAACGGCACGGGATTCAACCTTGATGTCTTCTCGCTGATGGCGTCCGGTTCCTATGTGAAGGACGGCCGGGTTCCGCCGGCCACGTCGGCCTATGAGCGTTATATGGTCGGCTGGGCCGACCTGACCGAGATAACCGAAGAGGGAGAATATACCCTCGAACCGGTCTATAACGACAAATGCTACATGATAAAGTCGATGAACGAGGGAGAGATATTCGTGTTCGAATACCGTAACGGTACCTTGAGTACGTGGGACAGGTACCTGCAGACGGGCGACCCCGACTCCTCATATGCCATCGTGGGCAGCGGTTCCGGTATGTTGGTCTATCATATCGACAAGTCCCAGAACAGGGTGGGCGGATACCGTGCCAGCGACCTTTGGAGCCTCAATGCCAACCGTGTGAATGCCTACGGCGACCATGAGTGTATGCGTTTCGTAATGGCTTCCAAGGTCGAAAGGGAGAATTACGTGCTCAGCGGTTTCGGCAAGATGTTCTTCCCGGGGACCGAGAATGTCACGGAATTCACCTCCGGCTACTCTCCCTATTTTGTGGGGTGGGACGGATTTACGACCGGGTTTGAACTGTATAATATCAAGGAGAATGTCGGGACGGGCGTTACTTTCGAGGTGAAGAAGGTGAGCAGCGGTACCATCAGGGACCTGACCGTCACGCCCGGCCAGTTCGATATAGCCGTTTCGTTCGTATCGCCTTTCAATGACAACTACAGGGTCGTTTGTCAGGAGAAGGGGGGCGAATCCCAGTCGGTGACCACGGTGGAACGTACCATCCATTTCACCGGACTCAAACCCTCCACGAATTACACCATATCCATTTATTACGAGGATGCGACGGAACCCATGGAGGTGCAGGAGGTGACGACCGAGGCGCTCGATTTGTCGAAGATGCCTACGCTCGGCATGGAGAATACCTATCAGGAGGGCGAGGCCATTGTGCTGAATTACCGGAATATCGCTTCCGAAGTCACTGCTGAGAAGTGGACGGTGAACGGCGAGGAGGTCGATGGAACCGTCGTGAAGCTCTCGTCGGGGAACAATTACAGAATTATGGCCGAAATCACCACCGATGCCGGTGTGGAGTATCTGGTCAAGTATGTCAATGTACGATAGAATTAACTGAGGATAGCCATGAAACTGAAACAGATATTAACGGTATTGGCTGTGGCGGCAGCGACAGTCGCATTGGCCGGATGCGAACGCCCAAAGGGAATTAACGTCACTTCGAAGGAGTTCGAGAGAAAGGTGACGGAGGGTGTCTATAAAGTGGCCAAGGCCCAGTATGCTTTCAACAAGACGACCGACCAGCTCTACTTCAACAAGGCGACGAATACGTTCCGTATAGTCTCCAATGACGGCACGAAATATATCGAGGTGGCATTTGCCGCCCCGATAGGCAGCGTAGGGGCAAAGGTGCAGGCCTCCGTTAAAAGCGAGGGTTTCGAAGATGTAGAGAATTTCGACTCCATCGAGTTTGAAATCATGAAGAAGGAGGGGCAGAACTGCTGGCTGTGGTGCCAGGCTCATGCGCTCGGAGTGCTTGCCTTCTACATCCCGTAATCGGCGGATGGAGGCGCCTGTATGCGTATTGCGGGGATATTTTCACAAAATATCCCCGCTTTTTTTCGAAGAATCGGGAAAGACGATGCAACATTTCGGTCCGTCGGGGCGTCTTATAAAGAGAACTGAAAAATCAGGGTACCGGTTTTTTCGCCGATTCTTTTGCTTATCAGATTATTTTTTTCTTAATTTGTTGGGATAAAGAATGCTTAAACATATGAAAAAATCTACTAATGTGAAGCTTACAGGCTTTTTATGTGCGGCGGCCTTTATGGCGACCGGTATCGTAAACGCTCAGGAGCCCGCCAATTACGGACGGCTTTCGGGTAGTTTTGAAACCAATACGATATGGTATATGCCGGACAGTTTGGTATATAATAACGGCAACCCGATGCCGGCGGACAGAATAGGGTCGAACAACTACCTGAAACTGGACTATACGCTTGGCAAATTCAGCGCGGGTGTGCAGGGCGAGCTGTATGCGCCGGTACTGAGTGGTTATCAGGAGCAGTACAAGGGCGGCAAGATAACCAATAAGTATGCGAGCTGGACGGATGACAACTTCTTCGTGACGGTCGGCGACTTTTACGACCAGTACGGCAGTGGCCTTATCTTCCGTGCCTACGAGGACAGGGCGCTCGGTATGAACTCCGCTGTCGAGGGTGTCCGTGCGGGAATGAACATCGGGGATGCGTTCGCCATTCGGGCGATGCTCGGCCGGCCGAGGCTCTATATGGACTATGCGCCGTCGTGGCTCCGGGGTGCCGACGCTACGCTGGCGCTCTCGTCGCTCTTCGGCTTCAAGTCGCAGTACCTCGCCCTCGAGGGAAGTTTCCTGTCGCAGTATGATGCCGCGCGGCTTAATATAACGAACCCCGAAGGGCAGCGTCTCCTCAGCTCGGACATGAGCGCATGGTCGGCCCGGATGGTGTACGAGGCGGCCGGTTTCTCCGGACGCGTAGAGCTCGTAGGCAAAACGCCGGGGGCCTATCTGGTCGATGGAATCGATATGGCTTACTTCGGGCGTGCCCAGTTGATAGAGCTCGGTTACAGCGGATACGGCTGGGGCATTTCGCTCACGGGCCGCAATGTGTCGCATATGGATATGAAACTTACGGATTCCAAGGATTTACAGTACAGCGGTCTGGGAAATGTACTCAACTATATACCGGCCCTCACGCGGCAGTACACCTATTCGCTGGCCAACCTCGACCCGTTCCAGGTCAAGACCAAGGGGGAACGTGCCGCGCAGATGGATATCTTCTATAACATCCGCCGCGGTTCGCAGCTCGGTGGCAGGTACGGCACCAAACTCCATGTGAACGCTTCGTTGATTTATCAGCCAAAGGATGTGTATTATGTAGGCAAGGTGCCCGAGGATGCGAAAGAGATGAATTTCGTCTACCTCGATGCGAGCTTCGATTTCGAGAAGCAGTGGAACAAGCAGTTCAAGACTACGTTCCTTTTCGCTTTCCAGCGGATGATGGGCGAGGAGTGGACGATGGTGCCCATCAACCGGTACGTGTTCGCCCTCGATGGGCTTTATAAGTTCAATACGAAACATTCGCTGCGTCTCGAACTGCAGTATCTCTATTCTCCGTTCGTGACGATGGAAACTACCGGGGCCGAGGGACCCGTTCAGGAGAGACTGAACGACAAGAGGAACAACGGCGACTGGTGGGCTGCGCAGCTCGAATACAGTTTCGCGCCGGTCTTCAGTGTTTTCGTAAGCGACATGTACAATTTCCAGTTGGAAAGGGTACATTATTATAATGTGGGAGTGAGCTATACCAAGTCGCGGACGAGAATAGCGCTCTCCTACGGACGCAACCGCGCCGGTTACGTATGCTCCGGAGGCGTATGCCGCCAGATGCCTGCCTATACCGGTTTCAACCTCTCACTGACGACTTCGTTCTGATGTATTGACCAAACTATGTAGAACAATAAATTCTTTTTAAAATTATGAGAACATTCAAAAGTCTGAGTTTCGTACTGATGGCTGCAGCGCTGTCGCTGACGGCTTGTAACAACCCGAACGGAGGGAACGAGAATCCGTCGTCGGGTGAAAAGAAACTGATGCTGTCTGTGGACAAGACATCCATCATGTCCGACGGACGCGACAAGGCTACTTTTACCGTGAAATATGGAACGGAGGAGAAGAGTGTTGACGTTACTTCCGATGCCGTTATCATGAACGGTACCGTTGCTATCGAAGGCTTCACGTTCACGAGCACGACTCCCGAGACGTACACTTTCACCGCTACCTACGAAGACCCGGAGAGCGGTGAGACGGTAACATCCAACGAAGTAACCGTGACAGCATCGTCGCTGACGCTCTCGGTGGATGCGGAGACGATTGTCAGCAACGGCCTCGGTAAGGCGACCTTTACGGTGACCTATGAGGGGGAGGACGTGACGGCCACTTCGACTATCACGAACGTAACCCTTGGTGAGGAGTATGCACAGGGTGCCAATGAGTTCGTATCGCCGAGCTATGTGGGCGAGTTCGAGTTTACCGCCAAGTACAGGAACTTGACCTCCAATACGGTCAAGGTGACGGTGGAGGCCGCGCCTGCCGCAGAGTTGCGCCTGGTGGTAGATAAGCCGCGCCTGCAGTCGGGCGAGTCCGCTACCTTTACCGTACTGGACAAGGGCACCGATGTGACCGCTTCCGCCAAGATTAAGAACGTGACTTCGGGTGACTACCTCGACGGCGCAACCTTTACCATGGGGTCGGACAAGACCGTGCAGTTCGTTGCAGAATATAACGACAAGACCTCGCAGACGCTCAGCGTCGGTTCCGGTAACTTCCACAAGAGTGTAATGGTACTGAAATTTACGAGCGTAGGATGCTCCTATTGTCCGCAGATGGCTACCGCCCTTGAAAAGGCCAATGAGTCTTATGATAACGGGACCCGAATGGTTGAAGTTTCCGTTCATCACCCCAATATGGGCAGCGACCCGATGATTCCCGCAAACATCGACGACTTCAATGCCTATTTTAGTGTACCCGGACTGCCCATGACCTATTATGATATGGATTTGTCCGTCTATTCGTATGGAGCCGAATCGACTTCGGCCATTCTCGGCAAGGTGAAACCTTTGGCTCGGACGGTTGCTGGCGTGGGTATCGCAGCCGATGCGGAGGCCGACGGTTCCAACCTCAAGGTCAACGTGAATGTGACCGCCTCCGTGGCTAACGAATATTATCTTGCAGTCATGCTCCTCGAGAATGGTATCGTACATTCTCAGACAGGTGGCGGTGCCAATTATGTACATAATCATACGTTGCGCGAAACGCTCAGCGAGAGTATTTTCGGTGATTCGCTCGGTGCCATGACCGTGGGACAGACCGTTTCCAAGGAGTACTCGATTACCGCCAATGCCGAATACGAAATCGACAACTGCTCCATCGTATGTTATGTATGCACCAAATCGGGGGATGTTTGGAGCGTTTCCAACGTCGTATCGTTCCCGGTCGGCAGTTGGGCAGACGTAACGTTCGAGTAGTTCGCTTTGAACCCTGAAATGGAAAACTGCACCACGTATCGTGGTGCAGTTTCCATATAGGGGCGAAAGATTGTTTTTATCAATGTATTTTCGTTAAATGTTAAATATTTTTTCCGTAAATCTTTAACCATATCAAATAAACCTTATTTATATGAAGAGTATGAAATATTTCAGTTATGCGCTTTGTGCGGCAGCCCTGGCGTTCGCTTCCTGTACGCAGCCCACCAACGGGAACGGGGGAGGTGATAAGGACCTTGTCCTTTCCGCTTCGAAGAGCGAGATTACCGCGGACGGCACGGACAAGGTGACGTTTACTGTGAAATACGGCGAAGAGGATGTGACGGCGAACGCTTCGATTGCCGATGCGGCGACCGGCGAGGCGCTCTCCGGAAGCGAGTTTGCGACGGAGACCGCCGGCAGCTACGAGTTCGTCGCCTCTTACGACGGCAAGGAGTCCAATAAGGTGAAGGTCGATGCGACTGCCGTTTCGGGTCTCGTCCTCTCCGTGGATAAGGAATCCATTGTCAACGACGGTGAGGATACGGCCACTTTCACGGTGACTTTCGACGGGAACGACGTGACTGCTCAGGCCACCATCGTCAATCAGACGAGCGGCCAGGCATGGGCGGAGGGTGTCCATACGTTTGTCTCCTCTGCCTCGGGCGAGTATGAATTCAAAGCTTCCTACAATGACATGAGGTCGAATACGGTGAAGGTTACGGTAACCATGGAGGCTGTGAACCCGCTCGTGCTGACGGCGACCAGGCCGCGTATTGCAGCGGACGGTTCTGATGCGACCTCTTTCAAGGTGATGTATGAAGGCGAAGACGTTACCGATGCGGCGAAGATAAAGAATCTCGCGACCGGCGAGTATCTCGAATCAAACAGTTTCTCCTACAGCGGCGACCTGAAGGTCGTGGAGTTCGAGGCGGAATACGAGGGAGCTACTTCGGAACCCATCAACGTAGGTTTTGGGGATTTCTACAAAAATGTTCTGTTCTGCCGTTTCACTGCTACGTGGTGTGGCCCCTGTACCTCTTTCTCGTCGGTCCTGAGTGCAGCACTGGAGCAGTATCCCGACCGTTTGGTACAGGTTGCGATTCATCAGAACGACGAGTACACCTCCAATAATTATTACGACTTCGCTTCGTACTTCAAGTTCTCCGGTATTCCGGCCATCTTCTTCGATTTCGACAAGGAGGGTCCGTCGGCCGTATCAATGAGTGCTGCCGATGTCGTCAATACCATCAAGGAGTATCAGGCGACCGGGGCCAAGGTGGGCATCGCGATGAGTTCTACGGTCGATGCAGCCCGCAATGTCAAGGTTACGGTGAGGGTAACCCCCAGCGAGGCGGGTTCCTACCTCCTCGGCGTAGCATTGCTGGAGGATGGAATCGAAGGACCTCAGAACGGTACGAGCGGTTACATCCATGACAATACGATGCGTGCGTTGGCGACTTCGCTCGGCGGCGACAGCCTCGGGGAAGTTGCGGAAAATACCGAGGTCGTGAAAGAGTACACCTTCAGTCTCAAGGGATATACGGACAATTGCCGTGTTGTGGCGTATGTGAATACGGCCGATGGCGACGTATATGCGACTACCAATGCGGCCTCCTGTCCCGTGAACGGCCGGACGGATTACCGTTTTGAAACGGCGGCCGAATAAGAGAAGGGCGGAAAAGCGGTCGGAAGACTGCGGATATGAAACAGGGGAACCGACTAAAAGTCGGTTCCCCTGCTGTTTTTCACTGCCGTTCCGTTCCTGGGACGCGTCCGGCCCTACTGCTGGCCGGTTATTCTTTTGCCTGTTGTTCCGGTGCCTGTTGCCCGCCGGCCGGGGCGGGAGTAGGAACTGGAGCCTTCCCGGGGAGGATGGAGTGCCAGGGGATACCGTCTATCGTCGAGATATCGACCTTGCCCGACTCGACGAAGCCGCTGATGAGCGTGTCGCGTGCGTCGGCATTCTGGAACGGATAGAGTTCGAAAGCCGGCAGTACGGAGACGAAATGTTCCAGTATCTCCGCCTGGATGGATTCGTAGCTCGGCCAGTTCTTGTTGGCCGAGAAACAGTAAATCTGTACCGGCAGGCCGTTTGCCGTCGGGGCGAGCGTGCGCACCATGAGGAGCAGGTCTTTGTTGATGGCGGGATGCCGCTTGAGATACAGGGTCATGTAGGCCCTGAAGAGACCGACGTTCGTGTCGATGGTGCCGTTTACCAGTCCGGCCGGATTGTCCGTATTGACCGTCTGACCGGCAGCGGCCTGTTGCTGTTTTTCGGTGATGAATTTTCCCAATTCTTCGTCGAAGCCTTTCATCTTTTCCAGAAATTCGGGCGTACAGGGTTTGATGTAGTCGAGCTTCAGGGAGTATTCGCGCATGATGCGTCTGCCGCCGGAGTCGCTCATGCCACGCCAGTTGATGAAAGAGCCCGATACCAGCGAATAGGGCGGGACGGTGACAGTCGTGTTGTCGAAATTCTGTACTTTCACGACCGTCAGCGTAATATCGGTCACGATGCCGTTTACGTTGTTCTGCGGCATCTCTATCCAGTCGCCGATGCGTACCATGTCGTTCTCCGATATCAGTACGCCTGCGACGAATCCGAGGATGGTGTCCTTGAATATCAACATCAGGACGGCCGTGAAGGCTCCCAGGCCCGTGATGAGGTTGAACGGGGATTTGTTTATCAGGATAGAGACGATGACGATAATGCCGATGCAGGAGAAAATCACCTGAAGGATTTGGATGAAGCCCTTCATCGGGCGGTTTTGCAGCTCTTTTTTGGTTTTCAGGGTATCCCCGACCGTATTCAGTATGGCATTGACCGAGAATATCAGTGCAACGCAAAAGTAAATCCAGGTGATTTTATCGCCGATGATGAACCATTCGGAACGTTTGTCGAAAGCGAAGGGCAGCAGGGCCGAGATGATGAGCGGCGGTATGATAGCCGTCAGTTTCCGCAGAACGCCGTATTTGGCGAGCGAACTGAGGAAATTGTCGTGCTTGCGCTTCAATACCCTCCGGGTGACCCGTGAGGCGATGGAGTGTATGATGACCGCGACGATGAAAGCGATTGCGACGATGAGTATCAGGAAGATGATTTCATCTGCCGTGTCGAGTATCTCGCGGGGAAGTCCTATCCAGGTGAGAAACTCCTTGATGGCGTTCAGTAGAGCTTGGGCGAATCGGTTCGTGTTCATAACGGTGTGTGCGCTGAATCGCTGCGCGGGCGTTCTTCTTCCTTATTGGGTATTTGTCCGTTTGCGGGGCATGCGGCCCGCAGCATATGCGTCCGGTGGCGGGTGCCGGTCGGCCGCAGAGCGGATTTATCCGGTGTTTCAAATCGTTGTATCTCTCGCAACTCTACACAAAAAATATGCCCGAATCCCTTTCCTGCAGAAAAACGGCCTCCGGATATTCGGAACGTGTCGGCGGGCGGTGTGGCAATGCCCGGCCAATCCGGAGAGTCGAAAGTCGTGGAAACCGTGCCGTGTCTTGTCGGCGTATTTTCATGGCTGTTTTTATCAAAATCTCAATTCTTATGGAAAAACGGAATGATATGTTGTCGGGGATACCGGAGACGCCGGTGCATGGCAACGGGGTGGTGCGGAAGACCGGGCAGGTGTTTGTCTCCGCTGCGGGTGCAGACGGGGTGCCTGCCGACCTGTGGGGACCGGAGATGCGGCGGCTGTCGCCTTCGCTGAGTGCCGGCCATGTGGCCAAGTATGCGGATTTCCCCGTGGAATATTCCCTCGGTTTGACGAACATCGAGGTTCCGCTCCATCGTGTCGTGTGCGGTAAGCTGGAAGTTCCCCTTTCGATTGCCTACCATGCGTCGGGTATCCGGCTGGAGGAACTCTCCGAAGCGGTGGGACTCGGTTGGTCGCTCAATGCCGGCGGCGCCGTGGTCAGGGAGATACGCGGTATGATGGATGACGGGGTTGCAGACCATACCGTCCGGACGGGCGGCACGGCTACGCTCGACTATCTGTCGCGGGTGATAGCGGGTACCGAGGACTCCTGTTGGGATAAGTATTGTTACTCCTATCCGGGCGGTTCGGGGAGTTTTCTTATCAATTTCAACGGCAGCGGTGCCGAACTGGTGAAAACCTCTTGTAACGACGATGCGATAACCTTCGAGTATGCGGAGGTGAATGACGGATTCTGGGGAAAACGGAAAATCGTCGAACGTTTTATCGTGACCGACCCGCTCGGAAACCGATATGAATTCGCCTGCAAGGCGGATGTGAGGCCTATGAACGTTTTCCGCCATGAGGTGGACGGTGTCGTGACCGACGACATTTCAGTCGATAACTCTGCCTATATTACTACGGCGTGGCTGCTGACGAGGATAACGTCGGCCGACCTGGCCGATACGGTGGAGTTCGAATACGAGGACAAGGGGATGCTGACGGAAAAGGTGGAGGGTTTCGCAGCCTATTACCGCAAATCGGCGGATGCGCCGGATTCCGACCTTTTCTTGCAGATGGATGTGACCGGGCAGGTTCCCGACCGGGTACACTGTCTTGCTTACAGTTGCATGTTGCTGACCGGGATACGTCACCGGGGCGGCCGTGTGGCGTTCCGCTATACGGATGCTCCGCTGCCGCTGGCACCGGAACTTGAAAACGTCCCGTCGCGCTATCCCGAAGGTTTCGACCTGAACCCGGAGCGGAGGCTCGCTGCGATGCTGGTGTACGATATGGAGGGAGAGTTGGTCTGTAAGGTGTCGTTCGACAACCGGGAGGGGGAACACGATGTCAAACGTTTCCGACTGAACGGGCTCTCGTTTTATGACCGCGACAGCGTGCTGTACGACTCTTATGCGTTCGAGTATTACGGCGTGGAGGGGCTCGTCTCCATCGAACCACAACCAGAGGCTCCGCAGAGCCGGTACGCCCAGGATTTCTTCGGATATTACAACGGTCGGAACGACAACTGCGACCTTAATTTTTTGACGCCTTACGGACCGGTAGAGGGCCGTCAGGCGGGTAAACGGGATTACTCTTTCCATCATGCCCGTTATAACGCGCTGAAGGCCATTTCGCGTCAGGCGGGTTCCCGGACGGAGTTCTTGTATGCCCCCAATACGCATCGCGATGCGGTGGCAGGTGATGTCAGCATCGGCCTGCGAATCGCCGAAATCAGAACCTACGACGAGGGTACGCTTGTCAGGCGCCGGACATTCACCTACCGGCAGAGCGGTACGACCGTCGATTTCCGGCGGCTCGACATAGCCGATTTTACCGAGCGGAGGCAGGTGGGAGTTGCCGCCGGCCGTGTGGACGAATATCTCGTCATCCACTCCGATTCCGTCCTTCCGGGAGCCAGGGTGGAGAATGCCCGGGTGTTTTACGGGGAGGTGACGGAGGAGGTGACGGATGTGAGAAACGGAAAGTCCGTCCGGACGGATTATGAGTACGATACGCGGCTGTGGGCCTGTGATTTCGTCTCCAAGAACTACCGTTTCCCCGTCTTTCCGGACGGAGAGCAGTGGAAATCCGTATCGATTCAGGATACGACCGAAGCATCCGACGATACCGTTCACTATATAGGCGAGATACGCGGTTATTTCAAGGAGAAACCGCGGTTCTTCGGGAACCTCGGCCGGCGGGTGGAGTACGAAGGATTGCCGGACGGCAGCTATCGTGCGGTGCGCACGACCGAATGGACGTACGACCTGTACAGTCCGGAGGTGATGCAGTTGGTGACTGTCGGCCTGTTCGTGAAGAACATGGTGACGACTGCGACGCTGCAAAGACCTGTGTGGGCGCGGGAAACCAACCACATGCGTACGGTAGAGGACTGCCTCTATTTCGACGTGACCGAGAGTCTGCTGCTCTTCCGGCCCGTATCCATGCGTGTGACGACCTGTTACGGCGATAGGGAACATACGGTGGAAACCGGATATATGTATTACGCTCCCAAGCCTTACCGTCAGTGGCCCGACGGTACGCTGGGGCAGGAGGAGGGTTACACGTCCGGCCTGCTCCTGCGGCAAGTGCGGGTCGATACGGACGGCGACGTCTATGTGCAGCGTCTTCTGTATCCGACCGATTACGACCTGCCCGTTTACAGGAAAATGTGTGCTGCGAACATGCTCCATACCCCGGTCGGAGTGGAAATCGTGAAGAACGATACGGACAAGAGCGCCGTATATATCGGTTTCGGGGAGGTTACCGTGACCGTGGGACTGGAGGAGCGGAGCGTGTTCAGGCCCTGTCGGGAGGAGCGGTATTTCAACGGAGAGCTTTTGGCCGAACGGGAAATCAAGGAGTTCGACCAGTACGGCAATCCGCTGCATATCGTTGCTACGGGACAGCCGGAGACCTGTTACGTGTGGCGTTACCGGGGAATGTATCCGGTGGCCGAGATACGAGGCGCCTCTTACGAGCAGGTGGCGGCGGCCCTGAGGGACCGGGACGATGCGGACGATATTCCGGACAGTGCCTTCATGAATATCCTGAACGGCCTGCGCGACGACCTGCCCGGCGCCCTCGTATCCACGTACACCTATCGGCCGATGGTCGGCATGACCTCGGCGACCGATGCGGCGGGCAGGATGAAGACTTTCCATTACGATGCCGTCGGCCGTCTCAACGCGGTGAAGGACGACTGCAGTAACCTGCTGGAGACCTGTGAATACGGTCGGAAGTCCTTGCGGATGGCCTTACCGGATGCCGAAAACGTATCGGAAACCGTTGCTGCATCGCCTGCGGACGGAGTTGAACCCTGTGTGATAGGAGGAGAGACGGAGGCGGACTGGTATGTGGATGCCGCCCGCTACCTTTCGCTCGGCACTCTCCGTGTGAGCGACGCATGGTCGGCCGGTATTCTTGCCGACAACAACGTGACGGTGCGGAAACTCTATACGGCTGCACATACCGCCGTTTCGGCGGAGGACTATGTCGCTACGGTCACCTATTACGACTCTTTGGGAGAGGAGCGTCAGCGTATCGAGGTTGGCGGTTCTCCTTCGGGCAAGGATATCGTCACCCCCGTCCACGCCACTTTTCTGAAGGCCGGCGAGGTGCTCTCCTACCTGCCTTATCCCGTGGTGTCGTCCAATGCGGGTGGATACCGCGCGGATGCCGTTGCCGAGCAGGAGAGCTATTATGCGTCGGCCTTTTCGTTGGCTCTGCCGAGGCCTTATTTCAGGAACTGTTTCGAGATGTCCCCGCGCGGATTGCTCCTCGAACGTACTCAGCCGGGGTTTTCGGCTTCCGTTTCCTCCCGGTTCGGCCTGGATGCGGCCGCGGCCGACGATGCGGTACTGCGCCTGTCGTATTCGGCGGAGACGGGCGGATTCTCCGTGGCGCAGGCATATTACGGCGAGGCCGGTTTCCTCGAAAAGAGTACCGCGACCGATGAGGACGGCCATACGGTCGAAACGTTTACCGACGAGGCGGGACGTACCGTCCTTTCGCGCTGCGACGGGGCCGATACCTACCGCGTCTATGACGGCATGGGGCGGCTGGCCTACGTCGTCACTCCGGAGGGTGCCGCCGCACTCGAAGCGGGTATCTCGTATGCGCCGAATAGCCGGCTCGTTGTCGATTACTGTTTTGTCTATGTCTACGACCTTCGGGGGCGTGTCGCGGAGAAGCATGTACCCGGTAAGGGGTGGGAGTATTATGTGTACGACCTCGGCGGCAGGGTACTGCTCATGCAGGATGCCAACATGCGGACGACGGACGACGACGGCAACCTCGTCGGAGGCTATTGGATAATGTCCGATTACGACGCGCTGGGACGTCTTGTGTCGCGACACATGTGTCATACCGCCTCGGCTGCGACTCGTGCGGACTACCAGGCGGTTGCCGATGCCGGTACTCCGCTTGCGCTGCCGCGGACAGTGCTGTTGGCCGCATACCGTTACGACCGGCCGTTCGGGTACGAATACCGGCGGCTCGCCGTGGAGGACGACCGCTGGCTGTATGTCTATGCCGGTCGGGAGACGGTTTGGTCGGGAGTTTCCGATGCGGCGGAGGCGTTCCTCGGCGCCGGGGGAACGATAAAGTCCGAATTTCTGATAGGTTCGTTTCTGACGCCTTCCGGCCGGCCGTTCCTCGCCTACCTTGTGCCGTCCGAGTATGCCGATGTGGCGGAACGCCTGGCGCAGGCGTACGACGACTGCGAACTGTCGTCCGTACCGCCTTCCGACCGGCTGCTTGAGGCGGTTGTCACCCTGGTGCGGGGTACGTTCGCCTATGAACCCGTCGAGGGAATCTGTACCGCATCCGACTGTGATTATCGGACGCGCGGCCTGAAGACGCACGAGACGCTTGCCGTCGTGTCCGAAGGGATGAAGACGAGCGGTGCATTCGTCGGCCGGTGGTTCTACTACGACCATCTGGGGCGGGTGATTCAGGTGGTCGAACGCAACGTGCACGGCAGCATCAGCCGTTACAGCATGAAGTACGATTTCATGGGGCGGCTGGTGCTCAGCGAGGAGCGCCACAGTTGGTCGGACCGTTGGGAGAAGTCCGATACGAAGCGTACGGCCTATACGTATGACGCCCATGGACGCCTGTTGGCCGAGACGGTCGTGCTGAACGGCCTCGAAGGGAGCGTGTCGTACGGTTACGACGATTTGGGGCGATTGTCGTCCAGGACGGCCGGGAGCGGCGGTACGCATGTGACGACGCACTATGCGTATGATATCCGCGGACGCCTGACCGGGCTTGAAGCGCCGGGACTCTATTCGCAGGAGATGACCTATTCGTCCGGCGGCAATATCGGGCGGATTGTGACGGGGTCGCAGGTTTTCGGTCGGGAAGGGGTGGTACACACCTACGGTTACGACGGTCATAACCGCCTGTGTCAGGCGACGAGGGTGCAGCAGAGCGACCGCGTCACCTATACGATGAATTACGACGGCAACGGAAACATCCTCGCCCACCAGCGTACGGCTTCCCCGAACAGTGCCGAAATCCGCCGTTACACCTATTCCGGCAACCGGCTCGCGTCGATGACGCGCAGCGTCTCGGGGACTTCGGGAACATCGGATAACTACGTTTTCGGCTACGACCTGAACGGCAACCTGACATTTAATCCGGAAAGGCCGATGCAGTTCCGTTATAATTATTTAAATTTGACGGACAGCATCGTGTGGCCCGAAGGGGGCTGCCGTTACTCGTGGCTTTCGGACGGCTCGCGAGCATCCGCTGCGGGTTTCGGTTCGGAAGGCGGCAAGGGCAGGGACTATCTCGGTTCTTTGATATACGACTACAATCAGTCTCAGTTGGAGCTTTCGACAGAGTTTTCCGGCGGTCGTCTGGTTAGCGGCCCGTCGGGCGATAGCGTTCTGCTGTATGTGCAAGACCATCTTGGCAGCGTGCGTGTGGTGTTGGCGGACGGTCGTCCGGCGGCCTATAACGAGTATGCTCCGTTCGGGGAGTCTGAGACGGCATACAGTACGGATGTTTTCCAGGGGCAGCGGCTCGCCCCGCAGTACAACAGGTTCCGTTATAACGGAAAGGAGGAGTTTCCGCAGCCGGGTTCCGACCTGCTGGATTACGGCGCCCGCCTCTACGACCCCGTCCTCTGCCGCTGGAACGCCATAGACCCGCTGGCAGAGAAGTATTGCTCCCTGTCGGATTATGCTTATTGCGGCAATAATCCGGTGATATTTGTGGACCCTAACGGGCAAGAGATTCGCATAAGTGTTATCAGTGCAGGAGGAGGTTCGTCTTATGTATCGTATGTGGCTAATATGAGTCCCGCCATGGGCATAGATTCTGTCGGCGGTAGATTTATCAATGCTTTGAATGCTGCATATAATAGCGGTGGCAACGAGATGATTGATAGACTGCTTAGGTCTCATAATGTTTATACTCTTGTATTGGGACCTTATCCAGGGATGGAAGGTGTCGGGGTTTTCGTTTCGAACGGAGCAGGCGGAGAGATTTGGATTCCTTTAACGAACCGCCGAGGTGAATATGATATGAGTTATATCGTTTATCTGCTTAGTCATGAGTTAACTCATGCAGTACAATACGATTATGGCCAAGGCAAACCATCTATTTATAATGAGGTAGAGGCATACTTCATGGGAGATGTAATAGCCAGCATATGGGCAACTGAACATAGTGAGGGTTTTGGTTCAGGTGCAGGTGATGGTATGACAGAAATAAATGCAGAAGGAGAAGAAGTTTTGACAGAGGCAGGGCGTAGATATCAGGAAGCTTTCCAACGATTACAGACTAATGGTTATTCAAGTGAAGATTTTATGCAGGCTGTACAGTATTTTAAATTGGGCTCTACTCGAAATATGTCGGGAATGTATAATAATTTGGATACGATGCCACAGGTAAGTCGCCGCCTGTTGTCGATACTGCGTATTTATTATAGAACGCAATTGAAAAACCGGTTGCCTAATTTGATGGATTTGTATTGCTATTAATATGTAGGGTATGGTAAGGAAGATAGTGTACACGGTGTTTTTTTGTTTGTCGTTTTTTCCTCTGTTCGGACAATCGGAATCCGGTGGCGTGCCTGTATTCATCAGCGACATGCGAACCCACATTGTGGAGCTGCAGACTTCATGCGTAAGGCGGCCGACTAAGGTAGCGGTTGGAGTGCGGGTGACTTTTGATAGTGATTTGCATGATATTGACCGGGAGGTCCATCCGATAGATGTGGAGTTAAGCTACATAGAAGGGTATCTGGAGGGCAGACGAAGAAAAGGAGCGTCTCCGGTCATTTATCGTTGCGAAAGCGAAATAACGAGAAAACGTCCGGACCTTTGTATTTGGCGACTGTGTGAGGATACGATAGTCCGATGGATGTGGCATCAACCGTATTCAGTTATCGAATGTCGGGATTATGTCTTTACGGAAAATACAAAACGGTGGACATTCGTCGTCACGCTCTACCTGATGCCTCGGAAGTAATCATGCGTTCAACCGGAAAGATTATGATGCTTTCCGGTATTTTAAACGGGTATGTTCTAAAGATGAGCCTATGAGGAAATTATTGCTGGTATTTGTATTGGGGTTATTCGGACAATGTGCCTTTTCTCGGCCGGATGATATTCCGGTGATTATACATAGAGACTGGAACAACCGAGTGGAGTTGGTTTCCTCTTGTGTGAAGGATACCGTTCGTGTATGGGTAGGTGTCACGTTACGTTTCAATGCCGAATTTTTTGAACAAACACGACAGGTCAAACTCAGCAGCGTTACGTTCTCCTCTTTGGCACTTAATGTCAAAGATAGTTCGGGAAAGGTGCGGTATCTTAAGTATGACCGCTATGACATGCCGCCAGACTCTGTGCGTTGTATTTGGGATGTGTGTGCCCGAGAAGTTGTTAGGTGGATGTGGTATCAGTCGTACGATGACCTGAGCGGAAATGAATACGATGAATATGACGAGTTGAAAAGAGTGCCTTTTGACAGGACGTATTATTTCCCTTTGTATTTAATTCCAGCATCTATGACGCAAAAGATTTCTTGGAACAGATAGGATATGGTAAAATAAAACTGAGGTGAGAGATAGACTGCTTAAAGGGATGGACAATTTATATTGCTATTGATGAAAAAGTGTAAGAGCATGAAAAAGATTTTGTTGATATTGATTGTTGGAGTATCGTGTATGAGTGTCTTCGGACAGTCGGATGCGAAGATACCTATGTTTATCACTGGTATTAAGAACCAGACACTTGAGTTACACACCTCCTGTGTCAAACGGCCTACCGATGTTGGCGTAGTTGTTTCGGTCGTTTTCGATAATGATTTGCGGGATATCAGTCGGCAGCCCCGCCCTACGGATGTGCGCCTGCAATTCATTGAGGGGTATATGGACGGCCGGAAACGCAAAGGGCGATGGCCAACCTGTTATTATAGTGAATCGGAAATCAGAAAACGGTATCCGGACAGATGTATCTGGCGATTATGTGAGAATACGATAGTCGAATGGATGTGGCATCAACCTTATGCTGAGATTAAGGATAGGGAATATCTTTTTCCGCGCTATACGATGCAATGGTCGTTTAGAATAACCGTCCATTTGCTCCCTGATTGAGAAAGGAAAAGACGGAAAGTTGTCATAGCTTTCCGTTGTCCTTTTTATTGTGTTTCTTTTACGTTTGATATTCATTGCTTTAGTGCCGTTCGTTGCAGAGATTATGAAAAAAATATTCTTGTTGCTTTTGTACGTTATGATAAGTGCGGGAGGAATTATTGAGGCACAAAATGTTGCTGTACCCGTTATTGTAAATAGGGATTCTTGGGATACTGAAATCGAGATAAGTACATCTTGTGTACAGGATACATTGAGAATTGTTGTAACGGTTGTGTGTAGGTTCGATACGGACCTATATTTGAAAACACGTAAAGCACAGCTCGTACAAGTGTCTTTGGATAAGGTAGAATTTATGGTAAGAACGAATGGAGCGTATCGGAGGCAGGTCTATCAAGGTAGGGAAGAGTGTAAAGACGATGATGGAAGCAGGTGTATCTGGGATTTGTGTACAGAGAAGGTCTTAACATGGATGTGGGCTCAGTCATATGCCTATCTTGATGGCGATGTATTTGATGAATCAGGAGTTTATTTTCATGCTCTTGATAGACGCTATCGGTTTCCTCTGTACTTGATTCCGGAATCATAGATTAGGTAGGGGTACATAACTGTCGTTAGAGGCGTCATTGGAAAACATGATGTATAATTTTATGGGTGCCGGTGAAGGTGATGTAAATGCAGTGTATTGATGTGGATTAAGTATTTTTATTATCGGCTGTATGTCTATGCGTGTCATTGTCGTTTTATGCCAGAAAGACGCAGACAGCTATCGGATTTGGCGGTATATGCAGTTGCCTGTGTATGGATATTTTGCAACTTCTACATAAGTTGTTTCCGTCGAGCCGGTTGTTGACGACTTTGACGACGTGGCCGTTGGGTGGATATATCATGATAGGTATATTCTTTTTGTTGCCGATAGTTGTGGGTTTGTCCATTAATCTGGAAACGTGCGAAGCGAGGTGGAAGCATACGAATACGTTTGCGATAGAGATTCGTGACGGCATCCTTATCGGTCTCATGTGTGTTTTGATTTTTGCATATGCCATTTGGGGGTGGTAATTTAACGTAGATAACTTCCATAAGGAGTTTCCTTGTTTGCGGACATCCGGGCAGAGACTGTTCTGTCCGGATGTTTTTTATGGGTAATTTCGTATCTTTAGAGACATAAACTTATCTATGAGTGGATATGTCTAAATCCTTCTGTTTATATCTACTCCATGGCGGATATTACGGCAGAGTGGGTAATAGGGATTGAGGATGCAACGGGGGGGCATCCATATGGACCTGGAGGAAGTAATCATACAGGGCAGGCACTGCTAAATATCAATTCGACATGGAATGAGTATCTGGGTGCTTATCATAGTGAGAGGAGAAGCATTAGAGAACAATATGGAAATTGGGGGGATACTCCGATGAAAGATGTTATGGAAAATGTTTTTAATGATGGATTCATATGGTAACGAAAGTATTGTTTTTGACGTTCATGTCAATGTGCATGGGCATCGGTATTTGCATGGGTACCGAACCTCCTTCTGAGCCGTTTCAAGGTACCTTTGAACAAAGTAAACGTTCTATTGCACCAGTTCGTTTGATTTTGCATGGTCGGGGAACGTTTGAATTTTATGATGAGTCTGGTTACGTGCCGCACCAAGGTATCTGGCAGCGTGTCGGGGATGATGCGATTCGAGTAGTCCCGTTGGAGACTGCTCCGATAAACTTGCTAACAAATAAGTATGAACATCTTACCGATACTGTTCGTATCATCAATAATGATGTGCTGCGAGTGACTTTTTGGTATACGCTGTCTCCTTTGGTATTTGATTATCATCGCGTTGAGGACTAGAGAAGTTTAGGCAGTCATTACCGCCGGGCGTAGCGGTCGTTCGTTCGGCGGTTTTTGTCATTTCGGTTAATTTACAGATTATTCTGGAGTTTATGAGAAAGCTGTTATTGTTTTTTGTCGCAGTATTGTGTTCTTCTTTCGGTTTTGCGCAGCATTCGGACAAAGGTACCATGCCGCCGCTCGCCTATAACTATTTCGCCCCTGCAGGCACCAGTGTGATGGATATTCCGGCCTCGTTTGTAAGGGATGAATTGAAAATTAGGGTAAGTGTTAGCGTAGGTTTTGCCTCGGAAATAGAGGATTGTGCCACGGAAATGGAGCCTGTATGGGCTCAGTTGACATCCGTAAGTTATTATTCATCTGAAGGCAAATATATTTGTATACTACAAAGCGATAGATATCTAGGTCGTCGACGTCGGCGTATCTTGAATTTTTGTACCCAAAAGCTTGAGCCGTGGCTGTTATCGCAGTCATATCCGACTGCTTTCCGCTATTTTTTCGATAAGAGTAGGACTGTAAATATTTATTTTTTTGTGACTTTGGTTCCGGATAATAATAAGCGGGAGTAAAACCTAATGGCTTCGTATGTTTGATTGCATATTCGTGCGGGCATCCGGACAGAACAGTCTCTGTCCGGATGTTTTTTATGGGTAATTTCGTATCTTTAGAGACATAAACTTTGATAGGGCATGAAGCGGTTCGGTGTTGTTCTGTTGGTATGCGTCTCGGTGTTTTTAATGGCTTTTATGCCGTCTCCGGATGTGGTCGGCAAGTATGAGTCCATCAGCATACAGAAATGGCATGACCCGTTGACGAACTATGCCGATTTTCGTAAAGTGGATTTGCGAGAAGATACGACGTTTCTGATGCAGTCGGCTAAGGAGGCGTATTATGGTAAATGGCAGATTAAGGGTGAGTTTTTGATTTTAACGGAGATGGTTCCGGAAGATATTCCATTATGTGTCAGTAGTGGGAATCGTCTGCGTCAATGGTATTATTGGATTAAAGACAGGAATATGCTCATTCGGTTTATCGGTCAACGTCAGTTGGTTCCGGTTGATACGCTTGTCCGGATATCCGATGAGAGGTATTATGAAGCTTCTCCGTGGGGTGATGGGTTGTAACAAGCCGGTAAAAGTACAAGAACTTAGAAAGAATGATAAAGAAACGGTTCGGTTTGGTCTTGTTGGTGTGTGTGCCGATAATGTTGATGGCGTTTAAACCGTCTCAGGTGGATATGATTGGCAAGTATGAATCTGTTTGTATGGAGAAACAGCAAGATTTGTTAAAGCGATATGTGTTTTTTCGTAAACTTGATTTGCGTCAGGATACGACGTTTCATATGAGTTCTCGTGACGCTTCTTTTCACGGCAGTCGTTATGGCCGATGGCAGATTAAGAGGAAGTACCTTATTTTAAGGGAGATTGTGCCGGTGGATAGACTTGCCGATTCTTGTGCTTTCGGTCAGGAACATTCCTATGAGTGGGTTTATTGGATTAAGAACAGAGATACGTTGATTCAGGTTGATGGACGTCGTCCGCGTGTCCCGATTGATACGCTCGTCCGGATTTCCGATGAGAAATATTATAAAGAAAATAAGGCTCCTTCATGGGATGACAGTTTTGAGCGCACTCAGTGTTTGCCATCATGGCGGCAAGAAAATTGACCGGTATATTCGGCATCTGTATAGTGAATGATAATGTGATGTATATCAGACTGTTACATTGAATTTTTCGTATCGGGGCAGAAATTTTCTGCCCCGATATTTGTTGCAAATAAATTCGTATCTTGTAATAGTCATCCATCCATATATTCATCAATTCGACATGGAATGAGTATTTGGGTGCTTATCATAGTGAGAGGAGAAGCATTAGAGAACAATATGGAAATTGGAGGAATACTGCAATAAAAGATGTTTTACATGAAGAATTAGTATGGTAATGAAAGTATTGTTTTTGACGTTCATGTCAATGTGCATGGGCATCGGTATTTGCATGGGTACCGAACCTCCTTCTGAGCCGTTTCAAGGTACCTTTGAACAAAGTAAACGTTCTATTGCACCAGTTCGTTTGATTTTGCATGGTCGGGGAACGTTTGAATTTTATGATGAGTCTGGTTACGTGCCGCACCAAGGTATCTGGCAGCGTGTCGGGGATGATGCGATTCGAGTAGTCCCGTTGGAGACTGCTCCGATAAACTTGCTAACAAATAAGTATGAACATCTTACCGATACTGTTCGTATCATCAATAATGATGTGCTGCGAGTGACTTTTTGGTATACGCTGTCTCCTTTGGTATTTGATTATCATCGCGTTGAGGACTAGAGAAGTTTAGGCAGTCATTACCGCCGGGCGTAGCGGTCGTTCGTTCGGCGGTTTTTGTCATTTCGGTTAATTTACAGATTATTCTGGAGTTTATGAGAAAGCTGTTATTGTTTTTTGTCGCAGTATTGTGTTCTTCTTTCGGTTTTGCGCAGCATTCGGACAAAGGTACCATGCCGCCGCTCGCCTATAACTATTTCGCCCCTGCAGGCACCAGTGTGATGGATATTCCGGCCTCGTTTGTAAGGGATGAATTGAAAATTAGGGTAAGTGTTAGCGTAGGTTTTGCCTCGGAAATAGAGGATTGTGCCACGGAAATGGAGCCTGTATGGGCTCAGTTGACATCCGTAAGTTATTATTCATCTGAAGGCAAATATATTTGTATACTACAAAGCGATAGATATCTAGGTCGTCGACGTCGGCGTATCTTGAATTTTTGTACCCAAAAGCTTGAGCCGTGGCTGTTATCGCAGTCATATCCGACTGCTTTCCGCTATTTTTTCGATAAGAGTAGGACTGTAAATATTTATTTTTTTGTGACTTTGGTTCCGGATAATAATAAGCGGGAGTAAAACCTAATGGCTTCGTATGTTTGATTGCATATTCGTGCGGGCATCCGGACAGAGACTGTTCTGTCCGGATGTTTTTTATGGGTAACTTCGTATCTTTAGAGACATCAACTTATAGATTGGCCTTTGTGGATTCTTTGAGAAAGGCAGAAGATATCATAATCGATGTTTGGCCTCCATCCCATGATTTTGGGATGAATTTGTTCTTTGAAGTAGAGACTTTGTTCTGTTATGTTTTGTTATATATTGTATTTCGTCTTTATCTTGTCTTCACGGTTAAAGTCTGCTCACGGAAGAAGAACATGGCAGTATGTGATTGAAATATGGGGCGTAAATCAATGTCCCGACTTTTAGTGGAATGTGTTTTCGGTGTGATATTTCCGTTGTTATAATTTTGGCAGACCGTCATGTGGCCTGTTGGACCGGGGTATGGGCAAAGGGAGAGAAGTCCGTCCTGTTCGTATAGACCGACGTTTGGCTTTTCCGTTTGTCCTTCTCTATCCGAAGAGTTGAGCCGGTCAAGTCCGTGCACTCTTTGGACATCAAGTAGACTCATCTGTGATGCAAAAATAAGAAGACAGTACGGATTTCTTATGGTCGGGTTGGGGGCACCGGCATAAGGGGGGCTAAATCCGCACTGTCTCGATGATTAATTTTGCGCTTTAAATATAGCGACAAATTTATTAATCGGCAACAATATATATTGAATAAAAAATGTGCTTTTATGTGAAGGAGCATAGTGTTACGGGCAAGTCGGACCGGCACTGACATACTCGGTACGGAGAAGGGGGGCCGTGCGGGGTGCCGGTGTCTGTATAAGAAAAAAGAGGTCTTCCAATTTTTTGAAGACCTCTCTTTCTTTGGTCGGGATGAAAGGATTCGAACCTTCGACCTCCACGTCCCGAACGTGGCGCGCTAACCGGACTGCGCTACATCCCGCTTTAAAAGCGACGCAAAGATAATAAATTATCCGGATGCAATCCAAACGTCGGAAGATTTTTTTAGTTTGGGTCCGTTTTTCTTGCTGCTGGTCTGTTGCCGGGAGGGTACGCCGTTACGGGGCAGGGGGATGCCGGCTGATGCCGGCCGGGTATGCAGCGGACGGGACACGGGTAAAGAAGATACGGACAGGCAAAGCGTACGCATCATTCGACGTTTGTCGTCCGGTTCTCGTTTTCTGACCGGGAAACAGGTCAGACGACCGTATCTTCGAAGATACGGGGAATCCCTGTGGAAAAATCGAGCCGCTCTCCTGTTGTCGGGTGGATGAAACAGAGTTTGTAGGCGTGCAGGCAGACGCGTCCGGCCGGGTTGGTCTGTGCGCCGTATTTTTTGTCGCCGGCTATCGGTGTTTTCATCCATTCCATGTGGGCCCGTATCTGATTCTTCTTGCCCGTGTGGAGCGAGAGTTCCACGAGGGAGTAGTTCCGCCCTTCCCGCAGGACGGTATAGTCCGTGGTGGCCTCCTCTCCCGTACCGTTGCAAGAGGCCCAGACTTTGCGGTTGCGGTCTTCGCGGAGGAGAGTGGCGATGGTTCCTTTCGTCTGCGGCAGGCGCCCCTCCACGACGGCCGCGTAGCGTCTATCGAGCACCATGGTTTTCCAGTTCTTTTGCAGGATTTCCTGTGTCCGCTTGTCTTTGGCATAAATCATCAGACCGGAAGTTTCCCGGTCGAGGCGGTGCACCACAAAGAGCCGGGCCGCGGGATTGTTCCTTTTGATATATTCGCTCAGGATGTAGAAGGCGGTTTTGCGGTGCTCTTTTTCGGTACCGACCGAAAGCAATCCGTTCCGTTTGTCGGCAACTATCAGCCGTTCGTCTTCGTACACGATGCGGAGCATCGGGTGATGCAGTGTTCCGGCTGTCCGGTGTTTTGTGACCGTAACCGTGTCGCCTGCTGTCAGCGGGGTGTCGTGGCGGGTGGTATGGCATCCGTTCACCGCGACCTGTCCGTGCGTCAGATACGATTTCACGGAGCTGCGGCTTCTGCCTTCCATGCGTTCCAACAGAAACGGCAGCAGCGTGCCGTCTCTCTCTACTTTATATTCCATAGGTCATAACAGTTTCTTGTAATGGCACACGAGCAGTTGTCCCGTTTCGTCGCGCAGATGCATCCCGTTGCCGCGGCAATATTTGAATACGCGGCAATTCCCGCACGCACCGTGCCGCATCCATTCGCGGTCGCGGTATGGTGCGAAACGGTTGTTCCATACGTCCATGAAATTGTCTCGGTAAATGTTGCCCTGGTCGTAGCGGGCCCGAATGCTCGTGCATCCCGAGATGGCGCCGTCTACCCTGATGCCGGCGATGGATACGCCGGCGCTGCAGTGGTAGAACGTGTCGCGTACATCGCCTTCGTACCGGCCGAGAAAGCCTTCGCATCCGTAATTGACCGCGATGCGGCCTTCGCGGCGCGTATCTCGGATGAACTCCATCAGACGGCGGAATTGTTCCGTATCGAGTTGCAGACTCGGGTCGTCTGCGCCGCGGCCTACCGGGAAGATGGTGAAGATGCGCCAGCGTTTCACCCCTTCGGCTATCAGGAAATCCCGGAATCGGGGCAGGGTGGCGAGGGTGTCTGCATTGGCGCAGGTCACGGCATCGTAGAGGATGTCCGGCTGACGGGCGAGCAGCCGGAGGGCGCCGAGCGCGCGTTCGTAGCTGCGTTCGTTCCGCCGTATGCGGTTATGAGTTTCGGCGAAACCGTCGAGGCTGACGGTAGCCGTATGCAGGCCGGCACGAAGCAGCGACTCCAGGCGGCGTTCGTCGAGCAGCATTCCGTTCGTGACGATGCCCCACGGATACCCCCGGTCGTAAAGGGCCCGTCCGACCTCTTCGATGTCGCGCCGCATCAGGGCCTCTCCGCCCGTAATGACGATGAGAACCCGATTCGGAACGACATGTGGGGTTATCGTATCGATTGTCCGGAGAAAATCGGCGGCGGGCATGTCGGGTACGGCGGCCTCGCTGCGGCAGTCGCTTCCGCAGTGACGGCACGCGAGGTTGCAGCGGAGGGTAGCCTCCCACATGATGGTACGCAGTTCGTGAGCCGCGATGCGTTTGTCCTCTATACTGGAGAATATGTCGAGTGCGAGCCGTCTGCGCACTCCCAAGCCGTTCTTCATCCTCTCTCCGGCATTATTCGCTGTCTATCCTCTCCACGATGATGTCGTCCATGGTGAGGAAGGCTTCGTTGTTTGGGGCGGAGTTTATCTCTTTCAGGATGCGCCGGTATTTGTAGGTAGGCTTCCCGAGTTTGTCTTCCGGGCTTCTGTCGTCCATTATCTCGACATAGATATGCCGGGCCTCCCAGGAATTTCCGACCGCCACGGCGGCGTGTTCTATCAGGAACCGGCCGTTGTAGTTGGTGTGCGTGGAGTCCGTGCGTATCCCTTCGCCGTCTATCATGGTGACCTTGATGCCGTATATCGGGACGACGTTGCCCGATTCGTTTATCCAGCCGACCTTCCCGTCGAGCGAGATGTTCAGCGGATGGTGCTTTCCCTCCTCAGGCGGCCTGGCGCCGCCGTTTTCCGACGGGGCGTCCGTTGCGGCCGAACATCCGCCCGCAAGCAGTACCGCCGCCACCAGAACGGTCAATAGAGATGATTGTAAACGGAAAACGTTTTTCATGTCGTATGTGTGCGGTTCGTAAAGGGGGAGCGTGTACGTTCCTGTCGAATCTTTCGGCAAAATTAATAATTGTCGGTTAAATGATTGCGCGGACGGGGGCTCCGACCGGAATTATCGGTACGTCGTTTTCATTTTTTGCGCTCCAGAGCGAAATCCACGCTCTTCGTGACGGTGCCGTGGTTCCATGAATTGCCTTCCCCCCGACCGGTGTAATCCTCCTCCGTTATGATGATGGTGTGACGGGCTTCCTCGAACAGAATGCCGTTCTCCCTCTCCTGTGCGTCGGCCCGGAGTTCGACCTTCTCTACGTTCGGGAAGATGTGTTCGAACTCCATAAGGTATGCGCCGGCTCGGTCTGTATAGACCGTATCGGTCAGCTCCGGTGCCTCTGCGCTGCGGGAGATTACCCGAATGCCTTCCAGCGGCGAGTGGGCCTCGGCATCGGTGACGGTCCCTTTGAAAGTGAAGCGGGCGTACGGCGTGCCGTATTCGCCGGCGGATTGGTACTCTTCGCTGTTGCACGATGCGGCGATTCCGGAGAATCCGAGCAGCGAAAGCAGTCCGGATAAAAGGCGTGTTTTCATGACTTTTCCATTGTGGCGGTTTCGGGCAGGCCTCTTCGGCGCTCCCCTTTGTTAATAGGATGCGGAAGGGGGGCGTTTTGTTGCATCCGGTGCTGAAAATATTTTCCGGCGGTACATTGCGGCGGGAGCGGGCATCCCTTTGGAAAGGGGAGTGATTCGGTGCCGATGGCATGTCCTGGATGTCCTGCGTGTGCGGAAAATGGCTAAATTTGTCGAAAGGATTTTTCGCCATGCGGGCATACACTTATATCGAACACGGGAAATTCGGACTGTCGGATAAGCCGGTACCGGAACTGACGGGGCCGCGCGATGCGGTCGTACGCGTGACGCTGTGCAGTATTTGTACGAGCGACCTGCATATCAAGCACGGCAGCGTGCCCCGTGCGGTGCCGGGCATCACCGTCGGACACGAGATGGTGGGAGTGGTGGAGCAGGTGGGGGCGGAGGTTGCCTCGGTGAAGGTTGGTGACAGGGTGACGGTGAACGTCGAGACCTTTTGCGGCGAGTGTTTCTTCTGCCGCCGCGGCTATGTGAACAATTGCACCGACCCGGAGGGGGGCTGGGCGTTGGGATGTCGTATCGACGGCGGTCAGGCGGAGTATGTCCGGGTCCCTTATGCCGACCGGGGTCTGAACCGTATTCCCGATGCGGTGAGCGACGAACAGGCCCTGTTCGTGGGAGACCTGCTCGCTACCGGATTCTGGGCTGCCCGTATTTCGGAGATAACGGAGGGGGATACGGTACTGGTCATCGGGGCGGGGCCTACGGGGCTGTGCACCTTGCTCTGCGTGATGCTGAAGAGGCCGAAGCGCGTCATCGTCTGCGAAAATTCGCCGGAAAGAGCCCGTTTCGTGAAGGAGCATTATCCCGGTGTGCTGGTGACCGGCTCGGAAGAGTGCCGGGATTTCGTGCTTCGCCACAGCGACCATGGAGGGGCCGATGCGGTGCTGGAAGTGGCTGGAGGAACCGATACGTTCCGGTTGGCGTGGGAGTGTGCACGTCCCAATGCCGTCGTCACGGTTGTCGCGCTTTATGACAGATTGCAGTTGCTGCCTTTGCCGGAAATGTACGGAAAAAACCTGACCTTCAAGACGGGAGGGGTGGATGGCTGCGACTGTGCCGAGATTCTCCGTCTTCTCGAGGAGGGTAGAATCGACACAACGCCGCTCATTACCCATCGTTTCCCGTTGAGCCGTATCGGAGAGGCATACCGTCTTTTCGAGAAGAGGGCAGACGGTGTAATCAAGATAGCGGTCGATTGCGGTAAATAGTTGTCGAGGCATCCGTTCCAGCCGGGTACGGGACCGCGGATACGGAGTATCGGACAGACCGGTCCCCGGGCCGCATGTCGTCCGTCAATGTGTAACAGGAAGTATGAGAATAGACCACGTTGCCATTTATGCACATGACATCGAGTGTGTCAGGGATTTTTTCGTACACTATTTCGGGGCTTCGGCAGGTGCCGTGTACCATAATGTCCGTACGGGTTTCAGGTCGTATTTTCTCGTTTTCGGCGACGGTTCGCGGTTGGAGATAATGACCTGCCCCGGTCTTTCGGACGATGCGGGGCCGTCGCCGCGTTGCGGTCTTGCCCATATTGCGATGGGGGTGGGCAGCAGGGAGGCGGTGGACGAACTGACCTGTCGGCTCGGCAGCGACGGTTACGAGGTACTTAGCGGACCGAGGACGACGGGAGACGGTTATTACGAGAGTTGTATTCTCGGGCCGGAAAATAATCTGATTGAGATAACCGGAGAATAGCGCTCCCTGCTGTCTGCAAGGTGCTGCGATTATTGGACAAGCAAGTTGTCTCGGTGACTGACCCTCCCTTTGGGTGGGTATGTTTTGTCACGCTGTGTATCTTTTGTCAAGGAGTAGTTCGACCGCGCTTGTTGCTTGAATCTTGCATAAGATTTGCCTCAAATTTACCTGTTTTGACTATTCATTACCTAATGTGTGGCGATAAAAAGGATAGGGGAAACGCAAATGAAAAAGCCTAAAAAACTGTAATTGCCAGTTTCTTAGGCTTGTCGGGGTAGCGGGATTCGAACCCACGACCCCCTGCTCCCAAAGCAGGTGCGCTAACCGGACTGCGCTACACCCCGTTGTCTCTGCACGGCCGGCGCATGAAAGGGCGTGTAAAAGACGGTGCAAAGATAGGCTATTTTCACCAATCTCCAAACCGGCGGTGCTGCTCACTTCCGGTGGGCGGCCACGGCCAGCAGGATGCCGAGTATCACTCCCAGCAGCGCGGCGAACAGTACCCTTGCGTCGCCCGGCAGCAGGAACGTTACCGTGTGGGCCGGGTACCAGAAAAGCGGTATTGTTTTCTTGAAAACGAAGTTCCACTGTCGGTGCCAGTCGAGTCCGGCGAGCGTGTCGCCCATGTGCAGCGGGGTGAAGAAACCGCGGAGCGTTCCGCCCGTAGCGAGTATGTGGGTGTCGGTCACCTTGTGGAGCGTCATGAATACGGGAGCGAAGATGGTGTTCATGGCCACCGATATGCAACATGCGACGAACACTTTTTGCCACGACAGCGGCAGGGCCATCGCTGCCGGGGCGTTTTCCATGCCGAGCGAGGCGAGGAAGACCGGGACTCCCGAGGCGAATATCGTCATGGCCATGCTGATGCCCATACCGAGAATGCCCCACACCAGCGCACGTGGTGCAATGCCGAAACCGGGGCGGTTGTAAACCCCGTGGGTTATCCGGAGTCCGATGCATTCGCCGAAAGTGGAGAGCAGGGCGAATTTGATGAAACTCATCACCATTCCATGCTGTGCGTTGAACTCTTTGTAGAATTCGTACACGGAAGGGAACAGGAAGAAGGGGGAGAGCAGCGCGAGGGCGCAGACGATGACAATGAGGTCTTTTCTCTTCATGGCTTGGCCGTTGTCGTTCGGGTACAGGGTCGCGTCGGTGTGCGATTTCCCGTCCGCAAAGGTAGCGAAATTATCCGTACCGGTACCGTATCCTCCCGGAATCTCCGGCAGGCCGGGAGGATAGAGGGATTGTATGCGCGGAGAGACGCAGCCTGCGTCTCCCCGCGCATTTTCCGTTTTGCGGAGCCCGTTTACAGCAGTCCCGCGGCTTTCATGTACTCCGACCGGCTGATGGCGAGTTTCGCCCGGGCCGCTATGTATTCTGCCGAGGCGTTTTGCCATATCGCTTGGGCTTCGAGGTAGTCGGAGATGGGTTCCATGCCCGCCTCGTAGAAGTTGCCGCTCGTTTGCATGTTTTCCTCCGCCTGCGAAAGGGCGGATTCGGTCAGCCTGACTTCGAGGATGTATTCGTTCACGGCGTTGAGCGCCTGTTGGGCTTCGAGCTCCATCTTCTCCGCCATTTCGTCGCGCTGCAGTTCGGCCATCGCCGTTTCCGCTTTGGCCGCGCGGACCTTGTTCATGCCTTCGCCCCAGTGGAACAGGGGAATCGAAACCGCTATCATGGCCGAGAATCCGCCGTTGTCGAAGAGCGGCTGGCCGTTGATTTTCATGCCGTACGTGTAGTAATAGCCTCCCCGAACTCCTACCGACGGCAGAAAGTCGCTTTGGATGAAACGCTGCTCCTGTCGTTTCAGCTCGACCTGCTTGCACAGCATGGTGTATTCGGGCCGGGCCGTGATGTCGGTTCCAGCTGCGGCCGGGGCGGTTTCGTCGCCGAACGATTCGGACGGAACGATGTCGCTGTCGAGCGGCAGTCCGACCATCTGACAGAGATTCATCCGGGAGAGCCGGACACCGTTGTCGGCCCGCTGTAACTGCAGTTCCGCCCGGTTGAGCTGTACCTGTACCTTCATCAGGTCGTTGCGCGACTTCATGCCGGCCTCCACGGCATTGCTCACCGTCCGCAGAAACTCCTCCACTACCGCCTTGTAGGCGCCGGCGGATTTGCGGAGTTCGAGCGTCTGGACGTAGGTCCAGTATGCCCGGTCGGTTTCGACGATGACCTCCTCTTCGGTTAGGCATACGTTGAGGGCGGCCAGCTCGTCGCCGATACGGGCCATGCGGTAGGCGGAGTGTATCTTGCCCCCCATGTAAACCGGCTGTTCGATGCTCACGCCGGCCAGATAGGAGTTGTTCAGGTCGAGCTTCAGCGACAGCTCGGGCAGGCGGAGGAGGGAGAGCCGGTCGAGCCACGGTTCGAGGGCGGGGGGAACGATGCCCTCCAGAGTACTTGGGTCGAAGAGCCGTATGTCGCCGAGGGCCAGTTTCATATCGTTCGCCGACGAGGCGTAGAGACCGTATGCGCCCGCGGAGAATTTGGGAAAGAAGTTGGCCTTCGTGGCTTTTACCGTGTAGGCGGCCTGTTCGTCGGCCTGGCGTGCGATGGCTATCCGGCGGTTGTTTTCCAGTGCCATCTCCCTGCACCGGTCGAGCGAGACCTCCTCTCCGGCGGCGAGTGCCGGCAGGGCGAGAAGCGGCAGGGCGAGGATGATGATTCGTATCTGTTTCATGGTTCGGTAAATGTGTGGACTATTTTATCCGGATGCGGTAGAACAGTGCGTAGAGCACGGGAATGAAGAGCAGCGTGATGAGTGTTCCGACCAGCAGACCGCCCATGATGACGACCGCCGCCGGGCCGAACAGCGAGTCGCCCAAGAGGGGTATCATGCCGAGGATGGTCGTGAGCGATGCCAGCATGACGGGACGGAAACGGCTCGCTGAACTCTCCATCAGGGCATCGACGGGCTCCTTGCCGGCGTTTATCTGAAGCGTGATTTCATCCATCAGAACGATGCCGTTCTTGATGAGCATGCCGACCAGTCCCAGCGTAGCGACGATGGCCACGAATCCGAACGTTTTGCCCGAGAGCATCATGCCGAAAATCACGCCGATGAAGAGCAGCGGCAGACACAGGACGATGATGGCCGGTTTCCGGTAATCCTTGAACAGGGCGATGAGTATCGCAATCATCAGGATGACGGCCAGCGGATAGTATTTGAACAGGTATTTCATGGATTCGTTGCTGGCGCTCTTTTCGCCTTCCCACTTCATGCCGTACCCTTCGGGCAGTTCGATGGATGCTATCTGTTCCGCTATGGAGGCGCGGGCGTTCTCGACGGCTGCGCCCGGTACGGGGATACACTGCGCCCGCATGGCCCGTTCCCCGTTCCGGCGGATGACTACGGGTTCTTCCCACTCCACGTGTACGCCGTTGACCGCCTGGCTGAGGGGAACGGTACTGAGCAGGGAGGCGAGCACCTCCTCCTCGGACAGGGTGCCTGTCAGCAATCCCCCGACCGTCTGGCGGTCGAGACCCGCGGTCGCAGGCATGAGTCCGAATACGGGCGTGTGTTCGAGCGATTCGATGGGATTCCCGTCGCGGTCTACGCAGCGCAGGTAAATGGTCTTGCTCTCCGTTCCTTCATAGAATGTCCCCGTCGGGATGCCGTCTGTCGCGCTCATCAGCGAGAGACCGATGTCCTGCCGGCTGAGGCCGATATTCCGGGCTACGGGCTGGTTGTAATCCACGATGAGCACGGGAACCTTGGGCTCCCAGTCGCTCGTCACCATCTGGAGCGAGGGACTCTCCTCCATGATGGTGGCGGCCTGTGCCGTCAGTTCGCGCAGGACGGCCGGGTCGGGACCGCTGAATTCCACTTCAATCGGGAACTTCTTGTACATCAGATTGTAGCGTTTCAACCGTACGTAGGCGTCCGGATAGTTGGCGTTGAGGTACGTCTGTATTTCGTCGAAAGAGGCCGTCAGCGCCTCGGGCGAGGTGTAGTCCACTATCAGTTCTCCGTAGGAGAGCGACGGGTCGGCGATGCTCCGCACGAGGTTGTACCGGCTGGGGGTACCGCCTGTCGAGGTCGTGACATGGGTGATTTCGCTGCGTCCCAGCAGATAGTTCTCGATGGCGTGCAGGTCTTCCCCGACCTGCGTGCTGTTGGTTCCTTCCGGCAGTTTGTACTCTATGTAGAGCTGGTCGTAATCCATATCCGGAAAGAAACCCTGCGGAAGCGTGCGGAAACAGAGCAGGCTGACGGCGACCAGACCGAATCCTACGCAGAGCGAGACGATGCGGTGAGACAATACCCAGTTCAGTACGCTGCGCAGTGCCCGGTAGTAACGGTTGCCGTAAAGGTCGCCTTCCCTGTTCCCTTTCACCTTCAGCCTCTTGTCGGCGAGTACCGGGACGAGCGTGAGCGCCAGTATCCAGCTCAGCAGCAGCGATACGGCCAGCACGATGAACAGGTCGCGTACATAGATGCCTGCCGTGTCGGGCGACAGGAAGATGGGAAAGAAGGCGAGGATGGCGATGAGGGTGGCGCCCAGCAGGGGCATGGCCGTTTTCCGGCCGATGCCGGTCAGGGCCGTGCGGCGTTCGGTGCCGCGCTGCATATCCACCTGGATGCCGTCCAGTATCACGATGGCGTTGTCCACCAGCATCCCCATGGCGAGTACGAACGAGGCCAGCGAGACGCGTTGCAGCGAGCCGTCGAAGACGTTCAGTATCATCAGCGAGCCGAGTACCGTAACGAGCAGGTTGAGTCCGAGGATGACGCCGCTGCGGAATCCCATGGTGAACATGAGGAGTACGACCACGATGAGGACGGATTCGACGAGGTTTATCAGAAACGAATCGAGTGCCGCCTCTACCTTTTCCGGCTGGAAAAATACTTCGTGTATCTCCATACCGGCCGGTATGCGTTCGTTTTCGAGCCGTTCCAGCGTCCGTTCGACCTGGCGTCCTATTTTGGTGATATCCGTACCGCTCAGCGCGGAGATGGAGATGCCCAGTGCCCTCCGGCCGTCGTACCGCAGCTCGTTGCGGATAGGATTTTCGTACCCTTCGGTAACGGAGGCGATGTCGCGGAGCCGCAGCTGGTCGTCCTCATGTCCCTGCAGCAGCAGGCTGCCGATGTCCTCCGTTGTGCGGTAACGGTCGTTCACGGTTACGCGCAGCCGGGAACCGCCGCTTTCGTAGTATCCGGAGTACACGGTTTTGTTCTGTCCGTTCAGGGTGGCGAGGACCTCTGCCGGATGTACCCCGAGGTTGGCGAGTTTGTCTTCGTAGAGCTCTATGTAGATGCACTCCGGCCGCTGGCCGTAGATGTTCACCTTCGAGATGCCTTCGATTTTCATCACCTCCTTTTTCACGAGTTCGGCATACCGTGCGGCCTCTGCGTCGGTATAGCCGTCGAAGGTCATGGCGTAGAACATGCCGAATACGTCGCCGAAATCGTCCATTACCACGGATACGGAGGCTCCTTCGGGCAGCTCCGCCTGTACGTCGGCCACTTTGCGGCGGAGAATGTCCCAGCACTGTTCCGTCTCTTCGTTCGTGACGAGTGTGGAGAGCGATACGTTTATCAGGGACATGTCGTTCATCGAGCGGCTCGTCACTTCGCCGATGTCCTTCATCGACCGGATGCTCTTCTCCAGCACATCCGTCACTTCGAGTTCCACCTGATGGGCGGAGGCTCCCGGATAGACCGTGACCACGGCGGCCTGTTTCACCTTGATTTCGGGGTCTTCGAGCTTGCTCATGTCGTAATAGGCGAAGACGCCGCCTATCGTCAGTACGGCGACGAGGAAGTATATCAGCTTCCTGTTGTCGAGCGCCCAGTTTCCTAAATCTTTCATAGCAGACCTCCCACGTTCGTTGAGGTTGCGGCCGGCAACGGCTTGACCTTGTCGTTCTCTTTTAGGGCGTGTACTCCGGCACTCACCACCTGTTCCCCGGCGTGCAGTCCCCCGGTTACTGTCAGTATGCCGTCCCGCGATATGGCCGACGGTCTTATCTTACGGAGTGCCACGGTGCTGTCTGCGGGGTTGTAGACCCACACGGCCGGTGTGCCGTCGTGCTCCAACATGGCCGACAGCGGAATTTTCACCGCTCCCGTCGTGCCGCTCCTGAGCCCGATGGTCACCATGACCGACATACCCGGAGTCAGCGGCGTGTCGGGACCGGTCGGCAGGAAACGGAGTCTCGCGGTGTAGAGCTGGTTCAGGTTCGCTTTCCGGCTGATGGAGACGAGCTCTAGCGGGAACTCCCGGTCGGGATATATTTCCGAACTGCAGCGGTAGGTTTCGAACTCGTCGCTGCGGATGAATTCGCTGGCCGGAATGTTTATCTCGACCTCCGGCGCGGAGGAGCTAATCAACGACACCACGGGCATGCCGGCCGCGACGGTCTCCCCGGCATCGTAGTGGATTTTCTGTACGTAACCGTCGAACGGTGCCGTGAGGCGCGTGTCGGCGAGGGCATTGCGGTGCGCATTGTACTTCGCCGTTATCTGCTGGAGGCCTGATACGGCCTTGTCGTAGTCGTTTTCCGATACGCTCTGTTTTTCGTAGAGCCGGATGACGCGTTCGGCTTCGGCCTTTACCTGTTTGTATTCCGCTTCGGTAGCCGTCAGTTGCAGGGCATAGTCGCGCGAATCCATCCGGGCGACCGTTTCTCCTTTGCGTATCTGCTGTCCGACGGTGACGGGAATCTCCGCAATCGGCCCGCTGATACGGAAAGCGAGGTTCGCCTCGGACGATGCCTTCAGTTTGCCTGGAAAACTGATGCTTCTTTCCCCTTCGCATCCGGTCGCTTCGGTCAGTTTGACGGTTCTGACAACCTCTTTGGGGAGGCTTCCGTGCCTGCATCCGGTCAGCAGAACCGGCAGCATCAGCAGCAGGACGGTGCATTGTTTCACATCTTTCATCTTCTGTCCGCTTGATAAATTTCTCGCTAAAGTACATGCGGTGTGATACGGTTCTATATTCTGTCCGGTGTTGAAAATGTTCTGAAAAGGAAATACGGGTTTCGATATAATTCTTTTTGGCGGGAATATGTCTATATTTGGAACATGAATGGCACATATAGGAACATATCATTCCGGGATGGCGGAGATAAGGTTTTTAGCGAAATCAATTTCGATGAGGAGGGCCGTCTCTTTTTCGACAGTTTTTTCATAAGGGGGAACGAGAACGATATTTTCTGTATGGAGAATATTCCGCATATCGTGAATGCGGCCGGGCTGTGTATCTGTCTGGAAGGGAGTGCCGATGTCGTGATAGGCTCCCAGAGTTACCGGCTGCGCAAGGGCGACATGTGTTCGGTCCTGCCCCGCACGATATTGTATGCAATCCGCAAGAGCGAGGATTTCAAAGGGTACGCGTGCGTGTGTACGCCGCAGTTCCTGATGAGTTTCAACATCCCGCTGGGGACACCGCTCTACCTGTTCGTCCGGGATAACCCGTGTATCTCCCTCGGTGAGCAGGAGTGCGGATGGTTGTTGAAGATGTGCCGTCTGCTGGAAGAGCATGCGGCCCGGAAAGAGCATCCGTGCGGCATGGACATATCGCGTCTGCTCGCCTCGGCGGTGGTCTATGAGGTTATCGGCATCTACCGAAAGGGGAATGTCATCGAGCAGCAGCCGTTCTCGCGGAAAAGCAAATATTATGCGGAGTTCGTCCGGCTGCTGACCGCGAACTATGCGCAGCACCGCAGCGTGGAGTTCTATGCCGACAGGCTTTGCATCACTCCGCGTTATTTGTCGGCCATCTGCAAAGAGCTGACGGGAATGACCGCTACGGAGTCCATCAACAACCATGTGATGGTCAATGCACGTATCTTGTTGGCCTCTACCGACATGTCGGTACTTCAAATCTCCGAAGAACTCAATTTCCCGAATCCGTCTTTCTTTTCGCAGTTTTTCAAGAGACACGAAGGAGTGGTGCCCAAGACATACCGGGCAATGCACCGATACGAGGTCGGCAGCGATGTGTGAGGTCCGTTCCGGCTCTCTTGTATCCGCTTGCGGGAATGCTCGTTCGTTCGGACCGCGGCGGTCCCGGCTGTCATTTGGCTTTGAGCGCTTTGGAGATGCTCTTGCCGATACCTTCGAATTTGTTGAAGTTCGGTAACAGCGATGCGTTGAGCAGGTCTCTGTTCTCGCTCTCTTCCGCGATGGTATGTATCGGGTATATGAGAATGAAATTGTAGTCCGAGAAGTATTTCGCCATGTAGTTGGGTATCTTTTTCATGCCGGTCTGAAACGAAGGAAGCCCCTTGTGGCTCATCACGATGATGAGTCCGTCGTCGGGCTGCATATCCCTCGTGATGATGAGAAAGTCGTCCCAGTCGTCGAAAAGGCGGAACTCGGCTTCGATGGGATTGTCCTTGTGTACGTCGCGCAGGATGTCGAGCGTCTTTTTCGTCCCGTAAAAGAGCAGCTTGCTGCCCGTGTTCTGCGCAAGGTTCCACATCTTGATGACCCATAACGGGAATCCGAGCTCCTCTTCGGCGTTCTCCGGGATGACGACGAGGTTGCGTTTGACCGTGGCCACGGGCTGTACCGGCCGGTAGATGTAGGTGGTGACGTTGCTGCTGCCCAGAATCCGTTCGGTGGTATGCCCGAGGAACGATTCCGAGAACTCCTTCTTTTCGTGCAACCCCAGGACGAGGTCGGTTACCTTGTTCTCCTTGATGACGCTCATGATTGCATTCGGTACGTTGACATCGTACCGGAGCAGGGTGTTGAGCTGTATGTCTGCCGAAGCCGCCGTCTGTTGTGCCTTCTCAAGAATTTTGTGCGACTTTCCGTCGGCACTGGGGTCCGACTCCTGGTTGTTGATGACGTTCAGCGCATAGACGCCTGTCCGGTTGTCTTTCCTCTTTATCAGGACACTGAGGTTGATGAGTTCGTCCGTATTTTCCGAATCTTTCAACGGTATCAGGATGTTTTCCCGGAACCGGCCCTCTTTCTTGTTGTCGGAGATGGATTCGCTGAGGGAGATATTGCGTGCTCCGCGCTGCGCTGCGAAAGAGGCGATGGTGCAGGTGACGAGAATCATCACGATGGTGCCGTTGAGTACGCTGTCGTTCAGCAGCCGGATGGGCTCGCCTGCGGCCGTTTCGCCGATGATGACGTTGTAGCCCACCGTCACGGCGGCGAGAGTGGCGGCCGCCTGTGCATTGCTCAGGCCGAAGATGACGCGCCTCTCGTCTGCGGAGTATTTGAACGATTTCTGGGTGAAGAGCGCGGCGAGGTATTTGGCGAGGATGGCGACGCCGGTCATGACGGCCGCCACCTTGATGGTTTCGAAATCGCGGAAAAAGGCGCGGTAATCGACGAGCATGCCGACGCTTATCAGAAAAAACGGGATGAAGATGGCGTTTCCGACGAACTCGATGCGATTCATCAGCGACGATGTGGAGGGTATCAGTTTGTTGAGCGACAGACCCGTGAGAAAGGCCCCGATGATGCCTTCGATACCGGCCAGTTCGGCGAGCACCGCGCCGAGGAAGACGAGAGCTAGAACGAAGATGTATTGCGAAACGCTCTCTTTCACCCGTTTGAAGAACCATCGTGTTATGACCGGGAACAGGAAGATGACGATGCAGCCGAACAGGAGGATGGAGACGCCGAGCTGGGCCCAAAAGTGGGGGTCTACCTCGCCCGTGGCCATTCCCACGATGATGGCCAGTACGAGAAGCGAAAGCGTGTCGGTGATGATGGTGCCTCCGACGGCTACCGTGACTGCCCTGTTCTTCGTGATACCGTATTTGCTGATGATGGGGTAGGCGATGAGCGTATGCGATGCGAACATGCTCGCGAGCAGTACCGACGATTCCGTCGAGAAATTGAGTCCGTAAAGGCCCGCGACGATACCCAGGACCATGGGTATCAGAAAGGTGTACATGCCGAACAACAGACTTTTGGAACTGTTGCGGCGGAAGTCGCCGAGGTCTATTTCAAGGCCCGCGAGGAACATGATGTAGAGCAGACCGGCCGTACCGGAGAGGATGATGCTGCTGTCGCGTTCCATAAGGTTGATGCCGTAAGGGCCTATGACTGCACCGGCGATTATCAGTCCGAGGATGGGCGGTATGCTGATTTTGTTCAGGAGCAGCGGTGCGAGCAGGATTATCGTCAGGATGACGAAGAATTTCAGTATTGGGTCTGTCAGCGGCAGCGTTATGTCGAGTATGTTCAGCGGAAGCATCGGCAAGTACATGATATTACTCTGCCAAGTTAATGATTTTGGGCGGAATTTTGAAGTCGGGAACGGCTTTTTCCACTCTTCGCTCCCGATTCTTGTATCCTCCTGCCGCATTTGGCCCGTTTCCGGTTTGCCGGCCGTTGTCCCGTACGACGGTCGATGCCTCGGATTTGCCCCGGGCGGCAGCGGAAGCAGCATAAAAAATACCGCCGGGGAGCTCCCCGGCGGTATGCTATACGGTTGCGGATGAATTTACTGCCGGGCTTTTTGGTATTCGGCCAGACCGGTCTTGAGGAATGTGATATACTCCTCGATGTTGAGGTTGTATCCTCTGACCGGCAGCAGCGGTTTGCCCGTATGGTCTACGATGATGTAGGCGGGCTGGGCATTCACGCCGTATGTTTCGGCCATGAAGTTGGAGTTTATCCGGCCGAGTCCTTTCAATACTTTGCCGTTCGGCAGCGTCACCCAATCTTCTTCCGGGACATTCTTCTTATCGTCGCCGTAGAGCGATACCACGACGAATTCGTTGCGGAGCAGCTCTTGTACCGTCGGGTCCGACCATACCCGCTGTTCCATTTCGCGGCAGTTCACGCAGCCGTGGCCGGTGAAGTCGATGAAGAGCGGTTTGTCGGCTTTGACGGCGGCCTCCATAGCCTGTCCGTAGTGGTAGTAGCCGTCGATGCCGTAGGGCAGTGGCGCGAGGAAATCGGCGTATTTCTTGGTATCGCCGGAGGAGGTTATCGTCGAGGTACCGGTATAGGCCTGGCTGGTGGTCGGGCCGGTATAGGCACCGAGCACGAAGTCCTGCGACTGGATGGGCGGCATATATCCGGAGAGTCCCTTGAGCGGTGCACCCCACATGCCGGGTAGCATATAGGCGACGAATGCGAATACGATGATGGCGAGTACGAGCCTGCCGACCGAAATGTACTTCAGTTCGCTGTCGTGTTTGAATTTGAGCTTGCCTATCAGGTAGAGTCCCAGCAGGGTGAATATCGCTATCCACAGGGCGAGGTAGATTTCACGGTCGAGGATGCCCCAATGGTAGGTCTGGTCGGCTACGCTGAGGAACTTGAGACCGAGGGCGAGCTCGACGAAGCCGAGTACCACCTTCACCGAGTTGAGCCAGCCGCCGCTCTTGGGCAGTTTGTTGAGCAGCGAGGGGAAGAGCGCCAAGACAGTGAACGGCAGGGCGAAAGCTACCGAGAAGGCGAACATCGTGATGATGGGCTGCCAGAAGTTACCGCCCGATATGGAGTTGATAAGGACATTGCCGACGATGGGGCCCGTGCAGGAGAAAGAGACCAGCACGAGGGTGAGCGCCATGAAGAAGATGCCGCCGAGACCGCCCTTGTCGGATTTGGTGTCGGTCTTGTTCACGAGTTTGCTGGGCATCGTGATGTCGAATGCGCCGAAAAACGAAGCGGCGAATATCATGAATACGATGAAGAAGATGATATTCGGCAGCCAGTGCGTAGCGAGCCAGTTGAATATGTCGGCCGTCACGGCATCGCCGCCCAGCCAGCGCGTGATAATGATGAGCGCAGCGATGGGAAGCGTGTAGAGCAGGATGATGAACAATCCGTACATTCCGGCCCGGAACCGGCCGCGTGCCTTGTTTTCGGAACCTTTCAGGAAGAAGGAAACGGTCATCGGCACCATGGGGAAGACGCACGGGGTAAGGAGTGCGGCGAAGCCCCACAGGATGGCCTCCAGTATCATGCCCCAAAGCGAACCGCCCCCGGCGGCCGTAGTCTCTGCGGCGACCGCCGTCCCCGAAGCGGACGTGAGGTCTATTTCGAAATCCCAATACTGCATCGGCGTGCAGCCCACGTCGTTGCACACCATCCATTCGACGTATCCCTTGAGGCTTGCCGAGGGAGCGGTAAGAACGACCTTCTGTGCGATGGTGGCGGCGTGTTCGTAGTAGCCTATCTCCATGCCGAAGACTTCGTCATATACGACGATGGGTTCCGTCAGCTCGTATGCTTCGCCTTCGAGCCGTGCCCCCTCCGTACCTTCGAATGTTATCATCGTGGGGTTCGGGCCCATGGCATCGTACGGCCCCAAGTCATACATGTGCCATGTGTCTTCGATAGCGGCATCGAACACGATTTCGAATGTGTTGTTGCCCAGGTCGTTGACCCTGTACTTCCATTGTACGTCCTGCGAATGCGCCAGCGTCGAACCCATCAGGAGCGACATAGCGGTCAAGAGGACGGTTTTAAAGAATTTCTTCATGAGGATGGTGTATGAATTAATTTTAAAGTGCGCTGTCATGCAGTCCGTTTCACAATTTTAAAGGGTATTCGTGCGTTATCGGTAAGACGCATAGTACGTTCCGGTAGCGTGCGAATGAGGTCACAATAATAGTAAAATATTTGTTTAGGAGCAATTTTCTTTCTATTTTTGACTTACAAAACAGGTTGGACGCAGGTCCGGTTAGGTGACTTTAACATTTGATTAACAATATTTTATTATGAAAAAACTTTTTGTAACGGTAGCCGCTGCGTTGCTCGCGGGCGCCGCTCTGGCTCAGATGCCCGATGTGAAGATAGAGAACCACCAGGGAGATGTCATCAACACCTCTTCGCTCGTGAACGGCAAGCCGACCATCCTGTCGTTCTGGTCCACGACCTGCAAGCCCTGCCTTATGGAGCTCAATACCATCAACGACCAGCTGATGGACTGGCTCGACGAAGCCGATTTTCAGGTGGTTGCCGTTTCGATAGACGATACGCGTTCCGCTGCCAAGGCAAAAGCGCTCGCCAGCGGCAACGGCTGGAGCGACTTCATCGTCCTCTACGACAAGAATCAGGATTTCAAGCGTGCGATGAACGTGAACATGGTACCGCATGTTTTCGTTCTGGATGGGGAGGGAAAGATTGTCTATAACCATACGGGCTATACTCCCGGTTCGGAAGCCGAACTGCTGGAAGTGATAAAGGGCCTTCAGTAAAATGCGATTTGCGCAGGGGAGCGTTGTCGTGTCTCCATTGTCCCGCAGTTGTTTGCTGCGGGATTTTTTTTTGTCTCCGTGAAAAAAATTTCAATCCTGTGCAACAAAACGGCTGGCTGATGTATCTTTAAAGTAGGAAGGCGATGCGGAGATGGCCTGTTCCTGTAACTTAAAACTATGCTTATGATGAAAAGAGTGACTTTGGCGACCGTTTGCTTGGCCTGTGCGGTCATATTCCTCTTCTCCAAGGGGGATACCGCCTATGGGCCGGAACGGTCGGAAAATTATGTACCCGTCTATATGACGCGGGCGGAACTGGAGGGTTCCGTGAAATATCTCGATGGAGAACGCGGCATGTCGGACCCCGGCAAGATTTATGTGTACGGCGACCGTATTTTCGTGAATGAAAAGTACCGGGGCGTGCATGTTATCGACAACAGCGACCCGTACAATCCCCGCCGGACGGGTTTCATCGTGGCGCCCGGCTGTATAGACATGGCCGTGAAGGGGAATATCATCTATGTGGACAATGCGGTGGATTTCGTCGCATTCGATATGGTGTCCCGGAGCGTCACGGAACGCATCCGCGACTATTTTCCGGAACATTCCGTCTCTCCCGACGGACGGCAGTACGACTATCCGTACAACCGCCCCGACGGTTACATACTCGTACGATGGGACAAGGCGGACAACTAAAGCGTGAGCGCGATATGAAAAGGATATTTGTTTCAGTTGCGGTTTGTGCGACACTGGCCCTGGCGGCCGCGGCGTGCAGCAGCAGTGCCGACGGCGGTATGCCGTCGCAGGGCGGAGGTGGCGAAGGGCAGGGCGGTTCCATGGCCCGTTTCACGATAGTCGGCGACTGCCTTTATACGGTGGACCATACGACGCTGAAGGTCGTCGATATCACCAATCCGGCACATCCGGGTGCGATGCCCTTCAAGGATGTGGAGCTCGGTTTCGATATCGAGACCATCTTTTATTATGATGACATGCTTTTTATCGGGTCGCGGAGCGCCATGCATATCTACGATATTTCGCGTCCCCACTATCCGAGTGAACTTTCGGTTACCCGACACTTTACCAGTTGCGACCCCGTTGTGGCCGATGGCGGTTATGCTTACGTTACCCTGAATTCCGACAATGCCTCCTGCTGGAGGGGAACCGATGCGCTGCAGGTCTATGACATTGCCGACCCGAAACACCCTTTCCTCGTATCGGCCGACGAAAAGATACGTTCTCCCAAGGGGCTCGGGGTGGATGCCGCTGCCGGCAGGCTGTTCGTCTGCTGCAAGGGAGGACTGAAGGTATACGACCTTGCGGAACCGGGTTATCCGGTGTGGGTGGACGACCTGACCAATTTACCGGAAGTGGGCAGCATAGATGCCTACGATGTCATACCCCGCGGCGGACTGTTGATACTGATAGGGGCGGACGGACTTTATCAGTTCGATTATACGGAGGAGAATCTGTCGTTTGTAAGTAAAATAGATTTGAGAACGCTTTGACCATGAAGAAAACTGCTAACCTTATTTTGCTGACGCTCCTGTTGGCTGCGTCGCTGCCTGCCGCACTTTCTGCCCAGACGGGCAGTGTTGCAGGCAAGGCCTACTATCTCGACCGTAGCCGCGGTTCGGGGCTTATCGACTGGATGCCTGTCGAACAAGACGGCCGGCGTTATACGGTGGCCCTCAGGCCCTTTTACCTGATAAATTCCGGATTGAAGGCCGATTTCGAATTCGAACTCCGGCAGCCGGGCCAGTGGCTTCAGTTCGAATTGATAGGCCGGTATAAGGGGTGGTACGACCCGATGCCGGAGGAGACACATTACGGCTGGGAGAGCATCGAGGCTGCCAAGAACCGTTTCCAGCGAATGGAGGGAGGCGGTTTCGGAGTAGCCTTCAAAACGTTCTTCCGGCCCAACGGCTGGTACTTCAGTGCAGGCGTCGTATTCAACTATTACGGCGTATGGTATGACGGATATACGTATGTCTCTTTCGAGGAGGAGGGGTCGTCTTACCTGAAACGCGAGGCGGGCGTCATACGGGCCGATTACTATAAGCCGGGATTCAATTTCAATATCGGTAAACATTTCGCCCTGACCCGCAACCTGTTTTTCGATGCGTATGTCGGTGTGGGCTATGCCTACAGTTTTTACGACAGCCGGCACCGTTTCGCCTTCGACGGAACCAATCCTTTCACGTTTGCTTACCGGGGATTGCTGGTGAGCGGCGGTTTCCGTATCGGCTGGCTCTGGGGCGGCAGCCGCTGACCTGTCGGCCGGTGCTTCGCCCGGATGGGCGTGGAACGGAGATTTGGACATGAAAGTACAGGCGGCCCGCGGGCCGCCTGTCTGGTCTCGGGACGGGACGAGGGTTATAAAGCCTGTTTGATTAAGCTCATGATGTATTCTAGATGGTCGTTATTGGAGACTTTGATTCCATAATCGCCGTTTCCCAAATGTCCGATACCGGAGATGTCTCGGGCCAGATGTTTGGGGTCGTCCAATGCGCCGCGTTTGATGTTGATTATCAGTTTCAGTCCGGCTGTCTGGATTGCGATATCGGTAATATTGTGGCCGTCTTTTTTGAAGGCTATGTAAAATTTTTGCGGCTGGACTTCGATACCGTCGGTCAGATTGTGTATCGCAGCTTTGAATTGTTGGTATAGCTCCGTGACCGTATCCGGTTTTCCTTTTAGCAAATCCTCTTCCGTATATGTCTTGATGACTGCGGTAATCGTTTTAATCGCAGCGGTGTTTTTGCCTGTAAGTTGTTTGATGCTCTCTGCATTTTTGCTTTTTTGAATAGGCGTTATGCTGACCGTTCTGTTCTCATAGCGTTTTACCTGCAACAGTTCGATGGAGAAATCCTTGAAATTGGTCGCCTCGATTTGATTTTCCGTAAAATCCGAAGAGACGAAAATTACGCGGGTTTGTGACCAATCGACGGCAGTCCGTTTCAAGGTACGGTTCAGGGACTCGTTATATTCGATGATGAAGACCTCTTTGTTTTGCAGCATCAGGTTCAGATAGGTCACTCCCTGGTCGAAGACGCTGGCATTCCTGTCGCGTTTGTATTCGATGATGGCGAAAGCCTTGCTTTGGGGGTCGAAAGCCAGCGTGTCGATACGTTTGTTTTTGACGGAAAACTCTGATTTTACCAGTTCCAATCCCATAATCTGTTTGAGATTTAACTCGAATAAACGTTGTAGGTCCTTTTCGAGTTTGAACGGTTTTTCCTTGATTGCGGTTAATAGGTTATCGGCACCGGCGTTGAACAGTATCATGTGTGCAGGTTATTTGTCCGTATTGGAAAGATGTCGGATTCCGTCGTGGCCGACGGATTGATTGAATGTTGTCCGGATGAGTGGCAAACGGTCGTAAACGGTGTATGCAAAATACATCTGTCCGGCTGAGCCGGACAGCGTTCATGTTCGTCCGTGTCGGTCTGCGGATTTATCGGCGCAGTCTGCCGAAAGCCTGGACATTCGTTCCCTGTCGGAGGAAAAGCGAGTCGTCCGTGCTTTTCCGGTCGATGGTCAGGGTATCGGTGAAGGCGATGTTGATGCCGTTGCCGACGCTTTTCCCGGTCAGGATGAGTTTATCTCCCTCGCGTTTCCAGCTTTCGAGGACCAAGGTGTACATATTTACCGAACTTGCCGTACCGTCCGCATTGAGCTGCATACCCTGCGACCATCCGCCCGCTTGGCCCGGTACGGGTTGAGTCCATGTTCCTGTCAGGTCGATTTCTTTGGGCTTGCAGCATACCGATGCAGCCGCCAGCATCAGGATAAGAAGTTTTTTCATCGGGATGTGGTTTTATGTCTCTTTGCTCTGGTGGTACGTTCGGGAACGGCTGTGGTCGTTCGCATAACGCTCCGGCGCTAAATTACCAAATATTTCGATAGGTTCGACCGACCGGACCGGTTTCCGGAGCGAAGGACTCCTTATCCTTTGATGGCGAAGACGAAGGTTTCGATGCCGTTGAGTATCATCTGCAGTCCGATGGCGGCCACGATGAGCGCCGTGATGCGGATGAGCGGCATGAGCATGTTTTGCCGGACGAGAAATTTCCCTATCCGGTCGGCATTGCGCATGATGAGCAGGTTCAGCAGCAGGGCGAGTATCACGGCCGCTATCGTCATCCACCGGCCGTAAACGGCAGGCATCGTCACAGCCGCGGTAATGGTCGCCGGGCCGGCTATCATGGGGATGGCTATCGGGACGGCAATCAGTTCCTCCATGCGCGTATTCTTGTCTATCGTGAGGAAAGCACCCTTCTGTAATCCGACAAAACCGTTGTAGAACAGGACGATGCCGCAGGTTATCTGGAAAGCGTATATCTTCAGGTTGAATACGTAGCCGAGGATGGCTTCGCCCAGAAAGAGAAACAGCAGCAGTACGCCGATGGCCGTCACCGTGGCCTTGTCCACGATGCGGTGCAACTCGGCCCGGGAGTAGTTCTCCTGCAGCGAAAAGACCACGAAAACCTTCTGTATCGGGTTAATCAGCGCGAGAAAGGCGAAGAAGGCACTGAAGAATGTTTTTATATCCATGACCCTAATAATGCATGATTACGAGCAGCGAAAGGATGGAGACCGTTATCCACAGGATGATGCCGAGTATGAGCGGTTTCCAGCCAACCGACTTGATTTTTTCGACCGACAGTCCGGCACCTATCAGGAAGAGCGTTACGACGAGAGCCGATTTCGATATGGCCGTTATCGCCGGTGCGACGGTACTGATACCGGGCAGGTAGCTGTTGGCCAGCATGGCGAGGATGAAGAAGAGGATGAACCACGGTATCGAGATTTTCTTTCCCTTGTTCTTGAATAGGAAGGCGGAGAGGAGTGATACGGGAATTATCCACAAGGCGCGTGCCAGCTTGACGGTCGTGGCCACTTCGAGGGCCTCGTTGCCGTAGGCGGAGGCGGCTCCGACAACCGAACTCGTGTCGTGGATGGCAATGGCGCTCCACAATCCGAACTGGTGCTGCGAGAGGCCGAGCAGGTGTCCGATGAAAGGGAAGACCACGAGGGCGACGGCATTCAGCAGGAAGACAACACCGAGCGATACGGATATCTCCTTCTCCGATGCATTGACTGCGGGAGCCACGGCGGCTATCGCGCTGCCACCGCATATCGCCGTGCCGGAGGCTACCAGATGGGAGGATTTGCGCGGCATTTTGAGCCATCCGCCCACGAGGTAGCCGAGTATGAGGACGGTCGTAATCGAGGCGACGGTGAGGCCCAACCCTTCGCGGCCCACTTGCAGGGCGCTCTGCACGTTCATTCCGAAGCCGAGCCCTACGACCGATGCCTTGAGCAGGATGTTCGTGGCCTTGTGGTTGAGCTTCGCATAGGGATGGCCGAAGAACAAGGTGAAGAGAAAGCCGCCGACAAGGGCGATGGGGGCGGATACGTAAGGGGTGGCACAGAGTACGAGGGCGAGAATGAATCCCGTTTTGGTGAAGACTTCGCGTTTGGTGGTTTTGCTCTTTTCCATGAAATATCGGCATTTGTCGTTTACAGTGCAAAAGTAACGCCCTGTCCGATAAATGTCCAATATATAAATGTATTCGTCTATAACTTCGTGTTATGATGATTTGTGCAGAACTGTTTGAACAGTTTCGGGAGCCTGCCATAGTTGCCGTGAGCGGTAACGAAGCTGAAACTGCGGTTGATTTCGAGACCGTCCGTGTCGACAATACGCAGTTTGTTGTGTGCGAGTTCGTCCAGAATGGCCTGAATGGAGATAAAGGCGAAGGCTCCCGAATCGTACAGGTAGCGTTTGATGCTTTCGCTGCTGCCGAGTTGCATCTCAATGTTCATGGATTGCAGTTCCAGACCGCAGCGGGCGAGGGCTTCCGTGAGGATGTCCAGCGTCCCGGAACCGTTCTCCCGGATGACGAGGGGGAGGCGACCGAGTGTTGCCATGTCCACTTCGTCGTCGCGGAAAGCCGAATTCGATGCAGAGGTTACCAGTACCAGTTCGTCGTGCATGAAGGGTTCGTAGTGCAGGGCATGGCCCGCGGCTTTTCCCTCTATCATACCGATGTCGATACGTCCCCCGGCGACGAGCTCCTCTATCTGTTCGGTATTGCCGTTGGCCAGTTCCACGTCGATTTCCGGATAACGTCGCCGGAACGAAGCGAGGATGCCCGGCAGGAGGTATTGGGCGATGGTGGTACTTGCGCCTATCCGGATGTTGCCGGCGGGTCTGCCGGCATCGTCCGCGAACGTGTCGTTCAGGTCGGCGTAGATGGCGAGGATACGGTTTGCGTAGTCGAGCATCAGCTTGCCGTGTGCGGTAAGGGAGACGTTTCCCCTGCATCTGTCGAACAAGGGGACACCTAACTGTTTTTCGAGTTCGCTGATGTGTCTGGTGACGGCCGGCTGCGAAATGAGCAGTTCGGCGGCGGCTTTGGTGAAACTCAGCCTGTCGGCGACCGTCTTGAATACTTTCAGTCTGAAATCGGTTATCATCTTATCCGTAATTCGTGCGGCGGAGGTGGGTGTGGCGTTGCCTGTTGCGGGGCGGAGTTTCCGGGCCGCCTTGTCGGAACAGAAACAAAGGTAACAATATTATTCGATGAAAACACCGAAAGCGCCTGCCGGTAATCGGTGTGCGTTGCGGAAGATGCCGTTCGAAGCCACATGTCAGGATGACGGGGCAGCGGGCGCGCCCCCGGATGTTTCTGCCTGCCGGCAAAAGCGGATGCATGCCGTCGCTCTTCGCAATCGGTTATTGCCGCGGCCGGGGATGGAAAAGAAAGACTCCCCCTCGGGAATCAATCCTGTCGGGGGAGCATTCTCTGTCGCCTCTGTCGTATCCACGGTGCCGTGGAAGGCGGGGCGTGCATTCCGGATTATTTCCGGAAATATCTGTTGTAGAGTCCTTCGAACCCTTTTCCGTGACGAGCCTCGTCCCGGGCCATTTCATGGACAGTGTCGTGGATGGCATCCAGATTCTGCTGTTTGGCGAGTGTGGCGATGCGTTTTTTGTCTTCGCATGCACCGGCTTCCGCCTCCATGCGTTTTTTCAGGTTGGTTTTCGTATCCCAAACCACGTCGCCGAGCAGTTCGGCGAATTTGGCGGCGTGTTCGGCTTCTTCCCATGCATAACGCTTGAAGGCTTCGGCTACTTCCGGATAGCCTTCCCGGTCGGCCTGACGGCTCATGGCAAGGTACATGCCCACTTCCGTACATTCACCCATGAAATGTGCGTTCAGCCCTTCGAGTATCTCCGGAGCGACGCCTTTGGCTACACCGAGCACATGTTCGTCCGCAAAGGAAAGCGCTCCTTCCGATTCGACGAGTTCTTTGAACTTCTCTTTGGGTTGCTTGCACTGGGGGCAGAATTCGGGTGCTTCATCGCCTTCGTGTACGTATCCGCATACGGTACAAATCCATTTCTTCGTCATAATTCTTAGCCTTTTCGTAAATTGATAAAAAAGTCGTCTTGCAAAAGTAATCAATATTTGCGAACCGTCATACACGGGAAGAAGAATCGGGAACGGGCGGCCGGAGCGCTTTTCGGTTCGGAGATTCGGTCGAGCACAAGGCTGCCGGCTGCCCGTAACTTCTCCGATAACGTCCCGATGGGAATCTTTCTGTCCGGATATGCGGCTAAGCTTCATATTTTTACAAAATATCGACAGACAGAGTAAAAACAAATGAAGGACAGAAGCCGTGCCGTATAATTCAGAGAGCAGGATACGTTTCCATGTGGTGTTGATTCTGGCTATTGTGACGATGGTTTGTCTGGGGGCCATGATTTATTTTTATACGTTCCGGGTGAACATCGACCAGCAGAAAGAGGCGGTCAAAGGTTATTCCGTGGAAGTAAGGAATATCAACGGTCTCATACAGTCGGTAAGCGATACGAGAACGGCGGCCAACATGTATGTCATTACCCGGGACAGGAGATACCTCGACGATTTCGAGAAGTATATGGGGGAGGTTCGGTGTCGGGCCGATTCGCTGCTGTTCGATAATCCCGAATACGGAGCGCAGATTGCCGAATTCAACGAACTGTTGGAGGAGAAAAGGAGTATCGTAGCGGAGCTGACGGCCCTTTTCGGCCGGAGCGATACGATGGCCCCGCTTGACGAGGTGATTCGCATCTATGAGCCGGCCGATACCCTCAGGCAGATACGGGTGACTACCGTGACGACCGATACGCTGACATTACCCGCGCCGAAAAGACGCTTTTTCCGGCGGCTGGCCGATGTATTCTCCGCCCGGGCGAAAAGTGCGGAGACCGTGGTGGTGAATTCGTCCGTCGCGGTGGATACGACCGAGATTCCGGCGTCGGTCATGGTCGATATCAGCGGAGCGGCCGAACAGGTGCGCCGGAATTACGAACGGCAGATGGCTACCATCGAACGGAATGTCATCTCGCTGTTGTCGGCCGACCAGACCATTTCGTCCCGGATAGCGGCCATTCTTCTCGACCTGCAGAACGATGTGATGCATTCCCGTATGAACGAAATCGAGCAGTACGAGAATCTGGTACGGCGCAACAGTACCTTCTCCATCGTGGGCGGCACCCTGGCACTGGTCGCAATCATGGCCTTTATTGTGCTTATCGTATTGAATGTCAATAGAAGCGTGAGAATACGGGAGAAGCTGGAGGAGGCGAATCTGCTTGCGCAGAAAACCATAGAGAGCAGGCATCGGCTGCTGCTCTCCGTGTCTCACGACATAAAGACTCCGATGAACTCCATTCTCGGGTATCTGGACATCAGCGATGCCGACGGCAAGTTGTCGGCGCAGGAGATAGCCGCGATGCGCAATTCGGGCAGGCATATTCTCGCTCTGCTCGAAAATCTGTTGGAGTATTCCGGACTGGAGCAGGGAACCCTGCAGGCTGTTATGGAACCGTTCAATGTCCGTGAGCTGTTCCTCGAAACGTCCGATATGCTCAAGCCGCTGACTTTGCGCAAAAATTTGCATCTGGAGTACGACGTACGGATAGGCAATGAAGTGCGGCTCGTTTCCGACCCTTTGAAAATCAGACAGATTGTTATGAATTTGCTTTCCAATGCGGTAAAGTACACGCCTCAGGGCGGCATTCGGTTTACGGCAGCTTACCGTGCGGGGATGCTGGAGTTCTGCGTTGCCGATACGGGGGCGGGGATTCCTGCCGAGTTTCTTGCGAAACTTTACGAACCTTTTACCCGGAGTGTGGAAAATAGTCATTATGCGGAAGGTACGGGTCTCGGTATGTTTGTGGTCAAAGGACTCGTCGAACTGCTGAACGGAACGGTGGATATCTGGTCGGAAGTCGGCAAGGGAACGGCCGTAGAGGTCAAGATACCGGCCGGAAAGGCGGAGGAGACGGATGCGGCGGCTGTCTCGGGACAGGCTCCGCAGCACATCATTTTGGTGGACGACGACCCGTCCATCCTTCTCCTGCTGGAAGATATGCTGCGCCGGTTGGGGCATGACGTTACGCCGTGCAATACGTGGACGGAGTTTGAACGGGCCTTGTTTGCGGATACCCTGTATGATGCTATCCTGACCGATATGGAGATGGGAACCTTTTCCGGGGGAAGCGTGCTTGCCCGGACACGGGATGCCGGCTTTTCGGTACCGGTAATCGTCATGACGGGAAGGCGGAGTCCTCTTCTGCAAAGGAGGGAGTGGGATTCGCTGCCCTCGAAGAGATGCTCGGCGGTGACCGGGCGGCTGTCCAAGAGGTATTGGAGAGTTTCCGGACAGCCACTCGGGAGAATATGGCAGCGCTTGAGAGGGCGACGGAGGAGCAGGATTTCGGGCGGGCGCAGGCGTTATGCCACAAGATGCTCCCCATGTTTCTTCAGATAGGGGCCGTAGAGGCCGGGGATTTACTGAAAAAGATGGACTCCATGCGCGGTCGTCCGGCGGAAGACTATCCCGGTTGGAGGGAAGAGATGCACCGCCTGCTCGAACTCGCAAAGGAGGTGCTGAACCTTATCGAACGGGAATATCCGGCTTCCTGAGGACGGTCGGGCGTTCCGAAAAACCGCCCGAAGACCGTCCGTTGGGAAGGGGACGGTCTTTCAGACATGGACCGGAGTGTCGCTCCGGGCTATCGATTCCAGCATGGAGGAGGGGAGGTTCTGTAACGTCACTTCGTCTCCGCTGGCGAAGAGTACGGCACGGCGGACGACATTCCGCAGTTCCCGCAGGTTTCCTTTCCAGGCATAATGTTCCATGGCGGCCATCGCATCCCGGCTGAATCCTTTGATATTCTTATTCAGTTCCTGGTTGGCGTTTTCCAGGAAATGTTCCACGTATCGCGGCAGGTCGCCGTGCCGTTCCCGCAGGGGAGGCATTCGCAGCATGAATTCATCGAGTCGGTGGTACAGGTCTTCCCGAAACCGTCCGGCCGCAATGGCCGCTTCGAGATTTTCGTTGGTGGCAACGATGATGCGTACGTCGATAGTGATGTCGTTGGCTGCGCCGACCGGGCGTATCTTACGCTCCTGCAGGGCGCGCAGCAACTGTATCTGTACGTCGTAGGGAAGGTTGCCTACTTCATCGAGAAATACGGTACCTCCGTTCGCTACTTCGAATACCCCTTTCTTGTTGGCGACAGCCGATGTGAATGCTCCTTTCAGGTGGCCGAACAGTTCGCTGGGGGCAAGCTCCCGCGAAAGGCTGCCGCAGTCTACCGCGATGAAGGGGGCCGCACTGCGCGGACTGTATTCGTGTATCATGTGGGCGGCATGTTCCTTGCCCGTCCCGCTCTCGCCGACGATGAGGACCGACATGTTCGTGGGGGCTACAATCCGGATGTAATCGTACAGTTGTTTCGAGGCCGGGCTCTCTCCGTAGACGATGTTGCCGACCCGGTTTCCGTCCCTGTCTTCGTCTCCGTCCCGCTGTTTTTTCTGCGATACGGAGACCCGCGGCGAGGGTAGCGGTGCATTTTGCATGGCCTGTTCGATTTTTTCCTTGAGTATCCTCGGATTCACGGGCTTTTCCAGATAGTCGAAGGCACCCAGCTTGATGGCCGACACGGCACTCTGTATCTCGGCATAGCTGGTCATCACGATGACCTGTACGTCGGGACGTTTGTCCTTTATCCAGGCCAACAGCATGATACCGTCGCCGTCGGGGAGCCGCAGGTCGGTCAGGGCGATGCGGAAATTCTGCCGCAGTATCTCTTTCTTGGCCAACTCCATCGTCATGCAGTGCGTGGGTTCGTAACCGTTTTTCTTTGCCCAGTTCGATATGGTCAGGCCGTATGCGGCGTCGTCTTCTATAATAAGTATCTTGTTCATGGCGAATAATTCCGTTAGTAGTCGGTAAGAGAATTGGTACAGGCGGATATTACCGGAAAGGGGAACCTGTGAAGCGGAGGCAGTGAATCTTCTTGCCGGCGAGGCAGCCTGTATCCGTGCGGTGTACGGACCGGTGTGGGTTTGGCCGGTTTTCGGCACAAGTGTACCCGGTATCGTGCGTCCGGGCAGGGGTACGCCAATGGGCCGAAGGACCGGACGGTTGATGGAAATATGAAAGCGAATACCGGTTCAGTATATTGAATACATTTACCATGCATCTACCTAAGTTGGGGCTAAATACGTTCTTCAAAAATTCAGAATAAAGGTACGGCGTTTATCGAATTGATGTAGCTTGTTATGCCGTTCCGGGACTTTATAGGGGAAGTCCCGGATTCTTTTGCCCTCTTCGGGGCCGGACATACCGCTATCCCGCCTCCGATTCAACGATAGAATAACCGGGGCGTTTCGATGGGAATTTTTGTTGCGGCGACTTGAATTATTGCGGCTTTTGCGGCTGCGCGGAGCCTGTTCCGGAACTGTTCGCTGCAGGTCGGCCGCTCCCTGCCGGGGCGTCACTGCCACCCGAGGTAATCGGCGTAGATTTCGACCGCGCTTTCGACGAGCTTCCGGCAGCGCTGCCTGTCTTTTCCCGCCGGTCCGCACAGCGTGGCGCAGAATACCGAACCGTGGCGCCGTTTGAATTCCGCCACGAGTTCCCTGACCATACGATAGTTCTCTTCGCGTGTTCCGGTATCTCCCGGTATGCTGGTATTTTTCTCGAATCCCGCCATTATCACGAGGGCGTCGGCTGCTCCGCAGGTTCCTCTCAGGCGACTGGTGCCGTCGCCGAAGGAGGAGGCCATTCTGAATGCGGTTTCCTGGTCGAGGCCGTAGTGTCCTGCCAGTGCCCCGCAAACCGCCTGGGACGAATTGCAGCCGAGTTCATAGAGCTCTCCTGCCTTGAAAATCAGAGCCGCTTTCATTTGGGTTGTCATTTTCGGTTACAATGACTTTAATCCCAGCAAAATGCGGGCCGGTTTCCGGCCGTTTCCGCCGAAATGATATCCGTAATTACGGCAATCGAGTTCCATAGCGGAACCGGAAGGCCCGGCGGTGCGAACGGGCAGCGCGCGGCGGAGTCTTTCCGGACGGAAAATGACGGCAGCGGGAATTTGCGGAACGCACCGCGCACACCTGCGCCGCTATTCAATATCGTTTATCTGCTTAACATTCTTCGGGGGAAAAGAGCGTATTTGTTTTCTTTATTTCTAATATAGCGTCCATTTTGGGAGGATATTTCAAAGGTGGCATGTCAAATATTTACCTTTGAACCATTATACCATAAACCTTTCCCTGACCTGACCTAACCTATGAATTCCGGTATTGATAAACGTGTTGCCAATATTGCTTCCCATATTATTTCGGAGGACCTCTCCCTGTTGCCCATAGGCACAGAACCGGCCTATCTGGAAGAGGGGTTCGTCGGACTCTGCACCGGCGGAAGCGCCGTCATCGAACTGTTCGACTATTCGAACCGGATGTACCGTGACGACATGATCGTGATACTGCCCCTGCAGTTCGCTTCGCTGCACGACAGGAGCGCCGATTTTTCCATGCGGTTTTTCAGAGTGGACCGGGTGCTCTTCATGGATATCATGAGCGGTGTGTGCCGGATGACGCCCGATTTCTACTTCTATATGCGGAAACATTTCTGTTTCCATTTTACGGAGAACGAGGTGCGGCGTTATAATTTATGGTGCGATTCGCTGAACTTCAGGGTGGAGAACAAAAAGCCCGAATACAGACGGGAAACCTCCATCCATCTGCTGCGCTCCTTTTTCTGGGATTTGTATGTCGACTATCGGGAGAATCCGCAGGTGCACAAACTGTATAATTTCACCCATAAGGAGCAGATTATCTTTAACTTCTCCATGCTTATCGCCGAGTATTACAAGACGGCCCGCGAAGTTTCGTTCTATGCCGACAAGCTGTGCATAACGCCCAAGTACCTGACCTTGATAGCGACACAGGTGACGGGACGTTCGGCGCGGCAGTGCATCGCCGATTTCGTCATCATCGAGATGAAGGCCCTGCTCCGTAACGCCAATGTCGATATCAAGGAGCTTGTCAAGGAGCTCGGCTTCCGGAATCAGTCGGCACTCAGCCGTTATTTCCGTCGCCAGACCGGCATGTCGCCTTCGGAATACCGTGATTCGATATATCTGACCGCCTCTTCCGGCGAGCAGTCCGCATAACCCATTCTCGCTGCGGTCGCTGCGGGCATTTTCCCACGGTCGGGCAGTCGGAAGCGGGCCGGCCGGCCTACAGGGCGGTGCCTTTGCGGGGAACGAAAGTTCCGGTCAAATCCGCATGTTCGAGCGTGAGGAGCGCCCTTTTCCGTGCAATACCGCCTGCATAACCCGTCAGACTGCCGTTGCTGCCTATTACCCGGTGGCACGGTACGATGATGCTGACCGGATTGTGCCCCACCGCGTTGCCTACGGCTTGCGCCGACAGGGAGGTCTTTCCGTTTTGCCGTGTTGCCTCCCGGGCGATTTCGCCGTACGTGACGGTCTGTCCGTACGGAATGCTGCACAGGATTTCCCATACGGCCATGCGGAAAGGCGTCCCTGTGAGGTGGAGCGGCGGCAGGTATCCGGGATTCTTCCCGCTGAAATAGAGGTCAAGCCACCTCCTCGTCTTTTCAAAAAGCGGCAGAGGCCGGGATTCGCAGGCAGGGGAGAGCGTAGCGGCAAAATATTTCTGTCCGTCGAACCAAAGACCGGTCAGCCCTTCGCTGTCGGCGGCAATCGTGATGCCTCCCAGCGGCGATTGATAGCGGCAGGTATAGTGTACGGGCCGGGCCATGGGCGTCGTTGTCGGAGTGAAGTCGGTTTTCATCATGGTAGTTTTGTTCGTTCGGTATTTTTTTATCATGGTTTTCGTCTCTTTTCGATGTTCGGCAGGAAACCGGTGATGACGCCGAGCAGCGGCAGCAGGGCGCTGACGCGGAAAATGAATTCGATACTCGTCCGGTCGGCGAGCCACCCGAAAAAGGCGGAGCCGATGCCGCCCAGCCCGAACATGAGTCCGAAGAAGATGCCGGACACCAGTCCCACTTTGCCGGGCATCAGGTCGGTCGCATAGACGAGGATGGCCGAGAAGGCCGATGAGATGACGAGCCCGATGATGACCGCAAGCGCGATTGTGCCGGACAGGTCGGCGTAGGGCAGCAGCAGGGCGAAGGGGGCTGCCCCCAGAATGGAGCCCCATATCACGTACTTTCTTCCGAACCGGTCGCCCAGCGGGCCGCCGATGACCGTACCTGCCGCCGATGCGGCGAGGAATCCGAACAGGCAGTACTGCGCATCCTGTACCGAAACGGCGAACTTGTCCATGAGAAAGAAGGTGAAGTAGTTCGTCATGCAGGCGATATAGAAGTATTTGGAGAATACGAGTACCGTCAGGATGACCATGGCGGTGCGTACTTTCCGTTTGGGCAGTTCGTATGGCCGGGATGCTGTAGCCGCCGTACGGTACGGTGCGGCCGCGAGTTCTCCCTTGTACCAGTCGCCGATGCGTTTCAGCAGCAGAATGGCGAGCAAAGCGGCGAGGGCGAACCATCCGATGGAGGTTTGCCCGAAGGGAATGACGATGAGTGCGGCCAACAGCGGTCCCATGGCGCTCCCCGCATTGCCGCCGACCTGAAAGATGGATTGGGCCAACCCTTTCCGTCCGCCCGAGGCGAGTTGGGCGACGCGCGACGATTCGGGATGGAAGACCGACGAACCCCAACCGATAAGCGCGACGGCGAGCAGGATGGAGAGAAAGCCGTGTGCCGTTGCGAGCGTGAGCAGTCCGGTGAGGGTGAAGCACATCCCCACAGCCAGCGAGTAGGGTCTCGGGTGCAGGTCGGCGTAACGTCCCATGAGGGGCTGCAGGAGCGAGGAGGTCATCTGAAACACCAGCGTGATGATGCCTATCTGGGTGAAGGTGAAGCCGAAATTATCCTTGAGGAGAGGGTAGACAGCCGGTATTACCGATTGCATCATGTCGTTGAGTAGGTGTGCGGTGCTGACCATGAAGAGTATCGGGTACACGGTGGCGCTCTCTGTCGGTGCGCATGCCGGAGCGGAAAGATGTCTGGTTGCGGGATTCATGGCATTACGGTTCCTCCTGAATGATACGTATCGTTTTCAGAGCGTTTCGGGTGTCGTGTGCCAGGATGAAGGCGGCCAGCCGGTCGTGGGAGGGCTGCGATGCGAGCAGGTAGCCCGTATCCGCATAGATGCGTTTGAAGCCGTCCCGCAGATGGATTGCGGTCGCCCGGTAGAGTTCGCTCAGAATTTCGTTGTGCGTCGCCTCGGCTATGGCCGCGTGGAAATTCACGTCGGCGTCGATGCACGGTTCCAGCCGGTTCGTTTCGGCCGCTTCTCTCCGTTCGGACAGGTAGGCGTTCATGCGGCGTGCATCCTGCTCCGTATATCTTTCGGCCGCCTTTTCGACGATGGCCGCTTCGAGGATTCGCCGTACTTCGTCCAGCTCCCGGATGTCGGCCCGTTTCAGGCGCTGCGCCATGAGGTCCGGTGCGTTCCGGCTTACGACGAATGTCCCGGCTCCCTGACGTACCCGTAGGAGCCCCAGGTCGGAGAGTATCCGGACGGCTTCGCGTACCGTGGAACGGCCGACTCCGAAAATGCGCATCAGTTCCGGTTCGGGAGGAAGTTTCTCTCCGATGCCGAAGATGCCTGCGGCAATCTGTTCCTGAAGCCGTGCCGCCAGCTCTTCGGCCAGCGACCTTTTCCGTATGGCCGGAGTATCCGTCATCATATCATCTGATGTTTGTGCAAAGGTAATGCTTTTCCCGGGAAAGATGTTTTGTCCGCTCGTTTTTGTCGCCGGAAGATTCGGTTGCGGGGGACTGCCGGTTATTGTCGGGAGCAGGGCGCTTGCGAAGCTGTCGTCCGGATTGCCCGCAGCGACGGGAGTATAACGGATGGTGATAGGCGTATAAAAAATGATTATTTCAACGGGCGGACATGTTCTGGTAATGTTCATTATATTTGTTCCGGAAAAAATTATCAATCATAAAACAGAGAGCGTTATGAAATTTACGAAAAGACTTACCGATGCGTTCAATGAACAGATAAAGGCGGAGATGTGGTCTGCGAACCTCTACTCGTCGATGGCAATCTATTTCCAGAGCATGGGGTTGGCCGGTTGCGCCCATTGGATGAAGAAACAGGCCGAAGAGGAGCTGGAGCATGCCAACAAACTCATCGAGTTCGGCGTTACGCGCGGCGGAGAGATGAAGATAAGCCCGATAGACGCCGTTCCCGGTACCTGGGCGGAACCCAAGGCCGTGTTCGAGCATGTGTACAAACACGAATGCCATGTTTCGGAACTTATCGATAATCTGATGGACGTGGCGATAGCCGAAAACGACAAGGCTACGCAGGAGTTCCTCCGGTGGTTCGTGAATGAACAGGTCGAGGAGGAGGAGAACGCACAGGCCATTCTCGACAAGTTCAACGTATTCGGCGTGCACGGTCTCTACTGTGTGGACCACGACCTTGCCAAAAGGTAGAGTATCCATTCCGCGTCGGAACGACAGGGCAGAGGACGGCTTTTCGGGCCGTCCTTCCTTTTTCCCGGAAGAAAATCGCGCAGCAACGGTTGCGTATGTTGCCGGAGGCCGCCGGCGAATAATTGGCGGCACCGGCACCTGTTGCTAAAAAGAATTTCAGAAAACGAAAGTTTAAGTCATTCCATAGCTCGTGTCCCTTACTGTCTATACCCATGGCTGCGTCGTACACGGTGAAATTATCGGGATGGATACATCGAGGCTCCAGAGTTTGAATTACAGAATAGTCATTTCTGACCGTCTGTTCACCATTGATTACGCAAATCTCGGATACCATCTGACTTTGCCCAACGGAATAGATGCCGGAGTGCCGGTGTGGAACTATTGCGGTCAGCGTAAGGCTCTTATCATAAGCCGACTGCAGAAAGACAAGTTCATGCGACTGTGTGCAGCCATCGAGTTCTGTGCCACCCGCAATATTCCTTTCGAGATTGCGGGGATGTCTGAGAACAGCTCCATGACCAAGAGACTGAAACGCCGATATACCTTGCGCCCCGACGTGGTTGCCCCCGGAGCCATCAACACAAGGGAATTTCTGAAGAAGAATGCGGACAGATACCTTATTTGTTGCAGGAGTCGGGCAAGTTCTTCTCGAAGCCGGTGCTGCGGGCTTTCCATGTCTGCTCGTATCGGATAAAGGAGCCGAATATTCCACATTCCTGACCAGACACAATGTTCGGGAGAATTACGACAGAAACCTGACGTTGGCCCATCCGGCAGAGCGGCATACCAATGTCCGGGTGTCGGACATCGAATTTTGGCAACTCGATGACTACGATATTTCCGATGCCATACGGGAGAATTTCTCCTTTTCCAAGTGTTTTGAGGAGTAACTCAACTATATCAATATCCTCCGTCTCCCCGTTTACGCCCTCAATGGCAAGTGCTTCCTGCCTGCCTCGATTTCGTATCATACATATTTACCGAAAACACGTCAATTAGCTGCCTGTGTGTTCGATGTGCCTTACAAAAATGCACCGATATCTTATGACTTAAATCTTGGCGATGACGTGTGATGGGATATGTCTTCCGGTGACGCTTGTAGCGGGTGCTTTGTACAGCCCGATAGCCCTTTCGGCTTTTGGAAGGCTTTTTGCGCCGTCTTAATTATGTACTTGTTCGTTAGCTTCGTAGTCGTGAAACTGCCTAAATAAAATGTGCCCGACACACTGTGTCGGGCACATTTGTTCGTTTCTCTGCCAATCAACGAGCAAGTGTCAGCTTTATATAATCAATATTCCTCCTCGTTGAAGAAGAAGTCGTCTTTGCTGGGGTAGTCAGGCCAGATGTCTTCGATGCTTTCGTAGATGTCGCCCTCGTCCTCAATCTCGTTCAGGTTCTCTATGACTTCAAGCGGAGCGCCGGAACGGACCGCGTAATCTATCAATTCGTCTTTTGTGGCAGGCCACGGCGCATCTTCCAATTTGGATGCGAGTTCTAATGTCCAATACATAATTTGCCTGTATTTAAGTTGTCACTCAATCCTACAAGGATGCGAATGTATAAAAAAATTTCCAATATGCAACTCCCTCTCATCAATGGGCACTGATTTTCTTGGCTTTTGTCTTATGCCTTATCGTAACGTATTTGCCCGGAGGCTTATTGCGCGTCTGTCCGGTAAAGAGGGCATTTGTCGCCGGCCTTCAGGGTTCCCACAGGATTTCCTCTGCGCCGAGGAGCATGGCGAGTCTTCGTCCGAGTACGTAAAAGTAGTCCGACAGTCTGTTCAGGAACATGAGCGCATTGGAAGAGACGGGGTACTGCGCGGCAGCGCGACAGGCCTGGCGTTCGGCCCTGCGGCAGACGGTACGGCAGATGTGGGCCTGCGATACGACGATGTGTCCGCCCGGCAGGGTGAACCGCTCTATCGGCGGCAGGACGGTGCTGATTTCGTCGATTCGTTTTTCGAGAAATCCGATGTCAGCGCCGTTGAGGTCTTTTACCTTATCTTCGCTGCCATGCCCAAGGGCCATCAGCGATTCGGTGTGCATCAGCAGTCTCGATATGACAATCAGGTCGTCGTCGAACTGTGTAACGTCCTCACCGTTCAACATGTCCCGGAGCATGGCCGTCTGGGCGGAGAGTTCGTCGATGGAACCGTAGGCCTCCACCCGGACGTCGTATTTCGGGACGCGTTCTCCGCCGATGAGGGAGGTACTCCCTTGGTCGCCGCCTTTGGTATATATTTTCATCGTTTCAGAGTTTTATGTGTTCATTGTTCAGGCCGTCGGAACCGAAAAGAAAGATGACTGTCCGACAATCGATGCTCATTCCTCTGTGGTTGCTTACCGCCTTCATACACCCGCGGTAACGAGCTTTTCCTTTGGCAGGAGAGAGCAGGCAGACGATGTGCCCGGGGGCGGGCAGCGTTTCGTTGCCGACGGTCGTCGCCGTCGTGAAAACCTCCATACTTCCTCCGTCTTCCCTTGCGGGGCTTTCCGCGACAGGTTCTGCGTCTATGCAGCATTGCCGGCATACCAGATAGTCGTATAGAGCCTGTATCAGGCTGGCCTGCCGTACGGTACCGCCATGTTTCCGGAGAGCCGAATAGACGCTGCCTTTTGCAGGGAGGTGCCGGCGTTTCATGTAGATATTCCGAACCAAACCGTAGGCGAAAGGCGAGTGAACGCCATGTCCCCGGAAATGGCGTAGCCGGCAACAGGAGGCTGCGTGCATGAAAGCGTTGAAGATGTAGTCTCTCGCTCCTGACATCTATTCCTCGTGTTTAAGCCGGCCGGCCAGACGGCCTGTGGAGAAGGCTATCTGGAGGTTGTAACCGCCGGTGTTGGCGTCGAGGTCGAGCACTTCCCCTGCGAAATACAATCCCCGTACCAGCCTCGACTCCATCGTGGCGGGATTGACTTCACTGACCATTATGCCACCTGCGGTGACTATGGCCTCTTCGAACGGGCGGTAGTCGCTGACAGGAATGCGGAAATCCTTCAGTGTCCTTATCAATGTTTCCGTCATCTCCGGAGCGGCCTGCCGAAGGAGCCGTTTCGGATGTCCGCCGACGGCTTTGGCTATCGGCATCACCAGTTCTTTCGGGACGAGCCGGCGCAGCAGGTCGGCCATCGGGGCTTCCGGACCGAGCTCGCCGGTCTCCCGTCCGATACGTTCACGCAGGGTGGCCTCGTCCAGCGCCGGTTTGAGGTCGACAGACAGCTCTACCCGGTGCCCCTCTATCAGGGCATCTACGGCTGTCCGGCTCATGCGCAGTACGACGGCCCCCTCTACGCCGCGCGGCGAAAAGGACATCTCCCCGAACTCCTCTGCGACGGCCGTTCCGTCCAGAAGAAGTTTGGCGGATATGTTCCGCAGATGCAGTCCGTACAGAAACTCCCGGTCGGGCATGGAGGTCTCCAGCGGGACGAGCGACGGCCGGACGGGTTCGATGGTATGTCCGAGGGCATGGGCCAGAGCGTATCCGTCACCCGTGGAACCTGTGGCCGGGTAGGAGGCGCCTCCCGTACAGAGAACGACGGCCGGGGCTTCCGCCCGTCGGAGGAATCCCTTTTTCGTCTTGTAATTGACGCCGCGCACCCGGTTGCCGAGCAGCAGTATCTCGCAGACGGCCGCATGGCAGATTATCTCCACGCCCGCCTCTCGACACCACTCCACGAGTGCTTCGGCGATATCCCATGCCTTGCCGCTTTTGGGGAATACGCGTCCGCCCTGTTCGGTGGAGAGCCGTACCCCGAGCCTCTCGAAGAATTTTACGAGTGCCCTGTTATCGAACTCCGCATAGGCAGGGGCGAAGAACTCCCGGTTGGCCTGTATCTTTGCGAGGAACTCTTCGGCGGGTCTGATATTCGTCAGGTTGCAGCGTCCCTTGCCCGTGATGCGTACTTTGCGTGCGGGTTTCTCCATCTTTTCCAGCAGGACTACTTTCGCTCCGGCCGAGGCGGCGGTACCTGCCGCCATGAGTCCGGCAGCCCCGCCGCCGATTATGATGAGGTCGTATTCCATATGTCCGTCTAATTTTACGCAAAGATAGCCTCTTGTCCACAAAACGTCTTATCGGCGGCGGTTATTTATCCGTTGCATGGAAAAATGATTATCTTTGCCGACGCTAAACGAAACCACGATAGAGATATGTTCAGCCGCAGGTTCCTGAGGATAAAAGTTATAAAGGCCCTTTATTCGCATTTCAAGTCGGGATGCGACTCCATGATAACGTCGGAGAAGAATCTCGTCGGCAGCATAGACAAGGCCTATGACCTTTATTTTCAGATGCTCCGTCTCGTGGCGGACGTGAAGGTCTATGCGGAGGAGCGGATTGAGCTCGGGCGCAACAAGAAGCTGCCCACCTATTCCGACCTGCATCCGAATCTGAGTTTCGTCGAGAACGGGGTGATAGCCCAGATAGAAGAGAGCGCGGCGCTCAATGCACGGCTTGAAAAAGCGGCGTTGGGGTGGAACCAGTATCCGGAGCTCATTAAACACCTCTACACCCTGATGTCCGAAAGCGAATACTACAAGCGTTACATGCAGTTGCCGACCCACGGTTATGCAAGTGACCGGACCGTGGTGGAAGACTTCTACATCGAGACGGTACAGAACAACGATATGTTGGAGTCGGTCGTGGAGGAGCAGTCCATCCTATGGTGCGACGACATAGATTTCGCCCTTATCATGGTGGTACGTACCCTGGAGAACTGCCGGGAGAAGCAGGACGACCTGCCCATCCGGCGTGAGTATAAGAGCGAGGACGACCTTTCCTTCACGAAAGAGCTGTTCCGCAAGACGGTCGTGCATTTCGACGAGTATCAGGAGTATATCGAGAAGTTTACTACCAACTGGGATGTGGAGCGTATTGCGTTCCTCGACAACATCATCCTCGCATGTGCCGTGGCCGAGATTGTCGGATTTGATTCCATACCGGTCAAAGTGACGCTGGACGAGTATATCGAAATAGCCAAATATTACAGTACGCCGGGCAGTAGTCTCTTCATCAACGGCGTGCTCGACCGGATTGTCGAGTCGCTCCGCAGCGAGGGAAAGATAAACAAAACCGGCCGCGGGCTGATGGAGTGAGCGGACAGCGGCGCGATGAAAGTGGGGAGGAGATACATGGCATTGCTTTTAGCCGGAGGCCTTGCGGCCTGCTGTTTCTCCTGCCGTTCTCGTGGAACTGCGACTCATCTTCCGGGTACGGTGCTGGAAGTCTCCGATTCGTCCATTCTCTCCCTCCGCAGGGATACGTTCGATTTGGGCAGGCTTCGGGAAGGAGAACGCATCGTGAAGGAGTTTTCCGTGAAGAATAGCGGCAGTGTACCGTTCGTCGTCAGCAGTGCGGAGTCCGATTGCGGATGTATCGTGTCCGAATACGACCGCCGGCCCGTTGCGCCTGGTGAGTATGCGCCGCTCGGTGTATCGTTCGATTCGCGCGGCTACCGGGGATACCTGCTGAAGAGAGTGGCGCTGACTACCACGTTACGTCGCGAACCGCTGGTATTCTATCTGGAGGCAGTCATCGAATAGGGAAAAACAGACGTTCCGTCTTGTAATTTCACTGAAAAGGCTTACATTTGCAGAACAACATTTTAATATAGTAAGGATACGACGATGAGTTTAAACATGATTTATTTGCAGCAGGCTGCCGCACAGGGAGGCAGCGGTCTCAGTTTCATCATAATGATGGTTCTGATATTTGTCGTGATGTGGTTCTTTATGATACGTCCGCAGCAGAAACGGCAGAAAGAGCTGAACAATTTCCGCAATTCGCTCGAGGTGGGGCAGAAAGTCATCACCGCCGGCGGTATTTACGGCAAGATAAAGGAGGTGAAGGAGGCTTACGTACTGATGGAAATCGACAACAACGTCCACATCCGCGTAGATAAGAACATGATTATGAAAGACCCGACGGACCTGCCCCAGCCGCAGAAGTAGCCGTCGTCCGTTACAGACGATATGTAGCACGGCCGGATAAGTGAACTTATCCGGCCGTGCTTTTCCTGCGGACAGGCATCCGTGCCGTTATTTCGTGGCGACGAAAAACATGTCGAAACATTTGTCGTCGGCTTTCTTGAGAAAATAGTCACTGGTGCAGATGGAACTCGTCAGTTCGTGGTCGGCTTTCAAGAGTTTCCGACGGTTCAGCCGGTTCATGATGTCGTACGGCAGGCGGAGCATCCATCGGGGCAGGTGCTGCTGCAATTTGAGAATGTCGAACTTCATGATGCGTTCCACCGACTGTCGGTTGTTCTCGTAGTATTGCATGACTTTTCCGTTGCCGTATATGCCGAGCGGTTCGTAATCGTCGAAGTAGCAGCCGATGAGTCCCTTGAATTCGTCTACGGTGTACTCCCGCAGATGCCACGGATTGCGCGTGAGCGACATCTCCTTGTTGGGAGTCGTGATTATCAGTTTGCCGCCCGGTCGGAGTACCCGCCGGATTTCGTTTATTGTACCGAAGTCGTCTCTGATGTGTTCGATGACCTGAAAGCAGAGAACGAAATCCATGCAGCCCGATTGTATTCCCTTTAGGGGAGGCGCCTTCATCCGGCAGAACTCGACATTGCCGCCTTCCGGCAGGATGCCGGCCGGGGGAGGTGTCTTATCTATGGTGGTGAATCTGTCGGCATGCGGTGCAATGACGGATACGCCGTATCCGCTTCCGGTTCCTATTTCCAGTACGTTGCCGTGGACTATTTCCGCTGCCTTGCAGTAGGCCAGCATGGAACGCTGGAAAACGTAGTTGTCGGATGCATCCGTTTGAGATACCCGCTCTGCGCTCTGTATGGCCATTGTGTCACCCTTTCTTTTTTATTGCCTTTATCGTTCCATCCTCTGTATACACCGCTCCGTGGCTCAGCAGGTGGCCGAGCGCCCGCTTGAACACCTTTTTGCTCATGCCCGTGACGGCGGCCACCTCTTCCGGGGAACTTTTGTCGTGCAGGGGGAGGGTGCCTCCCGCTTCGTCAATGAGGAGTGCGAGCCGGCGGGCCGCATCCTTCACCTCATCGAATCCCTGCCGTTGCAGGCTGATGTCGATTCGGCCCTCCTCCGTGATGCGGTTCACATATCCTTCGAGTCTGTCGCCGATGTGTATCGGGCGGAACAGTTGGTTGTCGTACAATACGCCCCAATGGCGGTTTTCGACGACGACCCGGTAACCGACCGGAATGCGGCGGGCCACCAGGATATCCACCCGCTGCCGTGGACGGACGGAAACGGATTCGTTGGAGATGAAACCGTTGAGTTTCGTGGTGGCGACCACCCGGCCCGAAATGTTGTCGCGGTAGACGAATACCGCGTATCGCTTTCCCGGCTCCATCCGGAAGGCCTGGTTGGAGTTGGGAATGAAGAGGTCTTTGGCCGTTATTCCCCATGCGAGGAATGCGCCGTGCAGGTTCTTGTCCACCACTTCGAGGAAAGCCGCCTCGCCGGCAACTGCATAGGGGCGTTCGGTCGTGGCCGTCAGCCGGTCTTCGCTATCGTGATAGACGAATACCTCTTTCGTGTCGCCTATTCGGTCGGCAAGCGATACGTACCGGTTGGGAAGCAGCACTTCGTTGCCTTCCTCGTCTGCGAGGTAGAGTCCGTAATCGGATATTCTGTTTACCGTCAGTGTGTGGTAGCTTCCCGCCTGCAGCATGATTGAAGAATTTATCTTTTGCAAAGTTAAGCCGGAATCCCCGCATTTCCGCATGCCGGGGGATTTTTATTTGTCGCGTATCCGTCCGTCGGAGGGCGTGTCGTGGAATTGGCGGCGTCAATGTCGCCATAAATCCCTACTTTTGCGGAAAACTCATGGAGTATGGTATTGCGAACGGCATTGCTTCAGACGGATATCGAATGGGGGAAGCCTGCGGCCAACCTGGCTGCGGCTGGCCGGTTGGTACGTTCTCTGCACGATACGGACATCGCCTTTCTGCCGGAGATGTTCACCACGGGATTCATGGCTGCGGACACCTCTCTGGCCGAACCGATGGAGGGGCCTTCGGTGGAGTGGATGCGGCGGACGGCAGCCGAAACGGGTATCGCCCTTGCCGGAAGCCTTATCATAGGTGCCGGCGGGGAACGTCCCTGCAACCGGTTCGTATTCGCCTTTCCGGACGGGCGTATCGGCTGGTACGACAAACGGCACCTCTTTTCGTTCGGCGGCGAAAATGCGCTTTATGCCCCCGGCTGCGAAAGGGTGGTACTGGAATACAAGGGATTCCGTATCCTGCCGATGGTGTGCTACGACCTCCGTTTCCCCGTATGGAGCCGCGGTCGGGCGGATTACGACGTGGCGGTCTATGCGGCCTCCTGGCCGCAGGCCCGGATAGGGGCGTGGGATGCCCTGCTTCGGGCACGGGCCATCGAGAATCAGTGCTACGTGCTCGGCATCAACCGGGTGGGCAGCGATTCGTCGGCCCTCTATAACGGCCATTCCGTCGCAGTGGACTTTTTCGGCGATGTCATGGGAATGCTGGCGGAGGGCGAGGCGGGCGTCATTCGTGCCGAACTCGACCGGGAGCGGCTCGATGCCTACCGGGAACGTTTCCGGGCATGGGAGGATGCCGACCGTTTTACGCTGACGGTATAGTGCGTTCCGTTTTCCCGCGTCCGGCCGTTCCGGCAGGAGAGTTGCGGAAATAAAATCGTATCTTTACACGTTTGATTTATCAATGGAATTCCGATGAAAAGATTGACCTTGTATGCGGCGACATGCGCGGTTCTGCTCGCGGGGTGTTCGCAGCCCTCTTATTCGCAGGTTTCGGCGGGGGGAGAGGAGTTTTCGGCCATCGCCCTGCCGGCGTTGCCGGAGAAGCTGGATTTTGCGGGTGAAGAGGTGCCGCTGGCGTATTTCGACGTCCGGGAGGCCCTCCAGCGGGAACTGCTCGTGACCTCATACATGCACTCCGGTACGTTCCGGACGCTGCTGAACATGAAGCGCTACTTCAGCGTCATCGAACCGATACTGGAGCGGAACGGGATTCCGGACGACTTCAAATATCTGTGCATGGCCGAAAGCGCCCTGAATCCGGAGACGGTTTCGCCGGCCGGGGCTGCGGGGCTGTGGCAGTTCATGCCCAAGACGGGCAGGGAGTACGGATTGGCCGTCGGGCCTCAGGTGGACGAACGGTACGATATCGAGAAATCGACCGAAGCGGCCTGCGCATACCTGCGCGATGCCTATGAACGGTTCGGCAGTTGGACGCTCGCCGCGGCGGCCTACAATGCCGGCAATGCGGGAGTCGGCCGCCGCATGGAGATTCAGGGAACGGAGAACTATTACGATACCTTTCTGCCGCAGGAGACCATGCGCTACCTTTATCGCATCCTTTCCCTCAAAATAGTGGGTTCCAATCCGGAAGCATACGGGTTCCGACTGCACGAGGACGACTATTACGGGCCGCTGGACGATTACCGGACGGTGGAGGTGGGCGGACGCGACATCAAGTGGCCGGAGGTGGCCGGCCGTTACGGGACGAACTATAAGATGCTGCGGCTGCTCAACCCGTGGATGCGCGACTACGTGTACGACAACAAGGAGGGGCGCATCCTGAAAGTCAAGGTCCCCGGCAGAAATTTCAGGGCCGCGCGGTAGGAAACGGGCCGCGGGCGAAACGGAGAGCTGTGAAGTGAAGGAAAACGATATGATATCGGTCCTCGGAGCGAGGGCCAACAATCTGAAGGATATAGACGTCGATATTCCGCGCGGGAAACTGGTGGTGATAACCGGCCTGTCCGGGTCGGGCAAGTCGTCGCTCGCATTCGACACCATCTATGCCGAGGGGCAGCGGCGTTATATGGAAACGTTGTCGGCCTATGCGCGGCAGTTCGTCGGAGCCATGGAGCGTCCCGACGTGGACAAGATAACGGGGCTCAGTCCTGTAGTGGCCATCGAGCAGAAGACCACCAACAAAAATCCCCGCTCGACGGTGGGGACGGTGACCGAAATCAACGACTTTCTGCGTCTGCTCTATGCACGGGCTGCACGGGCCTATTCGCCCGTGACGGGCGAGGAGATGGTGCACTACACCGACGCGCAGATAGCCGACTTGATTATGGACGGTTACTCCGGCCGGAAAGTGGCGCTGCTGGCTCCGGTCGTGGCCGGCCGCAAGGGGCATTACCGGGAACTGTTCGAAGCTTTTGCCAAAAAAGGGTACATTTATGCCCGTGTGGACGGAGAGATACGGGAAATCACGTCCGGCATGCATCTCGACCGTTACAAGGTGCATAACATAGACCTCGTCGTAGACCGTCTTGTAGTGAACGACGGAGTGCGGGAGCGTCTGATGAAGAGCCTGCAGGAGGCGATGCGTCAGGGGAAGGGGACGATATCCTTGTACGATTACGAGCGGGACACGTCGCGTTATTACAGCCGTCATCTCATGTGTCCGACCAGCGGAGTGGCGTTCAACGACCCTGCACCGCACACCTTCTCCTTCAATTCGCCGCAGGGGGCTTGTCCGCATTGCGGCGGCCTGGGCGAGGTGGCGGTATTCGACCGGGAAAAAGTGATTCCCGACCCCCGCAAATCCATCAAGGCCGGAGGCATCGAACCGTTCGGCAGGTATGCCAACAACATGCTGTTCGCCATTCTTACCGCATTGGGGCACCGTTACGGTTTCACGCTGGAGGAACCCATACGGAACATATCGGAAGAGGGTATCAATGCCATCCTGAACGGCGACTCGGAACCGTTGAAAATCAATATGCAGGAGTTCGCCTCTTACGGCGGGACGCGTATGGTGGGCTGGGAGGGTATCGGTGAATACATCTCCCGGCTCGATGACGATGCGGCCGGCGGCAGGGGTAACAAATGGGCCGGACAGTTCATTGTCCGCCGTCCGTGCGAAGTGTGCGGCGGAACACGTCTGAAAGACGAAGCGCTGCATTTCCGTATCGCGGGTAGGAATATTGCCGAAGTGTCGGCCATGAGTATCGAGGAGTTCGCGCGCTGGGTGGACGATGTGCCTGCGCAGCTGACCGAACGGGAGCTGACCATTGCCCGCGAGATACTCAAGGAGATACGCGAGCGGCTCGGTTTCCTTATCGACGTGGGATTGGGGTACCTTTCCCTCGCGCGTTCGTCGCGGTCGCTATCGGGCGGCGAGAGCCAGCGTATCCGGCTCGCCACACAGATAGGTTCCAAGTTGGTGAACGTTCTCTATATTCTGGACGAGCCGAGCATCGGGCTCCATCAGCGGGACAACCGCAAACTCATCCGAAGCCTTCAGGAGCTCCGGGACGCTGGCAATTCGGTCATCGTAGTGGAGCACGACGAGGAGATGATACGCAGTGCCGACCATATCATCGACGTCGGGCCGCTTGCCGGGCGGAAAGGCGGCTATATCGTGGCGCAGGGTACTCCGGAGGAGATTATGAAGTCCGACAGCATCACCGCCCGGTACCTGAACGGTGAATGCCGCATCGAAGTGCCCTCCAGAAGACGCGCAGGCAACGGGAACCGTATCGTACTGAGAGGGGCGCGGGGCAACAACCTGAAAAACGTTACGGTCGAGTTCCCGCTCGGCGAACTGATATGCGTGACGGGTGTCAGCGGCAGCGGCAAGTCCACCATCGTGAGCGATACGCTGCGTCCGGCCATCAGCCGTCGGCTCTACCGTTCGTTCGACCAGCCGCTCGAATACGACTCCATCGAGGGGCTGGAGCATATCGACAAGCTGGTCGTCGTGGACCAATCCCCGATAGGACGTACCCCGCGGAGCAATCCGGCCACCTACTCCAATGTTTTCGGTGATATACGCAAACTCTTCGAGGCCACTCCCGATGCGCAGGCACGCGGTTTCAAGGCGGGACGTTTCTCCTTCAATGTGAAGGGGGGACGCTGCGAAGAGTGCAAGGGAGCCGGAGTACAGACGATTGAAATGAACTTCCTGCCCGATGTTTACGTGACGTGCAAGGCGTGCGGCGGGAAACGTTACAACCGGGAGACGCTCGAAGTGAAATACAAGGGGAAAAGCATCAACGACGTGCTCGACATGACCGTGAACATGGCCGTCGAATTTTTTGAGCATATTCCCGGTATCTATACGAAACTGCGTGCGATTCAAGAGGTGGGACTCGGCTATCTCAAGCTGGGACAGCCGTGTACCACGCTGTCGGGCGGCGAGAGCCAGCGTATCAAGCTGGCGAGCGAACTGGCCAAACGCGATACGGGTCGTACCCTTTATATCCTTGACGAACCCACGACGGGGCTGCATTTCGAAGACGTGCGTCAGTTGCTGGAGGTTATCAACAAACTGGTGGAACGGGGCAATACGGTCATCGTGATAGAGCATAATCTCGATGTGGTGAAGACGGCGGACCACATCATTGACATCGGTCCCGAAGGGGGAGCCGGGGGCGGTCGGGTGATAGCGTCCGGTACGCCGGAGGATGTTGCCCGTACCGAGGGCAGCTATACGGGGCAGTATCTGAAGGAGCTGCTCGGCGCGGACCGGTAGCTCACCCGACGGAAACGGAATGGATGGTGCGGGGCGACATTTGTCGCCCCGCACCATCCTGTTTTATATAAGTTGTTATATGTGGCTGGAAGTGTATGAACGTATTACCTCTAACGGCTGATGGATTATGAAGAGATTGTTGCTCGCAGTCCTGTTCGTGTGCGCATTGTTCCCGTTGTCGGGGCAGATACGTCCTTATTAGCTGATGGTGAACGAGGAGCGTACGAAAAGGTATAGTTGGGGTGTGGAGGCTACGACCAGCCTTTTTCTTGAGGGTGGGCTGCTGGTCGTATGCAATGTGTTGTACGGCTACCATTTGTCGGAAGTCTTTACGGTCGGGCTCGGATTCGGACTGAATACGCCCGTCGGCGATTTACTTCCCGGTACCGACTTTTTCGCCCGGCTGGAAGCCGAACTGCCTGCGGGAAAGGTGGCACCGTACCTTTCGTTCGACATCGGGGGAATGTACAGTCCGTGGAGCGGCATGCCGTTTTTCGCTTTTGTCAATCCCGGTATGGGGCTCTCTTTCCGGCTCCGGAATGCCGACCGCATCTATCTCGGTCTGAGATATCAATATATGTGGCGGTATCTCTATCCCTACAGGCTCTATTCGCATAACCTGACCTTCAAGTTCGGGTACCGGTTCTGAAGCAGCCCGACGGGAGGGGGCCGTGCGATTTTTTCAGCCGCAAGTATTTGTATTTCGGAATGGAATGCCTATATTTGCACCCGCATTTTGCATATACTTAATGTAAACAACACATTTATGAACAATTACGAATCCGTTTTCATTGCCACTCCGGTCCTTTCGGACCAGCAGCTCGAAGAGCTCGCAGGCAAATTCCGCGGTGTTATCACCGAAAACGGGGGTCAAATCGTGAATGAAGAGGCGTGGGGTTTGAAAAAACTCGCGTATCCTATTCAGAAGAAGACCACCGGATACTATTTCCTCTTCGAATTTACGGGTGAAGGTCCCATCGTAGAGGCTCTCGAAACGCAGTACCGCCGCGACGAGCGTATCATCCGCTTCCTTACTTTCCGTCAGGACAAGTATGCGGTGGAATACTCGGAAAAACGCAGGAACAAACTCGCCGGTAAAACAGTCGAAAAGAAAGAGGAGGAATAGACCATGGCAGCACCTAACGCACAACAGTCGGAGATAAGGTATCTCAATCCCGTTACGGTAGATGTACGGAAGAAAAAATATTGCCGTTTCAAGAAGGCAGGTATCAAGTATGTGGATTACAAGGACCCGGAATTTCTCAAGAAGTTTCTGAACGAGCAGGGTAAGATTCTGCCCCGCCGTCTGACCGGTACTTCGCAGAAGTTCCAGAAGAAAGTGGCCCAGGCCGTCAAGCGTGCCCGTCACCTTGCCATCCTGCCATTCGTAACCGATTTGATGAAATAATAAGAGGAGGAGAGACGACCATGGAAGTAATTCTGAAAAAAGACGTAGAGAATTTGGGCTATGCCAACGACATCGTTTCGGTAAAGCCCGGTTACGCCAACAACTATCTCCTTCCGCGCGGCCTGGCGACCGTAGCTACCGAATCGGCGAAGAAGGTGTTGGCCGAGAACCTGAAACAGCGTGCCCATAAAGACGCTAAGATACTTGCCGACGCACAGGCGCTCGCAGCGAAGATAGAGGGCCTTGCGCTCGTTATCACCGCCAAGGCGGAGGAGGGGCGTATCTTCGGCTCCGTGACCTCCGCAGACCTGGCCGAAGCGATGGCCGCTCAGAGTGTGGAAGTAGACCGCAAGAACATTTCCGTAGAACCCGTCAAACAGGTGGGACAGTATGAAGCGACGGTCAAGCTCCACAGGGATGTGAAAGCGACGCTTCACTTCTCCGTAGTAGCTGCACAGGAAGAGTAACAGTTAGATAACACGAGGAAAATGAAAAAAGATATACATCCCAAGAATTACCGGTTGGTGGCATTCAAGGATATGTCCAACGACCATGTATTCATTACCCGTTCGGCGGTGAATACGAAGGAGACTATCGAGATAGACGGCGAAACCTATCCCGTGTACAAGATGGAAATTTCCAATACCTCTCATCCGTTCTATACGGGTAAGATGAAGCTCGTGGATACGGCCGGCCGTGTGGACAAGTTCATGAGCCGTTACCAGAAACACTACGACAAGAAGAACAACAAACAGTAGTTCCTTGCGTGTAAGGATAATTTCGGGCGCAACCAAGACGGTTGCGCCC